>Ga0209958_1000177_pt1 | contig 193710 bp, 182 predicted proteins | sample ThiBio_inoc_plan_FD_183942 | JGI IMG/M metagenome (GOLD analysis project Ga0209958, IMG submission 183942) | Wastewater bioreactor microbial communities from Cape Town, South Africa - Thiocy_inoc_plan (SPAdes) | ecosystem: Engineered > Bioremediation > Thiocyanate > Unclassified | place: South... | reverse complement strand
TATCATGGCATCAGGTAATCCTGCACGTGCTTTTGGTATGAATATCGAAGGAATGCGTCGTAAGGGCTGGTCTAGAGATACCATTCAAGGGTTAAGAGAAGCCTATAAATTAATCTATAAGTCTGGTTTAACCACTGAACAAGCGATTGAACAGATTCGTAATGAAATTTTAGTGAAAACGCCTGAAGCGCAGTTGTTTATTGATTCGTTGGAACAGTCAACACGCGGTATTGTGCGTTAATTACTGAGCAGAACAGAAAAAAGACACCGCGGTGTCTTTTTTTTATGCTTAATTTTCCTGTTCTACAAACTGCTGCCGATATTGTTTTGGCGAGTGTTCAAAGGTTCGCTTAAATGCCTGACTAAACGCGGTTTCTGATGAGTAACCCACTTTATTGGCAATTTGTTGAACTGAATAATTACTTTTACGCAGATATTGGCTTGCTAAACGCATGCGATGTTGCTGTAAATAAGCAAGAGGTGATTCACCAATCACTTCATGGAATAGGCTAGCAAACTTTGAACGTGACATGCAGCATTGTTCTGCCAAGGTCTCAACTGTCCAAGCATCCTCAGGATGATTGTGAATTGCAGCCAAACTGTTACTGAGCTCAGGATGATTTAAAGCACTGAGCCAACCATGTTGACTTGAGATTTGTTGAATATGATCTCGAATACATTTGATCAATAAGATATTCACCAGATGATCGATAATAATATCTCGACCTGCTTGAATATTCTGTGTTTCTAAGGCCAAAAAGTGTAAGCCAATTTGCAACCATTCTGGCGTATTGGTATCACCGTGTTGTAGGTGAATAAGAGAAGGTAAGGCCTGAATAAATGGCTTTGCCATAATGGTATCGATCTGACAACGCACGGTTAGGATTAAGTTTTTATCAGGTGAGTCTGTACCGAATTCAATGGCATCCTCTTTATGGCCATCAAAGAAATTTGAAATATCAACCGCATCAACCAGCTTGGTAATGGCATTATCTGCCCCTGTATGTGCTTTACCAGAGGGAATTACCACAATTTCACCTGCATGTGCAGTTAAACTATTGTGCGAATCAATTTGAATAAAAACAGAACCAACTAAAACAATGTGAACAATTAAAGCGGTTTGATCTTGGCAGACAAAACTCCATTCTCCTTGAGTTTTCAAGTAGATATATTCAGTGTGATTTAAATGTATATCCGCAAATATTTTACTTAAAGCATCCATATGATTTTTAAATGAGGCATTCATCTAAATTATAGAGAGCTGCGCCAATAACTCAATATGTGTTTTTAGGACAAAAACAGGGTGGATTATGCCAAAGACTTTGACATAGGTTTTTTGGACGCTTGCAACTGTCATGAATTTCATAATTCCTCAAAATATACTTATATATACAAAGACATGGATTCGATGATGAATGCGCCAGTAAATGTTGAGCAAGAACTTACGCCAGTAAGCATTCCAAAGTCAAAAACTGAGTTGGATCGTAAACGTTATTTATGGGCCATTAGCCCAGCTTTACCTGCAATCGGGATTGGTATTTTAGCAGGTTATCAATTTGCACCTCGTCCATTGAAAAAAATCTTTGCTTTAGGCGGACCAATCGTTTTACATATCATCATTCCTACGATTGATACCATTATTGGTAAAGATGCCAATAATCCAACCGATGAAGATATTCGACTGCTTGAAAAAGACCCTTATTATTCTCGTTTGGTAAAAAGTTTTATCCCTTTACAATATGCTGCCAATGTCTATGCCTGTTATTTAACCAGTCGTAAAGAAACATCATTTTTAGACAAAATCTTATTGGGTATCTCAATGGGAGCAGTCAACGGGATTGCGATCAATACCGCACATGAGTTGAGTCATAAACATGATCGTATTGACCACATTCTGTCGCATTTAGCGCTTGTGCCAACGGGTTATAACCATTTCCGAATTGAACATCCTTATGGCCATCATAAACGTGCTGCAACACCTGAAGATCCAGCATCTTCACAAATGGGTGAAACATTCTATGAGTTCTGGCCACGTACCGTGATTGGTTCATTCAAATCCGCAATTGAGATTGAAACCAATCGTTTAAAACGTAAAGGTAAAGAATTTTGGTCAACTGAAAATGAATTGCTGCAAGGTTGGGGAATGAGTGCGGCTTTCCATGGTTCGATGGTGGGTTTGTTTGGTAAGGGGGTTATTCCTTATTTAGCAACTCAAGCATTCTATGGCATTAGTTTGTTTGAGATTATTAACTATATCGAACACTATGGTTTAAAACGTCAAAAAGACAAGAATGGTAAGTATGAGCGTACCATGCCAGAACATAGCTGGAACAATAATAATATTGTGACCAACTTATTCTTGTATCAGTTGCAACGGCACTCAGATCATCACGCTTATCCGACGCGTCCGTTCCAAGCGTTACGTCATTTTGATGAAGCGCCTGAATTACCAAGTGGTTATGCAAGTATGTTACTACCTGCGTTAATTCCACCTTTATGGTCAAAAATGATGGATAAGCGCGTATTTGATCACTATAAAGGTGATTTGAATAAAGCCAATATTTTCCCGAAACGTCGTGCAAAAATCTTTAAAAAGTTTGGTGTGGTTGATCAGTCTTTAGAACAGGTTCAGATTGAAGCTGTGACTGCTGAATAATCAAAGCTTTCCCAAAGCAGGGCACTGATGAGTCATCATCAGTGCCTTTTTATTTTCTTGTATAAAAAAATTAAAAAACAACGGCTTTTATACTTTGTTGCTGTATATCTATAGGTTAGAACAAACAAGAATCTTGCAATTCATTTTATGAGGCGATGATGACAAAACATTATGATTATATTGCGATTGGTGGCGGTAGTGGTGGGATTGCATCAGTCAATCGTGCTGCGATGTATGGAAAAAGATGTGCCTTGATTGAAAAATCTGAAATAGGCGGGACTTGCGTTAATGTCGGCTGTGTACCTAAAAAAGTGATGTGGTATGCCGCGCATATTGCTGAGTCGATTCAAAAATATGGTCCTGATTATGGTTTCAATACTAAAGTCGAAACATTTGATTGGCAGATTTTAATCAAGAATCGGCAGGCTTATATTGATCGCATTCATCAATCTTATCAAAATAGCCTAAGTAAGAATAATGTTGATCTTATTCAGGGTGCGGCTTATTTTATTGATCAACATACCATTGAAGTCAACGGTGAACGATTTACAGCTGATCATATCCTGATTGCAACAGGGACACAGCCCTCATTACCTAAAATAGATGGGGTGGAATATGGTATAGATTCAAATGGCTTCTTTGAACTAAGTGCTTTACCAAAAACCACCGCAGTGATTGGTTCAGGTTATATTGCGGTTGAATTAGCTGGTGTACTGAATGCTTTAGGTTCTCAGGTTGGATTATTTATTCGCAAGGATTTGCCTGTGCGTCGCTTTGATTCATTTTTAAGTGAAACTTTGGTTGAGGTCATGCAAAGCGATAATATTACTGTACATACCCAAGCCGTACCTCAAAAAGTCACAAAAAATGCGGATGGTTCCGTGGTACTTCATTTAGAGAATGGTGAACAGCATACGGTTGATTGTCTGATTTGGGCCACCGGTCGAGAGCCAAATACTGCGAGTTTGAATCTAGAGAAAGCCAATGTCCAACTGGATGAAAGAGGTTATATTCAGGTCGATAAATTCCAGAGTACATCTCAAACAGGCATTTATGCGGTAGGGGATATTACAGGGAAAATGGAGCTGACACCTGTGGCTGTAGCCGCTGGACGTAGACTGTCTGAACGATTATTCAATCATAAACCAAATGAATATTTAGACTACGACAATATTCCAACAGTGGTGTTTAGCCATCCTCCAATTGGAACGGTGGGAATTACTGAGCAGGAAGCCATTGAAAAATATGGACAACAAGCAGTGAAAGTCTACAATTCATCATTTACTGCGATGTATAGTGCCATTACTCAACATCGCCAACCTACCAAAATGAAACTGGTCTGTGTGGGTGATAATGAAAAAATTGTCGGTATTCACGGGATTGGTTTTGGTATGGATGAAATTCTGCAAGGTTTTGCTGTTGCCTTGAAAATGGGAGCAACCAAGAAAGACTTTGATAATACGGTTGCGATCCATCCTACCTCGGCAGAAGAGTTTGTCACCATGCGCTAAGCTTTAGGCTTATCTATTGTATTCTGTTCACTCAGAATTTTGAACAGATGAAATAATCACTTTAAGACCACTTGGGAGATGATGGCTAAAGCGAATGCGATAGCCATATTTCTCAAGTAATTGACTGACCAAGGCTAAACCGAGTCCGTGTCCATCATTCTGTGCGGATTTACGCCAAAATCTTTGTGTTAGGAGATTTAACTCAGCATTGCTTAATCCCTTGCCATGATCGCTCACAATCAAAGCGTGGTGTTCCATGTAAATTTGAATAGGGGGCTGTGCATGTATATAAGCATTCTCAATCAAGTTTTTCAAAACAATACTGAGCGTAGCATGGGGGAGTGCCATAGCGGATAGACTAGTCCAATCAACGTCTAATTGTTGTGATAGATCAGTATATTTTTTTTCAAGCTCGGTGATGACCTGTCTTAAACAAAGACCGACATCTGTTTGGTCTGATAGTGGTGGTAATTGAGTTTCGGTTTTACTGAGTAATAAAAGCTGTTCAAGTAATTGCTGGTAACGCTGGATACTTATTTCTGCTTTTTCTAGATTATTGAGTAACTTCTCAGGCTCTATTTGAGCTTGTGCTAACATCAGTTTGCTTAATTGCACATGGGTTTTAATTGCGGTTAGTGGGCTGCGCAGCTCATGTGCAGCAAACGCACTAAAGCTCTTTTCATTTTCTAAACTCTGGTGCAGGTTCTGCACCAGTTCAACTAGGCTATCAACAAATGGCTGGATTTCTTGAGGAATATTTTGAGCTTTGAGCTCAAGCAGCTCTGTTGCCGCAGTGGAAAAATGTTGTTTCCTTTGTTTGACTCGCTGTGCAATTTGATCAAGGGGTTGAAATTCAACACGAACTATCCATAGAATTAATAAGATACATAAAATTAAAGTCAGAATTAAAGGAATCAGTACCGACTGTAAAATCTGTTTGAGTAAGGAATAGCGAAGCTGTAATTTCTCAGCAGTAACAACTTGTATATGTCCTTTTTGCAATACATAACTGCGCCACTCTATATTATTTTCATGCCATGTACTAAAACCAACATGTCGTGTTGAAAGTTTGGGTGAGCCTTGGGTTCTGACAATCACTTGTGGGTCAGTTCCAGAACCAGAATTCAAAAAGGAAACTTCACAAACCAGTAGATTTTGACTGTCATGCTTTTGTTGTGCCGAGTTTAAGGTATCGATAATTTCATTCACAGGAAGTTGCTGAATCAAATGAGCAACCATTTGGGCAGATGCGGAAAGGCGTTGATCTAAGGTAGATTGCAAGCGTTTTTCTAAATCGACATAGAGCCAGTAAAAGACCAATGACCAAAGTAAGATAAACACAATGGAAATTGTGGTCACCAAGCGCCATTTTAAACTATAACTTTTCATCCCTTTTACTCGGCTACTTTTAACATATAGCCCACACCACGAATTGTTTGAATAATATCTGGGTGGATTTTTTGTCGAAGATGATAGATATGCACATTAATCGCATTACTCTCGATACTTTCCTGAAAGCCATAAACTTTATCAATTAAGTCTTCGTTTTTAAGAATCTGATTCGGATAAAGCATAAACGATTCAAGCAAGCTATATTCACGACGTGAAAGCGTTAAGAGCTGTCCCTGATAATAGGCCTGCTGCGTATCTGGGTGAATTTGTAGCTCACCAATTTGAATCGTATTGGAGGAGTAACCTCTATTTCGTCTTGTTAATGCATGAATTCGGGCAATCAATATACTTAAATCAAAAGGCTTGGTCAGGTAATCGTCTGCACCCACATTTAAAGCTTCGACACATTGCTGGGTTTGGTTACGTGCTGTCAGTACCAGTACAGGTACATGCAGTTCATCGTTGCGCCATGTTTGTAACAACTCCAATCCATCTTGATCGGGTAAGCCAAGATCAAGCAAACATAAATCCACTGCGCTGTTACGAATAAAATAATCGGCAGCTTTGGCTGTATTGACATGCTCAACTGAAATACTGAGATAATCCAGAGCGGCGATAATACTTTCAGCAATATAGGGATCATCTTCAACGAGTACGACAAACATGGCTTTTCCTCAATAGAGTCCCTATTCTACAAATAAAAAAGCGCCTTAATGTTCTCTTAATTTTGCTTGTTTGATAATGCCATCATGTTAATGCTTTAGATCAGATGGTATGCGATTTCAACTCTTCATCGGTATGGTCCTTGGATTAAATACCACAGCGTGGGCTGGGAATGACTTTTTACATCCCGATCAAGCTTTTAAGTTCCAAGCCAGTTCAATTTCCAAAGAAAAGGCTGAACTCAATTGGGACATCGTCCCCAATTATTATTTATATCATGACCAGTTTAAGCTGAGCGTCAATGGTAAAAATATTGACTTAAAATTACCGAAAGGGCAGGAAAAGGATGATCCAACCTTTGGTAAGACCGATGTACATTATAATCAAGTCACAGCTCAATTCGAGGTTCAGCCGAATCAGTTATACAGTGTGCAATGGCAAGGTTGTGCGGATGATGGGCTCTGTTATCCCGTACAAAGAACAACGATTCAAACCGATGCAACAGGTTTATTGCCTCAACAAAAGTTAGGATCAGCACAAACTAAATTGGCACTTTTAGTTCAGGAGCCAGAAAAAACGACCGATACTTTGGAACAGTTGAATCACCAAGACTTAAATACTGCCCAGAGTGAGTCTACACAGGCTGAAGCAATTAAACCCAGTGAAGATACTCAACAGACCAATGATTCTGCGGACACGGCGAATATTCAGCAAGATTCAGTCACGCAGAGTACAACTGCAGCTGCTGAATCAAGCATCCAACAGCAGGTCGCTAGCAGAACATTTAAGCAAGCTTGGAACAATGATCAGTTTTTTCTTAGCCTTCTCTCCAACCAAACGGTTTGGCTTAATCTTATTGCGTTCTTGGGCTTTGGCGTTTTATTGGCATTTTTACCCTGTTCTTTGCCATTGATTCCGATTTTGTCCAGTATTTTGGTACAACAGAATAAGAGGCGTAAAGCAGCACTGATCGCGCTGACTTTTGTCACCAGTATGGCCTTGGTCTATGCTGTCATGGGATTTGTGGTGTCACAAATTGGCTTTAATGTTCAGCGTTGGTTTCAAAATCCAATGGTGATCGGCTTATTTGTACTGATGTTTATTGCATTTGCACTCAATTTATTTGGCTTATATCAGCTCTCTCTACCACAGTCCGTATTGCAACGTTTAGATCGAATCCAACAAGGTCAAAAGGGCGGTACGCTATTCAGTGCTGCGATCATGGGAGCATTATCTGCTTTAATCGTAGGTCCTTGTATGAGTGCACCACTTGCAGGTGCTTTACTCTATGTTTCCCAGCTTGAACATGGCATGTTAGGCGGGCTTTACTTATTCCTGATGGGCTTGGGCATCGGCATTCCAATTTTTATTGCCAGTGTTTTTGGAGCGAAGTATCTGCCTAAACCAGGGCTATGGATGGAGCGTCTCAAGTTCTGCTTTGGTTTTGTTATGTTAGCCTTAGCGGTGTATTTTGCTCGGCCTTTATTAGCTAGTGCTTTGTATTATTCTGTTCTTGCGCTTGTTTTGATTGCGATGGCAGCTTATCTGATCGTGGTGTTGCGATATGTGCAAAAGCTTTCTTATCGACTGATGCTGCTTGGCCTTGTTGGGTTGCTCACAGCCAGCAGTATATGGCAAATACAGTTGGCAACCTCTTCTTTTCATCAGCAACGATTATCCTCCTTGCATGCATGGACGGTGGTTAGAACTCAGCATGAACTGGAACAGGCACTGGCACAACATCAGAATCAAGCGGTATTGATTGATGTTTATGCAGACTGGTGTGTGGCTTGCCAACCGATTGAACGAGATGTTCTACCTTCTGCTGCTGTACAGGCGGCAATTGAAAATGTGGTGAGAATTAAACTTGATTTAACCCATTATGAGGCTTCTCAGGACATCATTTTGAAGAACTGGCAAATTTTAGGACCTCCAACAGTTTTATTTCTCGATCCAAGTCATCAGGAAATTCGAGATTTACGTTTGACGGGGACGTATAGCGCGAAGCAATTGGTTCAAAATATTCAGTCGATGTCTGGGGAGAAATGATGTTTATTTCATCAGAAGCCATACATCTCTGGATCTTTATCTTGCCGTGGTCATTATTGATTATTCTGGCGGGATTATGCAGCGTACAGCTATTTGGCCTGTATTTAAGTCGTCGCTTTCTATGGTCAACAGCGATTTGGCAGGTTTATAAGGATTCACTCTGGACCGCGATTTTGATCGGACTGCTTGCTGCACGATTCGGATTTGTCGTGATACATGCAGATGTTTACTTCGCTCATCCGATTGATATTTTAAAGGTTCAGGATAAAGGCTTTCATCTCTATAGTGGCTTGGTTGCTGCGAGTGTATGGTTTATTTGGAAAAATCGTTTTTTAAACTATACCGTCATTGCGGGGAGCTTGGTCATCTTCTTTGCTGTGCAATTGGGTGGCCTAGGCATACACAAGCGATTTCAATCTGAACAACAATATCCAGAGCTAACTTTTTCTGATCTTAATCAGCAAGCACAATCTTTAACTCAATTTGTAGGCCAACCGACAGTCATTAATCTATGGGCCAGTTGGTGTCCACCATGTCACCGTGAAATGCCTGTGTTGTATCAGGCCCAACAAGATCATCCCCATGTTCAGTTTGTCATGCTGAATCAGGGCGAAACGCCCGATGTGATTCACAATTATTTGCGGCAGCATCAATTCCAGTTTCAGCATGTGTTATCTGATCCACATGGAGAAATGGCGGAGCAGATGAATATGTTTGGACTGCCAAGCACTTTGTTTTTCAATGCACAAGGCCAGTTGGTGGAACGTCATTTTGGTGAACTTACGCCAGCAATGCTGAAACAATATCTACAAAAAATCACTCAACTTAATGAGGAAGTCTCTCAATGAATCCATATCTTAAACTGTTCGCTGTGACAGCATTTGCAATGTCTTCAACATCGCTTATTGCCGCAGTTCCAAGCATTAAGCAAAAACTGGAAAAAGACGGTTTTAGCTTTGTAAAGCAGATTGAGGCACCTGCGCAAATGACAGGTTGGGCTGGACACATGCAGCAGAATCCAATGACGGTTTTCATCTCAAATGACAATAAATATTATATTGTTGGGGATTTGCATAATGCCAAAGGTGATAATTTAACTGTTGATGCGCTGAATAAACATGTGAAGCAATCTGTTTTGGATGATGTTTGGAAAAGTCTGGAAAAATCGGCTTGGATTCAGGATGGCAATATCAAAGCACCCCGGATTATTTATGTTTTCTCTGATCCAAATTGTCCGTATTGCCATGCTTTTTGGGAAAAGGCTCGTCCTTATGTGAAAGCAGGTAAAGTGCAATTACGTCATATTCAAGTCGGTGTGATTCGTTCTGAAAGTCGAGGACAGGCCGCAACACTGCTGGCTGCTTCAAATCCACCACAGGTTTTTGAAGCATTTAATGCCGCGAAAGGGAAGCAAAAATTGAAAGAATTAAAACCGATTCCGTCACATTTAGCAGAAAAACTGGAAGCTAATGAAGAGATGATGAATAAATATGGCTTTTTTGCGACGCCCGCTTTAGTCTGGAAGAATGCTCAAGGCGGATTAGAAACGGCACAGGGTCTACCTAAGGATCTAAAAAGTGTTTTTGAATAGAAACTTGTGAATGGAAATATGGATTCATATCGGGATGAATCAAACAAAAAGGACGTTATGAAAACGTCCTTTTGGGGTTATTACCGATTCAAAATTATTTCAGCTCACTTGATGATTTACCCAATTCACGGCGAGCAATGATCAATTGCTGAATTTGTTGCGTACCTTCAAAAATATCCAGAATTTTTGAATCACGCGCCCATTTTTCCAATAATTCATCTTCTCCATAGCCGATACTTGCTGCTAGCTCGACACATTTGAGTGTGATCTCATTACCCACACGACCCGCTTTCGCTTTGGCAATCGACGCTTCTTTCGAGTTCGGCTTTTTATTGTCTGCCATCCAGGTTGCCTTAATCATCAATAATCGTGCAGCTTCCCACTCAGCTTCCATACGATAGATTTGTGCAGCTAGGTTTGAGGTCTGTAAGTAGGGTGTTGCGTAGTCAGGATCAAGCTGATCTTTAAAAATTTCTTTGATACGTTCTAGCGATGCTTTGGCACAACCAATTGCCATTGCTGCGACCAGTGGACGGGTGTTGTCAAAGGTTTCCATTACACCAGCGAAGCCTTTAGCCACATCAATTTCAGGGTTACCCAATAAATTGGCAGCAGGTACACGACAGTCGATAAAGCTGATTACGGCAGTATCTGAGGCTTTAATACCCAGTTTGTGCTCAAGACGTTCAACTTTCATGCCTGCTGTACCTTTGGGTACCACAAAAGACTTGATCGCAGCACGACCTAATTTTTTATCCAAAGTTGCCCAGACCACAACCGAATCAGCACGTTCACCTGAAGTGACGAAGATCTTTTCGCCATTCAGAATATAATCATCACCATCTTTGGTCGCCGTGGTACGAATCGCGGCCGAATCCGAGCCACAACCTGGCTCGGTAATCGCCATCGCAGCCCAAGTGCCTTTGAAACGTTCTAGCTGTTCGTCATTGGCAACTGCAGCAATCGCAGAGTTGCCTAGTCCTTGGCGTGGCATGCTAAGGAGCAAGCCTGTATCGCCATAACACATTTCAATGATACCGAGTGCTGCTGACATATTACCGCCATTGACAATGGCATCAAGATTAGCAGTCCCACGTTTACTGGCATTGGCTGCACCCACACCTTCACCACTTTCATTCATACCGTCCAGTAAAGCCGCCAGCATATCCAGTTCTTTCGGGTAGGCATGTTCAGCTTTATCGTATTTACGTGAAATTGGACGTAGCACATTGAGCGCTGTTTCATGTGCTTGATCAACCAGCATTTTGAATTTTTTCGGATTTTGTAAATTCATTATTGTTCTCCAAAATTAAGCATGTAAGCCAGAATGCAAGATTGCCGTCGCACGAAGATCACGATACCAACGCTCAACTGGATGCTCTTTGGTAAAGCCATGACCGCCGAGAATCTGAACGCCATCGGTACCCATTTTCATTGATTTTTCAGCACAGAGCAGGCGAGCAAGATAGGCTTCACGATGGAACGGTTTACCAGCTTCTGCCAAACTCGCAGCATTCAAAACCAGCATACGCATGGCATCAATTTCGATGGCCATATCTGCAATCATAAAAGCGACACTTTGACGATGCGAGATTGGCTCACCAAAAGCAGTACGTTCATTGGCATATTTGATACAGTAGGCTTTGATTGCTTCACAAGTCCCAATTGCCATAGCACACCACATCAAATTGCCAAGATCGACAAAAGCAGTGTAATCAAAATCAGCATCCCCTAAGCGTAAGGCTGGCGTTTGATTAAATTGAAGGGTCGCCGTTTCAGCAGCTTTTAGGCCCATTGCAGGGTTGGCTTTGATGGCAATCGTTTCATTGGATTGCACCACGAAAATATCAGGTTGACCGTTGAACTCTGCACTGACTAAGAACACATCGGCAATATCACCTAAAAGCACTAAGCTTTTTTCACCCGTGATATAGAACTGCCCATTGGCCTCAGTTGCGGTAGTTTTTAACTGGTATGGGTTAAAAGCAGCTGTTGCTTCCTGAAATGCGAAAGTCGCCGTAACATCCGTATCTTCTGCAAATACAGGTAAATACATCGATTGGACTTGGGTTGAGCCCCAACGGGTTATTGCATTGATAACACTGAAGGTGCTGAGTAAACCTGCGGTCAGACTGAAATCACCCTTAGCCAAGCTTTCTGCAATCAGAATATTACTCACAATATTTTGTTCTGCTGCCACACCACCCAATGCCTCTGGCAAAGCATAATAGTTGAGCCCCAAATCAACCAAATGTTGCCACAGTTCTTCCGGGAATTGTGCATGATGGTCTGCATCATGTGCCAATGTGTAGAGGACTTCTTCAGCAAATTGTGACATGGCATCAACAGTCATTTGCTGTTCTTCAGTCAGACTGAGATCAAACAGATTTTTATTGGTTTGATTTGGGAGGCGTTGTTTATCGAGCGGTTGTGGCTTAAATGCTTTTTGTGTTTTATTGAGTACTTTAAAGCCTGTTTTTGAACCTTGATATAATGATTTCTCTACAAATTTTCTTAATTTGAGTTGATCAAGCATTTCGCTTCCTGCGAGTTTAGTGATCAAAGATAGCCCAAGACCTTGAGCCTTATTCATCATATTCGACATGATTTTATCCTGGAGGATGGTTGTAAATTTATGCTGACATGCTCCTGATCAAAAGACTATGTCTTGTTTGACATGCCGACTAGAGAAAGATAAAGGGTAAATAAGCAGATTTTTATTTTGTATTGCATTGTTTTTTATGATTTAAAAAAAATATCAAAAAAATAATTCTAAAAAAAATTGACCAAAATGACAGAGACTTAGTTTCGTTAGAATCGCTTTGTCATTTAGTCTGCTGAATCTGTGATTTATTTACCAACAGGATTAGTCTAATCCCTCTGTCAAAATCACCATATATTCACCTGCCAAATCTCGGTGTTTTTTGGCCTGTTGATAGGCATCACTGTGATACCAATTCTGTGCTTCCTGCATACTGCTAAATTTAATGATGGCAACGCCGTCGCTTTCGATATTTTCCAAAGCAATCGACTGACCATAAAACACAATCGGTTCAGCTGAAAAACCTTGGCTCGCTTGGCGTGCCAAAGTAGTGTAGGTTTTCATTTCAGTTTGGTTTTTTAATTGCGTACGAATCAGAATGATATAGGCACTCATGGCTTTTCCTGAATTGAATTTATTTTTAATTGGCCAAATTTTCAAGGTATTGATGGATACCTGATCGTACCCATCAATGCACTCACTTTATGCTGCACGGGCAACCAAAGTTAAAATATCATAGGTTGCGACCAGTTCATCACGCTGATTTTTGACTTTGATATCCCAAACTACGACCCCATGTTCAGGTTGAGATGGATCTTTTTGCGGTTTAGGCGTTTTCTGCTTGCAAGTGAGTTCAACACGAATCGAATCACCAATTTTTACAGGCTCAACGAAACGCAAATTATCCATGCCATAGTTGGCAATCACAGGGCCTTGAGCAGCATCGACAAATAAACCTGCTGCGGCAGAAACAATGAAATAACCATGCGCCACACGCTCACCGAAGAAAGAATCCGCTGCAGCGATTTTATCAGTATGCGCATAAAAATAGTCGCCACTGAGACAGGCAAAATTGACAATATCGGCTTCAGTCACGGTACGACGTGCAGTCAATAAACGCTCACCAATGACCAATTCATCAAAATCCTTTTTAAAAGGATGGACGCGGTCTTGCTTGATGTTTGCACCCGCGGTCCATGAATGTGTCACTTGCGTGAGGCTGTTTGGTGAACCTTGAATGGCAGTTCGTTGCATATAGTGTTTGACTGCGCGAATGCCACCCAGTTCTTCACCGCCACCAGCACGACCAGGACCGCCGTGAACGAGATGCGGCAGTGGAGAGCCATGTCCGGTACTTTCTTTGGCTGATTCTTCATCCAGAATGTGAACACGACCATGCCATGGCGCAATTTTTTGAATGATTAGTTCGATATTCTCATCCCTATTCTTTACCACAGAGGCAACCAGACTACCTTCACCACGAGCCACAAGATCGGCAAGTTCGTCGATTGATTGATACGGCATCAAAGTACACACAGGGCCAAAAGCTTCAGTGGTATGTACCAAGCTTGCCTGTAGTGGTTGCTCACACAGTAACAAGGTCGGTGGGAAGAATGCACCTTTATCAGGATGATCAGCATTGATTTTGAAAGTTGCCTCATCACCCAATACAATTTTGGCTTCTTTCGCCAGTTCAGCAACTTTAGCCGCTACATCCAGTTTTTGTTTTGGACTGGCAAGTGCACCCATGGTGGTGTCTTGTTTTTGTGGATCACCAACCACGACTTTTGCCAGCTTAGCACTCAGTTTTTGCTGAACTTGTTCAAGAAGTGCTTGTGGTACAAAGGCTCGACGAATCGCAGTACATTTTTGTCCTGCTTTTGTGGTCATTTCACGAAACACTTCACGTACAAACAGATCAACCGTGGCTTCATCTGCTTCAGGGCTGAGGATCGCACTATTCACTGAATCAGCTTCCATACTAAATGGAATGGAATATTTGTTCAGATGGGGATGATTGCGAAGCTTTTGTCCAGTATAGGCTGAGCCAGTAAAGGTCACGCAGTCTTGAGGGCCCAAGTAATCAAACAAATCGTCAATTTGTCCGCAAATCAGTTGTAGAGAACCTTTGGGTAGGATTCCAGTCGAAATAATGGCTGCAACCACGGCTTGAGTCAGTTGAGCGCCATCAGTGGCTGGTTTGACGATACAAGGTACACCCGCCAATAACGTCGGTGCAATTTTTTCCAGCATGCCCCAAATCGGGAAGTTAAAGGCATTGATGTGTACAGCCACGCCCGCTTTAGGACTGAGAATATGCTTGGCGCCAAAAGTGCCATGTTTAGAGAGTTGAATCCAGCTATCCTCAGTGATGATTTTTTCATCATTGAGTTCACGACGTACCAGACTTGAGTAGGCAAATAAGGTTTGAATTCCACCTTCAATATCAATCCAGGCATCTTTTCGTGTTGCACCTGTTGCATAGGCAAGCTGATAAAAATCTTCTTTGTGCTCAAGTAGGTGTTGTGCAATTTGTTTTAAAGCATTGGCTCGTTGATGAAAAGTCCAGTTTGCCAGCTCGGTACCATTCTGCTTGGCATACTTGACCACCTGTTGCATGTCGATGCCGTGACTGCTGACAGTATAGATTGGCTCGCCAGTAATGGCATGCATAACACTACGTAAATCTTGATGGCTTGAGTGCCACGTTCCATAGACATAAGAAGGCAGTTGAGTCAGCTGCTGAGTCGGGTTTTGGTATGTAGTGTCCTGTGCTGTTTCTTCACGTTGTGCTTGTTCAAGCATGATCAAACTCCATTTTTATGTGATACATCAATTATAAAAATATTTAAAATATGATTCATAATTTCATCTTGATTGAGCATAAAGTCAACCATAATTTATTTAGATAGCTTAATTTAATTTTTATTTATTTTGTTAAAAATAATAAATACAATAACTTAAATGTGATTCACTGATTGATTTTAATTTGATACAAAAATATTGATTGACTTTATTTTTTGTGTATCGAAAAATAGATTCATGGATGGAATTCTCAAGGGAATCTACAAATGGAAAATAAGTATCAGAAATTTGAGCACAATATCGCCAATGACATCACCATTGAAGCCAAAGATGAAATGCCAGAAGCATATCGCAAAACCTTGATTCGTCAGATTGGGCAACATGGTCATTCAGAAATTGTCGGTATGCTGCCAGAAGGTAACTGGATTACCCGTGCACCGACCTTGAAACGTAAAGCCGTGCTATTGGCAAAAGTTCAGGATGAGGCAGGGCATGGACTTTACCTCTACAGTGCCGCAGAAACCTTGGGTGCGGACCGTGATGAGATGATGGAAAAATTGATTGATGGAAAAATGAAATATTCATCCATCTTCAATTATCCAACCATGAGTTGGGCTGATGTCGCGGCGATTGGCTGGCTGGTTGATGGTGCTGCGATTGTGAATCAAGTGGCTTTATGCCGTACCTCTTATGGTCCTTATGCACGTGCCATGGTACGGATTTGCAAAGAAGAAAGTTTCCATCAACGTCAAGGTTTTGAAGCCATGATGGCATTGGCGGCTGGTTCACCCGAACAAAAACAAATGGCGCAAGATGCGGTGAATCGTTTCTGGTGGCCTGCATTGATGATGTTTGGCCCAAGTGATGATCATTCTCCTAATAGTGCGCAAAGCATGGCATGGGGAATCAAACGCTTTAGTAATGATGAATTGCGTCAAAAGTTCATCGATAACACTGTGCCACAGGTGTTGCAGCTTGGTTTAACTGTGCCAGATGCTGATTTGCAGTGGAATGAGGCAACAGGTCATTACAGCTATGGCGAAATTGACTGGCAAGAATTTAATGAGGTGATTGCGGGTCGCGGGCCTTGTAATCATGAACGCATCGAAGCACGTCGTAAGGCTTGGGAAAATGGCAAGTGGGTACGTGATGCCGCTGTGGTGTATGCCAAAAAGCAGCAAGCCCAAGTCGGTAAAGTTGCTTAAGCAAAATTTAGGGAAAAATTTGAGGATAACGTAATGGAAAATAATAACAACTGGTCGCTTTATGAAGTGTTTGTGCGCAGTAAACAAGGTTTAAGTCACCGCCATGTTGGCAGTTTAAGAGCACCAGATGACGAAATTGCACTGCAACATGCACGTGATGTCTATACCCGTCGCAATGAAGGCATCAGCATTTGGGTGGTGCGTTCAGAACTAATCAAATCATCACAGCCAGACGAAAAAGCAGAGTTTTTTGAACCTGCATTGGACAAAGTCTATCGTCATCCGACCTTCTATCATATTCCTGATGGCATTGAGCACATGTAAGGGAGTATGCAAATGAAGAATATCGCTTTGTCTAAATTCTTATTACATATCGGTGATAGCCAACTGGTATTGGCGCAACGTTTGGCTGAATGGTGTGGTCATGCGCCAGAGCTGGAAATTGATATTGCTTTGGCCAATATTGGTCTGGATTTACTGGGGCAATCCCGAAATTTCCTGACTTTAGCGGGACAATATGAAGCTGAAAAACGTGATGAAGATCAACTGGCTTATTTCCGTAATGAACGTGAGTTTTTCAATTTATTGCTATGTGAACAACCGAATGGTGATTTTGCACAGACCATCGTGCGTCAGTGGTTGATGGATCATTACCATGTGTTGTTATTAACCGCTTTAACTCAATCAGTAACGCCAGAAGTCGCTGCATTGGCGGTGAAATCTTTAAAAGAAGCCAAGTATCACATTCGTTTCTCAACTAGCTGGATGGAGCGTTTAAGCCTCAGCACAGCAGAAGCACATCAACGTGTACAACAGGCATTAGACAATTTGTGGCGTTTTAGTGCTGAGCTGTTCGAATTGACTGCCGAAGAACAGACATTGGTTGAGCAAGGCATCATTGCTGATTTTTCCACTGAAAAGGCGCAATGGGAGCAAACCGTTACCGCGGAATTGAAGCGCTTTGAACTGAGTATTCCTGTGAACGGTGCTTACCGCCGTGGGGCCAAACAAGGCTTGCATACCGAACATTTAGGATATTTGTTGGCTGAAATGCAATCCATTCAGCGTAGTTATCCTGAGATGACTTGGTAACACAAGGAGTGTAGCCATGCAAATGATTCGCCATTGTATTGACCAATGCTGGGATGTTTTACAAAAAGTCAGCGATCCAGAGATTCCAGTGCTGTCGGTGGTAGATTTGGGCATGATTCGCGGTGTTGAGTTGAATGAACAGCAAGAAATTATTGTTCGATTGACCCCGACCTATAGCGGTTGTCCAGCCACTGACTTATTAAAAACACAGATTGTCGAAGCTTTAGCCGCAGAGGATTTGGCCCCTGCAAAAGTCATCATTGATTTATCAGAAGCATGGACCACGGACTGGATGTCGGATGCAGGCAAGCAGAAGCTGCAAGCCTATGGCATTGCACCGCCAGAAGGGACTTCACAGCTATGCGGAACGCATGTGCATCTGAGTGATGGTGTGGTCTGTCCGCACTGTAAAAGCCGTGACACTCGATTGCTGACCGAATTTAGTTCGACTGCCTGCAAAGCGCTGTACAAATGTCGGGACTGCCTTGAACCCTTTGATTATTTTAAATGTATTTAAAGCCTTGGATAAGGAAATCAGCCATGAGCCAATTTATTCCGTTAAAAGTAAAAACAATTACACCTCAGACTGATCAGGCGATCTGTATTGCTTTTGATCTGGTCCCAGAACAACAGCAACAGTTCCAATTTCAGCCGGGCCAGCATCTGACGATTCGCCATTTAACCGAAGCCGGGGAAATTCGCCGTTGCTACTCAATCTGTAGTTATGCACCAAAAGAAGATATTAGCATTGCAGTCAAAAAGATTGATCAGGGCCAGTTTTCCCATTGGGCCAATGAACACTTAAAAGTCGGTGATGTACTGGACGTGATGCCACCACAGGGCGTGTTTTTTCAGAAAGCAGCTAGAACAGGTGGGCAAGCTTATTTAGGTATTGCTGCTGGAAGTGGCATTACCCCGATTCTTTCCATCATCAAACAGGTGTTGTTTGAGCAAGCATCGGCAAATTTTACTTTGTTGTATGGCAATCGTTCGTGGAAACAGACCATGTTTTCCGAGCAGATTATGGACCTGAAAGACCAGTTTAAAGAACGTTTTCAGCTCATCAATATTTTCTCACGCGAGTTCAATGACAGTGAGTTACTGAATGGCCGTATCGATGAAAACAAGCTGAAGCAATTATTTGAACATGAGGTATTAGAACCCAACTTTGACCATGTATTTGCCTGTGGTCCAGATGAAATGATGGATACGGTTGAACGCCTTTTTCCTGTGTATGGTGTGACTAAAGATAAGATTCACACGGAACGCTTTAACACGGGGCATGTGCGCAAACGTTCTGCGGAAAGCGATGCCAACCGTAAAGAAGAAAAAGTCAACATTGTGTTGGATGGACGAGAGTTGATCGTTGCTGTGGGGCAAGAGGACGAAAGTATTCTGGATGCTGCTTTACGTGCAGGCGCAGATTTGCCTTATGCCTGTAAAGGTGGCGTCTGTGCCACTTGTCGCTGCAAGGTGCTTTCAGGTGAGGTGGATATGTTCCTGAACTATAGCCTTGAAGATGATGAGGTGGAAAAAGGTTATGTGCTGAGCTGCCAGACTTTACCGAAAGGTGCGAATGTGCGTTTGAGTTTTGATGAGTAGAGGTGAGATAGCCATGCAAACCTTGATTCAGGTTGAAACGCCAATAGATGGGGTCATGCTACTCAGCTTAAACCGTCCAGAGAAACGTAATGCTTTAAATAATGCCACTTTACAGTGTCTATCTGATCTGCTGGAACAAGCAGAACAGAATCCTGCCGTGAAAGCGGTTGTGCTGACAGGCAATCGCAGTTGCTTTGCTGCGGGTGCAGACCTGAGCGAATTGGCAGAAATGGATGCCGTGGCCTTACAGCTCGATGTCCGTCCAAAACTATGGCAGAAGATCGACGGTTTTACTAAACCCATTATCGCAGCAGTGAATGGTTATGCATTGGGGGCAGGTTTTGAGCTGGTGTTACATTCAGACATGGTGATTTGTGGTGACAATGCCAAATTTGCCTTGCCTGAGATTGGTCTAGGTATGTTACCTGGTGCGGGTGGTACCCAACGTCTGGCACGTCTGGTGGGCCAGCAACTGACCATGCGCTGGGCAATGACAGGGGAAATGATTTCAGCCAAGCAAGCGCAGCAATATGGGATTTGTAGTGAAGTGGTGCCAACAGCACTGACAGTGGAATATGCAATTCAGTTGGCAAGCAAAATTGCCAAACAAGCGCCTTTGGCAATTCGAGTGATCAAGCAATCGATCAAAAGTATTCATGAGACCACCTTAAGTCAGGGACTGAAATCAGAACGACAAAATTTTGTCTGGTTGGCAGCAACCAAAGATCGAAACGAAGGCATTCATGCATTCTTTGAAAAAAGAAAACCAATCTTTAGAGGTGAGTAATGGACTATAAAAATATTATCGTGGAAGAAAAAAATGCGGTGGGCTATTTAACCTTTAACCGCCCTCAAGCATTGAATAGTTTCAATGTGGAGATGCACCGTGAGGTCGCTGAGGTTCTGAATCTTTGGAGCAAGAAACAAGAGGTTCGCTGCATCGTGATCAGTGGCGAAGGCCGTGGTTTCTGTGCAGGTCAAGATCTTGGAGACCGTGTGGTTGATCCAAATGCTGCGGCGCCTGATTTAGGTTACTCGATTGAAACTTACTATAACCCGTTGATTAGAACGATTGTGAATATGCCGAAGCCCGTGATTTGTGCGGTGAATGGTGTAGCTGCAGGGGCAGGTGCCAATATTGCCTTGGCCTGTGATCTGGTGATTGCCGCCAAATCTGCCAATTTTGTACAAGCTTTTTGTCGTTTAGGCTTGGTTCCTGATTCAGGTGGAACTTGGTTCTTGCCACGTGCTGTAGGCCATGCGCGTGCTATGGGGCTCGCGTTGCTGGGTGATAAATTGCCTGCTGAAACAGCGAAAGAATGGGGCATGATCTGGGATGTGGCTGAAGATAGCGAATTGAAAACTAAGGTTACAGAACTGGCTGAACGTTTAGCCAAGCAACCGACTTTTGGTCTGTCACTGATTAAAAAAGCCCTTCATCAATCCAGTAATCATAGTTTTGATGAACAGATGCACTTGGAACGAGATTTTCAGCGCATTGCTGGGCGTTCGGAAGATTATCGTGAAGGCGTCCAAGCCTTTATGAATAAACGCGAGCCAAATTTTCAGGGGCGTTAAGCATGATCAGTTTCGATTTATCCCATGCCAAAATCGCCGTGATTGGCTCAGGCACCATGGGAGTTGGGATTGCCCAATTGGCGATTATGAATGGGCATTCGACTGTTCTCTACGATCTCGATCGTGAAAAGACCAAACAGGCGGTTGATGGATTGCATCAGACCTTCGCGAAGTTGACAGAAAAAGGCAAACTGACCTCTGAGCAGGCACAGCAAGCACTTTCACGTTTGAGCATTGCTGATCAAATCGAGGCATTGGCAAATGTTGATTTAGTGATAGAAGCTGTGGTTGAAAAGTTGGAAGTGAAGCAGGCTTTGTTTAAGCAGCTAGCGGCGATTTGTAATGACCAAACTATTTTTGCCAGCAATACCTCATCTATTTCAGTGACAGCAATTGCGTCTGCTGTTCCATATACTGAACGTGTGGTGGGCTTACATTTCTTTAATCCTGCACCAGTGATGAAACTGGTCGAGATTGTGCAAGGCCTAAAAACACCAGCAGGATTATGTCAGGCTTTAAAAGCCTTGATGCTGGCTTGGAAAAAAATCCCGGTTCTGACTAAATCAACACCAGGCTTTATCGTGAATCGAATTGCCCGTCCATTTTATGCAGAAGCGTTTCGGGCGCTGCAAGAACAGGTGACGTCCTATGACCAACTGGACTATGCCTTAAAGCAGTGTGGTGGTTTTGCGATGGGACCGTGTGAACTGACCGATTTAATTGGACAGGATGTGAATTTTTCAGTCACCCAAAGTGTTTATGAGGCTTTCTTTTATGAGCCGCGCTATCGTCCAAGTTTGATTCAGAAAGAGTTGGTGGATGCGGGTGCTTGGGGGCGCAAGTCTAGACAAGGTTTTTATTGCTATGATGATAAAAACCAGTATCAAATCTTTCAGCCACAAGCTCTGAGCACAAAATTTTTTCAAGCACAGGTACAAGTTAAAGGTATATGGTCTCAGCTACCCAAGCTACTCACACGTCTAGCGCTGAACAGAGGGATTGAGAGCGAGGAAAATGTCATTCAAATTGATGATATTGATCTACGTTTAAGTCAGGGTGAATCTGCCAATTTACAGTATTTAAGTCGAAAAACCATCTTGATGGATTGGCACCATGATTTCGCGCAAGCGCAAGCCGTAGTACTGAGCCATAATCATCTTTGCCAAGCTGAAGATCTAGCAAAAATCGAAGCGTTTTTTGCTCAACAACAGATCAAGGTTGTTTGGATCAGCGATCATCCCGCACTGTTAACTTTACGTACCATTGTCTTGTTGACCAATGAAGCCTGTGAGGCCAGTCTACATGGGATTGCCACTATGGAAGATATTGATAATGCCATGAGATATGGTGTCAATTATCCTAAAGGACCTTATCAATGGATGATGCAATTGGGCGCTGAATACGTCTTGGCAACGCTTAACAATTTATATGCCATCTATGGCGAAGAAAAATATCGTGCAAGTCTTTATCTCAAGCAATACGTGGCAAAGCAGCAAAGTGTAACTACCGACCATTCAAAAACTTTAACAGAATGTGCATAAGCAGGAGCGATCATGGAAGACGTTTTAATTTGTGATTTTATTCGTACCCCAATTGGACGTTATGCAGGGTCATTGAGTTCAGTGCGTACTGATGATCTTGCGGCATTGCCAATCAAACATTTAAAAGAAAAACATGCGCATCTACCTTGGCAAGATTTAGATGAAGTCTATTTGGGCTGTGCCAATCAAGCGGGCGAAGATAACCGTAATGTGGCACGTATGGCAACCTTATTGGCGGGTTTACCTGAGGCAGTTCCTGCAATGACGGTGAACCGTTTATGTGCATCTGGTTTAGATGCTGTCGGATTGGCGGCACGTTCGATTAAATCGGGTGAATCACAATTTGTATTGGCAGGAGGGGTCGAGTCGATGAGTCGGGCACCTTTTGTGCAAGCCAAGCCAACCGAGGCTTTTGGTCGTAGCCCTGAAATTTTTGATACTACCATTGGCTGGCGTTTCATCAATAAAAAGATGAAAGCTGACTATGGTACGGACAGTATGCCTGAAACCGCTGAAAATGTGGCTGAGAAATACCAGATTAGCCGACAGGATCAGGATGCATTCGCGATTCGTAGTCAACAGAAAGTGGGAGCGGCACAACAAGCAGGTTTTTTTAAGGGTGAAATTCTGCCTGTCGAACTAGTAGATCGTAAAAAGAATGTCACTGTCTTTTCACAGGATGAGCATCCACGTGCGGATACTAGTTTAGATAGCCTTGCAAAATTGAAAGCACCGTTCCGTAAAGAAGGTGGCTCGGTGACGGCGGGTAATGCTTCGGGAGTAAATGATGGTTCGGCTTGTGTGTTGCTGACCAATCGTCAGTTTGCCGATACCCATGGTTTAACCCCATTGGCCCGTGTGGTCGCGATTGCCAGTGCTGGGGTAGAACCGAAATATATGGGCATTGGCCCAGTGCCTGCGGTACAAAAACTATTAAAACAAACGGGTCTGAGTCTGGATCAAATGGATGTGATTGAGCTGAATGAAGCTTTTGCAGCACAGTCATTGGCCTGTATGCGTGAGTTAGGTCTCAAGGATGATGATGCTCGTGTCAACCCGAATGGTGGTGCAATTGCATTGGGCCATCCATTGGGGATGAGTGGGACGCGTTTGGTGATGACTGCAACCAGAGAACTAAAAAGACGCCAAGGGAAATATGCACTATGCACCATGTGTGTCGGTGTTGGACAAGGTGTTGCCCTGATCTTAGAAAATTTAGCTTAAAGCAATTGAAACGGTTCGAATAATATAACGACATAGGAGAGATGGCAGTGGATAGCCTGATAACAGAAGATGTAGAAAAAATGACGCTTGCGGAGTTACGAGCGCTGCAAACCAAACGCTTAAAAGACACATTGACATATGTTTATGCCAATAGCCCTGTCTATAAGAAAAAGTTTGACGATGCTGGTGTGCATCCTGATGATTTCGTTAACTTGGATGATCTCGCCAAGTTTCCATTTACCACCAAACAGGATTTAAGAGAGAACTATCCCTTTGGTATGTTCACAGTGCCACAGGAGCAGATTGTTCGTTTACATGCTTCTTCAGGCACCACAGGGAAACCAACCGTCGTTGGCTATACCCAAAAAGATATCCATACATGGTCGGATATCGTAGCGCGTTGCTTGCGTATGGCAGGTCTAAGTGCCAAAGATATGATTCAGGTCGCCTATGGTTATGGTCTGTTTACAGGTGGTTTAGGCGCACATTATGGCGCTGAACGCTTAGGTGCAACCGTGATTCCAATGTCAGGTGGTCAAACCGAAAAACAGGTGCAACTGATTCAGGACTTTAAACCCACGGCAATTATGGTCACGCCATCATATTGTGTCAGCATTATTGAAAAACTTGAGCAGCAATTAGGCAGTGCCCGTAATACCTCTTTAAAAGTCGGTATTTTTGGTGCTGAGCCTTGGACTAATGAGTTACGTCGTGAAATCGAAGAACGTTTAAATATTAAAGCACTGGATATTTATGGCTTGTCGGAGATTATGGGGCCAGGGGTTGCGATGCAGTGTCTGGGTGAAGGCGAAGGACTGACCATTTGGGAAGATCATTTTTATCCTGAGATCATTAATCCTGAAACCCGAGAAGTGTGTAAAGATGGTGAATTGGGTGAACTGGTATTCACCACCATTACTAAAGAAGGTTTGCCGATTATCCGCTATCGTACCCGCGATTTAACCCGTTTATTGGCTGGACAGAACCTAGCCATGCGCCGTATGGATAAGATCGTAGGGCGTAGTGACGATATGCTGATTATTCGTGGCGTCAATGTATTCCCGACCCAGATCGAAGAACAGATTTTACAAGTACCAAGTCTGGTGCCGAATTATGAAATTCTTGTGGCAAAGAAAGGTCATATGGATACTTTGCATATCCGTACCGAAATGTGCCATAACTGTGACAAGCAGGCGCAGCAACTGGCTCAGCAGTTGATGCAGCGGATTAAAACCATGATTGGGATTTCAGTCACGGTGGAAGTGGTGAATGAATTGACCTTACCGCGGAGTGAGGGTAAAGCAAAACGCGTCATTGATATGCGTCAGATTGCTTAACATTATGATCATTCAGGGTATAGTATCCTCTATACCCTGAATCTAAATGCCAAGATAAAAGTATGAGTGCAAAGTTACAGCAAATTATTGATTCAATTATTCAGAATGAACCCTTAAGTGGGACCTCATTGATTTCGACCATTTTTGGTGATTCAGTGTTACATCGAGGCGGAAATATCAGTCTTGCCAGTTTGATCCAGTTAATGGAACTGTTTGATTTTAATGATCGTGCTGTACGAACATCTGTTTTTCGTTTGGTTAAAAGTGATTGGCTTGGTTCAGATAAAATTGGCAGAACCAGTTTCTATCGCATTACCGATGCCAGTCGTTCCAAATACCTACAGGCTGAACAACGGATTTATAATGATCAGATGAAAGAGTGGGATCATTCTTGGGATCTTATTTTAATGTCGAGTCTGGATACAGACAATAAGGCTTTTTTAAAGAAAGAACTGGAATGGTTGGGCTTTGCTAATATTTCTACCAATCTGATGGCTTATCCAGGTTCAAACCGCTTGCAGCTACAAAAGCTGTTGATTGATGTAAATATGAGTGAACAGGTGGTGGTGTTTAAGGCAGAGACCTTACAGCTGTTTAATAACTCAACGGACACCATTGGTCGTATGTTAGAAACCAATTGGCCGATTGATGAGTTACGTCAACGCTATCTACAATTCTTAGAGATGTTTAGAGAAATTGGCGTAATTTTGATGCAGGAGGACGAAAGTATTGAACCGCTCCAAGCTTTTCAGATTCGTACCTTATTGATTCATTACTATCGCCGTATTTTACTCAAAGATCCTGCTTTGCCATTGGAGCTATTATCGGCGGACTGGCCTGCAGTCAATGCCCGTACATTATCCATGAACATTTACAAAAAAGTCTTTGAAGCGGCTGATGACTATTTCTTATCAGTTGCGGCAACATCCGAAGGGGCAATGCCGAATGCAACAGCACCTTTCTGGCGTCGTTTTGGCGGCTTAACCCAAAGTAATGAGAGATTGAGTCATGCCTTGCTATAGCATTGATGGGGTGATTCCTGTGGTTCACCCCAGTGCATTTGTCCATCCTACGGCAGTTTTAATTGGTGATGTGATTATTGAAGCTGGGGTTTATATTGGTCCTTTTGCTTCATTGCGCGCGGACTTTGGTCGTATTCATATCCAAGCAAATGCCAATGTACAGGACAGTTGTACCATTCATGGCTTTCCGCAAAGTATCACCTTGATTGAAGAAATGGGACATATTGGTCATGCTGCGATTTTGCATGGTTGCCGTATTGGTAAAAATGTCTTGATTGGTATGAATAGTGTGATTCTGGATTATGCTGAGATTGGTGAAAATAGCATTATTGGTGCAAATAGTTTAGTCAAAACCAAAGATGTGATTCCTGCCAATGTACTGGCAATCGGAAGCCCTGCAAAAGTTGTGCGAGATTTAACAGAACAAGAACGCACATGGAAAATTAAAGGGACCCAAGAATATATCCAATTAGCGCAGCGTTGTTTAAACAGCATGGCAGAAGTCATGCCTTTAGTGGAAAATTCACCTGAACGTAAGACCTATCAAGATTTTCAGTCCGATCACCAAATCAAGCCAACAACAGCATAAATAGAACATTTGAGCTGATCAAATTCTTTTGAACATCTGTGATAACTAGACATCAAAAAGCAACAGTTCGTTTTTAAATATTAGTTGATGATGGAGTGTAAATTTTTCTACTTTTTTTAGTCAGAAAAATATAGGCAAGCATTTTCCACTACATTTTTGGATATAAATCGGCCTAAAAGTGAAGACTTTATTTAAGGAAATACAACGAGGTTAATGATGTCTATTTTAACAAAAGAAGTTTGGGATCAAAAATTATTTCGTGGTACATGGCAATCCGCCAAAAACGGTTATCAAGTGGTTGAAGTTGCGACTGGTGAGTCCTTAGGGCAGATTGGTTATGCAGATGCATCCGATGTGGTCGAGGCGGCTCAGCAAGCCAAGATTGCACAAAAGCAATGGTGGGCGCTTAGTTATCAAGAGCGCCAGGTAGTTTTTGAGAGAGCAGTTCAGATACTAACGGAGCATCAGGCTGAAATCATCGAGTGGCTGGTCAAAGAAAGTGGTTCGCTACAATTAAAAGCTGGTTTTGAGGTTAATATCTCGATACAGGTATTAAAGCATTGTATTGCTTTGCCAGCAGCGGATCAGGGCGCATTATTGCCAACTACGGCAGGTAAACTGAGTTTGGCCAAGCGAGTGCCTTTAGGTGTGGTCGGTGTGATTTCACCTTTTAATTTTCCGTTGTATCTTGCGTTACGTGCGGTTGCACCCGCATTGGCGCTCGGAAATGCGGTGGTCTTGAAACCTGATGAACGCACGGCAGTCTGTAGCGGTTATGCAATTGCCCGTATTTTTGAATTGGCGGGTTTACCACAAGGACTGCTACATGTACTGCCTGGTGGTGCTGAAGTGGGTGAAGCACTGACCTTAGATAAAAATATTGCCAGTATTCAATTTACAGGTTCAACCCATGTAGGTCGTATTGTGGGTGCAAATGCGGCTAAAACACTGAAAAAAGTATCGCTTGAGTTAGGCGGCAAAAATTCACTGATTATTCTGGACGATGCCGATATTGAGCTTGCAGCAGAGAATATCGCGTGGGGGGCTTTTTTGCATTCAGGTCAAATTTGTATGACCTCTGGAAAAATCCTGATTCAGGAAAAGATCTATCCGCAGGTCAAACAACGTGTGATTGAGAAGGTCAAAAATTTTGTGGTGGGCAATCCATTAAATGCGGATGTCACCATTGGCCCTTTGATTAATGCCAAGCAATCGCAACGGGTTGAGCAGTTGGTCAATGATGCAATTGCGCATGGTGCTAAACTGGAAATTGGTGGGCAGGCAAACGGTGTTTTCTTCGAACCAACGGTCTTAGCTGATGTAAAACAGGACAATCCAATTTTTGCTGAGGAAATTTTCGGTCCTGTTGCCGTCTTGATTCCTTTTAGCACGGATGAACAGGCCATTGAACTTGCAAATGATGGTGATTATGGACTTTCAGCTGGGATTATTACCGCCAGTGTTGGGCGTGGTATACAGCTTGGTCAGCAACTGAATGTAGGTTTATTGCATATCAATGATCAAACCGTGAATGATGAAACGGTGAATCCTTTTGGTGGCTTTGGTGCATCAGGCAATGGTACACGTATCGGTGGGCCTGCAAATGCGGACGAATTCACCCAATGGCAATGGATGACCATACAGGCGCAAGCGCCACATTATCCATTCTAAGTAAGGTTGAAAATTCCTTGTGATTTGTCCCTAAAACTTTAGGGACAAATACTGCTAAATCACATTACGCAGTTCATTGGCGGTGTTGCGTAGTAGCGGTAAAATCTGTTGCACTAAATAATCCTCTTGTACACGATTGGTCTGTGACATGCAGTTTAGAGCGGCAATCGCTTTTCCTTGGGCATTGATCACAGGTACTGCAATTGCGATGACACCGAGTTCATGTTCTTCTTTAGAAAGACAATAATCTGCTTGTGAAATATCTTTCAGCACCTCAAAAAAATTGCTTTCATCCGTTATTGTAAAAGGGGTTAAACGTCTTAAACTGAACCTTTTCACCCAGTCGTGTTGAGCTGTCTCTGATTGGGCAGCCAATAAGACTTTACCTGTTGAAGTTGCGTGTGCAGGTAGGCGATTGCCTAAATGCATGCCATAAGGGTTCACCCTGAGATGATCTTGTTGAGGCAGATAACTACGGGCGATCGGTACCACCTCGTTATCATCTAAGACCACCAAGGAAAAGGTTAATGAGGTTTGTGCAGATAAAAGATTAAGGAAGGATTGGGCAATTTTAGGTAGATGTGCTGAACTTAAATAAGAGCTTGAGAAACGTAACACACGATGAGTCAGCCAATAATAATGTTCATCTGTGTCTAAATAGCCTAAGTATTTTAAGGTTTTAAGATAACGCCGTGCTGCTGTTCGGCTAATTCCAGTCCGTTCAGCCACTTGAGTAACATTTAAACGTTGTCGATCAACCCCAAAAGCCTCCAGTAAAGTCAAACCCTTTGCTAAACCTGCAATATAATCTTCCTGACGAATCTGTTCATGTGAACTGGGGTGCTCTAACACAGCATCAACCTTAACCATGTATCCATTCCTGTTATTGTGATGTTTTGTCCGATATTCGGACAAATGAAATGATAAACGGTTCTTTTCGACTTGGCTATATCGTGCACAAAACTTAAAAGCAGTAAGTTAAAAGACAGGAGATCACAAGGAAGATGTCATGGAACTTTTAACAACGCAGGTTGCGATTATTGGTGCGGGTCCAGCTGGATTGCTACTTGGCCAGCTTTTATATAAAGCAGGTATTGAGCATATTATTATTGAACAACGTAGCGCTGAGTACGTAGCCTCGCGGATACGTGCTGGCATCTTGGAACAAGTATCGGTTGATTTACTCCAACAGGCTGGTGTAGATCAACATCTAAAAGAGAAGGGATTGCCGCATTCAGGTATTGAGATACTCACCAATGGACAGAAGCACCGCGTTGATTTATCTGCCCTGACTGGTGGAAAGCAAGTCACAGTGTATGGTCAAACAGAAGTGACCAAAGATTTAATGGCCGCTCGTCAAACTGCACAACTTAAATCATTTTATGAAGCACACAATGTAAAGGTCAGCGATTTTTATCAAACACCTAAAGTGCAATTTGAATATCAAGGTAAAACGGTCCAGATTGAATGTGATTTCATTGCAGGTTGTGATGGCTACCATGGAATATGCCGAGCCAGTGTGCCTCAGGATAAAATCAAGACTTATGAAAAAGTGTATCCATTTGGCTGGTTAGGCATATTAGCCGATGTGCCTCCCGTTGCGGATGAATTGATTTACGTCCAATCAGAACGTGGTTTTGCTTTATGTAGTATGCGTTCAGAAACACGTAGCCGTTATTACTTGCAAGTCCCGCTCAATGATCGAGTTGAAGATTGGTCAGATGAGAGATTTTGGGAAGAGCTCAAATTGCGCTTAGATGCTGAAAGCCGAGAAAAGTTGGTAATAGGACCATCAATCGAAAAAAGTATTGCGCCACTACGTAGTTTTGTGACCGAACCTATGCGATTCGGAAAATTGTTTTTAGCAGGTGATGCGGCACATATTGTTCCACCAACGGGCGCAAAAGGGCTGAATCTGGCAGCCTCTGATATTGCTTATCTTTCAAATGCATTGATTCAATATTATGTCGAAGGTTCAGATCAGGGTATTCAGGAATATTCAGAAAAATGTTTACAACGGGTCTGGAAGGCTGAGCGTTTTTCTTGGTGGATGACCCACTTATTGCATCGCTTTGAAACAGAAAGTGAGTTTGAACATAAGATTAAACAAGCTGAACTCAGCTATATTCTTGGCTCTACGGCGGGTAAGACGACCTTGGCAGAAAATTATGTCGGTTTGCCTTATGAAATAAAAAATAGTATTGAAGAAGTTCGTGTCTAAGTCGGTTCTGTAAAGTAAATAAAAACAGCTGTTCGAAAAATTGAACAGCTGTTTTTAGATACTCAATTGAGCAATTTATTCAGCAAACTGCGGAATCATTTTACGAACATTGGTCTTCGCATCAATCACGGTCATAAAGGTATACGCACCAATAAACTTACGGCTAATGAACATAAACTCTTTTGGTGGAACCGAGAAATAGCGTGAAGCCATCGATTGACCAGCCTGTTGCATCACACGATTATGCAATTGACTCTTTTTCCAGTCATAGCGATTTTGATTATCCATAATACCGTCTGGCATATCAGGATTGTTACTTGGACAGCTAAATGCTTCTGTTGCGATCAGGAAGACATCCGCCATACCAGGTTTAACACTTTCTGGCATGGCATCAAAGAACTCATAACCTGTCATGGCTTTGACCATGGCATCTTTATCGTGGTCATAACCAGCATGGATCAGATTGCGGGCAACTGTGAGCAAGTTATTGTCGAATTGTCGAATCGCACCGAAGTCGAGTAAAACAATTTTATCTTTAACATCATCGCCATTACCTAAGCGAACCAAGTAGTTGCCAAAGTTCGGGTCGGTCTGCATTTCACCCCATTCAAATAGCTCACGCACAGCAATTTCTAGAGAAGCTTCGCCTAATTGGTTGCGACGCTCTTGAGGCAGGGAAAGCATCACTGGACTATTGACAGGTACGCCACGCTCGAAGGTCATGCATAACACTTTTTCAGCGCAAAATTCCTCAATGATTTCTGGCACCACATAACGCTGATCATCTTTCAAACGTTCAGCAAAACGACGTGTAGTTGCCGCCTCAATGCCATAATCGACTTCACGATGCATCATCTCACGAACTTCATCGAACCACTGATCAAACTCACGGGTTTGAGGCACCATACGTGTCAGTTTCAGCATGTTCTTAAACAGATTCATGTCCGAATCAATGGCTTCAGCAACACCAGGATACTGGATTTTAAGTACTAACTCTAAACCATCCGACTTACGCGTAGCACGATGTACTTGAGCAAGTGATGCTGTTCCAATCGGTTCATGATCAATCGTCAGCTCATCGAGTTTTGAGCCAAGTTGATCTTGTAAGTGTGTTTTAATTGCAGGCCAAGCCAAGGCAACGGTTTGGTTGTTGAGGGTATTTAACGCTTGTGTGATTTCTTCTGGTAAGAAATGCTCGCCATATAGCGCCATCATTTGTCCAATCTTAACGATTGAACCTTTTAATTTCCCAATTTCAGAAACTAAATAGTGTGCTTGTTCAGCCATGGCTTTTTTACGTTTCTTCTCTTTTTCTTCTTCACTAGAAAATAGGGAAGTTGCACTTGCAGTCGCCCAGCGTGTTCCAGCAAGTAGAGAAGCTTTTGCAATAGATAAGCGACGATCCACCGATGAGGTTTTTAGATTCTTAAGCTTATCGTTCTGATCTGACATGAAAGAAAAGTCCTATGCTGAAATCGGAGGGTTGAAAGCCGAGACTTGAATTGTAACGGATATTACCGCTTTTGAACGTATTAAAATAGTTCAATCTCTTGAATTATCAGTCTAAATTTGTGCAATAAGATCAGCTACTCTTAAATAGCCTAAGTAAATATTTTACATTTACGATATCTTTACTATACATCTGTCCTAAATTTTAAACTGAATTTTGAGTGAAGACTTTCGCATTAACGCCGCTCGGTTGCTATGGATATGTTGTACTAACATTCGTTTAACCTGACTGTGATGAAAGCCGACCGCATAAGCTTTGACAATAATAATACTGGGAAGTGTAAAGAAAAAATACTTGGTGTCGTCTAAAGTCGCATTTTTGAAAATACCTTCTTCAACAAGCATCTCTCTGAGAAATTGTTTTTCAGCTTGTACTGTGTTGGATGATTCATCATCCCAATAATTCTGACGCATCGCCATCAAATTATTATGCTTATAACTCATAAAATCATTGAGCCTGTTTATTTCACCGTTAGCCAATATATGAGGTTGCTAGGGCATTTATCAAGAATAGATTTATATCAAAAATAGCCTAAGCAAATTTAAACCTTTATTTAAAAATGCTACACTTATCATACGACTAACCTTAAACAAAAATACTGAACTGTTATGACACCTGCTTGTAAATTATTGGAAAAAAATAAAATACAATTTTCTATTCATGAATATGAACATGATGTGAATGCAAAAAGTTTTGGGCTAGAAGCTGCAGAAAAACTTAACTTAAAGGTAGAAGAAGTTTTTAAAACCTTGATGGTAACCGACGAAAAGAATTATTTCATTGCGATTCTACCTGTGCACCATCAACTCAATCTAAAAAAAGTGGCATCAGCAGTTGGGTGTAAAAAACTACAAATGGCCAATCCTAAAGATGCTGAGCGCTTGACCGGTTATCTGGTAGGAGGAATTAGTCCAATAGGACAAAAGAAGCGTCTGAAAACGGTTATTGATGCGACGGCGAAAACATTCAAAAAAATTTATGTCAGCGGTGGGAAAAGAGGGTTGGATATTGGTCTTGACCCACAGGATCTAGCAAGATTGCTTGGTGCTGATTTTTTTGATGTTTTAGACTAGAAAAATAACCTTTACAGGCAATGTTTTTATAAATATTTGTTATATTTAAAATTTTTAAATCTGCAAAAGCAATCAGCAATTGAAAATTTATCATTTTATTTAATGAGAATTATTATTATCTTTTTGTATCTTTATTAAGCTAAATTAATATCTAAAACAAATTAATTCAATAGATTAGATCATATTTTCCAGGTTCTCTTATGGAATTGAAATAGCAAATGATAATAATTATCATTAGTTTCATCTTAATCGTAAACTCCCTTGTGCTTAAGATGTGTTTCAGGCCTAAAACATTTCGAAAAACAAATTAACTCTCTTGAAAGAGGATACCGTCAGATGCAATCACTTGCCAATCGGTTGGCGATGCAACATTTCGTCAATGCATATACGCAAGAAACTGGCAAAGGTCACTTGCTAGATAACAGTCAGCAAAGTCCACAACAACAAGCGTTTAGCCAAGGTTTGACGCTGTTATCAATCCCTATCCATTCTATTCAAGCCCAATGTAATTTCCCTTTATCTTATGTCAGTCGAGTCGGGCGACATCGTTTAGCAGATCTTCCACAAATTATTCTCCATGGACAAATCAAACCATTCAGTGCAGTTGCAATCGTCGGTCTATTGCTTGAGGAATTGGTTTTTGAGTCCTCTATTCCATTAGATGCAGCTTCTTTGTTGGAGAAGTGGATTCAGAGCCGTGATGCATTACAACAGTTTTTAGCGCAGCGCGAAGCTGATTTCGACGACTTGGTAAAAGCAGGCCAGAATTTTATTGAAACCGAACAGGCACTGATTCTAGGGCATAGCATGCATCCAGCGCCGAAAAGTAGAACAGGTTTTGTACATGAAGACTGGTTAAAGTTTTCACCTGAACATAAAGGCAAGACGCAACTACATTATTGGCTGGTGCATCAGGACTATATTTCAGAAGGCAGCGCTACGGATGAAAGTATTTCAGCTCAATTAAAAACAGCGTTACAGTGGTATTTGTCGGAAAATGATCTCAATCTGCTCAAGACTCACACAGCATATAAATTACTCCCATTACATCCTTGGCAAGCCCGCTATTTGCAAAGTAAGCCTTGGTTTGAACGTTTAAAACAAACGGGGCAGTTAATTGATGTAGGCTTACGAGGCTGGCAATTTTCTCCAACCACTTCGATCCGAACACTGGCGAGTTTTAATGCGCCGTGGATGGTAAAACCATCACTTTCGGTGATGATCACCAACTCTATTCGAGTCAATTTAGCCAAAGAATGCCACCGTGGTGAGCTCACTCATCGTCTATGGCACAGTGAATTTGGTCAGAATATTTTAAAGCAGTGCCCAAGCTTAAAAGCAGTAAATGATCCAGCATGGATTGCTTTGAAAATTGATGATGAGGTGGTGAATGAAAGTATCTGTATTTTCCGCGATCAGCCATTCCATCCTCAACAGCAAGTCACTTGTATTGCATCCCTATGTCAGGATCATCCAAATAAACCTCTAAATCGTTTTAATGCTTTATTTGCAAAAATTGCAAAAGTACATCACGAAACCGATTTCTCAGAAATTGCTCTGGATTGGTTTAATCGTTTCCTTGAGGTTAGTTTGCAACCGTTGATGTATCTATATCATCGCCATGGCATGGCCTTTGAATCACATCAGCAAAATGTGCTTTTGGAATTAGAAAATCATTTTCCTAAAACCTTATGGTTACGTGATAACCAAGGTTTTTATTATATCGAAGAGTTTGCCACTGAAATTTTGCAAGCGCTGCCTGAGCTGAAAGAAAAAGCATTTGCCGTTGGGCCTAAAGATTTCGTGGATGAACGTTTTAGCTATTATTTCTTTGGCAATACCTTGTTTGGCATTATCAATGCGATTGGCGCAACAGGCTATATTACTGAAGATGAATTACTGGGGCATCTAACAAGTTTCTTGCAGGAGCAATTGCAGCAATATCCAGACAGTAGCTTATTACAGGGATTATTGTTTAATTCAACGCTGCCTTATAAAGGTAATTTACTCACACGATTACATGAATTAGATGAGCTGATTGCGCCTGTCGAGAACCAATCTGTCTATGTAGAACTGCCAAATCCACTGCGTATTTCACAGAAGGATGTCAGTTATGCTTGATTTTATTGGAATTGGTCTAGGACCATTTAATCTAAGTCTGGCTAGTTTGCTGCATAATAAAAGCACATTGAACTACGCAATTTTCGAACAGAAAGCTCAGTTTGATTGGCATGCAGGGATGCAGTTACCCAATACGGTATTACAAGTGCCGTTTATGGCTGATCTGGTGTCCATGGTTGATCCAACTAGCCCATTTAGCTTTTTGAATTATCTGCGCCATCAGCAACGTTTATATAAGTTTTACTTTTTAGAGCAGCCGCATATTCCACGTTGTGAGTATAACCATTACTGCCAATGGGTTGCAGAACAACTGGATTGTATTGAATACCAATCGCGTGTTTTGAAGATCGAACCTCAAACCATTGGCTTTAAAGTCGTGGTGGAATCGGAGGGTGTTCAGCACAGTTATTTATGCCGTCATCTGATCATCGGCAGCGGCAATGTGCCTTACTTGCCGGAATGTTTGGCCAAAGTGCAGCAACAGCAACCACAAAAATGTCTACATTCTGCGCAATATATGACGCATGCCGATACAGATTTACACGGCGATGTGGTGGTCCTTGGTTCAGGTCAATCCGCAGCCGAAGTCTTTATTGATCTGTTTGATGAGCAGCAAGGTACAGCTAATCATCAGTTTGACTTACACTGGTTTACGCGTTCTCAGGGCTTCTTCCCGATGGAATATGCACCATTGGGACTGGAACATTTTAGCCCGGACTATGCACAGCATTTTTATGCTTTGCCAACTGAAAAGAAAGAGCAACAATTGCAGCAGCAGTCCTTGTTATACAAGGGTATTAGTGCAAAGACCATTCGTGAAATCTATCAAAAACTTTATCACCGTAGCATTGCGGGTCAAAGTTTGCAGACACATTTACATAGCCAATGTGATTTGAAAGACGCCGAAGTATTAGATACGCAAAAAATTCGACTGTATTTTCAACATCGTGCCACGACACAGGCTTTCCATTTAGATTGTGACTTCCTAGTTGCTGCAACAGGTTACTTTACCCCTGATTTTGGTTTTATGCAGTTGCTGAAACCTTATATTGAATTTGATCATAAACAGCGTTGGCAAATCACTGAAGACTATCGTGTTGTACATCGTCTAAATGGGCATATTTTTGTCCAGAATCAGGAAATGCATAGCCATGGGGTTGGTACACCAGACTTAGGGCTTGGTGCATATCGTGCAGCGACAATTATCAATCAATTGCTTGGCGAGCCGCTTTATGAACTCGATCAGCAGGCGCAGACCTTCCAGCATTTTGAGCTCGCTCAGAATCCTAAAATCCAAATGGCAGATGATCAGGCGCTTTCAGTCGATGGTGTTTCTGAAAAAGCGGTGAGCCAAAACCACTCTATTTTAAAGAAAACAGAACAGAGCACGATTACCACGCATGCAGGTAGTCGTTGTGCAAATACACGTACACAAACTGTGTCTGTACATTCAACTTATGAGAAATTGATATGAACTTTGCAACTTTAAAAATTAATCAGCAGCAATGGCGTGCCGCTGGACAGCGTCTCATTGAAATGGCGATTGCAGAGTTTCTATATGAAGAAATTATTGAAGTTAAAGCCTTGTCAGCTGGACGTTATCAGTTAGATTTAGGCAATCGTCATTATGAATTCCAAGGCCACCCATATTTACTTGGACACTGGAATATTCAGGAAGGCTCAGTACGCGATGTAAGCAATGGTCAGCACATTGATCAGCCTGCTTGGAATTTACATGAGTTTATCGTCGCAATGTCTGACAAGGCAAATGTAAAGCCATTCACCAAAGCGTATTTGATTAAGGAAATGAATAATACGTGGTTGGCAGAAGCGCATCTATTTAATGAAGCGCGTTTACCAAGCACAGCAGTGCTGACTGAACCGCACTATAAAGTTGAAGGCATGTTACGTGGTCACCCTTGGCTAATTATGAGCAAAGGCCGCATGGGCTTTGGTTATGATGATTATTTAAGTGCTGCACCAGAGCTATCACCAGAAGTCAAAGTATTATGGTTGGCCGTACATCGTGATTTGGCTGAGTTCCGTAGTACAAAGCAGTGGGATGCTTGTGGTTTATATCAACATGAATTTGATGCCAATGAGCTGCAACAGTTCATCCAAATTTTGAAAGAAAAGAATTTAGATCCGCAAAATTACTTTTTGATTCCTGTACATGCTTGGCAATGGCATCAATGGCTGGTTCCAACCTATGCCAATGAAATTGTCGACCAGAAAATCATTGAGCTCAACATTAGCCAAGACAGCTATGTGCCAATGCAGTCTATTCGCACATTATGCAATACATCAAACCTACAACGTCATTACATTAAACTGCCAGTCAGTATTTTTAATACCGCTGTTTACCGCGGATTACCTTCAAAACGTAATCTTGCAGCACCAGCTGTGACGGCATGGTTAAAGCAAATCCATCAGCAAGATCAAGACCTGCAGAATACCGGTGTGGTTTTCTTAGGTGAAGTTGCAACTTTAACCATTCAGCAGCCATGTTTTGACCGAATTGAAGGTGCACCTTACCAATTTAAAGAGTTATTTGGCTGTTTATGGCGTGAAAGTGTCGATCGCTATGTTGATCCATCACAGCAAGTACTCTCTCAAGCAGCCTTATTACATCGGGATATTTCAGGTCAATCAATCCTGAGTGTACTGATTCAAGCATCAGGCCTAAGTCCTTTGACATGGTTGGCGCAATTTGCCCAAGTGTGTTTAAGCCCGTTATTACTGTGTCTGTATCGCTATGGCCTAGCTTTTTCTCCGCATGGTGAAAACACCATGTTGGTACATGAAAATGGTGTGCCAAAAGCATTGGTATTAAAAGACTTTATTGATGACATCAATTTGGTGGATGAAGATTTCCCTGAATTGGCGCAATTGCCATCTGAAGGCAGTTTGTTATTACGTCATGAAGCGACAGATTTAAGTCATTTTATTTTCACTGGGCTGTTCATGGTGCATTACCGTTATATCTGTAATGTGTTCTTGCAAGATTACCCAGAATATTCAGAACAGGATTTCTGGCAAACCATTTCTAACACCATTGTTGCCTTTAACCAACAACATCCCGAGTTGGCTGAACGTGCTGAAAAATTTGCCATGTTGCGCCCAACCTTCACCAAAATCTGTTTGAACCGTGTTCGCTTATTTACCACAAGTTATAACGATGAAGCAGAGCGTCCAGTGCCTGTATTCCTCGATCCAATCCCGAACCCAGTTAGCCCTGAAACATTGGCTGAATGGTCGATTCAGCAAAATGAATCGAAAGCGGGTTAAGTCTTCTTCTAAATTTTATAAAGGTTCGATATGAAAACAATTTCTCAGCAATTACCTGACTACTTTGAATACCACGAAGATGGAACACAGTATTACTTACGTCAAGTGCAATATCCACAAGATATTCCTTTGCTGCATCAATGGATGCATGAACCGCATGTCATTCCACAATGGCAATTGAATAAATCAGAGTTAGATCTACAAGTTTACTTCGACAAAATGCTAGCAGATGACCATCAACGTTTATTGATTGTGGGCGTGGATGGCAAAGATGTGGGATATACCGAAATCTATGAAGGTAAACGTGATCGTTTAGGCCGTTATTACCAAGGTGATGACAATGATCTCGGTTGGCATTTGCTATTTGGCGATAAATCTGTGTTTGGCAAAGGCTTTTTACGTCCAACAATTCGTTTACTGAGTTTCTATATTTTTGAACATTCACAAGCGAAAAAAATCGTGGGTGAACCAGACCATACGGTTAAACCTTATGCTGCTGTGGTCGCAGAACTTTGCTACGAAACCCAACGTCTCATTCCGATGCCAGAAAAAACGGCAATGCTGTATTACTGCTTTAGAGAAACTTTTTATAACAAGTTTGGTGAATATTACCAAACCTCACAACAACAGCTAGCTGATCAGCCAGCCAAAATCCTGAGTGTTACATGAGCCTATCTATCAATGAGATGCACATCTTGGACATGCGCTTCGCAGCGCATGTCTCAGTGGCTGAATTTGAGCAATGGTTGACGCATATTCAGCAATATTTCGAACAAAAAAGAAGTTTTGTGCTAATTATGCAAACCGAGCCGAACACTGAATTTCCTGAAGAATATCGGGTAATTCAGGGAAAATGGTACAAGCAATATAAACAAGATTTTTACCAATATTGTTTAGGTCTTGCCCGAATTGCCCAAGATGAAGCAGATCGTATCCGATTGGACACGCCAGCTTTGCAAAAAGCTTGGCATGTCCCTTATTTTGTCAGTTTAGACAAGACCGATGCCGTGCAATGGGCGATGCAGAGGTACTTATGAATCAACACATAAAACCTGACCAAGATTTTCCAGTCAAAACAGTCTCTGCATTGAGTTTATCTGTTGTGGTGGTGCTGTACCTTGCACATGCATTACCTCTGTATTTTTACAATGTTGCCTTACCTGCGATTCTGCGTCATCAAGGAGTAGACCTACGCTGGATTGGCATGCTGTCGCTGTTATATATCCCATGGGCATTTAAGTTTTTTTGGGCACCCTTAATTGATCGTTTCTATTTTAAGGCATTGGGTAAACGTAAAACTTGGCTTTTATTTACCCAAATTGCCTTGGTATTGGGTGTTGTTGCGTTGGCTTTGACACAATTTGATTATGGTCTAAGTGTATTTGTCATTGTCGGTTTATGGATTTCAACTTTCGCTGCAACCCAAGACATTGCAATCGACGGTTATACAGTGGAAACCTTTTCTGAGTCCGAATACCGATTGGGCAGTATGGCACAAAGTATTGGTGTAGCACTGGGCAGTATGATTGGTGGGGCGGCAACGTTGTGGCTTTATCAATTGTATGGTTGGCAAACCGCTTTGATTTGTTTAGCGGCAATGACAGCACTAACCATGTTGGCGATTTTTCAAATCAAAGAAAAATCGAATACAGAAAAAATTGCCAAGCAGCCACCGAGCCTCATTCGTGCATTTAAACGTCCTGAAATGTTATGGGCTTTGGCATTGATCGTGTGTTATCGCGTGGTAGAAGCACCTGCAATGGCGATGTTGAATCCAATGTTGATCGATCAAAAATGGTCATTGGCAGAGATTGGGGTGCTGATGTCCGTGATTGGTGCTGGTATTGGTTTATTGGCTGCCGTAACAGCGGCTTTCTTACTAAAAAAAATAGCAGCAACACAATTGCTGATTTGGGCTGGTTGGGCACGTAGTTTGGTTTATGCCGTGCTTGGAGTAGCAGTCTTACTTGGTTGGTTTAACCAGTGGCACATGTTATTGGGGCTATTTGTTGTGGTTATTTTGGCGATTCGCTATATCGCCATGACTTCTTTATACGCTTATTTCATGCATACCAGCTCCAAAGAACAAGCAGGAACGGACTTTACCATTTTGGTTTGTTTCGAGCTATTGGTTTACTTCATTGGCGGTGCAATGTCTGGTTTCTTGGCCAAAGCATTTGGTTATGGAAATTTCTATCTCATTTTAGCGGCAGCATCTGTCTTGAGCGTCTTGCTCAGCCAAGTGTTAATCCATAAAGCAAAACAAACGGAACAACTCACCTAGGGGTAATTTATGAAAGTACGTTCACTTTCAACATCATTAACGCTGTTAAGCCTAGCAATCAGTACTCAGCTATATGCTCAAACAGTTGAAACAGATGCATCTGTTCAAACGACTGCTGCTGTAACAAGTCAGAAACCAACACAACTTGCACCTATTGTGGTGACAGCATCGCGTTCAGCACAAAGTATTGCTGAAATTGCAGGTACGGTGTACCGCATTGAACAAGAAGATATTGCAAAACAAGCTGCTGCGGGTAAAAGCACAGCAGATATTTTAGGTTTACTCGTTCCATCGCTAACACCAAGTTCTGGTACAACCAGTAACTATGGAATGACCATGCGTGGGCGTACAGTCCAGTATATGATTGATGGTGTGCCACAAACGGGTTCGCGTGATAGCTCCCGACAATTAAATAGTATTAGCCCAGATATGATTGAGCGTGTTGAAGTGGTCTCTGGTGCAAGTAGTATTTATGGTTCTGGTGCAACAGGCGGGATCATCAATATCATTACTAAAAAAGGGTCGACCGAGGGCGTTCATTTTGAATCAAAACTCGGTGTAACTTCAGGCGATAACTTTAAAAATGATGCCTTGGCTTATGAAGCATATCAATCAGCTGCATTTAAACAAGGCGACTGGAATGGTTTCCTGGGGGCAAGCTATACCAAACGCGGTGAGATTCAAGACAGTCATGGCGATCGAATTGGGCCTGAAGTTGCTCAGACTGACCGTCAAGATACGGAAACCATCGACGTCAATGGTCGCTTGGGATGGCAGTTTGCTGATAAGCAAAGTATTAGCATTGGTGCACAATATTATAATGATGAACAAGACAGTGATTATGGTGCAGACTATGGACCAGGCTTAGCTGTTTTACTTAGAGGTGCAAAACCAAGCCAGAAAGCAGTTAAAGGTTTGGAACTAGACAGTCAGCCAAGAACAAAACGTGCAGCTGTCAATGCGCAATATGAGAACCAAGATTTCTTTGGTCAGACTTTAAATGCAGAAGCTTACTATCGTACTGAAAAAGGTCGGTTTTATCCAAGTGCAAACTATTTAGCACACTCAGAGCTTAAACCTGGAAACTATATTGTTACCCAGTCTGAGACTGATATTGATGTATTTGGTGCGCGTTTAGCTTTACAAAGTAAATTAAATCTTTTAGATCGTGCACTACATCTCACTTATGGTGTCGATTATGACAAAGAAAAAGGCAAGCAAACCGCACAGCTTTATGATTTGAATACTTTTATTGGTAGTAATGGTTTGAAGTTTACACCATTAAATAATTATGGTTTCGGTCCAGATGTGGATACTGAGAAGCTGGGTTTCTTCTTACAGAGCCAATTTGAAGTCAGTGATCACTTAAATCTACAAGCCGGCGTGCGCCATGAACGAATTGATAGCCAAGTACAAGATTCTGTTCCTTATTCTGAAGCGATGGTTGCAGATTTTGTCTCAGGATATGACCCTAAGACTTTAAAAGGCGGGTCGGTCAAGCATGATGCGACTTTATTTAACTTAGGTGCTGTTTATCATTTAACAGATGCTCAACAAGTCTTTGCCAATTTCTCTCAAGGGGCAAACTTACCTGACGTACAACGTATGCTGAGAGACGTTCCTGCAAACTTTGTTGTAAGCAACCAAACGATTGATCCAATTAAAGTGAATAGCTTTGAGTTAGGTTGGCGTTTACAGGATAATGCTTTAACTACAGGACTTACGGCGTTCTATAACAAGTCAGATAAATCTTTGAAATTTGGTCCACCAAACTTTGCGATTGAAGTGATTGATACCGATGAGCGTGTTTATGGCTTAGAAGGTAATGTGAAGTATGCGGTGACTGATGCATGGAATGTCGGTGGTACTTTAGCTTATACACGTGGTCAATTTAAAAATACCAGTGGTAAATGGCAAGAGCTAGATGCCATCCGTGTTGCACCGTTAAAAGGAACTGTCTATTCAGATTGGCAATTTAACGATGGTTTAGGTTTGCGCGTTCAAACTTTGGCAATTGGCGGTACAGACAAAGCACGTAAAGAAGCCATTGAAAATGGCAGTCGTCCACCTGCTGAAATTAAAGGTTTTGCAGTTATGGATGTGATTGCCAATGCGAAAGCCGGTCCGGGTACATTAGGATTTGGTGTTTATAACGTTTGGAATACTGATTATAAGTCTGTATATAGCCAAGCAGTTTCGACAGTATATGGTGATATTTCTAGTCTAGCTGCACAAGGTCGTACTTATGGTTTGAGTTATACCCTCAAATACTAATCTAATCAAAAAGGCATCTGTTTAGATGCCTTTTCTTTTGATGATTTTCATGATGAACAATAATTTAAAGTTTTTAGCACTGGCTGCTTTGATCAATGGAACATGTTTTTCCATGATTCTTCCTTTACTTGCCCCATTGACACGACAATTACATTTATCTGAATTCCAAGGTGGTGTGATTGTTTCAGCAGGAGCAATCTGTATGGCAATTGCATCAATCTGGATTGCGAAAAAGAAAAATCAGCTATCTCCCAACCAACTCGTCAATTATGGTTTTTGGGGAATGACCTTTACTTGGGCTATTTTCACTTTGATTCTGTATTTTGGAACACAAGCGATTTTACCCACGTTGTTCATTTTTATCTTACTGGTATTGAGTCGTGCTTCCACAGGTATTTTTATGGCTTTGCCGCAAATTGGTCTGCAAAGCTATGTAATGACACATGCGAGTGAAGCCGCTGATCGTAGCAAGCAGATGGCTATGTTTGGTGCGATGAATAGTTTTGGAATGATTGTCGGCCCGTTTGCAACCTCAGTTTTATTGTTTGGTGGCTTACTTTTCCCGATGTGGATTGCCGTGGCTTTACTTGGTTTAGTCAGTATTGCACTCGGCATTCTGTTTAGTAAAAGTCCTCAAGTTCAGGCTGAGTCATTCAATCTTCAACAAGATAATGATAATACACTAGCGAATGAGCCAATTCTGAAGCAAAGTCTGATCTGGTTAACTCTAGGTTTTGTCACTTACGTTGCAATTGTGACTTTAAATATGACGGCAGGTTTTTATATTCAGGATAAGTTTTATCTCAGTAGCCAACAGAGTGCAGTTTATTTTTCTCAATGCATGTTGGTTGTCGGGGTCTGTTTGGTGCTGACCCAACTTTTAATCGTGAAAGTGTTTAAACTCAAATTAAATAGTTTGGTGATTATTGGTTTAGTCACCATGTGTTTTGGTCTATTACTTTCACTCTACGCACCGACAATTTTTGTGTTTCAGGCAAGTTATATTTTTTATGGTATTTCTGTGGCATGTTTATTACCTGCATTTACCACAGGCGCTGCTCAAGCCGTATCTCAGCAATCACAGGTTAAAATGGCAAGTTTTTGTACAGCGACACAGGCATTAGGCTTAATTGTGGGGCCATTGCTCAGTACATTCCTATACCGTTTTAGTACCTATTTTCCGTTCTATTTATTATTGTTTTTAATGCTGTCGATTGGTCTTTATTTTAGTTGGATGTTGATTCGAAAAGAAGATGAAACCGTATTGCTAATTGATGAGTAAAAGAGATTTTGACTAAAAAAGACTCATCTTTTTTCTCATAATGCAAGTATTCCGACTGTTTCGGTCATATATTGCTGTGATGAGTTGTCTTTATGTTTACTTTTTAACCAAATTTATTTCATTTATTGACGTTTTGGATTCTAACAGGATTTTTTATGTACCCTATAAAACGTCATAACAAGATAGATAAAGGAGTAAAGATGCTTATTTTTCATGATTATCCTGTTCAAGGAGCGCTTTTTGACATGGATGGAACAATGTTTGATACCGAGCGCTTGCGCTTCCAGACATTGAAACAGGCATCAAAAGAGCTGATTGGACAGGAATTTTCAGATGAATATTTGATGCAGTGTCTAGGGTTAAGTGCGAAAGCATCAGAGCAGTTGGCACAAAAGTTTTATGGTACAGATGTTCCTTATACTGCCATTCGTAAGCGTGCGGATGAGGTGGAATTAGAGACTGTACGTAAAAACGGCGTACCCATTAAAAAAGGGCTAATCCAAGTTCTGGAACGCTTAAGAAAATCAGGTTTAAAAATGGCAGTTGCGACCTCTAGTCGTCGGGCAATTGCAGAAGAATATTTAATTAATGCCAATGTTTATAAGTTTTTTGATTTATTGGTCTGTGGGGATGAAGTTGAAAAGGGTAAACCGCATCCAGAAATCTTTTTAAAAGCGGCACAGAAACTCAATCTACAACCGCAACAATGTTTAATGTTTGAAGACTCGGAGAATGGTATTTGTTCAGCCTATGATGCAGGCGGAATCACGATTTTATTTAAAGACATTAAAGAACCTAACGATCATATGCTCTCTAAAGCAAATTTCTATTATCCCGACATGTATGACTGTCTGAATGCTTTAGACCAATATATTCCTGAAATGGGCATGCCGCAGTTACAAGAGTTATTTCCGCAGAGTTCCAACCAATTGACTGTTGGAATTCATGGCTTTGGGGCCATTGGTGGGGGGTATGTGGCTCAGATCCTGTCATATTGGGATGGTTATACACGCCCAAAACGCATTCTGGCATCAACCCGAAATCGCTTATATTTAGAATCAGTGAACAGTTTTGCTAGCTATAGTATTCGATACGGTCAGTCTTCTTATGATGAGCGTATTGATAATCTCACAGTGATTGATGCTGATAATGAACAGCAGATGTTAGAGATGTATATGCAATCTAGCCTGATCGCACTATGTTTACCGGAACAAGCGATTGAGTCCGAGGCGAAAACGATTGCGAAGGGATTATTGGCTCGCTTTATGTCCGCAGATGCAGACAACAATGAGCCGATTACCTTTTTGATTATTCTGAATAAAGTGTGTGCGAAATATTTGGTATTGAAGCATATCCGTGAAGCTTTACTGCAAATGACAGATGAAGATATTGCAGAACATATTTTAAGTGAACACTATTTTTGCGATACCGTGGTCAATCGAATGGTATCAAAATTGACTGATCAAGCCTTATATCGTCAGCTTAATATCAAGCACAATTTATTTAAACAATATCAAAATGACCTCAATCCAGAAACGATTGAACTTTCAGACGAGACCGCTCTTAATGAAAAGCAGGAGCAGCAGATTACGCATTGTTTAGAAGACATGCGTGGGCAGTTTCAAACCGGGCAATTCCTACAAAATATGGATCTGATCCTGTTCCATAGTGAAACGGATATGCCAATTTATGTGGAAAATCGCAGTCCATTATTGAGCAAAATGCGCCAAATGATTTTAGTCGATCAGATTTCTGAGATTCAAATCATTAAAAATCGCCTATGGAATGGCTGTCATGCCATGTTGGCGTGGTATGCCAGTGCACTTGGTCATGACACGATTGGTATTGCCATGGCCGATCCAAAAATCATGAAATATGCAGAGCAGGTGGTCAACGAAGTTAAATTAGGTTTGGCCAATATGATTCCTAACCAAGCTAAAGAACTGGATCGTATGGCGGAAAGTTTCCTGCATTCTTGCCATGCTGCCTATAAAGATCCATGTGAACGTGTAGCCCGTGATCCACTTAGAAAACTCAATCTGAATGAGCGTGTTTTAGGTAGTTTAGAGTCTCATGTACAGCAACAACTTCCTTATCAGAAGTTGATGCAAGGTGCAATTTATGGCTATGCCTATGCACTAAAAATGCTTGGTCTGGACGAGATTAAGATTGTAAAACATGTCCAGACCAATATTGAGCATATGGATATCACTGAAAATCAGAAGAAAGCCTTATTAAAGCAGCTCTATCACGGGATTCAGGCGGAACTCAATGATAATGCATTCATGTCACAGTTGGAGGAGTTGAAACCTCTAACTGCATAAACATCAGGGTTCACGGTGAATGCAGCTTAACTTCGATCTGGGTTTATGCTTGAATAACACAACTTTAAACAGAATGCTGAAGTTGTGTTATTACAAGCAGACACCCAGTTGATTGCGACCGAAATACGCGATTATCCTGAATGGCACAAGGGCCGTTCAGATTATGGGCTTTGGTATATAGAGATTGATCAACCTGAATTGATTCAATATTTAGATGAAATTCGAGCACAATTTTCTGATCTATTGCTTCCTGCACAGCAACGCCAATATCACATTACTTTATTTGTTAGCGGTTTCTTGCAGCCTAAAGTTAAGCAATACGACGATGATTTTCAGATTCAACAATTACAGCAGCAGATCAAGCTAATTGAAGCATTACAGCTCACAGCTTTTGAGCTGGAAATCGTACAAATTGACAGTTTTAGCAGTGCTTTGTTCCTACAGATTAAAGATCAGCAGGGTGTACTAACCCAAATTCGGCAGCAATTTGCCCATGTATCTGAAGAGATCGCAGCACTTGAATATTGTCCGCATATTACTTTAGGTTTGTATGGTGAAACTTGGTCGAGTAATAGGGTATTGCAGCGGATACAACAACTTTCTCTAAAAACCATAAAGATTCAGGTCAAAAAACTGACTTTCGGCTATTATAAGGCACAGATTTTACAAGGATTACTGTATCCTTATCAGCAAATTGAACTAGGTTGGATATGTTGCAACTGATTTTAGGTGGGGCGCGCTCAGGTAAAAGTCGTTTGGCAGAACAAACCGCCAAAGAGACTGGCTTATCCGTCATTTATATTGCAACGGCGCAGGCCTTAGATACAGAAATGCAGCAGCGTATTGCGCATCATCAACAGCAACGTCCATCCGATTGGCAAGTGTTTGAAGAACCGATTTTTCTGGCAGATCGACTCTTGCAATGTGATCAGGCCAATCAGCTGATTTTGGTCGATTGCCTGACCTTGTGGCTGACTAATCTGTTATTGGATGAAGACCCAGCCTTGCAGCAACAACAGATGCAAAAACTATTCGAAGTCTTACCGCAACTACAGTCTCAAATTATTCTGGTCAGTAATGAAACTGGACTTGGAGTAGTACCGATGGGAGAAATCAGCCGTCGTTTTGTGGATGAAGCAGGGCGTTTGCATCAGACCTTGGGGCAACTCGCCAATAAAGTCATGTTTTGTGTAGCAGGCTTTCCAATGATTTTAAAAGATGAGAAATAACATGACTGAACAAACACAATGGTTCTTAGCTGCACTACAACAACCAGATTTAGATGCCAAACAACAAGCTGAACAGCGTCAACTGCAATTGACCAAACCTACAGGGGCTTTGGGTCAACTTGAGCAGCTAGCGATTCAATTGGCGAGCTTACAGGGCACGGTACATCCACAGGTTCAACAACCTTGGATTACGATTTTTGCAGGCGATCATGGGGTGGTTGCCGAAAATATTTCGGCTTATCCGCAAGCCGTGACCCGTCAAATGCTGCAAAATTTCGCCTCAGGCGGTGCAGCCATTAGTGTCATTGCCAAACATCATCATGCACATTTACAGGTTGTTGATTGCGGGACTGTAGGTGAGGCCTATGATTATGTCGGTGTTGAGCGCCATTGCATTCGTGCTGGGACTGCCAACTTTGCCCAACAAGCTGCAATGACAGAACAGGAATGCTTAGCAGCTTTACAACTGGGTAAAGACAGTGTTGATCGCGCCAAAGCTCAAGCTGCCGATATTTTCATTGCTGGTGAAATGGGGATTGGTAATACCTGTTCAGCTTCAGCACTGGCGTGTTTATTGTTGAATGAGGATGCTGCACAACTGACGGGTGTGGGTACAGGCATTAATAACCAACAGCTACAACATAAAATCTCGGTCATTGATCAAGCGGTAAAGCGGCATCAAGTAAATACTGCCGATGATGCTTTAAAAATCTTGGCTGCAGTTGGTGGTCTGGAAATTGCTGCAATGACGGGTGCATACATACGTTGTGCGCAACTAGGTTTGCCAATCGTGGTGGATGGTTTTATTAGCTCGGTTGCCGCTTTATGCGCAGTACGCATTCAGCCCCACAGTCGTGAATGGATGCTGTTTGGACATCAATCGGCTGAATATGGACACCAGCGCGTGCTGAAAGCCTTAGAGGCTCAGCCTATTTTAAACATGAATTTGCGCCTTGGCGAAGGTAGCGGTGCAGGAGCTGCATTGTCGATGCTGCAACTTGCTTGTGTGTTACATAACCAAATGGCGACCTTTGCTGAAGCTGCTGTGACGGGTGATAAAGTTGCACCTTGATTTGTTGAGGCATGGTGAAACGGCACTCAGTCATACTTTGCGTGGGCATCTTGATGATGCCTTGACTGAACATGGTTGGTTACAAATGCAATCCACCGTTCAGCAGCAGCTTGATGCTCAGATACAGTGGGATGTGATCATCAGCTCGCCCTTGCAACGCTGCCAAAACTTTGCGGCAGCATTAGCCAAACAACTCGAATTGCCCTTACTACTCAATGCTGAAATCAAGGAAATGTATTTTGGCGATTGGGAAGGTATTGCGACTCAAACCATTTATGAAAATGAGCCCGAGTTATTGGCAAATTTCTGGCAATTTCCAACGCAATATCATGCACCGAATGGAGAGTCGTTGAATCAATTTCAACAGCGTGTCATGCATGGTTTTAATGAAATTTATGTCCAAATGCAACAACATAACTGGAATAGGGCATTGATTGTGACGCATGGTGGGGTGATTAAATTGCTGACTTGTTTGGCACGTCAGCACAAACTAGATGAACTATTAACCATGCCCGCAGAGTTAGGAAAGTTATATGCTTTAAAGCTAACCCAAGTTGACAATCAAATTCATTTTTCCGAAAAGACAAAAATCTAGCAGCGATAAAATCTTATTCTGTTTCCAGTATTTGCTTGCTTGATGTAATCGAATTGTCATTGCGACTGCCTATGATACATGGCATTTCTTGACCTATAAGCAAATCAATCATGAATATATTTTTGAAAAGCAGTGTGTTATGCGTGAGCATTGCATTGGCGGCATGTAATAACGATGATCACTCAGAATCGCAAAAACCACCAGAAAATAACATTGCATCAAAATATTATCAGACCAAAACTCCGTACCAACCACAACAAGATCTCAAAAAATATGAAGCCATTCCGCAAGGCTTTCAGCCTGTATTTACAGAACTGGTGGCTCGTCATGGCTCACGCGGTTTATCCAGTATTAAATATGATTTAGCGCTGTATAACCTTTGGAAACAAGCCAAAGCTGAACATGCACTCACCCCTTTAGGTGAAAAGCTGGGAGCAGATTTAGAAAGCATGATGAAGGCCAATATTCTTTTGGGCTATGGTGTGGATGGCATCCGTCAGTTTGGCTATGGCAATGAAACCATGCAAGGTATTCAGGAGCATCGCGGTATTGCTGATCGTTTATTACAACGCTTACCAAATCTGTTTAAAACCGCATCAACACAACCGGCATCAATTTTAGTGCAAAGTTCGGGTGTAGACCGTGCGGTAGATAGTGCCAAATTTTTTACTGTTGAATTGATTCAACAGCAACCGCAATTAAAGGCACACATCACCCCAATTTCATACACCAGTTTAGCCAGTAGTAGTGTGCCAACGATTGAAGATGGTGGGGTGGATCGCTTTAAGCTTTATTTTCATAGTTTGAATAAAGAGCAAGATTTAGCACAGCCTTTATCAGCACAACAACAGGCGATTTACGATGCCAGCCAAGCCTATCAGCATTTTGAAGAAGAGGATGCAGATCTGGTCAATAAGTTAAATGAACTTGCGAAAAATAGTCGTGCTGAACAAGTGGCAAAGAGTGTATTGAATCCACTCTTCAAAGCAGAGTTTATTCAAAAATTGGGAACCACAGGCTATGTATTTAGCAATACGGGTTCATATAGCGTCACTTCACCTAAAGGTGAAACCATCACTGAAAAAGGCAAGGGTAAAAACAGTATAGCCAGTGCTGTGGATGCTGCAGCCTATGTCTATGAGTTATATTCAATATCAGGCGGTATGAAAACTGAATTGAAAGGTGTTGATTTTGATCAGTATATGCCTGTAGATGCAGCAAAATTCTATGCTGAATTTAACGATGCCAATGATTTTTATAGCAAAGGGCCAAGTTTTACCGAATCGAAGAATGTCACCAGTGCAATTGCTCAAGGCTTAAAGCAGGATTTATTTAAACAAGTCGATGCGATTGTAGATCAGCAGCAAGCACATCGTGCAGTATTACGTTTTGCCCATGCCGAAATTATCATTCCATTGGCGACCAGTTTAGAGTTGCACAATATGATGCAACCTTTGCTTTTACGTCAAACCTATAGCTACAACAGCAGCACTTGGCGAGGTGAGGTGGTGTCACCCATGGCAGCGAATCTACAATGGGATATCTATCAAGACAAGCAAGGCACAACCTTGGTAAAAATGTTCTATAACGAGAAAGAAACGTTGTTTAAGTCAAGTTGTAACTACGCACGTTATAGTACGAATAGTTTTTATTATGATTATTTTAAGCTTAAACAATGTTATCAAATTCAATAAACTAAGATATTCGGTCTTTTCATTTGGGAATAGCTTGCTATTCCCAATTTTATTTCTTCATAATCCATGCATGATGAACCCGTTGACATTGAGAGGTTGCATGACACCTTTTTGGATTGCCTTGCAGTTTTTGACCATTTTGCCGATTGATTTAAAAGTAATGCCAAGTGCAAAGCAGAATGGTCAAGCACTACTGTTTTATCCTTTGGTTGGCTTGTTGCTTGGGGGGATTTTATTTGCCTCATCAATGCTGTTAGTAAAGCTCCCGATTATCTTGAGTGCAGCACTGATCCTCGTAATCTGGATTTGGCTAACAGGTGGATTACATCTGGATGGTTTAGCGGATACAGCAGATGCATGGGTGGGTGGATTTGGTGATTCTGAACGAACCTTGAACATCATGAAAGACCCTGCATGTGGTCCAATCGGGGTGCTGAGTTTAGTTGTGGTCTGCTTGCTGAAATTTGTGGCTTTATACGTTTTGCTTGAACAACAAATGGCTGTTTTTTTAATCGTCTTGCCTATGCTTGGGCGCAGTGTGCCACTGTTTTTATTCCTTACTACGCCTTATGTACGCGCTCAAGGCTTAGGCCGTTCTATGACAGATTTTATGCCTAAAAAACAACTTTGTATGGTTTTTGTCATTACAATAGCATTGCTTTGTATATTTAAATGGCTTGGGTTAATTACCTTACTGATTTTTTTAGTGATGCTTTTTTATATGCGATCATTATTTATTAAACGGATTGGCGGGATTACTGGGGATACTGTAGGCGCAGCAATTGAGCTGGTTGAAACTGGCGTGCTCCTCAGTGTTGTGATTGCTTCATTTTATATTATTTAAAAATTGATCGCTTGGATTGTAGTGATCCTCCTGCAAACAGAAGGATCACTTTGAGTGGTGTTAGCGTTTACGCAATTGAACCCAGAAACCCAACACAGCGAGCAAGGCAACCAGTCCTGCAATCGTCCCCAAAATGATATCTCGAAGCGTTTTATCTATCGGCAGCCATGTCCATTTGTGCAAATAAGCAAAACTAAAGCCTTCTAAGGCATCTTGTTGTGTGACCTGAGCTGCAATCACACCGCTGCTCGGTTCAATATACAGTCTGAGTTGATTCTCTAACCGAGTTTCAACCTTGATCACGGGTAAGCGTTTGTTGATAAACCCATATTCTCCTCCAAAACTTGTCACCCATGAAGCTTGTTGAACTTGTTCTGGTTGTAAAGCTAAATAGCTAGCAGCTAATTGTTTGCTTTGATTAAGAATATCAAGCGCTTTACCATTACCTACATCGACAAACTGAATCGCGGGAGCTGCTGTATGGGATGCGTGATGATCATGCACTTTGCTTGCCGCCGTCATGCTGCCTTGTAAAGGGCTTTGTCCAATGGCTTGAATCATCCATGCAGCACGAGTATGTGTCTGGCTAAAGGTGATTGGAACCAGATCCAGACGTTGAATGGGCTGCTGAGTTATCTGCTGCCAAACCTCAGTACTTAAATCGGCAGTATGGAACCTAGGTTGAATATTTTTTATATCAGGCTTTTTTTGCCAGATATGATAGAAACCACTGAGCACCCAAAGCAGAATAAAGACACTTAAACTGATGCCTAAATAGCGATGTAGAAAGCGGATCGGTTTTTGCCCTAGACGGTGATTGCGCCGATTATGAATCTTAAAGAATAAGCCAATCCCCATAAAAATTATGCACAGTATGCCAATCAAGGTGATCTGCATGAGAATAGCTTGGCCCGTCCAGGCCTGATCACCCCAGGTCCAGGTATGACCTAAGCGGAATATTTTTGCCATCCACATCTTTTGATCATTAGACAGCGTGGCCAGTCGTGCTTGTGCAGGGTCTATATAGGCACGTAAACCGTTCTGAAAATCAACACGCCAAACCGGCAGTAAACGATTCACGCTCGGATAATCATCACTAAATACAGTGATCAACTGACTGGATAAAATTTCCTGTTGAGAGAGCCCCGTGTACCAGCGTGCCAAACGCTCGGCATCTTGCTGTTCGGCATCAATCAGCAATTGACCAGTCTGACTATCATAGTATTCAGCAATCTTTTGATTGGGCAATAATATGCGATAGGCAATATGCTGAGGTGCTAATTCAACCACCTGTAAGGCTGAAAATTGCGCGATTTGATGTCGCTTGAGAACATCTGTTGCCGCTAAGGCATGTGTTAAATCTAATTGTTGAGATGGAGGCATCCGTTTCATAGGCTGAGGTTGTGTTGCACTCATCATCGGATGCAACATACCTGTTAAAGACCAAAGTAAAACGAGAACGCCCAACACCATCCCAAAACTACGATGCAATGACAATAGTTTTTTCAGTTGTTTAGCATTCATTGCTTATTTCCCAAAATGGTAACGTAAACCTAATAAATAGGTGCGTGGTGCAGCGGGGGTATAACTAACTTGGTTATTACTAAACGACGTACTTTCCGCATAATGCTGATCTGTGGCATTCAGGATTTGCCCATAGATTTCATAAGCTTTTTTACGATAGTTAGCACGAAGATTCAGCAAAGTATGGCCATCATACTTTTCCGTGTTGGCATCGTTAATCCAATAAGAACCAACATAAACCGCTTCTGCAGAAAGTAATAGCGAAGGTATTGGCTTGATCTGATATTCAAGCGTACCAAATGTTTTAGGCGCACTTGGCATGGTGTTGCCGCTATAATCTAAAACACTCGAAGGCTGAAATTGCTGATATTCATGTTTGGCCACACTGCCTGAGAGTTTTAAGCGCTGATCATATAAATCACTGAGCTTCCAGGTTCCTCCAATTTCAATTCCCTGATGTAAGGTTTTGCCTGTGTTGCGTGGTTCGCGTGTGTTATCTGGCTTGGTATAGCTCATTACTTCATCTTCGCCTTCTAAGCGATATAGGGTGATTTCACCGTCTAAGCGATCATCGAATAATTTAAAGCGCAGACCTGCATCGATATTATTAAAAGTGGCTTCTTTCAAGTCAGGTGTCACCAAATTTGCACCGTATAAACTGCTCACTTCTGGTGGTACGAAACCTTGTGACCAATTGCTATAAAGATCAATCGCTGGTGTGATGTTCCAGACAAAACCGATTTGAGGACTGGCTTTATGAAAATCACGTTTTTCATTTGGTGCGCCTGTGGTTTTTGATGGGATTAACTTATTTTCATAGTCATAACTGATCCAGTCATAGCGTGCACCACCGACAAGATTTAAAGTCGGTAACACTTGCCAATTGGCTTGTGCATAGACCGCCTGATTATTAACGTCTACATTAAAATCACGTAAGCGCTGGCGTTTTTGATAACCGGTATAAACCAAGCTATTCGGGTCACGAAAAACTTGGATATCATTGGTTCTGGCTTGGTTGGGAGAATAGTCAACCATCGCCCCAACAATCAGTTTGACCTGATCAAATGTTGCTGAGTGCTGGGCATTTAAACCATAGGACTGAAAGGCGTTATAGGTGGTTTGTCCGCTATAAGTGCCAGTCGGTGTGCCATTTTTAATATCGGTACGGATGTTATAACTTGGGTTTTGCTCGGTGGTATTGTCTCGATAATACAAGGTAACTTGGCTTTGTTGCCGATCATTCCATTGATGGTTAATTTGAGAAGAAAGCCGTGTAGCATCCACCTCACGATAGGTAAAGGTTTGGTAGCTGTATCCAGGGCGTTTGCGGTAATCATCCAGATTTAAGCTACCGGTCATATCTGCTTTTAAATGGTTATAGTTGAAGATATTTTTGATTTGGGTGGCATCTGAGATGCGCCAGTCATGTCTGAGCGTCACACTCTGTTTATTGCTTTCAGCATGGTCTTGCCAGCTCTCACCACGATCACTGGCATAGGCTGAAAATCTTAAACCATGCTCACCCCATTCGCTATCAAAGCTATTCGATGCACCGACATCGACACGGCGATATCCCTCAGAACTGGCGCTGATACCAAGATCGGCCGTGGGAGTAGCACTTGGAGCTTTGGTCAGGAAATTAATGGTTCCGCCAATCGCATTGCTGCCATATAAGCTACTGGCCGGGCCGCGTAAAATTTCGATGCCATCAATGCCCGCCAGATTCACTTCATATAAGGCATTGTGGTTAAATACACCCACAGGGCGAATCGAGACACCATCTTCTAGATATTGATAAACGGCTGCTGTGGTCATCGGTTGGCGAATGGACATCATATGCTGTTCATTGCCCAAGTCATTCATCAACACACCTGGGGTTTGATTCAGCACCTGTCCAATAAAGGTTGCATGTTTATCTTCAATCTCCTTGCTGTTAATTTTACTAATCGCAGCAGGGGTATTATTAATCGATTCACCTTCACGACTGGCGGTCACAACAATGGTGGCTAAAGTTTTGGTCGTATCAGACGGTGCAGTTTCAGCAAAAACAACGGGACTATAGCCAACAGACAGGCACGCAGCCGATAATACAGACAAACGGAATTGAGTATTCATGTTGAACTCTATAAAAAGCAAGAACTAAGGACGTACCACCGTCATTTACGGGGCACGAAGTAAAATTTGCGATTTATAAAGCCAGTGGTGGGGCTTGTTTGGTGGGGAAAATATAAAAGATGCGGGCGATGTGCAGATCTTCTGTCCACGTATGGCACAGGCAGCGAACGCGACTGAACCAAGCCAGTAGAAATATAATAATGAATGCAATCAGCGGGACAATCGCAGCGGCATCTAAACCATGGGAACATAAAGGACAATGCTTCATGATTTGGCTGGCCAGTGCATAAACTTGTTGTGCATATTCACTCAGCTGGGCATGTTTGGCATGCTCTAGCTGCGGTCCATGATGTATGTCGTGCATGCTATGTTGATGATGACTTGAATGTGTCTGTGACATCAACGAGATATTTTGTATTTCTGTGACCTGGCAATGGCTTGGCATTGCATAAAGTGCAGGTACGACGCCTGTATGGACCATAGTTGGTAAGAAGATATGCCAGAGTAAACATAGCAAAGTCACCGCGCCAAAATAGGCACGCCACTTAAGCAAATGTTGACGAAAACTGGACTTCATATCAGCGATACGTCGTAGGAGAAATGTGGCAGCAGTATAATCAAAAAATGACTTATAGATCAAAGCAAAATTAAGGTATTCTGAGACTGCTGAATTCAATTTTTTATAGGCAGATCAGCGTGTCAAAAATAGCAAATCATTCGGATTGGATTGTTCGGGCTTCTGATAGTGATCGCTTGGAAAGGATTGAAGCTTTCTTCTCTGATCATGCATATGAGCCGCATCAACATGATACCTTCGCGATTGGTCGAACCTTATCGGGTGTGCAAAGCTTTCATTATCGTGGTGAAATAAGACATAGTCAGCATGGTATGACCATGGTGTTGCATCCAGATGAAAAACATGATGGTAGTGCAGGAACTCAAGAAGGTTTCCACTACCGAATGATGTACGTTGAACCTGCGTTGATTCAAAAGATCATGAAAGGTAAACCACTGCCTTTTTTCAAACATGGGCTGAGTGATGATCCACGGCTTTATCGTGTTACCCATACACTTTTGCAAAATATGCAGGATCCATTGGATCTTTTAGAAGAAGAAGATGCTTTGTATGATTTGGCGACAACCTTGTATGAAGTTGCAGGTCAGCCAGTACATGCGCGGCAACGCTATGATTATATTGCGGCGGAGCGTGCTAGAGAGTTTATACACGCTTCACTTGATCAGAACATCAGTTTGGATGATTTAGAACAGAATATACAACGTGATCGTTGGAGTCTCTCTCGTGATTTTAGACTGCTATTTGGCACCAGTCCGTATCGTTATATGACTATGCGTCGGCTAGATATCGTGAAGAGATGCCTGATGTACGGAGAGTCGCTGACTCAGGCCGCCATCATTGCTGGTTTTTTTGACCAAAGCCATATGACTCGGCATTTTAGCAAAGCCTTTGGAATTACCCCAGCAAGATGGAAAGAGATTTATACACGTCAGATATAAGCTGTGCTTGCAACTAAAGACGCTTTAAATAAGATGCATAGCTTTTAAGAAATCACTCAACATAAATAGACCTGAAATAATTAGGAAGATACCCAGTATTTTATTTAGATGATTGAGCCAAATTGGATTACTCAATTTTTTACCAATGACTGATCCAGCCAATGAATAAAGCAATGGAGCACCCGCTGCACCGAGAGAAATGAGTAATGAAACAATCAGAATCAAGCTACCAGTGACATGTGCAGCAGGGTACATAATGGTAGTGACAGGTAAAATCACCAAAATCGCTTTCGGATTCAGGCTTTGAATCCAGAAACCATTCCAAAAGCTGAGGCTTTTGTATAGGGTTTGATCTGTTTTTAATTCGGTATGCGCTGTCATCATTTTATAGGCGATATAAAAGGTATAAAGCGCCCCGATCAAGGCAATAAAATGCAAATACGCATGGGGAATCAGTGCCGCACCTGCATAACCAAATACAACAAATAGCATCAGCATAGAACAACCCACACCAGCAAAAAAGCCTAATGTTCTGGAGAATTGTCCTGTTAGCCCAGCATTTAATCCCATAAAGTTCACTGGACCAGGGCTGTACATCACACTTAAGGTATAAAGAAAAATTTCCATGACCAACCTAAATGAATCAATAACAAAGGATGATCAAAATAGGGCAAAGTACTATGGGCTGTATTGTACGTTTGTGCAAGCTAGCCGAATTGACGAACAAAAAAAACAGGCTCATAAGAGCCTGTTTTCATCGCAGTTAAAAGATCAAATTAACGTGTTGGTAAGACGTCTTTCAATGCTTCATGCATTTCGAGTAATGCTTTTTCAGTAGTTTCCCAATCAATACAGCCGTCAGTTACTGATTTACCGTATTCAAGATCGCATAGATTTTCAGGAATATCCTGACGACCACCTTTTAAGTGACTCTCCACCATGATCCCAACGATTGATTTGTTACCATCAAGGATTTGTTCCGTGATGTTTTTCAACACCAAAGGTTGTAAGTACGGGTCTTTGTTTGAGTTGGCATGACTAGTATCAATCATGATCTTGTTGCTGACTTTCGCTTTTGCCAAAGCTGCTTCAGCTTCAGCAACTGAAGTTGCATCATAGTTAGGCTTGCCATTACCACCACGTAATACCACGTGTGCATAAGGGTTACCTTTGGTATTGATAATCGCAACTTGACCGCTTTCATTCAGGCCCAAGAAGCTGTGACCATGTTTAACCGATTGCATTGCATTGGTCGCAACGGTTAAACCACCATCGGTACCGTTTTTAAAGCCAACAGGAGAAGATAAGCCTGATGACATTTCACGGTGAGTTTGGCTTTCTGTGGTACGTGCACCAATTGCAGACCATGAAATCAAGTCTTGATAGTATTGTGGTGAGTTTGGATCAAGTGCTTCAGTCGCACATGGCAAACCTTTTTCATTCAAATCAATTAATAATCCACGACCGATATGTAAGCCTTTTTCAATATTGAAAGAGTCGTTCATGTCTGGATCGTTGATTAAACCTTTCCAACCAACTGTGGTACGTGGTTTTTCAAAATAAACACGCATCACCAAATATAAGGTGTCTTTTACTTTTTCACTGAGAACCTTGAGGCGATCAGCATATTCATGTGCAGCTTTAGGATCGTGAATCGAACAAGGGCCAATCACGACAAACAAGCGTTTGTCATTGCCATCTAAAATGTTGCGTACAGTTGCACGCCCTTGTAACACAGTTTGAGAAGCAGCATCAGATAAAGGGAGGTCAGCTTTCAGTTCTGCTGGGGTAATCAAAGTTTGAATGCTTTTAATATTAACGTCGTCGATATCTGGCTGAGAAACTGGATTTGACTGTAGAGTATTCATTGCTGTCACAAATTCAATCGAAAGAAAAGGTTATTTTGTCTACGAATATAGCATGAAATGCCGATTGATTAACTAGCTAAAAGCATAATTTATGTAGAAATAATCGGCATTACAACGCTTAAACAGTTGTTGTTACATGCTTTGTTTGCTGAACCACAATCGCTTGATGTGTTTCAACAGACTTTGGTTTCGCCTTAATTGGGTTCACCATAAAGTTCACACCTAGAGCGAAAAGGGTAATGCCTAGAATTTTACGGATGAGTCGTTCTGGCATACGTGAGCTGATGAGTGTACCGACAATAATTGCAGGAATTGAACCGATCAATAACCACATTAACAGCGTAAAGTCGACGTTACCTGAAGACATATGGCTTAGACCAGCAACTGCTGTAAGCAATACTGCATGTACCACATCTGAACCAATGATACGGATCATAGGAAGGTTGGGGAACATAAGCACTAAGGCCATGATACCGAAAGCACCAGCACCCACAGAAGACAAGGTTACAAAGATACCGAGTACAATGCCCATAATCACAATGTAATGGCGTTTGTGTTGCAATGCATGCTGCTCGCTTTCCATATTGGCTTGTTCGCGGTTACGGAAACGGTCAAAGAACTTTTCAATTTGTGCTCGGAAAACAATTGAAATACCCGTCAACGTCAACATAAAGCCCAAGACCATAGTCAGAACAGCTTTATAGTGAGTTGATTGACTGAGATAATGTTCAAGTACCCAAGAGGTTGCAAAAGAAGCTGGAATACTGCCTAAAGCGAGCCAGAGTACAATTGGCCAGACAATATTCAGTTTTTTTGCATGAACGACTGAACCACAGAATTTAGAGATTGAGGCATAAAGTAGATCTGTACCAATAGCAATATGCGGTTCGATCTTAAAAAGGCTAATCAGGATTGGAGTCATTAATGAACCGCCACCCACTCCTGTAATACCGACACAGAAGCCAACCAATACCCCAGCCATAATAAATTCTATAGGACCAAACATCGACAATATGCCTAATTATGCAAAAATCAGCATATCTTATGCTTTTTTTAGATAACTCGTTGTGATGAATAATGATTTGCTTATGCAAAAAAAAGCTAAAGAAAGGGGAATTTACCGCTTTTTAGATCAACTTTTATTCAGGTTGGCTTGCTTTATGAACTGTGATTGGTTTATTTTGAGATTTATACACGGATTGTATGTTTGATCATTTCGCCTTATGTCTATTTTCATTCGAAGCCTTATTTCATTGCTGATTGCTATGTGTTTTATCACCAATAGCTATGCAATGACTGTGTCTATGAATGAATTGAGTCAACCTGCTGTAGCGCAAGTCATGACAAATCATGCTTCTATATCTGATTGTGGGATGTCTATGATGACTAAGCATGACCCTATGAACAGTGGCAAAATAGATACATCGCATTGTCAAAAAAGTCTGTGTTGTGTCGCAGCAACTTTTGAACATCGCCATCATTCGATTGAACGAAGTATACAATCGCTTGAAACAGCAAGTTCAACTTATATAGATCAACTGACTTTAGGCATTTATCAGTTACCTTATCGTCCTCCAAATCATGTTCCGTTTTTATAAATTCAAATTTCTTATTTTTATTTCAAGGACATGATTATGTTTAATATTAAAACTGTATTTTTTTCAACGCTTCTATTGACCGCTACTGTACCGGCTTTTGCTGCAAGTGATTGCTGTAAAGAAAAAGAGGCCACCACAAAAAAAGAGTGCTGTGAAAAAAAGATGAAATGTTGTGATGACAAAGACAAAACTGCTTCTCAGGAAGACCATAGCCATCACGGGCATTAATTTCTAAGTAATGAAGCTATCCTTGGCAGAAGTCGAGGATAGCTGTTGAATCAACATCATTTTAGTTTTTTAGTCGGTTTAAGCTCATTCACAGATAACACCAATAAAAAGGTCACTGGTGTGGCGAAGATCCACCAACTGATAAAGCCTATTGAACTGCCATAGGCGAAGCAGAGCAAACTACCTGCAATTAAGAAGCAGAGATAAGCTAAGACTCTCAGTTGGGTTTTATAGCGAATAAAAGCTTGTTGTTTAATTTTGCTGATTTGCTTGGCGCTACATTTATATAGTAGTAGCATTCCGATTAAGGTCAATATAAGGCTCAATAAAATCATGCATTGACCTCTTGTTGCTTCGCTAACTTGGTTTTGATTTTTTGAACGGATTTTGCTTGAATTGGCTGAATATTTTTAAAAAGAAACACCGCAAATAAAGCACAGACCAGCAGGAACAAATCAATTCGCAAGAATATCCAATAGCTTTGTAAATCAGTGATGAGCTGATGTTGAATCAAGTACACCAAATTATAGACAGGCAGAATCAAAGCAATTAATCCGAAGATGCAGACCTGTGATTTCCATAAATAATGTTTTTTTGTCAATAAAGCGATAATAAAGCTCAGCCCCCATACGCTGAAAAAGGTATAAATTTCATAGTTAGGGGTATTTTCTGTAATGTATACAAATCGATTAGCGAATAGATAGCCCAGCATAGCTATAGGGAGACCGACAAAGGCTGCAATATTTAAACGATCTACCAAATAATAGCCAAAATGAAATTGATTCGATTTATTTTGAATCTGACGTTTTAAGCTCCAGAGCAAGAGGCCAGACGCAATCATCAAACATCCCAGAATGCCTGAGCAAAAGAAAGCGAAGCGCAGTATCGGCTGTGCAAAAGTCGCCATATGTAGACCGTAAACACCCGCATTTAAAGTCGCAACAGCACTTTCATTTCGGGTATTAGCCAATACCTGACCTTGTCCATCAAAGGAGATTTGTGCCTGATTTAAGGTAATCGAATGATCTTCTAATTGCTTAAAGGTAATGAGAGCTTGGTCTGTATTGGGATTTTTAACCTCAATCGATGCTAAGGCTTGATCTCCCCATTGTTGTTTTACTTTTTCTAATAAGCTGCCAATCGGCAACATTTCCGCTTTTTTAGGTTCAGCTTGATGCGTTATGCTTTTTTCAGTGGTTCTGATCTCAGTAAAATATTGAAATGGATTCTCTGGATAGAGTTTCTGCATGCCCCAAGGCAAGTACAGATAGAAGAAAATCGCCAATCCTGTAAAAGTAATGGTCAGGAAAAAGGGCAAGGCCAGTACAGAGGAGACATTATGGAAGTCCAGCCATGAGCGTTGCGATTTAAAGGTTCTGAGGGTAAAAAAATCGGTAAAGATCTTCTTATGCGTAATAATCCCAGAGACCAAAGCAATCAGCATAATAAAGGCAGCGAGACAGGCAATCAGCCGTCCGACCATGATGGGAACACCATAGAGCTGAAAATGAAAGTTATAAAAGAAATCTCCACCTTGGGTCGCTGAGAGTTTAAGCTCTTGACCAGTATTGGCATCTAAACTACGGCTTTCATAGCCACCGCTGGCTTGTTGCCAGTACATTTTATTAATGGGTTCTTCATGATTGGCAATTTTGAGATACCAAGATTTGGCATCAGCCGCATTCTTGGCTAAATAGCCTGTTGCAGTGCGAATAGCGGTATCTTGATTGACTTGATATTGAGCCAATTGAGGTTGCATCCATAGATTAATTTGATGGCGATAGTAAGAGCTTGTTCCCATGAGGAAAATAGCAAATAAAAGCCAGCCAAAAATTAAACCTGTCCACGCATGCAACCATGCCATTGATTGGCGAACGCCTTTATTTTGCATTTTTAATTTAAACCCACAGATAAGCCAAACAATGTGCCTGTCAAAATCAGACTGGTTAAGCTAAGTTTCCATAGTGAATCTGTGCAAAAACACAGAATGATGAAGGTCAGATAAAAGAGAATTGAAATAAATGCTGCAAGATAAATTGCTTCTGCTTTGTCTAATATATGATTAAACCATAAAGCGAGATCGAGACTTAAATACATCATGCACATGTAGCCAAGAACAAAGCTCAGCATAAAGCGATAGAAAATGTTTAGTCGATAACTAAGTGAAATAGATGCAGATTTAGCCATAAAGGGTCTTGATACGCCAAAATAGAGAAATAAATCACATATGTAAATGATTCTTGTTTATATTAATTCTTCACTCAATTTCAATCAATTCTCCATTCATCGTAAATCTAGATTGTATTTTGAATAGTAAATGTCATCTTAGATCAGAACTGATTTTCACCAATCATGAACAATTTGCATAGTTTAGGGTGATTCGATGTAAAATCATTCTGTTAGAATCATTTAAACATTTCTGTGGGGCGTGGGTCTTGTTAAAGCAAAAACTAAAAATTGGTATCGTGGTGGGGGAAGTTTCTGGAGATACTCTAGGGGTGAAACTCATGCGCAGTTTTCGCGAACAAGGTATCGATGCTGACTTTGAAGGGATTGGTGGCCCCCAAATGATCGCAGAGGGATTTCACAGTTATTATCCGATGGAAATTCTTTCGGTGATGGGAATTGTTGAAGTCCTTAAAGATTTAAAAAAGCTGTTCGCTGTGCGTGATGGTTTAGTCGAACGCTGGACCGAGCACCCCGTTGATATCTTTATTGGTATTGATGCGCCAGATTTTAATTTACGCCTCTCCAAAACCATTAAAGAAAAACAGTTACCGATAAAAACCGTGCAATATGTTAGTCCATCGGTATGGGCGTGGCGTCAAGGTCGTGTTCATGGCATTAAACGCAGTATCGATTTGGTTCTGTGTTTATTTCCATTTGAAAAAACTTTTTATGAAAATTATGAGGTTGCTGCGGCTTTTGTTGGGCATCCATTGGCAAAGCAACTACCGTTAAAAAATCCAATTACTGAAGCCAAGCATCAATTGGGCTTGTCTGCGCATAAAACCCACATCGCATTATTACCAGGAAGTCGCCGTGGTGAGATTGAACGATTACTACCGCTATTGACTGGCGCGGCTGAAATTTTGCATCGAAAGCATCCCGATATCGAGTTTTTAATCCCAGCAATTAATGATGCGCGCAAGCATCAAATTGAACAGGGTATTCAAAATCTTGATGCAAGCCTGAAATCTAAAATTCATGTACTGGAAAATAGCGATGCCGAGTCAAAAATTGGCCGTATGGTGATGAATGCCAGTGATATCGTCGCTTTGGCTTCTGGTACGGCAACACTCGAAGCAATGTTATTGCATCGTCCAATGGTGACTTTCTATAAGTTGAACTGGTTGACCTATCTGATTGCGAAGTTTATGGTCAAAATTCCATACTATTCATTGCCAAACATTATTGCGGGCAAGAAAGTGATTGAGGAATTGATTCAGGCCGATGCAACGCCTCAGCATTTAGCCACTGAAATTGAAAAATTAATGGATCATGAAACGGCGCATATTCAAATGATGCAACATTTGAGCATGCATAAACAGTTGATCTCAGGTAATACCGAAGATCCAGTACAGGCGATTCTCAATTGTTTAAATGCAGGCTAAATAAAAAAGGTGGCTTAATCGCCACCTTTTTTATGCATATGCTTCAGGCACGAAGGATCAGTTCATAACCTGTATATTTACGGATATTGATCACACCAATATCAAATAATAAGTATTGACCTTTGATTCCTTGCAACACACCACGAATTTTTGGTGTTTTATCCAAATTCAGCGATTTAATCTTTTCAGGATAATGCTCAACTGGATAGATAAATTCACGTGGCGTTTCATCTTCCAAGAATTCCAAGCTTTCGTTAAACTCAAGGTTCTGATTGAATTCTTCACGGATGCTTTGAATTTTCGGAGCGAATTCTTCAAGAATTTGATCACGTTGCTCAAGCAGATTTAAAGGTTCAGCTTCACCTTTCAGCAATTTGCGCCAGTCGGTTTTATCTGCGATTTGTGTACCAATTAACGTTTCCAAATGCCCAGACAAACGACGTGAACCGACTTTCATAATGGGTAAAGCTTGCGTTGCCCCTTGATCTAACCAACGGGTCGGCATATTGACGATACGGGTAATCCCGATCTTTAAGGCACTTGAATTGGCCAAATACACAATATGTGGCTGGAAACAAACATCATGTGCGAACTGGTCTTCACGACAGGTTCCCAAGTGATAATGGCAGGTTTCAGGTTTCATGATACACAGGTCACATTCGGCCTTGGTTTTAAAACATTTAAAACAATGGCCCTGCGAATAAGACTTCGGTGTTTTTGCGCCACAAGAGGTACAAAAGATATTGCCAGTCCATTCGATCTCAATTTCTTGACCTAAAACAAAGGGAAGGTCAGTTTCTGAACGATCTAATATAAATTTATATTCAACATTTGCCTTGCTTGTTGATTGATCAGTTACACTATGCGTTTTAAGCGCTGCATGCATTTTATGACAAATGCCTTGTAGTTCCATGAATAAACTCTCATCTTTTCAATCAAGGGTTGCAGTTATGGCTGAACAAAATGTCATCACTTCTATGCTAGACGATTTATCTCAAGAACAGCCCATTCATACTGCACTTTGTATAGGTCAGCAGATTGACCAAAATGCTTCAATTCAATGGCATTATTTTAACGTAACTGACTTTTTAAGTCTGCCATTTACGCAGCGTTATGATTTAGGTTTTGTATTATTTGATACAGAAGAAATGCAAAATATCACTGAAACGCAAAAATCACAGCTGTTGGTGAAGTTACGTGACCTGATGGCCAAACGAATTGTCGTAGTCAGTAAACTGGGCGATGAAAAATTATTGCGTTCGCTTGGCTTTACTCAATTGATTGACAAAACCTCACACGGCAGTGATTTTGCTTTATGGCAATTTAATATTTTGACTTATAAGCATGTACCTGACTGGTTTAACTCTAAGTTCTGGGCGAATCCGGAGAATTGGAATAAATTCCGCTGGTAAAATAATCAGGCTGGAAAGAGTTGCAAGTTCTTGCAAAATTTAACAATTTAACTTTGTTTTGTGCTTTCAAAGCAGCGTATGCTTTTTGCATAAATAATTCCAAAGGAAAGTTTAAGTCATGACTGATTTAACCAATATTGTTGAAATTTTAGCAAAGCAAGCTTTAGGCGGTCAGCAACAATCAGGCCAAGCGGGTGGTTTGGGTGGAATTTTAGGTTCTGTTTTAGGTCAACTTGGTGGGCAACAGCAAAATACCCAAAGCCAGCAAGGTGGCTTGGGTGGTATCTTGGGTTCAGTTTTAGGGCAATTGGGTGGTGGAAATACTTCAACCCAAAGTAATGCAACGGGTGGTAATACCGCACAAACTTTATTGATTGCAGTTTTACCATTGGTGTTAGCTTGGATTCAAAAACAAGGCGGTTTACAAGGTGCATTGGATAAACTAAAAAATGCGGGTTTATCGAATCAAGTGCAAAGTTGGGTAGATCCACAGCAACAAAATGCACAAGATGTGCCAGAGCAAAATATTCAAAGTTTATTTGATGACCAAGATGTAGAACAAGTTGCACAACAAACTCAAGCACCGAAACAAGCCATTTATGGTGCAATTGCTTCAGTTTTACCGCAAGTGATTGACTCTTTAACACCACAAGGTAGTAGTACTAATCCGCAAGAAGCCAACCAAGATATTCAGCAAGTGTTGAATTTGGTGAGTGGTTTCCTTAAAAAGTAAAAAATCCGATGCGAAAAAGCCTGTTCTCTTGAGCAGGCTTTTTTCTAAGTTATATATCTGCATGATTGCTATTCTGATAGCAATGATCTATTACATTGCTGCTTGGCCTTTTTCGCGCTAGATGTTGCTTTGTATACAGTACTTGGTTCAGGGAACAATTTGAGCAGTGAAATATAAAGCAGTGCTGCGAGTGTGATACTGATCGGTAAACTCAGATCAAGACCGTTGAATAAATGTCCCCAAATACCAATGAACTGATCTGGTAAATGCACAAAGCATAAACCGATAACCGCACTGGGTATCCATGCGATGATGCCACGCCAATTCCAGCCATGATGAAACCAGTAAGCGCCACCCTTTAGGCCATTTGCAAATACCTGTAAATCATCATTTTTATAGTAACCTTTGCGGGTGATAAATCCGATAATCATAATGATGATCCAAGGACTGGTACACACCACTATTAGTGTGGCAAAAGTCATGACGCTTTGAGTTAGATTCGCTGCAAAACGACCTAGAAAAATAAACAGGATGGACAATAGGCCAACCCAGATCGTGGCTTTAACACGTGTGAGTGATTTTGGAAAAAGACTCGACATGTCCAAACCCGTACCGTACAAGGCCGTAGTTCCAGTAGATAAACCACCTATCAGTGCAATTAAACACAATGGAATAAAGTACCAAGCTGGTGCAATTTGAATCAGTCCTGCGATGTAATTATTGTGTTCAATAAACACGGGAGCACTACGAGCAACTATGCTGGCGGTGACTAGACCAAACAGAAAGGGAATTAAAGTTGCAAGCTGTGAAGCAAATACGGCTGCCATGATTTTATGGGAGGCGGTTTCTTTAGGAATATAGCGCGACCAGCCACCTAGGAAAGTACCAAAGGAAATTGGATTACTGAATGCAATCAAGGCAGCACCTGTAAAAGCTGCCCAAAATCCAGCTTGTCCGAGTTGAATTTGTCCTGCGTAAGTTGAATCAAATTGCTTGAAAAAAGCAAACAGACCTAAAAAGAATAATAGACTTGATGCAATTACTGCCACTCGGTTCACCAGTAGCATAAAGCGAAAGCCATAGATACAAATTGTAAGCACCAATAAGGCAAAGCCACTATAGACCAATCCATATAGCCAGTTACTTTGATAAGAACTGTCAAATAGGCGTTGGGTTGCACCAATCAGTGCATCGCCAGAACTCCACACGGAGAGCGAAAAAAATGCGATGGCGGTAAGTAAGGATAAAAATGAGCCGACAACTCTGCCATGCACACCAAAATGTGCGCCAGAAGCCACGGCGTTGTTGGTTCCCGTACGTGCACCAAAAATTCCCATTGGCGCTAAGATACAGGCCCCCAAGATAACCCCACACAAGATTGCCCAGAATCCAGCTTGAAAAGAAAGGCCAAATACGATCGGAAAGCTGCCTAACACACAGGTCGAAAAGGTATTAGCGCCACCAAAACTTAAACGAAATAGATCAAAAGGGCTTGCTGTACGGGCATGTGCAGGTATTTCTTCGATACCATAACTTTCGATTGTTGTAATCTGTTTAGAACGATCTCTAGGCATAATGCGCTACTCTTAATATCCATTTATCAGATTCAGGTTTGCTTGTTTGCTCATCCATTAAGCGGCTTGTTTGGGGCTGACGTGCTTTTGTTCAGCCTGTTCCTGAGAAAGTTGCTTTTGTCTTAATCGGGTAATGCCACAAATGCCAATGAGGGACAGCAGCGAGAGAAAACTAAATAAGAACGCCAAAGGTAGCCATTGGCCTGCATAATGTTGAGCCAACAAAGTGCCAATGATGGGTGTGGTTCCACTGGTGATTGCCGCAATCATTTGATAGGAAATGGAAATTCCTGAATAACGGACATGTGCAGGAAAAGCTTCCGCCATAAAGCCAGCGACAACGGCATATAAAGAAGACAGCGCAATGACTGCAAGCGTAATCCCCAACACGATGTAATAGATATTTTGGGTACTCACCAGCATAAACATTGGATATGGAATGGCGATACAGAGGATTGCAGCCCAGAACAGAAAACGATGTGTCCCCACTTTACTGGCATACCAAGCTGCAATTGGCATGGCTAGAAATTCAAATAGGGTGACCCAAAACAAAGCATCTAAAATCGTGGGGCGGCTGATCCCCATATATTGAGTGACATAGCTAATCATGAAGGTATTGGTGAAAAAGAAACCCGCTGTTCCAATGGTAATCGCCAGTCCAGCAAAAACCACTTGGGGCCAATAGTTTTTAAGCAACTCTTTTACAGGGTATTTGGCTATTTCTTGTTTGGCTTGCATCTGTTTAAATTCAGGGGATTCTTCTACTCCTAGACGGATGGCTAGGCCAATGAGCATAAATACAAAGCTAAGTAAAAAGGGCACACGCCAGCCCCAACTCAGTAAGGCTTGTTCATCCAAAGACGTAATACCTTTAAATACCAAAAGGCACAGAATCAAACCTGCTGGGCTGCCCATTTGGGCAAAAGAGGCGAAAAAAGTTTTTTTATGGGCAGGAGCATGTTCACTGGCCATGAGTACTGCGCCACCCCATTCACCACCGACCGATAAGCCTTGCAAAAAGCGCAGTACAATCAGTAGAACAGGAGCCCAAATTCCGATATGTGCATAGCTGGGAATCAAGCCAATTCCAGTGGTGGCCAGTCCCATCAGCAGCATGGTAAATAGCAGCATTTTTTTGCGACCTAATTTATCGCCTAAATGTCCGAAAATAACGGCAGCAATCGGTCTGGCAATAAAACCGACAGCGAAGGTTGCAAATGCCGCTAATGTCCCTGTTACAGGATCGGTTTCAGGGAAAAATACCAAGCCGAGAACAAGAGCTGCAGCCGTGGCATAAACATAAAAGTCATAAAACTCGATTGTTGTTCCAACAAAGGCTGCGGCAGCAGCCCGTTTTGATTGATCTTTTTTCATTCCATCTCGACCTATTTTTATCCATGTGTTTTTCTTGTTTTATCGTGGGACGTTATTTACGTATTTTTACCCCAGGGAGGACGCATAACATTTCATACAGCAGATTCGCGCCAAGCAATGAGGTATTGCCTGTCGTGTCATAAGGCGGTGAGACTTCAACCAAATCACAGCCGATCAGATCTAGACCTTGGCAACCGCGCACAATTTCCATGGCTTGAATAGTGGTCAACCCGCCAATCTCTGGTGTTCCTGTACCTGGCGCCCAAGCAGGATCAATCCCATCGATATCAAAGGATAAATACACAGGCCCTCCAGCAACTTGTGCTCTTACTTCCTCCATTAAGGGAGCGAGTGATTTATGCCAGCACTCTTCGGCTTGAACGACCCGAAAGCCTTGTCGCCGACTCCAATTGAAGTCATCTGCACTATAGCCTTGAGCCCGTAAACCAATTTGTACAACGCGCTGACAATCAAGTAGTCCTTCTTCAGCAGCACGTCGAAAGGTAGTGCCATGTGCAACTTTTTCACCAAACATTTCATCATTGACGTCTGCATGTGCATCGATATGAACCAAACCAACAGGCCCATGTTTTTTATGGATCGCACGCAGGATTGGAAGGGTCAGCGTGTGATCACCACCAATCGTGAGCGGAATAATCGGATGAGCCAGTACGCGATCAAAATGTTCTTCGATAATGCGCACTGCTTCTGTCAAATTAAAGGTGTTGATCGGGACATCACCAATATCAGCCACATTGAGTGAATCAAAGGGTGCCGCGCCAGTTGCCATGTTATATGGGCGAATCATGACCGATTCGGCACGAATTTGCCGCGGGCCAAAACGAGTACCAGAGCGCAATGATGTACCAATGTCTAGAGGAATCCCAATAAAAGCCGCATCCAGTTCGGCCAAACCTGCATCATTATCGACAACTGGTAGTCGTAACATTGAGGCAATACCACCAAAACGAGGCATTTCATTGCCACCAAGTGGTTGATTTAAACGCTTATTCATTTGCTTCTCCTTTTTCTTATTTATTGATCAGCTTGGAACAGGGTTAAATCCTATTTTTAAAAAACTTAGTTTTGATTTTTCTAAACTAAGATTTACAAGAATGTTTTAAGATGAAGTGAGTCAGAGGAAAGATTGAGATAAAAGCCATGACACATATGGATATCAAGTTAGTTCGAATTTTTGTCAGTATTGTGAAGAATCAAGGTTTTGCAAATGCTCAACAAGAGCTCAATCTATCAACTTCGGCCATCAGTACCTATATGACGCAATTAGAGCATATGGTCGGTTTTAAGTTATGTGAACGTGGACGTGGTGGTTTTTCTCTAACTCAAAAAGGAGAAATGTTTTTTCAGGAAGCCAAGCGCATACTCAATGAGTTAGAAAATTTTTCCAGACATACTGCTCAGATTAAAGGCGAACTGACGGGCACCATTAAAATAGGGATGTTGGATTCCATGGTGACAGATCGAAATATCCCTTTAGATCAAATCATTCAGCAGTTTTCAGAACAAAATCCAAATGTTTATATTAAATTGCAGGTACAGTCTCCCTATGAGTTGCAGATGGGGATTTTGGAAAATCGTTTTGATGTTGCGATTGGATCTTTTTTTCTGAAAATGAATGGGGTGATGTATCAAGCTTTACACAAAGAACAGCAGTGGTTATTTTGTAGTGACACGCATCCCTTATATGGGCAGCAAGGTCTAACCTCGGAAATCATTCGACGTGAAAGAATGGTCAGTCGTGGTTATTGGAGCCATACAGAATTGGCAAAGCAGGGATTTAAACATTCTTTTGCGACGGTCGATTCGATGGAAGCACAATTGGTACTTATTTTATCTGGGCAATACATTGGTTATTTGCCTGAGCATTTTGCCCAATATTGGGTAGAACAACAGCGCTTAAAAGTACTACTTCCTGCAACATTTGGTTATGCCGCGCCATTTTCGCTTATTTTTAGGCGAGGTAGAACCAAAGATCCTGTTATTCAGAGTTTCCGTAAGATTATTAAAGGCTTTTTTTGATGAGAGCTTCTGAGTTAGGAAATATCGATGTATTGTGAGTGCAATGCAAAAAGAAAAAGGGCAGATCAAGATCGCCCTTTTTCTTATAAGATGGGAGGTAACTTCAAATTAGAAGTTATATTCCATACCTAAACCGATGGTTGTTTTCTTATCATCTTTCACTAACCAATCACGTTTTTGTTGACCTACAACACCGTAGAAACGTGTTTGTTTGTTGATTTGATAATCAGCACCTACACCATAAAGATCTTGTTTACGATCATCACGACCATTCACTTCAGTTGTAGAAGAGATATATTCTGCTTTTAACTTCACTGGAGTAGATGGGATTATGTATGCAGCTGTTACGCCATACGCGTCTTCTTGCAAGCCTTTATAAGAAGTGACAACCGCAGGAGTACCACTTGTTACTGCAACAGTATCATCTGTTGGTTGAGTGGTTTGCCATAATGCACCAAATACTAGGCCATCAACACCAGCAGGCGTTAAGTCTAAAGAACCTGTTACGCGGATTGCATCAGAGTAAATGTTTCCACCTAATTCGCTGTTATAAGCATTATATTTAGATGCAACACCAAAGTTACCTGCAACTGCAGCAGCTAAACCGAAGTCTTTATTTTCATAAGTAAGAGAGGTTGAAACACCGTCACCAAAACTGTCACGGCTGCCTTTTTGACCTTTTGCATTATTCGATACAGTAGATGATTCTTCACCTTGTTGGAACATGATGTTGAATGCTAGGCCACCAAGTAATTTTTTATCAGTTTCAAAACCGATCACGTTCTTTAAACGATCTTCACCAGCCAAAACAGCGGTCATATCCAGTTCGTTGTGATCGTTGAAAATATCTTGGTTGTTACCCGCAGCAGTTTTAAAGTAAGAGTCATATTGACCAACTTTTAAGGTACCGATACCATCAGATTTAATACCTACGTAACGGTTACGGTTACTGAATACATCACCGTCACCATCTGCACTAATTTGCCATTCAATCAAGTAAACTGCAGAAAGGTTGTCAGTCAGTTTTTCTTCGCCTTTCACACCAATACGAGAAGCGTTAGAGTTTACTTTTGTTACGCTTTCATCTTTAAAGCCATTTTTGTCGATTTGATCTAAAGTCACATTGAGCTTACCATACAATGTTGGTGCTGCTTGTGCTGCATTCATGGCTAAAGTTGCTACAGTAGCAGCAAGAAGCAATTTTTTCATTGAGATTTCTCCAAAACACTTTTTGTAAATGGCTGATGCCTTAGTTACTGTTATAAGCTTGCTTGTGTACATAAAGTTACACAGCTCACTGACTTGTATGCAGTATCGGTAAACTTTGTGACAGAGAAGTGAAAGAAAAATGACAGTTTGATGACGATTCATATTTAGTAATAATTATATTTCTTTTTATTTTTTATATAATTAGAAAATAAAAAAACGGAGTAATAACTCCGTTTTTATAAAAATCAGAACTTAAAGTGCAGCTTTGATTTTTTCAGCTAACACAGCAATTTTTTCTTGATCACCCATTTTTGCCGCATGACGACCAAGTTCATGCACTGAACTCGGGATCAGATGGAAATGCACATGAGGGACGGTTTGTCCCGCCGCTGCACCTGAAAGCTGCATAAGGACGATACCTTTTGCATCCAATGCTGTTTCCATTGCCTTTGCGATTTTCTGTACGATTTGGATCGTATATGCAGCTGCATCAGCAGGGAGATCCAACAAGGTAACTGCTGGTGTCTTTGGAATCACTAAAGCATGACCATCTGCTTGGGGCATGATATCCATAAACGCGAGAACCTGATCATCTTCATAGATTTTGATCGCAGGTAATTCACCACGAAGGATTCGTGCAAAAATATTTTGGTCATCGTATGCCATGATTCATCCTTTAGATAGGCCTATCTCAATAATAGAAGTCACTCTCTGTGATGAGAGAGTGAAGTGGGGTGTTTGAAACACTATATATGGCTGCTTATTTGCAGTTAAGCTCTTTTTGGCGAGCTTTGATTTCATCAAGACGTTGTTGTTCTTTATCAGAAAACTTTGGCTTAGTGGTATGGCAATTTTCGTTACCAAACTTCGCTTTAGCATCAGCGTCTTTAAAACAGAATCCTTTAGATGCATAGATCAGGTTATAATCATCCTGTAACTTTTTACATTCTTGTTCTGGTGTTGCAGCTTGTACACTAAAACCTGTTAGGGTAAGTAAGCCAGCAAAAACCGCAACCATTAACTTATTCATGAGGTGTTCCTCTAATCAAAAAAGTATAAATCAATGCTGTATGAAGTAGATTCATATGGCGCTTGATCGCTACGTATATACCAATATAAGGTTTATTAATGAAATTTCAATGAAACTGTATGGTACGAGTGTAATTTTACTTCATAATTTATCCTTATAATATGGAAAAGCCTTATATATCAAGAACTTTATTATAATTTCATATAAAACAATTGATTATAATGATTTTTATTGTGCATTATATGGTTTGTTTTTACGATATTTCTCTCTTTTTAAAGGTTTATTTATCCATTCATTGCTGCCATATGAGTTTTAACAAATTGAAATTTAAATGCTGTTAGGAGTTTTATTTTGTTCAATTACATAATAAATGAATATGTATGAAACTCAGTCAAATACATCTAATATGAGCCCATTTGAACGATCTCAATATCTTCTAAAAAACAATGAAACATATGCTTTAAATGCATCCGAATACGAACAACAGTAAAATTCATTGCAGAAGACCCGAAATCGAAGGGTTATTTTAGATCGAGATTATCAACAAAAAATTACCCAGCAAACTCATATGCCTTTAGAGTAAAAAATAATCAGCTTAAATTGTCTGTTCCTGTCGGAGAATGAGTTCAGTTCGATTAACTACTCATCGAAAGGTGGGATTTTTCAGTTTTATCGCTTAAATTGCTATATGAACATTGTTTTATCATTTTGGCTATATTTTTGATTCTCGCGCTGATAGCCAAGTTCAGCAAGAAGAAATAAGCTTTTGTCTATAAGATGTTGTGATACATTATAATGCCTTATTGTGTAGCTGATCTTTAAAATTTAATCAAAATAAGCATAATTTTGTTGATTTGCGTCACACTTTTATCTATATTTGCCTTGTTGTTTGATAATAACTAAACAACAATAACCTTCATTCAGCGCAAAAGAATTAAGGGGAAGCCCACTCTGGAGAGAGTGGGCTTTTTAATTGTATATAACCCTGAATTTACTATGCAGCTTAAAGTATGGAAAGTGGAGCTAGATGGGAGAGTCTGTTGCCTCAAATTGAATGATAAAGCAAAATTATTAAGGATTACAAAATAAAAGCCCATAGTTTTGGCTCTTAATAAAGACTTCATTGTGACCATGATTCTTTTATCCTACTCAGCTTCAAAGGAAACTGTGAGGAGGCGTCCTTCGTTTTTTAGGCTTCCCAAGGCGTTACCTTTGTGGAAGCAGACCCATTTAAAACTGCTCCAACGGCAGGAACCCTGTGAAGTACGAATTTATCCATCGGAAAGTCCTTGCTCCCGCAAGAATAATTTTAGTTAGTATGTTGGCTGAAAGCAATTGAATGAAGATTGATTAGTAGGCTATGAGTAGTGTTGACTAAAGAGACATTGTGATTATTCAGAGTATTGTTAGATTCAATACGTTTAAATCGATTGGTTAGAGATGATGTAATCCAAATGTTGAGCGTTAAGGATTGTCAGTGCTTTGATGTATTTAGCGTTAATATGCGGTTTTCAATCTTTATAAATGATATTGTGGATTTATTTGGTTGGATCGAATGATGTGAAAATGGTAAGTGAGAAATCATGAAGACTATCTTGGATTATTTCCGCAAGCTCATTGATGTTAGGCACTCTCAAAAATGGAACCATGCTAAAGATAAGCAAATGAATGTTGCAACTGCTTATGATACCGGCGATATGTTAGGTGCAGCCTTTGATTTTGAAATGTCTATAAGTGCTCATGGTATCAATCTAATTACAAGCTTTGAGGATTTAAAACTAAACGCTTACGATGATGGTACAGGCATATGGACTATTGGCTTTGGTACTACAGTTTATCCAAATAAGGCTAGGGTTAAAAAAGGTGAACGTTGTACTTTAGAACAAGCAAAGTCTTTTTTCCAATATGATTTAAGGCGCTTCGAGAAAACTGTTAATGAAGCTGTAAGGGTTCCAATTTCACAAAATCAGTTCGATGCTCTAGTTTCATTAGCATATAACATCGGCAGCAATGCTTTTAAAAATTCGACACTGCTAAAGTATTTGAATGCACTAGCTTTCCAAGATGCTGCAGATCAGTTTCTGGTATGGAATAAAGGTGGTGGCAAAGTTTTAAAAGGATTAATTCATCGTCGCCAAGTTGAAAGATCCTTATTTCTGAAAAAATAGTATAAAAAAGCCCTCAGCTGAGGGCTTTATAAAATTAAAAATTAGGGTGTAGTCACTTTCATCAAAACCACACCAAATACGATGGATGCTGCAGCTAAAAGACGTAAAAATCCCATAGGTTCATGCAGAAAGAATATCCCGATTAGGAATGCACCAACAGCTCCGATACCTACCCAAATCGTATAAGCAGTGCCTAAAGGGAGTGTTTTCATTGCAACAGCTAACAAACCGAAGCTTAAAATCATAAAAACAATAGTAATGATGCTAGGCGTAAGCTTGGTAAAACCGTCGGACATTTTCATAGAATATGCCCATACAATTTCAAAAATACCAGCTAATAGAAGATAAGCCCAAGCCATTCCGACACCTCATTTTATTAATATTTAGGTCGTCCTAAAGCCTGAAAATTTGAATATAAAGAGGTCGTCCTCTTTAAGAGGGATATAAACACTTTAAGCTGATCACTTCAATTTATTTTTGTTAAATTTTATTCCAATTGGTAAAAAGGCATCCCAAATAGATACCTTTTTAGTGCATTTCTATGAAAAATTTTAATTATTCAAGAAACATATGCTTGGACATCATATTCTGGTTCACCAGCTAAAACAGAAACGAATTTCTCGACGGTTTCAGCTGTTAGCAAATAAGGATTAAACTCTTCTAAATGGTACTTCATAAAAAATTCTGAAATGTTCTGATTGATAGGTGAAAACTTCATAGACCATTGCGAGAAAAATTTGTTCTCACATTCGGTATAATAGAGAATTTCACAATTGATGTGGCGTTCATCTTTGACAATCTTGTTATAAAATAAATCGTCAACCACATTCTTTTGACCTTCTAGACATTGTACAAAATAGCCATGGCCATAATATAAAACGCCTGTAATATCATTGCGATAATTAAAGTCTACAGCTTCATCGAGGATTTTAATCAAATCTGTTTTTAAGTTGGAGTCAATATTCTTAATTTTGCTTACGTATAAAAGCCTTACAGACTTCATTAGATATGCTCATTTTGAAGGTTGAATCCCTGTTATATAGAAAAAACAATGCCTTGTATACTTAAGTCTGTAAAGAGAAAAGTAGTTTTTATACTTTTATTTTATCTGTAAATTTTTATAGAGCTTTTAGGAATTATTATAATTGGAGTAGGGCTATATATATGGAATTATTGAAAAATTGTGATTTTTATCACAATTTTATGAAGAGTAAATTAAATTTAGAGTAAACTTTAAAATAAATCAAATTGTTGATTTTTATTGAAAAATATTAATACCAATATTTTTGGTTACAACCATTTTGTCGACAAGACTGGATCTAGTTTGCCATATTGCGTTTGCGAAACTTAGCAAAGGTATTTGTCTATGGTGTCATTTCTGTTTATTGGTTTGATTATTACGATCTTGCTAACACCAGGTCCAACGAATACATTATTGGCTTCATCTGGAATCCAGACAGGTATTAAACGTTCATTGAAATTGATCCCTGCGGAGGTGATTGGTTATTTCATTGCCATTACAACATGGGGCTTTTTACTTGAGTCTGTTTCACACTATGTGCCTTGGTTGCCACCGTTAATCAAACTACTCAGTGCCACTTTTATTATCTATTTGGCAATTAAATTGTGGATTACTTCTACAAAAGAACTGGATTTGAGCCAACCTTTGATCACATCTAAGGCTTTATTTGTTGCAACTTTACTGAATCCTAAAGCTTTATTATTCGCTTCAGCCATTTTTCCACACACTGCTTGGCTCAACCCACATGAATATATTGTTCATATGGGAACATTCTTAGCATTGATTACCCCAATTGCTTTTTTATGGATTGCATTTGGATCTATTCTAATTTCCAACAAAATTTCTTGGCTGAATCAACGCAACCTACAACGTTCAGCAGCATTTGTTTTAACTTTCTTTGCGATGCCTCTGGCTTATTCAGCGATTTCATCGTTCTAAATTTTGTTTTGCTGTTGTATTTAAAATTTAAAAATTGGAGTTTTTAATGAACACTATAAAAATTAAAGTAAAGGATCAATTTGAGTCCGAGAAGATCGCCACAGCCAAAGTAAAAGCTGTTAATGATCAAGAAATTCCCTTCTTTAAACGAATTGAACATATCGAAGTAGAGGGGGAGATTCTTCTACCTAATATAGATTTACTTTTTGAAAACCCTAAAGATGGCAGTATTTACCGGTATGTCGGGGCGGCGTAGATTCATCTACAATAGATTGAAGACATTGACCCACGCTTAGACGTGGGTTTTTATTTATTGTCTAATGATTTATTTTTTTATTGCTTATCCCTATTCGTCATTATGCAAAGTATCAAAATTTTACCTTGAATGCTTGGCAAATGGTGATTGCAGGTGGCGTACTTGGGTACATAACAGGGATTGTCTTTTCAACAGGACCTTTATTACTGCCAATTTTTAATGGTTTTGGCTTAATAAAAGGAGGTCTTTTAGCAACTGAGGCGGCAGCTTCCTTTGCAATTTATTTAACAAAAAGTTTAACTTTTGGAGTACTTGGAGTTTTGCAACTAAATATCTTAATTGCTGGTGTAGCTGTAGGTACTTCATTAATCATTGGTAATTATATTGGTAAAATTTTCGTATTAAACATGTCTAACCGCGCTTTTAATCTTATGCTTGATGTAATGTTATTGATTGCAGGCTGTTCTATGTTATTCTCATTTTTTTACGCTCGTATTTAGACCTCACCAGCATAGATCGCCCTCATAAAAATGAATTATGACAACTATTGTCTAAATTATATGATTTTTTATTTTATTTGATGTGATTTATGGGGAAATTATTCATTGTATATAGGCTTAATTGGGTATGTTTCAATGGGTTATCAAAATACGAGTAAACTCCATTACTCCTAAGAACGAAGCAATAAATATGTTCAAGATGCCAGAACATGCGATTGTTCCAGAATAAGACCTCCATAATATAACCGAACATTTGAATCTTATTTCAAAATATACAATAGAGCTGGATTCTTAAACGGATTAATTAAAAGATTTATTTGTAAGAAAGCTCCAAAGAGAGCGTTGTTTGTTTAACTCAATCTTACACTTCTTACTTTTTATAACTTAATGTTCCTGTTTCATATCACTTTTTATGCATAGCTTGGTAGTTAACCAGTCTTGAGTTGGTAAGGAGAATGACATGAATACAATTAATTTCTCTGAATGCACAAAAACATGTATTTTCTGTTCTTTAACGTGTTCAACTTGTGCAGATCTATGTCTTAAAGAAATCGATGTGGAGATGATGCGTGAATGTATTCAAAGATGTATAGCATGTGCTGAAATTTGTGATCTTTGTGCGCGATCAAATCAAAGGGAATCATCTTTTTTAGTCGATATATGTACACTCTGTGCCCGAGTTTGTGATCACTGTGCTGAAGAGTGTAGAAAACATAACAATGAACATTGTCTCCAATGCGCCGAAGCATGTCGTCAATGTGCAATTGAATGCCGAAAAATGGCGGCTTAAAGCATAGGAAAGTAAAATTGTTGCTTAAGGTTAAGCACTGATTCGAAGGGTAAGGAGTATTGGTATGTGGATTCTAGTACTTACCCTAATTATTGGCTTGTTGATCTTGTTATTTGCTCGGAAATTTCAAAATACAAATCATCTGTCATCTTTCGTATCTGAAAATGAATCATTTGTTGATAATGTTCTATATACCTTTGAAATCGTTGCTGTCAGATCATTTCAGCAAAACTTAAAGCAGATAGTAGCTTCACAAGCTAAAGAAAATTTAATAGAAGTGACCGCAAATCTGATATCGGAGCCATCAAATAAGTTTGATAAGAATGCGATTAAGGTCCAAATAAACGGTTTAAATGTTGGCTATTTGAGTAGAAATGATGCTCAGCAATTTGCGGAAATTTCAATGGATAAGAAAGTTGCCGCTGTGATTAATGAGGAGGACGGTGTTTATTCAGTAAAGCTTGCTATACAAAATTTAGAAGACTTAAAAGATTGATGTGGGCGTTTATTTAGCAACCTCTAATGAATGACTTTATTTTAACCGTTTGGTAAATTGTTTATACTAATAACAAATGGCTTAACAAAATGAAATACTTAATACTAGGTATAATTTCAGTTCTAATATCAACAACTACCCTTGGTAGGGAAACAAAGTCAATGCGCTCATCGTATGAGCTGATTAACGTGGGAGATAGTGAAAGTGATTTGCTTAGAAAAATGGGCAACACGTCTGCAAGATATTTTATCCATAAAGAAGGTCGGCGCTTATGTGAGGCTGCAGAATATGTCTATGAGATTGATATGCAGATATACACCGTTTGGGTCTGTAATGGGATGATTTTTAAAATTGATGTGAATAATAAATAATTCAGATCAATAATCGAATTAAGCTTTAATCATGAGGGGATAGCTATCTCAACTCGAATGAATGAAGTAGAGGCATTGATTGTGGTCGATGTGCAAAATGCTTTTGTATCAGGTACAAAAGCAGTACCTGATTATAAACAACTCACTTCATCGATCAGTATTTTACTCTATAAAGCTCGTTTGGCTAATGTACCTGTGATCTTCCTGCAAAATGATGGAGAGATGGGTGCTTTAGATGAGCCATATCAAAGTGGTTGGGAGCTTTTTTTCCAGCCACAACCGAATGAGTATGTCATAAGAAAAAATCAAGATAATGGTTTTAGTGCAACCCTACTTCAACAGATATTGGACAATCATGAGATCAAGTCTTTTGCAATATGTGGTGTTCTATCCGAAATGTGTGTTGCAGCAACTGTACGTGCCGCATTAGAGCTTGGTTATGACGTATTGTTACCACATGACGCCCATGCAACATATGACGTGCCAGCAGGGCCAGGATCGCATGGTGTACCTGCTGCGATGGCAGCCAGAGCAGCAGAGTGGTCGCTTGGTGATGAAATTAGGATTTGTGCCTCAGTGAATGAGGTTGTTTTTAAGAGAATATGATATATAAAATTTATAAATAACAAGATCCTATGATATTAAAAACCACTCAATAGAGCGGTTTTTAATATTTTACAGATAAAGTTTTATATAGAATAAATCCTAATTCAGCGTAATTTTACTCCACGACTCATACATTTTAACTGCTGCTGAGAAGTCACTATTGGGCTCAGCCGTTAAATTTGCTGCTTGAATCAAGCTTTGTGTTAAGGACAAAATCGGAGCAGGGAGCTTGGCATCTTTAACTAAATCAAGCGCGATACCTGTATCTTTCGCGAGTAATGGAAGTCCAAAAGTCACAGGAAACTCACGACTTAATACACGCTGCGGGAAAATGGTTTCGGTAACTAGACTTTTGCCACTAGAGGCGTTAATACAATTCAGTGCCGCATCCAAATTGACACCGTGCGCTTTTAAAGTACTAAACCCTTCGGCAACTGACCACAAATTCACAGCCAGTAGCATATTGTTAATGGCTTTTACCGCGAAACCAGCACCAGATTCACCGACATGCTGAATCAATTTACCGACTGCTGCCATTGCAGGGTAAGCAAGCTCAAAGGCATTGACATCGCCACCCACCATGACGGTTAAGGTTGCATTTTCAGCACCAATTGTTTGTCCACTGACGGGTGCATCCAAAAAGTCCACATTTTGAGCTTTTAATTTCACAGCCAGACGGCGCGCTGCTTCGGGCACTCCACTGGTGCAGTCAATCCAGATCGAGCCCGACTTAATTTCAATACCTTCGATTAATGCTTCAACGTCATCGCTGGTCGGTAAACAAGAAAAGATAATATCGGCCTGAACCGCTTGAGTAAGCTCAACAGCGGTTGTTCCATATTCTGTTGCATGCTGTTCAGCTTTACTAAAATTTCGATTCCAGACATAGACCTTCTCGAAATATTTAGGCAAATGTGCTGCCATGCGATAGCCCATAGCCCCTAAACCGATGAATGCAACAGATTGAGTCATACTTTACCTTTTGATTTGTGTCGATCGTTCGGCTAACCATGTTGTCAGTGTTGGCCAGAACTCTATTGAACTGTTTTGACTGGACATTAAACCCAAGTGCCCACCCGGGATAAGAGTAAACGTGACATCTTGACTACTTGTCAACTGGGTCAACGGAAATGCAGATTCAGAAGTTACCAGTTGATCACCTTTTCCAGCGCCAACAAATAAAGAGCAATTGATGTTTTTGAGTTCAATGGTTTTATTTTTGAGCTGAATAGCGCCATTTTTTAATGGGTTTTGCAACCATACATTAAATAGCATGTCTTGGTTCACACCACCCGGATAATCAATCATGTTATTTAAGAAATGACTCAGGGTTGCATCTTCTTGTACCAGCTTTAGATTGTCCAAGTTTTTCAATAACTGGATATTGCCATCAATCCATCCTTTCGGGTCTAACAGCTTGAATCCAAGCGAGTTGAGGAAGCCAGGTGAATGGATCATTAACTTTGGTAAACGGTTATAGATGTAATCTTTAATGGTTGGATTGCGGTTAGTCAGATAAGCCAAAGTTTTGTATAACTTGCCAATATAACCCGAAGCATAGCTGTCGATCGGGCTGCCTAAGACCACAAGATTTTTTACTACACTTGGCTGATGGCGCGCGGTGTAAAGGGTGACGAAAATCCCCGCCATACTCCAACCATGTAGTGAAATTTTTTCAGATTTAGAATGTTGTTGAATCGCTTCAATACATTTAGGTATAAAGTTATCTATAAAAGATAGAAAGTTAATCTGGTAGTTCTTATATGTAAGCTTACCCCAATCAACCAGATAGACATCAAAACCACTTTCTTGAAAATGCTTTACCAACGAACGATAAGGATATAAATCATAGATATCCATATTAATGGCCAAGGGTGCAACGAACACCAATGGTTCTTTATAGCGTTTGTTTTCTGAAGCGTAGAAACGGACACGAGTTTGTTTAAATTGAGCAATCACTTGATACGGTGTCGATTGAGACAAAACCAGTTTGTCGGCATCGAAGACACGCATAGCCAGATGTTTAAAATTTATTTTTTGCTGTTCCACAAGCGATTTCATCTTAGAAAGTCTCATCATGAGTCAAGATTGCACGAAGTCTAAGCGATAATTTCATCTTATGCCTTGACCTTAAATACCTTAGGCGCTCAAAATATTGGCACATTTCGACATTATGATCATAAGGCATACAGAACGATGAATCCAAGCGATGATTTAGAATACCAACTAGAAACACTGGCAATTCGCACAGGGCATGATCGTACCTCTGAAGGTGAGCATAGTGAGCCAATCTTTCTGACCTCATCATTTGTGTGCGACAGTGCGGCTGATGCTGCTGCAAAATTCTCTGGGCAAATCGCTGGTAATACCTATTCACGTTATACCAATCCAACGGTACAAGCTTTTGAAAAACGTTTAGCCGTATTGGATGGTGCAGAACGTGCAGTTGCGACCAGTTCTGGTATGGCAGCGGTACATGCAATGTGCATGGCCTATTTAAAAGCGGGCGACCATGTCATTTGTTCTCGTGCGGTATTTGGTTCAATCATCGCTTTATTTGAAAAATATGTCGCGAAATTTGCTGTTGAAGTGACTTTTGTCGATTTAGATGATCTTGAAGGCTGGAAACAGGCGATTCGTCCAAACACACGTATCTTATTTATTGAAACGCCGTCGAATCCATTGGCACAAGTGGGTGATATGCAAGCCATTGCTGATATCGCACATGCCAATGGCGCTTTATTTGCGGTCGATAACTGTTTCTGTACACCAGTATTACAACAACCGATTAAGTTTGGTGCCGATTTAGTGCTTTATTCAGCAACCAAGTATATTGACGGGCAAGGTCGTGCGCTTGGTGGTGCAGTTGTTGGAAAACATGACCTACTCGAAGAAGTAAATGGTGTGATTCGTACTTTGGGTAACTCGATGAGTCCATTCAATGCATGGATTTTCTTGAAAGGCTTGGAAACACTGAGCATTCGTATGAAAGCGCATTGTGAAAGTGCACAAAAACTTGCGGAATGGCTGCATCAACATGAAAAAGTTGAAAAGGTGTACTACGCAGGTTTGGTCGATCATCCTGGACATGAGTTGGCGAAAAAACAACAAAAAGGTTTTGGTGGTGTTGTCTCTTTTGTGGTGAAAGGCCAGCGTGAAGGTGCTTGGACTGTGATCGATAACACCCGTTTCTTGTCGATTACCAGTAATCTTGGGGATGTTAAGTCAACAATTACGCATCCAGCAACCACCTCGCATGGTAGAATGTCGGCCGAAGCTAAACAAGCTGCAGGAATTGAAGAAGGTTTGATTCGTGTGTCTGTTGGTTTAGAAGACATTGATGATATTATTCGCGACATATCACGCGGTTTAGATTTAATTTAACGAGAGAAACTTATGAACATTAATATGCTCATGCAGCAAGCTCAGCGCATGCAAAAAGATATGGAATCAAATCTTAAAAAAGCCAAAGAAGAGCTTGCAAAAACTGAAGTTCATGCGGAAGCTGGCGGTGGTTTAGTGAAAGTAACCATGACTTGCCGTAATGTGGTTAAGCGTATCGAAATTAGTCCTGATTTATTACAAGACGAAGCAGATATGATTGAAGATTTGATTGCTGCAGCGATGAATGATGCCGCACGTCAAGCAGAAGCCATTTCTGAAGAGAAGTTAAAAGGTGCGAACACCGGTATGGGCTTGCCACCGGGTTTATCTGGTTTATTTTAAATCCCTCCCAGCCTCCCTTTTTTAAAGGGAGGAGTACCCCTCTTTATTAAAGAGGGGTTAGGGGAGATTATGAGAGTTGATTTGTGTTTAGTGAACGATTTGAACAATTAGTTCAAGCATTACGTATATTGCCAAGTGTTGGTCCAAAATCAGCACAGCGTATGGCATTACATTTGTTAATGAAAAACCGTGAAGGTGCATTTGCGCTTTCTCATGCTTTACATGAAGCATCTAGCCATATTCATGAGTGTCATATTTGTCATTCATTAACAGAAAATGAAATCTGTGATATTTGTGCCTCAGTGGAGCGAGATGAACAATTGTTATGCGTGGTTGAATCACCAGCCGATGTGATGGCGATTGAACAAAGTGGCAGTTTTCGTGGAAAATATCATGTGCTTGGTGGACATCTATCACCATTGGATGGTATCGGGCCAGAAGAGATTGGTATTCCTTATCTGATTCAACGTCTGAGTGCAGGACAGATTCAAGAGGTGATTTTAGCCACGAATGCTACGGTGGAAGGCCAAGCGACTGCACATTATTTGGTTGAAGCAACCAAACATTTACCGATTCACATGACCCGAATTGCACAAGGTGTACCACAAGGTGGTGAACTGGAATATGTTGATAGTCATACTTTAAGCCAAGCCGTACACAACCGTATGCGAATGAAATAATAGGCTTCATTCGCTTTTTTTTATATTTATATTAAATTCATGCTGTTAATTTAAACAAATAATTAAATTTTACATTTTGTCTAACATTATCGTAGATCTATTTATTGTGATTTGTGGCACTATTGACGGGCGAAAAGGATTTTCGTTTTTTGATGAATGGAAGAGGAGTAATTTCATGTCTTGTATATGGAATACCAATTAATTTTTTTGTATTTTTCAGTTGAGCAATGACTGGCATTGGGCAGTTTTATTGCGCATGGTTCTTTATTATTTTACTTGAGCACACATGTTTCAGTTTATCCAACAGCAACAAGATTTAGCTGTTCTCCTCAAGCAGATGGAACAGTGTTCTGTCTACGCTCTTGATACCGAGTTTATTAAGGTCGATACCTTATATCCTAAACTTGGTGTTTGCCAAATCAATTTGAATGGTCAGATTCTGTTGCTTGATGGCGCAGCATTAGATCTCAGCAATTTTTGGCCAAAGATTTTCGCGGCTCAACAAAATATTTTTCATGCCTGTGGTGAAGATATTGATCTGATCTATCATTATGCAGATCAAAAACCATTAAATAATGTATTCGATACGCAAGTTGCGTTGGCATTTCTCGGACATGGCCTTCAAGTCAGTTATCAAAATGCACTGAAGACCTGTTTAAATATTGAGATTGAAAAAGATCAGACTCGTTCAGACTGGCTTGCTCGGCCATTGAGCCAAGAGCAGATGTGCTATGCAGCAAATGATGTGATCTATTTAAGTAAACTTGCAGATGCACTGAAAACAGATCTGAAAGCAAAAGGGCTGTATCAATACGTATTGGAAGATTGTCAAAATCTCACCAAAGAAATTGCGATGGAAACACCATTAGCGGAATTGTATACCGATATCGGTAATTATCGACATTCGCGCCGTGAGCTGATGCAGTTGCAACAACTTAGCATTTGGCGAGAACAGATTACCAAGGCACTGAATCAGCCACGTAGCTTTATTCTTAGAAACTCTACTATGATTGATTTGGTGGAAAAGAATCCGCGCAATAATTTTCAGTTGGCGCGCATTAAAGATATTCGTCCGCATATTGTACGCGAACATGGCAAGACTATTTTGGATTTACTCAAGTTCTTACCGCCAGAGGAAGAATGGCCATTACGTATGGCGAAACCAATCAAGAGTAATTCCAAAGAAGTTGCACCTAAAATTGATGCGTTGATTGAAAGTGTGGTTTTACAAACTGGTATTCCGAAAGAAGTGTTATTGCGTAAGAAATGGATGAATGCGATCTATGAACATGTGGTCTTTCATTTAGATGAGCAGTCCTTACCGAGTTATTTAATGGGTTGGCGCTTTGACATTCTGACACAGCCCCTGATTAGTCTATTAAGGGAAGACATTGAGTATCTAGCCACACAAATGAAAGTTGCACGATAAATATAAAAGAGTGAATCAATGATTCGCTTTTTTTTATTTTGATGAGTTGTTTTACCTTTTCGTTTTGTGCTTATTGTTTGAAGACCGCAAAACACGACTCCAGCGTTAACAATCGTTAATGTATCCATTTTTATTTTCATGTATGCTGTCTTTGATTGTTAATAGATGTGAGTCAACATGCACTGCGATATTTATAGATCGAGCAAAAAAGATGAAATGTATATGTATATTGCTCGTCCAAATTATCCTGATGACAAGGAACAAGAAAACCCATTTGAAGGTGTTCCAGAAACCGTTTTACAAGCATTTGGCAAAGCCACTTTTGTCATGCATTTAGAACTTCATAATGAGCGTAAACTTGCACGTGCTAACGTTTTACATGTGTTAGATTCATTAAATACCAAAGGCTTTTTTATTCAGATGCCACCAGAAGGATTAATTAATCCGAATGCGGTAGAACCAGAGGGCTTACGTGGTGCTTGAGACTTTAACAGCGATATGGTCTAACATTCTTTCGGTTCTGGATCAATTTCCAGAAGAAAATGTTGCGATCATTGTTTATGTTACAGGGACGCTCATTGCATTGTGGTGCTGGTATCGTTTGATGTCACGCTTACCCAATCCAATTGGTGGCATCCTCTGGATTGTCGCTTTTGCCGTTCTTGCGACTCCTACAATTTCAGAAGGTCCAAACTCGGCCTTAGCACCAGCCATTTTTGGTTTGCTTTTTGGTGTCCTCACCAAAGAACATGTCTTAGTCTGGTCTAACTTATCATTGATTTTATTTGTCATTGGTACGGGGTTACTGATTGGCTTCTGCTGGTCAAAATACACTGCAAATAAAACTGCACGTTCAGTTTAGATACGATGTTAAATATAGAAAAATAAGGTTTTAAAATGTCTGCTGATACACAACACTTCACTGGTACAGATCAATATATTGCAACTGATAGCTTAAAGCTTGCAGTGAAAGCTGCCCGCGCTTTGCAGAAACCATTATTGGTGAAAGGTGAGCCTGGTACAGGTAAAACATTGCTTGCAGAGCAAGTGGCTGAAAGTTTGGGTTTAAAGCTGATTACTTGGCATATCAAGTCAACCACCAAAGCCCAGCAAGGTCTGTATGAATATGATGCTGTATCACGTTTGCGTGATAGCCAGTTAGGTGATGATCGTGTCTACGACATTAAAAACTATATTAAACCCGGTAAATTGTGGGAAGCATTTACCAGCGAAGAGCGTTGTGTATTGTTGATTGATGAAATCGACAAGGCAGATATTGAATTCCCAAATGACTTATTGCATGAACTCGACAAAATGTCGTTCTATGTTTATGAGACAGGTGAGACCATTACCGCAACACAACGCCCAATCGTGATCATTACTTCGAATAATGAGAAGGAACTGCCAGATGCGTTCTTGCGTCGCTGTTTCTTCCATTATATCGAATTCCCAGATGATGCAACCATGCGTGACATCATTGCGGTCCATTTCCCGAATATTTCAAATACATTGGTGAGCGAAGCCTTACAGGTGTTCTTTAAATTACGTGAAGTTCCGAATTTAAAGAAACCACCTTCAACATCAGAACTCATTGACTGGTTAAGCCTGTTGATGGCAGATGATATGCCAGAAGAGGTGTTGCGTAATCACGATAAATCCAAAGCGATTCCACCATTGTATGGTGCTTTGATTAAGAATGAACAAGATGTGCAATTGCTTGAACGTTTAGCCTTTATGTCACGCCGCTAAGAGTGTTTAAAAATGTTTGTGCGACTTTTTTACACCTTACGCAAATATGGCGTACCTGTAACAACACGTGAGCTCATTGATCTTAATCAGGCGGTAGCTTCAGGTCTTGTGTTTGCAGATCAGGAACAGTTCTATCAGTTGGCTAAAACTGTTTTAGTCAAAGATGAGCGTTTTTTTGATAAGTTTGATCGTGCCATGAAAGATTATTTTGATGGTATTGAAACTTTTGATTTAGATGAGCTGCTGAAACAAGTTCACAAGTTACCCAAAGACTGGTTTGATCTTGAACTACTCGAGAAGCATCTTACACCTGAGCAACGTGCAGAATTGCAAAAAGCAGGTTCTCTCGAAGAACTGATGAAAATGCTGGAAGAACGCTTACGTGAACAGCATAAAAAACATCAGGGTGGCAATCGTATGATTGGGACCGGGGGGACTTCACCTTTCGGTGCATTTGGTGATCATCCTGAAGGTGTTCGTATTGGTGGGCCAGGGCGTAAACGTTCGGCGGTCAAAGTCTGGGAACAACGTAAATACCAAAATCTGGATGATGATCAGGTTTTGGGAACCCGTCAAATGCAAATTGCTTTACGTCGCTTGCGTAAATTTGCACGTCAAGGTGCGGCTGAAGAGCTCGATGTCGATGGCACCATTCGTGAGACAGCAAAACAAGGCATTTTGGATGTGCAACTGGTTCCAGAGCGTCGTAACCGCATTAAAGTGTTAATGCTGTTTGATGTTGGTGGTTCGATGGATGCCTATATCGCTGAGTGTGAAAAACTGTTCAGTGCGGCCAAATCTGAGTTTAAAACCCTCGAATATTTTTATTTCCACAACTGCCTATATGACCATGTGTGGAAGGACAACCATCGCCGTAGTTCAACCCGTATGAATACATGGGATCTGTTCCATACTTATGGACGTGATTATCGGGTTATCGTGGTCGGTGATGCCAGTATGGCGCCGTATGAATTAAAATCTGCGGGTGGTTCAGTTGAATATATGAATGAAGAGTCGGGCGAAGTGTGGCTTAGACGGTTACGTCAGCATTTTGACAAAACCGCTTGGTTGAACCCTGAAATGGAAGGTTACTGGCATTACACCCAGACCATTAACTGGATTAAAGAAATTTTTGAGAATCATATGTTTCCAATGACCTTGAAGGGGCTTGAGGACATGACACGCTATCTATCGCGTTAAAACTTTATATAAGACTTTATAAGAACAGGAAAAGACATGGAACATCAAATTAATGGCGTTGCTTTGCCCAATGAAGCAGGTTTCTTTGGGAACTTTGGTGGTCAGTTTATTCCACCACATTTAAAAGAAGCCATGGATGAAATTAATGCAGCCTATGAAGAGATTCGTCATACGGCTGAGTTTAAAGATGAGTTAAACGACTTATTTAAAAACTATGTTGGCCGTCCAAGTCCATTGTTCCATGCCAAGCGTTTGTCTGATCAATTGGGCGGTGCACAGATTTATCTGAAACGTGAAGATCTAAACCATACGGGTGCGCATAAGATTAACCATTGTTTGGGGGAAGCGTTGCTTGCCAAATATATGGGCAAGAGCAAAGTTATCGCTGAAACGGGTGCTGGTCAACATGGTGTGGCTTTGGCGACAGCATGTGCTCTTGTAGGTATTCCATGTGAAATCCATATGGGTCAAGTCGATATCGAAAAAGAACATCCGAATGTCGTGAAGATGAAAATCTTGGGTGCGAAGTTGGTTGCTGTGACCCAAGGGACAGCGACCTTAAAAGATGCGGTAGATAGTGCTTTTGAGGAATATTTAAAAGATCCTAAAAACTATATCTATGCCATTGGTTCGGTCGTTGGTCCACATCCATTCCCCAAAATGGTCCGTGATTTTCAATCGATTATTGGTAATGAAATCAAAACCCAGTCTAATGACCGTTTTGGTCAGAATCCAGATTATGTGGTTGCCTGTGTTGGTGGTGGTTCTAATGCGATTGGCGCATTCACTGCATTTTTAAATACGCCTGAAGTTCAATTAGTCGGTGTAGAACCTGCGGGCCATGGTCTGGATACTGACAAACACTCAGCCACTTTGACCTTGGGTAAGCCGGGGCAGATTCATGGTATGGCGTGCTATGTACTGGAAGATGATAACGGTGAGCCGTTGCCAGTACATTCGATTGCATCAGGCTTGGATTATCCAGGTGTCGGGCCACAACATAGTTTCCTGAAAGAGCTTGGCCGTGTGCAATACGAAACAGCGACGGATCAGGAATGTTTGGATGCCTTTATGACGCTTTCACGTGTTGAAGGTATTGTTCCAGCTTTGGAAAGTTCGCATGCGGTGGCTTGGGCTTTACGTGAAGCGCCTAAGTTGGATAAGCGTATTAATATTGTGGTCAATCTTTCTGGACGTGGCGATAAAGACTCAGATTATGTGGCAGAAAAGCTAGGCCTATAAGTTCAGATTGAATATCTTATTGTGAATAGACCGCTTCTTGTAGAGAGGCGGTTTTTTTATTGTTAAATCAACCTTAATCCCGTTAGAATAAAGCGTTTTGCAATTAGCACTTTTGGAGACGCCTAAGTGGAGCGACCAACAATCAGCCCTGAACATTTACAAGAAGCGGCTGAAAACCTAGTAACCATTCGAGATTTTGTTCGTTTTGGGGTAACCGCATTGCGTCAATATGACGCGCACTTAGGCCAAGGTACTCAAGATTATTTTGCAGAGAGCTCTGCATTGGTACTACAAACCTTATCGCTTGAGTGGAAAGCAGATGCTGAAATTCTAGATGCCAAACTTTTACCAAGCGAAAAAGCAGAATTCCTAAGCTTGTTAGAACGTCGTATCAATGATCGTATTCCAACGTCATATTTATTGAACTTGGCCTATTTCTTCAATAAGCCATTCTATGTAGATGAGCGTGTCTTGATTCCGCGTTCACCGATTGCTGAGTTAATCGAACAACGTTTCGCACCATACTGCCTAGATGAAAATGGCCGTATGTTGGAAGCGTTAAACAACTTGCCTGAAAATAACAATCCAAAAACACCACAACGTATCTTGGATATGTGTACAGGTTCAGGTTGTATTGCCATTGCTTTGGCTTATGCTTTCCCAGATTCAGAAGTTGATGCGACTGATATTTCAAAAGAAGCATTGGAAGTGGCTTCAATTAACACTGAGCACCACGACAAACAGTATCAAGTGGCTTTACTTGAATCTGACTTGTTCTCAAAAATTCCTGCTGAAAACCAATATGACCTGATTGTCAGTAATCCACCGTATGTGGATGCAGAAGATATGGCGGATTTACCAGAAGAATTCTTACATGAGCCTGAGCTTGCACTGGCTGCAGGTCAAGATGGCTTAGATTTAGTCCGTAAAATGTTAGCCCAAGCAGCTGATTATTTAACGGAAGATGGTCTGATTGTGATTGAAGTGGGGAATTCTGAATGGGCAATGCGTCAGAACTTCAATACAGTTGACTTCCATTGGCTCACTTTCCAAAAAGGCGGTACTGGTATTTTTGCTTTAACTGCTGAACAATGCCGCCGTTATAAAGAAGTCTTTCAGCAATCAGTTCAAAATTAAGGGGTTAAAGCATGGCAGGGAATAGTATTGGGCAACTGTTTCGAGTGACAACCTGTGGTGAATCACATGGTGCTGGCTTGATGGCGATTGTCGATGGCGTGCCGCCTGGTCTTGAGCTTTGTGAAGCCGATCTGCAAAAAGACTTAGATCGCCGTAAACCGGGAACATCGAAGTTTGCAACGCAACGTAAAGAGCCAGATCAAGTAGAGATCATTTCGGGTGTTTTTGAAGGTAAAACCACAGGAACATCGATTGGTTTATTGATCCGTAACACCGATCAGAAATCAAAAGACTACGGCAATATTGCTCAAACTTTCCGTCCAGGCCATGCGGATTACACGTATACGCAAAAATACGGCTTCCGTGACTATCGTGGTGGCGGTCGTTCCAGCGCCCGCGAAACGGCGATGCGTGTCGCGGCAGGTGCAATTGCCAAGAAATATCTTGCTGAAAAATTTGGTATTGATATTCGTGGACATGTCACACAAATTGGCAATGAGGTTGCAGAAAAGCTGGATTGGGCAGAAGTGCCGAATAATCCATTTTTCTGTGGTGATGTGGATGCGGTACCTCGCTTTGAGCAACTTGTGACTGCATTACGCGAGCAAGGCACCAGTTGCGGCGCCAAGCTTGAAATCATTGCTGAAAAAGTACCTGTGGGTTGGGGCGAACCTGTATTTGATCGTTTAGATGCAGATATTGCCCATGCCATGATGAGCATCAATGCCGTTAAAGGTGTTGAAATTGGTGATGGTTTTGCGGTTGCTGGGCAGTTTGGTCATGAGACTCGTGATGAGTTGACGACAGATGGTTTCCTTGCCAATCATGCGGGTGGGATCTTAGGTGGGATTTCAAGTGGTCAAAACATTCGTGTGGCGATTGCATTAAAACCAACCGCAAGTATTACCACACCGGGTAAAACCATTACCATAGAGCGGGAAAATACCGATGTATTGACCAAAGGTCGTCATGATCCGTGCGTCGGTGTACGCGCAACACCCATTGCTGAAGCGATGTTGGCGATTGTATTGATGGATCATTTCTTAAGACATCGTGCACAAAATGCAGATGTGATTCCGCCATTTAAACCAATCGAACCATAATAAAAATATTAAGCCGCACATATAATTTATTATATCTGCGGCTTGCATCACATTTTAAAAACAATTTAATTAAATATTAGTTTAATATTCATTTAATCATAATAAAGAAATTATAAGGCTTCAGAAATCATATTATCTGATGTCGCAATATGATATTGATTCCGGCCATTACTTTTCGCTATATATAATGCATGATCGGCTTGTGCAATAAATTCTGAAAGACTGTCACCGATATTCGGAACCATAGTTGCCACTCCTACACTAATGGTCACATGTTTTGATACATTACTGCGTGGATGCAGAATTCCAATATTACGTACCAATTCCATCAGTCTTTGCACCTGTATAATCGCTTGATCACGATCGGTCATCGCAAAGAGTAATAGAAACTCCTCACCCCCATAGCGCGCTGCCAGATCACCACTACGTGAGGCAATAGAGCCCAGCATAATCGCGATCCGTCGCAAACACTGATCCCCTTGGATATGCCCTAAGGTATCGTTGTAGAGCTTAAAGAAGTCGATATCAATCATCATGATGGTAATTGGCATTTCATGACGTGTCGCGCGTTTCCATTCGTTCTCAAGCACCTCATCCAGATAGCGTCGGTTAGCGAGACCTGTTAAAGCATCTTGTTGAGAGAGAATGGACAACTGCTGCGCTTGGCGCATGAGTTCTAAACGGTTAAGTTCAATCATACAGTTCTGCAAATAGTTCTCACGATGTTGTCGATCGGTGGCATAAGCAAGTGCCATACCGAGGAAACTACTGAAGGTATAGGTCCGATTTAAGAAGGTCCAATCAATTGCACCGCTGAGCCAGGTACTGGCTGCAATACCAATCAAACCGCCGACCCAGCCTGCAATAATCGCTGTATAGAAGCGCATTCCGACAAAGCCATAAATGATAACCACCGCATACATCATGGCAGCATGGAACAGGACATTATTCTGACCTTGTTCCAATACGTTAATGATGGTGAAGGAAATCGCCACGGCTCCTGTTGAGCCAATACAAACGTAGTGATCAAACCATTTGTTCATGATTGGCAGGAAAGAAAGTAACCATGCCAATGTAATGATGATACCCACCCAACCGTAGGTTGCCATCCAAGTAATACGTAGGTCTGTAGGCAAAACCTGATAGATACCGAAGCTTAGAAATAGATATAAACCTAAAATAATAGGGGCGCGATAGCGGAACTCATGCGCAGCCTCATTTCTATACTGATCTCGATAGATCACTTCTAATTCTTTAGGAAACCAAACTAAATTTAGCCCGCGAGAAATTAACAAGTCGATTTGTTCTTGTCCCAAAATATTGGAAGCTTTCAACTTCATCTTATCTCTCACCACTCCCAAAATGTTCTTATAAATGTCAAAATAGGGATTATTTTTTTACTACGTTACACTGATTTAAATAGAATGTGTATTAGATTATAAAAAAATATTAATTTTTATATAAGGGTCATTGCCTAATATAATGATTCAAGTTTAAATTAGATTCAAGAAATAAAAACTGTTACAAACTAAATCACAAACGATTGTATCTTTACGGTATTAGGATACAATTTATAAAAAAGCAGCAATCATGGAACATGGTTGGATTAAGTCATACGAAATAGGATGCATCGCAATGACTGCTATGAATCAATATGGAACAAAATTAGAAATTACACCTCATTCGGGTTGGGCTCAACGATTCTGGGATGAATTATTACCCTCAAAAGAGCGGGTCAGTAAACATCCGCTATTCTTAGATATGGCCAATGGTTCTTTAAGTCTTGAATGTTTTCGTTCAGCCTTATTGAACTTCTATCCTTTGGTTGCACATTTTCCTTCTTATATGGCGGGGTCTTTGGCCAAAGCAACGGCTTTTTCACTCGATGGTGTGACTGAAACCAGAGATTGGTTAATTCAAAACATCAAGGTTGAAGAACGGCATTTGAATTGGTATCAGGACTGGGCGGGGGGCTTTGGTCTAACCGTTGAGATGTTGAATAATGTGAAACCACCTGTGGCAATGAATGCGGTGAATCACTTTTTATGGGACGTTAATTTTCGGGGAAGCTTAGCTGAAAGTATTGCAGCAACCAACCTTGCCATTGAATGGGCCACAGGTGACTGGACTATTCAGGTTTACAAAGGGATTCAAACCTATACGCAACATCCTGAAGTGAACATTAATAAGCGTTCTTTAGCGTGGTTAAGAGCACATGCACATTATGATGACCTCCATCCCTATGAAGCAATGGAGCTGATTAAGCGATTGTGTGATAAAGACCCTGAGCAGCAAAGAAAAGCTTTTTTGGCTGCAAAAGAAGGTTTGGAATATTATGAACTTGCCTTGGATGAGTGTTATAAGTTACAGCATAAAAATTGAATGATTGAATATTTAGTTTGAACAAAAGTTGAATCATACTGAAAAAGAAAAACTCCTCGGTTTTCACTGCAACCGAGGAATTAAAACTTGCTATTGGGTGTTAAGCTCTAAACCATTGCAGGGTCACTGACCGAATCTTGCCCTGTTTCAACACGACCTGCAAAGCGACGATAGAATTTGGATTCCTGTGTGCAGGTTACTGCGAAGTCATACCATTGTCCCGTATCATTCAAGTCCCAGTGTTGGGTAGAATTTTGTCCTGCTTTCACGGTGATTTTGAGTGGTGGGTCAGTACGATAAACCACGGGGCTAATCACCAATTCAATATCCTTTGTTCCTGTGTTTTTGAGATCGACATACACATTGCCGTTGGCAATATCATAACAAACACGAATCTCAGGATTGATTTGCAAATCTTGATTACGATTCAGATCACCCTTGAAATGTCGATGAAAGCCATTCGGTCCCATCACCCAAAGATCGTATAAGCCTTGATTGTCTTTCTGCACATTCCAGACATCATCGAGTGTTTTTCCTGCCTCTACAATGTAGCGGCGTGGAACTCGATTTAAATTTAGGGAGTCATAGACATGAAAGACGGCACCTTGTGTCCCTGTGTTTGAAAACAGTAGTTTGACTGTTCCATCATTCTGGCAACGCGCACTGGTATGGAGTTCATAAGGCAGTGCTTTGGAACGACGGATACCGCTGGCTTGAATTGGCAGTTGTAAATTGCTTGGAATAGGGACATGGGGTAACTTTTGCTGTGAGTTACGCAATTGATCCGCTTGTGCACGACTTTGTTTGCCGTTGAGTTCTGGTAGTACATCCTCATTCGGGTTTTTAAAGTTGAATGCTGAGGTCAAATCTCCACACACCGCACGGCGATAAGGACTGATATTGCTTTCTTTAACGCCGAAACGTTTTTCAAGGAACATCAATACCGATGTATGATCAAATACTTGAGAGTTAACAATCCCCCCACGACTCCAAGGCGAAATTACAAAAAGGGGAACACGAGGCCCGGGACCATAAACACCATTGTCTTTTTTAGGTTGGCTGGTACTGCCTAATGGTGCATCATGCACATAATATTCATGGCGCATATCTGCTTGGCTTAGCGTTGATTTACCTGCATAAGTATTATCCGCTTGCAAGGTCGGTGCTGATGGCGATGGAACATGGTCAAAATAACCATCATTTTCATCAAAATTGATCAGGAATACGGTTTTGCTCCACACTTCAGGCACTGCTGTTAACGCATCTAATATTTCTTGAATAAACCAAGAGCCCTGAACAGGGCTTGATGGGCCTGGATGTTCACAATAAATGGAAGGGGCATTGATCCAAGACACCTGAGGCAATTTGCCAGTTTTGATGTCATTTTTAAACGCATTTAAGAATTCTTCTGGGGAGTTCCCTGGCAAGGTATTGGCGATGCCTTTATACAGTGGATTGTTGGCATTATCGGTTGTTGCATCATAGGCTTTGTAAGGCAGCTTTTGCGCGGCCTTGTTATAAGGACTATTGGGTGCGCCACCACTGGAAACCGGATAGCCCGACTCGATATTGGCTTTTCTGAACGTACGGAATGCACCTAACATGTTATCACCCCATTCATCAGGCATATTTTGATAACAAATCCAGTTAATTCCAGCTTCTTCTAGACGTTCCGCATAGGTTTTCCATGTATAACCAACATCAACCGTTTTGGGATCTCCATCAATCCAGTCCCATTCATTATTCACAAATGCGGTACTGGTTGGGACTGCACCATTGGTTCCTGTTAAATGGAACGAACGATTGGCATCTGTCCCTGTATGCATGGAACAATGATAGGCATCACAAATTGTAAACGCATTAGCCAAGGCAAATTGGTAAGGAATTTCCTGTTCCTTAAAATAACCCATGGCATAATCTGTTTTATAGGTTGGCCAGTTGGAAATACGGCCATTGTCCCATGCTTTTTGGCTATCCACCCAAGTATGGTTGGTACCGGGTGCACGTTGCGCGTTATTGCTTGAGCCATCTAAATGGAATGGGGTTAACAGTGCGCCATTACTGCGTTGTTGCTGCCAAACTGTGCGACCATTGGGTAAAGGAATGGTAAGGCGATCAGCAAAGCCCCGAACACCTTTTAAAGTTCCAAAATAATGGTCAAATGAGCGATTTTCCTGCATAAGGATCACCACATGCTCAACATCTTGGATGGTTCCGGTCTTATTGTTGGCTGGAATTGCTAATGCTTTTTGAATACTTGCTGGAAAAGTTGTTAAAGCGGCAGCACCAAAACCTGTTTTAAGTGTGTTTGCTAAAAATTGACGACGATTAATCACGCGATTTCCTCTTATTGTTCTTTATGTTTATGGTGCACAGCGCATGACTGGCTTTTTGGTATCATCAGGTTTCACTGCGACCTGATCGTCATTTGAATCATTACAGGCGGTGAGTGCCAATAAAATAGGAACCACATAAAGACATGAGAGCCATCGTTTCATTTTTTTCAACATCTGCTTCATCCATAATAAAGATGTCAACACACTAGACAGCACTTATGACAGCACCGTGTCATCTTTATGACGATTCATTGACGTTTCATATGAATATGAATAGAAAATCCAAAATGGAAGCAGGAAGCAATGTACTGAGATTTGGAAGAGAAAGGACAGTCTAGTGGCTTTGACTGTCCAAAGAGAGTTGTGATTTTTTCTTCTATTATTAAACGATCAAAGTGGATTCATTCTATCGTCAAAATTTTCCAGTAATGGAAATGCTAAGGGTTGTAGATCATCTATATTTTGCAAGTATTGCTCAAAATCAACCACAATCTTCTGTCTATCTTCCTGACTGATATAAGGCACATGATAGGCAACAAATGGAGGAAGGACGTCAAAACCAACATAGGCAAGCGTACCGCGTTGCAACGATGATAAATAATGCTCTATCGGTCCATGTACAGAACCTTCACCAAACATATGTTCACGGCCACCGAGTGTTAAACACAGCATGGCCTTTTTACCACGCATACCGCCATGATTATAAAAACGTTTACCGCCATAGAATAAGCCTGATACGAATACACGATCAATCCAACCTTTCAAGATGGCTGGTACAGAAGTCCAATACAACGGGAAGCTAAAAATTACTAGATCGGCACGTTGAACTTTTTCGATTTCAGTTTGGATATCGGGTGCCAAGTGTTGCTGTTTAAAGGCATGACGTTGCTCAAGTGCATAATTAAAATAATCGGGTTGACTCAAACTCTCAAAATCCTGCTTTGAGGCAACAGGATTAAAATTCATGGCATAGAGATCAGAAACTTCAACGCTATGACCTTGCTGTTCAAAAATATGTTGTGCTGTATTTTTCAGTGCTGTAGTGAATGACAATGGTTCTGGGTGCGCATGTACAATCAAAATATGCATGATTTAATCCCTTATCGCGGTGAATTTTCAGATCGTTCTACTATGCTTAAATGAAGAAAGGTGTCATAGTTCATTAACCGCCAATATTTACCATTTCACGCCAATTTATTCTTCAATCATGGAGCGACAATGAATCCAGAACTACCCGGAAGTTACGTCAATCTTTTGGTTGATCTTATCCAAAAATGGGGGATTCCTTCAGAACAACTCTTGGCAGGCACCGGAATTTCCAAACAAACCTTAACAGCGCCATTTTGGTATGTCGACTTTAATATTTTTAATCATTTATTAGAACGAGCGGCTTTGCTGACAAATGAAGCTGCAATTAGTTTATATCTTGCCGAAGAAATGAAAGTGTCTTGTTATGGGCATGTGGGGATTGCAGCAATGGCTTCTGAAACCTTGGGAGAGGCGATTGCAGTACTGGAGCAATTTATTGGCTTACATTGTTCTGTGTTTAAACCTAAACTCAAAATTGATGGGGAGATGGCGTATTTAGACTTTGATCAGCCATCACCAAAGTTTAAGCTGAATCGACACGGTATGATGTTTTTGATTTTAGGTTTTTCGCAAATTTTGGAAAACTTGGCCCAAGATAAACTTGGAATCTGTTTTCAGTTCCAACAAGACAAACCTGATTTTTATAAAAACACTCAAAAATTTAATGAAAAGAATATGCGCTTTAATGGGGAGAAGGACTGCCTGATCTTTAACAAAGCGGCTTTATCACTTCCCTTAAAGAGTGCAGATGCGCTATTGGCACGTTTAAGCAAGCAACAATGTGAACAAGATGCTGATAAGCTTGCGCTGAAAAGGGATCAAAAAGACCGTTTAGACTTGCAGGTCAAAGTGCTACTCTATGACGAACATCAGGGTTTCTTATCATTAAAACAGGTTGCGACGAAGCTCCATCTTTCCGAACGCACTTTACAGCGTCAATTAAACAGTAAACAAACTTCTTTTCAAATTCTTGTCGCTGAAGTACGCCGCAAACAAGCCGAACATCTATTAAAACAACCCAAACTTTCGATTGAGCAGATTGCTGAACGTTTGGGCTATGCCGATATTTCTCATTTTTCACGGGCATTTAAGAAGTGGACCAATGTTACACCTAAGTTTTATCGTGAAGTCAGCATTGGTCATGCTTCGCTTTAAGGCTTAGCTCCACCAATAGCGTAGAATGTGGAAGAAGATTGGTGCAGAGAAACAAATAGAGTCGATGCGATCTAACATACCGCCATGACCTTGAATCAATTGTCCCCAATCTTTTACGCCACGGTCACGTTTGATCGCAGACATGACTAGTCCACCAAAGAAGCCAAAGATACAGACAATTAAACCAATCAACGCCGCTTGCCAGTAATTAAATGGGGTCAATGCCGACATCAACACACCCAGCGCTGTTGCCAAAATGATGCCACCTAGCAATCCTTCAACTGTTTTTGAAGGGGATAAAGTTGGTGCAACTTTATGTTTTCCAAATAATTTACCGCAGACATATTGCAACACATCTGAGGCTTGAACCACCATAATCAGCCAAATCGCTAACCAAATTTTCTCCCCTTTAAATTGGGGTAAATCTAGGTTTAATAGCGCAGGAACATGTGAGATACAGAATACGCTGACCATTAAACCCCATTGGATTTTGGCACTTCGTTCCAAAAAGTGCGTGGTGTCTTCCAGTTTTAAACTGGCAATTGGAATCAGTAAGAATACATACAGCGGAATGAAAATCGAAAATAGTCCGTACCAATTGGTATAGACCAAATAGTATTGATAGGGAATAACGAAGTAGAACGCGATCAGTAAAGGTAGATAATCGCCACGACGTGTTGGTAATAAACTAATAAATTCACGTAGTGCAAAAAAGGAAATAAGACCAAACAGGACAATAAAAGCGGTTTTGCCCAATAGAATGGCGGCTGCCAAGACAATCAGCATGATCCACCACGCATTGATACGCGCATTTAAATTATCAATCACTGGGGATGGAGTTATGCCTGCTTTCTGTTTGAGGATAAATCCAATACTTGAGGCGATAATCAAAATCACGGCAAAGATGCCAAACAATAAATAAGTTTGTTGTAAGTTGTCTAAACTCATTGATTCTCGGCCTCTTTTAATTTTAATAATTGCTGCTGAGCATGTTGTAAAAACTGTTGCTTATCTGAGAATTGATCGAGGACTAAAGGTTCGCCAAAAATGACCGTTGAAAGTAGTGGTAAAGGAATAAAGGCACCTTTAGGCATTACCCGTTTTAAATTAGAAATCCAGACAGGTACCACTTCAACGTGGGGGAACTGTTGGCTGAGGTGATACAGACCACTTTTAAATTCAAGGAGTTCGATATCATCATTTAAGTTACGTGTTCCTTCAGGGAAGAAAATAATGGAATAGCCTTCTGCTAAGACATCTTTAACTGGCTGTAATGGATCTTGCTGATCACTACGATTACGTTGAATGGTCACACCTGAAAAGGTATCTTGAATCAAAAACCGTCGAAACCCATCTTTCAGCCAATAATCTGATGCTGCAATTGGCCGAGTTTGTCGGCGAATATGAATGGGTAAGGAAGACCATAATAGAATGAAATCGATATGACTATTGTGGTTGGCATAGTAGATACGCTGTTTAAGTTCTGGCTCACAACCAACCCATAAACTTCTTGCACCCGTTAATAAGCGAGCGCCTCGACGGGTAAGAAATGCGATAAAACGAGCAACGGATTGCGTGATTATATTTTTTTTCATTCAACCTTCATCTATGCGCTAATTTATAAAAAAGTACAATAAATACAGAATACTGTATCAAGACAATGATGATCTGTATTTTTAACAGTCTTAAGCAGCCTTTAAAGCGTATCGACCAATCACGCCCCGTTTTACTGGATGGAATCAGTTTCAAGTTTAACAGCGATTGATCCAATTGTTGGGTAAGACTGTCTATCTCCTCAGGTTGATCAACCATATGCTGTAACAGGCCACGATCAAATTCAATCCGAATAAATAGATAATGGTGAATCGCTAATAGAGCAGTGACCAGTAACAGTGGGATCAAGATTGGGATACTTGAAAATAAAAATAAGCTCACAATTGATAAAACAAAGGCTAAATATCCTGATTTTAAAAGAGTCTGACTTTGCTTTAGCAGTTGGCTCACTACAACAAAATTCATTTTCATGGCTGTATCTCCTGAGAGATCAACTGTTGGAAACGTTTAATTTCAGCAATATGTGTCTCGTTTAAAACAATCCAAGGACGAGATCGTTGGATTAAGGCAATTGCTTCTTCTGCGCTAGCCACATGGTTTTGCTGTAATAACCATGCGATCAATATACTACAGCTACGTGAGTAACCGAGCGCACAGAAAATCAGTATTTTTTGCTGTTTACGACTATCTATAACAGGTTGAATAAAACCATCGAATGCTGCAGCGACGACCAATAATTGCTGGCTTTGGACAGGGATTAAATCGAGTGTACTAAATTTTTCATAGTGTTGTACCTGTTGATTTACCGCTAACTCCGCACAGCAATCAAATAAGGCATTGTATTGTTTGCTATGTTCAGCAGATGGAATACGGCCAAGATAAATATCCACGCCGTTGAGTTGTAGAATCAGAGAATCTTGTGGATGACGATGGGTCCATAATCGACTATTCAGCCTTGCCACTAGAAAATAAGGGGCTAATAACAACCATGCGGCAACCGTCATTTGACCATTTAGTTGTTTTTGAAAAAAGTGTGGTCGAACTGTGAAATACGCCAATGCAACTAGCAATAAGCTAATGGCCGGATATAGCATCCATAACCAAGCGCCTTTAAAGAAAAATGCAGGTATAAGACACAGCAAGGCGCCTATGAGATAAAAACACCCTAATTTAAAATGTTTGCCTGTAATTTGCTGTAAGCCATCTTTTTGATAAGGTGCTTTCGCTGTAAGTGGAAATAGCCATAAACATAGTCCACCTGCCAATAAACCTAATGGAATATCAATAAAATGATGCTGCCATGTAGTCAAGACAGAAAGTCCGATCAGGAACGACCAAACATGAACTAGCCAACGGTAATTGGGATTGATATGCCGGCGATAAAAATCCCACAGAATAACCAATAAAACGATGTGTAAGGATGGTGCTTGATTAAAGGGTTTATCAAAGCCCATGAGCACATCAAACCACAATCCAAAGAAGCCATCTAATTCAGTACGTTCAAAACTAAATTTTAATGGGTAAATTAAAAAGCAACTGATCGAAATAAGTTGAGCGAAAAATAGCCTAAGTGAATGTTGTTTTAATTCAAATTTATTCCAGCATAATAGCAAAGATAAACCATAGAAAAGATCAATCGACCAATACGGCACAATCGTCCATGGCCAAAGCGGGATCTGATGCTCCCATTCAAACACAATACTCGGCACATTGCTGAGGCTAGATGCATATTGGTTTGCAAAACCATAGGTTAAGAAGAAAAATGGGGCTAAAAAGACTAAGCAGAGTAGCCCCCATTTCCAAGTACCAGGCTGGCGATTTAAAATATTATTTTGCATAAAGGTCTTTATTTAAATTTTTTGAGCAACTGAAACTGTAAAAATCCCAAATTCATCAATACATTGATCTACTTTTTTAAAGCCAGCTTGTTCAACCAGTGCATCCATTTCGGCTTGTGAGCGTAAACGCATGACCCAAGCATCACCTTGACGATGTGAGGTAAGTGCACGTGCAATAAACTCTTGTTGTGGGTGCCAAATTTGTCCCGTGTAAATCAGGAACCCACCTTGTAGCATGGCCTGATGAATACCTGTGAGCGATTGTCTTAATAAGTCATTATCACTAAACAACTCATAAAGCCCTGAAACAATCACCAAATTTGGCTTGGGTTTAACTTTGGCCAATGACGCCGTGTCAAAGGCATCACCGAGTTCAAATTGAGCAATATTTTCCAGTTTCCGTTCATGGATCAATGCCGAACCAGAATCAACATTTAATTCACTATAATCTCTTAATAAAACGGATTTCGGCGGTGTTGGAAGCTGACTCACTACATCTAAAATATAGCGGCCATGACCTGCAGCAATATCCAGAATTCGAATGTCTTTACGTTGCTTATTCAGAACCTGTGCATATTTCGCCAATAGCTGCTCAATATGCTGTTTACGCACGCGGATGCCACGCCAACCAATCGCATTTAAATATTGTTGATCAATGATATTGCCAAGAATGTTTTTGCTTTCACCTTGATTTCGATAGACAAAATCTAGGGTACTGCCAGAATCATAACCAGTATCTTCACCAATTTTAAGGCCGCGGGAGAATTTACTGCCGAGTTTTAAATTACGTTTGGTTAAGTTCCAGAACAAATTCTTGATTGAAGAAGCGGGAAGTGGACTACTCAATTGCTCAGCCGTTGCACAGCTTGAACCAATTTTATCGGCATTGAGTACATCTGGTGCCTGATAATCTTCAGCAAAGCTTTGCAAGATAAAACGACGGATTTTTTCGATTGCAATATGACGATCTTTTTCCCCTAAAGTATCGTGATAAAAACCATCTAGTACATGGAACTCTTTACGTGGATGAGGAAGCTTTTCATAAAATTGTTGTTGTGGCTTACGGAATACAACAAAATCTGATCCAGAGCATAAAACTTGTGTAGGAACAAAGATATTTTGTGCGTCATTGACGATACGTTCTGACGCTGCATATAAGCCCAAAAGCATTCGTACAGAAATGGCTTTGGCAATTTGTGGATCTATATCATAAGTTTTCGCACGATCAACATCATGCGTCAGCATCTTGGCTTTTACATAGCTGGTAATAAAGAAATTACCTTTGAGTTTACTTAAAACCGTTAAACCAGTTTTTGCAAATGGAACATATAGTTTGATATCAAATGCGGGTGAAGCTAAGCATAAAGCTCTGATTTTTGGTGCATAATCATGTACCCATGTGGCTGCTAAAACTGCACCGACACTTTGACCAATGACTGCAATATTGGTTGATACAATGTTATACGTCGATTCAATATGTTGTACAAAAGATTGAATATCTTTCACACATGCAGAGAAACTTGGTGCATCGCCACGTAAACCAGGCGAATCTCCATGTCCGCGTGCATCCCACGCAAAGAAATCAAATTCTGGCAAGTTGAGCTCATTGACCAAATGCGCCATACGTCCAGAATGCTCATGTCCACGATGGAATAAGATAATTGCTTTTTTTGTGTATTGTTCTGCTGCAGTTGCAGGCCAATGTTGATAGGCTAATTGGGTATCATCATGACTGGTAAATACATGTTTTTGTGAACTTTGCATCTGATTTTCCTTAAAGTTGAATACTATTTTTAATACGGTTATAAATTGTCAAAACCAAGAGTGCTGTAATAAAAATAAGCAGCCCATTACAGAAGTAAGCAATTGAATTTATATAATTATTTTCAATTAAATACGGGCTAAAACTGACAAATACAGCAATTAAACTAAACCAAAATGCACGGTCGCTTTTACCCATGGGACCATCATAACGACGTTCCTGACCAATTAAAGGTGCCATAACTCCAGCATATTCACTCAGAATTGCCAGAAAAACAACCAAACCTAATAAATAGGAATTAATGAAGGCTAAACCTAAAAAACATAAATACAGCGCAGAATCGGAGATGACATCACAGATTTCATTTAAATATGCGCCAAGTTTTGATTGTTGATTAAACTCACGTGCGAGCATGCCATCAATTGCATTAAAACCCATACGAACCAACATCCATACAGGAAATAGTAAAAATAGAATCAAAGGTTGTTGGTAAAGATGCAAGCAGTAAAGTGCAACGGCTAATACAACAGAGATAAACATGGCTAAGAGCGTAACTTGATTCGCCGTGATTTTTTTAGCGTAAAGCCATTGTACAAATGGGCGAAGTAAATTCTGAAATGCTGGTTTTAATTGATAAATCGAAGGCATTGTTATTGGTATAAACACGTTTATATAGTGAAAGCATTGTGTTTAATATTTAGGTGCATGTCAACATACATCAAGATTCGAAGGAAAGTGATGATTATAAAAATCATTACATATCAAATTGTTAATATTAATTTATTTCGCATAATGTATATTATGTTAAATCCGATACACCTAACAATAACTTCATCTTTTCCATTCCTTCACCACTATTCAATAACTTAAGTGATTTCTATTTTACTTAAAGAATATGATATGTTGACCTTAAGAATACTTCATAAACTTTATTATGTTTGCTCTAAAGCCAATTCATTTAGAAAAGAAAGTCTCAAACGAAAACCAAATTATTCTGTTATTTGATATGGATACAACTTGTCCATGTTTGTACCCTATGCTGTACACCATGAAATTTCTCAGATTTCAAAGTGTCTCTACGCAGCATGCTGATTTGATAGCATTAAAATTTTGGTACGATTTTTGGTTTGAAAAGTTTGCTACTTCCTTTTGTGAGTCTTTCTATTCATCATCCTACAACTTTGAAATTATTCAAAGTGAAATTGATAACTTCATTATCTATTTAGAAAACAACAAAAAAATTGAAAGTAATCTTATAAGATTAAGAAATGCAGAACATGCTAACTACACTACAATTGGCCATAGACTTAGATCCTTCTTAAAGTTTTACAGCTTTTTGATTGATGAATATCTAACGATCCAATCTCAGCCACAACTTTCACTGAAGGAAATCCAAAAAATTAAAGGAAACTTAAATAAATATATGACTATAAAGAAAAAAATTATAAACAACTTTTCAAAGTCTAATAAAACAATTAAAAGTGAAATCAATTATTCGTTCAAAAGTATGAATGATGAGATGATTAAAGGATTGTATTTAATTATCTCACCGAGCAATTCTAATAAATACAATACCTTGAACCCATTTAAGTCAAAAAACGTACAACTCAGAAACTTTCTGATCATACATCTCATGCTTAATTATGGTCTTAGAATTGGTGAACTTATGCTACTAACAACCAATTCTATTAAAAAATCAATTCAGAATCATAATTTTAGTTTAATTATTACAAATACAGATGATGAGTTCGATGATCGATCAAAAAAGCCAAAAATCAAGAATGAATACTCATACAGAGTAATTAAACTACAGGAACGTGACTATAGAATTCTTCAAATTTATATAGATGAAATACGAAAAGAAATTCCTTCACAAATCTTATTTACCTCCTTAAAGCCTCCCTACTCTGCTTTAAGTTATGCCAGTGTTAAAAAGATATTTGATCATGTAGATTTGTCATTAAAAACATTGCTACCTGAATGTTTTGATACTTCAGCTTATGACTCAATAGAACGTCTAACTCCACACGTATGTAGACATTCTTGGGCTTATATGATGTTAAGCTTTTCTTTTGAGAAATATAAGAAAGAAAATGTTAATCACTCTGATCTCAAACAAAGTGTAAATGATGCTCTGCTAAAAGCACAGGATGATCTAAGAGCCTTAGGTGGTTGGTCACCTACAAGTACAATGCCTATATATTATGGTAAACGCTTTATTGTAGAACGTGCTAATTTTATGAACTTGGCTCGCATCATAGATTCCAGTATAAATTATGATTGATAAAAATATGCCTCAACTTAGTCTAGATTTTGAAAAAATAGATAAAAAGCCTAATGAGTTCATAGTCTTTTTTGATAATGACCTTAATGTAATAGAATCATTACAACTTCCTGAAATCATTAAATTTCAAAGGGCTGATAAATTTGATAGTAAATTTATTCAGAGTTCTTCTGATCTTTGGAGTTTTAATTATTCAGGAAAAAAGGTTCAGCTAAGTTTTTCTAATTTCAGTAAATTTGAGAAAAAACTAGCTAAATTTTTTCTTGCTAATTATATTCAGGTCAACACACCATCATCACTTGAAGCTAAATTGCAGGCTTTTAGTTATGCTATAGGAATATTAAAAGCCAATAAGCAAAAACTTGATTATCAAAATTTAAAATCGATATTGGGTAATTTGGCAAAAGATGATAGGTCACCTTACTATTACCACTTGAAATTTCTAGTTAAATTATTATTTTTAGAAAATTTTTCACATTTTGATGTTGATCAAGAATACGAATTAGAATTTCTTGAACGTCCTACAGCCTTCAACTCAAAACTGTATTATCAACAATATGAAGACCCTATTGATTACCCAACTATTACCATGATTCAACAAGGTTTTAGCCAATTGAATCATCAATTAAAACAAAATTCCTTAGAAGTCACTAATCAAACTTTAATCAACTCTTCAATATTAGGCCTAATCTATGTATCAGGACTTAGACCTGTTCAATTAGCTAAGTTGTCAGTAGAAGATATAAAAGTAGACACTACACGTACTACCGATAATTTCCATCGCTATAGCGTACTAATTCCCTATGCAAAGCAAGCAAGATATGTACATGAGAAAATAGCTGTAAAACTGCCAGAAGAAGTCGCTGAAATTATTCTTTCATATATCGAAAGGTTTAACTTGCATCCGGATGAAAAGTTATTCGATATGGAGGAAAATGCAGCTCGTTTCTGCTCAGCGGCTATTAACACCCAATTATTTGCTTTTTCGCCAGAATCATATCGAGATGCTGTTTTAGCTGGAGAAATGATTAGACAAAAATACTCTTTTTCAGACTTTAGACATCATGTTGGTTATAGCCTGGCTATGGCTGGTTCTTCCGCTGAAGAAATAGCATATATTTTAGGTCATTCATCAGTTGTGACCGCAAGACATTATATTTTTTCTACACCACAATTAGCACAAATTAGAGCTCAAGCCTTAGGTAGAAATTCTCTTTATAAGCAGATGATCGCTATGTTACTCACAGGGCGTTTAGTTTATAAGCAGGAATGGAAACAGAAAAAAGTAATGGGCAACATTGGGCATAAAATTCATTATGACATTGGTGGCTGTTCTTACAATGATAAATGCTTATTTCAACCTGTCCGTAACTGCTATGGGTGTATATATTTTCATCCTTTTATTGATGCTGATCACATTAATGTTTTAGAAAGTATTCAATGTGAAATTAATGATTTGATTAGGCTGTCTGATGGTATAGGTGTTTCTAGAAATCCATTGATTAGAGTCCATGAATCTACAAAATTTGAAATAGAATCAGTAATAAACCGTTGCCACATGCATAAGGATGGTATTCATGAATCTTGAACAATACCATGTGTTTATAAATGAACAGCGAAATTTTTTTGAGAATAATATCCAATCAACTTTCAAATTAAAATGGGATGATTCTACTTGGTATGGGGGAACTATCGGTTCAGGTTGGTTGCTTTCTAGAAGTGGTGGAGTCCACTTTTCATTTAATTCAATCAAACGGTTGAAAGGTGTTGAGAACCTTTTTGTAGATCCTACATATCAAGAATTCATGAAAGCAGTAATGGTTCTTAGCTATAGAAAATCAAACTCAAAAGCCTCACCACAAAAATTATATGCAGAAATTCTAGTTCTTAAACGCTGGTATAGCTCTTTATATAATGAGAATCTCAATACCTGCCACCCTTGTACCCTATCCACTTCCATTCTGAACCAGTCTTTTGAAATTTTGAAGGAAAACGCCAGTAAAACTAACTTACCTGACCATGCAGGTACATACTTAAGGCTACAAGAACTATTGAATCATTATTGTTTTACTGAAAAAAATTTAGAGTTTTCTCAAAAATATCTATATATCAATAGGCAGAATAGAACGCCAAATGCAAAACGTACAAAAGCATTAATTGACCAACTTGAACTAGATGAAGATGAACTTGATACAAATAAACTAATTTCTATTCGGACGTTCATCAATATCATTTCATTGATTAGTTTATGTCAAACTAATGGCGAAAAGATTGTTCTCAATCTATTGTTATTACTCATTATTACAGGACTCCGTTCTACCGAAGCCATACTTCTAAAAACAGATGCACTAATCAAACAACCTATCTTAGACCCTGCCACCAAAGAGCATCTTTGTATTGATGGTGTTAAACAATATACACTAGGTATCCAATATCATGGCGCCAAAGGTGCAGGCTTTCGTACTCATTGGGTAGAACCATTAGCAGCGAACATAGTTGAGACAATTTTTGCCTCAGTCCTAAAACTTACAAAAGAGTTTAGAGAACGCATCTTATATCTCAGATCAAAAGACTGTAGGGATTTTCTACCAGAATCAATTGATAGAATTTCGGAAGATTTTATAGAGATTGATGATTTGATAGATACAGTCTTTGCAGTTAAGGATAATTACAGAGGACATGCTGGTCGTCGTGAGGTTGTAATCAAGACACTCAGTAAGGTACCTATCTATAAAGAAATAACAATTGGATCAAAAGTCAAAAAATATTATTTAAAAAATGATTTAGACACTTTTATAAGATCTTCCGCTAATTATGATTCAGATCAACCTCTTAATCATGTTTTTAATTATGAGGGTAAAACTGAGAACATACCTTACGAAGATATACTTTTCATCCATGAATATAGATCTGCAACACTTCAACGAGCTTTTTACAACAAAACCAATATCATTCCATTAAGTGCTCATATCATTAATAGTTTTTTGGGAAGCAGCAACAATGTCTCAGCTTTCCAAAAGTACAATTTACTAGAAAATGAGACTGAGCATTCAAAGCTTACTAGCCACATACCACGGCATAACATCAACACTTTTCTTGCTCTCAGTGGCTTAGCTGAACACCTACAAGCAATGCTAATGGGTCGTGTTGACATTAAACAGAATCAGCACTACCAACACTTAGCTTTAAAGCAACATCGAGTAGCAGCTAGTATTCTTGAAAAGCATGAATTGGCTGTTTCTGGATTCCCTACAGAACAAGAGCCTGTGAAGTATCCAATTGATTCTGTAAAAAATGATGGACTAATGTATTTTTCAACCCAACTAGATTTAGAAAGTAATCTAAAGATGAACCTACAATCTTTTGATTCAAAGAATGAAGTTGCTAGTTACATTAAAAAATCATTCTTTGATGAATACTTTGAAGACATCACTCAATCGTTCAATGAATTAACGAAGAATAATGAAAAAGATGCAGATGAGTTAGTGCAGCGTCATGCAAATTTACACCCATTACCTTTTGGCGGCTGTATGCGTGAAATAGCAGTCCATGATTGCCCTAAACGCATTGCTTGCCAATCAGGTGATCAATGTGGAAACTTTGCTTTAACTGGCCGTAAAGGTGAATTAGAAGCACTACAATATACTTTGAATGAATTGCTAGATAAGTTTTCACATATAGAGCAAATCATAGCCCATGATTTATCATATAGAGAAATGCTTGAGGATTTACGTCAAAAAATACTTTATTTAAGTGACTTAAAGACAAAAGCACTTGATAGGCAATATAGTTTAACTCCTATTTCCGTTTTTCCTTATGGAGATGCAATCACGAAATTACCAACAACCTTAAGTGAACTGTTCGCCATAGAACAACAAAAAATTGAGTCTAAGGAAGCCTAATATATGTTACGCGGTAAACAACTTGATGAAGTCATTGAACAAGAATTGCAAATGATGTTGATTGAAGGGTTTGAGAAATCGCCCATTTCACACAAGGCTCTTCACAGTCGTCTAACAGCTAAAGGTTATATATCAGGTGGGCTAAGTACTTTGAGTTCTGCTGAGCGGAAGAAGCTTATATCTTTGTATGTATCCGAGCAGATTTCTCCACTAAATCTAAAGACTAAGGAACAGCAACTCTATGTGAATAAAAAGACAAGACAAGCTCTTACAGATACCAATAAAAATCTACGCACACAAGTTGATGATTTGGAGTCACAGCTTCATCAGAATACAGAGACACTTATAGATATTATTGAAGAGGTAAAGCTTAGAACCAATTTGAAAGTTGATCACCTCTTGGCTCCCCATCTTCTTAAGAAGTATCTTTCACGTGAATAGCATTACTTAAATATTGTATAAACTTTCACTCTAAAGATAATTGATCAACTGAAATATTTTCATTGTATATAGTTTCTGGAGATAAATTAAAAAGTTCATCAAATAACATTTCAATGGTTAAAACTGGAGCCTTATGAAAGCGAGGTTTAGAATAGTCAGCCTCTCCTTTTTCTATAAAATCTAAATACTTATTTATATTATAAAGTAGAGTATTTTGTGTGTGTTTATTCCCTGTACTCCGTAGTTCATGAAATGAAACAGTTGCACTCACAGCACTATAAGCGGTAAAAGAAAATCTTTTTGCTGTCGACTGTATCGTTTCTATTCGTTCAATAGTATTCTGATTGAGTTCAAAATCATCTACCCAATTGTCTGTAATTTTATCTAAATAAAACTCATAAGTACTATAAAAATATCCTATGTTAATAATTTTCCATACTGACAAAATAGAATCTTTAATGTCACTTCTATTTATTATCTCTTCTTTAATCAAAGATAAGGAAATTTCCTTACTATCAATAATACCATCAATATTCAAATGAAACCTATTATTATTTATTAATTTATTAAAATCATACAATTCATCATCATCAATATTATTAAAATCCTTTAAAGATATTTTTAAGCAATGAGTTAATATTAATTTTTTTAGAATCCGATAAACAATTTCTTTAGATGGAAAAATATACTTAAATCTATTTTCGTTTAATAGGACTCCCCAATCCTCTCCACTATTCAATATAACACATGCGAGGAAAATAAGATTATCTGTATTTATACTCTCTAGATTAATTTTTTTTATATTTTGTGGATGTAAAGGATGATCTAATCTCTCTCGTTCCTTCAGGTATTTTTTCTCACCAGCCTCAAAAATTTCCAAAAACTCTTGACTATTTCCTATTGATTTACCATCAACTTGAGATTTAAAATAAAAAAAATCATCCCACGCTGAAACTCTAATTGCAGCTCTCAAGGTGTTTGTATAGAGTGCATTATTATAAGAATATGTATGAGCTAAATTAGCTGATCCCATAAAATTATTAGCATACTCTATAGCTTTGGAATCATCTTTTGATAAATTAAAGTAGGATAGAAAGAACCAAATTGTTTGAGTTACTTTATCTTTATGAATGTTATTAAAAACAAATTGTGTAAATACTTCCAAAACTTTTAATTTTGATTTAATAATATCATGAAAATATTCATAAAAATATATCAAAATTTCTTGATCTACGATGTTACCATCATACATTTTTTTAAGAGCATTAATATACTGTTCTATTTTTTTATTGGAATCAACACCTAATAAATAATAAATAAACTTAAAATAGGGGTGAGCTTCATTTAACTCAACACCTTCAAGCCGATCAAATATCAAACCTGAATTGTCTTTTTTTTCAAAAAAAACAGTGGAACAATTAATTGCATTTAATAGAGAAACAGGAATATATTCATCTTTTTTGAATAGCAACCTAATTGAATTTTCACGTTGCAGACTATAATCTTTATCTACAAATGCTAAAATAGTGTTAGCAAATAAAAATTCAGAAGATTGGTTGCAATCATCCGTATTAGTAAGATCCTTAATTTGTAGACACATGTCAATAAGTGAGTTTGTGCAAAGAATTTTATTTTCATAAAAGAAATAGTTAGCTTTAAAAGGTATAACCACTTCTCTTTTAATTAAAAATTTATCAATTTCACATATATTAAGCATATACAATATCTCTAATAAATTAATTAGATACAAATATTTTCATATCCACATCATGACTAGATGTTTGGCTGAACCAAGTGTCTAGTAGCTGATATGCTTGAACTGTTTCAGAATTAGCTGTACTTGGACTATTAAGTTGAGACATAAAATGCTTGTGTGAAAAAGCATTGCCGATTACTAACCAGATTTCTTTACGTACTAATGGATCTTGTCTACGCTTGTCAATTGTTTCGATTACATCATCTAAGGAATGGGTAAGATCAAATGTTTTATTGAACAAACGGATACGACTATCAAGGCAAATTTTATGCTTATTACCGCTTGGTGCAGGCCATGCTCCACGAATATTTGTAATATTGCCGTATCTTGAAGGGCTACTATTCAATAAGAAGTGTAGATTTTTTAGAGCTTGACCACCAACTAAACAAAGAGCACCAGCTGAAGATTGTGGAGATATTGGACTATCTCCACATTTGACATGAACGAAGATAACCTTATCTTTTGAAGATAAAATAAAATCTGCTGGTTCAGTCCCCATATCTGTACATAACATTAGATCTATATTCGGTAGATATTGAAAAAATTGACCTAAACTATTTAGACTAACATGTGGATTTCTAACATTGGACATTTGATCTATTAAATAGAAAATTGACTTATTTCCAAAGGAATTAATTGATAAATTATCCTCATCTTTTTCCGTCATATCTTTAGCTAACAAACAATCTAATGGAATTATATTGTTTATGATATTATGATTTAGTTGGCTTCTTTCAACAGGAAGTTTGTGTTTGTAAAATGTGCCGTATAAAAAAGTTGTTCCATCTTTAAATAATAGTTTTACAGTTCTGTTATTAAAAATTTCATTAATATTTATTTCAATACCATCAATAAAGAAAGCTATATCACCAACACTATGTGCCATTAGCCCCTTTTTTTCATCAAAAGTAAATGTTATAAGACCATTTAAATTATTAGTAGGTAAATAAACATTATATTTATCATTAGAAATAAAATAAAAATTAAAAAAAGAAATTCCTTTTGTATATTTTTTATAGATAAAAGTATTATCTATTTGCTGTATACAATTATTATGGTGCACTTCTATGATGCCTATAATTTCTGAAAAATCCAATATACAAGATATAGGTTCTTCTTCAGGTGCTTCATCTATAGCTTGCGCAAAAGAGTTTAGAAAACGACTTTTGGTTGGTTGGTTTTTCATAAAAGCTATGTTTATTTGATCCAGCCACTCAATAAATCTTTCATAAGTAAATTTACTCTTTTTTTGATCACATATTCGTCCAGATCCGACACCTAAATAATAAGAAGAGGTAACCTTATCGCTTTCATTAATATTTGATACCACTGCAGTTGTAACTGCATATGCCGAATTTGCTTGAGAATGATTGATTGCTTCTAGATCAGAACTTTTAAGTAATATACCTTCAGGCCGATTTTGGCTAAGTTGAAGTGCTCTTGTATTAGCTTGTTTTGTTCTTGTTTTTTCTGTTCCAGCTATTACACTAAATAATTTCTCTAAATCAATAGTTCTACCAATTTTTAGATCATCTCTATGGTTGAACTTTCTACCTCTACTATCAAAAATAGAAATAATGTCTCCTATTTCTTTTATTATCATAATCTCTAAAGATGGTTCAAAAAACAAACTATCCTTAAGAAACTTAGAATTATTAAAACAAACAGATGTAATAACACCTGATTCAATATCATACTTAGTTAAAGCACCTTCCCTGCTAAACTCCCAGTAAAGTTTATCAATACAATCATTCAAACTAAAATCATTCAATTTATAATAAAAACAAACTGATGCAAGAGGGATTTCTAAAGAGGTAATAGGATCAAAATCGTTAAAATTAAATTTTTTCCGATAACAAGAATCAAAATAACTATGTTCAGGAAAAACTTCGAGATAATTATCAACCAAAAGAGCAGTATCTAATGTATTTAAAAAACGTTTTGCTGATTCTGCATTGGAAATATAATCATCAAATTCAAGATAATTTTTCCATAAATTATTATTACTTTCAGTGGATATTTCTAAAACTGTTGGCTGATAATTTTGATATATTCTTACTACTCTACCAACAGTTTGTACAAGCTCCTTCCCGCTACCAACAGGATAAGTCAAAATTAAAACTTTAGCTTCAGGTATATCAATCCCCTCATCCAATTTCCGTTGGTGAATTAGAACTTCATAACCTAGTTCAGCTAGGTCTGCTGGTACATAACTAAACGTATCTTCAATATTTTTATCTTTGAATTGCTCGTGAATTGCAACCGTCTTAAAAGATTGATTAAATTTTAGGAAATATTTTTCAATATCACTAAATTCCTTACATTTAATAATACACACAGCATCGGGCTGTAATTCTTTAATAGTATTTAATTTATTATAAATTTCTGAAAAATCAGTATCTTCATTAATACTCTCATTGGATTGGGATATGGCAATAGTCTCAAATGTAGGTGAAACAATTACTTGATCATCTATCGCCTGTTTATAAGTGTAAATATAACTATGTTCAGCATCTATATCAAAGCTAAATAGGTCATTTCGATATGGTGTTGCCGTGATTATTACTTTTTTTGCTTTTAATGCTCTGATTGCAGTACCCCATTTAGGGGATGGTTCTGCATGCCCTTCATCAATTAATATGAGGTTAAATGTAGTTTCTAGGGCTGCTAACTCATCTTCAGTTAAACTTGTAATTTTTTGAAAGGTGGTGCAATAAATTCCATTATCTTCGACTTCATTGATTTGGTTGAAAATATTTTTAGTGAGAAATTGCTTATGATTTTCTTGTTCAAGTAATATTTTTTCAAAAAATTTTCCTTTCAATTGCTTATACAATTGATCACATACAGCTCTTCTATGAGTTACAACTAAAATTTTTTCAAAAGTACTAAAATGGCCAACTGTACAAATAACACCACTTTTTCCAGCTCCTGTCGGCAGACTAATAAGACAAGATTTCTTTGAGTCTGATTGCAAATAAAGTTTTATTGTATCTATGCTGATTCGTTGACATGCTCTAAGCTTTTCACTTATCAAATGGTTAATTTCTGTAATCATAATTTTTTAAGTAGCTGTTTTATTATATTTTTATCACAAAATTATGATTACGTATAGAATACAAAATGTGCTTCTTTACTAAAGTAGTAAGTTATATTCATGAATATAATTAACAGAATCCGTGAAAATTATTATCTAATTCATTGAAATTTAAAAAACTAATACTGTGAACTGAATTTTAGGTGAACATAAGTTAAATGAGATGAAAGTATAACTAAAAACTGTCAGAATGCCTATATACAAGTTATTTTAAAGAATTTAACCATTTATCAATTGCCGATAAATCATTAATACCATGCCTCATAAGCAATTTACTAATATCTCTAGCACATATGATGACAATAGGATGCTCATCTTCTCTGATTTCTTTATAAGCCTGCGTAGCAACAAATGAAGTTGTAACCAGAACTCCAAATTGCCGGTGTCTTAGCCTTGAAATTAATCTAGATATCTCCTTTACTCCAACAGAATTTTTCAGTGAGTAGCATTTTGCTTCCAGAGCAAACTCAACAAGAACCGCAGAAGCACCTTCCCCAATACGGTAATAACCAATTGCATCTCTACCACCGTCTCGTGTTCGGCGTGTAAAGTCCATATTACCAGCAATAGCTGGCAACATCATTTCAGCTATTTTCCCTGCACATCTCTCAAAACTATATGGGTCTTCTTTAAAAAAAGAATGTATTCTTTTAATCAGAGTTTGGCCTAATTGATTATCGGGTAATTGTTCATCACGTGTTCGATATTCACGTGCTCTAGGGGCTTTTAAGGGTAAGTATAATCCTTGCTCAACCCATGTTTTCCAACTTGAAGGACATGACGAGCTCAAAGGCTTATCTTTTACAATGTCAGAAATCCACTCTCGTCTAATCATAGATTCATTTAATATAGTAAATTGAGCACGATAATTTTGAAATCTATTACCATTACGTAGTTTCCAGACAGCAACTAAATCACTGTTAGAGTCTAAGTGTGGAGCACCCGGAACCGCTAAGCCTATAAAAACCAGATCACGCCAACCACCACCTTTGGCAAAAATTAATATAGGTGGAACTTTTAAACGATCCTCTTGTTTACCATGAGCTAGTGCGAACATATTTTTTAGTAAAAGATTGCCGTATCGCGGGGTATCATGAAGTTCATGACCCGGTTTTTTATTGTCTCCAAAATAAGTAAAAATACCCATTTCTTTATCAACCTCATCAGGCCAATCTGGATCATTCATACTTGTTGTGAGAACTATTAATTTAGGTTCTGTTTTTTTACCAACTATACGAAAGCCGCCTTGATTACTGACTGGTAATAAAAGATGTAGAGGGTCATCCGATGCATTGCCATTTCGTGCTCCTTGATATAAACAATCTACAAAGAGATCTGAAATGGTAAGATGATCATGGGTAATAATTTTCATTATATTTTATGATTTAGATTGTATAGGCTTTTCAACCCCAAACATCTGATTAGTATAACCGAGTCCGATACGTGTTTGATTATTTCCTAGTTTTTGTAAAAAATTTAACGCATACTCATATCTCAACTCACCAACAACCTTTGCATCATAATTTTTAGCTGTAAGCAGTACTTTTTCCGAAGAATCATTATCTTTTCTGATACAAGTTAGTTTTACCTGATATTCTTCATCAAGGCGACCTGAGTTATTTGCATAGAAAACATCCCAAGTGGGATTGCTGTTTGCTAAAGCTATATAATATGCCTCTACCGTTCCATCATCATGTTTAACAAACAAATATTCATTAGTATTTGAATCTATATTTGCCTCATTAATCTTCGCAGTTTTCAACCTAACTGCCTTTATTACTGTGTAGTCTGTTCCTATTCTTTCTTTCCAAGCATTTACTCTTTGTCCCGGCACAAGATCACATGCTGGCGATAAGCATAACCATAGAGAACTATCATCTAACTTTAAAATAGTACCAGTTGTTAAATGCGAACTAGTAGGTGGTATAGTACAAGAAAATGCATTAAGATTAGAAAGGGCCTTAAACCCATCTTGTTTTGATACTTGGAAAAATCGTTTACATACTTCCTCTGGATCTACTGTAATATTAAGGCTGTTACATAATTTCTTCGAGAAGTCTCTAAGATCTATTTTACTAGCCCGTCCTAACTGTTCCCAATGAATATCAATAGCTTTATCATGTTCTAATTCATTTTTTTTTGAATTTAATAATAAACTATATAGCCAACCTGCTTGAGCTAATTTATTTTGTGTAATTAAATTAGCTTGCTCTAATCCAATTTCATCTATGTGATGACGAATCTTCGCAATCAATAAATGCATTGGTGAAGGATCTAATTTAACAAGAGTATCTATTAGTTTTTGATAAATTTCGTCTACTGGACTATGATCCTCCTTTTTGATTACCGTTATAAATATACTTCCAGTACAGACGTAGTTAATATTTCCCTTGGAATCCCATTCCCACTTCAAGGTACTACTATTATGGTTGCCATGGAAGTTTTTACTAATTTCTAATAATTTTTCTTTTATTAACCATTTTACAACTTCTTTTACATTCTCTTGAATACCTGTTTTTATCTCATCAATATCTGTAGAAAAAGGCTTAAATAAATGTCCAGGAGCTAAGTGCTTTAATACATTTCTTTGGTTATTGTGATCTACAAGCTTAAGCAAATCCTTAATATCAAGTGGATTGCTTAGTATTCTTAAATGCCCATCTGTATTATTGTCATCTAACCATTGTTCAATTTTTTCGCCAAGTTCTGATGTGGTTTTAAATATATTAACATCAGGGGTGGCCAAGAATTCATATAGGATTTCATTAAAAACATTTTGAATATCTCCATCTAGTCCATTTGTATGAACGACAACAAGATTAAAGTGTTTATTATTATCCAATTTTTTTAATATAGAGCGAGCTTTGCTCCCATCTTGGCTGTTATGGCCATCTAAATGATAATCCAAAATAACTAGATCACTATGTCTTAGTCGTTCTGGTATATGATTGACTGCTTCTAAATGTGGATTCTTACCATCAAATACATCTACCACCCATTCTTTTTCTTGATGGCACATTTCTATAATTTTTTGCAACCTTTCTAGGTTAGCTGGACTATAGTTTTGACTTTCATTTTTGCCATTTTGCAATATAGAGATAAGGTTAGTTAAAGTTGGATATTCATCATCTATTACCATTACACTTCTAATTGGTTCAATAAATGCTTCTTCTATTAAATCTTTATATTCGATACTAGCTGTCATTATAAAAAACCTTAATGGTTCCCCATTCCCTTAAATTGAATTACAAAATTTGCACCTGATAACAATTTTTTGTTGTCTATAGTTTCATATCTAATTTGATGACCACTTGCTTGAAGATTCTGTTTACACAAATATAGGCCCACACCTCGACCACCCCTTTGTTTACGAGTAAAAAATAATGAAAACAAACTATTTATATCATCCGGTTCTACACCTGGCCCACTATCAGCAATAATTACTTCTCTATTTCTAACATCTAATAGTATTTTTCTTTCTTGCTCACTGAACTGTGTCCAGTATTGAGCATTATTAATTAAATTAATGAATACTGGCATAATACGAGAAATATTATCCATTATCTTCATTCTCAAAAAATCACTAGACACATCTAATTTAATATCCTGACTCTCAAAATACTCAGAGAAATAATCATTTATATAATTATATATTTCTTTTCCAGTAATTTCTCTAACAATTTGCTCACCGGATAATTTAAGTGGTGATAAAAACTGTAGTTTGTTAATTAATGAACTATGTGTATCACTTATTACTTGTAAAATATTTTGTTGTTTATCAGTCAAGTCTTCCTTAGCTAATAATTTTAAATTACCAGTAACAGTTTTATCTAGACTTTGTAGTTCATGACCGATTATTTCAACAGTAATACCGAGTTGAGCCAAACTATAAAATCTTGACAACTCACTTTTATATTTTTCTGACTCATTTAAACTATGAATAGCAACACCTTCAAGGTCAATCTGCTCATTAATTCGCTCTAACGCTGTAATATATGGCGTTAACTTTTGTGCGTTATCAACTTCTATTATTTCTTGACCCTCTTCCAGCTTTTGTAATGCTTCTTCAATAGTAATTCTTTGAAGCTTTACATCATCAACTATAGACTCACCTAATACTTTAAACTGTTGTCGACACATTTTTATTAAATTATCTAGCTCATTAGATTGCTTAGCTAACATGCTCTTGCCTTGAGACGCTAAATGAGTAATTTTATTATTTACACTGGATAATTTAGACCTATAAATCTCAGAAATTTTTTCAAAATCACTTCTATCTTTTGAATCTAAAATGGCCTGATTAACTCTGTGAATCAGGTCTTTTACTAATTCTTTAGCTAATAACTCATGCTTTCTATACGCTCTATAATCATCAGCTAGTCGCCCAAGGTTAGTAGGAATAGGACTTAAAGAGAAAGATTGTGTAATTTCATTCAAATCATCAATTTTTTTCTTTAAAAGCTGAAGCTCGTCCAAATTACTCATTTCTAAATGATGACCAATAGAATTTCTATAATTCTCTAAATCTTTAACATGCTGTAACAGTGGCTCAGTTTTTTCCTTTATAGACTTTCTGAATCTTGATTTTTCTTTAGATTGCAATTTTTTCTTATCTTCCTCTGCTTTTTCCAATGCTTTAGTTTCTTTTATAGCTGCAATAGTTGGTGCTCTTATTTCTGATTTTGATCCAAAATATTTGTCTGCAGCATCTAAAAGAATTTTTTGAACAATTTCTCGAAAAATTTTAGAAGCTTTATTATCAATAAAGCCTTCTCGACCAGCTTTATCTTTTAAATTGGGGTTATCAGCTCGAGTAATAGCAACACGGCCAAACATACGTCGATTCGACCAGAAATACCTACCCGCACTTTTTGTACGTCTATATTCAATTTCAAAATAGTCATTATCTTCTCTCCCATAAGGCATAATCCGTAGCCCATCTCGATATACTCGAAACCCAGCATATTTCTCGGCTTGCTCTATGAAACGTGCATGTTGTTCATCAGTAAGTGAACTGCTACCAATTTGCTGTTCAAATGTCCCAACCCGTATATGAAATCCTCCAAAAAAAGTATCTTTACGTGTTTTATGTATTATTTTTGGAGATACTCTAAAATCCTCTCTCCATTCACCAAATACTTTAACTCTCCCCTTAAAATAACCTTGATCATCAACTTCTCCTTCAAGGATATGTTCTAGATCTTCTAATTTTCCTATATCGAACTCAATTAGGTCCCCAAGTATAGTTTTGGGATATGTTCCCTTCCAGGCTTGGACAAGATACTCAAAGTTTTTAACAGAAGATTCATCATCTTTACAAAATGGATCTGTAAAATTAGATAAGGTTTGGAAAAAACGCTCACGTGCTAATTTTTCTATATCTGGAGCATCTGATAAAGGTATTGTTGATAACTGATAAATAAGATCGTCATTAAGTTGAGCTATAAACATCGCTGTTCCATGCGGCCTTTCATTTAGTGCTACGGACCAAACCTTAAAATGCTTTTCAAAAAAAACCTCAGAAATTAATGTATTAACTATCTTTTCTTTTGTTGTATCTTCTTTAGTAATATCATTTTTTAACTCTTGCTGCGTAAATTTTTCCCAAGCTTGAGCAAGTCTTAAATTTCTATTGTGATCATCACTTTCCCCCCAAATGTTACCCATCAAGGTATCAAATAGTTCAGGCAATAAGTTATATATCTCATCAAAATTTTCAAACTCCTTAATAGGAATTCTTAAATCATTCAAATAAATAAATGGATTTTCAAATAAACGCCAATCGATTAAGGCTGCAACAAATTTTCCATTTTTTCTTTTCGAAACTAATAATAATAACGCCCCCAAAGCAGCACTAGATAAACGACCTATACCTTTTTGTCCTTGTTTTGGTCGTTGAGGTAGGCCATTACGATCTTCAATAGCTATTTCAAAGCCGTCAGTCTTAGATTCTGTACCAACGGTTAACCATTTATTTTTGAATTCAGTAATATCCATCCCATGCCCGTCGTCTACTACGCATGCAACTGGAATCTCTCCATCAAAAATATGTAATTCTACATTTCTAGCATATGCATCATAAGCATTTTTCCATAGTTCCGAAACTGCAGTTGGACAATCTGCAATTTGTTCTCGCCCCAAATGGTCAATTGTTCTAGCTCTTGTTTTAAAAAATGAATATTTTTCATCCATACTTAGATTCTCAAGATAACTTTCGCTTTAATCTGTTTTTTTAAGTTTAAACTAATTTGTTTAATTAAAATAGATCCTAATCTTGGTGGGACTGCATTACCAATTTGTTTTGCTTGATCAGTAGCATTACCATAAAAAATGAAATCATCAGGAAATGATTGTAATCTAGCTGCATGTCTTAATGTGATACCGTGATTTAACCAAGGATGTACAAACCTACCTTTAGATGGATTATTACATCCTGCTGTAATTGTATTACTAGGTTGATGAATAATTACACGCCCATATACATCCTTATGACCTTTATAACCATTTGAATGGCATTTTAAACGATGCTTTTCCCCTGCATCTTCACGACTCCCATTCAGCTTAGTATCCGCAAATCTGACCATCATATTCTCGCTTGGTCTCATATGAACATTACATGGGTCATTTACATCTAATTCTGAACCAAACTCTAATGTACTTAAAATTCTATATGCTTCTTCCTGAGAAACTTTTAGCTTTGGAACAAAATACTCTTCTACGTATCTCTTCATAATACTTTTTGGCATCGGTTCAAAAACGGATGAAGAAGTTTTCCAGATCGATTTCTTTCTTGAATTGGGAGAAAAATGTGTTGGCTCTGGAGGAAACTTAATATCTGAAAAATTTAAGTCGCTCCTAACTCCATATATAAAAACACGCTTTCGATTTTGAGGTATACCATAGTCTTTAGCATTTAAAACACTACAGAACTGAATTTCATATCCTTCAGATTTGGCTAAATTTAAAAATTTCTTCAAATAATTAGCATGCCGTTGCCATAATAAGCCAGAAACATTTTCAACTAAAAATGACTTGGGTCTAAACTCATGAACAAATTCAAAGTATCTTAAAAGTAGTAAGTTTCGTGGGTCATCTACTCCAGCATCTCTTATTCTATGGGTAGAAAATCCTTGACATGGAGGTCCTCCTAAAATTAAGTCTAACTCACCAACTTTTAAATTTAGTTTTTCTCTTAATTTAGTTAAATTAACTTGATTTATATCATCATTAATTAACTCTATATCAATTGATTTTTGCTCTATAAAATTTCGACGATATGTCTCAGCCGCTGCTTTATCCCACTCGATAGCAGCTACGACATCAATACCAGCTTGAAAAGCTGCTAATGTAAATCCTCCTGCGCCGGCAAATAAGTCAATTGCTTTCATTGGCATTTCAAACTTCTTTCGAAGCACTCTAATCTATATAACATTGAAGAATAACATGATTTTAATAATCAAAATTACAAATTGAGATTCATTAGCTTAAAAAATGCTCTTGCATTTTCAAATCCTTTTACCTTTCTTGATATTACAAGACAGCTTAAAAAAATTCCAAAATCTCTTAGAAGAAAATTCTTAAAAAAGTTCATGAATACAAAGTTCATTACTTTAATAAAATTAAATTCAAACTACTGAATTTAAACTGCAATTTTAAAAAAATAATCTGTAAATTAAACTTTAGGTAAACATAAGTTAAATATAAGATCTGAGTTTATAGCCTGAGCAGCACCGCTGCGCAAGTTACTGTTTGTAGCTACAGCTTGGCAACGTGAATCTCTACGATCATAATTCACGTTGCTGACTTCGAGTTCTCATTCCATAAATGGCAGAAAATTTTTACAAGTCGGCTGCCTAGAATCTCCCAAGTGAATGTCTCCTGCTATTTCAGCACACATCGTTAATTACGCTTAAATGCTAACCCTCTCATTTTTCAACGAGTTCAGGTTATAATGATGGTCTCCCCAAATATAGTTGATCTATTATGAACGCCTCCAATGACCCTCTACACGGCAAAAAACTTGCTGATATTTTGGATGAGTTATTGGATTATTACGGTGGCTTTGAAGGCTTAAGTCGTAAAATTGAAATTAGGTGTTTTTGCATAGATCCAAGTGTAAAGTCATCATTGCGATTCTTACGCACCACACCATGGGCACGTGAAAAAGTAGAAAGTTTATATTTGTATGTCTTACGCCAAAAAGCCAAACAGAAATCGTAGCGATCAAAACTCTGCATGGCTATGACTTCAATGTACTTTCATGTTTACTTCAGTTAAATAGGCTTTCTTCGAAGTTTTGTTCCATAAACAAAGCTCTTGTCCTGTTTTGTTTTTCATATGTGCTTGAGGATATTTTCCTTCAATTAGGAGTGCCGAATATCCAACACGATCATCAAACAGCATGACATTGCTCACTATCTTGGCATTTTTAAGTTGACTCGCTTTTATACAAGCCGCTTTTATTTCCTGATCGTGTTTGTTCCATGCCTGCTCAGAACTTGCGAAAGTTATGCTGCTCATCACGGATGAACTTGCCACAAAACCTAAAATAGCAAGATATTTTAATAATATACGATATCTTATTGCCATGATCATTGTCCTGAAAATTCGGGTATCTAAATCTATACTGGAACAATCTCATGAGAGAATCTAGCAATTTACACATGTTGTAACAGCACATATTCAGGATTACACATAGTTCTCATCTGTGTGGCTTGAGCTTGTTTAAATGAAATGCAATCCTGTCGATTTAGCATAAAGAATAATACCTAAAAATCGTTCTATATCTTTTTAAACTTGATTTGATTGCGGATCAAGCCTGTAGATTTTCTACTGGCTTTAACGAAAATTTATCGTTTGCTCAGCACATGGTTGAACTTTAATATGATTTTAAAATGAGCTAACTCTTTCATATTCCGAATGACATTAAAAGGTAAAAATCATGGCTGAGAAAGTCGCTATTGTTACAGCTGCAGGAAGTGGTATGGGCGCAGCTGTTGCAAAAAAACTAGCAGCAGATGGATACAAAGTTGCAATTTTATCTTCATCAGGCAAAGGTGAAATCCTTGCTAATCAACTGAATGGTTTAGGTGTTACTGGATCTAATCAATCAATAGATGATATTCAACGCCTTATTGATGAAACGCTTGCTCGTTGGGGACGTATAGATGTTTTAGTCAACAGTGCTGGACATGGCCCACGCAAAGGCATTTTAGAATTAACAGATCAAGATTGGCATGATGGTATAGATACTTATTTTCTCAATGCTGTACGCCCTATTCGTTTAGTAATTCCGATCATGCAACAACAAAAACACGGCGTGATTGTAAATATTTCCAGTGCATGGACATTTGAGCCTAGTTCACTATTTCCAACGTCTGCCGTTGCCCGTTCTGGATTAGCAGCTTTTACTAAGATTTGTGCAGATACATATGCGATTGATAACATTCGTATCAATAATGTTTTACCAGGTTGGATTGATAGTCTACCAAAGACAGATGAACGTGCGAATAGTGTTCCAATGAAACGATATGGTTCAACCGAAGAGGTTGCGGCGACAGTTGCTTTCCTTGCGTCGGATGGTGCGGCTTATATTACTGGACAAAATATCCGAGTAGATGGCGGCTTAACTCGCTCTGTATAATGATTTTTAATAAAAATTTGAAGGGATAAATTATCCCTTCAAGATTATAACTAACTGAATTATCACAAATAAGTATCTATTTTTATTTTTGCTTCGTACCTAAATATTCGATGCACCACTGCCAAGTTTTATCGGCTGTACTATTCGAATGTGAGGTTCTTTTTCTGACAAGATAATAACTTGGTTCCACAGTTTTTGTATCCAAAGTTACTTGTACCAGTTTTCCTGATTGAATATCAGTATCTACAAAGGCTCGGCATGCTAAAGCAACGCCTTGCCCAGACAAGGCAGCATCTATTGCCAACGCGGTTTGATTAAATACGGCTCCAGCTAATGTGGCGTTAGTATTCAGAAACTTTGGCCAATGATCATGGGCATCATGTAGCAGTGGCATACTGATCAACTGTTCAAGTTCTAGAGGAAGTGTTAAATCCTTAATAAAATCTGGACTTGCTACCGCGATAAGTTCCTGACGAAACAATAATTGGGCTTCTAGATTTTCTGGAAATGATTTTTGGGTGAGCCTAATTGCGATATCAACTTGATCACGGTCAAAGTCTGAAACCGATTCAGTCGCAAGTGTACATAGATCTATATCAGGTAGTACTGCATGTAAATCACCTAATCGAGGAATCAATATTTTGGTCGCAATCGTTGGTGTGACACTTATCGTTACGCGATCTGGCTGGTCTAATAGTGATTCTGTTGATTCAGCAAGAATATCAAAAGCACGAGTTATATCGACCAGATACTTTGCTCCTTCAGGTGTTAAACGTAGTCCCCGAGGAAGCCGTTGAAATAGCGTAACCTTTAGATGATCTTCTAATGCTCGAACCTGCTGCGCAATCGCGCCCTGAGTTACTCCCAACTCATCAGCAGCAGCGCGAAAACTTAACTTTCGGCCCGCTGTTTCAAATGCACGTAAAGCATTTAAAGATGGAAGTTTTCGACGAGATAGCATAAACACATAAGCAAGTAGTTTTTCTACACTCTAATTTTTTTGTGAATTGTATACAAGCCATTTAAGGGGCCAAATTTGCTATGTAGGCCTATTTAAGCGATGTTATCGCTTATGATCTTGGGAAGCCCTTCTCTTTCAAAAAATAGATCTTGCGCTTTATCTATTTCTATGTATGATTGAGTAATCACTCAACTAATATATTTGTATATGGCCCGCCCTCGTAGTGAAGATAAACGTAATGCAATTTTAAATGCTGCTATTGAAACATTGGCAGAACTTGGAGAGCGTGCGTCTACCTCAAAAATTGCCAAAGTCGCTGGTGTAGCAGAAGGTACTTTATTTACTTATTTCAGTAATAAAGAGGAACTACTCAACCAGTTATACCTTTCGCTAAAGGCTGAACTGCGTCAGGTCATCATGCTCAATTACCCGACCCACTCAGACCTGCAAACCCAAATGTTTTATATCTGGCAAAGCTATTTGGACTGGAGTTTAGAGGCACCACTGAAACGTAAAGTGATGGCACAGCTGTCGACTTCAGAACAAATTACAGAACAGAGTAAACAAATTGGTATGCAAACTTTTTGTGATTTTACCAAGACCATTCAAGCGCATATTGATGATGGTAAATTAAGAGATTACCCACCCCTGTTTATCGGTTCAATTTTAGGTGCACTTGCTGAAGTCACACTCAATTTTATTGCCCAAGACGCATCTCAAGCTGATCTTTATCGTAAGTCAGGTTTTGAAGCATTTTGGCATGCAGTTTCAATGTAGATAAAGACTAAAATAAGGATGTCCGGCATTCTTATTTTTTTAAACAAATTAATGAGTGATTAAATACTCATTTAAAAAAGTCAAAATAAGCACTTATCCCCAGTTCTTATTTACACATATAGGTTGTTCCACTCAAGGAAAACAAAATGACGATTTCAAACATAACAGACTTGCCTTCTCCCTTGATGTCATCACAGCAGCACAATGGGAAATTTAGCAATACACGGCCGAATCTGCACACACATTCTTTCGGAAAAACGCTCGGCTTAATGTGGAAATTTTTATTTAACAAACCCAAAAATACGGTGCCAAACCGAGAAATTCCTGTGTTAAGTTTATCAAAACAACAACTCATGAGTGCCCCTGATCGTTCGCTATTTCGTCTTGGGCATTCAACCATTTTATTAAAATTGCGTAATGAATTTTGGTTAACCGATCCTGTTTTTTCTGAACGCGCCTCGCCTTTTCAGTGGATTGGCCCAAAGCGTTTTCATCAACCACCAATTAGCATTGCTGACTTACCGCCGATTAAAGGCGTGATCTTGTCACATAACCACTACGACCACCTCGACTACCATGCAGTACTCCAACTCAAAGATAAAGTTGAACACTTCTTAACACCGCTTGGTGTTGGTGACGCACTGATTAAATGGGGCGTGCCAGCAGAAAAGGTGCAGCAACTTGATTGGTGGGACACGACTCATATTGATGGTCTTGAGCTGATTGCCACCCCTGCCCATCATTTTTCAGGCCGTGGTATGGGTGATAGCAATACAACGCTTTGGGCATCATGGGTAATTATTGACAATGATCTGCGGGTGTTCTTTAGTGGTGATACTGGTTATTTCGATGGATTTAAAGAGATTGGACATCGTTATGGCCCCTTCGATCTTACCATGTTAGAAACTGGTGCCTATGATCCAGAATGGCCAGATGTTCACATGCAACCTGAGCAAACTTTACAAGCGCATCTCGATTTAAAAGGACGTCATTTGTTACCTATCCACAATGGAACTTTTGACTTGGCACTCCATGCTTGGGATGATCCATTTGAACGTATCGTGGCTTTGGCTCATCAAAATAACTTAGCAATTAGTACACCTCAAATGGGTGAAATATTGAACTTAAATGAGCCAAATGTCGAAAATTATTGGTGGCGTTCGTAATTTTTTTCGATCCTTTTTAAATTATTTATCTCACACAAACTTAGGTTAAAGCTATTTAAATTCAGTGATATAACCCTATTCTTTTTATTTATATTGTCTTTTATTAAAACTAGGACTAACTTTGTCTTAGTTTTATTGTTGACTTAAAACACAGACTACATTAGTCTGTGTTTGTAATTGATCAATTATGAAATGAAATGGCTTATATCACTAGTAGCGTCGAGTATGCGATTCACTGTCTTCTTTTTCTCGTAAATAATGAAGATAAACCATTGAGTAGTAAGGATTTGGCTGAATTGCAAGGCGTCTCTCCTAGCTTTATGGCCAAGATCTTTCCTAAACTTGAAAAGGCAAAACTTGTTTTGGCACAAGAAGGCGTTCGTGGCGGGTATTTACTGGCCCGATCTGCTCACGAAATCAGTTTTCTCGATATTGTGAATGCAATTGAAGGTGAAAAACCGCTTTTTGAATGCCAAGAAGTTCGTGGAAAATGTGCGGTCTTTAATAATGCTCCACCCAATTGGGCAACAAATGGGGTCTGTGCCGTACATGCGGTTATGTTACAAGCCGAGAAAGCGATGCAAGATGCATTAGGCGCGCATACACTGGGTGATATTGCCGACCGTTTTAGCCGTTATGCACCTGATGTATTTTTTAGTGATGTGAATGGCTGGATCAATGAACGCATCGAAGGAAGAACAGCAAAAATGCGGAAAAGTAAAATAGCACGCGATATTCCCGACTAAAGCGTGATAGGACTTAGCATCCTAAAGTAATCACACTCCTAACCTTTTTAAAGCCCTTCTCAGATTTTTCGAACAGTCAGAGAAAGGATTCGCTCATCCTGAATTTTATGATGAGTTGGAATTTGTATGTTCGAATGAATCGACCAAAAGGATCATTAAATGAGTACGCGTATTATTATTGCCGGTTCTGGCTTTGCAGGTCTATGGGCTGCACTTGCCGCACAACGAGCCATTCATTTGGCTGCGCAACAACAAAATATTGAAGTGCTGATGGTTTCCCCGAGTCCGAATGTTGATATTCGTCCTCGTCTTTATGAAGCTGTACTTGAAAATATGTACCCTGACATTTTAGAGATATTGAATGTTGTTGACGTTAAATATGTAGCCGGCTGGGTAAATGAAGTGAATGCTGCGGCCCAAAATCTTGTGATGACAACAATCGACGGCGATCAACAAAGCTTAAGTTATGACCGTTTTATTTTGGCAACAGGAAGTACTGGCTATATGCCGCCTATCCCTGGTCTTAAAGAATATGGATTTAGTGTCAGCACATTGGAAGATGCTGAAAAGCTAGATCAGCATCTTAGAAGCCTAGCCAATAAGCCTGCCAGTGCGGCACGTAATACCGTAGTTGTTGCTGGTGGTGGACTTACAGGGCTTGAAACAGTGACGGAAATGCCTGAACGCCTGCGTAGCATTTTAGCTGAAACTGATATTCGTGTGGTTTTGGTTGATTCATCAGCAGAAATCGGTGCAGCAATTGGTGACGAAGCAGCAGCTGTGATTCGTGAAGCACTCACTGAACTGGGTGTTGAAGCTATAGCGGGTTTACGCGTTACCGCACTTGATGCCGCTGGTGTCACCCTTTCTAATGGTGAAAGAATCGAAACCGAAACCGTCATTTGGACAGCCGGCATGAGAGCTAACGCACTCACCGCTCAAATTGCAGGTGAAAAAGATAATTTGGGGCGTATACTAGCTGATGCTTATTTACATGCACCTGATGCAAAACATATTTTTGTGACGGGTGATACGGTAAAAGTTGCAACCGATGATTTAGGTAACTTCAACGTCATGTCTTGCCAGCACGCCATGAGCCTAGGTCGCGTTGCAGGTTACAATGCAGCCGCAGAGTTAGTCAATTTACCACTGCACCCGTATAGCCAACCAAAGTATGTGACTTGTGTTGATTTAGGTCCATGGGGTGCACTTTATACAGAGGGTTGGGATCGACAAGTTCAATTTGTACGCGAAGAAGCGAAAAAAATTAAGCAAGAAATTAATACGGTATGGATATATCCACCCACCGCAGATCGCGAAGCCATTTTTGCCGTAGCAAACCCTGATTTTGTTATTGTTCCTTAACATAAGCTGTTTTTATTAACCATAGTTCTGTTTGAAAACCTCAGAAGTCGAAAGTGACTTTTGGGGTTTCATTTTGAATCATGATAACTCATGGCATGGTCGTATCTTCTATTACCACCTTTTCACTTGAGTCGTTGAAGTCAGTGCTTGCTGTGGAGATGTGCTGGCAAAGGTCAAATTGACAGAATAGATTGAAATACAATATTTTCTGTAGCCATAAGTGTATAATTCTCGATAGTTTATGATTTAGTTCTAATATGAAGAATATGCCGTCTGATAACACTCAAATTAGCATGGTTTCGACCTTTTTTGAACTTGTGAATTCCAATTTTCAAGGTGTGATGAATGCCATTTGCTGGCATCGTGATTTGTTAGGTGATTTTCAAGAGATTGTGGCTAAACTTGAGTTAAAAGAAAACATTACAGAAATCTCTGTTGAAGATCTTTTGGCGTTACAACTTTCAGAACAAGGCAGTCAGGCAAGAGAGACTATCTTAAGTGATATACAGCGCTTAACTGATTTCGGTGCTTCCCCTTCACTTAATCTACTGAAATGCTACGAACGCGATGAAGAGCTCGATTTCATTTCAACCGATGTATATTCATATCATGTAGATCGGTCACCCATCGAAACAGATACTTTTCTATGTACCTATTATGGTCCAGCAAGCGATATCTTGCCTCATGATCAAGTTGAGCAGAAAATTTTGGTTCCAGAAATCAGAGTAAAGCTCAAAGAATTACATGATGGTCCAGAAGCTGAATTTGAAACGTTTCTAGCAGAGTACTTCTTTGATCTGCATTATCAGCCTAAATCCAATGCAAAACCAGTGAATTTAGGCGTAGGCCATCTTTGGCGTCTAGCGGTAGATCATCCCACACAACAGGCCTTCCCTTGTGTTCATCGAGCACCTATCGAAAGGGTTGGCGAGTATCGACTGCTCTTGATTTGTTGAATATTTATTTGATTTAAATTTCATCTGCTTATTAATTTATTTGATGGTTTTGCCAAATATTGATCTAGATTTTTATGGGCCAAATTAAGGAAAAGATCATGGCTAAAGCAACTACCCCAGAACAAATTCCATATTTATTCCAAACTGCGTGGAATGAGCATGATATGGTGGCCTTCGCATCGTTATTTTGTGAGGATGCAAGCTTTGTAAATCGTTTTGGGCACTATGTAAAAGGTATAAAAGAAATTGTTGCCTTACATGTTCCTATTCATGAAACCATCTATCGCGATTCGACACTTCAGAATGAAATCATAGAGCTGAGTTCAGTCACCGATGATGTGGTGATTATTCATTTTTGGAGCAGATTAACCGCTGGCACTACCCATCCAGCGGGCCCACATCAAGTGGATACATTGATTCTAGCTGTCCTATGCAAACAGAACGGATTTTGGTTGATTCGTGCCGTAGAAAACGTAACCCTCACCAACCCACGCACAGGCCAAACAATCTTAAGAGATGACTAAAATTTAGAGACTACTGTTCCCATCATCAAATTGTTGGACTCTAAATCATCATTATGGCAAGGGATACTGTTTCACATGTAATTTTAAAATTCGTCTTAACTCTAGAATTGCTTCAGGTTTTTCCTGAATCGAATGCCCACCTTGAATGATTTTTTCGGATAATGCCCCCTCTAAATGCGAGCTGGTATATGGAACGATACCATCTGTCATTTTATTGGGGTCTTGGTTTTGCGTGATATTCCCCATGATTGAATGGTAAGCTAAACCCTTTATTGGTTGAATATCCTGACTCATTTTCATAAATTTAGATTGATAACTTAAATCACTTGGTCCATTTTCAATAATGCCTGATTCAAGACTATTTTTCATTTGCTGTAGGTCAATCTTCTTTTCTGTGACCGCAACCTCAGCTGCATTTAAAAACTTGCTGGGTAAATGAATAACTTTACGTAATGCAAGCGTAAACCAACGATCTGCATAGGCAGTACCTTTGTGTGGAGTTGCAATAAAAATAATACGGTTAATTTGATCAATTGGACGGAAGATAAAGCGCTTACTGACGGCGGGGGAAAAAATAAAATCATGTGCTTTATCATTATTGATGGCTTCTACTGCCTGCTGACGGATATCACCTTGCCCCATGATCAAGCGACTAATAATCCCGCCCATACTATGTCCAATCAGAACAGCGTCAGACATTGCAGCATCTTTAGGATCATGCATTGCAAATGCCTGTTTTAACAAGGCATAAATCTGGGCACGACTTTCTAAAATCGGCATGTTGGTGGAGTAGAAAACCTGCCAAACCTGATAATGCTTACGTAGGTTCTCATCTCCTAAAATATCATTCGTCAGTGCAATCCATGCCTCTGGGCTACTGGCTAAGCCATGAATAAAGATAATGGTTTTCTTATTCGGATTATAGGGTTCCAACATAAACAAATGTGGCATGCTGAGTTGTTCTTTACGATCAATCAAGGTTTTATATCCTGTTCCCCCCAAGTTGTTCTCAGCTAGCCAAAGACCATATGGAGCAGAATAATTTGCGGTTAATAGATAATTCTGCCCAGCAACTTTAACTTCGTCATAGCGAAAAGGATCAATCAGCTGAATTTCTAACGGTGCATCTTTAAGTAGCTGCTGAACTGAAGTTTTTCCGTTCGGTTGTGCCACAGCAGTAACAGATAAATATCTTGCGGTATGAATATAGGGATTTTCTTTACCTGCATAATAACTTTCTGGATCATAAATATAATTAGGATTCAATGGCTGCTTATTCTTTGCAACCAACACAAATTCTGAGCCAAAACCATCTCGACGGTTAACACTAAAAAATCCAGAAAAACGCATATTGTAGCTTGATTGCAGTAATTGAATATCTGTTGTTGCCAATTCAGGATAATCATCGAAATTGAAAGAATAACGATGCTGATTAATGAGTAATTGTTTTGGAAAATGAGTAAATTGATAGCGTAAATAAGCAGTCGTGATCAATCGTGAAAGTGCTACGTTATAAAAAAGTCGAACCTGCGTTTGCCTCTGATCAAAAATACGTTGTTGAGGTGTATGTTGCGTTTCAAATAAATAGGCATAGCTAAAACGAATACTCTGATCAAGTAAAGTCAGTACTTGATCTAAACACTGATTTTGTTTTGTTGAATGCTGTATTTGTGACAGGGGAATATCACAATGTTTTTCATGACTGAGTTGCAATGCACGTGTTAGATAAATCTCACTGGCTGCAGCATAACTTTGCTCACTATTATCGGTTAATTTCTGTTGTAGTGTTTGTACACATTGATCCGGCTGACTTATACATTGATCAATTTTAAGACCAGACAATAATAAGGTATTCTGTGTAGCGTCGCTTAATTGAGACCGGGTTAAGATACTTTGAGTTTTATCGGTTAAGGATGCACTTAAGCTTCGTTGTTGAAGTTTGACGAGTTGGCAGGCAGATAAACTGTAAAAGAGACAAAGCAAAACAATGCCCTTTATTAGCGTTTTTCTATTGATTACCATGCGATACACCCTCATACATCACGATTCAACAACAAAGCACTGTATATATATCTAACTCTGTCAGTTTATGTTTTAGGCTGAATAAACCGATGATGCGCTGCAAGATAAGCCAAATAAAGCACAGGAATGATAAAGAAAGCGACACTCCAAAAATCGAGGTAAACATAAAGAATCGCCCCCAAAAATGCACCCACAATAAAACCAACAACAATGCTTAAACTTTGCAACAATTTCCGTTTATTTTCAGGATTGGTCTGTCTCATATAGTTCGAAATATCGATTCCTAACTGGGTGGTATTTCCTGTCATCATTGTACTTGGACTAATGTGTTTAATTAGAGTTTTACTTGATGTGTTTCGAATTGCCAAGGCAATTAAACCCAGACCACCTGTAAGTGCGACTGTGAGACTATTTGCATTCTGAAAAGGTTCAAAATAAAGACCTGACAGCATAAAGCCCGTTAAAAAAATGGCTTCGCCCAGAAATAAATAACTGAGTGTCTTACTCTTTTGACGACTACGATCGATACAATATTTGGTGATCGCCACTGTCACAATGAACAATGGGATCGCAGCAAGTTTATTCCAGATACCCGACCCACCACTCACCCATGCGGCACCAGCCAGTACCAAGTTTCCTGTTACATGAGCAGTGAAAAAACCGAACAGTGCAATAAAACCTATGGTATCAATTGCACCGCCAACGACAGTGAGTAATACTGGATCTCGACAACTGTCCCATAAGCTCAAGGGCTGTTTTTTTATATTCTCGTCCATCTTCTAATTCCTAAAAAACAAGCCTATATTCGGCTAGATTTCAACTGATCAAATTTCTTAGCGCAGGAAGTAATTGTTCACCGATCACCATTCCTAACAGGCCACACAATGCCACTAACGGTGGTGCTGGTGATTTAACATTCAACAAGTAATATATGACACCGACCAAAAGCCCAGCAGCTAAAGAGATCAAATACATTTTCATCGTGCTTTTCCCTAGATTTCACTTAAAATAAAGTGAAATCTATCTGCGGATCCAAGTTAAAAAGCAAAACAAGAGCAGCCCAATGCACCCCAAAAAGACTTTTTGTCTTTGTCATTAATGGGCACATCCACCATCCATGCATGGCTATGCCCATGCATACCACAGCTACTAGAACACGCACACGCTGCCGAGCTACTTTGTAACGGTGATAACGAAGATGCATTGCGATTTTCTGACCGTCGCCATTGCCCACCAAAACGTTTGACTGGTGACCAATCTGGTGATGCTAGTGGAATCGATGGATCTTGATCCTTAAACTCTGCACCTGCATAGACAATTTTGCCATTCATCACTGTCATAACAGACTCAATCCACTGAATTTCATCATCTTCTACATTAAAGTAGTCATCTGAAAGCACTATCAGGTCGGCAAGCTCACCTGAACTTAATGCACCTTTATGCTGATGTTCTCCAGAGAACCATGCAGAGCCTTTGGTCCAAAGCTTTAACGCTGTTTTTCTGTCTAATAGATTTTGTTCATCATAAAGTGGTAAACCACCCACTGTTTTGCCTGTACTTAACCAACTTAAGCATACCCATGGGTTATATGAAGCAACACGTGTCGCATCCGTACCCGCCCCAACGGGTACGCCTAACTCCAGCATTTTTTTCACAGGCGGAGTCGATTTTGCTGCATCCAAACCATAACGCTGAACAAAGATTTCTCCTTGATAGGCCATGCGATGTTGAATCGCAATACCCCCACCCAAAGCACCAATCCGCTCAATATTTCGATCTGAAACAGTTTCAGCATGGTCGATAATGAAACGCGTCGCAAAAGGCTGTCTACCGTTGACGCGTTCGAAGACATTCAATAAACGATTAATACTTTCATCATAGGTGGCGTGAATGCGGAATGGCCATTTCTTTTCAGCCAACAACTCAACAATGCTTTCTAGTTCAGCTTCCATCTTTTCTGGTAAATCTGGTCGTGGTTCATAGAAATTTTCAAAGTCTCCTGCTGACCATGTCAGGTTTTCCCCTGCGCCGTTTACCTTCAGTAATTCATCGCCATCACCAGGGAATGTCATCTCCGTCCATTTTTTATAATCATCAAGTTCTTCTCCTGCTTTTTGCGCAAATAGGTTATAAGCAATCCGAACTGTCATTTGATCATTATTATGCAGAGACTGAATCACCTCATAATCATCAGGATAATTTTGACCACCACCTCCCGCATCAATTGCGGAGGTAATACCTAAACGATTTAGTTCACGCATAAAATGACGTGTAGAATTGACCTGATCTTCAAGCGGCAGTTTTGGTGCCTTTCCTAAAGTAGAATAGAGAATTATTGCGGATGGTGTCGCGAGAAGCAGTCCAGTCGGCTCACCTCTCTCATTTCTCTGAATCTTTCCACCTGGTGGGTCTGGCGTATCTTTATTAAAACCCAGTACCTCAAGTGCAGCACGATTCAGCATGGCGCTGGCATAAAGATGTAAGATAAATACGGGGGTATCTGGAGCGGCTCGATTCAGCTCATCCAGCGTTGGCATTCTTTTTTCCACAAACTGAAATTCAGTCCAACCGCCCACGACTCTAACCCATTGTGGTGCTGGCGTATTCTCTGCCTGCTCTTTTAACAACCTCAATGCATCTGAGAGCGAAGGAACACCTTCCCAACGTAACTCCATATTATAGTTCAAACCACCTCTAATAATATGTAAGTGGCTATCATTTAAACCTGGAATGACTCGACGGCCATTTAAATCAATCACTTTGGTGGTACTGCTTGATAAGCGCATGATGTCATCATCACTGCCCGTTTTTACAACTTTTCCATCAGCAATTGCAATCGCTTGCGCCTCTGAACTCTGTTCATCAAGGGTGGTTATTTTGGCATTTCTTAAAATCAATTGAACGTCTGACATCCGTCATTCCCTCCGAGCATAGCCTTATTATTTTCAGTTTTAGCTGGTGGAGGTATATCATGCCTCCACCATTTCTAGTTATTTCGCTGCAATCGGCGCCAATACTTCGTGTGCTGAAGTGCTACGTTCTGCTGCCTTATGTACCATGGTATATGCATAGTCGACACCCATCCCATAGGCGCCTGAATGTTCCCGAACAATATTCATCACTGCATTATAAGTATCACGTTTTGCCCAATCACGTTGCCATTCAAGTAAAACCTGTTGCCATGTCACTGGAATGACACCCGCTTGGATCATTCGTTGCATTGCATAGTCATGTGCTTCTTTGCTGGTACCTCCCGAAGCATCTGCAACCATGTAAATTTCATAACCGCCTTCTAGCATCGCACTTAAAGCAAATGAGTTATTACATACCTCTGTCCATAAGCCTGAAACAATTACTTTTTTTCGTTTATTATTTGCTAAGGCATCACGTACTTTCTGATCATCCCAAGAGTTCATTGAAGTACGTTCTAATAATGGTGCTTGAGGAAATACATCTAATAGTTCTGGATAGGTATGACCTGAAAAGCTTTCTGTTTCAACGGTTGTAATGATGCTTGGAATATTGAAAACTTTAGCAGCTTTTGCTAAACCTACTGTATTGTTTTTAAGTACTTGACGATCAATCGACTGTACGCCGAATGCCATTTGCGGCTGATGGTCGATAAAAATAATTTGGCTATTTTGCGCAGTTAATAATTCTAAGTTTGAATTGCTCATATTGAATTTCCTTGTTTATCGATATTTTCTGAACACAGGATTAATATTGCAAATATAGAAAAAGAACACAGCAGTATTATTAAGACGAATTGTTCTATTTATAAAACAAATATATTGAATTTACGTGATATTTCATATTTATTAAAATACTGATAAAGATTATTTCTGTATGACATTAAAGAACAAGACCAGCTCATAGCTTAACTGGTCTTTTCAAAATATTCGGTTTATCTTTTATAGATAAAGAGAATGCTTATATTTTCAAGTGAGTTAGAAACTTACAGTCCATGACAACTGTGCTGTACGCGGCGCACCAAGGAATAAGTAATCATCCCCGAAGAAACTGCCCACATCTCGCCAATATTTTTTATTAAATAGGTTATCTACATTTAATCTCAAGGTATTGTCATAACCATAAGCACGGAAATTATAAGCTGTACCTGCATTAAATACCGTATAGCCCGACACTTTTACCGTACCAGTTTTCTCTGCATATTTACTGCTGCTGTACTGCATACCCGCCAGTAAACGCAGTCCTTCCACGTGTGGGAGTTGATAAGACAGATAACTCGCAAAACGGACAGCAGGAATGTTTTGAGTTTGATGGCCTTGATATTCGGCTGACTGAGTATCCTTCAAGCGTGAACGTGTTAATGCTAAAGTCGAGGTGATATCTAGGTTTTTAGCTACACGACCTTGCACGCCGAGTTCTAAGCCAAGATTGTGTTGTTCACCATCAGCAACAAAATTACTGGCTGTATCTGTATATTGGTTGTCTTGTTTTAAATTAAATAAGGCTGCTGTAATGAGTAAATCTTGCCACTGCTGCTTAATACCGATTTCATACTGAGTTGAATGTTTTGGTGCTAATGTTTCAAATTTATTTTCGGCATACCATGGTGCTTGTCCACCATCACTCAGACCTTTTGCATAGGAAGCATAGACATTGGCGCCTTGCCAAGGCTGATACATCAACGCAAATTGAGGTAAAAAGCGATTAAAGTTGGTATCTCTGATTTTCTTGTTTTCTGCATCATAAGCATCTTCATTTAGATGCAGCAGCTTTCCACCCGCCAGAATCGACCATTGCTGATTAAAATCAATCTGATCAAGCAGATTAAGTGCCGTTTGTTGACTGCTAAATGACTTGTAATGCTTACCCAAGGTTGCATTTGAAGGTTGATAAGTTATGTTATCTGTATAGATATTTCCAGTACCGACTAATTCATTGATTGGATCATGCTGCGTATGGCGTTTATAACTATTAGATAATTCTAAATTTAGTGTATGTTGCCAAGTGCCAGTGTTAAATTTTCCACTTAAACCTGTTTTAAATTGATTGGTGAGATAACTGTCATCTGGGCTACGGAAATCATAAATATCGTAATTTCCATTTTGGTCAAAAGTATTACCTAAGCCTGTCGTTTGACATATTTCGCTATAACAACCCCATGCAAAAGCAGAGTAATCATCGACCACCACTCGACTTTGTGAAGCACTTAGATTCGTAGCCCAGTTATTATTGATTTGGTACGTATATTTTAAGCCAGTATTTAAACTTTGATTCGTGACGGGTTTGCCCCAGCTCTGATAACCCAATAAGCGATCCCAATCCACATCTGTAGGTACTTTTTTACCATCAAGTAATTGGTAACCGGGTACGGAACGTTGGCGTTGACGTTGTGATTCAAGATCAAATTCGAGTTTTGAACGATCTGAGATTTTCCAGTCCAAAGCGACTGAACCAAACCAACGCTGTCCATTGGCATGTTCGACATACGGATGGATTTCTTCTTTGGCGAGATTGACTCGATAGCCAAATTGCTGATCTTCACCTAATAAACCACCAACATCCGCTGCTACACGATTGCCCCCATGACTATCTGTTTCCAGTGTAATAGAACGAATATCTTTAGGGCGTTTGGTCACATAATTCACCACACCGCCCGGCGTTGACATGCCACTTTGTAGCGCGCTAATGCCTTTTAAAATTTCAACCTGCGCTTTATTTTCAAGTGCAATATTCTGCTCACCTCTGACCAAGTGACCATTCAGTAAGTAACTTGATCCTAAATTCAAGGCAAAACCACGCATCATAAAGTTTGGATAATAACCAATTGGTGCATAACCCTCACCGACAGCGGCATCATTTTTCACCACGTCGGTTAGGGTCTTGGCATGTTGATCCGCAATCTGCGCGGCTGTCACCGTATGAATAGAAGCAGGAATTTCAGCAAGATTTTTCTGGGTAAAACCCGATAAATTTACGTTAGGCTGAGCGTAAGCAGGCTCAGAAATTTCAGCTTTTACCATAATTGGGGCTAATCGCGGTGTTTCCGTGTCAGCATGGACTGATACGGTGTTTAATCCGATACATGAAAATGAACCAACCGCCAATAATGCTTTTTGTAAACGAGAAAATGGATACGTTTTCACAATCGTTGCTAACCCCAAAAGATAATAATAAAGCTTACACTTTGCGGGCATGAGTATTCACAATTTTCTCAGATAGAACAAGCATGTTAAGCACCAGAACTAATATTTTTTCAGCTTATTGCGCTTTAGCTGGCTACGACGTGATGCCATTCTTCAAAAGGATTTTCAAATTTCTGCCATTGCGCTGCACCTAAGGCCATTTCCTCGTCATTTAATAAGCAGGCATCAAACTGTTCAGTCAGTCCCGCCTGATCCATTTCCATCCCAATCAGCACCAGTTCTTGTCGTGCATCACCAGTTGCGTCATCCCAATTCTTTGCGATGGCATCGCGGCTTGGTTGATCTTCAGGCCAGTGTTCATCTGGTACAGCTGCCCACCAATACCCTGCTACACCATGTCTGGCCATTGCACCAGCTTGAGACCAAGAACCAGCAAATTCAGGATGAGATGCCAACCAGAAAAAGCCTTTTGAGCGAATAACACCCTGCCATTCAGAATGGATGAAATCGAAAAAACGTTGTGGATGAAAAGGTCGTCTGGCCCGATAGACAAAACTACCAATCCCATATTCTTCAGTTTCAGGCGTATGTTCACCTCTTAATTCTTTGAGCCAACCAGGAGCTTGCGCGGCTTCATTAAAATCAAATAGCTTGGTATCTAAAATTTTATCCAGATTAACTTGCCCAAATTCAGAAATTTCAATTTTTGCTCTGGGATTGAGTGAATGTAAAATAGCCAACAGTTTTTCTTTTTCTTCTTCATCAATCAGATCTATTTTGTTCAGTATTATCACATCGCAGAATTCAATCTGATCAATTAAAAGATCAACCACATTCCGTTCATCCTGCTCACCTAGTGATTCCCCTCGTGAAGTTAAACTATCAACAGAACGATAATCTTGAAGGAAATTATAGGCATCAACGACAGTGACCATGGTATCCAAGCGAGCAAATTCAGACAGAGAAATGCCATTTTCATCTTCAAAGGTAAAGGTTTCTGCAACAGGTAGTGGTTCAGAAATTCCTGTAGATTCAATCACTAGTTGATCAAAACGCTTATCTTCAGCTAAACGACGAACTTCGATCAGTAAATCCTCTCGCAGCGTACAACAAATACAGCCATTGCTCATTTCTACCAGCTTTTCATCAGTCCTTGACAGCTCCGCACCGCCCTCACGGACCAATGCTGCATCAATATTGACCTCCGACATATCATTGACAATGACTGCAATTTTGCGTCCTTCGCGATTGTTTAAAATATGATTGAGTAATGTGGTTTTCCCTGCACCTAAAAATCCTGACAAGACAGTTACAGGGAGTTTGTATGGAGTGGCTAAAGAAGAATTCATTGGCTTTCTCACTGGTTAAATATGTTAGCTTTGGTGTTTTACAGCACATGAAAAACATTGCCCCAATATTTCTAAATATGGGTATTGAGGCTTGAAATTTTGTGCTTTGGTTGTGGTTTCAACACAGCTGTGTAGCTGTGGAATGGTGATACTTTGTACGCTCTGACACTCTGTACAAATTGTGATGAGTTGATAGTTGGAACTCATTTCAGCTTGTTTACTGGCGTACATATTCAATGTATTCAGTTTTAGGATGAGGCATTGATCTGTGAGCTTTTTCAAAATTCTATAAATTTGCATTGGTGCATGAAAACCATAAGGTTTGGCCTTTTCTAACAGTTCATAAGCACTCATGGCTTTATTTTCTGCACTTAAGATGTCTAAAATTTTTTGCTGGGCGAATGCGAGTTTCATCTTTTTACACCTTATTATTTTTGGAAAAATTATTTATGCACGGTGATGAGCTATAACGATGGTCTACTCCCCATGTGCGATATCCCGCCGTATCAATATGGATTTGTCCAGATGCATAAACACCTAAGCCAAAGTTGAGTGCTTCTCCGTGGTCCTGCCAAAATTGGCAAAGTTTGGCTTTGGTCTCTTCAATATGTGTCTGTTCGATTAGATCGGGGTTTTCACTTCCGATACGAAAATCCAATGCAGCATTAAAAACATGCCGTGAGGCATTTGCGCCACCTGCACACCGATTTAACTCATAGTTTCGATAAACCGAAGTCACGGTAAACTGATCAATCAGCTTTTGTTCAATCCATTGATTTAAAATATTTAATGTCGGAACAATATTGCCCCATAGCTCTCTTGGGGGAATTTCATATTCAACATAGTTACATTTTTGCCAATCTCTCGCGGTCTGAAAAAACTCGAAATCTGGAATATAAGAATTAAGCCCCTGACGCTTTAGAAATTTTTTGTAGGCTTGTATTTGCTGTTGATATTTCGGTTGGCTCATCCACAGTTGATATGAGCTTGGTACTTGCTTCTCCTGCACAATCAATTCAGGTCGTGTGAGATTGGCCTGAGGTAGAGCCGTGTGTTGTGGCTGAATCGTTTGCTGTGGGGAATGACAGGCAGAAAGCGCACAAATGCAGCCAAATAGATAAATTTTTTTCATTGTTTGATTCGCCAGACTCTCTCAACTCAAATTAACTACGCAGCGAACTTGTCGATGCATATTGTTATGTTATAACATAACAATATGCATTACAACTGAAGCAAATCGACAAATGAATTCTGCCCTTCCTGATATCTCTGCTGAATCTAAACTCGCAAAGGCATTTGGCCATTCCCTTGATTGGGTTGGCATGGAGAAAATTGCATTACCTGTAACAATTGAAAATACCCGCTGTCAAAGCCAAGTCAATGCCTATGTCAGTCTGGATGACCCTTTAGCCAAGGGGATTCATATGTCACGCTTATATACACGCCTTTTAGAATTAACCACGATTAAAAATATTAACTTAGCTGATCTTAAATTGACGCTAATGGATTTTCTGACAAGCCATCACGATTTATCCAAACATGCCAGAATTGAAATTCATAGCGAACTCTATATTGAAAGACCTGCCCTCATTAGTAAATTATCAGGCTGGAAAAGCTATCCCTTTGTGCTGTCCTGCCAACTGTTAAATGATCAATTTGATGCTGAACTCAAAGTCGAAATCCCCTATTCTTCGACCTGCCCGTGTTCTGCCGCCCTTTCTAGAAACATTATTCAGCAACGGTTTGAATCGGCACTGCAAAAACAGGAAATCCGTCTTGATCAACACGATATTATGAATTGGCTGAGTGGAACTGATGCCATTGCGGCAACACCACATAGCCAAAGAAGCTTTGCCATTCTTCATTTCAAATTAGATCAAAATATAAAGCACATCCCATTGATCTTATTTATCAATCAAGCTGAACAAGCTTTAATGACGCCCGTACAAACCGCAGTCAAACGCATTGATGAGCAGGCCTTTGCAATTGCCAATGGTCAAAACCTGATGTTTTGTGAAGATGCGTTGAGACGGCTCTATAGCACATTTATCCATCACAACAGTATTAAAGCTTTCAATTTCAAAGTCATTCATGCAGAAAGCCTACATGCACACGATGCAGTCGCTCAAGGTTCATGGCAATGGTAAAACAAACGATCTTTGAGCAAATGGAGCACGCAGTTCTGGGACAGCAATTCGATTTTGACAGGGTATTTGAACAGATCAAATGGAATCAGGATGGACTAATTCCGGCCATAACCCAAGCGCAGCAAAGCAAAGCCGTTTTGATGATGGCTTGGATGAACCGAGAGGCTCTACTCGAAACCTTAATTACCAGACAAGTTTGTTATTGGTCCAGATCTCGTCAATGTTTATGGCGCAAAGGTGAAAGTTCAGGTCATCGCCAATATTTGACTGAGGCTCGACTCGATTGTGATGGCGATAGCCTGTTATTGGTGGTCAATCAAATTGGTCCTGCCTGCCATACACGGCGTCCCAACTGCTTTTATCTAGGGCTAGCAACTGATCAAGTCACAATTTTAACTGAACCCATGCTTTAACTTATTCGAACGGTCATCCTATGTTACGTAAAAACCCGTCTGGGCATTTGCCAGTCATTGATCAGTCCGCCTATGTGGACCAAACCGCCATTATTTGTGGCAAAGTGATAGTACACGCGAATGTGTTTATTGGTCCTTATGCTGTCATTCGCGCCGATGAAACGGATGAAAATGGAGAAATGCATCCCATCAGCATTGGTGCCAACTCTAATATCCAAGATGGAGTAGTGATTCATTCCAAAGCCGGTGCCGCTGTGCTCATTGGCGAGAACTCATCCATTGCACATCGTTCTATTATTCATGGGCCCTGCGAAATTGGGCATCATGTTTTTGTTGGATTTAACAGTGTGCTGTTTAACTGCAAGATTGGCGCTCACAGTGCAATTCGACACAATGCCGTTGTCGATGGACGAGATTTACCTGCATATTTTTATGTACCTGCCATGAGCTATATCAATCCGAGAACTGATTTAAGCCAATATCCTCCCATTGATATCTCAATCAGTGAGTTTTCAGAAAGTGTCGTCAGCACCAATATCGAGTTGGTCAAAGGCTACAAGGCATTACACAATGAATTTTAAACAGTATCCAAACATCATTATTCGCAATGCCAATCTGGTCAATGAAGGAAGGCAGCAGATTGCAGATTTACTTATTAAAAATGGTCGAATTGAAAAAATAGCGACAACAATAACAGGAATATTTAATGCAAAAACGATTGATGCTCAAGGGGCTTGGCTGATCCCAGGTATGATTGATGATCAGGTTCATTTCAGAGACCCTGGTGCACCGCATAAAGGAAATATTGCCTCAGAATCCATGGCAGCCACAATCGGTGGTATTACCAGCTATATGGATATGCCCAATACCAATCCCCCGACATTAGATCTTGAAAGTTTGCTGCAAAAGAAGCAGATTGCAGCACGGCATAGTCGAGCAAATTATGCTTTCCATTTTGGTGTGAGTGCAAATAACTTAAACGTCATTGAACAGCTTGATCCGAAACTCATCAGTGGTGTCAAAGTTTTCATGGGGGCATCTACAGGCAATATGCTGGTAGATGATCCCAAAACGCTTGAACACTTATTTGCCAATGTCCCGACGATCTTGCTGACCCATTGCGAATCGACACCTCTAATTCAAAAGCAACAAGCGCTGCATTTTCAACAATACGGCGCAGATATTCCTGCGCGAATGCACCCTAAAATTCGTGATAAACACGCCTGTTTTGAAAGTTCGCGCCTAGCTGTTTCATTGGCTGAAAAATATGGTACTCAACTCCATGTTTTGCATATCTCAACAGCAAAAGAACTCTGCTTATTTAAAAATTTGCCTTTAAACAGAAAGCATATCTCTGCAGAAGTCTGTATTCATCATCTCAGTTTTGATGATTCAGACTACGAAACACTTGGGCATTTAATTAAATGTAACCCAGCAATTAAAACCCTACAGGATAAACAGGCACTCATCGCAGCCCTTGCCCAGAGTAATCGTTTAGATATTATTGGAACTGATCATGCACCACACACATGGGATGAAAAGCAGCAATCATATTTAAATGCTCCAGCAGGCCTGCCACTGGTTCAGCATGCATTACCTGCACTAATGGAGCTGGTAGCAGATCGAAAATTGAGTATCGAAACGTTGGTGCGTAAAACATCTCATCAAGTTGCTGATCTGTTTAAGATCAAAGATCGGGGCTATATTCGAGAAGGCTATTGGGCTGACCTAGTGTTATTGCGTAAGAATCATCAAGCAATCGCGGTGAAAGATCAAAAAAACTATATGCACTGTAATTGGAGCCCATTTCAGGATAGGACTTTCCGTTATCAGGTCGATACCACCATTGTTTCAGGCCAACTGGCTTGGCATCAGCAACAGTTATTTTTAAATTGCCAAGGTCAGGCCTTGGACATAGATCGCTAAACTTGGTTAGGTGTCAATTGAAAAATTCGCTATTCAAGCCCTACTTAAACTTCAGGGCTTGAATAGCTTGCTGTTTAGAATTTAATTTCTATACCAGCTTTGATCGTACGCCCAGGAATAGGCATTCCTATCACAGTACCAGGATCAAAGTTATAACGGTTGGTTAAATTATCGATATTAAAGGAAAGTGCCAGATTAGGATTCCACTGATAGTTCGCAAACAAATCAATTAAGGTTTCAGAGGAAATCTCAGTTACTGCCCGTCCACTTACGCCTGTACCCGCTAACCAGCCTTTCGGATTTTTCTTTTCGGAATGATATTTAGCACGCGCACCCAGAACGAGTTTATTTTGCAACAGGTTTTTACCTATGGTCAGATTGAAAATCTTGCGAGGTGGCAGACGAGTTGAAATCAAGCTCCAAGAATCACCGACTTCATTACAATCTTCTTTACTTGCAGGACAAACCTTAGGTGCTTGATACAAGGTTCCATTCAAACTGGTAAAGAAACTTGGGTGATGATAGGCAAGATCGAACTCTAAACCTTTGAGTACAACTTGATTGTAATTTACGAAAGTATAGGTGCTTGTGTAAGGAAGAATAAAATCTGGTGTGATCTGATTTTCAATATCTTTTTTCTGCACGCCTTGAGTTAGAAAATCTTTGGTTTGGTTACGGAAATAATTAATATTGAATTTTAAATGATCGGCTGGCGAGAATAGATTGTCACGCTCTCCAATAAAGCCCAATTCTATCAGACGAGAATTTTCTGCTTTGATCGGCAAGTCTGGATCATAACTAAAGGTTTGGCCCGACACTGTCGATTCAAACAGACTTGGACTACGGTAACTATTTGAGAGTTTTCCATAGACATCAATCCCATTCACAATTTGATAGTTCAACTGAGACATCCAGTCTATTTTCCCATCATATTGACGTGATGCATAACCTTTTGCATTTACGTCTGAATGAGCGACTGGTGTCATTGGCCGATATTGATCACCATAATCTTTTACTTTTGCCTTATGCCATTTACTGCCTAGACTGAGGGTGAAATCGTTAAAAATATAGTCGCCGTTAAGAAAGACTGAGGATTCTTTACGTAATCCATTACGTCCAATTTCATGATCAATAAGATTACGCGGCTTCATCCGTTGTTCATCATAGGTTAAACCATAATTTAAGGTTAAAGTCTCAAATTTACTGGTGTTTTCTAGGTTTAAACCACTGCGATAATCTTGGAAACTATCCCAATATTGATCACCATAATGGGAACCACTGATACCACCAAAACCATTATGTTGACGATATTTCGCGTTGGTATGCCAGATACCCAGTTCAAGATCAACCCAATTATTCTGTTTAGGCTTGTAGGTATAACTACCGCTCAAGGCATTAATGGCGGCCGAACCGAGAGACCATTGCGGCATGCTATACGCATTTTCAATATATTGTGGCTCAACATACTCGCCATCAATATAGCCATGTGGTGGTGAATTCGGATCGATGACTTTCGATCGATTCCAATAAAACGCCATCACTTCACCCGCTTTTTGTACATGGCGTCGCATATTTACTTCAACACGGTGTTCATCGGTAATATTGACACCTGCTTTAATAATGCCTGAATCACTTTGAAAACTGGTATTCACCACTTCCTGACCTGGACCAACGTCGACAATATCTCGTTTCTCGTAATAATCAATACCATGTTTTCCAGCATAGTAATTGCCCACCTCACGCTTGCTGTAGGCAGCCACCAAGTCAAACATCTCATTGCGATAAGCCAGAGCAAGTGTTCCAGCACCATTTTGAAAGTTGTTTGAAGAAATTTTATTATGGAGCAGGTAAGACATTTGCTCTTTTTCATTATCGGAAGTATGCGGCGTTTTATTATTGTTATAAAAATTACCTTTAAACATAACACCCGCATTTTGGTTAGGAAGCAGAATGTCATTTGCGCTTAAGGTTCGCATTTTTACAATGCCACCAATCCCGCCTACACTGAATTTTGCGCGTGAAGCGCCTTTTTCGACCTCAATCTGGCTAATCAAATCCATATCGATGTAGGTACGATCACTTTCTCCTTGATAGCCTCGAAAGGTATGACTCGATTGTAAACTACCATCAATCACCACTGGAACACGCCCTTCTCCCTGCATCCCGCGAATTCCAATGTCAATTGCGCCTGCCTCATTCCTTAAACTGTTGACCTGCACCCCAGCCATATCAGAAAAAACATCACCATTACCCGTCCCTCTAAAGCGATTAATCTGTTCCCGATCAAGATGGCTGGTGTTTACCTTTGCTTTTTGTTGTTCCGCATTCACTTTAATCTCAGGAAGAACAACAACATCTGTCGTCATCTGGTTAAAGGGCGCAACGCGCTGACCTCCGACACTGATTTTTTCGGAATATTCGGGCACTGCTTGAGCTTTAGCAACCAATACAAAAGTAGAGCCTTGCTGAAGTATTCGAAAAGGTTGACCTGCCAAAAGATAATCAAAGCCTTTTTGCACGGAATATTGACCAGTAATGCCCTTACTTTTCAGACCTTTTAGCAGTTTGGAATCATAACTTAAGACAATGCCAGACTGTGCAGCAAAGCTGGATAGCACATAACCCAATTGGTTTGCAGGAATTTGATAATATTTTTCCGAAGCCGGTTTCTCAATAGCGGTAACCGACGAGGTGATTTCGCCATAAGCCCCGTGCATACAGACACAATGTATGAGAATTGCCAAAGTTTGTTGTTTGAATTTCATAAGGAGATCCACATTAGGTAATGATTTTCATTTTCACTAACTATTACCCTGTGATTCCGAAGAATGTGACATTTAACTTTCAATTTTTTCTGATCTGCTCCATACCCAAACTAAACAAATAAGCAATATCAATAGGATGCTTAACTTTAAATGCATATGTATGGAAGAAAAAAATAAACTGATTGAAATCAATACACAGCTAAAGGTCAGCATGAACTTACGTAAGCGGGAAATCTTTTTAAACCCACCCTGATATTGCACCAGTAGCAGATTGACATAGCGATTTTGAAGCAACCATCGATGTAATCTTGAAGAACTTCTGGCTGCGAAAAAAGTGGCTAAAAATAGAAAGTCAAAGCTAGGTACGCCCGGTAAAACTATGCCCAGCACGGCTAAAATTAAACAGAGCATGGCCAAAACAATATAAACACCACGCACCAGTGGTGATGCATGAAGTTTCACTTTGTGTATGTATGGAGAAGATTCAGTATGAACTGAATCTTCACTTTTGGTCTGTTGAGCTAAGGACGCATCTTTTTGCATAGATTTTGTGCTTAGAGCATATTTTTTAACAAGCTACCAAAATAATCAAAGGCTTGCTTGGCGCCCTGAATCACCTGCTCCTGTTCATTCTGGTTCAACTCCGCCGTATCCAGTTCATTGATAAAATGCTTCCAGACTTTTGCTCGTCCTTCTGGATAGGCCGCCAAATTGCGTGCCCCAAAATCTGCAGACAACCCTAACTGTTGTTGTGCCTGTTTAAATAAAAAAGCGGCTCCTAAAGTTGAACCTTCAGAGACATAGATCCAACCTAAGGCTTCAGCAAAACCAACCTTTTCAGTAACGAGTTCTTGTACAGCAGGTCTGATCCCAAGATCATTTAAATCTAATAATGCAGCTTGTGAACGTCCACGAATATCCAAGTCGGTAATCAGCGTAGAGACTTGAGTATGGCGGAACAAATGTTCAACATTCTGCTGAAAATAATATTGCCCTAAAGTAAATTGAGCATAATGCTGCAAATCTGAAAAGACTTGGGCTTGGTGCATTAATTGATGCATATATTCATGTTGACTCGCAGTTTCGTTTTTTAAACGTAAGGCAAGTTGATTGGTCGCAAGTAAAGTTGACATCAGTTTTTCCAGTGTGTTTGCTATAACTGTATTACCCGTTCAACACGCAAAAGCTGACAATTAATTTTATTATTTTTTCACGCCTTTATTATTCGCCTGAATTTTAATCAAATGATCATTTAAATATCGATCCATTTTGACGGGATAACTCAACTCCAGCGCTGCCTGTAAATCCGATAAATTATTTACGGGATAGGAACCTGAGACTTTTAATCCACTCAATTGCGGATCAATTTCGATATACTGATGTTGATAACGTCCGATCTCTTGGAATAACTGCGCCAAAGGCATGTCAAACGCCATAATCATCTGATTTTTCCAAGCAAATACATTTGAATCTAAAATACTCAAAGCTTTAAAGTCTGTGTCATCAAAACATAATTGTTCTCCTGCATGCACAACTGTCATTTTTTGAGATTGATTTAAGGTAACTTTAACTGCACTTTCAATGACCCCCAAGCATGTTTGCTGTTGCTGGTTTTGCAGATATTGCACATTGAAAACGGTTCCTAGTGCTTGTAAATGAGCAGATTGAGTCTCGACAAAAAATGGACGATAGCCCTGATTTTCATGTGCGGTATGAATCTGTATTTCGCCATAATGTAACTGGAGCGTTCGTTGCTGGGATGTATAACGGATATCTAAGGCAGTATCAGTATTAAGCTGAAGTTGGGTTCCATCCTCAAGCCTCACCAATTTTTGTTCACCTTTTGCCGTGCTGTAGTCGGCTAACCACCAATATTTATAATCAGAGTGCCAAGCAACCAGCCCTCCTAAACAGGCAAAACAAGCCACCACAAGTTGTTTGCTCCATTTAAACTGAGCCGCACGATTGCCTGTTTTGATAAGTTCTTGCCCATTCTCAGGAAAATACTCAAGGCTCATCAATAAGCGTTCTGCTTTAGACCATGCCATTTGGTGGGCAGAACTTTGGGCTTTCCATTGTTCTAATTCGAATTGCTCAGCTTCGGTCAATTTAGCGGCCTGAATTTTTACAATCCATTCAGCAGCTTCAGTAAAAATTTTCGCTTCGGTCATTTAAATATTAATCCATGACAGCTAGACATTGAGTCAAAACAGCCACCAAGTCTCGCATAACAGTCCGTGTCGAAATATTCAAGCGAGTTGCGATTTCCTGTTGTGTCAGCCCTTCGAGTTGCGACCAGATAAAGACCTGCTGTTGGCGTTCAGGTAGCTGGTAGAGTAATTGATTAATTAAGCATAAAGATTCGATTGCTGAGAGTTTTTGTTCAGGCGTAATTTCATCATATCCAGCTCGACTTGCAAGCGCCTCCAAATAAGTTTTTTCTATAGATTTACGTTGGTACCAGTTGATTAACAATCCTTTCGCAACTGTCGTCAATAGTGCCCGTGGCTGATCAAAATATAACTGGTCTTTACGTTTCAGAATACGAATAAAGGTATCGTGGGCTAAATCCGCAGCGTCCTCACTGTGATTAAGACGTCGCTTTAACCATTGATATAGCCAAGAGTGATGATGACGATACAGCGTATTGATGGGATCAGACATTTTTAAAAGATAATGAGAATTATTAGCAATATCTTAACAAAAAATAAGTGAATAAAAACGACTCTTTTTCTTTCTCAAGTATTTTTTTAATTTTATTGTTCTGTTCACAGGCATTGAATGTTACTGGTTTTAACATCCAATGCGGTTTAATCCTCTGCGTTGAAAATCCGTTATAATTGATTAAATTTCATATTTATAGAGTCATTCTAATGCTTCAGATTAGCATCCATAAATGAATCGCAAATGGTCCAACCAATACCATCAAAATACCCGCAATCACCATGGTTAAACTTGCGATTACCCCTTCTTCACTATTACGCTGTTGCGCTCTCACCGTGCCAAAGCCATGCGCTGCGTTACCAAATGCTGCGCCGTTTGCCACATTGGAACGGATTTTGGTAATCGCTAAAATGGCATCACCACAAATCATCCCGACCAAGCCTGTAATCACTGTAAATAAAGAAACCAAAGCCGCCGAACCGTGAATATCTTCGGCCAAAATCATGGCAAAAGGTGTTGAAATAGATCGCGCCATCAAACTATTGGTGACTTCAGGACTAAAATGAAATAACTTTGCCATCTCATAGGCAGACATCACACCAACACTCATCCCGACGACAATCGCAATCGAAAGCACACCCAAGTTTTTACGAATCGTGTCCCGATAACGATAAATTGGCACAGCGAATGCAACGGTTGCTGGCCCGAGTAAATTCACAATCCACTGCGTATCTTGCGCATAGGTCTGATATGAAATTCCAAAGATTGCCATCAACAGAATTGTGAGTACAGGCACACTAATCGCAGGTGATAACCATAGTTGAGGATGTTTTTGATAGACACGCTTTGCCACAATGTAAGCAAGCAGCGTCCAGATCAAGCAAAGAATCGACCAAATATTCATATTGACGGCCTTAGATGTGCTTATGCTGAAAGCGTTTACGTTCATTTAGATAGCATTTTAAGCGGTTGTAATAATGGATGGTTAAACAGGTGCTCAACATAACCAAAATAGTACCGACGGCAATACTCAATACAATTTGCCAGCCTTCAGCCATAAATAGACTTTTGTATTGCACGACAGCCACCACTACAGGCACAAAAAATAGCAATAATTCCCCTAAGACAAAGGTGGCGCCCATTGCCACTTGATCCATCTTAATGACTTTAAAAAACAGGCTGAAAAGCAATAGAAACATTCCGAATATGCCTGCTGAAATCGGGATGCCCAGTTTCTGGTTTAAGACATAACCTGCCAACCAAAATGCAGTAAGAATCAAAATTTGTTTAACCAACTGCAATAGTGAATTTTGCGGGATGGATCTAGAAACAGCTTCGGTACTCATTTAACAACATCAAATGGTGAACAACATGATTATCTTATCCAGTGTGTATCGCTTTAATATGAATTATTCATGCTAAAATTATGCCTAAATGGAATAATTTTAAGTTTGTTATGCTTTCACTAAAATCATTACAATGCTTTGTCAGTTTGGTAAACAGCAAAAGCTTTACCCGTACCGCTGAAGAACTCTCCTTGACTCAGCCGACCATCAGTAAAATGCTGCAACAGCTTGAAGAACAGCTTCAGGTCGCATTGTTTGTAAAACCTGAACATGGTCGAAAAAGACAAGTTGAACTGACTGAAATCGGACAACGTGTTTATCAGCATGCGCTAGGATTATTGCAAGCAGAACAAAATATCTTTCTGGAAATTGAAAATTATCAACAATTAAAAACAGGTACCTTAAAATTAGGTGTCCCGCCACTCGGTTCACAACTGCTCACCACCGCCCTGTTTGATTATCATCGACAATGGCCAGATATCGAACTTGCCTTTCTCGAAGTTGGTTCTCGAGGAATCGAGCAAGCCCTGTTAAGTAATGAACTGGATGTCGGTGTGTTATTACAGCCGTTTGATCATCAAATTTTCAACAGTATCGAGCTGTGTGATTACCCACTGATGGTGGTATTGAGAAGAGATGCAACTTGGGCAACCCGTAAGAAAATAAATCTGGAAGAACTGCAACACCAATCTTTTTTGATGTTTCCTGAAAATTTTTCGCTCAACAGTATTATTCTTGACGCCTGCCAACAGCATGGTTTTTATCCAAGTATTGCTTGCCGTACCAGTCAATGGAATTTATTGGCAGATATGGTGCTACAACGTATGGGCATTGCCCTACTACCAAAATATTATACCGATATGCTTGATCCTACGTTATTCGCAGCAATCCCGCTGGAAAAGCCCAACATTCAATGGCATTTGGCCATGGCATGGAAAAAGAACCTTCCTGTCTCTCCCTCAGTACGGGCATGGCTCGATGTGATTCATCAACATTTTCAAAAGATTAAGCCTACGTTAGAGCAATAAAAGATTGAAATAACGTTTGCAGAAAAATGGATAAAGCTTTGCCACAAAAAAGCTACCCAATCTTGACCCAGCTCGCCTAGACTAGAATGATCTGTTGATCATATGGCAAATAACAATGAGCGATTCAAACTATATTCCCCCACAAATCTGGCAATGGACTGGAGAAAAAACCGATTTAAATCAGCCGACGTCAGGCAGCCGTTATGAACATCGCTTACCTATCGGTAAACATCCATTGCAGTTGTATTCATTGGCAACACCCAATGGACAAAAGGTCACGATTTTACTAGAAGAACTGTTGGCATTAGGACATCAAGATGCCGAATATGATGCGTGGTTGATTAAAATTGGAGAAGGCCAGCAATTCAGTAGTGGCTTTGTCGAAATTAACCCGAACTCTAAAATTCCAGCTCTAGTGGATCATAGTCAAAATCCACCAATCCGTGTTTTTGAATCAGGTTCGATCTTGCTCTATTTGGCTGAAAAATTTAAAGCCTTTATCCCAACAGATATCGCTGCACGCACTGAATGTCTGAACTGGCTGTTTTGGCAAATGGGAAGCGCACCCTACCTTGGTGGTGGCTTAGGGCATTTTTATGCTTATGCACCTGTGAAAATTGAATATGCCATTAATCGCTTTGCTATGGAAACCAAGCGCCTATTGGATGTTTTAGATCAGCATTTAGCGAAAAATGAATATTTGGCTGGTACAGAATACACCATTGCCGATATTGCGGCTTTTCCTTGGTACGGCAGTCTGGTCAAAGGTTGGGTCTATAATGCAGATGAATTTCTAGCTGTAGATCAATATAAACATGTACAACGCTGGGCAGATGCGATTCTGGCGCGTCCTGCTGTGCAACGAGGACGAATGGTCAACCGTACTTTCGGAGACTTGGAAACCCAACTACATGAACGCCACGATGCAAGTGATTTTGAAACCAAAACGCAGGATAAACTTCAATAAAAAAGATTTAAATCAAATTTTTATGCTAGTTCGCTAGCATAAAAATTTTAGATGCAATTCAATGAAAGAAATAGCTTACTAAAAAACAAGCAATATCTTCTATGGTGCACACATGACACTATATCAATTATTATCCTATCGAATTCTCGCCTTATTTATGTGTTTGAGCCTCAGTTCGTCAATTTGTTTAGCAAAAAACTTATCGCTTTTGCTTGATAAAGATGTGCAAGAATCATTAATTACAATCAATGGAAAAGAATTTATTGAAAAGAACCAAATAAAGACACTTGCTAATAAAAGCTATCAATATTTTTCGGTTAAGAAAGAAAACGGAATGATTTATGAAGCGTATATCAGACAATGCGCTAGTGATTACTTAAAAAATCTTGATAAAAAAGAAACAAAAGCATTCGACATCTGTACTCATGAAGTTATGGATAGTTTAGATGAATTAATGAACCAAACCAAAGCCTTGCATATCCATTTTACAGGTACGCAATATGTCTATGACGGCGATGAAAACTCTACCCTGTTCCATTATTATTCTTTTGTTCATGTTAAAAATTACTATATGACCAATGAGCAAAAACATCCAATGTATGGGGTAATATATCGCTGTAAAGTGAAAGCTGAGACAATGGGATTAGAGGAATTTGTTGAGTATGCGAAAAATAATTGTACCAATACAATGGCTGTATCAGCCTCATCCTCTTTGAAATGAGCGCCGATAATTCCGCATATTGTGACTATTAGTCGTTGATTTAAAATGCTCATCTGACTGCAATAGCTTATTCATTAAAGCAACTTAAATCTTTATGAAGTAATATTTTACCTATCCACATAATAGATAAAAATTTTAAAACTTAGATATAACCACTTGTATTCATTAAACATTAAAATTTATAACAACTTTTTAAACCACGTCCTCTGCCCTTAAAAAGCCTGTTAATTGCGTGTTTTTCGCTATTTTTTATTCTGCAATTTGGCTTTATTCTGAAATGTAAAATGGATGAAGCAAAAAGCATCTCTCTACTTTTTGAATTTTTGCATTCAATAGAATGGAGTAAAGAATTGAGTAATAGATTACAGTCTAAAATTGCTGGAATACAATTTCCCATTCAGTCAGGTAAAAAGACTCCTAGCACCACAGATACGGCAAAGAAAATTTTGCATGCTGCACTCAAAAGTGTTGATTCACCGTATGCCACTCAACTGAACTCTGAAAAAAATTGGCGAAAAAAATACCCTACCTACTTTCAAGAGCTTGTTCAAGCTGGTATTCGCTCTACCCAAAACCCACTATTGATTGCACAACATGGCTTAGATGCAGCAAAAGCCTTATTTACATATAACCGAGCTGAACAACAAACGACTTTAGAACAAGCGATGTCGGGTATTCAGGATCAGCCATTTGATACCTATGTACTCAAAGGTTCTGGCAGTTCAAGCATTGAACCTTGGTCTATTCCGTTTGAAGGCAAAAATTTACAGGGCCAAGCACTATTAGATCAAATTGATCGCTGGGAAAAACAGCAGATCATAGAACCGAGTCATGCAAAAGCATTACGTTTACTGCAAGCACACCCAGAATGGTTTGATTTGTCTACCCGAACGATGGTGCTGTTTGGTGCTGCATCAGAGGCAGGTCCTTTAAGTTGGCTGACAAAATGGCGTGCCAATATTGTCGCTATTGATTTACCCAATCCTAAAATCTGGGAAAAGATCACCCAAACCGTTCAGCAAGGCAATGCCACCTTAATCGCTCCAGAATTAACCTTATCTAATCAAGAGAAACAGCTTGGTGCGAATCTATTAACTCAAACACCAGAAATTGCGAATTGGCTCAATACCTTTAAAGAGCCTTTAGACCTAGCGGGTATTGCTTATTTAGATGGTGAGAAACATGTGCGTGTTTCCATTGCCATGATTAGCATTATGGAACAAGTGAGCCAACTGAAACCCGATAGCAGCATTATGTTTATGCTGACTCCAACTGACATTTATGCAATTCCAAAGTCCGTCGTTCATTCGATTCAAAGCAAGATTCAACAGCGTCCAGTTTTAGAAAAACTACTGACAAAATCCATTCACAATATTTCGTTGAGCAACTTCTTTAAACCCAATGCTGAACAATTAATTGAATCAGATAACGGTCAACAATATGGCATCTCCGATTGTATGGTGATTGAACAAGGTCCTAACTATGCACTGGCCAAACGTCTCCAGCAATGGTTTGCAATTCACACTCGTGCACGTGGGCAAAAGACAGTAATCAATATTGCTCCTTCTACCACCACACACTCAGTAGTTAAAAATCCAATCCTGAAAGCAGCCTTTGCAGGTGCTGACTTGTTCAAGGTCGAAACTTTTAGCCCTGAAACAACCAATGCAATTATGGCGGCACTTTGGGTACATGATTTAAATAATCCTGACAGCGCTACCAACCCAGAGAAGCCTTTAGCGCATCCTTTGGAACTGATTATGGAAAATGCCAACCATGGTGGTTTATGGCATGTTCCTTACTTGGCTAGAACGGCCTTGCCCTTCGCTGCTGCGTATGGCTGGATCAGAGAGAAATTCTAATAAGTCCATAGCTTAAAATTAGAGTAATAGAACAAAAATAATTTTTGTTCTATTATGGCTTACTTAAACTTTGTTGCAAATAATTATCATTATCATGCATAATTGGTGAAATTTCACTTAATAATGCTGCGTAAATGATCATGAAAAAGCAAGAACAGATCTCAAAAAATAGTAATATCCTTCAGCAAAATGATCACATGAGAAATTTGGAAAATCTTGAATTGACCATTCACTCAATTTCAAGACCTTTTCCAAGCATTTTGCGTGTACGCGGAAAAATTAATACGAATCAGCCTGATTTATGGGAAAAACCCAATCTCGCAGTTCGTCTTGAACTCTCTCATGCAACACATTCTGCCCGCATCTCCCGGGTTTATACGATCCGTTCTTTTAACCGTGATACACATGAAGTTGAAATTGATCTGATTGAACATGAAGATGAAAGCCCTGCTATGAAATGGGTACATTCAGCTGAAATTGGTTCGACCATTCAAATTATTGGGCCAAGACCTCATTTTTTCCCAAACTTTGAGGAGAAAAAACATGTGCTCATGTTTGCTGATGAAACTGCCTTGCCCGCAATTTATTCTATTCTTCTACATTGGCAAGATGAAATCAGTGCAGATATCTTCATTGATAGCAGCGAACCCAATATTCTGAGTTATTTCCCTTCACATAAAATGGTCAGAATGCACTTACTGCAAAGAGCTCATCAAAACCAGGCTGGAAAAATGGGACTTTTACTTAAAGCTGCTTATCAATTTCACCATACAGATCACATTACAGTTTGGGCAGCGTGTGAACGTAATGAGGCTCGGGCAATTCGTAAATTCTTTTTAGATGAAAAATTAATGGATAAAAAGGATGTAATGGTCACTGGCTACTGGAATCTAGGAGTTTCGAGTACGATTTTAGATCAAGTCCGTCTTGAGTATTATCAAAAACATTTAGATGCAGGAAAAACTCTAGAGAGCTTTGATGATTTAGATATGTTGGTTTAATTCGCTGACTCTCTAGAAACTACAGATACATAATATTAAAATGCATCCCAATAAATCCAATGCAACATGGCATTGGATTATTTTTGGTTTTCATTATTCTGCACTTTCTTTTATTCTGCGACGAATTTCTTCACGCCATTTCGCCGCATTATCCTGTTGTTTATTCAGTACGACACCAAGCATATAAGCAGTGACTGCAGCACCAATGAGTGCAATCCCACTTTCATAGATGATATCAATTATAAATTCAAAGATACCTTCTGATAAAAAGCTTAGTGTGTCTGAATATTTAAGGAATTTTGCAAGTGCCACGATAACCACACCTAAACATGCCCCTGCCCAGAGAAAAAATTTATGGATATTGATTGGGGCAGTTATTTCATCGATCTGGTCTGAATATTCACGATAATACTGCACTTCTTCATCCGTAACGTCAGGCGAAGACTTGAAAAATAACCGCATAAAAAGTGCATCATGATCTAGCTTTAAGCCTTTTTTCATTCTCATCATCTATATTTTTAAATTTCTAACATGTTAGCTATTTTTAATTTATGAATAAATAACAGGCTGCAGCCAAACACTTTAGGCCGAAAGTAAGAATATATTCACAATTATTAAGTCAAATTTAACGATAGTTTGAACAAAAAGTGGCATACAGTAATGAAATATAATAATTATTACAGAAGAAAACTTATCATTATTCATTAAAAATAATTAAGTATACCCTTTAAAAAAAAGATTTCTTTGTTATAGTATTTTACCAATGATTTCCAGAAAGAGATCAATCGGGTGTTGATGCTTGGAAGATTGCTTGGGTTCTATGCGATCTTTTTACAAATCGCTGTATTCTTACAGCCATTGCTGCCAGAGAAATATCAAGTTTCTCCAGTATGTGAGACTATTACCCAAATTTTGTTGTTGGACCATCAATCCGCTTCACAAGATCATCATGTTTCGGCTCAGCATTACATCGGACATGAACATCACACTTTTTCAGCCGAAACTAAAACACCGTCTAGTCACCATCATCACCATGATGCTAACCATCAATGCCAATATTGTGTGGTATATAGCCATGTACTACCGTTACCTGATATTGATCTGAAACATATCCTTATCAGGATTCAGGTACGGTTTCTTGCCTTTATTGAAAACTATTTCCATGTTTTCTTTCAGCTTCAGCAACTCTTTCTCACTCCTCAAGGTCGAGCACCTCCTCTCTTACTCTCATTCTGACTTGAAGCTCAAAACCTTTCGGGTTTTGAAAAACTTATATTTTCAAGAGATTAGAGTAATGTTCTGTTTTTTTAATCATACCTGTAAATTGGTAGGAATATTTGCAGCTGTAAGTTTAGCTCATCAATTGCAAGATGAGGTGCTGCCATGACTTTAGGTTTTACCGCACTCGAATTGGCAAGAATACAATTTGCCTTTACTGTTTCTTTCCATATTATTTTTCCTGCCATCTCCATCGGATTGGCCAGCTTCTTAGCGGTTTTAGAATGGCGCTGGCTACGAACCAAAGATCCGATTTATAAAGATCTCTTCAAATATTGGGTCAAAATTTTTGCGGTTGCCTTTGGTATGGGCGTTGTTTCGGGTGTCGTCATGAGCTACCAGTTTGGAACCAACTGGAGTGAGTTTTCCCGTATTGCAGGAAGTGTGACTGGTCCCTTATTAACGTATGAAGTGCTCAGCGCTTTTTTCTTAGAGGCAGGCTTCCTCGGCATCATGCTGTTCGGTTGGGGACGAGTCAGCCCCAAAGCCCATTTTTTTGCCACCTTAATGGTCGCCATTGGTACCTGTATCTCCATGTTCTGGATTTTGTCATCCAACAGCTGGATGCAAACGCCTCAAGGTTTTACGATCGAGAATGGCATTATTGTGCCAACCGATTGGTGGGCAATCGTCTTTAATCCATCCTTCCCTTACCGACTTGTGCATATGGCAATTGCAGCCTTTATGGTTGCAGCGCTACTCGTTGCTGCAACAGCAGCTTGGCATTTACTCAAAGGTCGTCGTGATGCCTTGGTCAAAACCTCGTTCTCGATGGCAATGTGGCTCATTCTGGTCTTAGCACCTTTACAGGTATTTGTTGGTGATGCGCATGGCTTGAATACTTTAGAACATCAACCTGCCAAACTTGCAGCGATGGAGGGCCATTGGGAAACTAATTATGATGAAGGGATGCCACTATATCTATTTGGTGTACCAGATATGCAAGAAGAACGCACCAAATACGCAATTGCCATTCCAAATCTAGGCAGCCTGATCTTAACCCACTCTATGGATGGCACGGTCAAAGGCTTAAAAGACTTCTCCCCAGAAGATCGACCAAACTCAACCATTGTATTCTGGAGTTTCCGTGTCATGGTGGGCTTAGGGATGCTCATGCTTTTGCTCGCCTTCACTGGTGTCTGGCTCAGAAAAACTGGAAAGCTTTTTGAAAGTAAATGGTTTCATCGCTTTGCATTAGTGATGGGTCCATCAGGATTTATTGCTGTACTCGCAGGTTGGTTTACCACTGAAGTTGGTCGTCAACCTTGGGTGGTTTATGGAGTAATGCGAACCAAAGACGCGCTTTCTCCTGTTTCAGCCGAACAAGTTGGTCTGACCTTGATTATCTTTGTGGTGGTGTACTGTGTTGTGTTTGGCATCGGGATCTATTACATGCTGAAACTGATGCATAAAGGTCCTCAATTCGTAGAAGCTGTTGATCTTGAGCCTGCAGGTCATGGGCATTTCAAAACGCCAATGCGTCCTTTAAGTGTAGTTGATGAAAACATCGATGCACAAGACCCAAACAAGGAGAAACACCATGATTGATTTATCTCTGATTTGGGTTGGGATTATCGGGCTTGGCGTATTGATCTATGTCATTTTAGATGGTTTTGATCTGGGAATCGGAATCTTATTTCCCTTCATCAAAAGCCGTGAAGAACGTGATGTGATGATGAATACCGTCGCGCCTGTCTGGGATGGTAATGAAACGTGGATGGTGCTCGGTGGTGCAGGCTTATTCGCAGCCTTTCCATTGGTCTATTCAACTGTGCTGTCTGCTTTGTATATGCCGATTACCCTGATGGTAATTGCCCTGATCTTCCGTGGGGTTGCTTTTGAATTCCGCTTTAAAGCCAATCGTACCAAATATTTATGGGATCAAGCTTTTATCTGGGGTTCAATTCTGTCTAGCTTCATGCAAGGCGTGATTTTAGGGGCTTATATTCAAGGCATCCAAACCACCAATGGGATTTTCTCAGGTTCAGGTTTGGATTGGTTCACTCCTTTTGCCTTATTTACGGGACTGGGTGTGGTTGCCATGTATGCGGCACTCGGTTGTGGCTGGCTGATTATGAAAACCGACCATGAACTTCGAGATCAAATGTATGCGCTGATGCCTAAATTGACCATCGTTTTGTTTGTGGTCTTTGCAGGAGTCAGCCTCTATACCCCACTGACCCATCCTGAAATTGCAGCACGCTGGTTTGCCTTACCGAATCTACTGTACTTTAGCCCAGTACCGATCTTGGTCTTATTATTTACCTTCCTGATTTTAAAGGCATGTAAACAACGTCAGGACTTTAAACCTTTTATCTATACCTTGGCGCTCGTGTTCTTGGCCTTCACAGGCTTTGTGATTAGTCTCTGGCCGAATATCATTCCGCCATCTGTCACGATTTGGGAAGCAGCAGCACCGCATTCTAGTCAGAAATTTGCATTGGTTGGCGCTGTAATTCTGATCCCGATCATTATTGCCTATACCATCCTGTCGTATTGGGTATTCAGAGATAAAGTACGGGTCGGGGATACTGGTTATCACTAGGAAGCAATGTAATGAAACTATCTAAAACACAATGGTTTATTGTACTGTGGCTCGCTGGATTTTTAGGGTTGTTGGTGATTGCCATGTTCTTTAGAGTATTGTTAAAACTCGCTTATTAAGCTGAACTTTTTCTTTCAATTAAAAAGACTATACCTCGGTATAGTCTTTTTATCATGAATAACAACAATAAAAAATATTTATTTTCAAGCATCTAAACTATCTTTTAGATTCTGAATTTGCAAAATAGATATGACTGAACCGTATAGAAAAGCATGCGAATTTCCGACAAAGGAAAATTCAGAATGCACATAAAGCATGCTAACATCCAAATACTGACAATACACTATGTCAAATTACTTGGAAGGGTTCCAATATGCTAAAAACACAACAGGTCAAGATAATACAAGAATTCAATGCGCCAATAGACAAGGTCTTTGCCGTTCTCAGTGAACATGAAAACCTCAACAAGATTTTTGCACCCGCAAAAATTACTCGTATTAATAATGGCAAAGATGCTCGAAATGGCGTGGGTTCTGCACGTAAACTTTCGATTCCTTTAGCCCCTTCATTTGTTGAAACCAACTTGGTTTACCAAGAAAATGAATTGATTGAATATGCGATTACCAGTGGTATTAGTCCAATTAAAGCGCATCGTGGCATCATGAAGTTTAGTGATTTAGGTGGTGACCGTACTCGATTGGATTACACCATTACCTTTAAAGGACGTGTTCCTTTGATTGGCCCAATTATTAAAGCAGCGCTACAAAATGGGATCACTCGTGGTCTTAAAAAACTGAAATTTTAATACTGTTCAAGCACTTTCTCCTTGACGGTTTACTTCATTCCGTCAAGGTTGACACTATGTTTAAAGTGGAGATGTCACTGTGCCTAGCGGTTCTTTCTGAGTGATTGAATGATCTGGCTTACGCAGCAAAATTAATGCGGAGATTGCAGCCAATAAAATCATTGGAATACTCGATGCAATCACCACAATTTCACTTTGACCTGTTCCAAGTAGATAGCCTGCAACTAAAGGTCCTGCAAAAGCACCTAAGCGTCCTACGGCAACAGCAGCTCCTACACCGGTTCCGCGCATTTCAGTTGGATAATATTTTGCTGCCAAGGTGTATAAAATTGATTGACAGCCGATCACAAACATTCCGCAACTTGTAGCAAACAAAATAAAACTCGACGCGCTATTGGAATAGGCCAAACCAATTAATGAAATGAGAATACCGGCATAAACACTGGCAACAATAAAGAATTTATTCAGTCGATCCAACATCAAGCCTAGGATCAATACCCCAATCGAACCACCTAAATTAAAGCCAATCTGAATATAACTGGCTTGTTGCTTATTTAGTCCTAGTCCCGAGATTAACGTCGGTAACCAGTTCTGAAACAATGCTAAAACCAGCAAAGTACCAAAAAAGCTGAGCCATAGACTGGACGTCACCACGACACGTGGCTTGGCAAAAAGTACCGACAACACACTTGTTTTTTGTGTAGTGACCTGAGGGATTTTGTTCAGATATGCTTTTGATTCAGGTAAAAAGAAAATAAGAAGAGGAACTAAAATTAAAGGCGCAATTCCCCCTATATAAAAGATATGTCGCCATTCATGATCTGCTGTCAAAGACAAAGCCACCACGGAAGTCAAAACTCCGCCGATCGGCATACCACAATACATTGCACTCACAGCTGTCGCTTTATACTTTTCGGGCACCGCTTCTGAAACCATGGTAATTACGATGGGCAAAGCTCCACCCATGCCGAGTCCAGTCAGAAATCGAACTAAAAGTAAGGAGTTCAGATCTCTGGTAAAGGGTGTCAGTAAGGACATCAGACCAAAAATTGCAATTGAAGTGATAAATACTTTTTTGCGTCCAAACGAATCCGCAATTCTTCCTGCAATCAGCGCACCGGGTAATGTGCCTAAAACGGCGGCACTAAATACCCACCCCATCTCAGCACTGTTTAATAGCATTTCTACTTTCATCCGTGGTGCAGCAACCCCCATAGACTGCAGATCGAATCCTTCAATAATGGCAAAAATGAAACAGAGGATGAGTGTAATCACGATTGCTTGCTTTGAAGCGCCTGCCTCTATATTGGTCTCTTTTAACATTGTTATCTTCCCTTTTTGATTCTTCCAGTTTATCGATCTAAAATTCCAAATATCAATTTAAATATCCTTTAAGTCGCTAAAAAGACTAGCAGAGCGAATATAGTTACGCAATATGTATTAAAATTATGCAATATGTAATTCAAATAACTTAAGGAGTCTCATTTGAAATATAACAAAAAGATTATTTTTAAATCGCTGTTATTGGCTCCAATTCCCTTACTCTGCTTTATGGCTGTGCTGTTTATTCTTATCAATAATGAGTTTAAATTGAGTTCAATATTTGCAGTTATTGTCGGGCATCTTCTGGTTTATTTGGCTTATTGCCTTTTGAGTGTTCCATTTTCATTCTTGTTCTCACTTGTCTTAAACCGATATCAATATCTGAATTTTCTCACAATCTGCTTAAGCTCATTCGTCGTTGCGACACCCTTTTTCATTCTTTTCAGTTGGGCCCACACAGGCCAACTTCCAAAGCAATGGTGGTTGGTCTATGCAGATGTTTTTTTCTTGTTTATCGCCCTCATTCCAGCGGTTTGTTACTGGCTGATTTTGATTCATCATAAATCCCACCAGCCAGATCGCATCGATTTATAAAATCTTTACTAAATCAGATAAATGCTGAATAGTGTGTGTGATATTTAATTGCAACTGATTGGGTAAATTGTTTGGGTTATACCAACAGGTCGAGATCTGACAAGAAGCAGCACCTTTCATATCTGCTTCAAGACTATCCCCAATGAACAGAACGTCTTCTTTCGCAATCTGGCTTCTCTGTAAACATGTTTCAAAAAAACGCTGATCCGGTTTTTCATAACCAATGTCATCTGAGATATATAAATCAGAGAAATGCGGTAATAAGCCAGCCAAACCTAAACGAGCTCTTTGTTGACTGAGAATACTATTGGATGCAGCAAATAACTTATATTTTTGACTTAAATAATGAATAGCTTCAGCTGCACCAGCTTCAAGCGTATGTTCTTTGGCTAAATTTCCCTGAAAGGTGTCACGGAAATGATCATGATTAAGCTCAACGTTTAATGCCCGAAATAGTTCTTTAAATCGATTATTAATGACATCTTGTACCGTAATTTGACCTAACTTCTGCTTTTCCCACAAATGATGATTAATGTCCTTATAGGTTGAATAAGTAGCATCATCATGATCTAGATTAAATTCAGCAAAAGATTGCATAAATGCAGCGCGGTTAGCGACACTAAAGTTCAACAAAGTATCATCAATATCAAAGAATATAGCCTTGTACATCAGAGCAATCTTACAACCGAAGCAAATATTGAGATAATTTTATTATACCGAGTGATAAAAGAGCAAGCCGATGCGGCCTGCTCAATGCTCGATATACTCGTCTGACTATCCTCTCAGTCTTTATCTCGCATCCACATCCAGACCAACACTGCTGCCATACAGGCAATCAGTGGATAGACCACCCACGGATGTGGAATGGTCCATATCATAATACCCGCAGCAATACTCATACTCACGGTAGAGATATATTTTGCTTTCTTGGGGATACGTCGGTTTTCTTGCCATTCTTGAATAATCGGTCCGATAAAACGATGGTTGAGAAACCATTGATGGAGCTTTTCAGAGCCTCTGGCTGCAAAGAACACTGCTAACAGGATAAAATCAACCGTTGGTAGCCCTGGAATAAAAATGCCAAGAATCCCTAAACCGATGCATAGCCAAGCCAGACAGATAAACAATAATCGCCACCACACTGAACGCGCTAACTTGCTTGCTGGCTGTGGTGTTGGCGATAAGGTCTCTGTTTTCATTTGATTATCCATGCGATTAATGTTCCCCATACCAAATAAGCTGTTACTACCTGATCACTTATTTCAACTCATCGAGCTGGATTAATGCCTTTCCGAAATAGCCAAATGCATCTAAAGCGCCTTGTACCACACGATCTTGTAACACTTGGTCAAAATCAGCCTCATCAAGTGCCTCAACAAAACGTTTCCACACCTTTGCTCGACCTTCTGGATAAGCCGCCAGATTCCGCGCTGCAAAGGTTTCGGAGAAACCTAACTGCTTCTGCGCTTGTTTAAATAGAAATGCGGCACCTAAAGTTGATCCTTCTGACACATAGATCCAACCCAGTGCTTCAGGCAATTTGACTTCAGCACTTTGTAATGTCTGACCTGCGGGCTGAATACCCAAATCCTGCAAGTCATCAAAGGCTTGTTGAGAACGGCCACGAATTCCTAAATCGGGAATCAGTCCAGCCACCCCTTCTTTTTCAAACAAATGCTCGATTTCTTGCTGAAAATAATATTGAGACAACGTGAATTGCCCATATTTTTCCTTGCTCGAAAAGACGTCTGCTTGCGCCATTAAGTTATGCATACGTTCATGCTCTGCCGCTGTTTCTTGCTTTAGACGCTGAGAAAGGCGATTGGCAATTATTTGCTCTGTTGCTGCGTTCATCATTATTCTCCTAGGAAAGGATAGGACTCATCGGTTAACGACTCCGACTGAGTTTGAGTTGCACGGGGAAATCCACAATAACGGTCACTGCTCGACCATTAACTTTGTAAGGTTAGAATTTGGACTGACGAGCAGCCTGTAGAACGCGCTGATCTAGACTGCTAATCCCTGAACTTTGTTTTAATTGAATCTCGATAGGCTGACCGTTTTCATTGATACGTAGCCGTAATTCGACCACACGGTTTTGTTGTTTAAGTTCCCGATCATCGTAAGCAAGTTTGCCAAAGCTCAATACATCAACACTGCTGACTTGAACAGGTTCATCACGATCAACTTGGCTTTCCGGCGCACGAGCCAATTCCTGTTGTGTTGCTGCTGTATTTACACCACCCGACTGGGATTGAGCCTGCCCTATTTGTTGTTTCGAACTGAGCGGATTTTCTGTCAACATCTGCGAAGATTGATCCGCTTGGGTATCTTGCTTCACTTTAGTTTCAGAAACTTGAGCCGCTATTGCTGCTGTGGATGTCGCAGCTAAACTCGCAACTTTGTGGCTACTTTGTTGCTTAGCCACTTCATGCACAGCACTCTGACTGCTTATCACTTTTTGTTCTGTGTTTTCAGTATTGGTCGGAGCAGCGCGAGTGCTTGTTTGTTTTTCTAATACGGGTATTGTTGATGTTTGGGCAACTTCAACTTTTGCAGTTGCTTGAGGAGATGCATGTTCTGAAGCTGATAAAGACACGAAATGGACTTTCAACGCATCTACTTTGGGTGAAGTAGCCAAAGTATAAGGCTCAATAAAATGGCTCAATGACCACACGCCAATTAGATGAAAAACCACGACTAAGGTCACAATAATCGACTTACGCTGTGAATGTGCAAAGACCCCAATAGATGGTGTTTTTGTACTAAAGTCAGAGAGCGGATTTAGGAATTTTGATTTCATCACCATCCTCCTAAAAACGATGCTCAAGCTTTAAGCTGACATTGTGTTTGTCATAAGAATATAACCAATCCACATTGCTATTATTACGGTTATAGCGATAGGTCAAATTCGGCGTCATTCCATAGAATTTGAAACGAGGCATTTGCAACACAAAGGTGTAGTTTTGCTCAAAATCTTGACGACGTGTTTGAAATGCCGCCACGTAACGATCAAACTGGCGCCAGCGATACAAACTGAATAAAGTGGTATTAAAGCCAGCACTCCACGGTTTACTCAGACCCAAACGAACACCTTGCTGCTGATAGGCTGCCATGTATTTTTCTTGGGTATCATGATCTAAGACATCCGCACCACCAAACAAGGTCCATTGTTCAGGTAAGATTTTCCAAAAGGTCAGCATGGCTGAACTTTCTTTGCCATCTAAAGTTTTATATGTTTGATAATTTAAATCTTTGATTTCAGCTTCAAGCTTGAGTGCTTTATCGGCGGAGATAAATCGCATCCATTCCGCACGTGCCCCCCAGGCATTGTACAAACCATCATTGGCATAACGTTTATGCTCAAATAGCGGTGCAATTGTGATTTGATTTTTTAAATCAAAAAAACTATAACCTGCATTGATATTCAGTGTGGATTCATTAAAGTCAGCATGATCGTCATAAGATTGTCCATACGCTAAACCACGTAAGGAAACCCCATGATTGCCATAGAGCGAAAAGCGTTTCATTAAACTGGCTTCATAGTCCATACCCGTTGCCGACTCAGCTTTAGGACTTCCACGGGTAATTTCCTGAATGGGGATCACATTGCCTTTTTGGTCAAGGCCATACAACATCCAAGTTTTACTTTGTTCAGAAGAACTATTTAGATTCGTGGCATAGGTTGGTCCAGTTGCAACACTGCCTTGCCATGCGTCACGTTGATCAAGGGCTTTGACAAATAGCTTAACCGTTTGCTCGACCTCAGGTGGAATCACCCCACGATCACTTTTCCCCAATTTGCTCTGAATCGATGTAAAAAGGCGTGCTGCTTGTTTGTTCTTCTGCTGTTCAAACAGCACGCGCGCTAACTCAAGTTCACAAATCAGATTATTGGGTTGTTTATTGAGACTACTTTGGAATTTTTGCTCGGCTAATTTGAGTTTTCCTTGAGTACGTGCCAATGCACCCTCGGCAAAATCAGTTAAAGCTTGGTCATAGCCATCATATTGTTGATAATGCTTTAGATAAACGACAGCATTGCCCCATTGCTTTTGCATAACAGCCAAATATAAAGCTTTTGCCAGATCATCTTGGTTCTTCTCAACCTCAAATACTTGACCATTAATCACAATATTCGGTAATTCGTCTGTGCTCCGAATTGCCCCTTGTTGTTGTAATTGATGCTGTTGTTGTAATAAATTCTGATCCAAGTTTTGATTCAGGCGAAGTTGTGTCTCATCATCTGCATAAAGTGATGAACTCGCCAATAAAATCAAACAGCACAGCAATGTTCTTTTCATAAAAACCGCAAAACAAAAGTAAAAATCATCAAGTCATAAACAAGAAAAAGGAATCTACAGCAGTAGATTCCTTTCACTGTGATTAGTTTTTCGCACCACCAAAGGCAGTGTTATAAGCAGCATTATTAAACTCGGCAATACCCGCTAAAGCTGCAGCATTTGCACCAAAGAAGTGTCCTTGAACAATACCTGAATTATTTAGCCCAGCCGTACCAGTTGCACTTGCACCGCCACTGAATGCCGCAGTACCTGGATTAAATGTCACACCGTTCAAGCTTAAGCTTGAAACAGCAGTCCCTGTTCCAGTTAATGACCCTTCTAAAGTGCCTGCACCAAAGTTAGCAGTTAAATTACCACTTAACAGATTGGTTGCTGAACCATTAATCCCTGCAACGGTATAGGTCGCCGTACCAGCAGTCGGTACTGTGGTATTGGTATTGTCACCTGCGTAATAAACAGTATGACTTGCACTTGCTGCTGTATCGCCCGCTTTCCACCATTCACCAAAATAGACTTCCTGTGTGCCCACCTGACCAAAATTGAAATTACCTAAGGCACTATGTGAAGGTGGCATTGCCGAAACAGGAATATGGGAGATATTAAAAGTTTTGCTGCCGACAGTAACATCAGTATTGCTTGCACCGCGTGCAGTGAACGCTTGTGCCAAACCTTTTAACGAGCTAAAACCTGTAAATGCATTGTAGGGTGCACCAGCCGCTTGTACAGAAACGGCAGCTGCACCACCTGGATGACTCGCATTTGCAGCAGCGCCAATAATGATATTGTTTTCATTACTTGAAGCACCATCAATACCTGCATGTGCAAACACAGCAGAACATGCAACAAGACCGATAAACAGTTGAGAGATTTTCATTTATTGTTACTCCATTTTTCTAAAGCTAAGTTATTGTTTCAATAAAGATAACGCTATCGTTATCTATTTAGTTATAGGAACAGTAAGATCTATAACTGCCCCTTGGTTTTGTAAATAATAATCATTCAATATTATTATTTACCTTTATCTAATTCCAACTGATGTGAAGGTTGGAATTAAATTCTGTGTTAAAACTTGGTGGTCCAGCTGACTTTTAAAGTACGACCTGGTGCAGCCATTGCACTGCGAGTGAGTGGATCGATATAAAATTGGTTTGAAAGGTTATTACCTACAAATTCAACTGTGTTATAGGTATCAACTTGATAGCGTGCATAGGCATCAAAAATCCAAGTATCGTCCCAAGCGAGAGGCACATTTAGGTAATAGCCTTTATTGATACCTGCATCATTATTTTTACGTAATGGACTTTCATAGCCTTTGTAGAAAGTTGCTCGCGCACCAAGTTCAAGCCTTTCATCTAGAAAACGCGCGCCGAATAAAGCATGTGCGCTGAGTTCGGGTGTTGACATCGTTACCAGATAGCCGTTCGGAAAACCATCATCGACGCAACGTTGATAAGCATCGCGGAATTGAACGCCTTGATCTGTTTGTACGATACCGCTGTTGATCATTTTATTAATGGCGCTATTGCTGTCACAAACCTCATTTTTAAGGTTATAAGCCATACTTAAATCAGTAAAGAAAGCACCATTATCAAAACGGCTTTGCAACTCAAGGCCAGAAAGCTTTTGCTCATCCATATTGGTAAAAATCAGATTTTGATTACGCTCAATCACATTTTTGGTTTTGTTGTAGTAATAGGCCAGCTTAATATCGGCATTACGTGCTGAGCTTAACCAGTTACGCATGTCATAGACATAACCCACTTCATAATTAAACGCATGTTCGGGCTTAATCGCCTGATATGGCATCATTGCTGAGAAACCAACGGTACTCTCAAATAAGCTCGGTAAGCGATATTCCTCTGCATAACGTACATAAAGCCGATTATTTTCAGTCAAATGAATAGATGCACCAAGTTGAGGTGCCCAGCCACTGTCTTTTACTTTCTGGGCTGATTCAATCGGGACCTGCTCAATCACAACAGGCTGGAAACCATTCCCGATAACCACATACTTCTGCCCTGAGGCATTCAGTTGATTTAATATATTATCGGCTAAGGCCAAATGACCATTGTCATCAGCTTTCCAAGAGAGTGTATTTTTCTGTGACCAAATCCGGCTGTACAAAGCCGTTTCTGATGCAGGCACCGTTTCTAAACGGCCATCCCAATCAGGATTGTTAGCTGCATAACGTTGCGTTAAAAGAGTTAGCATACGTTGTTGCTGAGCATCATAACTCTCAGGCATGGTTCGATACTCAAAGTTGTATTCTTTGACTTTACTTTTCTTGGTAAATAACGGATTTAAAGAGGGATCAATACCATCTCTGATCGATTTATTTAAGAAGTCATCAAAAGCCCAATAAGAGCGATAACGCATGCCAGCATCGAAACTTAACCAAGAGGTTGGACGATAGTTAAAATTAAAATCAAAGGTCTTTTCTTCACGACGTCCGGCACGAGGTAAAGCTTGATATAAGGAATAACTTGGACCATATTCACCATAAACATCGTCAGAAGTAAGCTTTTCTTTTAAGAAGCTTCCCCCCAAAGTTAAATCGAGCTGATGAGTTAATTGTGCTTTATTACTGATACTAATACCTTGACGTCGATTGTCTGAATGACTGATTGCCGTATTGATCAGACGATTATCTCTAAAATCAATAATCGTTGGCCATCCTCCCCGTGTATAGGTTTGGCTTTCGGTGTCGGTTTGCCAAATATTGGTATAGAAATCAATCCACTGATTATTCTCAGGTTTATATTTGTATTCTAAGCTATAGGCCTTAGAACGAATATCACTGAGTGGCCATTGCGGTACACCAATTTCAGGGGTTAGCCCCCATTCAATTCGTGAAGGCATGATCTCACCAAACCTATTTTTGGTATCTCGATAAGTGAATTTCAGTGCTTGATCATCAGTTGGTCGATAACCTGCCTTGAATAACCAAGACTCCATCTGGCTAGATGTATTCGGAACTTCATTACCAGGCTTATAGGAATGCGCAAAATAAGGAATAAAATCAAGACTATTACTTGGCTCGGCCCGCTTGTAATACCCAGCACCGTGGGTACCTGAAAAATAGTTACCACGTTCACGAACAGCATAAACCGCCAATAAATCAAATTTGTCCTGTTTCATTGCCAATGCAAGTCGGCCCGCTAAATCATCTCCCGAGAAGTTAGAATTATCATTGCGGGTTCGGTTCTTTTTATAAATATCTGGATCGTATTTTTGACCATTAATGTCCTCCCACGGCGTCGTATCATTATAGTTTTTGCCGATTTTACTCATGTCAGGTAGTGAGGGATCAATGGAATTGGTTGAGCCTTCTACTTTTAGTTCTGCGCCAAAGGTTTTACCTGGACGAACAATATCATCCGCTTCTAAGGTCTTGACCACAACACCACCACCGACTGAGGTTGTGGTATTCCGTTCAAGTGATGGACCTTTAATCACTTCAATACCCGCAATCAGATTAGGGTCGATATAATTTCGATTATTCACCCCATTGTAGCCACGCCACACCGCAATCGACTGCTCAGTACCGTCAATAGTTAATGGCACTCGACCTACCCCTTGCACACCACGAACACTCGGATCTAAAGCACCACTATTACGGGCATCGCCACTATAAACCCCAACCATCCCTTGTAAAACATCGGCTGGATTGGTGCCTTTAAAACGCTCAATATAGTCTTTGCCTGCATAAACAGAAGATCGATTGGCATCATAAACTCGATTGCTACCCTGAGTATCACGATCTTCTTGACCATAGACCACCATTGGCGTCAAACGAACAGAGATTTCGTCATCTTGAGCTAGTGTCGAAGATGTATGATTCATCGCAGTTACTGGTGCACTTGAAGCTGCATTGCTGTTTTTAGCTGTCTTTTTTGCCAGTGTATAACCCTGTCCGACTTTGACTGCATAGAATGCCGAAGATGCTAAAATATGCTGAAAACCTTGCGCTAATGCATAGCTGCCTTTTAATCCTGAACTGTATTGCCCTCTTAATTGCTGCGCATCAATGGCAATTGATGTCCCCGATTGTTCAGCAAACTGATTCAATACATTGGCCAAAGTTCCTGCAGGAATATTATAAGATTTTGCCGCAACGGTTTCTGCATAAGCATGTTGCATGGGTAAAGCTAAACTCGCAATACACGCTGTATGTACAGCAAATGCGAGTGTTGAAAACCGAAATAAGTTCCGACTTCGCATTTGACCCTCTTCGACTTTCTTCATTCTTGCCCGCCCCAGTAAATGTAAATAAGAATCATTAAACCCATTGAAATAAAATGATCCCAAATTTATTGCTTCTACTTACTATGACGAACAGCTTTAAAAAAAGTGGAACCTAAATGCTAAAAAAAATTTAATTTTTTTGAATGTAGATATTCAAGACACCCACACCTATTATTTATTGATTATTTTTTTGATGAAATAACAATGAGATAAGGTGTTATTTGATAAACTGTTAAGTTGGGAAATACTGTTGCTAATAATTTAAGTGCATCTTGAGTTTGGTCTAATGGCAACACGGCATTCACTTGAATCTTGCTTAATGCCTCCGCATTAAAAAGAATTTTACCTTTGTAGTTTTGATCTAATTCTTTGAGTACTTGATCCAGTGGTAAATCCTCTACCATCAATTGGTGTTTATTCCACTTTTGTTGTTCATTATAAATATTGAGTGCTGAAATAGGCTGCACTCCATCCTGATTCATACTCACAGCCTGTCCTGCACTCACAATCACTTGTTGTTTGGAATACACATTTGCTGCTTGCAACCGTACCCGAGAATGCAACATTTTTAACTCGGTTACAGTAGGCGCATAATTCACACTAAACACTGTCCCTAATGCTTGAATCTGACCATGCTTGGTTTTAACTAAAAATGGACGCTGTGGATCTTTAGCAACATCCACATAAATTTGCCCCTGTACCAATTCAACAATACGTTGATTGGCTTGAAAATCGATATTGACTGCACTCTTGCCTCTTAGAATTAAACGCGAACCATCTTGTAAGGTTTGGGTGGTCCATTGTGCTGAATCGCCCTGAATGTCCGCTGTTACATAAGCAATAGAGTAATCTGATACATAAAAAATGCTGCCACTGACTGCAATCAAAGCAATCGCAAAAGCACTCCCTACTCTCAGGTTTTTATAGACTTTCGCTGAACCTAAACCTGCTTTGAGCGCTGACTTGACCACTTTTTTATGCTGCGTACTTTGAGATACGTTTTGAATCGAACAAAGACATTGCTCAATATCAGCTGCAATTTTTTGATGTTGTTGGCTGTTCTGTTTCCATTGATTAAACTTTAATTGCGCATTTTTTCGTGTTGGTTCATCGTCTGAGCTTAACTGCACAATCCATAATGCAGCTTCCTCAACCAATCGATGATGATCTTGCTTATCGATTGCCATTTAAGTGCTGAAATCCATTTCTAAACGAGCCTGATAGCAACGAATCAAACAATTTGCTAAATATTTTTGGATCATTTTGGTTGAAACACCCAACTGTTCGGCAACCTCTTTATGCGTATAGCCTTCCAAATAATGCAGAATAAATGCTTGCTGTGCTTTGGCAGAGACATCTTCCAAGGCTTTACACATTTGATCGAGTGCTTGAACAATCTGCATTTGCTCTTCAGGTGAAGTTACACCATCCAGCATATATTCCATTTGGCTCAAGCCATCTAAATAGGCTTGCTCAATGCGTTTACGGCGCACTTGATCAATAAGTAAATTTTTCGCAATTGAGGTGAGATAGGCGCGTGGTTCTTTAATTCCGAAAAGTTCGTCACGCGTTTGCAGTAATTTAATAAAGGTATCTTGTACTAAGTCAGCAGCTTGATCAGTATTGCCTATTTTTTGTCTCAACCATTGATGAAGCCAGCCTCTATGGTTTCTGTATAACTCATCTACAAGCATAGGGGTTTTGTTCACGATCATCTGACTCAAAACAAAGTATGCTTAAATGATAATAATTATCATTTAAAAAATCAAGCAAGAATCTGACAAACTTGTATTGACTGTTATTTTTATAGACATCCAGTTCAAATCGAATGAGTGAGCAACACAACTATAAATTATAGCTTATTGATTTAATTGACCTTCAACCCAATTAATTAACTCATTCATGTGTCTATTTCGGCGTTTTAATTGCTCTTTATTTGGAATGTAATAACACAAGTCAGATTGCACAGACTGTGTTGGCAATGTTTGCAGTAATTTCGCATCAATTAATCGACGAACTAAGGTGCTGGAACAAAATACCAATCCATCACTGGCAAGTGCTTCTTGAATACCAAAAATTTCTTGATCAAAGTTTCTGAGCTGAATGTTTAAACGCGCTAAACCATTCTCTTCAAGCCATGTTTGTAATGGCGGTTTCGGTAAATTCTTATTTTTCCATTCTGTACTTAATAGTGTAATTGCTTGTTCGGTCCACGCGCTCATATCTAGTCGGGCTGCCGCATACACATTAAAAGACTCATATCTAATAATATCTGATGCAACAACGGATGAAACAGCACCATAGCGAATTGGTAACGCATATAGATGATTTTCCAGACTTTCTCCAGTAGAGATTTCGATAGAGATCTCTGGATGCTTTTCAGCAAATGCCTGCATAGATGGAATCAAAACCATTGCAGCAAGTGAGGAAGTGGTGGTGATCTTAATCACACGACTGGCAGCACTCACCTCTTCCAAAGCATCTTCAATGGTGCGGAATCCATTTGATATTGCACTCGCTAATCTCTCGCCGGTCTTGGTTAAGCTGATTTTTCGAACCTGTCGATAAAACAAATCCACATTTAAACGGTTTTCCAGATTACCAACGTGATGTGAAATCGCCGTAGGGGTTAGCGATAGCTCTTCAGCGGCCAATTTAAAACTGCCTAATCGAGCAGCAGATTCAAATGCCTTTAGTGCTTGTAATGAAACCTGCATTTTCAACACTCCATAAACAAGTTTTATAGATGAATTTAACTCATTCATAGCTGTGATTTACTCGTTTGTCCAGTCTGTAATGAGCACTTAAGATGAGTTTATCGTTTAATTCCTCAAGTGACCGATCATGACGACCTTATTACATATTGATGCCAGTGTTCGAGCAGCTTTCAATCCGAATCCAAATCATAACTCCATTTCAAAGAATATTGCGAAGCGCTTTATCAGTGCATTACAAAAGCAACACGCGATAGATGAATATATTTATCGTGATGTTGGTGTGAATCCACCAGCTTTTATTAATCAAGATTGGATCGGTGCTGTGTTTACTCCTGAAGAAAAAAGAACACGGAGCCAAAAAGATCTTTTGGCTCTATCAGACCAATTGATTGCCGAAGTCTCAGCAGCTCATCTGATCGTGATTTCCTCACCAATGTATAACTATGGTATGCCTGCGCAGTTAAAAGCATGGTTTGATCAAATCATCCGGATCAATAAAACGTTTGACTTTGACCTTGCGCGTGGTGACTTTCCACTCCAACCCTTACTATCAGGTAAACGTCTGGTCATCATTAGCTCAAGTGGTGAATTTGGTTTTGACACCGATGGGATTCGCGCGAATCAAGGTCATCTCGTCCCGCATCTGCGAACCTTAAGTAAATATTTAGGGGTTGAGCAGATTTATGAAATTGCATCTGAATATCAAGAATTTGCAGATATTCGCCATCAGAACTCACTAGCACATGCATTACATCAAGCGGAATCCCTTGCTGAAAAGTTAATATTTGTGGATCAAAAAAGTCCTGTAACACAGCTCGAATATAAATAAGATCAAGCTCTAGACATAAAGTCTGATCAAGATTGAAAGCGCGTGAATAAAGTGATGATCTGATCACTTTATTCCGCTCTATTTGGCCATTATTCAGAAAAATTACTCTGCTTCTAAAGCATCGATCATTGCAAAAGCAGTAACTCGTGCAGAAAATGGGTTCTGACCTGTAATTAAATTCGCATCTCGTACGACATTCGGTAAAAAAGGAATAAACTTCCTTTGATAATGTGCTCCACGTTCTTTGGCAAGCTCTTCGGCGTTATAAGGAACTTTCTTGGCGACTCCTGCCAAAACTTCTTCACACCATGCAAATCCTGTAAGTTTCTTTCCGGCAATTAAATATTGTCCTGTAGAAAGTCGAACATTAAGCAACCCACAATAGCCATGACAGACACTGGCAACAACACCGCCTTGTTCATAGATATTTTTAGTGATGTCCTGCAATTCAGCATTGTCTAGAAAGTCCCACATAACCCCATGCCCACCGGTGTAATAGATGGCATCATAATCTTGCCAGTTAATCTCAGAAGGTTTTTTTGTTGTTTCAAGTAATTGCATAAATGTAGGATCATTTTTACGCTTAAGCACAGAAGCATCGGCAACAAAACGCTCTAATGACTTAGGTTCTATCGGAGATAAACCGCCATTAGGGCTCACAATATCTTGAAGATAATTTTGCTTTTCAAACTCATCATAGGCATGCGTTAGCTCGCCTAACCATAGCCCTGTTGGCCGGTCGATCCCTTCATATTTCGAGATATTGGTTACAACATGCAGGATACGTTTCGACATCTTTTACCTCGGCTTTATAAATTTATTTTAGTCTTGCTTTTGTCTAACTATAAGCTTAAAGTTTGCTTGAATGTCAAGAGGAGATCAGTAAGATGAATATTAGTGAATTATCAAAACAAAGTGGTCTAAGCACCCCAACGATTCGCTATTATGAACAAATCAAACTGCTGCCCAAGGCAAAACGTAAATCCAATGGTTACCGACATTATAGTGAGAATGATCTCAAGCAATTATTCCTGATTCAACAGGCTCAGCAAGTTGGCTTTTCTCTGACAGAAATTAAAGCGTTCTTACCTTCAAACGTCTCTTCATGGGATCATGATATCCTGATCGGCTTACTTGAGAGCAAAATCAAGGATATTGAAGAGCTTGAACAAAAACTTGCAATCAGTAAACAAAACCTGCAAATGATGATTATAGCGATCAATAGCAAACCAGATGAAATTACCTGTGAAGAAAATGCGCAACGTTTGCTTAATCTTTACTATACCAACGACAAAGCCTAATACTTTGTTTATAAGTTTTTAGGCTGCAACCACGGCTCCTATTCATAAACAAATGCACAAAAGCACTTGACCTTAAACCTAACTTTAAACATAGCATCAATCTCAGGTAATGAATGAGGAACCTGTCATGTTTAAAGTTTGGAAATTCCCAAAATGGTTGATTGGCTTTTTTATGCTTATATTCATCAGTAATATGGCTTATGCAACCGAAACTACTCAACAGCATTTACAAGCTAAGCCAAAAAGCAAAATTTTGGTGGTGATGACCAACCACTCAGCTTATCCAACTCGTTCAGATACGACAGGATTATGGCTGACTGAACTCACGCATTTTTATGATGTTGCGCTTGCGGCTGGCTATGACATGGATTTTGTCAGTCCACGAGGTGGTGTTGTACCTCTAGATGAGCGTAGCCTAAAGCCAATTTATGTGGATCAATCAGCAAAAAAACATCTGGCTGACCCTCAATTTATGCAGCGCTTAAATAATACTCTTACGCCTAACGCTATTGATCCTTCTCATTACAAAGCAGTTTATTATACAGGTGGTCATGGCACCATGTGGGATTTTCCCAACAACCAAGCGCTAAAGAATATTAGTGAAAAAATTTACCAACAAGGTGGCATCGTATCTGCAGTTTGTCATGGTGTTGGAGGATTATTGCCACTACAAGATACGACTGGTAAAGCACTCATTGCAGGTCGAACTGTTACTGGTTTTGCCAATATTGAAGAAAGCTTGTCTGGGATAAAATCTCAAGTTCCTTTCTCCTTACAAGATGGATTGGTCACACGCGGCGCAAAGTATAAGCGTGGCTTTTTACCCTTTACATCTTATGTGATTACTGACGATCGAATAATCACTGGGCAGAATCCGCAATCCAGTAAAGAAATTGCTGAAGCCGTTGTCAAACGGTTAAAAACTTTGAATTAAAATCGTTAATAAAAAGCCAGTTTAAAAGAGCTGGCCTTTTTATCAAATTAAATTGACCCAAAACCCTCTTTTGCCCTCAATTGAATATCTGATCCATTCAGCTTCCTCTGCTGATTGATTTTCTTCCTCTGAAAACGCTTGACCTTAAAGTGAGCTTTAATCTTAGCATTTCATTTAGGTTAATAGGAGGAACATCAACATGTTCAACAATTTTGCTTTAACTCGTAACATCGTTACGATATCCATCGGCTTATTACTCGGCACAGCAAGCTATGCAGCTGAAGCCCCAATCAATACCACCACAAGCGATATTACTGCTCCAAATACAAAGCAAACGACTGTCGTTGAGTTTGGTCCCTATAAAGTCAATGTGCCGAAAGGCGGCTATTATGATCGTTTCCGTATGAATCCAAACTTAGATGAAGTGGCCAAAGACCCTGCGGCAGGAAATATTGACTACTTTCGTAGTATTCCTAAAAAGCTGGTTGATACACGAGTAGGTCAAGTCTGGTCACCGAATTTCTATTATCGAACCAGTAATGTTCAAGTATTGATGTTAGCGCCTATTGCAAAATTAAAAGCTAAACTCCCCGCTCCACTTGAACCTTTACAGCCACTCCCAGGGTATGGCTTGGTTTCATTGACTTTCTTCTCTTATGCCGTGGGTGATGTCGATCCCTACGATGAGGTTTCTGTTGCCATTGTGGTTCGTCAGCCTGGTGCACATCACTTTAATAGCACTGAATTGCTCAGCTCTATGCGAAATCATACCTATTATGGACATGTACTGGCCTTGCCTGTTGATACAGAAATTGCTCGTGTTCGTGGTGTTTATGGTTATCAACTACCTAAGTGGTTAACCCCAATTGATATGAAAATTGATACTCAAAACCTACAGGCTCATATTTTTAATACTGATGGCAAGCCAGATTTAAGTCTGACAGCCCCCTTACCTAAAATTAAAACAGTCAAACCACAATCTCGAATTGAAACCAAGACCATGTATCAGTTAGTTGATGGCAAATGGCACAGTACTTCTGTGGAATCGAATACGCTTGCATTTGGACAGAAGCTATTTCCTAAAAATGTGCAACTTGTCCGCAGTGGTGGTCCGTTGACCAAATTACTTGATGACTTAGGTGCAAATAAGATCTTACGTTTGGATGTGGTAAAAGATGCTCAATTGGCTCTGAATATGCCGGTTCCTTTTCCTGCGTTAGATCAAGTTAAAGACAATAAAAAATAAATATCAGAACATAAAAAATCCGCTTTCTGAGTAAAGCGGATTTTTTTATAGACAGAAATCACTTTTTCCTTTCAAATATTTTTAAGCGCCTACCAATAAAAAAACCAATTACAGATTGTTCTGCAATTGGCTGTTGTTCAATCTATTGCCTGAGTATTGGCGACTTCTTGGTCCATTTAAGATGCAAATGAATAGCTGCGCATCCGTTGTTTATATTGACGAGTTCGACGCGCCATTGCGGCTTGTTGCAAAATCAACGCCCAAAGCGGAGAGACTTTTGGATTAGTCGATTTACCAAGACTGAGTTTACGCAACTGGAATTTCACGGTTGCCATATTGGCCAATGAAGCTAAGGTTTTATTTTCCCAAGTAATTGCTTTCAACTCTGGTGCCGTATTTTGTCCTTGTTTCCACTCATTTGGGAGATTTGGATCAATAGCCAAAGCTGTGGCAATCCCAACCATATCTACACCACTATCAATCACCTGTTCAGCCACTTGTTTACGTCTAATTCCACCTGTCACCATTACAGGCATCTTGGCCACTTTACCGATCTCTTGAGCAAACTCTAAAAAGTAAGCTTCACGTGCCAAGGTACGACCATCGCGTGCCTGACCTTGCATGGCAGGTGCTTCATAGCTACCACCAGATAACTCCACCAAATCAACAGCCAGTTCGTTGAGCATTACAACCACTTGTTGCGCATCTTCAGCACTAAAACCACCGCGTTGGAAATCGGCCGAATTCAGCTTCACCGCCACTGTAAATCTGTCTGAAACCACAGCGCGCACCGCTTTAACAATTTCAATCAAAATACGTGCACGATTTTCCAAAGAGCCGCCCCACTGATCTTGGCGCTTATTACTGAGTGGAGAAAGAAACTGACTGAGTAAATAACCATGTGCCGCATGAATTTCAACACCAGTAAAACCAGCTTTTTCGCCTAAACGAGCAGTGTTGGCAAAACGTTGGATCACTTCATCAATCATCGCTTGGTCCATTTCAATCGGTGTATTAAAACGATCTGACATTTTTCCCAGATCTAAAGCAACTGCAGAAGGCGCCCACGTTTCTTGACCTAAATTGGCTTGCATTTGACGACCAGGATGATTGATTTGCAGCAAAACTTGCGCACCTTTCGAACCACCTATTTGCGCCCATCGTTTAAAGGTATCCAAATACTTTTCATCTTCCAGAACGACACCACCAGGTCCTGTCATAGCACGACGATCCACCATGACATTACCTGTGATAATCAAACCTACACCTCCATCCGCCCAAGCTTGGTATAAACGCATCAGCTCTTCAGATGGTGCATGATTTAAATCCGCCATATTTTCTTCCATTGCAGCTTTTGCAATACGATTTGGGATATGTGAACCATTTGGGAGAACTAATTTTTCAAAAACTTTCATTTTTATCACCTCATTGAGTATGGATTTACTTTAAGATTAAAGTGAACTTTAATGTCAATCCCTTTTTTATTTGTTCAGTAAATTATTTTTAAAGTTGCATAACTTCATCAGCTTAGATCAATATAGCTGCACTCTTTTTTTAGATAAAAAAATAGAGGCAAATATGCCTCTATTCCTGAATAGTATGTTGAATGAAATCAATACGGCTATGCGCGGATGAACGCCAATAAGTCTGGATTAATCACATCGGCATTCACGGTTAACATGCCATGCGAAAAACCTTTATACGTTTTTAAAGTGCCGTTCTGTACTAACTTCGCAGACAATGCCCCAGAATTTTCATAAGGTACAACTTGATCATCATCACCATGCATCACCAGTACAGGGACTGAAATCTTTTTCAGGTCCTCAGTAAAATCAGTCTGGGAAAAGGCCACAATGCCATCATAATGTGCTTTTGCCCCCCCCATCATGCCTTGACGCCACCAATTCCAGATCACAGGTACAGACGGATTTGCATCTGGACGGTTAAAACCGTAGAAAGGCCCTGCTGGTAAGTCATAGTAAAATTGCGAACGATTTTTAAATAACTGATTTTGCAAGTCATCAAAGACTTCTTTAGGCAGACCATCAGGATTATTCGCTGTTTTAACCATAATGGGTGGCACCGCACTCACCAAAACGGCCTTGGCAACATTCGCTTCGCCATGACGTGCAATATAGTGAGCCACCTCACCACCACCTGTTGAGTGGCCAATATGAATCGCATTCTTAATCCCAAGATGCTGTACTACAGCCGCAACATCATCTGCATAATGGTCCATATCGTGACCATCCCAAACTTGACTGGAACGACCATGTCCACGACGGTCATGTGCGACAACACGGAAACCCTCATTTAGAAAGAATAATAGTTGGGCATCCCAATCATCTGAGCTGAGTGGCCAGCCATGATGAAAAAATAAGACCTGCGCATCCCGAGGTCCCCAGTCTTTATAAAAAATATCTACACCATCTTTTGTCGTAACGTAAGCCATCTTTGTTTCTCCTGTGTAAGATTTACACTGTCGAGTTCTGATCTATGTTCTAATCAATGTTCGTGAAATCTCAAACTATCCACATGGATAGTGACTCTATACTAAGATTAAAGTTCGCTTTAAGGTCAATATAATTAGTCCCATTCTGATAACAAAAGTGTAATTTCGTGCTTTCTAAAATTGAGTAGAAGTTTAATCTTAGGCATTGAAATAAAACAATTTAATTTAGATAGCAAATACTTCCAGTTTTTAATATGTTTACATTCTTATAACGAATCAGTTTTGTATGTTTCAAATTTTCAATCTTGCCACTTGACTTTAAAGTTAGCTTTAATCTTATAGTGATCTCAAAGGTGATAAATACGCGAGTTTAAGCTTAGACCTTCAAGTAGTTGAGGCAATATATAGGTTAACCAATATGAATAGCGATAAACAGTTTACTGAAATTGAATTTGGGCAACAAAAGGTCAAAGTACCCAAGGGTGGCTACTATGATCGTTTTAGAATGAATCCTGATCTAGATATAGTCGCTCAAGATCCTACGGTAAGTAATATTGATTTCTTCCGCAAAACGCCTAAAAAATTAGTTGAATCCAGAGTCGGTGCTGTTTGGGCCCCCAATTTTTATTACCGTAGCGCTAATGTTCAAGTGTTAATGTTAGCACCACTCAAACAACTCAAGAAAAAATTGCCAGCTTTTTTAGAACCGCTACAGGCTTTTCCCGGTTACGGACTGGTGGCACTCACTTTCTTTACCTATTCCGTTTGTGATAATGACCCCTATAACGAAGTTTCAATCGCAATTGTGGTGCGTAAACCCAATGCTCATGGTTCTCATGCACTAGAACTCGCAAACTCGATTCGACAACGTCATTTTTACGCACATGTTTTAGCGCTACCTGTTGATACTGAAATAGCACGGGTACGTGGTGTTTATGGCTATCAACTACCTAAATGGTTGACTGAAATTAATGTCGACATTAACCCGATCGAGGTCAATGCCAATCTAACTGATCGTACTGGAAAAATGGATTTAAGCCTCACGGCCTCAACGCCAAATTTAAAGCAAGTAAAATCAGAATCACGTATCAGCCAAGCAACCATGCTACATCTGGTGGATGGCAAATGGCATCAAACACAAGTGCAATCGAATCTCTTATCTTTCGGACAAAGGCTTTTACCAAGAAAAATCAAATTAGCTCGTCATGGCGGACCTTTAAGCCAATTATTGGACGAACTTGGCGCATCAAAAATTCTTCGTTTAGATGTAATTCAAGATGCACAAGTTATCCTTCATTTACCTAGCGCACTTTAATATTCAATTGATCGAACAGTTAAGGAAAAACAAGCAATGGCAAAATTAAATTATGATCTTGTGGTCTTCGGAGCCACCAGCTTTGTCGGCCAAATTTTGACTAAATATCTGGCCGAATATTTTGCTTCTCAAAAAGAGCAACTGCGTTGGGCGATCGCGGGCCGTTCACAACAAAAACTACAACAAGTGAAAGATACCTTAGGTACAGTTGGAGAAGCTGTGCCGATCTTGATTGCCGATGCCAATAGCCAAACCGAACTTGATGCGCTTTGTGCACAAACACGTGTAGTAGTCTCAACGGTTGGCCCATATGCTTTGTATGGTGAACCGTTAATTCAAGCCTGTGTGAATAACGGAACAGATTATTGTGATCTGACTGGCGAAACCCAGTGGATTAAACAAATGATCACGAAGTATGAAGCTCAAGCACAGCAATCAGGTGCACGTATTGTGCATTGTTGTGGATTTGACTCAGTCCCATCCGATATGGGGGTTTATTATCTACAGCAACAAGCACAACAACAGTTTAATGCACCTGCCACTCGAGTTTCCATGCGAGTTAAAACCTTAAAAGGTGGTGCATCTGGTGGTACAGTTGCAAGCTTGATTAATGTGGTGCAAGAAGCTGCTGCTGACCCTGCATTGCGTAAAGATCTACTCAATCCTTATATTCTTTGCCCTGAAAATCATGGTAATACCCAAAGACAGATTTATATCAAAACTGCTAAATACGATCCCGATTTCAATGCATGGATTGCACCTTTCGTCATGGCTGCAGTAAATGAGCGTGTGGTACAGCGTTCCAATGCCTTATCAGGAAATGCCTATGGCAACAACTTTAGTTATAACGAAGCCATCTTGACTGGAGAAGGACTAAAAGGACGCTTAAAGGCATTGGGAGTGGTCTCAGGTTTGGCTGCTTTTATGCTCGCTGCGGTCAGCAAACCTGTTAGCCAAGTGATGGTAGGTTATCTATTACCAAAACCAGGAGAAGGCCCTACTCCAGAGCAACAGTTAGCAGGCCGATTTGACTTACGTTTTGTGGGTAAAACAGATGCAGGACAAAGCTTAAAAATCAAAGTGACTGGTGATCGTGACCCTGGTTATGGCTCTACAGGGAAAATGTTGGGACAAGCTGCGTTGAGCCTTGCGATTGACCATGCCAAAGATAGCGAAAAACCGACGCCTCAAGGTGGCTTTTGGACACCTGCAACCATGTTTGATGATCGATTTATTCAACGTTTAACAGACCATGCCGGGCTCACATTTGAACAGATTTAAATGTTTATAGGTCCAATCATGGATTAACAAACACGTTTTTAAATAATGTTCAACATGTCAATAATATGATGAGTGGTTAGGAACTAAATCAATGAAATCTATTACCTTTAATGGTGCTGGTGGTCCAGAGGTCATTACCGTCAGTGAACGACCAATACCCGAGTTAACCAATGACGGTATCTTAATTGAAGTGGTTGCTGCTGGGATTAATGGTCCTGATGTCATGCAACGGCAAGGCCTATATGCACCACCACCTGGTGTTACCGATATTCCAGGGCTAGAAGTTTCTGGGATTGTGAAACAAGTCGGCCCATTGGTCACTAAATTTAAAGTTGGTGATGAAGTCTGTGCTTTGGTTCAAGGTGGTGGCTATGCCGAATATGTTGTTGCGCATCAAGACAATGTGCTATTTATTCCTGATGGCCTTACCTTGGTTGAAGCCGGTATTCTATTAGAAACCTTTATGACGGTTTGGTCGCATTTATTCCAGCATGCTCAATTTCGTCCGAATAGTTCGATTCTGATTCATGGTGGCACCTCTGGTATCGGGACAACGGCTACCATGCTGACCCGTGCTTTTGGTGCGACTCAAATCTTTACCACTGTTTCAAGTGCAGCGCATCAACAGGCCAGTATTGAGATTGGTGCAGATATTGCGATTAACTACAAACAACAAGATTTTGTTGAAGAAGTTAAAAAGCATACCGATGGTAAAGGTGTCGACTTTGTACTGGATATTATTGCAGGCGATTATATCCAAAAAAATTATGAAGTTGCGGCCATGAATGGCACCATTTTACAAATTGGTGTGCTGAAAGGACTGGCACAGAATCTGAATATCTTTCCGATGTTGGCAAAACGTCTGACCCATACAGGTGCAACCTTACGTTCTCAGTCACCAGAAGCCAAAGCTCAGGTTATGGCTGCCCTGCAAGACAAAGTTTGGCCTTTAATTGCTAAAGGGCAACTGAAGCCATTGTTATATCGAGCTTTTGATCTGGAAGATGCACAGCAAGCGCATACCCTGTTACAACAAGGTGAGCATGTGGGTAAGTTGGCACTCATCGTTAAAAAAGCAGCATAATAGAACAGATCAGGCCTTAAAAATTAAGGCCTGATCAATAAACTTAGAGCATGAGGCGTTTTCTTGCTACGAGATACTCTCGTTCAAGTCGGCTCACCAGTTGTTCTACTGAAGTGGTGGCTTTGATTGCATTTAAACCTTGACCACATCCCCAAATATCACGCCATGGTTTGACCTTATGCTGTGTACCATCTTCGTTTGGTGTACTGAAATCCATATCTTTCAGATTACCTTCAGGTAAATTGGCTGGATCAAGCCCCGCTGCACGAATACTTGGCGCCAGATAGTTGCCATGTACGCCGGTAAATAGGTTGGAATAGACAATTTCATCTGAATTATGATCAACAATCGCCTGCTTATAAGCGTCCTCAGCATTGGCTTCATGTGTGGCAATAAATGCTGAACCAATATAAGCAAAGTCTGCTCCCATTGCCTGTGCCGCAAGAACCGCATCGCCAGTAGAAATCGCACCTGACAAAGCCAAAGGTCCATCAAACCATTCACGAATTTCCTGAATTAAAGGAAATGGGCTCTTCACGCCTGCATGGCCACCAGCACCTGCAGCCACTGCAATCAAACCATCCGCACCTTTTTCTATGGCCTTTTTGGCAAAGGTATTATTGATGACATCATGTAAAACGACACCACCATAACTATGTGTCGCATCATTGATCTCTGTTCGTGCACCTAGAGATGTAATCACAATCGGTACTTTGTATTTGACGATCAGTTCCATGTCATGTTCAAGACGATTATTACTTTTATGCACGATCTGGTTGATTGCAAAAGGGGCCGCAGGTCGATCTGGATGTAAGGCATTATGTTCAGCGATTCCTTCGGTAATTTCTTTCAGCCATTCTTCTAGCTTTTCGGCAGGCCGTGCATTCAATGCTGGCATTGAGCCAATCACACCTGCTTTACATTGAGCAAGAACCAACTTAGGTGTGCTAATAATAAACAGCGGCGAACCAATGATGGGGAGTCTCAGGTTTTTCATTAATTCTGGAATTTTTGACATTGCTTTTATCCTTTAGATACTCATTATTTCAAATAAATAAAGCCATTTTTAGAAATAAGAAGCATTTCACTTTTTTTAGATTCACTTCATCATATCCAGATAAAATAGTTTATGCAACAAGTTGCATAAAATTTAGATTCACATTCGCCTTCCAATAAAAACAACAAATCAGTTGAATGAAAAACTTGTTATTTAATTAAATATCAATATATTAACAATCAACCTAACTTAATTTTAATCAACAAATATTCTTACCTCTCGTGGTCATGCCTTAAATCAATAGGAAATTCTTGTACTTCGCTGCCATAGGATCCCCTTTTTCATCAGCATGATTAAATAAGAATCGTTACCAACAATATCAATGTGATTGTTTCTAAAGATGATATGCTTCGTTAATTTTTATTCTTGTATCAATCTCCTGGAGCTATTTTATGAGCACAATGACAAAAAGGTTGCAACAGATGCGTTTCGCTTCTGTTCTCGAAGCCATCACTTTATTGCTGTTATTTCTCGTGGCGATTCCGCTCAAGTACGCATTTGATTTACCAATAGCAACAAAGATCATGGGCCCAATTCACGGTCTGGCATTTTTATTCTATCTTTGGAACTTGGTTCGTACAGCTTCGCTTTGGTCAGGAATGGAATTGCTTCGATTATTCGTGCTCGCCTTTATTCCATTTGGTGGCTTCTTGAACGAAAAATACATTGCACAGCGTCAAGCCAAGCTATAAATCTCAATTTCACATACTTAAAAGAAGGGAAATCTGTTGATTTCCTTTTTTATTTTTCCAAGAAAAAAAAGCTATTCATACCTGATCAACGCATGATTTCACATTGGGTTCACATTCCAAATTTTAATATATTTTTAAAAGGAGTGAGATCATCAATATGAATGTTATAAAAAAACTGGCTATCTCAACACTAAGCCTACTCTCCTTGGTGGCTTGTAAAAGCACGCCCAATTACACACATGACTATGAACAGGCCGACCAAGAAATTATTGGAATTACCTTAAATGATATGCAAGCTCAAATGATTGGTCAGAATTTTGTTTCTGCATTTAATAGCATGGGTACAGTCAATTTTGTAAAAAATGCAAGCCAGCTCTATGCTGATAATTTATATATCAATGACACGCTTTCTCAACTCTCAACTAAAAATGAGCTCATAAAGCATTTTGCAGGAATGAATGAGCATGTCAGTAAGGTATCGGTAAAATTAATCAGTGCAACCCATAAAAATGACTCGGCCTATATTCATTGGCAGATGAACTATGATTTTAAAATGTTCGGTCGAACAAAAACCATGTCTTCCTATGGCATTAGCCAAATCAAAGTGAATAGTAAAAATCTCATCATATTTCAACAAGACTATTGGGATCCTGCAAATGGTTTATATCGTTCTCTTCCATATATCGGAACAGGCTATTCTTTGCTTCTACCCTTTAAGAAATAGTCTAAGACTATCGCAAATAAGTGCAGAATAAACAATGAACAATTTTTCATTATTAAAACAGTTCAATAAAATTGAAGGTTTAATTGTTTTGGCCTTAGTAGATGCTTTGGATGGTTCAATTTTAGAAACTATCGGTGATGAGTCTTTTAATTTTGATTTCGTGGCAACTGAAGATGTGAATCTATTTAATTACCAGAAAAAATTAATGGATGAAATTAGTCCTCATGATTTTCTGGAAAGTGTGCTCATGAGCACGGATCATCAATACCACATTATTACGCCACTAGAAACGAATCATTGTGTTTTCCTCTATGCAATTTTAGATCGTAAGCAAACCAATTTAGGTTATGCCAGCCATGAAATCCAAAAAGTTGAACGTAATCTCAACTTCTATACTTATTGAAAATATATAGAAATTAATCAATCTAAATAAACAGTAGCATCTAGGTGAAAAATGAATAATTATTTTATGCAATTGGGATTCAGTTTTTTATGTTTAACTGCAAGTTTAGGCATGGCACATGCAAATATACAGAAATGCACAACTGCACCTCTATTGGTTAGCTCAAAAAATATTGGTACAGTGACTTATTATGCCGACAATTGTCATCAGCATTGGGAAAGTCAAAATATCCGATTAGATTTTTCTTACGACCAAAATATTCCAGAATGGGCATTTAAAAAAGCAGCCAGCTATTATCTTAAAAAAAATGTTAGCGGCTTTTCCAATGAATCCGTATTAAACCAAATTACTGCTCTGTATAAACCCGTAAAAAAAGGTGATCTATATTCTTTGGACTACAATTCAATCAACCAACGATTAAATCTCTCGCTTAATCAAAAAGTGTTAGGTTCAATCACAGACCGACAAGCCAATCAATATTTTAAAATCTGGTTTGGAAGCGCACCATTTAATGCTAAATTAAAGCAACAATTACTAAATCAATAACTAGATCCCATTATTATGAACAATCAATTTATTCTTATGGTGGAAGATCATTATGAACTTGCCGCCACAGTTTGTGAATTTCTAGAACAACATGGTTTCGTGGTGGATCATGCACGTAACCTCGATGCCGCCCGTAACTTTTTAAAAACACATCCGTATCATTTACTTTTGCTGGATATCAATTTACCTGACGGCTCAGGGTATGACTTATGTGAATGGCTCAGAATTGATCAAGGCAAAGATATTCCTATTTTGATGTTAACCGCCAGAGATACACTCGATGACAAATTAAAAGGTTTTAGCGCAGGAACAGATGACTACCTCGTAAAACCTTTTGATTTTAATGAACTGGTCATGCGTGTACGTGCCCTGATTAAACGATCTCTCGGAGAAGTTTCAAGCAGTAAAATTCAAATTCACGATCTAATTTTAGACAGTGCCACTCAAACCATAACACGTGCAGGTCAATTGATTGAACTTCCTCGGATTCAATTCAAATTGTTAAAAATTTTGATGAGAAATTCACCCAAAGTGATTAGCAAACAAGAAATTATTATCGAATTATGGGGTGATGAAGAGCCTGAGAGCGACGCATTACGTAGCCATATCTACAATTTGAGAAAGATGATTGATAAACCTTTTCAGGAAAAATTGATTCATACCATTTCTGGTGTAGGTCTAAAAGTTGCTTTGGATATCACAGCACATTAATTTATATATACGACGACGATTAAGCCTGTTGTATTCTCCAATTGCAGATGAGGATGTGTATTTAAATAATATTGTCGGTCAAATAGCTCAACTCGCCAACCTAACTGGGTACATAATTTTTTGACCAACTGTAAACCAATGCCGTGTCCTTTGGCAGTAAGTTGAAGTTGTGAACTATTTAACTCCTGAACTTTACAATCATTCGGCATTGCAATACCAATCCCATTATCAGCAATTAGAATACTATTTTTACGTTGAATGATATGAATATTAGTACCTTGAGAATAATTTAGTGCATTGCGTAAAATATTGCTCAACACCATTTTTGTCATGGACGGATAAACCCATCGTGCTGATTCCTCAGCATCATCTATAACAAAAATTTGCACGCCCTTGCCTAGACTGACAGGTTCCAACTCCCGGACTAAATCACTGATGATATTGGACAGCTTCACATGCTCTGCAGTCAATGTGTTGGTAGTATTGCGTGCAATTGCCAACAAGGTTTCAACCAGTAATTGCATATCGTCAATGGTATTCGAAATACGATGTAGTGATTTATCTTCGCCGTACTTAACCTGACATAGTTGCACATTGCCTTTTAAAATCGTCAATGGAGTCCGTAGCTCATGACTAACATCTCCTGTAAATTCGCGTTCTCGATTAATAAACTCACTCAATACTTGATGGTATTTTTCTAATGCTTGTTTTAAATATTCAGCTTCCATATTGCCATTGGTACTGATTCCTTGAAATGGAGATGCCTCTTTATGCTGATGTGCCCAATCAATATGTTCTAGCGCATTTGCTAAACGGGTAATTGGCGAAAAATAACGTTTGGCACGCCGATTTGACCACCATAAAATGCTATACAGCACAATTAGACTGAACATTAATGGCGCTAAACCGAACATCCAAACGATTTTATTGACATTGCTTTCACCAAAAACCAGTAGCACATGCTGCCCATTTCTCTCCCCATAAACGGTCATACGATCTTTGCCATCGACAAAGATTCGGTGAACACCTTGTTTTAATATTTGATTTTGAAATGCGACAGGAGGTTTTTCACTTTTCCAACGGTAGCCATATAAATTTTTAGTATCGGGTAAATCAGCATTCGGATTATGATCAACCCGCATCCAATAATGCTCCATTTCTTGTTCAAGTGCGGTTTTAAGTAATGAGCCTTTAATCACCCAGGCGCTGCAGGCAATCCCGATAATAATTGAAAGCGCAATCAGTCCGATCTGCAACCAATAATAACGATTAAACATCCGACTCAATGGACGGTTATTAGCCTCGCTATTATTGGTTTTAAACATAATCTCGCCTACTTAAAAACAGCTGTTTGTTTTAATTATACGACTTTCTTTTTGAACAGGAAGTGACCAACGATCCATTCTTGCCCCTGCTCGAATCCAAACAACTCAGCACAAGCCATAAAAAAGATACGCCAGCGCTGCCACCACGCCGCCGCATCTTGTGCATATACTTCTTCAAAAAGTGGTTTTAACTGTTCAGCGTTACGATCCATATTTTCTAGCCATGCATTTGCTGTTTTTTCATAATGAGTTCCAGACCACTGCCAATGTTGCGACAATTCCAGATGCTCTTGAAAGTGTAAAAACGTTGAACTTGCAGGCATCAGTCCACCTGTAAAGAAGTATCGAGACATCCAGTCATATTCACTTTTTATTTCAAAAGGATAATGCAAAAAACGATGACAGAAAATATGACACCATAACAGTCCATCCGCTTTGAGCCAAGATTGGATTTTTTCAAAAAGCTTTTGGTAATTTCTTACATGTTCAAACATCTCAACCGAAACAACACGATCAAATGCGTTTTGCTCCAATTCCAGTACATTGACATCACAGGTAATAACATCAATATTCATCAAGCCATATTTCTCAGCTTTGGACAAAATATGCTGACGTTGCGTCGCTGAATTGGAAACAGCCGTAATTTTTGCATTTGGATAACGCTCTGCCATCCACAGCGTAAACGAACCCCAGCCACACCCTAATTCCAAGATATGTTGCCCATCGTTTAACTGGGCACGATCGCTATAAATCTGCAATGCGAACTCTTCAGCTTCATCTAATTCAGTTCGATCATGTGGAAAGAAACAAGCA
>Ga0209958_1000176_pt1 | contig 196339 bp, 147 predicted proteins | sample ThiBio_inoc_plan_FD_183942 | JGI IMG/M metagenome (GOLD analysis project Ga0209958, IMG submission 183942) | Wastewater bioreactor microbial communities from Cape Town, South Africa - Thiocy_inoc_plan (SPAdes) | ecosystem: Engineered > Bioremediation > Thiocyanate > Unclassified | place: South... | reverse complement strand
TCCGGATCCGCCGATGATACCGGGAGACGCTCTCTTGGTTCAAACTTGGTAAGGTAGGCGGGGCGCGCAGCCTAGCCGCCACAATTATTAAAGCAACAAAGCCCGTCCAGAAATGGATGGGCTTTGTGCATTCTTACCTTCTCCGCGTTGATTCCCTCACAACAAGCTCCGTAGGTAATGAAATTTCCTGCGCGGGGTAGGATTGTTTTTGGATATGCCTGATCAGCACTTCGCAGCTTTTCCGGCCGATTTCATAGGCAGGTTCAGCGATGGTGGAAAGTGACGGGGATATAATTCGGGAAGTCGGGTCGTTGGTAAAACCTATTACACCGACTTCTTCGCCAACGCGGATACCCCGCTCCCGCAGCCATAAAATTGCCCCAAATCCTTTGCGGTCGTTGACGCAGAAAACCGCATCCGGTGGTGACTCATGACCAAATAATGTAGTCATATCCTCACGCCCATTTTCTTCACTGAAACCGGAATGAATGACACCATGAGATTCAAGATTGTGCTTTTTTAATGTATCGAGATAACCGCGGAGCCTTTGCTGCGTAAGGTTTAGCCCGGGAGGGCCGGCGAGGTGGGCAATTTTGGAGTAGCCCTGTTCGATGAGATGTTGCGTCGCCATGCAAGCACCGGTATAATCGTCCTGCACCACAGCGGAAGTTTTTACCGGGTCGGGAACGCGGTCAAAGAATACCAAGGGCATATCTGCATCTATTAATTCATCGAAATGACTGAAATCGGTGGTTTCGGAAGTAATGCAGGCAAGCAGGCCGTCCACGCTACTCGGGGAGAGTTCGCGAACGACTTTTGTTTCCCAGTAGGCAGAGTCGTTAGTCAGGTAGAGCATTACCTGGTAATTTTGTTCTAAGGCATACTCCTGAATGCCCGTAATCACGGTAGAGAAATAGTAATTGGTGATGGCCGGAATGATTACGGCGATTTTATGGGTGCCGCTCTTCACCAGCCCGGTAGCATTGAAATTAGGGCGATAGTTCATCCTAGCGGCGGTATCCAGCACAAGCTTTCGCGTTTCTGCGCTTACATCATAAGTGTCGCGCATAGCACGCGAAACCGTAGCTACCGATATTCCAAGAGCTTTCGCGATGTCTTTAATGGTGGTTAATCTTCTTGTCATTGAACTGACCGGCTCATGGCATGGAATGAAATTCTGGTTTCGATAACGTTCTCGCTACTATTTAAAGTAAATATCTGGAATGCCGCTATAAAACATTGTAAAATTGTACGATTGCAAACGTTTTTTTGGATTGTACAATGACTCAAAGCAAATGAAAAAGCGGGAATTTTTGAAAATGGCCGGTTTAGGTAGCCTCGGGGCGGCCGCAGTAAACGTCAAGGTTACAGCAGAACCCGGTATCCTCATACCCCATGGCAAGAAACAGCTCTTCAACATGAGCGGCTATGCAGCACCCAAAATGGATGTCGTACGTATAGGTTATATCGGTATGGGTAACCGGGGCGGCGGAGCTATTAAGCGCGTTGTCCATCTGGGGAGCGTGGAAGTGAAGGGTGTGGCGGACATTGTGCCGGAAAAGGCCAATAGTGCCAAGAAATTTCTCACGGATGCCGGACACAAGCCCGACGCCTATTCCGGGTCCGCCGACGCATGGAAGAAACTATGCGAACGGGACGACATTGACCTGATTTACATTTGTACGCCATGGAGCCTGCACACGCCGATGGCATTGTATGCCATGGAGCATGGCAAGCACGTAGCGACGGAGATCCCCGCAGCCCTCACCGTTGAAGATTGCTGGAAGCTGGTCGAAACATCCGAGCGCACCAAGAAGCATTGCATGATGCTGGAAAACTGTTGCTACGATTTTTTTGAACTACTCACCCTCAACATGGCGCGCCAAGGCTATTTCGGTGAAATTGTTCATGTCGAAGGCGCTTACATCCACGATATTTTCGAATCGCTTTTTCAAAAGGACAAGCGCTTCGAGCTCTGGCGCCTGAAAGAAAATCAGCGGAACGGCAATTTGTACCCGATGCATGGATTGGGACCAATAGCACAAATCCTTGACATTAACAGGGGCGACAAAATGGATTATATGGTTTCCATGAGCAGCAACGATTATATGCTCAAAGCAAAAGCAAATGAATTGGCGGCGATAGACCCCGATTTCAAGCAATTTGCGGGGAAGTCGTACCGGGGTAATATGAATACCAGCACGATTAAGACCAATAAAGGCAAGACAATCATGTTGCAGCACGATGTGTCGTCTCCCCGACCCTACTCGCGCCTGCATTTGATTAGCGGTACCAAAGGCGCTGCACAAAAATACCCATTGCCGGAGGATGGAACTTCCGGTCGCATTTCACACGGCCACGAATGGATCAAACCCGAGGAATTCAAAGCCCTGGAACAGCAGTACCAGCCCGAAATCGTGAAGCGGGTAGGCGAACTGGCAAAGAAGGTGGGCGGTCACGGTGGAATGGATTTCCTGATGGATTGGCGGCTTATCGACTGTTTGCGGAACGGGCTGCCCCTGGATCAGGACGTATATGACGCAGCGTCGTGGAGTGTGATCATTCCATTGAGCGAATGGTCAGTGGCGAACAGGTCCAACTCAGTCGATGTGCCGGACTTCACAAACGGTTCTTGGAAGAAGAATAAGCCTGTCGACATTGCATTGAAGGAAGGCGGTAATACGGAAGTAAAATCATAAAAGGTATGAAAGTTATTATTTCGGAGACAAAGGAGGAGTTGGGGCAAAGTGCCGGTGCTTATGCAGCTATGCTTATCAGGGACGCAATAACGCGGCAGGGATATGCAAATGTAATCCTGGCCACCGGAACCAGCCAGTTTGAAACATTAAACCAGCTGATCGAGGAAAAGGGTATCGATTGGTCCAAAGTGACCATGTTCCATTTGGATGAATATATTGGTCTTCCAGTCACACATCCGGCAAGTTTCCGGAAATATCTGTCCGAGCGTTTTTTGTCCAGGGTACCGGAGCTCCATGGTTCGTTTCTTATCAATGGGGAAGGGGACCTGGCAGAAGAACTGGCGTATCTGGCCGAAAATATCAGTGAAAATCCGATTGATGTCGCCCTGGTAGGTATTGGCGAAAACGGGCACCTGGCATTCAACGATCCGCCGGCTGATTTTGAAACCGAAGCCCCCTATTTGGTCGTGAACCTGGACGAGCCTTGCCGCCGCCAGCAAATGGGCGAAGGATGGTTTGGGTCATTGGAAGAAGTACCGTTGCAGGCGATCAGCATGTCGGTGCGGCAGATCATGAAATCGACGCATATTATCTGCTCGGTGCCGGATGAACGGAAGGCAATAGCTGTGAAAAACAGTCTGGAAAACGAAGTGAGCAATGCATTCCCTGCGAGCATTTTACAGCTCCACCCGCATTGTGCCTTTTTTCTCGATCGGGAGTCTGCTAACTTGCTGACAGCCATCGAAACTACCGACGCGCATAGTGAGATACCCAAATAGCAATTCCTGAACCCATGGAAGCACCGTCTACTGTCGTTCAAAATGAAGTAAAGCAAACCAATGTGCCGGGCAGGCTAGCCTCGATTGATGCATTGCGGGGGTTCGATATGCTGATGATCGCCGGCGGCGGGCAGTTTATTGCCACACTGGGCGGGAAAACAGGTATCCCGTTTATCGACGCCGTCGCCGCCCAGTTTGAGCATCCCGCGTGGAATGGCTTTACGTTCTATGATTTCATATTTCCGCTGTTTCTGTTTTTGGCAGGCACTTCACTGGCTTTCAGTGTAACAGGTGGATTAGCGAAAGGCATCCCGCCATCGGTGATCAGGGCCAAGGTGTTTAAACGAATGCTGATCCTAGTTGCATTGGGTATCCTCGACAAAAATGCGCCTATGGACATTTTTGATCCCGCGCACATACGCTATGGCAGCGTACTCGGGCGGATAGGGCTCGCAACCTTTGTTTCGGCTGTCCTGTATATGAAGTTTGGCACCTATCAGCGCCTGTATATCGCAGCGGGCATTCTGGTAGCCTATTACCTCATATTGATTCTGGTTCCCGTGCCTGGAATTGGCTCCGGTGATCTGTCGTTCGAAGGGAACCTGGTAGGGTGGGTCGACCGTAATTTTATGCCTGGGATATTGAAACAAGGTACTTACGACGAACTTGCATTACTCACTCAGTTTCCCGCATTATGTCTTACGCTTTTTGGTACTGTGGCTGGTGATCTGCTGCTGAAAGAGTCCGATGCAGGCGCCCGGCTTGTGAAGCTGTTTACATTCGCTTTGGCGGGTATAGTGATCGGACTAGGGTGGAATCTTGTGTTTCCGATTAACAAGCACCTTTGGTCAAGCTCGTTCATTATGCTTACATCCGGAATGGCCTTTGCCATGCTGGGGATTTTCTACTGGATCATCGATGTGAAGGGGTATCAAAAGTGGGCATTTTTCTTCCGGGTGATCGGCTTGAATTCGCTGGTGATTTACCTGGCAGTACGGTTTGTAGATTTTAACGAGTCCTCACGGCTGCTTTTCGCAGGCATTTATAAACATGCGCCGGAAAACTGGCACGAGGTGTACAATGCGCTGGGCGGTTTTGTGCTGGTATGGCTGTTCCTCTACTTTTTGTACCGTCAGAAAATATTCGTCAAAGTATAGCTTATGAAAACGGTAGAAACGGACCGCAATACAGGAGAAATATCGCGAAGAACATTCTTGAAAAACACAGCCGGTTCCGTCGCATTGTCGGTCGCGGGCGGTGCTTCGATAGAGGGAACTCCGGTTTTTCCCACATACAGTAACAATCCGATTACTATGGCATCAGAAAAAAGCCTCATAGGCGCTTACGGTCCGTGGGCCGCTTCATTGCTTCCGGCACAGCCTCCGTTGTCCTTTCGTCACGAAAAATGGAATAATATCGATGCCTGGCGGAAAGAGGCTTTGGGAAAAACGAAAGAACTGGTGTCGGCACCGGTGAAACCGACATTGCCAAAGGTTACTGTCAGGAAAAAGTATGTGTACGACGGCCTGGAAATCGAGGAGCTCTCATGGCAATTGCCTTATGGCAGACCTGCCGAAGCTGTTTTACTCAAACCGGCGGGCACTACCAAGCCGTTGCCGGGCATTCTGGGTCTTCACGACCACGCCGGGATGAAATATTTCGGACTCAGAAAAATTGTGAAAACCTCGGACACGCAGCACCCGATCCTGAAAGAACACCAGGAAACGGACTACGGCGGCCGAGCCTGGGCGAATGAGATTGCGAAGCAGGGGCATGTGGTACTGGTCCATGATACCTATGCATTCGGTAGCCGGAGAGTGTATTATGAGGATACGAAGGGACTGAATTGGGGTGCCGTCAGTACCGAAGGCAAGTCGGATGCCGATCCGGAAAATGCAGAAAACATTAGGAGCTACAACGCGTGGTCTTCGGAGCATGAGCACGTGATGTCCAAATCGCTGTTTTCGGCGGGAACTACCTGGCCGGGTGTTTTCCTCATGGAAGACCAGGTTGCTCTGGACATCCTGGCTGACCGGAAGGACGTTGATCCCAAGCGCCTGGGGTGTGGCGGACTTTCAGGAGGAGGTTTAAGAACGGTTTATCTGGCAGGCCTGGATCCCCGCATCAAATGCGCAGTTTGTGTCGGTTTTATGACAACCTGGAATGATTTGATCCTGAACAAATCATTCAATCACACCTGGATGACTTATACACCGTTGCTGCCTAAGTTTCTTGATTTTCCTGAAATTCTGGGGCTAAGGGTTCCTCTGCCGACATTGGTCTTAAACAACAATCAGGACGAGCTGTATACGCTTCCGGAAATGAAGCAGGCAGACGCCATCCTGACCGAGGTTTTCAGAAAGGCCGGTGCGTCGGACAAGTACAAGGCCAGCTTCTACGATGGTCCGCATAAGTTCGATGCAGATATGCAGCACGAGGCCTTTGCCTGGTTCAAGAAGTGGCTTTGAGATAAATTTCCGCCCAGCGAAGATCTTCGGGGGTAGTGATCTTGATGTTCTCATATGCGCCGTCGATCAACCGGATATGGTAACCCCAGGCTTCAAGCACGCTGGCGCAATCGGTGAATGATTCGTGGTATTCGGAGGCGAATGCGGCCCGCATCCAGGACGACCGGAACGTCTGGGGCGTCTGGATAAGCCTGAATAGCGTGCGATCCATGGCTTTGTTACCTTCATTCTGGCCCACAATGCGTATCGAGTCCTTCAAGGGCACGCTCACCACCGCGGCGCCGTGCAGTGCGGCCTGGGAGAAACTTTCGGCAATGATCTCACGCGAAATTACGGGACGCACACCGTCATGGACAGCCACAAGAAATTCTTCCTGCTCTACAATGCAATTCAAGCCGTTTTTCACCGAATGAAAGCGCGTCTCGCCGCCCGCTACCAGTTGATGGGGGATAGCGAAGCCATGTTTTTGACATAAATCCTCCCAAAAGCCGAACTGCTCCGGGGGTAGTACCACGATAATGCGCAGATTTCGGGAATAGCCGGCAAACGCGCGGATTGTGTGCATCAGCACAGGCAGTCCATTCACCGACAAAAATTGTTTAGGGATATCGCTTTTCATCCGGCTTCCGCTTCCGCCGGCCACGATGATGACGTATTCTTGCATTGGGTTCAGTGCTAATAAAAAATGGTCATTTACGGCTCAGGACGTGTGTCGCTGATCATAAATGACCATTGGATTTCAGGGTTGTATATTAAATGATCAGCATTGCATCGCCATAAGTGAAGAATTTATACTTCTCCTTGATGGCGATGTCGTAAGCTTTCATCACCAGATCAAAACCTCCGAAGGCGCATGCAGCCATGAGAAGGATCGATTCGGGTAACTGGAAATTCGAAAGTAACGCGTTGGCAATTTTGAAATCGTACGGCGGGAACACAAACTTGTCCGTCCAGCCTTCTACGGGTTTCAGGTGGCCGCTTGCCGATACCGATGATTCAATTGCTCTCAACGACGTGGTACCCACGGCGCAAATGCGTTTTTTAGCATCGATGGCCTTGTTCACCACCTCGGCAGTACCCTGTGTGATACGGTAGTTTTCCGAATCGGTTTTATGCTTCGTCAGGTCCTCCACGTCTACTGTGCGGAATGTACCCAGGCCTACGTGCAATGTAACCGGTGCAAAGCTCACACCTTTGATTTCAAGACGTTTCATAATGGCTTTTGTGAAGTGCATACCCGCTGTCGGAGCGGCTACGGCACCCACGTGCTCGGCGAAAATAGTCTGGAAACGCTCACGGTCGGCGCTTTCTACCTTGCGGCGTGAGATAATTTCCGGAGGGAGGGGTGTTTCGCCCAGTTCATCGACGAGTTTCATGAACGCGTCGTTGTCGCCGTCATAAAGGAAGCGGATCGTACGGCCGCGTGAAGTGGTGTTGTCGATAACCTCGGCTACCAGGTCGCTATCGCCGAAATAGAGCTTGTTACCTACGCGAATTTTACGTGCAGGATCAACCAGAACATCCCATAGACGCATTTCGCGATTCAACTCGCGTAGCAGGAATACTTCGATCTTCGCGCCTGTTTTCTCCTTCTGGCCATAAAGACGGGCGGGGAATACTTTGGTATCATTGATCGCCATTACATCGCCGTCGTCAAAATAATTGATGACATCAGCAAAAGTTTTATGTTCAATTTCTCCTGTTTTCCGGTGAACGACCATCAGGCGGGACTCTCCGCGGTCGGAAGGATGTAGTGCGATTAAACTCTGGGGAAGATCAAACTTAAATTCGGATAGCTTCATAGCTGGATATTCTGTGAATTTCTTTGGTCCTAGTTAACGGTATCTGCATTCACCTTTGAAAGAAAATTTGACATCGGGAATACTTGCGGGCATTTGGAATTGCCCAATATTTGTACATTCAGACCTTATCTAAAATAAGACCGCAAAAGTAGGAATTTTTTTAAAAAATTTCAATAAATCCCCCGGTTTTAATGTGTCTTGAAACGCCGGCCCTGCCATTTGGATGCATTCATGGTCACTACCTCATTCTGAACGGGTTTGCTTTCGGACAAAGTGTCGCCGAGAAGCGCGGAGACTAATGCTGCAAGGGCCGCTGTTTCGTCTTCGGTTTTTGTACTTAACACATCCGGGGCGAAATGCCGGCCCACGAAATTCGTATCGAAGCTCCCATTTACAAATGCCTCGTGCTGCATCACGAACCGGCAAAAGGGGAGGGTCGTCTGCACGCCGCTGATCTGATATTCGTCGATCGCCCGCACCATCTTCCGGATCGCCGTTTGGCGGTCTTGACCGTAGCTGATCAGTTTGGCGATCATGGGATCGTAATAAATCGGGATATCCATTCCCTGTTCAAAACCGTCGTCTACCCGTACCCCATTGCCGTCGGGCTTCACATAGGTATGCAACGTCCCGATGTCAGGCAGGAAGTGGTTGGCAGCATCCTCTGCATACACCCTTATTTCGATGGCATGGCCTCGGATCTGTAAATCATCCTGTACAATTCCCAATGGTTCTCCCCCGGCAATCAGGATCATCTCCTGCACCAGATCCACGCCGGTGATCATTTCCGTCACCGGATGCTCCACCTGCAAGCGGGTATTCATTTCGAGGAAATAAAAATTCCGGTTTTCGTCCATGATAAATTCCACGGTCCCGGCTCCATAGTAGTTGCACGAGCGGGCAACATCCACGGCGCACCGTCCCATTTCTTCCCGGATTTCGGGTGTAATGGAAATCGAGGGAGCTTCTTCCACTACCTTCTGATGCCGCCGCTGTATGGAGCATTCCCTTTCGAAAAGATGGATAATGTTGCCTTGATGGTCGCCCAGGACCTGGATTTCAATGTGCTTCGGCGAAGTAATGTATTTTTCGATAAAAACCGACCCGTCTCCGAATGCAGCCTGCGCCTCACTCACCGCCCGGCCCATTTGCTCGTCGAATTCGCCTTCATTTTCCACGACGCGCATTCCTTTGCCACCGCCCCCGGCGCTGGCTTTGATGAGAATGGGGTAACCAATGTCGCCGGCAATGCGCTTGGCTTCGTCCCGATCGTCGATCGCGCTGGGTGTACCGGGTACCATCGGGATATTATACTTCGATGCCGCATGTTTGGCGGCCAGCTTGCTGCCCATAACCTCGATCGATTCGGGCGAAGGGCCGATGAAAATGAGCCCTGCCTCCCTCACCTTCCTCGCAAATCCTGCATTTTCGGACAGAAAACCGTAGCCCGGATGGATCGCATCGACGCCCAGATCTGCACAGACTTTCAGTATTTTATCCATATTCAGATAAGATTCCGAGGATGCCGCGGCACCAATGCACACGGCCTCGTCCGCATAGCGTACGTGGGGGGACGTACGGTCGGCCTCACTGAACACCGCTACCGTCGCGATGCCCATTTCCCGCGCGGTACGCATGATTCTCAATGCAATTTCGCCCCGGTTGGCGACGAGAATTTTTCGGATCTGGGGCATACAAACAGTGGTAAAGTTCGGGATACAGTGTGCAGTTTAAAGGCACTATTTTTATTAATTTACTAACTTACCGTAAGTTGCAATGACAACGGTCTTTTTTAAGTTAAATGTAAATTTTTTATTTTTGCATTTATCTAACATTTAAATCATCAGTTACCCACATAAAAAAAGAGAGAGTGGATATTTTCGAGAAATTGCGCAATAACTCAGGTCCGATCGGAACTCCGGCCAAAATGCTGAACAGTCATCATTATTTTTCGTTTCCGATGCTGGAAGGAGAGCTTGGTCCGCGCATGAGGTTTATGGGACGGGAAGTGCTGAACTGGAGTCTCAACAATTACCTGGGACTGGCAAATCATCCGGAAGTCCGGAAGGCTGACGCCGAGGCAGCTGCCAAATGGGGCCTGGCCTATCCGATGGGTGCACGGATGATGTCAGGGAATTCCGTGCTGCACGAAACATTTGAAAAGGAACTGGCGCAGTTTGTCGGTAAAAGCGATGCATTCCTCCTTAACTATGGTTACCAGGGCGTAATGTCCGCGATCGAATGTCTTTGCGACCACCGCGACGTGATCGTGTACGATGCCGAATCGCATGCCTGCCTGATCGACGGTATCCGCCTGCACAAGGCTAAGCTGGGCGAATATTACAAGTTCAACCATAACGATATGGTGAGCCTGGAAAAGAACCTCATCCGCGCTACCAAGCTGGCCGAAGAGAAAGGTGGCGGCGTGCTGGTGATCACCGAAGGCGTTTTTGGAATGTCGGGTAAAGTCGGCGATCTGAAAGCGATTGCCGAACTGAAAAAGAAATACAGCTTCCGTTTGCTCGTGGACGATGCGCACGGCTTTGGTACCATGGGTGAAACCGGTGCCGGGGTAGGTGAGTTGCTGGGTGTTCAGGATGAAATCGACCTGTATTTCTCGACATTCGCGAAATCGATGGCCGCGATCGGCGCATTCATTGCTTCCAATGATCCGGAGATCATCATGTTCCTCAAATACAACATGCGCTCGCAGACGTACGCGAAGGCGCTTCCAATGCCTTACGTCGAAGGTTGCCGCAAGCGCCTGGAGATGGTGAAGCAAATGCCGGAACTGCGCGCGAAGCTTTGGGAAAACGTAAAAGCGATGCAGGATGGCCTGCGTGCACGCGGCTTCAATATCGGAGAAACCGAGTCACCTGTGACGCCGGTGTTCCTACATAGCGAAGGCGGCGTTCCCGAGGTTACCCGCATGGTACGCGACCTCCGCGAGAATATGGGCGTGTTCTGTTCGATTGTGGTTTACCCGGTTGTGCCGAAAGGTCAGATCATGCTTCGCATCATTCCAACGGCGTCGCACACGCTTGAAGATGTGGAATATACATTGAATGCATTTACGACACTTGCCGAAAAGCTCAAAAACAGAGTTTATCAGAGCGACGCGGTGCAGGAAGTCGTGGAATAGTTATAAAACCGCTTTTTTTGCATGCTGAGGGCTTTTTTTACAAAAGCCCTCTTTTTTATATACTACCGGGCAATAAAAAAGGCTATATGTAACACTTTGTAAGTGAGCTTGTTATGGTGATTCGTCTATTTAATTGTATTTTAGAAGTGTTTTTTTTTGTTTTTTGGGTTGCTTAAATAGTTTTAATTATTAAATTTCGGTCAAAACATGCGTTTTAAGCGTGTGAGAGGCATTTTTAAAAACTAAAAAACAAAGGAAACATGGCAAGATTCGATGAAGTAAAAGAATTGGTTCTTTCACTGGAAGGCGATTTCGATAAGTTCTATAACAAAGGCAACCAGGCTGCCGGAACCCGTGTACGTAAAGGCATGCAGGATCTGAAAACGTTGGCTCAGGATATTCGTGCGGAAGTTCAGAACAAGAAGAACGAAGGCGAAAAATAACGAAGCACACGGAAGATTTTAAAAGCCCCGACGATCATCGCCGGGGCTTTTCCTTTTTCAGAACTTCTCCTCGTTCACCATAGTGGCAACGCCACGGACGGTGATCTTTTTGGTCGTAGCGTCGTAAATCTCCGTGGATATTTCGGCAATATGCTTGGCGGGGTTGATCGAAGCGATCTTAAAAACGGCGCGGTAGTCGGTGTCGACGTACATCGGGCGCAGAAATTCCACAGTTTGTTTGAGATAAATAGAGCCGAAACCGGGAAACTGGGTGCCGAGCACTTTGGTAAAAATCGTCATACCAAGCATCCCGTGGATGATGGGCCTCTTGAATTGTGTTGTGGCGGCGTAAGCGGCATCGAGGTGGACCGGATTGTTATCGCCGGTAAGGTCTGCGAATGCTTGTACCTGCTCCTGTGTAAACTTAAAAAGATGGTCGAATGTAGAATCTACAACGGGTTCTATTTGCATAAATGGGCCATTTACTGGTAACTGAATTTCAAAAATACACCTAAAACGCAAGAAGCCGCCTGGCGGAAGGCGGCTTCTTGCGTAAAGTTAAATCTGGCCTATTCCTCGATGTCCTCGGCCAGAACGACTACCCCGTTGTCTTCGGAGAGCCCGTCAAGGCTTTTCGGAGCCCTGGCATTGTTCCTCTTATTTTTGAACTTTTTAACCTGCATTTTCAGGGTATCTATTGCTAAGTCCGTTGCTTCTTCAAAGGTTGTTCCCTGCTCCCTCACAAACATCGTTCCGCCGGGTACGTAGAGTTTCACTTCTAGGAGTTTGGTATGCAACTTGGTGTTCTCATTCCTGTCGAGCTTAAGGAATACCTCTCCACTGGTGATCCGGTCGTAGAACGTATCCAGTTTATCCAATTTCTGCTGAATGAAAGTCAGCAATTTGGGATCGGCATCAAAGTGAATTGCTTGCATCTGCAGTCTCATAAGCACACATCATTTTAAAGTAAAACATATTTCCAACCGTCTTTGCGATTTTCGTGCCGGAGTTATATTCATCTTCGGATAGTTATAAAAAATCTGCGCTATCCGGGCTGATCTCCTGGTCAAATCGGCCTTAACGGTAGATTAAATAAAAGGAAATATTAAGTTAATGTCAAGTAATAACTGTGGTTTTTAAAGGACATTTATTTGTGCTGAACAACTGCATGAAGGCGCCTCACGCCTCTTCGAGGAGCGTCCTGAAAGAAACATATTGCCCATTGAAAAGCTCGTGGTGGCGCTCCTGAAGGGCCGGCTGAAAATGGGTTTGGTACGCCAGGAAATCTTCCATCGTCCTGAATTTAAACTGGGTAGTGTAGGTGGAACCCTCGTTCTCGATTTCGGTCAGGAGCCGCAGCAGCTTGCATTCCAGCGGCAGTTCGCTGGCTTCTATTTCGGGGATGTAAACCGATTTCATATAATGCAGCCAATCTTTTTCGGCCTGGTAGCTGATATTGACTGTGATGTTATAGACGATCATTTTATAAAAATTTATGTTTGCGAGTTACATTTGCATGCATATACATATTCACCGTAACCAATATTATTATGAATATTCTTCTACACGCCCATTCGGGCCTCCGTTATGTGGTGTTAGGACTTTTGATCGCGGCAATTTTTACCGCATATTCCAAATGGCAGCAGGGGAGCCAGGACGATAGCAAGCTGTATCTCTTTACTCTCATTGCCACTCACACCCAACTGCTCATCGGGTTGGTGCTGTATTTCATGAGCCCCAAAGTTAACTTTGATCTGATCAGCGAGAAAGTATTTCGCTTTTATTCGATAGAGCACGTATTCATGATGCTGATTGCAATTGTGCTCATTACCGTGGGAAGAGTGCGCTCGAAGAAGCTTGCCGGCGCTGATAAGCACCGGACGGTATTGTACTTCTACGCACTGGCATTGATCATCATCCTCGTTGCTATACCATGGCCGTTCCGCAATCTGGGATCGGGATGGTTTTAATGAACTTCGGCTGTCGGCAGTCGGCTATTGGCTTTTTTAGGTCGATAGTCGACCGCCGAAGTCTCACCGCCGACCGCCGAAGTCCTACCCAAACAGCTCGCTGGATAGGTACCTGTCCCCGCGATCGCAGATGATGAAGACGATCACGCCTTCCTCTAATTCCTTTGCCAGCTCTATGGCCGCCCAGGCAGCACCTCCGCTGCTCATTCCTGCGAAAACCGCTTCTTCATTGGCCAACCTGCGGGTTGTCAGTGTGGCATCCTCCTGCGATACTTCGATCACACGGTCAACGCGTTCTTTTTCAAATATTTTAGGAAGATATTCGACAGGCCATTTGCGGATGCCGGGAATGCTCGATCCGTCGTTTGGCTGGCAGCCGACAATCTGGATGCGGCTGTTTTGTTCTTTTAAATACCGCGAAACACCCATAATGGTCCCCGTGGTGCCCATGGACGACACGAAATGTGTGATTTGCTGATCGGTATCGCGGTAGATTTCCGGACCTGTGGTGCGGTAATGTGCCTTCCAGTTATCGGGGTTGGCAAATTGGTTGAGCATAAAATATTCACCGGCCGCCGCCTTCTCTTCCGCCAGGTCGCGGGCGCTTTCCATGGTTTCGGTGAGAATTACCTTCGCGCCGAACGCCTCCATCGTGAGTACGCGCTCGCGGGTGGAGCTTTGCGGCATCAGCAGTTCTATTTCCAGATCGAAAAGCCGGGCGATCATGGCCAATGCAATGCCCGTGTTGCCGCTGGTGGCTTCTACCAACTTCATTCCGGGCTTCACTTCGCCGCGTTCAAGCGCGCCTTTGATCATGCTGTAAGCCGCGCGGTCTTTCACGCTGCCGCCGGGATTGTTGCCTTCCAGCTTGCCGAAAATGCGGACTTTGGGATTTGGATTAACTCTTCGTAATTCAACCAGGGGTGTATTGCCTACCAGATCCAGTAATGATGACATGGTGTAAATTCGGATGTTGTGATTCAAAAAAGGTACTTATATAAAGAGTTGCCGAAATGAAGGCCTCTTTGTGAAAGTGTAAATCAACAACATCGAACAGGCTGAAAGAATGCCCGTTCGGAAAAAAAAGTAGAAAACTTGGCCGTAGAAAGCATATTTACCCTATGAAACTAGTGGGATGCAAATATACCACAATATTTACGGGGTGGAAGTAAAAAAGTTGAGCGTGCCGATGAGGAACGTGATGATAGAACTGCTGTGTGTACCTCCTTCAACAGGTATGAAAGTCACATTGGTGGCACCCAGCTTTTGCATGGCGTTGTAGGCATTCACGGAGTTAAAGTAAAACACAAGGGGATCTTTGGTACCGTGGTACAACTGGGTAGGGGCTTTGGGTTTGAAATTATAGACGTCGTTATCCGCAATGGCGTCGGTAAAGCCCTTGTCGGTACCATCGTTCAGTGCTTTTTTGAAGGAATCGTTGAGGATGGTGCTGAAACTCTTGTTGATATTGACATTAATCCCGTTCTGCGCGATCAACGGCGCATACTCGGTGGAGAAGTAGTAGGAAGCAGGCTTGTTCAATTTATAAATCCGGTCATAACTCAATAGTACCCAGAGGTAGAGCGAATTGTAAGTTCCTTCGGTGGGCGAGTTGACAATGTATTTCATAAATGCAGTCTTGTCATAAGCCCCTGCCCCACAGCTCGACGCCCGGAGGTTAAATTCCGACGAAGCCTCTTCTTCGATTTTCCTTTGTAAAGACATGGTGGCGAAACCGCCTTCGGAATAGCCTGCTACATACAACTTCTCGTCCCATTTTACTTCTGTCTGGCCTTTCAGGAACTCTTTGGCAGCCCGCAGCATATCCAGCGACGCAGAAGCGAGGCTTGCGCGGTGCTCGTAGGGGTGCGGCAAATCCTTGGAAGCGCCGTAGCCGATGTAATCGGGGTAGGCGATAATATAGCCCATCGATCCGAAAAGCGATCCGAAGGAAGCAGCCTCTGAGTCGTCCTGGAAATTGGAGGGGGCGGATGCCTCGTCGCGGATCGTCCCGTGCTGTACGCTGATCATGGAAACCGGGCCCGAGACCGCGGGCAATATCAATGCACCGGACGCGGTGATTTCGGCCCCATCGGTATTTTTGGTTTTGTAAGTGATTTTGTAAACCGTCACCCCGTTCTTCACATAAGCCGTGGCCAGCGGACCGAACGAACCAGCCTGTTGAAGGACCTGATCTTTGGTCAGTGTCTTAAGCGACGTACTTTCCTTCAAATAGACATTCTTCTCCGTAGGCGGCACCAACTTGGTATCATCCTTACAGGAATTGAGGAGAATAAGGCTCCACAGAAGCAGGAAGGAAATTCTGTGCAGAAGGACTGACGAGGTAGATTTTTGCATAGCTAAAAGATAAACAGGCCGTTAGTACTCCGATATTAACGCACAACGGCCTGTTTTTGATGACGATTCGTCTTTTTTTCTGCAATTAAATTTTACTCATATACCAGTTGATCATCCTGGCTGTGGCATCGGGCCGCTCTACCATGCCCATATGGCCGGCTTCGGCGAAGATCAACGGATAGCTTTTCTTCGGGAATTCAGCAAGCCCGACCACACTCTCGAAAGGGATCAGTTTATCCTGCATTCCGATGATGAACAGCACGGGAAAAGGCAGACCGGCCAGTACCGCAGTGCGGTCGGGGCGGTTACGCATCGCTGTGATACCTGCGATAAGCGCCTCGGCGGGCAGTTTTCCAAAATACGCGATGTGTTCTTTAATGCGCTCGGGGTGCAGTTCTTTGTAGCGGTCGCCGAAAAGGTTTGCCGCGGTACTTTTGACGAATGATTCTGTTCCGTAGTTCCGAAGCAGCTCGATCATCTGACCGCGCTGATGCTTTTTCGCGTCGTCATCCGCATAGGCGGTGGAATGGAAAAGCCCGAAGCCTTCGAGCATGTCAACATATTTTTCGGCAAATGCGAGGGAAATGTAACCTCCCATCGAATGGCCGATCAGCGTACATTTCTGGATATTGGCGTTGGTCAGGAAGCGGTGCAGCTCATCGGCATATTCCTCTACCGACTGGCACGAAGTGAAGAGCGAAATGTTCGGCCTCACTACGGTGTAAGTGTCATTTATTGCAGCGTCGAGGCTGTCCCAAATCGTGTCGTCTATGCCATGACCGTGTAGTAGTACCAAAGTTTTCCGGTGTAGATTCATATAGATTTGCATTCAAGGTTGAGAACTTGTTTGCCTAAATATACTAAACCTTCCACCGTATTTCGGCCTTAATGGGCAACTTTCGCCATTTCCTCTTCCCTCAATGCACGCCGAAGGATCTTGCCTACATTGGTTTTGGGAAGCTCTTTCCGGAACTCAATCTGACGCGGGCATTTGTAGCCTGTGAGGTTTTCCTTACAGAATGCTTTTACCTTTTCCTCAGTAAGTTCGGGGTCCTTTTTAACGACATAGATCTTCACCATTTCCCCTGATTTTTCGTCAGGAATCCCCACGCAGGCCACTTCCGCCACGCCGGGGCACTGGGCTACCACATCCTCGATTTCATTCGGATAAACATTGAAGCCCGAAACAAGGATCATATCCTTTTTACGGTCCACGATTTTGAAGAATCCGTCCGGATCCTCTATACCGATATCCCCGGTTTTGAACCAGCGGCCACTTTCGTCTTCCAGGATTACCTTGACGGTTTCGTCGGGGCGGTTGTAGTATCCAAGCATAATCTGCGGCCCCTTCGCACAAATTTCACCACGCTCGCCCACCGGCAACCATTTATTGTCCTCGCTGAGGATGCGCATTTCGGTGCTTGGGAACGGGAGTCCGATCGTCCCCTGCTTATGTTTGCCATCCAGCGGATTTACGGAAAGCACCGGTGATGTTTCCGAAAGCCCGTAGCCTTCCACCAAAGGGCAGCCCGTAACTTTTTCCCAACGTTCCGCCACAATTTTTTGCAGCGCCATACCACCGGCAATCGTAATTCTCAGATTCGAGAAGTCGACTGAGGCGAATTCCGGGTTATTCAGCAAGCCATTGAATAGGGTGTTCAGGCCGGGAAAAATATGGAAAGTGTGCTTTTTCAATTCCTTTATAAATGCAGGAATATCTTTCGGATTGGTGATCATGACATTCAATGCACCCCATTTGATACCGCATAAGCCATTGATAGTCATTGCAAACACGTGGTACAACGGTAACGCAGCAATGAGGGTGAGCTGGCCGGTGGTCTCCGAAGTCCGCATTTTGGACATCAGCCATTCGTTAATGCCTTCTACGTTGGCGATCAGGTTCCTATGGGTCAGCATGGCGCCTTTGGATACGCCGGTGGTACCTCCTGTATATTGGATGAATGCCAGGTCGATTCCCGAGACATTCGGCTTCTGGTAGGTGATGCCCGAGCCTTCTGATAGAGCGTGCGCGAGTGTTACCGTGTTTTTGAGATGATAAGCAGGGACCATTTTCTTCACATACTTCACCACTGCATTCACGATCAGCTTTTTCGGAAAGCCCAGCATATCACCGATCTCCGTGATGATCACATGTTCGATATTGGTATTGGCAATCACCTTTTCCAGATTGACGGCGAAGTTGGCCAGTATCACAATCGCTTTTGCACCGGAATCTTTGAACTGGTGCTGCATTTCACGCGGGGTGTAAAGCGGATTGGTATTCACAATCGTGAGGCCGGCACGCAGGGACCCCATCATCACCACCGGATATTGCAGCAGGTTGGGCATCTGTAACGCAATGCGGTCACCTTGTTTCAAACCGATGCTTTGCAGATAGGCCGCAAAATTCTTCGATAGTTCATCAAGCTGACCGAAAGTCAGTTTTTTATCCATATTCGTATATGCGGGCTTGTCGGCATGCTCGCGGAAGCTGGATTCCATCATTTCGAGCAGCGACGAGTACGCATCCGGATTTATTTCATACGGAATGCCCTCCGGATAGTTTTTAAGCCATGGATAGGTATCCTTCGATATCGGGATCATAATTTCAGCGCAAAGGGTAAGACAGATTATTTGCGAATTAAGGTAGTCAATTAAGCCAAAAAAATATCGAACCAATCCAATTTATTTTTGGCCCAAAACCTGCGAATTTGAGTGAAATCGCAGACATTTTGACTACCTGCGGCTAATTTCCCAACGCCAAAGCAGCCCTTCGTCGGGGTCGTTGATGTCTTGTGTCTGGGCAAAACCCAGCTTTTCCAGAATGTGTCCGGAAGCATTTTCTTCCGCCAGCGTGTGCGCGATCACCTTGCGTACGGACGGATGCTGAAATGCATGATCCAGCAGCCCTTTGGCCGTTTCGGTGCCCAATCCTTTCTCGCGATAAGCTGGAATCACCTCATAGCCAATCTCCACTACGCCATTCGGATCAGGTTCGCCTTTGTAGCCGCATGAGCCGATCAGCATATTGTCGGGGACGTGTATAATGAGATAAACCCACCAGTCGCGCAGCGGCGGGTGGGCTTTCCAACGATGATAAGATGGTGTGAATGTGTCGCGGAACTCGGTCCACTTTTTGGGGACGTTCACGCCCATTACGCGGGCTAATGTATTGTTTCCCATGCGGATAGCATCATAGAGGGTATCGTCGCAGGAGATAATTCTTAAATGGGGGGTCAGAATCATAGTAAGATAAATGAACCCCCCAATTTAAGAAACTATGAATTGTTTTCGTCAAAGCGGTCGGTAATTGCCTTGCGGATGGCCTGGTGCGGGCGCATTCCCGTGCTGCGCGTGCGAGGGACGGCACGATCGGCCGAAGCATTCGATTTGGCGCGCAGAGCAAGGTTAGAAACCGTCAGATGGCTGTTGCGCCAGGCATCGTACTCCTCTTCGTTCATCACGTCGCGGGTAACTTGTCCGTGGGCATATCCATCACCGAACGACTGAATGCGGCTGTCTGTAAGTGCCTGCTTGCGTTCGTCTTCCAGCGCCTCGATTTCGGCCCTGATTTTCGCTTCCTCAGCTTTCAATTCTTCCAGTCTGGGCAGCAGCTCGATGTCATTTTCCAAAACGGTTTTCTGCGTCATATGCTGCGTAACGGCCTGCTGCAATGGCTCCATTTGTTGGAGGATCCGCTTTCTTCTTCGGCGCAGGCGCCACAGTTTAGGGTCGACCTGCAACCACCGGTACCAGAAGCCCTGCAACACCGGCAGCGCCATCCCCAGCGATACCGCACCCGCGATGGCAAACAGCACGCCGCTCAGCACGAACGATAGCAATGCCCAGGGACTGTTCACCAGGTCAAGATTCAGCTGATCGGAGTTTTGCAGCGCCTGCTCGATCTTCTTGGTCAATGCAGGGCTATCCACCGGCGCGCCCGTCAACGGGTCAACCGCATTCAATTGCAGGTTTTTGACCGATTTGTTGATGGCCTCTTTCAGTTTGTCGGTACGGTAAGCCTCGTAACGGAACCAGCCGAGGACGATGAGCGTCACGATCGCGAAGATGGACAGTACCAGTTTGAAACCCGCATACCGCGATTTTGCTTTCGGCGAATCCTCTTTGTGATAAGGCTCCTCGACGAGGCGGTCGTAAGCCGGTTTCAGCAATACCGAAAGCATCGCCAAACCAATCGCAAATGCCCATGCTTCATTGCTATTCCGGATATTCAGCGCGTAGGCAACGATTTCGTGCGAGATAATCAAGTCACCTGCGATGAATGAAATACCGGCCGCGAGGAATATCAAACCGGCGATCAGCGAATAGGAAGGCGCTTTTGCGGCACGTTTCTCTTTCAGCTCCTCAGTCTGCGCATCGATTTCGTTGATCGACCGCTCCATGTCCTTCATTTGCGTAGCTGCATTGTTGAGGCCCATTACCTCATTCTGCAATCGGCTGTAAGCGGTTTTGTGTTCAGCCAATGCCTGCTGGTTGCGCGACCTGGTTTCCGAAAGCTCCTGTTTCTTCTCGTTTAGCCGGTCCTGGATCCAGTCGTGGGTTACATTGCTGGACAAATAATTCTCATATACCTGACGGTCGATACCTTCCATTCCACGCGTGTAACCGTGTTGGTAATCTCCGTTTTCATTTAGATTTTGCTCGTTCATGATCCTGTTTAAGGTTGATCGAATGTGAGTTAGGGTTAAAAAACCGCGCCATAGGCGTCTTTCCTGATCGTCTTTCCGCCGCTATTTGCTCTTCTGGATCAGGTTGAGCTGCCGGGTGGTGAGCTCGTTTTTCATGCGCCGAGCCAGGTAGAATTCGCTCTCAAAAAGCTTGATCAGCATGTCCCGTTTGGCGAAAAGGCGGTCGCGCTCGGTCTCTGCGTGGCTCTGCTCGCGGAGTACCTGCCATTTTTTTACACGGAGATCATCAATCTCCTCCTGCAAGGTTTGGCACTCCGATTCCCAGTTGTAGTTATTTTCAACAAAATCCTTCCGGTCCCGGCGAATATTTAACCAAACTTGAAGGTCATTCCGCAATACCGTAATGTTGCTGAGGAGTAGTTTTCCGGCAAACAGGAAGAGGAAAAACACGAAAACGAACAGCGCAAATGCCTGCCACCAGGTCTGGTAGGTGATCACATTGGCAAATACGAATAATGCGGCGGCGAAAGGCAACCCTATCTCTTCCAGCAGCGACTTCCAGGTCACTTTCGATTCGGTGTCGTGGAAAAGTGAAATCCGGCCGAACAAACTGAACATACCCGCCAGGAATACGCCCAGCGCAATCCAGGAATTATCTGCAAACGCAGGTTTCAGTGATTCGCGGATCAGGAAGAAGTTGCCCACGCACATGGCGGCGCATAGCGTAATGCCGATGAGCGTGCGCGGAAGATGATGCTCGCCTTCGGTACGTGCCCCGGGAGCTTTCAGACGCTCCTGTAACTCGTCGATGCGGTTTTGTTTCTGTCCTATGAAAAGGTTTAGCTCCTGAATGCGTTCGTTGTGCTGCTCGATGCCCGCAATGTGCGATGCGGCCAGGTTCGAGAAGTATTTGTGGATAATGTCGGTTTTTTCATTCGGGTCCGATTCCGAAAGCCCAAACAGTACGCCCTCATCGCGCAGGGTGTCTTCATCTTCCAGCCAGTATGGGATCGGAACTTCCACTTTTTCCGGCTCGGGAAGTGGTGGGGGCATAGCCGATACCGAGGTTGCCTGCGCTGCTTGTTGATAAGTGGGCTGAGGCATGGTCTGGAAAGGCGGGGCTTGCTGATAATTCGGCTGAGGCGCGGCCTGCGCAGGTACCTGATAAGCGTTCGGTTTTAACTGCGGCGCAGTTGTCATGGGTTGCCGGTTTTGGGCAACGGATGTTTGAGTGATCGGATTTTGTTCCACTGATGGGGTTGGGGTGTCGTTCGCCTGAACAGGCTCATCATCGTAAAATTCGTTTTCGTCGGACTCTCTCGGACGAAACCAGCCGGCAATCAATTCAGTCAGTTTGGCCATAGTTTTTCATGGGTTAGCCTGCGATTATCCATGAAAACAAACAAAATGACTATTATATTGTGATGACCGGCTACTAAAAAAGGTAATGCGCTGGTGATTAGGATATTTCAAACATCTTCTGTAATGCTTGCCAGAGTTTTTTCTTAAGATTCCGGTCAGCTTCGATAACCACCAATGGGTCCACGAGCAGGAACCAGATCCCTTCCAGGTTTTTGGGCGTGTAAGGTACGAGGAGCAGATCGAGGTGAAGCTTGATCAGCGGTACGCCGAAGGAAATAAAATAATTGGTTGTCTTGCCCGCAAGTACGGTGCGCGCGTCCTGCCCGGGCATGAAACTGAAATTAAGCACATCGCTGGTTTCCAGCGAATGGCCCACGGCTTTGAGGATATTATCCAGGAACAATGCTTCGGACATCAGCATTTCCTTCTGCTTCTGCTCGTCGGTAAGGACGAGTACTTTGTGTTTTAATGCAGGGAATGCGGCAGCAGGCTGCGGGGCGGGGGTAGTTGGCGCCGGTGTGATGGGCGGTGTTTGCGGTAATGCAGGCTCAGCTGCCGGGCTGGCTGGCGCAGGAGGCTGCACAGGCACCGCGGGCGTCGCAGGTAATGTGGGCACGGGAGCCTGCACGGTCACGGGCTCGGGTACGGGAGTATCGTTTTGTACAGCCGCTTCAACGGGAGGCAATGCAGGCAGCACGCGCTCTTCCAGCTGAAACAAAGTTTCATCCTGGTAGAGGATTTGAAAAAGTGCTACTGACGAATGCTCCATAAGTTATCACAAATGTCCGAGTTCCATCCCCGGCTGGGTCCAGATGCCTATTTTCTGTTTGTTGGCGGCTATTTCAAGTTTTGCATATTCCTGGTCCTTCGAATACTTTTTGAAATGTACCGCCAGGCCCTTCTTCACGAGTTCTTTGTTCAAAATTTTACCATCCGGCAGCACTACTTCGCCCAGCAGACGGCCATACTTGTCGAATTCACCCTTGTGACGAATGCTGACAATTTTCCGGAAGCATTTCTCGCTTGTGAACTGTTTCGCATTGTTGTAAAAAGGCATGCTGCGTTCCGGGCAGTTGATGTGCAAAAAGCGTATCCGCACATTCTTGCCCATCCGGCGTCCTGCCTTCTTACCTGAATAGATATATTTCAATTCGATCGTGTCGCCATCCTGGATACCGATCACTTCGGCTTTGAGCGGACTGGGTAAATCGCTGTTGCTGCGTAATTGCTGGCCGTCTTCCGACGTGAGCGCACAGGAGGCGAGCATCGTCGGGGCGGTGGTCAGGGCAAGGAACAGCAGGCTGGAAAATGCAAATCGGGAAAACAGGAAGCGGAAATCAGGCACGCGGAATATTCATCAGGTTTGAGTGCCAAATATAGGCATTGTTTCCGATCAGTTTTGTTCCAGTTTGTACCACTTAATGTCCTTCAAGGGCGCTCTCCTTGCCGCTGAGGCAGTTGGCGAATAATTTTTTTCGAGATAGTCGAGCACCGGTTTCTCCGCGTCGCCCAGCTCCCAGAGGTTATGGTTGGCCTGCATCCATCGGATTTTTTGCTTCCAGCCGTCGCGCGTGAACCGGTTGGCGGTGATCAGCTTGGTGGAATGGCAATTCGTGCATTGCGCCTTGATCATGTATAAGTTTTCGTCCACGATCAGGCCTGTTTCGGGATCCTTTTTCGTGGTATCGGCGAGTGTCGTATCGGCTCTATTCTCAGTAACCGAAGTTTCGGGCAAGGTTTGGAATACAATACCTGCACCGAGCATGGCAATCAAAAGCGTTTTCATAAAGTATCAGATTGGCCCGGAAGCATTCTTGTTCATTAACCTATCTTGACGGCGATCCTTTCGCAGGCATTGTTCAGGTAGCCGCCCGGGTTCCACGCAGGAACCAGCATAGGCTGTGCTTTGCCCGTATCGTCCGTCGCTTTTACCCAGATCTCGTAATAGCCATTCACAGGGAATTTGATGCTGGTATTCCAATGCTGCCACGCCAATCTGTTTACCGGTGCTTCCAGTTTGCATTCCTTCCACGTAGCGCCGAAATCAATCGAGACTTCCACCTTTTTAACAGAATGGTCCCCTGCCCACGCGTGCCCGCGCACGGCCAGTTCTTTTCCCGAATCGATCATCGCCCCGGTTTTTGGATACGTGATCAGCGATTTGACGGGCATGGATTCGATGATCTTGTAGTACTGGTCGGTCGCCGGGATGTCGGTACCGGGGGCTACGGGGTTGCGGGGCAGCTTATAGCTGTGCCCTTCCATTTTGGAACCGTCGTGGACCTTGTTGCGCACCGAAATGCCGCTCAGCCATTTTCCTGAAACTGAGGCCGGCCAGCCGCCGATTACAAGCCGGAGCGGGTAGCCATGGAACTCCGGAATGTCTTTGCCATTCATTTGCCAGGCAATGAGCGTTTCGTCCTCCATCGCCTTGGCCATAGGCACGCCGCGCGAAATGGATTCTTTCTTGGGATCACGGCTTAAATGCAGGTCTTTGCCATGATAACCAATGTACACGGCATCGTTCTTAATGCCGACGTCGTTGAGAATGTCTTTCAGCCGCACGCCGGTCCATTGTGCGCAATGCACTGCACCCTGGCCCCATTGGTTGCCCGATGCCTGCGGCTGGTAACCCGAGCGCCCGTTGCCGCCGCATTCCAGCACGAGTTGATAAGTATATTGTTTGAATTTCTTTTTGAGGTCCGCCAGCGTGTAAGTTTTGGGCGCCTTCACCGACTCACCGTCAATGGTCAGCGTCCAGTTAGCGACGTCTATTTTTTCAGGAATCAACCCGTTGTTGCGGATGAACATCTTGTCGACCGGGGTAATGCGGTCGTCGAGCAAATGTACCGGCGTTTCCACATTCCAGGGTTTATCGCCCTGGACGATCATTTCCGCGCTTTTGCCTTTGAGTGCATCTTTTTCATCCAGGAAAATAGGGCGGTAGCCGGCCGGCATCCTGTTTGCGAAGACAATCTGGCTGCCCATGGCAGTAGCCAGTGCGGTGAGGCTTCCTTGTCTGAGAAAATCTCTTCTGTTTAATTCCGAATTCATCAACTGGTTCAGGAAAACTTGTAAAACATTATTTTCAAATTTACGTAAACCACGCGGCTTAAACCATTATATCATGGCAAATCGGGCATGTTATCCATAAAAAAGAGGTTACCGGTAACGGTAACCTCCTCATTCATAATAGTGTGTATGCTGGCACTTGGAGCGTGGCCCCACTTAAGTGCATGTATATGCCCAACAGGGAAAGTTTACGATAATGGGTGCGATTATTTTTTTATAAACGGACCGGCAATCGCCAGTACCGCCTCTTTCGTCAAAGGTTCGTCAAATGCTTCTGTAACCGCGGCGTCCGACTTGGATGCGAGGCCTTTGATATTTACGCCTCCTTGCGTCATATTGTCTTCACCGGCGTAAATAGCTGCCACTGCGCCTTCTTTGCCTGTGATCCAGCCTTTCATCGCCGGATTGCCCAGCAATGTGGCTGCCAGCCTCCGCGCTACAGCCGCGTGACGGGCCTCTACCGAGTGCACCTGCAATGCATATTCCAGGATCTGCGGATCGGCGATCAATGCACCGGCCTGGCCTTTGTAGGCACGCACGCCGGTATCTTCCAGTGCGCTGGAAACGGTTACGAATGTTTTGTAATTGGTAAACACATCCCCGAAGGCGCCGCCGTACATGAAATCAAATGTGGGTTTCGCGATCGCTTTGGTACCCAGGGCTTTCACGAGGAATGCCACGTGCTGCGTTTCATGCTTCCCGATTTGCGTGAAAATGGCCTTGTCCGATGCAGGGATGAGGTTTGCAGCTGCATTACCCGCTTTGTAGAACTCATCCTCGAGGTATTCTAGCGTCAATGCATAGTTGAGAACATCCACTGCTGCAGCCGACTGCGCAAATGCCTTGTTCACGATGGCAGCGAAGGCAGTTGGAATGGCTGCCGAGGCCAGTTTACTTCCGACCCGATTCATAAAGTGACGGCGTGAGGCGTATTCAAGTCTCCCTACGGCGTCCCCGTCAATTTGCTGAAACTTGTCTATGATTTTGAAAATATCCATTATTTCTGATCCTGTTAGTGTGAATGATTATTTACCTACGTTGGTACCGGTGATGGTATCTTTCACGTAGCCCTTTACAGCCGAAAGAATGTCGGCAGGCGCAACCGCCTTGTCCATTCCATTCATATCGATGATGTCGTCACCGGCGAAATCGGCAGATTTTGGGTTGATCAGGTCACGGATAACCGCAGCGTGGCGCGCTTCCACGGACACGATCTTTCCGGCGAGGAGCAGGTAATTCGGATCTTTCAGCAACTTCCCGGCACCGTTGTATGCGGCTACACCGGTGTCTTCAAATAATTTGGCGGCACCCAGCACGGCGTCTTTCTTAGTGAAGTCGATGGCGCCGAAATTTGGGGTGAGTCCTTTAATGGCCTTGTCGCCCAATGCAGTTTTGAAGAAGTCGCGATGTACAATCTCGTGGTCGCGAATGTCTGTCAGGATCGTCTTCTCAGCGTCGGTCATGCCCGAATAGGGCGTTTGGATCACCTGTGTGTAGAAAGCGGCTTCCAATTGCTCCAAAGCGTATGCGTAGTTGAGTACGCCGATGTCCCCTGAGCCCAGGTCCACGGTGTCGCCGGTTCCTGGTATCATCGGATCATCGTCATCGTCGTTACAACCCGCGGCGATGACGATCGTTCCCAGTGATGTGGCTAATCCGGCCGAACGTAGAAACAGGCGTCTGTTTACAACCGACGTGATTTTTTCTTCGCCACGTCCGGCATCGTTCTTCGTTTTCGTGTGTTTGTTCATAGCAATTAAAGGTTACTGAGGCACTCTTCGTGTGTCGAAAGAGTTTTGACAGACCTACGCGGACGGGATTGCTTTAGATCAAACGCCTTAAAAAAGGTAGGAAGGGGGGAAAACAAAAAGAGTCCCGCGGAGGGGACTCTCAATGTTTCAGACTAACCGATGGTTTTAATCAAATAACGTGAGTAAATAGTGCCTGAGTTATAATTCAATATATGAATGTATAGCGTTAAGGTTCGTTTGTGTGTAGTATTTGTGCTACTTTTGATAGCCAAAAAATTTCTACGCAAATATAACTGATTGTGCCTCTAAATTAAGCAATATGTAATCAAAAAATTTTGAATTTTTTTTAGTTTGTGTAAGAAGATATGGGTAAATACGCAAATTGGTTAGTAAATTTCACATACATGGTGTGAAATTCCCCAACATGAGGCATAGCTCCCGTTTCATCTGGTTACACAGTTGCGAATTAAAATTGGTTAATATCTGATAATCAACTTTTTTTGCAGCATATTTCTCTTGGCACGAATATGTCTTTCCGATTACGTTAAAAATTAAATGCCTGATCCATGCGAATAACCCCGATAGCATTTACCCTCTTACTGGCAGCAGTTGCACCCGATATTGAAGCTTCTGTACAATCCCGGACGGAAATGACCGTTATTGCCGAGCAAAGTAAAGTGGCGGTAAGGCCGGAAGACCTTCCGGAAGCGGTCAAAAGTACATTGTCCGGCTCCTATGCCGAATGGAAAGTATCGAGCGCTTACCTGGTCACCCGCGACGATAATTCACAGTATTACGAACTCAACATCAAGCGAGCGGAAGAAACATTTACACTGAATCTGGATAAGTACGGGAAGAAAATCGACTGAGAACGTCGCTCCCGGCATCTGGCAGGCTCATAAGGAAAAGCCGGAGACTTCTCCGGCTTTTTGGTGTTTGTTTTTGTACTTTTACATAATACCCGCTCGTTTGACAGTATTTATTTTTCTTAGAAATAGTATCACCCATGGCTCATCTGCTCCTCGTTGAAGACGATTCTACATTTTCAAAGTTGCTCACCAATTTTCTCGGCAAGCATGGTCATCAGGTAAAGGTTTGTGCAAATATCAGGGAAGCGAGGGAAGCGCTCGGAAAGAGCAGCTCCGACCGCCCGTTCGAAGTACTGATGCTTGATTACCGTCTGCCGGATGGTAACTCGGTGGATTTTCTCAAAACGCTCAGAAGCGAGGGTAACCGCACGCCTGCATTTATCATGACAAGCTTTCATGATGTGAGGACGGCCGTTACTGCTATGCAAATAGGGGCTTTCGACTATATTACAAAGCCGGTGAACCCGGAGGAATTGCTTATGGTACTCAGAGAAGCGCTGAATAAGGGGGAGGTTACGAGCGTGAAGACTGCGCCGAAGGCCAAAAATAATTCAAAAGCCGAGAAGCAATCGCTCGACTACATCGAAGGTAAGAGTAAGGTCGCGAAGCAGCTCTTCGAATACGTCCGGCTGGTGGCGCCCACGGATATGTCGGTGATTATCCAGGGCGAAAGCGGCACGGGTAAGGAACACGTAGCGAAGTCGATACACCGCCTCAGCAAACGTGCGGACGGACCGTTCGTAGCGATTGACTGCGGTTCACTATCCAAGGACCTGGCGGCCAGTGAGCTGTTTGGCCATAAAAAAGGCGCATTTACCGGTGCATTGCAGGATAAGATAGGGCAGTTTGAGGCAGCCGATGGCGGCACGCTGTTCCTGGATGAGATCGGTAACCTTAGCTACGACGTGCAGATCAAGCTGCTTCGCGCTTTGCAGGAGCGCATTATCGTTCCCATTGGCAGCACGCAGCAGGTGAAAGTCGACGTGCGCCTCATAGCGGCGACCAATGAAGACCTTATTTCCAGTGCCGCTGCCGGCGATTTCCGTGAAGACCTTTACCACCGGCTCAACGAATTCAAAATCGAAGTCCCTGCATTGCGCAAACGCGGTGAAGACCTCCCGATTTTTGTACAGCATTTTGTAGACAAAGCCAATGAGGAACTCGACCGCAACGTGCGGGAGCTTTCCAAAGAAGTAATGGATGTTTTCCAGAAATACGATTGGCCGGGTAACCTCCGTGAGCTGAACAATGTGATCAAGCGCCTTGTACTTCTTTCCAAGGAAGAAATAGCCACGCTGAGTGCATTGCCCTCGGAGATGATTACCGCGATGGAAGATCAGCAGAAGCCCGCACCAGGCTCCGATTTGAAGGCATTGCAGGAAACGCACGAAAAGGAGATGATTGAAAAAGTATTGCAGGAAGTACGCTACAATAAAAGCAAGGCGGCGAAGCTACTCAATATCGACCGCAAGACTTTGTATTATAAAATCGAAAAATATCATATCGAGTAGGAGAGCGCTTTTTCCTCCACTTGCTCAATCACTGACGCAGCGTCGTTTACGACCTGCGTCATTTCTTTTTCCGACACACCCGAAGGATTTTCACGCAATGCGATTTCCAGGTTTCTGAACCGCGCGGAAAGGTCGCGGGCGCCGATCTGGCCCGTACGGCCGGCCATGCGGTGCATAAGCTCCTGCGTATGATCAGGTTCGTTGGCGGCGATATGGTACCGGAGCGAGTCGATGTCGGTACGAGAGTCTTTGACAAACTGATCGAGGATTTCACGCAGCAGGCTTTCGTCTCCGAAAGTCATCTCGCTCAGCATCGAGAAGTCGAATTCAAGACTGTGCGTCGAGCCGCCGTTTTCGGCAGTACGGTCATTTGACATTGCGGCTGTAATGTCCGGCTGATGCACTTCGGGCGCAGAGGAAGATTCGAGCAGTTCCAGCAGGTCTTTGGAATGGAATGGCTTCATCAGGTAACCGTCGAAGCCCATGCCAAGCAGCTTTTTACGTTCTTCGGGCAGGGCCTGTGCAGTTAGTACGAAGAATTTAACATCGGCCGGTGCCGATCTGCGCAGGCGCTTCACGAGCTCGGCCCCGTTCATGCCCGACATGCGCATGTCCGTTAGAACGAATTTCACTTCGCTGTTCCACGGCCTGCTGAGCACTTCCTCCGCGGAGGAGAATGCCGCGTGCTGAATCCCGTTCATTTCGAGCACCGAAGAGCACCATTTGAGAATGAAGGCGTCATCATCCACCAGCCATACTTTGCCATTGATCTGATAGCTTCTTTCCGGCGCTTCCTCTGCCAATTCCAGTGTGTCTGCCTTTTTCATACTGGTGGTGACAAAAAAAGTCGTGCCCTCTCCCTGCTTGCTGGTGACGTGGATACTGCCCGCCATGCCTTCCACTAATGCTTTTACAATGCTGAGTCCGAGCCCGGTACCGCCGTACCGGCGCTGAATGGACGGATCTGCCTGCTCAAACTGGTTAAAAATGCGCTCTGCCTGCTCTTTCGAGAGCCCGATGCCCGTATCCGAGATCTGGAACTCAATTTTGGCCGCATGGCCATTTTCATGGCCCGCCACTTTGAGCACCACCTCGCCGTTTTCGGTGAATTTTATTGCATTAGTCAGCAAATTGTACAGGATCTGCCGCAGTCGGAAGGGGTCGCCATGCAGGTACAAGTTGGGTTTCAGCGAGTTTTCAAGCCTCAATATCAACCCTTTTGACAATGCATTCGGCCGCAGCACCTGTATTACCTCGTTCAGGAGCGGATTGATGGAAAACACCCTGTCTTCGAACGTGAACCGGTCGGAAATAATGCGGCTGTAATCAAGCACTTCGTTCACCAGGTACAGCAAATGCTCCGAAGCTGAATGCAGCGTTTCGAGATCTTGCTTTCGTGGTTTTTCTTCGTTTTTCAATGCTTCTGCATAACCGATAATGGATTGCAGCGGTGTGCGGATTTCATGGCTCATATTGGCCAGAAAGCGCTGCTTGGCCATGCTGTGGTATTCTGCCTCTTCTTTGGCTTCTTCTAGCTGCTGGCGGTAATCGTTGCTTTTCGCAATGTCGGCAAAGATGAAATAGGCCATGACGGCAGTAAGGAAAAAGAAACCCAGCATGATCCATTCGAGGTGGTCCACGCTGCCTTCTACCATTCCCTTGGCCTTCGCGTTTTTATCGTCGGAATCCCGCATGACGTCTCGCTGCACATCCTGCATGACACCCAGCAGCTGTTTTACCAGCGAGTTACCGGCCGTAGCCAGTTCCTGTTCGCGGTCGACAAAGGTTACGGCGCGTTTTTTCTGTGATTTTTCAATAGCGTGCACTGCTTCACCCACTTTCTCAATCGTGCTGTCCTTTTTCGCTACGCGGATTGTGTCTACCTGGACGTTCACTTCCTGTTTCTGCACCAGCTTTGTAGGTCCTTTCGCTGGTGCCTGGCTCTTCTTGTTTCCCCTGAAAACCCGGCTGAGGAAGCCCTTTTTTGTACTGGCTTTCTGGCTGGTGTCGGGAACTTCGGTGTAAACCGTGGTAGTAGTTGTGCGTTTTTCAGTCTTAACTACCGTGCTGTCCGGTTTGACTTGCTTGGTAGTGATCAGTCCGGAAATAGATTTTACTTCGTCTTCCAGGGCCTTGTTGCTTACCAGCTTGGTTCGGACTTTCACATAGTCGCCGTATATTTTCTCCCGTTCTTTCAGGATCTTTTTCATGGAATCGATCCGGATCACCTGCAACGGGTCTTCGAGACTAAGATAACTGAGGGTATCGAGCGTGGCAATCAGTTCCACCGACTGGGCTAGTACGTCGTCGTTGAGTTCTTCTCCTTTCAGTTTGCGTTCGTTCTGAAGGTGATCGAGCGTGAGAATATCCTGGAATATCTTATTGACCAGCCGCATTTTGTCATCCGGGGTGGAGAGCGTATCCAGCGTGGTGAGCATGTTGTCGAACGCTACTTTGCTGGTTACCCAGGATGCTGCAAGGGCTAGGGAGGCTATGAAAAAGCCTAAAACGACTTTTCCTTTTACCGATTTTAAGAAAGACGGGCCACGCAGAGTAAACATATTGTTGGTTACATTCAATAACAACTAACGAATTTTCACTGAGAAAACGTGCCATTAGTTTGATTTGCAATGTGAATATAATGCATTAAAATGGTTTCTGAATGTGCTCATCTTCAACTAAAAAGGCTGCCTCCGATACGGAAGCAGCCCTTGAATATAGTTACCGGGAACGGGCCCGGGGGAATGCAATTATTTCGCAAGTGAGTTGATCCACGCCGCGATTTTAGCCGCTTCTGCCTTGGGAACCTGAGGCATAGGGGCCATCGGTGTCGCGTAATCAGGCCAGTTTTCAGGCTTCGGTGCGTAAATCAGTTCAACAATTTTCTCGTTGCTGTATTTGCGTTTTGCCACGTCGGCATAAGAAGGGCCTACTACCTTTTTATCGGGCGCGTGGCATGCAAGGCAGGTATTTTTTGCCAGCAATGGCTTCACTTCTTCCCAGGTCGGTGCTTTGGCAGCCGCCCCGGCTTTCGCAGGCGTTGCTTTGCCTTTGCCGTCCGGCGAAACGTGCTCTTTGGCAGGTTCCGCTGAAACAGAAGCCTGAGCTTTGCCCGAGCGTGTTGTTTTCAGGTCGGAAACTTTCATGCGCTCACCGTCAGGAATATTGTTGAGCGTGTAGTAAGCATCCGGGTGTACAAGCGACCAGCTGTTGGAAGCCGAACGAACGCCTTCCAGTGAGATCTTGTGAACATAATACTGGCGCATTCCTTCGAGTACAATGCGCACTTTCTTGTTGTCGTCAGATACCTTCACACCTGCGATTTTTACATCTTCCAGGTTGATCTGCGGGCTGCCGTAAACAGGGTAATGCTTGTAGAGGTAGCTGCTCACTTTGTAAGAATCCAGATCTTCCGCCGATTTACGGTCAACCGGCATCGTGAACTCGATTTCGAAACCATCGGGCTGTGCTTTCACCGTATACATTTCGAAAGGCATTTTGCCATTCCATACCAAACGCTGCAAGCCCTGGTTGGCGTCACCGGCGGAACCCCAGCCGCGGTTGGTTTCACCTACGAACATCGATCCGTCCTTGTCGAACGCCATGCGCAACACGCCTGACTGGAATCCGCTTCGGAAACCGATACTAGCGCCCTGGTACTCACCTTTAACTTTTTCCAGAACCACGCGCATAATGTTGCTTTGTCCCTGGTCGCCCACAAACACCTGGCCGGTGAATGGACCGAAGTTTCCTTTTGTATCATCCAAAATCAATTCAGATGTAGAAACACCGTGCACACCATAAGGCAGCCATACAGCCGGAAGCTGTACCATGTCGTATTTCTGTTTCAATTGATACAGGAACTGTGGTTCTTCGCCCATTGTATTTTCAGGCTTGATCGCGCGGTCCTGTGCGTTGCGGTGCTGGCGGTTGTCGCGCTCAGCGAAGAATTGCTTTTCAGTCAGTTTTACAGGTGAGTTAGGCAATCCAGCCCATTTCAAACCGGCCGGGTGGCCCATGAAGCCGCCTTTTTTAACCTGGAAAATCGCGCCGGTACCCATCCAGTCGCCCTGGTTGTCGGTATAGAACAGCTCGCCGTTCAGCATGCTGATACCCGCAGGGGAGCGCACGCCGGTTGCGTAAGGTTCGTATTTGCCGTCGTTGGTAATGTGGAAAATCCAGCCACGACCAGGCACACGGCTCTCGCCTCTCCACCATTCTTCGTCACCGAATGCAACGTTACCGCTCACGAAGAAGCTGCCGTCCGGGGCCAGTTTAGGCCCGAACGAATATTCGTGATAGTGACCAGAAAGCGGCCATGCGTAAACTGTTTCGTAGACGTCGGCTTTACCGTCGCCGTTTTTGTCAACCAGCTTGGTCAATTCGCCACGCTGTGCGCAGTACAATGCACCTTCTTTATAAGCCAGGCCGAGGATCTCGTGCAAACCGGTCGCGAATTTGCGGAAGTACGGCGTGCGGCTGGTAGGGTTATCCACGATCCAAACTTCGCCGCGGCGGGTTGAAATCGCCAGGGAGCCGTTCCGCATGGTTGTCAAACCGCCTACTTCAAGAATAATGCCCTCCGGGATCGGCGGGGTAACGATCTTGTAAAAATCTTCTTCTTTCGGGGACTCCTGCGCTTTCAGCGTAGAGAGGGATGCCAAAAGAGCGAATGCTATATGAGCAAGTTTTTTCATTGTCAATCAGAAATAATAAGGTTAAAATCAGAACAGGATAGAATACTTCACTTCGCCGTTGGTAACAGGCACAATGAGTTCCTGCTCGCCTTTGGCGCCTCTGATTTCCGGTTTAAGTTTCTTGTCGGCCAACTGGATGTAGTACGATTTATCGTCTACCGCATAAAGTCCTTCCGAGATTTTTTCAATGGAAGCACCGTCAGCCAGGCGTGCCACGAGGTCTTTCGCGGGATTATTCACCTTCAAAATGCGCTCGAAATACTGGTTGTTTACGACTGAAATGTAGTCGGTAATGGTGGAGCCGAATGCCTGGTACTGGAATGTAGGCACGTCAGCATCGTCCAGCACGTAGCCTTTCGGGCGGTATCCGCTGCCGGTTGTATCAGCCTCCCATTTCGATTTGCCCGATTTACCCAAAAACATGTCGTCGCCGAGCAACGTCACGCTGCCGCGCGGGCGGGAAGAACCGTCACCGCGGTCGTGCCACATCGGGGTGGCATCCAGGAATTCGCCGCGCCAAACTTGCAGGATCGCTCCTTTGTCGAGGTCGTAGGTATAGTGCAGGCTCGCCGGGCTACCCACAGACACTGCGTGTACCACGCGGGTTCTTTTCGCTTTTTCGTCCTTGCGGAAGTCCATGAAAGAGCGCGTAATGGTGTTGGTAGGTGCCTGGATCAGGATCGGGTCGGTGGAACCGCCGCCCATAGCAGAACTTCTGGAATGGAACGCAACCTCACGGAAGCCCGGTCCGCTTACCCAGAGGCCCAGCACAGGACGCATCCAGCCGTCTCTTTTGTTATTGAAAACCTCGATCGTGTGATCGCCGGCTTTCAGGTTCACTTTGCCCGTACGGAATTCGTTGTTCGACTTCCATTCAGGCTTGATCACGTCTTTACCGTCGATTTTCAGGTAGGAATTACCCGAAGCTTGCAGGCGGAAGCTGTACTCGCCTTCGGTGGCAGCATTCAAACGGCCATTATATACGAAAGAGTAGTTATTGTTCTCCTTCAAAATTTCCCAGTTCAGTGATTCCGACTTGCCGGTCTCAGCCGGGGTTAGTTTCGACAGGTCTTCCGTTTCCGATAAGTTGCCATAATAGGTCTTGTAGCTTACTTCCGAAAGGGTCGCAGGTTTTTTATCAAAATTGTTCACCACAATGTTGCGGATCGCCAGTGAACCGTGGTCGCCCTGGATGCGGATCGGGCCCATGGGCACGTCTTCGGCAGTGAGTGAACCGCGGGTAGGGCCGCTTACCTCCACATTTTCGTGGATTGTTACACCATTCAGCACCACGGAAAGGAACACCGCATTTGCGATTTTCTTACCGTTGGCATCGAAACGCGGCGCCTGATAGGAGATCTTGATATGCTGCCACAAACCCGGCGCTTTCGCGACGTTGAAACGTGGTGCGTATCCCTCGTAGCCTTTTTCGCCTTCGGGCTTGGAGTCGTTCCAGCGCTCGTAAATACCACCGCAATCGTTGTATTTAGCACCTTTTTTACCCCAGCTATCAAAAAGCTGTACTTCGTAGTTGCCTTGCAGATAGATTCCCGAGTTGGAACCTTTGCTCATCATGAAATCCAGTTCAATGTCGAGGTCGCCGTGTTTGAAGTTGGAGATCAGTTCGTAGTCGCTGCCGTACTTGCCTTTTTCGTGAAGGCAGGCCAGCACGCCTTTGCCCGGGCTGGTTACCAGCGCGTTTTCTTTGGTGAGATCGGCCGATGCATTACCGACGATTTTCCAGTCACTGGATTTGGTCGTAAAAGCACTGAGGTCGTTGAGAGGAATGGGCTGCTGGGCGTAAGCGGTATGCATGGCGAAAGCCGCTACCCCAGAGGCGATTAATTGAAAAAGTGAACGGTTGGTTTTAAACATACTTGCGGTAAGCTTAGTCGGTTTTAGATTAGCAATCCAGGCCACGAATGCCTTTAGCCCTGCAAATTACGTGATAAGAATCGGGAAAATTACATTTATATAGATGAGAATCCTTTTTGTTGATGCTTTTTACTTAATGTTGTGTTTTGATACGATATCAAAGACTTATTGGACTAAAACTGTTACCTTTCAAATGAAAAAATTGATGCTTACCGCGTTCAGCATGGCTGCTGCCTTTGCCGCTCACGCGCAACTGCAACCTGCGAAGCAAACTCCCGAGTCCAGCGAATTGTGGAATCCGGTACCCCGTGTTGTAACGCCCGGTAAAGGTTCTTCTGCCGTTTCAGGCTTCACTGCGCCTTCCGATGCCATCGTTCTGTTCGATGGTAAAAACCTCGATCAGTGGGTTTCCGGAAAAGACGGTAAATCAGCTGCTCCCTGGACAGTAGGCGACGGCGCTATGACCGTGGCTCCCAAGTCCGGCGACATTCAAACCAAACAAACCTTCGGCGATTACCAGCTGCACATTGAGTGGAGAACACCTGCGAAAGTGGACGGCAACGGACAAGGCCGTGGTAACAGCGGTATTTTCATGCAGGGCGTATACGAATTGCAGGTACTCGATAGCTATAACAACCCCACGTATTCCAACGGCCAGGCAGGTTCTATCTACAAGCAAACCATGCCGCTTGTGAATGCAGCAGTGGGTCCTGGCGAATGGCAGACTTACGATGTGATCTACACGCAGCCGCATTTCAACAAAGACGGCCACATGACGCATCCACCATACATTACCGTGATCCATAACGGTGTTTTGGTTCAAAACCACACCATGATCCAGGGGACGACCCCTTACATAGGCCAGCCGACCATAGAGCCACACGGAAAAGGTCCGATCAAGTTGCAGGACCACAACAATACGACCAGCTTCCGCAACATCTGGATCCGCGAGTTGTAAGATTTCAGAAGATATAGATCAGAAAACGGGCTGCTTCAAATGAGGCAGCCCGTTTTAATTGAACATCGGTTACGGCTTTTCTGTTTTCACTTATATTCGCTTACCATGTCATTCCAACACCTTTGCCATGCAGGAAATAGAGCCTTATTACAATTGGGAGAAGCATTACATTGCCAGCGAAGATGAGCGGTCGCCGTTCTATGGCCGTACATACAACCTGGAATATTACGAGAATGCGATTTACGGCTATTACATCCACCCGCTCTGGGACCACATCGGCTCGGAGACGCTCTATGTGAAAGTCCTTTTTGCCGACTATAAAAAGCGCTTCGTCATCATTGAAATGTTCGGGGAATGGAACGATGCGCTACACAACGATATCATGTTCCTGAAACGCCAGGTGATCGACCCGCTGGTGAACGAGGGGATTAATCAGTTTATCCTGCTGGGCGAGAATGTGCTCGATTTCCACGGCGGCAATGAAGACGATTACTATTCCGAGTGGTTCGACGACGTGGAGGATGGCTGGATCGTCGCCATCAATTTCCGGGAGCATGTGGAGGAGCAATGGAAGAAGTACCGGCTCGATTATTATATCAATTTCGGGGGCACGCTGCACCTCAACAACTGGCGTACCTTGCAGCCGGAACCGCTGTATGAGCTGGTTAAAAATTTGATGGTTAGAAGGTTAACCTAATAGAAAGCTTCGCCTGTTGCTTGCACCGTTGGCAAGACATTTGTAGCTTGCGCATTCATCGTATCAACTGTTCTTACCTTATAACTGCATTTCCCATGGCCGAGAATACCGAACCTACACCAGAAGAAGCGAAAGAATCGCTGGAAAATAAAGTGGAAGAACTCGAAACCACTACAACCGCATCCAAGGACGAGATCGTGGAAGAGGTGCTGGGGATCAAGGATGAGGCAACCGAAGTGGTGAAAGACGAAGCCGACGGCATTAAAACCGAAGTTTACGAAACGCTCGACGACCTGAAAGCACAGGCAGAGACGAAGACCACGCAAGCCGAAGCGCTGATAGAGGAAGAAGCGGAGGCTACTGCGGAGGCCGCGGCCGAATTCAAAGAGGAAGCTGGCGAGAAAATCGAAGCCGTGAAGGAAGAAGCAGCTGCGAAAGCAGAAGCAGTGAAAGAGGAGGTGACAGAAAAAGCCGAAGAGGCTAAATCCGGGCTGGCAGCAACGCTGGCCGGTCTTGCGGAGGCAGCGACGGAGAAATTCGAAGATTTGAAAGAGGCCGCGACCGATAAATTTGAAGACATTAAGGAAGTTGCGGCGGAAAAATTCGACGATGTAAAAGCGGCCGCGGCCGATAAATACGAAGATATCAAAGAAGATGCCGCCGAAGCATTTGAAGAGGCGAAGGAAGTCGCTGCCGAAAAACTGGCTGAGGCACAGGCCAAAGCCGCAGAACTGAAAGCGAAGGCAGCGGAGGAAATAGCCGAATTGAAGGAAGACGCCTCCGAGAAAGTCGGCGAGACGAAAACCAAAGCCAAGGGATTCTGGGCGCGGCTCTTCGGGAAATAGCCTTTTTGAAAATATTCTCACCCGGCCCCTCGATAGGCCGGGTTTTTTATGCGTGTTTTTTTGTTTTACCAAAATTGCTTCTGATGTCACAACAAACTTTCAATCTTCCCTACCAACACCCGTTTGTCGCGGACAACAAGTACAAAAAATCAGTCGCTTACTTTTCGATGGAATTCGCCGTCGACCAGGCATTAAAAATTTACTCCGGCGGCTTGGGCTTTCTCGCGGGCTCGCACATGCGCAGCGTACACGGGCTCAAACAGAACCTGATCGGTATCGGCATGCTGTGGAAGTATGGCTATTACGATCAGGGCCGGAAGAAAGACGGTAGTATGCAGCCCGAGTTCCGGGAGAAAATGTATTCTTACCTGGTCGATACGAAAATCCGCTTCCAGATACCCATTATGGGCAAAGACGTTTGGGTGGCAGCCTATTACCTCGATCCGGAGACATTCGGCTCGGCGCCATTATTTCTGCTCACCACCGACACCGACGGAAACGACGAGACTACGCGTGCGATCAGCTACTCACTGTATGATGCCGACGTTACCTATAAAGTAGCGCAATGCATGGTGCTCGGTATCGGCGGCGCTCGGTTGCTCGAAGCACTGCAGTATGAACCGGAAGTGTACCATTTGAATGAAGCGCACGCAGTATCGGCGGTATTTCATTTGTACAAAAAATATAAAAAAGTTGCTGAGGTACAGAAAAGGGTCGTATTCACCACGCATACCCCGGAAGAAGCGGGTAATGAAAAGCACGACATTCACTTCCTGGAAAAACTGGGCTTTTTCTCCGGCCTTGACCTGGAAACGGTACGGAAAATCAGCGGTATTCGCGATGGGGTGTTCAATCACTCCCTGGCTGCATTGAGCCTGAGCCATAAAGCGAATGGTGTTTCGAAACTGCATGGCGAGGTATCACGCAAAATGTGGAAAGCGCATCCTAAAATAGCACCGATCGGCCACATTACGAATGCGCAGAACAAAGCTTACTGGGTAGACCCCATTCTGGAAAAAGCCCGTACAGAATCGGATGCCGATGCAATTGTGGCACGCAAGAAGGAATTGAAAAAAGCATTGTTCAAAACGGTAGCCGACCAAAGCGGAAAGCTGTTCGATCCGGAAATACTCACGATCGTCTGGGCGCGGCGCTTTGCGGCCTACAAACGACCGGATATGCTGGCTTGGGACGTCGAGCGTTTCAAACGGATGATGGGCAATAAGGACCAGCCGATACAGGTCATATGGGCTGGAAAGCCGTACCCGAAAGACGAGGGTGCCGTGGGTACCTTCAACCATTTGTTCTATCTCAGCCACCTCTTTCCCAATATGGCCGTGCTCACCGGTTATGAGCTGGCATTATCCAAGCTGCTTAAAGACGGCGCGGATATCTGGCTGAACACGCCCGTAGTAACCCGCGAAGCCTCGGGCACGAGCGGTATGACCGCCGCGATGAATGCCGCATTGAACCTTTCCACATTCGACGGTTGGATCTGCGAATTCGCGAAGGATGGTCATAATGCATTCCTGTTGCCCGTGGCGAAAGGTGAGGATATCAATAAACAGGATTGCGATAACCTGATGGAAACACTGGAACGCACCGTCATCCCGACCTACTACAACGCGCCGCAGAAATGGCAGGAGATGGTCCTGAACAGCATGAACGACGTTTCCGAACCGTTCAATTCGGACAGGATGGCTCGGGAGTATTACGAGTTGCTGTATAATTAAATTTCATTCGCAGGAGAGCGGCGACCGGCAGTTGGTCCTTGTACACGGTTGTATGAAAGGTGACTATCGGTCGCCGTTCAGCCTTTGCCGCGAATTCGTTATATTTGATTTAGATTATTGAAAGACTTCCAAAGACATCGTTAAGTTATGGACACGCCTGTTACATTCATTGTAGGAGATATCATGAGCGAAGACGAGTTCTTTCGTTTTTGCCAGATGAACGATACGCTCAACTTGGAGCGTGACAGCGACGGCAACATTATCTTTATGTCACCTGCGGGGAGTTTATCGGAAAATCTTAGTTCAAAAATTCTTATTGCCCTGGGTCTGTGGCTGGGTCAGCGTGAAAACCCGGGTATTGTTTTCGGTTCCTCGGCTGGCTTTACGCTGCCTAACGGGGCCGTCAGATCCCCGGACGTTGCCTGGGTGAACAGCGGGAGCTGGGCTGCATTGTCCGCGGCCGATCAGGAGAGGTTCGCGCCCGTCTGCCCCGACTTTGTGGTGGAAGTGCGCTCGAAAACAGATAGCATTATCTACTTGCAAAACAAAATGCAGGAGTACATGGCTAATGGGTGCCGTCTCGGCTGGCTGATCGACAGGTATGCGCGGAAAGTTTATGTGTATGAGCCCGGTAAGTCTATTGTTGAGCACCTGAGTCTGGATATCCAACTTTCTGGCGAGCCGGTTTTTCCAGGTTTTGAATTGAATCTTGCGAAAATAGTACAATAGTTTTAATGCCACGAAGACACGAATGTGCACGAAAGCTTTCGTGTTTATTCGTGCCTTCGTGGCATTAAATCTCAAATCTGCGAAGCCAGAATCTCAATCCCCTCCCGAAACGAATGCGGTTCGTAACCGAGCACATTCCGTGACTTCGTCAGATTGAACCCGGTGCGCGGAGGCCGGCGGGCGGGTTGGGTGAATGCGGAAGCATCCGTGGGGGAAATTAAAGAAGCATCCAGCTTGAAGTAATCCGCAGTGGCAAGCGCCATCTCGTAAGGCGTCATGAAATCTTTACCGGAAATGTGGTAAATGCCTTTGGCCTCCTGATCGGCGATGAGGAAGCAGCCCAATGCCAGGTCTTCGGCCAAAGTAGGCGTGCGAAACTGATCGGTCACGACTTTAATATTCTTCCCTTCTTCCAATGATTTTTTAACCCAAAGAATAATGTTACTCCTGCTCATGTCGTGCGCGATGCCATATACGAGCACGGTCCGGGCGATGGCCCAACCGATCTCGGACGACATTACCACCTTTTCTGCCGCATATTTACTCCACCCATAAAAACTCACCGGGTTCGGGGCGTCCTCTTCCCGGTAAGGGCCCGAAGTGCCATCGAAAATGAAGTCGGTAGAGACGTGTTCCAGGAAGATCCGGTACTTCGCACAGGCGGTGACGAGTGTTTCGGTGGCTGTCACATTCAACTTCCAGCATGCATCCTTCTCCATTTCACACTGGTCTACATTCGTCATCGCAGCGGTGTGGATCAGGACGTCAGGGCGCTCGGTGCCGAGCACCTGGTCTACCGATTCCGGATCGGTAATGTCCATCTCCAGATACCGGTAGCCTTTACTGACTGGCAGCCGGTTTTCACCACGGGCTGTCGCGATGGTTTCGACATGCGCTTTTGGAATCAGCAGCTCTACGAGCTTTTGCCCCAACAAACCGTTGGAGCCTGTGATCAGGATCTTTTTCTTTTCCAATTTTAAGCCTCGTATTTCCAGCCGTACTTCCGGGTGATCTTTTTCTTTTTCATCTTCTTGACCGACACTTTCATCGAAATGTCTTTCTCAGGGCGGTCGCGCTCGTCTTTGTCCACGGAAGCGATTTTATCGATTACATCCATGCCGTCTATCAGCTGCCCGAAAACGGTATACGCACCGTCGAGATGAGGCGTGCCGCCTACTGTTTCATACACTTTTTTCTGGGCGTCGGTCAGTTTGCGGGCAGCGCGAGCCGACTGTTTTTCCAGATCCGCTTTGTTCCATTTGCGGCCTTCCACAATGTAGAACTGACATCCGCTGGATTCTTTTGCAGGGTTGTTGTCACGCGCGGCAGCCAATGCCCCTTTTTGGTGGAACAGTTTACCATTGAATTCGGCAGGAACCTTGTAGCCGTTATCGCCACGGCCAAGCACAGCGTCCGGCTTCGCATTCCGTGATTCCGGGTCGCCGCCCTGGATCATGAAATCGTCGATCACGCGGTGGAACAGGAGCCCGTTATAGAAGTTATCTTTGGCAAGTTTGATGAAATTGGCTTTGTGCTTGGGTGTTTCGTCAAAAAGGATGAAGCGCATCGTTCCCTGATTGGTCGCGATAGTAATTACCTCGTCTTTTTTAGACGGCTTCTGTGCAAATACATTCAGGGCAATGAGGCATAGTGTGCCCAGGAGAATCGATTTTCTAGTTTTCATAGGTGTTAGTTGGCGGCCAGAACGTTCTTGTCGGCCGGAAAGAATTGAAATTTCAAACCGTAATCTTTCCCTTCCGAAACATCCTCCATATCAACCCGGATCGTTTTATTGTTCCAGGTGATCTTTTTGGATTCCTCTTTGGGCTTAGAATAGGCGTCACTAAAATACTGTTTACTCGCATTCCAAAGCTGTTTGGTTGCCTCCGGACTGTTCAGATAAACATCGATTGTGATCTTGCTTACCTTTTTCTCCGCGGTCAGAAAATATTGTACATCGATGGTTTCCAGCTGCGCAGTTTCCGAGGTGTATCCCAGATGGTCGGGCGTTTCCTCGAACATATCGAATGTCTCGGTCGCTTTCACCTTTGCGATCCCATCGCCGAAAGCAATGCCTCTCAGTACTACACCCGCCGGATTTTGTTCAGCCGGCCCCAAAATGGTTTTCAGCAGCGTCGACTGGTCGCTGTTCAGGTCAGCGGGAGCAGGCTCGTGCAGGACTACCGAATCAGCCGCCGCTTCGGTTTTTTCGTTTGTTTTAGTGTCGCAGGCCGATGCCAGTAATGCCATCGCCAGCAATACGACTCCATTTTTCAGCGTCTTCATAAGTGTAGAGGTTGTGTCATTCGGTTAAATAAAGTTGAGAAATTATCGTGCCTTATAACTAGTTCGATGCCTGATCAATTGCAATTTATACATATTTGTCACTTCCGGAAGCGGGCTTAAAACTCTCTTGCGAGGTTAAAAAAGAACCTGCGTTCGCCCAAACCGTTAAGCGTTACGTTGAAGCGGGCTACGATATTGTAAAACGTCACAACATCCAGTCCGGCGCCCGCGCCGAAAAGTGTGGAGTTGCCCAGCCGGGTGTTACTGAACTCGGGATAGCTGTTTTTGACATAACCTGCATCCGCGAATGTATTCAGGTAAGCCGCGAGCGGAATGGTGTTGAATTGCCGTACAGGAATGAATGAAAGATGCTTTTGCATTGCGAATAGCCTGTATTTCAGTTCATTTTTGATCAATGCGTAATCCTGTCCATCGATCACGTAAAGCTCGTACCCGCGCACAAGGTCGTTGCGGTAGCCGAGGCCCACGGTCTGTACGTAGGGCTGCCGCTTCGGAAAGGAGACGCGCCCACGGACATTGGTATTGAAAAACCATTTCTTGCCAAGCGGAACGAACTTGCGGTAGGACCCGTACAGGTATAAGGTATTGACATCGTCGGATGGCAGCAGACCGGTTTTGGAAATCTGCAATCCAGCTGTCTGGCCCTGCAATGCATACTGCGCATTGTCGCGCTTGTCGTAGCTGTAAGTGTAGGTCAATTGGAAATAACGTTGCCGTTTATCCCCATTCAGGAGGTAATTGGGGTTGAGCTTCGCGATGGTGTCGGAAATGGTGAGGTAGCTCCAGCGCAGGTCTACCGAGTGAAAAGTGTAGTACTTGTTGCGGCGCGTCAGACTCACGTAGGTATAAAACCGCTCCCGGTTGATGTCCTCGCTGCTGAGGTATTGCAGCTTATCCCGCCAGGTCCTGAAAGCCGTATTTTTATTAATGGAGTAGGAAGTCCCGATGGTAATCCCTGTTTTTTGCGCTTTGTCGATGTACGGCAATGTGTATGCGACTTCGAACTTTGGGATAAAGCCGAATTCGGCGAGGAAACGCAGCTTGTCGGCCCGGCCCGTCACATTGCCATAGCTAAGGTATACGCCGTAAGTCGTCCGCGAAAGGTCCCGCTTTCGTTCATACCACCATTCATTGAAATTCCGGTCGGCAAGCTGGAAAACAGGCAGGATGATGAAGTACCACCGTTCCTTCACCACAATGCGGATATCCGTATGGACAGAATCGGGATTGGGCTTTGTGAGCAGGTCAACGGTGACAAACAAATTGGTATTGATCACCTTCCTGCGGTCGATTTCTAGCTTTTCTTTCAGTGTTTCCGCGGTAAGGGAATCGTCCCGGCGAATCGCCATCTCGCGCATGATGATGCCCGTGCGGGTACGATGGTTCCCTTCCACCGTAATATCACCCACGATCACATTGCCGGCACTGTCGGCAACGACCGTCTGGCCGGAGGCATAATGGGAAACAAGCAGGATAAAAAGCAGAAAGTATATCTCCTGACAGCACTTCTTAGGGTTCATTCTTCACGATCCGGGTTTCGGTATAGAAACGATACTTCCTGTTAATATGATAAAATTTTAACAAAAATAGAGGATCGCGAAGAATGGTAACAATCAGTCGACGGAAATCGGGTTTTCGGGCTCCGGCCTTCCGGAAGTCTTCCGTTTTTTGCCGGTTTTACTCTTCTTACCTCTAAACCACCAGATAATAAACCCCGTAACAGGCAGGCTGGCGCCGATGAGACTTGCAAAAAATGCCAGGATGCGGGTGGGCAGGCCATAAATTTGGCCCACGTGAATATCGAAGTTCATGGCATAAAGCTTTTCCCCGGCGGTCATTTCTTCGAATTTTCTCGATTCTTCCGAGGGCAGTTCGGTCAGGGTATGGCGGTCGAAAAAGCGGTTGAAGGTCTTGTAAATGGTGCCGTCCTCGGGATTGACGGCTACTTCGAACGGATCATTGGCTTCTTCGGGAAAAATGATGTTCAGCCGGCCCAGCTCGCCGGGGTGGTCGGTGCGGATGCGCTGCCAGAGAATGTCGGCGGGCTGATCGTACAATGCACGGGTTATGGTGGTGTCGGAATGCGGGTGTTCACCCGCAGAGTGGCCATGGGAAGCGGTGACTTTGCCTGTCAGCAGCCATTGGTAGCCCTTGTCGAACCACTCGAAACTGTACACGATGCCGGAGATGGTGAGCGCGATGGCAACGAGAAATGCATAAAAGCCGAGCACATTGTGCAGGTCGAGGTTGACGCGCTTCCAGTTGCCGTTCCATTTGATTTTGAAACTTTTGTCACGCGTGGATTTCGACCATTTTTTGGGATACCACCAGATCAGGCCGGTAATAAGGGTGATCACAAAAATAATGCAGGAAGCGCCCACCAGCGGGCTGCCTATCTTCTGCGGCAGGAAAAAAAACCTGTGGCCGCTGCGCACAAATATGAAGAATGCCTCCGCCTTCGACGGGCCTGTTTTGTGGTAAATTACTTTGCCGTCATAGGGGTTGAGGTAAATGCTGTAAAACTTGCCCTCGCCCGGCTTGTAAGTCACAAATGCTGATTTTTGGGAGGTTCCGTAGGTAATAGCGGTAAACACGACGGCTTTGCCTTCCCTGCTCTCGGCAAATGCAGCCGCTTTTGCGATCAGTACAGATGGGGGCAGAAACGGTTTGTTTTGCGCTTCAACACGCTGGTAAGGCTCCGTGAAATACCACACCTCATACCGGAACACCCATAATGCGGCTGTGAGGCATACGACGAACACGACAATACCGGATGCGAGTCCCAGCCAGAGGTGCAGCCATTCGTTAATGCGCCTGAAAAGCGAGCGACCGGATTTGTCGGATGATTTATGCGGGGTCATGGTAGCAGGTTTGGGGCCGGGGCGCAGGACGCGCCCCGGATTAGGTTAGAATTTGACGGTTACGGAGCCGGATAGCTGGCGGAGGGGCTGCGGCAATCCCCAATTGGAGAAGGTAGCCTCATTGGCAAGGTTGTTCCCTTTGAGCGTCACGCGCCATTTGGGTTGGTCGTAAAAGAGGGAGGCGTTGATGAGCGTGTAACCTGGAATGGTAATGAGGTTGGCAGCTTCGAAGTAGCAGTCGGATACATAATTACCCCCGATACCCAGTCCGAAATTGCGCAGCGTTTTGCCGGTGAATTTGTAGCTTACCCACAAGTTGGCATAGTCGGTAGGGACCTGCGCCACGTAGTTGCCTTCGAATGCGGCCGCCTTCACTACTTTGTTTTCATTTTTAGCATACCCCGCTACGATGTTCAGCCCGGGTACCGGGTTTGCAACTACTTCAATTTCATAGCCTTTGCTTTTCTGCTGGCCGTCCTGAATGGTGAAGCTGTTTTCAACACGGGTCGCATTGTTGATCGAAATGTCGTAATAGCTCACTGTACCTGTCAGCCTGCGGTTAAATGCCTCCGCCTTCAAACCGAACTCCCATTGGTTGGCATTCAATGGTTTGAAGGTAGACGTGGTGCCGTCGGGCTGTACAACCGGGGCAACGTTCTGGAAGCCATTCATGTAGTTACCAAATATCGAAAGCTGTTCAGGCGCTACCTGGTACACAAAGCCGAATTTGGGCGAAACGGCGGTTTGCTTGTAGTCGTTGGTCCCTTTGATTCCGTTGGTAATAGTGGCATTGTTGACAAACCGGTCCACGCGCACGCTCAGCATCATGATCAACCGTTTGGTAATATTGATCACATCCGAAGCGTAAACACTGTAAGTACTCAGGCGCGTCTGGTTGTTGGAATTGGTTTTTGTAGCCATCAATGCGTTTACCTTTTCGAGGTTGATGCCTGGGATAGGCTTGTTGGTATTCACTACATCGTACGTTCCAACGTCGGTGAACCGCAGCTGGCTCGTGAATGTGTACACGTCCGCACCCACGAGCAGGCGGTTGCGCAGGGGGCCGATGTTAAAATTCCCGGTGAAATTTTGCTGGGCGTTGATGGAAGTGAAAATCCGGGGGCCGTAGTTGGAAATGTTGCGGTTAAATGTCGTATCGCTCGTCCAGTTCGGGTAAATCTGGTTGCTATGCTCAATGCGGTTATTGCCGACGGTGATATTTGTCTGGGAAGTCCAGTTAGCATTAATCGCATATCGGGCGCCGAGGGCGTAGTTCAATGCCGTGAGATCGGCATCGATGTTTTCGCCGCCCAGGGATGTCTTGCTGCCGATGGGGATATCCTTGAAATTCTTGTAGGAAGTTTTGTTCAGGTTCTGGTAGTAGGCGACAGTCGAGCGGTTGGTGGCATTCAGTTCGGCATCGAAGGTGAGCGTCAGGCGGTCGTCCACTTTGTAGAGCAAGCTGGGCGTGGCGGTGTAGCGGCGGTTGTGGCCGAATGTCTGCCACGTACCCTCCGAATGCGCAGCCGCATTCACCCGCAGGAGCAGGGTCTTGCCGGTATTGAGCGGAGTGTTAATGTCGGCCGTGAACCGGCTGAGCTCATAACTCCCGGCGGTATACGAAACTTCCCCTTTAAATGTTTCGAAAGGCTTTTTGGTTACCTGGTTGATCAGCCCGCCAAAGCTTACAAGGCTGGAACCGAACAATGTGCCCGAAGGCCCTTTGATCACCTCAATGCGTTCCAGGTTAATCGGGTCGGACTGGTAAATCTGTACCGCCATACCGTTCCGGACCGTGGTAGTAGCTGAAAAACCACGGATGGTCGCACCGGTGCCGCCTGCCGGGTTGTTCACGGGCGCTACCCCGGCTACATTCCGCAATGCATCCTTGAAATCGGTTACCACCTGTTCGCTGATCAGGTCCTTGTTGACGGCGCTGTAAACCTGCGGGTTTTCAAGGTTTTTGAGCGGGAGGCGGGCCACGTAGTCCGTTTCTTTGTCTGCAAACCGGTTGATATTCCCTTTCACCTGCACCTCTTCCAGCTGGTTCGAACTCTCTTTGAGGCTCACAACCGGCACGGTGATCGTCTCTTCGGACACGACTTCGATCGCTACTTCCACGGCCGCGTAGCCCACGAGCTGTACGACGAGCGTCTGGCTGCCTTCGGCCACATTCCTGATCAGGTACTCGCCTTGTTCGCCGGTGAGCGCGCCTTTGGAGGTTCCTTTGATCGATACATTGACGAACCCGGCAGGCTGTCCGTCGGACGTTTGCACCAGTCCCCGCACGTTGCCGCGGCCTTTGTCGGGATCGAGCGCGAAGGCGCATTGGAAAGAGGTTAGTAAGGCTATCGCTAACAGAAGTGTACGCGTGAGGGCTTTTCCGCGCTGTATGTAATCTTTTCGCATATTATTTGTAAATAATCTAAATAAAAATACAAACATAATGCGGTTTTCCTGTTTCGCAAGCGAATGCTGAAAATTTTACAGGCTTTTGGTTTTGGAAAAAAGGAGCGGTACGGCTTGAAAAATCCGGGTGAGGGTAGTAGTCTGTTGTGCAGGTTTGCGAGTATCCTTGTCACATATCAAAACTAACTAACACCATGTCATTCTCCCGGGCTGAAATATTGATTAACAAGCTAATCAGCAATAAGATATCCGAGGACGAATTGGCGGAATTGCTTGCAGGGATTTCTGATGACGACAGGGGTAAAACCTACTCCGACGCCCTCGAAATTTATTTCAACCGTTTGTTGAAGGAAAACCGGCCCAACGGCGAGGCCGGGCAGAAAGACTCGTAGCAGATTACAGGTATTACAACTACTCACTCTCCTCTATTCAAAGTTTGTTCAGAAATAAAAAGTCAGATCCGTAAGAATAGCCCAAAAGACACCATCCCTAGTAATGTGAGCAGGATTTCAAGAAGTTTTCTTCCGTAGGCAATGCCTGGCGGAAGGTGATCCGCTACTCACCTGATACCAATGTTATTAATACCCTGACACGGATTATATAAGTCTGTCGTGTTCTCATTTTTTAACATAAACTCTATTTCCCAGTATCATGAACAGTGCCCGTCACCTTAAACACAAAAACTATGGATCCAAATTCTACTGCTAGCCTGCGAAGGTTGCTTCTATGCATTTTCGTGGCTGTTTTCCTCGTCGGCCCGGCGTTCGCGGGGAAAATTTTCGATAAGACCATCAAAGGAAAAGTTACTTCCAAAATAGATGGGGCAGCACTTCCCGGCGTGAGCATCATCGTGAAGGGCTCCCAGATCGGCACGTCAACAGACGCAACCGGTAATTACTCTATTAATGTCGTAGACCCTTCCACTGCCGTGCTGGTGTTCTCCTACATCGGCCACGAAACCCAGGAAGTGACTGTTGGAAACCAATCGGTAATCAATGTCGACCTTGCGGAAGGCGTCGAAACGCTCGGTGAAACTGTGATAACGGCATTGGGCCTTTCTCGCGAAAAACGTTCGCTGGGATATGCGGTAGCGGAAGTGCAGGGCAAGGACATCAGCCGGGTAGCGCAGGAAAACGTGCTCAACTCGCTGTCGGGCAAGGTTCCGGGGGTGACGATCAGCTCCACGGGCGGCACGGGTTCGTCGGTGAGTATGATCATCCGCGGCGCGACCTCGCTCAGTAATGACAACCAGCCGCTGTTTGTGGTAGACGGTGTGCCCATTGCCAACACATTGAACAACGTAAGCCAGGTAGGTAACGATAACCGCGTCGACTATGGTAATGCGATTTCCAGCATTAACCCGGACGATGTGGAGAGCGTTTCCATTCTGAAAGGCCCCAATGCCGCCGCACTTTACGGCTCACGTGCAGGCCACGGCGTTGTGCTCATTACCACAAAAAGTGGTAGTAAAGCGAAGAAAATGACGGTTTCAGTCAATTCCAGTACAGTTTTCGACAAACCTTACAAATACCTGAACATGCACCACAAATTTGCGACAGGTATCCTTCCATTTACACCCGACAATAACCCGTACCCCGGCGGCGTGCTGCAAATCGATGAAGGTTCGGCAGGCGGCGTAGGGCCGGAACTGGATAAAGGCTACAAAGCGATCCAGTGGAACAGCCCGAAAGACGCGAACGGCAATCCTATCCCGACTGAGCTGATTTCACATCCGGACAATGTGAAGAACTTCGTTCGCACCGGCATTACCACGACGAACGGCGTGTCACTTTCCAACAGCAATGACCTGGTTACCTACCGGTTGTCTTACTCGAATATGTCGAACCGCGGCATTATCCCGAACTCGGATCTGTTCCGCAATTCGCTCAGCGTGAACTCAACCGTGCGGCTGCATAAGAAGTTGACCGTCAGTACGAACATTGACCTGAGCAGAAACAATTCAAACAACCGGCCAGCCACCAACCGCGGAACTAACCCGCTGCAATGGGCATATGCCGTGTCGCCGCACATCGATATCCGCGACCTGCGCAACTACTGGGTGCCGGGGCAGGAAGGTCTGAAACAATTGTCGCAAGGCCCTGGCGCTTACAACAACCCATGGTTCCTGGCTTACGAGGTCAACAACAGCTTTGTTCGCGACCGGGTTTTCGGAAACGTGAAGGCCGACTGGCAAATCACACCGCATTTGAGCTTAATGGGCCGCTACGCATTGGATACTTACCGTGAAGAGCGCCAGACGAAGATCGGCAACAGCTATACCAATGACAGCCGGGGAGGTTTTGGGGTGATTAACCTGTCCAGATTCGAGCGTAATGCAGACTTCCTCCTGACCTACAAGCGTGATATCAGTGCTTTGAGCGTGTCGGTTTCCGGCGGTGGAAACACCCGTTACCAGAAAAATACGGACTTGAACTCGTCGACCAAGAATGGTACCGGCCTGATCATTCCAGGGCTCTACACGCTGGGAAACATTGCTCCTGCCAACCTCAATTACAGCAACTATCTGTACGAAAAGGCGGTTTTTAGTGCCTATGGTTTGGTGAACCTCGGTTTCAAGGACATGGTTTACCTGGATCTGACCGCCCGGAACGACTGGTCTAGTACATTACCGAAAGCCAACCGGTCGTACTTCTATCCGTCGGCTTCGTTGAGCGTATTGCTGAACGAGATGTTCCCGATGGCGAACCAGATCAGCTTGTTCAAGCTGAGAGGCGGCTGGGCACAGGTGGGTAACGATACAAACCCGTACAGCCTCGTTGCAACGTTGGGCAATGCAGGTGCTTGGGATGGCATTACGCGTTTGTCGAAATCAGGACAAATCCTGCTGCCCGACCTCAAACCGGAGATCGCGACTTCCTACGAATATGGTGTCGATCTGAACCTTTACCATAACCGTGTGCGGTTCGCCGCTACCTACTACCAGGTAGAAAACCGCAACCAGATCATTCCGACGAAAATTTCGGGAGCCAGCGGATATACTACCATGAATATCAACGCCGGTTTGCTCGTGAGCAAAGGCCTGGAACTGACATTGGGCGGAACGCCGATCGACAAAAATGGCTGGCGCTGGGATATCAATGCAAACTGGTCGAGAAACCGGACCACCATCAAATCGCTGTCCGAAGGGCTCGACTCCTACACGCTCTGGACAGACGCCAAAGGTGGCGCGTGGACGTACGTAGGCGAGAAGATCGGGGATATTTATGATTCGGAAATCGTAACCGTCAAAGACAAAAACTCGCAGTATTATGGTTATCCTATTCTGGATGAGAATGGCTCCTGGCAGTCGATCGCCGCAAGCAAAACGCGCAACAAGATCGGGAACTTCAACCCCGACTTTATCATGGGCTTGCAGACTTCACTGTCTTACAAAGGTTTCACGCTCAATATGTCGTTCGACTGGCGCCAGGGCGGGAACTTCGTGTCGCAAACCTACCGCTACGGCGAGTCGGATCTGAAATCGCAGCGTTTCCTCGACAACCTGATCAATCCGAATGGTATGACGGGCGATCAGCTTCGAAACTACCTGGTGAACAACAACAAAGTGGTCATTACCGGGAACAAATTCAATATCGTCGGTGGTCCTACCAAAGAATACGGGGGCTTCCCGTTTGAATATGGCGGCAATACTTACGACTACGCGGTGTTCAACCCGGGTGTGATTGCACAGTACAACGAAGCCGGCGAAATCACCGGTTATACCGAAAACCTTGGCGGTGCTGGCACAAAGTACATTCCCTACGGCGACAACTATCCCTGGGATTTCACCCGTGCAGCTACTTTCGACGCTTCGTTTATCAAGCTGCGTGAAGTGTCGTTGGGTTATGACCTGCCGTCCACATTCGTGAAACGCCTCGGTTTGCAAAATGCCAATGTCTCCATTTACAGCCGCAACATCATCCTTTGGACCAAAGCTAAAATCGGTATCGATCCCGAGCAGGCATTCCAGCAGGAGTCTAACGCGCAGGCAGGTACGCAGTTCAAGCAAGGTATCGAGCGTTACAACGTAACCCCGTGGGTAATGCCGCTTGGTTTCAAGCTTGGTTTAACTTTCTGATATAGAGATATAGTTTATTTAATATAAATACACTCATGAAAAAGCTTCATAACAAGTTCGTCATCATCCCGGCGCTGCTGGCATGCATGGTCTTTTCCTGTAAGGACCTGACGGAGCTCAATGAAAACCCGAACGGTGTTACGCCGGAGTCGGTAAACCCGAACCTGGTGTTGCCGACGGTGCTCACGGAGGCCGCAAAGCTGTACGTAAACCTGGGTTATCAGGACATTGCGGGTGTGGTTCAGCATACGCAGAAAGATGCCTGGTCGAGCGGGCATAACGATTATGACTGGGGCGGCGACCAGAGCTGGAATGCCTACTACGATGTGCTGCGTAACAACGACCTCGTGTACAAGCGTGCAACGGAGACGAATTTCGAGTTCCACCAAGGCGTGGCGTTGGTAATGAAATCGTTCATGTTCGGCCTTATTACCGATTTGTGGGGCGATGCACCTTACACCACCGCATTGAATGGTGAAGCGGGTAAAACGTCCGACATTCTGCCCTCATTCGACAGCCAGGACAAGATTTATGCCGGCATTATCGCCGATCTTGAAAAAGCCAATACATTGCTTTCAAAACCCAAGGCAGACTACGTTGGTATCGTTGAAAATGTAGATGTATTCTATGGCGGTGACCCCACCAAATGGCGTAAAATGGCCAATTCGCTCTTGCTGCGTTACTATATGCGCCTTTCGGCCAAGCAGCCCGACGTAGCCAAGGCGGGTATCGAAAAAATCGTGGCCAATGCAGCGAATTATCCCATTATTACATCGAATGCTGATGACGCTATCATGGGTTTCCCCGGCAATAGCGAGGCCGATTCATGGCCTGCCAACACCGTGAGCGACGCCAGCGGAAGCAACTACCGCCGCATTAAAATGTGTGCGACATTGGTGGAGAGATTGCAGACGTTGAAAGACCCGCGCCTCGGGATCTGGGCCAACAAAGTGGAAATTCCCCTCGTAGTAGACCCGACACAGCCAGCCGGAACCGACAAAATCGTAGATGGCAAGCGCATTCTTTCGCCTGACAAGGTGAAGAATACGCTAGTGGACACAGATCCTGAATACGTGGGTTTGCCGCCGAGCTTCTCTGCATTGCCATCGGCCTACAACCTCAACCCGACCCCTGGACAGACATCGTACAACCCGCACGTGTCGTTCCTGAACAACATTTACAAAGCTGCAAAGGGACCATTGCTGCGCGCAAGGCTGATTTCGGCTGCGGAAGTAAACTTTATCCTGGCCGAAGCTGCATTAAAAGGCTGGAATGCTGGCGTGGCGAAAGACCGCTACGAGGCAGGTGTGAAGGCATCGATGGAAACGTGGACGGTAGGCGACAAATATGCCGCGTACATTGCCACACCGGGTGTTGCCTTCGACAATACATTGAAGCAGGTGATCGAGCAGAAATGGATCGCGAGCTGGACCGCAGCCACCGAAGCGTGGTTTGACTTCCGCCGCACCGGCCTGCCTGCGTTGAAAGCGGGCCCGGCCGCGAAACGCTCGGTGTTGCCGCTCCGCTTCTACTATATGCAGGATGAGCTGCGTATCAACAAAACCAACGCAGAGGCTGCGGTGAGCAAGCTGGAAGTGACCAGCTATTCGCAGGCCGACAATGGCAACAGCCCGTGGTCCAAGCAATGGCTTATACAAGGAACTGGCAAGCCGTGGTAGTCACATTTGTTTTAAGGTGAGTATTTAAAACCGGGACTGTCGGGATTATCCCGCAGTTCCGGTTTAGTTTTTTAACCAGTAAACTATTCCAAAATGAAAGCCAGGGCCATTTTCTTCTGCTGTTTCTGTCTTTTGCTGAGTGAGGTGTCGGTAGGGCAGCACTTCAGGGCTGCGGCGGCTGTGCGGGTGATCACGCCCGATCCGCTGTTGCCGGTTTCGGGCGGCATTGGTACGCCCAAAAAAGCGACGCAGAAAAATGGGGAGCTGTATGCAAGGGCATTGGTAATGGAAAAGGGTTCGGTACGGATCGCCATTGTCAATGTGGACAACCTTGGCTGGCCGGCTGCATTGGGAAATAGATCGAGGAAGCTCATCAAAGGCATTGCGCCTGAGAATGTGCTGATAGGCGCTACGCACACGCATAGCGGGCCCGACGCCTACGGCTTCCCGAACGAAAAGGGTGAGTCGTTTGCCGACATGGCTTACCTTGACCGCTGCGTGCAGCAAATCGCCGACGCCGTGAATGAAGCGGTAAGCAAGCTGGAAGATGCTTCGTTGAAAATTGCGGTGGGCGATGCCAAGGGCAAGATCGCATACAATTATTACGCCGACCAGCTTTATGACCCGCGCTGCGGGGTGATTCAGGCAGTGGCTACCGCGGAAGCCCGTAAAGGCAAGCCCATTGCTACATTGGTCAACTACGCGATCCACCCGGAGGTGATCGGGTCGGGCAGGGGGATTCTGAGCCCTGACCTTTGCGGACCGTTGTACGACCGGATCGAAGCGCAGGGGGGCGGAACGGCTATTTTTATGAATGGCGCCCAGGGCGGCATGGTCACGGCCGACAACCGTACCGAAAACGGGAAGGAAGCCAATGACTGGAATGAATGCAAAAGAATCGGTGAACTGCTGGCCGACGAGGCATTGCGAATTGTAAAAGATGCTGCTTTGCAGGAAAATCCGGAAATCTATTGCGTTTCGCGCAGCATTGAATTTCCGGTCGATTCGGAGATCATGCGTTTTATCCTTCAAAAATCCCCTGTTAAAAATGAAATGGCGGGCGACAACCGGATCGTGACGAGGCTCAATCTGCTCAACATCGGCACGGCCCAGGTACTCACTATCCCGGGCGAAGCGTTGCCCAATATCGGTTACTATGTCAAAAGACATATGAACACCAGACAGCCGTTCCTCTTCGGCCTGACGAACGATGCGTTCGGCTACATGCTCACCAAGGTTGATTTCAACAGTTTTAAAAGATATGACTATGTGAGCCGTACAAGCCTGGGTGAAATGACAGGCGAAATATTTATCGAGCAGGCATTGAAATTAATCAAAGACAGCCCTGCGCCCATACCGGCTTCGCCTTTACCGGCTGCGGCCAAATAAACCAATTCGTCCACTCAAATAAGCGAGATCATGTTTTTGAAAATAGCCGCCAGGTCCGTTTCCGCCATGTTGCTGGCCGTCGCAGCCGTGGTTTTTACGAATGCACAAAAGGTAACACCTGAAAATGCATTGGAAAGTTACCTCAATAATGGCGACAAGACTTTTAAATGGGAGCTGAAAGAAACGTTCAAGCGGGATGATCTGACATTTTACCAGATCCTGCTCACTTCCCAGAAATGGCGCGAGTTCACCTGGACGCACCAGATGACCTTGATCGTCCCGAAAGAGAACCGGCACGACGACGCGTTACTTTTCATCACAGGCGGTTCCAACGCCAACGGGCAGCCCAATTGGAACAGCAAAAAAGATGAAAAAATGTATGCGTCGCTCGGCGCGGTGGCTACCACGAACCAGGCCATCGTAGCCTTGCTGAAACAAACCCCTAACCAGCCATTCTTCGGTGACCTCACCGAGGATGCGTTGATCTCCTACACCCTGCACAATTTCAAAAAAGACAAGGACTATACCTGGCCGCTGCTCTTCCCGATGGTGAAGAGTGCCGTGAAGGCGATGGACGCCGTGCAGCAGTTTTCCCAAAAGGAATTGAAGCATACCGTCAATAGCTTCGTGGTGACGGGGGCTTCGAAGCGCGGATGGACTACCTGGCTCACAGGCGCCAGCGACAAACGCGTGGAGGCGATCGCGCCGATGGTGATCGATGTGCTGAATATGCCCGTGAGCCTCGACTACCAGATCAAATCATGGGGCGATTACAGCGTCCAGATCGAGGACTATGTGAAGCTCGGCATTCCCCAGTCGACCGGCTCACCCGACGGCCAGGCCATCACTGCGATGATAGACCCGTATTCCTACCGCGCCAAGCTCACAATGCCCAAGATGATTTTTATGGGAACGAACGATGAATACTGGGTGGTGGACAATATCAAAAATTACCTCGACAAGATCCCCGGTAAAAACATGCTGCATTATGTACCGAACGCCGGTCACGACCTGGGCGACGGTAAGCAGGCTATGGAAGCATTGAGCGCATTCTTCGGCGCGACGATCAACAAGCGGCCCTATGCTGAATGCAAATGGAGCCAGTCGGTCTCCAACCGGAAGGTGAACCTGGACATTAAAGCTACACCGGATGCATTGGTGGATGTGATTTTGTGGTCGGCCAACTCGCCGGACCAGGATCTGCGCAATGATACCTGGACTGCCCAAAGTCTGAAAATAAGTCAAAAGTCCGACGTGAAAGTGACCGCGGAATTACCTGCAAGCGGTTTCCGCGCTTTTTACGTGGATTTGAAATACAAAACACCGCAAGGGCAACTGTACACGGAAAGTACGCGGGTGTTTTTAACGGATAATAAGTCGGTTCTGTAAATCCCGGAAATAGATGTATCTATACTTAACCGGAAATCTAAAAAGCCATGATTAAGAACAAAGGAATGCGCTGGTGGGCCTTGCTATGCCCGGTTTGGATGTCGTTTTACATGATAGGCGGCGAGCAGCCGGAAAGGACGGTGAAAGAGGTGGTCGACCGTGCGGTGACCAGGTTGTATGAAACGCTTACTCCCGCGCAGCTGGACACGATTTCAGACGCCTATATCCTGAGTGTTCTCAGCGAGCGTGACAAGGAGACTTTGTCCACACGCTTCTGGACATTCGAGGCGAATGTGCCGGTGCGCGTGTCGCTCATGCGGCATACCGGTCAGGCCGTGGCGCCGTTCTGGCTTCAAAGGAGCGGGTTTAAGAAGACAACCATGCTCGTCAAAAACGAAGAGTTTACCTACGAGGTCTGGCAAAAGGATTTCGAAAAAGGGCAGATAGGGCTTGGGATCAATGGTTTTGACAAAGACCGGCCGGTATACTTCATCAGTGTGGCGCCGCTGGACAAAACCGAGAAACTGACTGTTTCGAATGTCGTACCAAGCCAGTATGCACTAGGAACAATGCAAAAGGGCGCATTTACCTACCACGATTGGGATGGCTTGGTTTTGACAGAGGTCCCGGACGAACTGAAAGGTCAGACACTGTTCACGACTGTGCGGGGCCGTGCGCGGGAAGCACACCTGGTGAATGCATTCAGAACGACTTCGACCCCTTCTTCCGAAAATCCCGACCAGGTGATCATGACGTGGTCCGGCGATCCGGCTACTACCGCGAACATTCAATACCGTACCAGCCCGAAGGTGCTCAGAAGTAAAGTGAAGTATTGGAAAAAAGGCACTCAGGATACGCTTTTTACTGATGCGTCGGCATTTGTGATGGAGGACAGGCTGTTGCAGAACGACCGGTTCGTGAACCGCTTTACTGCCCAGCTCAAAGGATTGAGCCCGGGGTCATTATACTACTACTCGATTGGTACGGGACGGTCGCAATGGACGGTACCGTCGTCATTTCAGACGGCTTCCGACCGTGTGAAGGACTTCTCGTTCATCTGGTTCGGTGACACGCATTTTTCACCTATCTGGGGTGATATGGCGAAGAAATCGATCAAACGGCACCCTGAAACCGCATTTTTCTCCATCGCCGGCGACCTTGTCACTACCGGCCTCCACCGCGACGACTGGGACCAGCTGTGGGCGCACGCCGGGCCGACTTTCAGCACCCGTCCCCTGATGCCCGTGCCTGGTAACCACGACAGCCAGGATGGCCTTGGTGCGTGGATGTACAAAGAGATGTTCAGTCTTCCGGAGAATGGCCCGGCCGGTCATCCCTCCGAGATGACCTATGCTTTCAAATATCAGGACGCATTATTCCTGATGATCGATGCCACGCTTCCGGTACCCGAGCAGACGGCCTGGGTGGAGAACCAGCTGCGGAATTCGAAAGCTAAATGGAAGTTTGCCATGTTTCATTTCCCGCCCTACAATTTTGAAGAGCCTTATGACGAGATCAAGCGCGAATGGTGCACGCTTTTCGATAAATACCATGTGGATATGGTCATGAGCGGGCATATGCATTATTACCTGCGAACAAAGCCGATGTATGGCGATAAGGAAATGGCGAGCCCGGCGAAAGGTACCATTTACCTGATGTCGATCAGCATTCCCGGCAAGCAGGAACGCTGGCCGAAGGAAGACTATGCCGTCGTGAGGTATAAAGACGGCCCGCTGTACCAGCACGTATCGATCAAAGGCAATACCCTCTATTACAAATGCTATAACCCCGAAGGTGAGGTAAAGGATGAGCTCACGATCACGAAATAGTATTCAATAATCCCTTTTTATAATGACCCGCATTACATTACCCGTTCTTCTGTTATCATTTATTGCTTTTAAAACCCAGGCGCAAGTCGCAGCGATCAGGAAGGAGTTTCTGGATGCCGATTCAAAAAAAGTACTTGTAGCCTCACACCGGGCGGTGCATCACCAGCTACCGGAAAATTCGCTGCCTGCCATCAGGGAGGCGATCAAATTGGGGGTTGATATTGTAGAAATCGACGTGAAAGTAAGCCGGGATGGCATTCCGATGCTCATGCATGACGGCAAAGTAGACCGTACCACTACCGGCAAAGGCGACCTCGAAACGCAAACCTTTGAAGAGCTCCGCAAATTGCGCCTTGTTGCCAACGGCAAGACTACGGAAGAAAAAATACCCACATTAGAAGAGGCATTACAAATAGCCAAGGGACGCATCATGGTCGATCTGGACCTGAAAACGGAGCGGATCGACAAGGTCATTGAAGTGGTGAAGAAAATGAGGGCCGGTGATTTTGTTTTCTTCTTCGATAGCGACTACGAAATCCTCTCCGAGGTCGATGCGGCTTCCAAAAAATATATGCTCATGCCACGCGCCTACTCACAAGCCATGGCGGACTCGGCACTGACGCGTTTCAAGCCGGAAGTGATCCATATCGACTCCAAATTCTACACGCCGGAAGTAACCGGGCTCATCAGGAGCAAAGGAGCGAGAGTCTGGATCAATGCATTAGGTGCGCCTGACGAAGAGATCAGGAAAGGGAATGTCAGCGAAACATTGAAAAACCTCACCCAACAGGGCGCAAACATCATCCAGACCGACGAGCCGGAGAAAATGATCCGGGGCCTGCGGGAGCTGGGTTTGCACCGCTAACAACGCAATAGCCATTCCGCGATCGACGGAATGGCTATTGCGTCTCATTCATTTTAATATCATTCAAACCGCCGGTTAGCGCCATTTAATTCCCCGTGTGTACTGATGGCGACGGCTGTGAGGATCGCGAAAATGGCGATGAGGAATACGAAATTGATGGCCCAGCGGCTGATATTTAACCCCCGGTCGGTAAAGGAAGCTTGTGTTTTCCTGACGAGCACGCCCAGAATCGCCATATTGAGAATGTAGAGGTATTGCTCCATGCGGTACAAACTCATGAATGCGCAGGTAATGAGAATGCTGTACAGCGTATATAGACTCAGGTTCACGAAAAAGAACAGCTGTATGTCCTGATAGTTCAGGTCGAAAAATGGCGCTTTGGTCTTGATACAGTATTTAAATAGGGCAAAGGCTGCAAAAGCGAGTACCAGCAGCAACGCGAACCATTGCACGTAATTGGTAACGCCTGCGGCATCGGCCAGCGGGTCAAATCCACGGATTGTTTCCACCAGCCTTTCTGTTTTGAACGACTGGTCCCAGACGATGAAAGGGATAAGCAACGTCAGGATCACAACCGGGGCGAGCAGGCGGGAACGCGATGCTTGCTTGTCGGTCGTTTCCCACTCGGAAGTGAAGGTGCCGTAGGCCATTCCTGCACCCCCGAAAAAGCCGATCGAGTATTCCATGACGTTCCAGAAATTAAAATGGATACCAGAAACGCTTCCCATCACTTGCAGAAAGTTGCCGAACGCGAAGCCGAAACCACCGCCCAAGCCGGCGAAAATTGCCAGCCGCACCGCCGAACGCTGTTTGTGGCGGATCATGTGCCAGAACAACGCTACAGTCATTCCGAAGCACGCCGCCCAGGCTTCCGAGCGCGGGGGCGTCATAAGCCATCCCAGCTGTTCTATCAGGAGATAGTAAAATATAATTGCACCGGCGGTCATTTCTGTGATCAGTTGAGGCCATTGTACGGGCTTCTCGCGGGACGAAGCCAGCGTAAGCCCGAATAATCCACCCCCGATGAGCCCGAAAAGGCCACCGATAATGCCAAGCATCAAAAATCCGTAATAGACGTTGCCGAATTCGAGCCCGCGTGCAAAGCCGACGACTTTGCCGTAGCTGATAATGCCGCCTATGCCCCAGCCGGCAGCGGAAGCCAGTGCCAGCTGAAACGCCTTGGCATACCAGTCCTTTCGTTTGGCTATGAGCACGATGCTCAGGCCACCAATACCGCCGGCCCACGCAGCGCCTTGCTCGTGCCCGAACTGCCCGCGTATGGCCCAGGCCGTACCCAATGAAATGCCCGCAACCAGCAGGGCGTAAAGTAGTTGTCTGTTATTCATGAACGGAATGCGACTAAGGGTTTGTGGGATAAATACTTGGTTGCGGCCTAAAAAGACTATAATGCGGCCTCCCGCTCACAGGAAATAGCCCGATTCACCTGCGCGATCGTATTCCGGTAAAAATTACCAGGACATTTCCGGACAGCATGAGCACCAACCAGCAAGAACTCGCGATCAACGGCGGACCGAAAACCATTAAGAAGACCTTCCCATGGCCCATTTATGACGAAAATGAGGTGAATGCCGTGGCAGCGATCGTAGCGGGAGGCAAATGGGGTAACCCCGATTGCGGTGACGAAGTGGAGCGTTTCGAGCGGGCATTCGCCGAATATTGCGGGAGCAAATATGCCATTACCTGCGTGAATGGCTCGGTGTCGCTGCGGCTGGCACTGATGGCCTGCGGCGTGAGACCCGGCGACGAGGTGATTGTGCCGCCCTATACATTTATCACTACGGCTTCTTCGGTAATTGAATGTAACTGCGTTCCGGTGTTTGTCGACATAGACCCCGACACCTACAATATCAGCCCGGCGGCCATTGAGGCGGCTATCACTCCCCGTACCAAAGTGATTATTCCGGTGCATTTTGGTGGACTCGCTTGTGACATGGATGCGATTATGGACATTGCCGGGCGGCATAACCTCAAAGTGATCGAAGACGCCGCGCATGGCCACGGTGCCGAATACAAAGGCGAAAAACTAGGCTCCATCGGGCATGTGGGCAGTTTCAGTTTTCAATCTTCCAAAAACCTTACCTCCGGCGAAGGCGGTATCGTCATTACCGATGACGATGACTTGTATGCGACGATGCATTCCCTGCGTAATGTGGGCCGTATTGAAGGCGGACAATGGTATGAACATTATAACCCAGGTTGCAACTATCGCATTACCCAAATGCAGGCCGTGCTGCTGTCGGAACAACTGAAAAGACTGGAAGAACAAACCCGGCGCAGAAATGCCAATGGCTTGTATTTGAATAGTTTGTTGAAGCCCATCGAGGGGATAGTGCCCTTGCAACGTAACGAAGCCATTACGCTGCACGGTTACCATATCTATATTTTCAAATACGACGCATCGAAATTCGGTGGCTTGCCCAAAAGCGAATTTGCAGCAATGCTCGCCGCGGAGGGCGTGCCGAGCTTCAAAGGATATCCGCATCCGCTTTACAAACAACCGCTATTTCAGAATAAAACCTTTATGTGCTACGCCATTCCGGAGAGCACGGATTACAGCCGAACGTTCTGCCCGGTGGCCGAGCAGGCTTGTGATACGGACGCGGTATGGATTCTCCAGCACGCTATGCTCGGAGAAAAGGAGGACATGGAGGCGTTCGCCAAGGCCATTCTGAAAATACAGGCACTTACAAGTCCCGCCGCATCATAATGTCGGTCTGAATGTCGTCGCCGAGCTTGAAAAGGTGCTTATCGAATTCTGCGAAACCATTGCGTTTGTAAAATCCGATCGCCTTTTCATTTTTTTCCCACACGCCCAGCCACACATATGCATACCGGCGCGCGCGGGCAATTTCAATGGCTTTATCGTAAAACAGCTGTCCCACTTTCAGTCCCTGCCATTCCCTGAGGACATATATCCGCTCGATTTCCAGGGCGGTATCGTCCTTCAACTCGCTTTGCGCAGGGCCATGGTTCACTTTGAGGTAACCGATCAGCTGATCGCCTTCATAGGCGAGATGGAACTCCGAAAACGGATCGCCAAGCTCGGAAGCGACCCGCTCCAAGCTGAAACCGGTTTCGAGATAATGTGCCATATTTTTCTCCGTGTTGAGGGAAGAAAACGATTCATAAAAAGTGTCGATCCCGATTTGCCTGACGGTTTCCAGATCGTTGATAGTGGCTTTGATAAGTTGTACGGGCATATTACTTCCTGGGTAATGCTTTTAATCTGATGCCTTCGCTATGGGCGGTGAACTCGGGGGCGTACATGCATTGGATCGTTGTGATACCGTTGCTGAAATCGCCCTCGTGTGTTATAAAAAGTGGATATTCGAACACATAAGTTCCTTTGGGCAGCGCGTGGAAAAAGAAATTGGTACTTGCATCGCGTGTGCTCTCGTAATAGCCCAGACCACCCTGCCAGCGGTAGCCGCTCAGCACATTCACCGGTTCAAGGCCGGCAGCCCGCATGTCCTTCATATGCACGTATTCCATATCCCGGTCGACGCGCAGCTCAATGCGCACTTTGATCTTATCCCCGACTTTCACCGCCTCGCCTTCGCGCACAGGCGTAAGGACCGGGCCTTTGTCAGTGTTAGTTTCTACAAAAAGCTGTTTTGAGAGCTTCAACGGTGTTTCCGCAAAAGTGATTTTGTCGAGATCTTCGAAGTACTGCCAGTAGACGGCGCCCCAGGAGGGGAGTTGGGCCGCACCCGCAGAAGCACGTATCGAAACCTGAATATCTCCCATTTCCGGCGTCACTGCCGTCGGACCGAAAGTTCGTTTGAAATAGCCTGTACCTGCTTCCTCCGTGTTGGCATCTGCGTCGATTGTCGTACTTCCCAGTTTTATCGTAGCGGAGGGACTTTCCGCGAGCCAGTAGTTGCCTTGCAACAGCAGCGCATAGCATGCCTCTGCGGTGGCCTTTGTGCTTTCCCAGTTGTTGGTTTGCTTGTTTTTAAGCAGCCATGTTTTCAGCTCATTCACTGTGTTGGCGTCTTTTCCTGCTTCCTGAAATGCCTCGATGAGCAATGCCTGCTGTTCAATGGGAGACTCGTGCCACCACCAGCCACGCCGGGTATCTTTCCAGTACATGCCGAGCTCTTCATTTTGGATAGCTTTTTGGCGGAGCGATTCTAGAATTTCGCTTGCTGTGCGGCTGTCGCCAGAGCGTTCCATTACGAGCGCGATCATTCCCTGCAACATTTTGGAATGGCTGATCCAGCTTTCTTTCGCCCGTTGGCTGTAATGCTGGTAAGCCTCTTTCGATGCAGGAGCCACAGGTTTGGTTGGGAAAAAGCTGCGCATGTAAAGGTACTGGATAGCGTATGAATCGGGGATATGCTTTCCAAGATCCACCTTGTGCCGGAGGAGCATTGCATAGTCCTCCATAAGCCGGGCGTCCAGATAGGGTAATGCCTTATCGATAAGCCGGTTGACCTTCCGTTCCTGCTCTGGGTCTAATGCCTTCATTTTCTTCAAATGACCGATGCCTGTCACGATGTACTGGGTAATATACCGGTCGTCGGGCCCACCCTCGAACCAGGGAAAACCGCCATTGGGATTTTGCATGTCTTCCAATTTTAGTACCATCCGATCTTGTTCGTTCCCCATGCGGACGAGGTCGAACAGCAATGCGATGTTCTTTTTTTGGTCCGTTTCCGATTTGGCAGCCATTACCCACGGGGTTTCTTCGAGCAGCAGTGCTTTTAGTTCCTGGTTCTTATTCAAATTGCTCTTTAATGTCGCGGTATCGAGGCCTTTCCAACGGCTGAAAACCTGCGCGATGCGTGGCGAACTGCGCACAATGGAGCCTGCAATGGCATTGGCATAATACCGGCTCCACGTCTGCTCGGCACATTCCCATGGAAATTCCATCAGGTAAGGCAACGCCTGGATCGCATACCACGAAGGATTACTGGTAAACTCCACCGTAACTGACTGGTGTGTCAGCGTGGCCGATTTCTCAGAATTTTTCAGTTTTTCAAACATAAAATTCCGCTCGCCATTCCCGCGGGAGTAAATGGGCAGGCTTTCCGTCACAAGCATGCGGTTGGGCAATACCGGCAGTACATTCTCCTCGCCGTCCGACAAATTTCCCGATTGCGCGGTGGCACGCCAGGTTAGCATGCCCGTGAGTCCTTTGGGGATGGTAATGTCAAAAAATACAATCGAACTCTGTCCCGCTGCGACGGTAAATGCCTTTTCAGGCGCATCGTTCGACAGCGTGGCATCGATGTTTTCACCCGTTTCGCTGTTCGAAAACCTCAGAGCCGCGTTCCCTTTCAACTCACGGTCGGCCAGATTGGCGATTTTTACCGGAAAGCTCAATTTGTCGCCTTCACGGACGAAACGGGGGGTATTGGGTTGGACCATGAGCTCCTTTTGGGTAACAATTTCCCTGGAAGAATAGCCGAATGCAAGGGCCTTCGTGTGCGCGAATGCCTGAAACTTCCATCGTGTGAGCGCCTCGGGCAGTGTGAACGAGAAAGTGATATTGCCCTGCGAATCCGTTTTGAGGTCGGGTAGAAAAAAGGCGGTTTCGTTAAAGTTCTTGCGGGTAGCAGGCGCACCGGTTTGGCCTTTGGCCTTTTCGGGTGCTTTTTGCTGACCATAACCTACGACCACCACTTCGCTTAGCGCGGAGGCGTCGGGAGCTGGCATGTCCTTTTTTTCGGCGACAGCACCGGCAAATGCCACCTCCGGCCGTGAAAGCTGCCCGCTCACCTTCATGCCTGAAACAATGCCGCCAAGAGCGAAATTTAAGTTACTCGGACCGGTGAGCTGGTCGAAAGTCTTTTCGAAATGCCTGTACGCCGGTCCGTCGCCATACTTCACCTCGGCGTTGACAGAGTTAAAGCTGATGTTCGCATTTTTATCGTAATAACGGGTGGTGTTCATGAGCCAAAGACCCGGGACGTACCAACGGTGCATATAAAGCTGGTCGAGCGACGCGTCGTACATGCTGCCGAGCATTTCAGCCGCGATTTTGTCTCTGTTTAAGCCGCTGATTTTTACCTTCCAAGTTTCTTTACTGCCCGGTAATGTCTTGTCTCTAAAAGTCTCGTAAGCAATTTCGAGCTTTTTGTTAGTCCATGGCACAACGATCGGCTCCATATGGCTGAACACGCGGTTGTTTTTTACAAAAAGATAGTGGGCGAAATACCCGCCGCGGTCATTTTCCGTCGCACCGAACTGAAACGACCTGATTTGCCTGTCGATACCGGAGAAAGAAAACAGATCTTTCTTATTTGAGTCAATGTGACTGATGAGGAATACCTTGTCTGCGCTGCTGCCCAACGCAAGCGTGGTCTTTTGGCCAGGTTCGATCGGGCTTGTGCCCTCTGCCCAAAGGTAAGTTGGATAAGGCGGCACAGCTTTGTTCGGCTCGGTGAGTTCCATGTAGCGCACATCCGATACTTCCTCTCCGGCCGCACTTTTGACAGTAATTTGCACCTTATAGAAACCGGCTGAAAGGCGCAGGCCGGCGATTGGGACATTTGTATTCTGGCCCAGTTTCGCCGTTACCGAAATGGGCCCGCCTGTCGCCGACCAGTTCTCCATTTCTGTTTCAGCATCATACTCGTCGTGCGGAAAGAGGGAAATGAATTCATTTTTGGCCATGACAAATACATCCGGCCGTGCCCAGTAGCGCGGGCGGATCAGGCGGTTTTCGGGTACGATTCGGGTAAACTGGATCCTTGCATCGGTCTCCACGGGCATTTCTGCCAGGTTTACGGATTTAATGGACAATGATTTGAAATCCGCCGCAGAGGTTTTTTGGGGAATATCTGATTTTAATACAAATGATTTATAACCCGCCGAAACCATGATTTCGTTGCTGCGGGTTTCGCCGTTTAGATCGGTAATGTCGGCATAAATGGTATACTCGAATACCGGATCAAGCTCCCGGCTCATTTGCCGGTCGGGTATTGCTTCAAAATCCAATGTGAATTTGCCTGCGGCATCGGTAACGGTCTCGCCATGCGCGATTTCCTGTGACTGCATGACGGGCGCAAATCGCCCCCATCGCCACGGATACATGATCCGGGGATGGCGTACTACCCGGTATTGTACATTGGCTTCATTGATAACATTGCCCGCATAGGCTACCGCAGAACCGGTAATACGAATGATGTCTCCGACCTTGTAGCTGTTTTTAAGCGTGTCGAATGCTACTTCGAAACGTGGTCTTTTGTATTCTTCTACTTTAAATGAAACCTGCGAATTCTCCGCAGAGATAATGAAATCACCGGGAAGAACACTTTGTGGAAGGGTAAAACTTCCCGAAAAGCTGCCATATTCATTGACCTTGTGCTTTGTTGTATAAAAATCACTTCCCTGGTCGTCGCTTGCATCCACATCTATCTCATAGCTGCGGTTTTTGAATATTTCCTTTCCTTTTCGCGCAATTCCCTTGTAATAAACCGTTTGGCCGGGCCGGTATATGCCACGGTCGGTAAAAAGAAATATTTGGTCAATACTGTCTTCTTCATCGTCCTCATGGCTTGCGAACGGAGGGTAGTAATACGGATGACCCTGCCGGATAAACAGGTGGTCGTCGCCATGGGTGATTTCGGGCATAACATCATATCTGCCGCCCAGCTTACGGTCGAATGAGACGATAAACTGACCGTTTGCGTCGGTTTTATGAAATGTGTGTTTGACGTACTCATACTTCCGGGTGCTGTTGTTATAGTTATGGCGCCATAGCTGTACAGCCGCACCTGCTACCGGTCGGCCACTGTCGCGGTCGAGCACAAAATAGTGGTTCGACTTCTCGATAAAACTGAGGTTGGAAACGTGGAAAAGGCGCGCGGCTAGGATAGTATGGCCATCACGAAAGGCCTCATCCGTGCCCGCCAGCAAAATGTAATCACCGATAGGCAGTGCGTCTATTTTTATTTCTACGCTGTGCTGCTGGAAATCGCGTGTGTCGGGGAGCGGCTGCGTCCAGGCACGTATGGCAGGGGCGGCAGTGAGTTTTTTGAATTTGTTTTCATAATCGTACCCTTCAAAATCCGTTAAAGCGGCCGTATCCGCTTTGATCAGCCTGATATGCAGGACAGGAATGTTTTTGAAGTTCACCAATGCGAGAAATGGCTTGCCGGGAATGTTCACGCGTTCCATCGTCATAGTCAGCTGCAAGTTGCGGATCGCATGGAGAAGGTTGAATGCATTGATCCCGCCTTCTGTTTCCGGATTTTCGGAAATAATTTTTTCGCATATTTCCGCTGCTTTCGCCGTCTCGTAACGCCAAGTCGTATCCTTGCCGGGCCGGTAGCGGTTGCCTCGGTCGTTCAGCCATTGTGCTTTCAGGTACCAGGCCTGTGCGGCGGCTGGCGTCGATTGATATTGTTGAGCCACATGGTTAACCGACATATAGTAGAGCGAATCCTTGTCCGGATGCACCGATTTTTGTCGCACATATTGCAGGCGTGCCAGATCCGCATCTATGAGAGCGTCGGGCTCGGCGTCCTGCTGATGAAATGCGATCAGTTTCTGGTAGAGTAGTAATGCCTGGTGTTCCAGCGAGGCCGAATCTCTGGTCTCAAATTTCCTGTGTACAAAGTCTGCCGCCGGGTCAAATGCCGACGCATCGGCGATTTCGAAGGCATACTGCGGTTTTTTGACATTCAATTCCGTGGACGAAAAATAGCTCAACGCCCTGAATGCGAGCAGATCGTACAGCGTAGGGCGAAGCTTGCGCATGTTTCCCTTGATGATCAGGGCGTCATATGGCCCGAGCGGGGTCTCTTTCAGTAAACCTTCTTCGTGGATAGATTCGAGGTATAACCCGCCTATCTTATTGTGAAAATCTTCGCTTCCCCAGGTGGCTATGTCGTTTTTATCAAAACGGTTTGTGGCTGTTCGGTCATAAAGCTGCCAGCGAATACGCTGATAGTAAGCATAATATTGTGCGGCGATCAGGCTCTGGTAGATTGCTTTGGCCTGCCCGCTCGTGTTGAGTAACTCTTTTTCCAGCTCGGCAATTGCAGTTTCGATGCTGTTTTCTCGGTTTTCATTTTGTACAAAAACCATATATACCGCAGCCTTGATTATCTGGGCCTCCTGCTTCTCCTTTTTGGCAAGCTGATAAATAGTACGAATTTGTTCGAGGGCATCTTTGTCAAGCCCTTTGCCTACAAGCTCGTCCACTGCCTTCCATTCTTTGGCATAATACTTCACCGGTGTTTGTCCGTAAGTGTGCATAGTTAATGATATAATAATGGTAATGATCAGATAGTAACCGAAGGTGTAGGCTATTTTCATCGTGTGAAAGGGTTGGTTTGTGATGAGCAGGATAAAGATACTAAAACGTCGCGGCGACAAAAGAGGCATTGAGCAGCCGGAAACCGTCATTCAGCAAACAACGTGCGAAAGCGTTGCCGTGCAGAAGTATAAAACATCTACATTGCCTCTTTTTGCAATATGAAGTATCTTTAAATGATGCTTTGGCAAAATATAACTAATTACTACTCTTCTTGAACGAATTTTATTTCTGAGTAACTCTATGCGTACGATCATGTTGGTGGCGGGGATCATTGTCGCGCTGGTTTTGGGAAAGCTGTTTATATTCTCCAAATCCGGTGAAGGCAAAGGCTCCGATGCGAAAAAAGGGGGTGAAGGTAAAGGGGCGAAATCCTCCGGCGGAGCAGTGCCGGTGAATGTGTTTATTGTAGGTAAGGAATCGATTGAAAACCAGATTTTTGCTTCGGGCACGGTGGTGCCCAATGAGGAGGTAAACCTGATGGCGGAAATTTCAGGCAGGCTGGTGAAACTCGATATCAAGGAAGGTTCATATGTGGCCAAAGGGCAGCTGATCGCGAAAATCAACGACCGGGAGTTACAGGCGCAACTGCAGAAAGTGGCTTATAACCAGGATTTGAGCAAAAAAATAGAGGCACGACAGAAGAAGTTGCTGAATGTGGAGGCCATCAATCTCGAAGAATACGATGTGACCTCCAACAATATACGTGTATTGGAAGCGGAGAAAGAAGTGATTGAAGCACAGCTTGAAAAAACGGAGATCCGCGCGCCTTTCAGCGGCCGGATCGGGTTGAAGTTTATCAGCGAAGGTGCATTTCTGGCTCCGGGTACGCCCATCGTAACGATCGTTCAGAGCAATCCGGTTAAAATAGATTTCACTGTTCCTGAGAAATACAGCCCGAGCATCCGGGTAGGTAGCACTGTCAATTTCAACCTCGACGGCGACCCGTCCACGTACAGCGCCAGGATTCTGGCCGTCGACCCGAAAGTGGATGAAAGCCTTCGCACATTGCGGGTACGGGCGCTCGCCAACAATCCCGAAGGCCGGTTTGTACCGGGCATGTTCGTGAAAGTGCTGGCGGACCTCGATGCCAACCGGTCGGCCATGATGATCCCGACGGAAGCCATTGTACCGGTTTTGAAAGGGAAAAAGGTGTTTGTCGTAAAAGGCGGCAAAGCACAGGAAGCCATGGTGACGACGGGCCTGCGTACCGACAAAAAGATCCAGATCATAGACGGGTTGCAGCCCGGTGATTCGCTGATCACCTCGGGCATTATCGCCATCAAACCCAACACAGCCGTGAAGGTCAACCTATGAGCATCTCAACCCTCTCCATCAAAAGGCCCGTTCTCGCGATTGTGATGAACCTGCTGATCATTTTGTTCGGGTTCCTGGGGTACAAGTTCCTGGGGATGCGTGAATTCCCCTCGATCGACCCGCCGGTGGTGTCCATACGTACCAGCTACACCGGTGCGAACGCCGACATTATCGAATCGCAGATTACCGAGCCGCTCGAAAAGCAGCTAAACAGCATCGAGGGTATCAAATCCATCAGCTCAACCAGCAGCCAGGGCACGAGCCAGATTACCGTGGAATTCGACATTGGCGTGGACATGGAGCGGGCTGCAAACGACGTGCGGGATAAAGTAGGTTCCGCCTCGCGTACATTGCCGCTCGATATCGACGGCCCACCGGTTGTTGCCAAAGCCGACGCGAACTCCGAGCCCATCATCGTGCTGACGTTCACGAGTAACAGCCGCTCGCACCTCGAGGTGAGCGATTATGCCGAAAACGTGATCGCACAACGCCTCCAGACGATCGAGGGTGTGAGTGAGATCCGCATCTTCGGGCAAAAGAGATATGCGATGCGGATCTGGATGGACCCCGTGAAAATGGCCGCATTGGGTATCACGACGCAGGATGTCAAATCGGCGCTCGATAAGGAAAATGTGGAATTGCCGAGCGGAAAACTGGCCGGCGACAATACCGAGCTCACCGTGAAAACGATCGGGCGGTTCCGCACCGAGGACGATTTCAATGAAATGATTATCAAGAACTCGGCTACGCAGACGATCCACCTGAAAGATATAGGCTTGGCGACGCTGGGGCCCGAGAACGAGGAAACCATCCTGCGCCTGGACAACGTGCCGATGATCGGCCTTGCGATATCGCCAATGCCGGGGGCCAACTACCTGAACATCGCCGAGGAAGTCAACAAGCGGATGGAGGCCATCAAAAAGGAGCTTCCCAAAGATTACAAGCTCGACACGCTGATCGACAATACCATTTTCGTAGAGCGCTCGATTGAAGAAGTAGGGGAAACGCTGCTGATTGCCATTGTGCTCGTAGTGATCATCATTTACCTCTTTTTCCGCGACTGGCTCATTGCCTTCCGCCCGCTCATTGATATTCCCGTTTCGCTCATTGGTACATTCTTCATCATGTACATTATGGGTTTCTCCATAAACGTGCTTACGCTGCTGGCGATCGTGCTGGCGACCGGGCTTGTGGTGGACGACGGTATCGTGGTTACGGAGAATATTTTCAAGAAAATCGAGCAGGGTATGAGCCCTATCGAAGCCGCTATCAAGGGTTCCAACGAGATCATTTTCGCGGTTTTATCGACATCCATTACGCTGGCTTCGGTGTTCCTGCCGGTGATTTTTATGGAGGGGTTTGTAGGAAAACTGTTCCGGGAGTTTGGTATCGTGATTTCCGCCGCTGTATTGATCTCCGCATTTGTATCGCTGACGCTGACGCCTATGCTGAATGCCTACCTGGTGCGCAAGACTCATAAGAAAAGTTGGTTCTACGAAAAGACGGAGCCGTTTTTTGAAAAGATCACCAACGACTACGGCAATGCATTGGGCAAATTCCTGCAAATGCGCTGGGTAGCTATCCCGCTGGTGGCCATAACGATGGGCATGATCTGGTTTTTTGGCAAAGACCTGCAATCGGAGCTCGCACCGCTCGACGACCGCAACTGGTTCCGGATTAATATGACGGCCCCCGAGGGTTCATCGTTCGAGTTTACCGACCGTTATGTCCAGGAAGTCGGTAATATGCTGATGGATTCCATGCCGGGGAAAAAGGGCCTGATGCTGATCACCTCGCCCGGAAACTCGGGCCTGGGTGCGGCCAATACCGGAAGTGGACGCATTGCGCTGGTAGACAAGAAACTGCGAAAAGAGTCGCAGCAGGAAATTGCCGACTATATCAATAAAAAACTCAAACAAATGCCTGATGCGAAGTCGTTTGTGGTACAACAGCAGACGATTTCGGTGGATTCGCGGGGCGGCTTGCCGATCCAGTATGTGATCCAGGCACCGGATTTCGAGAAATTGAGGGAATACCTTCCCAAATTCATGGAGGAAGTGTCGGAAGACCCTACTTTCGCGATTACCGACGTCAACCTGAAATTCAGTAAGCCGGAGATCCAGATCACGATCGACCGGGAAAAGGCGAAGTCGTTGGGCGTTTCGGTGCAGGATGTAGCGCAGACGATGCAGCTCGCATTCGCCGGGCAGCGGTTTGGGTACTTTACTATGAATGGCCGCCAATATCAGGTCATCGGCCAGTACGACCGCGCCAACCGCGACGAACCGCTGGATTTGAAAAGTATGTTTGTTAAAACGAGTACAGGCAGCCACGTTCAGCTCGATAACATTGTAAAAGCCGAAGAAGAAAGCAGCCCGCCGCAGCTTTTCCACTATAACCGTTATATGAGCGCAACTGTGCAAGCGGCACTTGCACCAGGCAAGACGATCGGCGACGGTATCGCCGCCATGGACCGCATTCGCGATAAGTTGAACGATGAGACGATCCAGACTGCATTGAGCGGCTCCTCGCGCGACTATGCGGAAAGCTCATCCAATACGATGTTCTCGTTCTTCCTTGCATTGGTGCTCATTTACTTCATCCTGGCTGCCCAGTTCGAAAGTTTTGTCGATCCTTTCATTATCATGTTTACCGTACCGCTGGCGATCGGCGGAGCGGTATTCTCGCTCTGGTTTTTCGATCAGACACTCAATATTTTCAGCCAGATCGGTATGATCATGCTCATCGGCCTGGTGACCAAGAACGGTATCCTGATCGTCGAATTCGCCAACCAGTTGCGGGAACAAGGCAGAAGCATTCAGGAAGCTGCATTGGAAGCGGCCACGTTGCGTTTCAGGCCTATTCTCATGACCAGTTTGGCCACTATCCTCGGTGCCCTACCCATTGCCATGGCACTAGGATCGGCCGGTAAAAGCCGGATGTCCATGGGTATCGTGATCATGGGCGGGTTATTGTTCTCGCTTGTCCTGACACTTTACGTTATCCCGGCCATTTACACGTTCTTCTCGCGCCCCAAAAACTTCGAGAAAATGAAAATGATCGAACGCGTGGCAAGGGATAGTGAACTGGAAGAACCAGCGCATTTCTGAGCGCGGGTTGACTATGCTGGTGAAGTTTGTTAACTTTATGTAAATAGTTATTCACCATGCAAGCGACGCAAAAAACGTCATACACGAATCTTCAATTGGAACTGCTCGAACTATATGCTCGGCAGGTAAGCGAGGAAGATTTGAAGAATATCAAGGAGCTGATCGGCGCATACTTCGCCGGTCGGCTTTCTTCGTTTGCCGACACTGCGTGGAATAAGAATGGCTGGACTCAACAGGATATGGAGAATATGTTGAACGAATCCAGCCAGTAATGAATGAAAATTGTCCTGGACACTAACGTCCTGCTCGTATCACTTCCCTCACATTCACAATATCACCCTATCTTTCAGGCATTAATGCGGAAGGACTACGATCTTTTTGTGACCAATGAGATGCTGATTGAATATGAAGAGCAAATTGGCCGACGATTGGGGGTAGAACGCACCGACTTAAGATTGAGGGAACTGCTGAATTTGCCTAATGTGCATGAGGTCGTGCCATATTATTTATGGCAATTGATAGATCAGGACCTGGACGATAACAAATTTGTCGATTGTGCCGTAAGTGCTGGTGCAGACTATCTGGTGACCAATGACAGGCATTTCGATGTACTGGCATCAATCGAATTTCCAAAGGTCAAGGCGATCAAAGCCCAGGCGTTTCTCGAAATCCTGAGTAGTTTATAGAGCAATATTTACTTAGATAACAAGAAACGAGGTCGGCAATACTGCCGACCTCGTTTCTTGTTATATGACGTAGTTCTTACAAAGAGAATTTCGCTTTGATCGCGTCTACGAAGTCGAGTTTTTCCCAGGTGAAGAGTTCAACTTCCACTTCTTTTTCTTCGCCATTAGCCCCCTTGAAGGATTTTTTAACGATCTCGTTCTTGCGTCCCATGTGGCCGTATGCAGCCGTTTCAGAGTAGATCGGGTTGCGCAGTTTCAGACGCTGCTCTACTGCGTACGGGCGCATATCAAAGATTTCACCGATTTTCGATGCAATAGCACCGTCGTTGTCAGCTACTTTCGAGGTTCCGTAGGTGTTCACATACAAACCGCAAGGCTCAGCCACACCGATTGCGTAAGAAACCTGTACGAGTACTTCGTCGCAAAGGCCTGAGGCAACCATGTTTTTAGCAATGTGGCGTGTCGCGTATGCCGCAGAACGGTCCACTTTGGAAGGATCTTTTCCGGAGAATGCACCACCGCCGTGGGCACCTTTGCCACCGTAAGTGTCAACGATGATTTTACGACCTGTAAGGCCTGTGTCACCATGCGGGCCACCGATTACAAATTTACCGGTCGGGTTGATGTGGTGCGTGATGTCGCCTGTAAACAGTTTTTGGAGTTCAGGCGTCAGTTTCTCTTTTACGCGAGGTATTACAATATTGATGATATCGCTTTTGATTTTCGCGAGCATCGCTTCTTCGCCATCGAAGTCGTCGTGCTGGGTCGAAACTACGATGGTATCGATACGCTGCGGTACGTTATCGTCGCTATATTCGATGGTTACCTGTGATTTCGCATCGGGGCGAAGATATGGGATCAGGGAAGGCTCGTTGTTACGGATATACGACATCTCCTGAAGAATCTTATGCGCCAGGTCGAGTGCGAGCGGCATATAGTTCGCTGTCTCGCGGGTTGCATATCCAAACATCATCCCCTGGTCGCCGGCTCCCTGCGCATTGGCTTTCGATTCGAAATCTTCTGCTGCTGCCGCACGGTCTACGCCCTGGTTGATGTCGGCGCTTTGGTCGTGGATGGCCGAAAGGATACCGCAGGAGTTGGCTTCAAACATGTATTCACTTTTCGTGTAGCCAATTCTCTTGATCACTTCGCGGGTGATTTTCTGGACGTCCAGATAAGTATTGGTTTTTACCTCGCCGGCCAAAACTACCTGTCCGGTCGTAACCAGTGTTTCGCAGGCCACCTTACTGTTGGTATCCCATGCTAAAAAATTGTCAATCAGTGCATCTGATATTTGATCGGCTACCTTGTCAGGATGTCCTTCAGATACGGACTCCGAGGTGAATAAGTATGGCATTGGAAACGAAATAAAAGTTAAAGAAAAGTTTAAATGTGTGATAAAATTACCTCATGAGAAGCTCTTCTATTTTCCTAGTTGAAGGCAAAAATAAGTAATCATTTAGATATTGACTTTGTGAATCGTATTGTTTAAGAATAATTTCCTCAATTTTATCAAAATTCAAACCTTTTTCCGGTCTGATCCTGTAAATGGTGTAGTTCAGGCCTTTAACCAATTCGACGAGCTTGCTGGCGCGTACAAGAAGGGGCTAAACCTACATATTTCTACCGCTGAATCAAATATTACCTCGCGAGCGGTGAACATTAACGTTTTTGCGGATCATAACAACAAAGCCGGCGTAACGAATCACGCCGGCTTTCCCGCTTAACTTAAATGCAGTTTATATCGTCAGATCGGTACATTCACATGGCGTTCCGCGTGATAGCTCGAACGTACAAGCGGCCCGGATTCAACGTATTTGAGTCCGCGTTTGAGGCCTTCTTCCCGGTAGTTATCGAACATTTCCGGCGTGATCCATTCGATCACCTCGTGGTGCATTTTGGTCGGTTGAAGGTATTGCCCCAAGGTGAGGATGTCGAGACCGTTGGCGGCCAGGTCGTCCATTGCTTTGTATACTTCGTCCTGCGTTTCTCCCAGACCCAGCATGATGCCCGATTTGGTACGCTGCCCGAATTCCTTGGTCCGCCTGATTTGTTCCAGACTGCGGGTGTATTTCGCTTGCGGACGCACCGCACGATACAGCCGTTCCACAGTCTCCATATTGTGGGAAACCACTTCCTGGCCCGCTTCGATCATGTGGATCAGCGCATCCCAGTTGCTTTTGACGTCCGGGATCAGCGTTTCGATGGTCGTTTCCGGCGTATTTTCCTTTACCTGACGAACGGTTTGATACCAGATTTCCGCGCCTTTGTCTTTCAGCTCGTCGCGGTTCACAGACGTGATCACAGCATGTTTGACCTGCATCAGCTTGATTGCCTCCGCTACGCGCCGCGGCTCGTCGGTGTCATATTCATTGGGGCGGCCGGTTGCTACGGCACAAAAACTGCAACTTCTGGTACACACATTACCGAGGATCATGAAGGTGGCCGTTCCGGCGCCCCAGCATTCTCCCATATTCGGGCAGTTGCCGCTTTCGCAAATGGTGTGGAGTTTATAGTTATCGACCAGTTGTCTTACTTTCCTGAACTCGGGGCCTGCGGGGAGTTTAACCCGTAGCCAATCGGGGCGTTTTCTGCGTTCCGACGGTATTACTGGCAATTCAATCATATTAATCTGAAATGGTAATTATCTTTTCTTACTTCCAAAATAAAGGGTCAGGTATCCGGATGTAAAAAAGGCCTTATTCTGCGCATCCGCCATAATCGTAATTTTTCTTGAAAATGCTTCGGCGATGATACCGACTTCGACGCCGGTCACATTGTCCCGGAATGCGCTCAGCTCAAAGCTCATCGCGGTTTTGATATGCAGGCCGGGTACTACTTTCGATTTTCCGAAACCCTGGAAAAAGCTGCCTGCGCCGATAATGTCACCCGCCCTGTTCGGATCAAACGGTTGCGTTGTTACGCGGCCGTCGGAACCCTGGTACTGTACCATGTAAGGCTTTTCGAACCCAAGCGAAGGGCCTGCCGCGAGGATCCCGCTGATCGAAATGCCTTCGTCGTCCTGCCGGCTGAACAGTGCTATTTCACGACCGTATTCGGGGCGCAGTACAAACAGATAGTTCTGTTTGCCGTACACCAGCCTTGCGCCCGTTACAAAATCCTGTGTGGAAAGTTCTTTCGGATGCTTCACATTCACGAGTTCGAGTGCCAGGTAGCGGTAGGCATTTTTTCCAAACATTTTGGATCCAATGGCCGACGACTGGCGAAATACCGCACCTCCGAGAATGCCGGAGTTGGTATTGGTGGTGATACCCACAGAGGTAAATGATTTATAAGTTTCCTCGGCGTCCTCATTCTTCACAGACCTGCGCTGAGCGTATATCTCTGTCGATAGTGCAAACAGAATAGCTACTGAAAGTAAAAGTTTTACACGCATCATATTATTATTATAAATTCCCTGTGAATGTGTATGTGTCGTATGAACAGTGAAAGTACAAAATAATAGCGTATGCTTCTGTATATCGACACCACTTTAACGGTTTTTTGTACATTTATGTTCTTTAAACGAAAAAAGAACCAAAAAAGCCTGCCGGTGGTCTCTAATGCGCTAAAATGCCGGTGGTTTGTTGCCTTTCTAATGTCCTTTTAATCAGTCTTCTTTGGTGAAAATCATTTATCAGATCGCTATTCAGGTTTTCGCATTTCTCATCCGGTTCGTTGCACCTTTCAATCATAAATTAAAGCTTGGAACAGAGGGTCGGAAAGGCCTGCTGGATCGCCTCCGCGCGTCGTTGCCGGCACAGGCGGCGGGCAGGCCGGTGGCGTGGTTTCACGTGGCATCGCTCGGTGAATTCGAGCAGGGTCGGCCCGTGATGGAAGCTTACCGGGATGCTTATCCCGGCCATTTTATTCTGCTTACCTTTTTTTCTCCTTCGGGTTACGAAATCCGTAAGAATTACAATGGCGCCGACCTGATCTGCTACCTGCCCATTGATACGCCTTCCAACGCACGGGAATTTGTGAGAATTATCAACCCGCGCATTGCCTTTTTTGTCAAATACGAGTTCTGGTTTAACTATTTACGCGAACTACGGAAGAACGGGACTTATATACTTTCCTTCTCCTCCATTTTTCGCCCTGATCAGATCTTTTTCAAGTCTTATGGCGGGTTTTTCAGGAGAACGCTGGGTTATTTCGACCATTTATTCGTGCAGAACCAGGCTTCGGTGGCATTGCTTCATGGCGCGGGCATTCCAAATGCCAGCATTGCGGGTGACACGCGTTTCGACCGTGTGCGCGCGATCGCGGCTAATGCGCGGGAACTGCAGGAAATAGCGCGTTTCAAGGGCCAAGGCCAGTGTCTAATCGCCGGGTCGATATGGGACGCGGATATGCAAGCACTTATTCCGGCGCTGAATGCATTGACTGGTAAATTGAAGGTGATCATTGCCCCGCATGAGATCAGGGCCGAGGAAATCGAAGGCTGGCGCGCTAAATTGAACGGTCGTTCCATATTGTATTCAGAAGTTGCCGCAGGCCAGAGTCCGGAGACCTTCGATTGTCTGATTATCAATAATATCGGTATGCTGTCGTCGCTGTACCGTTATGGCGATATGGCCTATATCGGAGGTTCATTCGGGGTAGGCTTGCACAACATCCTCGAAGCCGCGACATTCGGTTTGCCGATTGTTTTCGGAAACAAAAGCTATCACCGGTTTCAGGAGGCCGTTGATTTGATAGAAAAAGGAGGGGCTTTCGCTATCCCGGATTCCGCTGCACTGTTGCAGACATTGCAAGGGTGGGTGGATAACCCCGAGTCGGCTGATATGGCTGGCGAAATAAGCAGCGAATATGTAAAGTCAGGAACAGGTGCTACCGACCGGATTATGCGGAAAGTGCAAGAAGCAATGAGCTGACGGTGCATACCAATGCACCATCAGCTTTCGAAATATCAGGAGAATTCCTTCGCTATCAGATTGTCGAACAGGTAAGCCTGTGTGCCGAGCAAACGCGCTTTGGCACCCAGCTTCGAGATATGGATCGACAGCGGGTTTTTGAAGTCTGACAAGCAATATTTATTAATCGCCTGCTCAATGGGGTTGGAAATGAACGGCCCCGCTTCTGCCAGCAAACCACCCACGATAATCACTTCCGGGTTGAACAAATGCACTGCCGTAGCCAATCCCTTGCCCAGCTCCGTACCAACCGTGCTCAGCAGGTCGATGGAAAACTCGTCTCCGGCATGCACCGCTTCGATGATATGCGAAGTTTCAAGCAAATCGAGGTTGCCGTTTACGATCTGTTTGAGGATAGTTGCCCGGCCGCTGTTGATACCTTCCTTAGCCTGGCGGATCAGCGCGATGGCCGACGTAATCGTATCCAGACAGCCCACTTTTCCGCAATGGCAAAGCAGCCCGTCGGGTTTCACCTGGATATGCCCCAGCTCTCCCGCAAAGCCGGATGCTCCGTTGAAAACCTCTCCATTGATAATGATACCGAGACCTACGCCCCAGTCGATATTGATCGTCAGTACCTGTGATTTATCCACGGCATAGCCAAAGCGGTGTTCACCGATTGTGGTTGCCTTCGTATCGTTGAACAGGCAGACAGGAAGGTTAAAATGCTCTTTGAGGTACGTTACCAGCGGCACACCCGGAGGTGTCAGGTTGAGGTAAGTTAAATTAATACCCTGTGAAGAGTTGATCAGCCCGGGCATTGAAACGCCGATGCCCCACAATTTGCTGCGGCTGATATTGTTGGATTTCAGGAAATCATCGGTCGACGCGAAAAGTTCTTCCAGGAAGTTGGAGGAGTCATCAAGGCGTATATCAACTTTTCTTTTGAGGATCAGCTGGTTGTGCAGGTCAAATATGCAGAGCTGCGTATCATGGCGGTTAATGTCCATGATCAGGTTCAGGTACTTTTTTGCATTCAGCCCGTAGAGTACCGGTGGACGACCGGCTCTTGCGGGGCCGGTGCCGGTTTCCGCAATCCAGCCTTCCCGCATCAGGTCATTTACAATTCCGGTCGCGGACGGGATACTCGCATGGAACAACTTGGCCATTTTGTTAATGGAAGTGTCGCCCGATTGATATAGATGCAGCAGGAGGCTGCTTCTAATGCGATTTTTACGAATATCAATGACCGAACTCGGTTCTTCTGCCACTAAGTCCATTATGCGGAGTAAAAATAATTATAGGATGATGTTTTTAATTTTCTTTATGATTGGGTGTACTAATGTAGGAAATAATCAGAAAATTCGGGAGGGATTTTAAAAAATATTATTATTTGTTGTGAAATATTTAGCAGAACGGGCGATCGGCCAAACGTTTCTTAATTAGCAAAGCAGTCACAAACGGGGATTTTTAAGCTTGAAGGACATAGTTATACGCATCGGGATTAAAAAATCACGGAGGCTGGAAAACTACTTGTTTTGGGGCTGCTTTTGACTTCCCGGCCAATTTTTAGTGACTTCTGGCAAAGTCCTTTTAAATTCGCTGATTCCAAAACAAAGAGCAATGGGTTTAATAAGGGGTTTGGTGCTTCGTTCGACCGGTTCGTGGTACGACGTCAGGGACAGCAGGGACGGGCACATATGGCAGTGCCGGCTGAAAGGGAAATTCAAGGCGTTGGGCTTGAAAGTTACCAATCCGATCGCGGTCGGTGACTATGTCGACTTCGAGATAGAGAATGAAGGCGAGAACTTCGGTATTATCCACGAGATCGTGCCGAGGGAGAATTATGTGATCCGGCGCTCGGTGCATAAAACCGCTCATGCACACCTGATTGCCGCAAATGTGGATCAGGCGATACTGATCTGCACATTGGTGTTCCCGCGCACTTCACTGGGTTTCATCGACCGTTTCCTCGTAGCCATCGAATCGTTTCGCATTCCTGGTGTGCTGGTTTTCAACAAACAGGACCTGCTGAACGACGAAATGAAGGATTTCCAGGGCGAGCTGATGGAGCTCTATACCGGCCTGGGCTACCGATGCCTCGCCACCACTGCCTTGGCGAAGGAAGGCCTGAATGAGTTCAAAACCTTGCTAAATGGAAAGGTATCGCTGCTCTCCGGTCATTCGGGCGTGGGGAAATCCACGCTGGTGAATGCGATCGCGCCCAACCTGGATATCAAAACCCAGGAAGTTTCCACATTTGCGAACAAGGGCGTGCACACCACCACTTTCGCGGAAATGTTTGAGTTGGAGAAAGGTACATTTATCATCGATTCGCCGGGTATCAAAGAACTTGGGCTGGCCGATATCGAAAGGGAGGAGATCAGTCACTACTTTCCTGAAATGCGCGATTTACTGAACCAATGCCGCTTCAATAACTGCCAGCATATCAATGAGCCAGGCTGCGCGGTGAAGGACGCCGTTTCCGAAGGGAAGATCGCGCTGAGCCGTTTTGAGAGCTACCTGAGTATGATGGCAGGCGATGATAACCGGAAGTAATGAGTGAATGAGTGAATGATTGAATGAGTGAATGGGGGACGCGGGTAATGATGTATGTCAATGATGAATAATGTAGAACATATCGGGATTGCTGTTGCGGATCTTGTGGCGGCTGAGGTTGTTTATTCCGCGTTGCTTAATTCGGAGCCTTATAAGCGAGAGGCTGTGGAATCCGAGCACGTTGCGACTGTTTTTTTTAAGGTAAATCAAACCAAAATCGAGCTGCTGGAAGCCACCAGCCCGGATAGCGCCATTGCCCGCTTTATCGAAAAAAAGGGCGAGGGCATTCACCACATTGCCTTCGAGGTGGAGGATATTCTTGCCGAAATGGAACGCCTTCGCAATGCAGGATTTACATTACTGAATGAAGTGCCCAAGCCAGGCGCCGATAATAAACTCGTTTGCTTTGTGCATCCTAGAAGTGCAAATGGCGTGTTGATCGAGCTTTGTCAGGAAATACGATAACGCGCGTTAAAACGGAAGTCCGACGGCGATATTTAATATTAAATTCTCCTTTCGCCAAGCTTTGCTTCCGAAATTAATCTCGTTAAAAACCCAAGGATTTTTGTATTCCACAACACCTTCATCACTTACATTTTTGACCTCACTGACATACCACGGTTTCCTGAATGGTGTGGCGAGGTCGAGCCGGAAAATAAGGTAAGAGAAGTCGAGCCGCAGGCCGATGCCACCGCCGACGGCTACCTGTTTCAAAAAGTTATTACTGATCAGCGCGGTGCCTGGGTATCCGGCGCGTGTACTGTCGCCAAACGACCAGATATTTCCCGCATCCATGAAAATGGCTCCGTTAATGATGTTCGTGAATTTCATTCGAATTTCTGAATTGAATTCCATTCTGATGTCTCCAAAGCTCTGATAACCAAATAATTCAACAGAGGTCGTGTCCGCATGATGTGCACCGGGACCGAGCGACCTGGCCCTGAATGCTCTAATACCGGTACTTCCGCCTCCGAAATATTGCTTGAATAGCGGAGTCTGCATATTCTTGGAATTGCCGTAGGGCTTGATAGCCCCTAAAAGAATACGGTTTGCCCATTTGATGGAAGGAGTGATCGTGCGGTAATATCTTACGTCACCATCTAATTTAATGTATTGGAACACGGGCACGCCGAAGATCTCTCGCGGGATACTGTCAGCCTCCGCTTTCTTAGCGATCAGACCTAGCAGGTTGCCACCGTAGTCAATACCTCCGCTCAGCGCAAACTGATTTCTGGCAAAAGGTCTCGGTGTTGGCCGGTAGGAAATAGAATAATTAGACCCCATGATCAGGTATTTTGTTTCCAGTATCCTTAAATACCGGTCTACATCCAGGGGGTTCGTATCAGGATCGAAAATAATCTTGTCATAGGTTTCATAATTGATATTTCTCGGCTCCACAAAGTTGATGGAAATCGGGGTTAACGTGTGCTCTACCTCGGAGTTCTTCCGCCAGAGGTATGACCATTCGCCGCGAATTGACCGTGTTGTATAAAAATCACGCTGAATGCGGTTTTCATAGTTTATTGAAAGAATAGTCTTAGGCAAAGCCTGGCTTTTCTCCGGCCTGATCCTTACAAACGGGATGATAAACCTCGGAAAGGACAAGTCCGCTGAGGCCCCGTAACGGATGTACTCGTTTCCAATATTGTTGGAAGTGGTACGGCTGCCGCCCAACTGGACATCGAACCCGTAATAAGCTTTGATGGCCAGCATTTCGGCACCGCGGAAGAAGTTCCGGTGGCGCCAGGTCACGTCCAGCTGCGAGCCGCCGAGGTTGTTGGATTTCGTACTGGCCGAGAGTATCGTCTGCAACGACTTCTTCTTCATCGGAGCAAGGTCATAATGCACGTCCAGCAATGCGGAATCCGAGCGGGGCACAAGGTCGAAGCGGTTTTTGACGAAGCGGAAGTTTTGCAGGTTAATGAGCCGTTGAAGCGATACGTCGTGCATGGTATTGGTATACATATTCCCTCTCCGGAAGCCAATCGCGTCATAGAATATCCGGCGTTTGTAATTGTTGCCCGGATCGGTGACCGTAATTCCCCGGCGTAGCGGACTGCGCGTAGCAAGGCCCGTTGAGTCGTTCAGCGAATTTTCTTCTGTGCCTGTATTGACGTAAATGCGGTTGATAAAATATTGTTTCAAAGAAGTTTGAGCCGTTTCCTTTTTTACTTCCAGGAACAGGTTCACTTGCTGAGGGCCTAATGTGGAGTCGGCACGACCAATGGTGGAATCGACTTTTACGATCAGGTAATCCGGATTGAAATAATAATATCCCTTGCCTTTCAGCTCCTGGTCGATGCGCGTACGCTCGGTCGTGATTGCTTCCAGGCGGATGGGGTCGCCTTTTTTCAATAGTGTTTTTTGTTTGGCTAAAACAAGGTCGCGGTTAAACAGCGAGCTGTCGGGGACGACGTACTGAATGTCATTGATCACATAGCGTGGCATTACGTAGGCATTGTATTCCGTAATGGCGGTCCGTTTTCTTTTCTTTTTGCTTGGAACAATCCTCCCTTTCACGTTGGAGCGGTAGTAGCCTTCATTGTCGAGGTGTGCCACCATATTGGCCGCATTAATGTCGACAATGCGTTGTGTAGCATACCGGGGAGGCTCGCCGAGCTTTTTGCGGAACCAGCTCCGCAGCCCGCCTTCATCTTTCGGTTCGCCAATCCAGTAGTAAAACCACACTTTCCAGGGAAAGCCGAAAATCGTCTTGTTGGCAGGTGGTTTAATCAGGTCTTCCAACTGATCAGCTACGCCCGACACATTCGGTTTTGAAATCGTATCGGCCTGCACATTTACTTTATTGCCGACATAAATGCTCTGCCCCTCGGGTACATATCTATTGACCGAGCAGCTGCCCAGGAAAATACAGATCGCCAGTATATATCCTACATTACTTCTCATTGCGCTGCTTTTGGAAAATTTCGCGGAACAGGTCGTAGTCCGCCGTAATGATAAAACTCACACCGGTTTCGATGATAAAACCTTCCAGGATCGACTGGTACTGGTTTTTGCGGTAGCCCCGGAACATATACCGACCGTCCTTGCTGATCGAGTAATCAAGGGCGATATTATCGAACACCTCATTCGAATTGCCCGCATTGTTCCGGCTTTCCAATTCGAAATTCTTACCTACTGACACTTTGAGGCGATTGTTCAGGAATGCCTTGCTTAATCCGAGGTTTACATCCGTGCGTGCGCCGGTGGCCTGATCGGCAGTCGAGTTCACACCGATATTCAGGTCGACGCCTTTGATCAGATCCGAAGCCAGGTTGTTCAGCTGATCGCTCAGCAATTGGCTTACGCTCTGGCGGGCAACGGCTTCGGCACTGGACCCGACATTGAAGCCGGAAGTAGACTGATCGGTGATGAACTTGTTAGTGATCAGCAATGCAAATGCCTGTTTGTTGCTTTCCGACGGATTATTGATCATGTCGGTCCAGAATGTCTGGTTAATGATATCGTTCTTGATCTGCTCGTCGATAGAAGCGCCGGGAACGATCTTGAACGTGATATTAGGTGTTGAAAGATTTCCGGTAATCACGATCTGTACCTCGATAGGTATCTTGCTGGCACCCTGGAATTTGGCGGCAATGGAGCCGGGGTCTACCATTACTGGATAGGAAGCAGTGATATCCAAGTCCGCTTTCATAGGATCGCCTGTCCAGAGCAGCGTACTTCCCTTTTTAATCTGGAATTGCCTTTTCAGGATTTGCAGCGTAAGGTCGTAGGAGCCTTCGGTAAGGTCATAGGAGCCCAGGAGGAACAACTGGCCGTTCGGCGCGATACCTGTATTGAGCTGTGCATTTCCTTTAAGCCGGATATTGTCGCCGTTCAGTTCATCGATCACCACTTTGAACTCCGATTTGTCATCCACATCGATATCCAGCGAAATTTGTGACGCAAAATCGACGACTACATTCTGTGCTGCCTCCAGGGAATCCTTTTTAGCGACTTGCGTAGAGTCGCTCATATCCACAAACTCAATCACCCCTTTGGTAGCGTCGCCTGCTTCGGTGGCGTCGCTGGGCATTACCACAGTGATATTGCTGCCGGGATCTACCTTCACGTTGCCGTCAATCACGGATTTCGCACCCTGCCCTTTGACCGTCAGGTTGGCGTCGATATTGGCTTTGCCAAAGAACAGTTCATTCTGTTTCTGGGTGGAATTGAGAACGTTAAAATTCTTAGCGGAAATAGTCAGGTTATAGCCTACGTCAGGCAGCTTGGCAATGTTCACATTGCCATTAATCTTCATCGCCTGGTTCAGCGAATCAGTCACCGTGAAGTTATTGAAATTAATGTTCTGGCCGTTGAACTGGATCTTTTGTCCGGCCAGCGAGTACCGTGCACCCAACTGCGTCGCATTGAAGGCCACGTTGTCGAAACTGATGGCCCCGTTGAGCTTTGGACTTTCGGTCGCGCCGGTAATGTTGATATCGCCCGTGAGGTTGCCTTCCGCGCGTTTGAGTTCTCCAAAGCTGAATGCTTCAATCGTTTTGGCGCTGAGCTTTTTCAAATCCATTTTGAAATCCATCGGGCTCTCGGATTTCAGGTTGTAACTGCCCCTGATGCTCACATCATTCTGATCGTTCACCAACGACATCGCGACGCGTATCAGATTCTCGGTTTCATTGGTCGATTTCAGCGAGAGGTCACCTACCGGTATTTTGGTTACGGCCAGGTTGTTGATCGTCAGTTCACCCGTATACACCGGTGTGGTCATGTAATCGCTCAGCAACACTTTCCCATTCAATGTCCCCGTTGCGAGAGTCGAGTCGAGCGTAGCGATTTCGATCAGCGGGCCAATGGAAATGTTGGACATGGTAATGTCGAGCGGGCTATTCGGCGCTTCCGAAGTGGAGTTGATTTTGATAGACTGCCCGTCGTTACTGATCGCGAAATTCTTCACATGTACGCTGTCGGATGCATATTGGACGTAACCTGACGAATCGGTTTGCCACTTGTCATAATTCAGCAATACGTCTTCAAGCAGGTTGAGGCGGTACTGATTGTTGTTCACCGCCAGATTACCTTTCACCGCGTGGCGCTCGGTATTCACTGAGTCGCGCACTACGAAATCGAACCTGACATTATTATTTACGATCTGGCTTGCAAGCGAAGCATTCTGCATCCTGAAACCGCCGCTATTCAGCAAGCCGATATTGGCATTCAAGGCTGCATTGGCTTCCACCGTGCTGAAATCTACCGACGCGCGCTCCACGATGGTACTGTCGTAATTGATCATCGGAACGCTCAACCGCGCCACCAGCGACGAATCTTTCTGATTATCCATTTGCGCACGCAGCTGGATTGTCTTCATCTCCCGAATTCCAGGGACGAAAATCTGTATGGCCGGGTGGTTGGTAAGCGTAGCATCCAGGGCGAAATTGACCGGTTTGGTAACTTCCTTGTAAGTGAGGTCAGGTGATTTGAAATGCTTCCCTACCTCGGTCAATATCGCGTCACCAAGCTCTGTATAGGAGTACTGGCCGGTCATTTTGGCGCTGAGAAATGGCGATTGGATGTTAGCCTGCTTGCCCCCGCTCGAATCGGTCAGCTGCACATTGATATTGGAGATACCTACCGGCCTGCGGTGATGCGTAAGCACCAGGCTGTCGACGTTCACAGTACCCAGTGGATTCTCGGGATTGGTAGAGGGCATATCGACCTTTATACTGCCTTTCACCTGCAACGAATCGGCGTACAGATTCAGGGCCGTAAGATTCAGGTTGGTCACATCCAGGTCTGCTTTCACCGACGGGTATTCTTTCGAAAGATCGGCCTGTGCATTCAGATCGAGGTCAATATTCCGGTCGCCCATATTGGCCGAAATATTGGCCAGGCCATGGTCCACGTCTCCTTTCAATCTCAGGTTTTGATATACATAACCTTTGATATCCGCGCTCTCGATATTCCCGTCCAATCGCGCTTTCATCGTTTTCGGCGCATATCCGGTACCCTCCACTTCGGTACGGAGCGTCAGTTTGCCCATTTCGGTTGGCGGCTGTTTGGTGAGCTTGCCGAGGTCAAATTCCGCTAATGTCAGTGTGCCGTTATATTGTGCACGCAGGCTGTCGGTAATGTTTTTGAGATTGCCCGAAAACGTTCCGGTGCCGAATGAAGTGTTGATGGTCGTCGCCAGCGTGAGATTTTCCATTGATCCCTTCACTTTACCGGAAATCCTGACCGCCTCAGGCAGTTCGATCGATGCCGGCACTGCGCTGTCAGGCAGCATTTTAAGCATATCAGCCCTGGTGGAGGATATTTCATTGATATTTAAATCCATATCCAGCTTTTCCGCATCGGGCAAACCTCTGAGGCGGCCGTCGGCGCTGAGAACCGTACCGTCGAGCATGGTAAACCGGGCCTTCGAAACAAGCATGTCGTCCACCGATCCGGTAATTTGTCCCGTACCTTTCACGACACCGTTCGGCTCTTTGTCGAATGGCGGGGTTTTGGCCAGATCAGGTGCGAGCAGGAGGATGTCTGCAAAGGCAATGCGGCTGTCGGTGAGCCGGAGTTTCAGCTTTACCTTGCCAATATCATTGGTGAGCTGGTCGAGATTCTTGTAGCGCAGGCTCAGCTCGTCGCGTAAAAGCGTATTCGGTGTTTTGAGGTACAGGTTGCGGAGGTAGGTCTCCTGGTCGCCGTAAGCAAAATCGGTACGCAGTGCGTCGAGGCGGAAGCCGCTTTTGTCTTGGAATGACGCCGATTTCAATGCGCCCGCGATGTTTTCGGGGGAGAACAGGAAATTCCGTAAATCTATATTCAGGTCTTTGATGTTGAGGTGTGCGTAGTCGAGCCCTTTGGCCACGGCGGGTGAATTGAAATCGTCGTAGCGGATGGCATTATCTTCCAGTTTGATCTCGCCTACTTTGACGTACCAGCCCGGCGCGGATGCTGGCGGAGCACTGGTATTAATGCTGTCTTTCTTTTCGGCATTTGTTTTCGGTTTTTTAGCAAATTCGGCAAAAAGCGACATGTTTTGCAGCGAAACATTCCGCACGTCCACGCGCTGCCCGGCCATGGAAATGTTGTTCACATGCCCGGCCATTTTACCGACAGTCACCCCGTTTTTCAATCCCGAAACTTCGTCGTCGAATTGCCATTTGAACTGTTGGATATCGACATCGCCCACCTTAATATCCAGTGAGTCGGCTGGATCGGGCTTCGGGTCCGGACCGGCTGCCGCCACTTCCAGCGCAGGGTACATTCTCAGTTTCACCTGGCTATTGTGCAATGCGGTGGTGGTGAGATGATATTGCGAAATGGTAGGATTGAACTTGTCGAATTTCACAACCGCTGAATCGATATTGCCCGAAGCATCGGTACCGATCACGGCATCACGGTAGGAGAACCGCACTTTTTTAAGCGAAATCTGGTCCAGCCGCATATTCAGCGGTTTGGATGGGGTGGTGTCTACCACCGTCGTGTCGCCGGCAAATGCGTTGACTATAAATTGGAAATTAAAAGTAGTATCGGGTAAAACGCGGTTGATATTGGCATTCACTTCTTCGAGTTCCACTTTGTTGATGCCAATGTCGCCTTTGATCAGGCTGTACATGTCCAGGTCAACGTACAGGCGCTTGCCCGCCACCAGGGTGTCGCCGTGCAAATCTTCGAGATAAACGCCTTCGAGCAATACCCAGTCGGGAATATCGAACCGGACTTTCTCGATATTGACTTTAGTTTTGAGTTTTTTACGTAAAAAGGAATTTGCCTGGGACGTTAAAAAATTCTGGCCGAACGGCGTCTGGATACCCCAGATCAACACGCCAACCAGAATTAAAACTGTCAGGATTATTATGGCCAATACTTTGAGTGCTTTCTTCATCCCAGGCTGTTTTCCGCCTTATCTCGGCGTTGAAAATGTCGGTTTTATCTTTTAAACAGTTCGACGTTCACATTGTCATTCACGGTCAATGCGGATTTGATCGTAACCGGCTTTTTGTCCTGGCTGTTCAGTTCGACCAGCTTGGTAGGATACAATATCCCGTACGCGGATTTGGCGTAATCTGATAAATCGGTAGTAGTTTCGATACCGCCCTGGTTCATTTTCTGACGTACCAGTAAACCCGACTTGGCATCGAAATAGAGATTATACTTTACGCCTTTGCCTTGCAACTCTACATTGTTCACCTGCACTCCATTAAGCGTTTCGGTACCAACTGTCGTTGCTATCAGCCCGCGATTTTTATAGTCGATGAACGGAACAAGGTTGTCGTACAATTCCATGCGCATATTCTGCTGTTCGGCCTGGCTCAGGTCTTTCGTATCCACTCTCTGTCCGATGGGAACCTTAATCCACCCCTGATCGCCCTTCACCGTGTACACGAAGCTGCGTTTCATGATGGTTTTGTTCTTGTAAATCGATTGCTCCGGTATAGAAGCCGTGATTACCGCATTGTAGGGAGTAGCCGCCGCCGCGGAATAGCTTCTGTTCAGGTTGTAGGATTTTACACCGTCCCAAAGCGCCTTACCGCCCGTTGCTTTATAAAACTGGGAGAATATGGAATCAGCGGGCAATTTCTGTGCGTACGAGCCAGCCGTTACAAGGAGCATTGCGGCCAGCAGTCTGAGTTTTTTCATTTGTATCAATTTTTTGTTTAAAGTTTGAGACCGTTTTCCGGTATCCGTTTGTCCGGAAGTTCGGTTTTTAGATCACTTTGCGTGTTCGGGGTTTAAATAAGTAAAATTAATCGACTCCTGAGGCAGCTATTTGCAAAAACCGTTCCACAAGTGCCGGTGCGCTTTAAAATGACGCCTGGCGCCTGTTATCTAATGATTTGGAACTGCTTGTAAATGAAAAGGAAGGGCCGATAAGACCCTTCCTTTTCACATATATTAACAATTTCTGACAGACAGATCAGGCATCATCCCCGCTTGCGGAAATTTTGCCGAACCTGTATTGGAACGTCACATTCACGAGGCGGTTGGTCTGATGCCAGTTCGATGACTGCGAGTAAGTTTCGGTATTGAGCTGGCTCCTGTAATTCCGGGATAGGAAAATATCCTGTACATTGAAGGAAATGGTCGCCTTCTTTTCGAGCAAGTCTTTGCGGATGCCCATATTGGCAATGAAAACGCCGTCGCGCGTGCCTTGTGCGATCGCCCTCGGGCCCTCGTAATTCACGTAGGCAGACGCCCGGAAGTCGGCCGGAAGCGTGATGAATGCATTGAGGTTACCGGAGTAGCTCCACGTGCGGTTATCGATGTTCGCGATGGCGGAAACCACTTCGCTGCGGAAAACGCGACCGCTGCCGTTAAGTTTCAATACATCACCAAATAGCTTCTGCGAAAAATCGGTCTCAAAACCATAGGAGAGTTCGCGGCCCACATTGTCGTACCGGGTGAGCGAAACGCCTGCTGCATCGATCGTGCGGATCTGCGTAATGGCATTGTTGGAGTAATCCATGAAAAGCGAAGGTCCCCAGCCGCCGTTTGCCTCGTAGTTGGAATAACCCATTTCGGCTTTGTGCGTAAACTCCGGACGCAGGTTCGGGTTACCGGTTTTGACGTTGCGCGGGTCGGAAACGTCGGTGTAAGGGTTCAGCCAGTCGGCTTCGGGGCGCTGCACGCGGCGGCTGTAATTCAGTTTCACCTGCGAGGCTTCGCCAAGCTTGCGCGTCACAGCAAAGGACGGCACGAGCGTAAGGAAATGCACGCTGAAATCCTGATTGCGGCTGATCTGGTTGATATTCTGGTTGTAATCCGTCACACGCAAGCCCGCCCTGACACCCCAGAGATCGTTTTTTTGCGAGAAAGTCATAAACCCGGTGTAAGTAGCGTCCTTATAGCCGAACACATTGCTGATGTTATTGTCGAAAACGTAGCTGTTTGTCTCGCGGTCGAGGTTGTAGAACGCGTTCACATTGTCGTTTGCGCTGCTGCGGGAACGCACACCGGCTTCCAGGGTCGCTTTCGGATTAATCGGCCATGTATAGTCCGCATTCAGGAAGAGTGAATGGCGGTTATTGTTGCGCAGGTTTTGCTGGTTGCGAATGAGGCTGTCGATGGTGCTTTCCTGCGAGAAATAGGATTCGCCGTCGGATCCGCCGAGCGAGTAGCTCGAATTGAAATTGAGCTGATGGTCCTTTTCGGCAAATTTCAGGCGGTAATCGAGGTTGAAATTGACATTGTCGCCATTGCCTTTGCTGTTGTTCAGGCGGCGGAAGCTCTCCGACATCACTCCTGATGCCAGCGTTGTTTCATTGAGGATATTGCTGTAATTGCGGCTGTTATCGCGGGAATAGTTCACGCCGGCTTCAATGGAGTTCTTGTCATTGAAATCATAATTAACCCCCACGCGGCCGAATGCATTCTTGCCTTTGTTGCCGCCGGTGCCGTCCTGCTGCAAATGGGAGGTCGATTCGCTCACGAAATTGTCGCGGTTCAATGTCCTTTCCCAGGTCATGGCGCGCGTTTGCCCGCTGAGCGAAGCATTCAAGCCAAACCGGCCCGCCTTATAGCTCAGGTTGCCCGACGCCGAATTGTTGTTTCGGTTGCCGATGCTTAGCCGCGCACCGCCGTTCATGCCGCGGATTTTTGTCTTTTTGGTAATAATGTCGATCACCCCCGATGCGCCTTCTCCCTCGTATTTCGCGGAAGGCGTTGTCATCACATCAATCCGCTCGATCAGGTTGGCGGGAAAAGATTGAAGGATCGTGGGAAGGTCGCTGCCGTAGAGGTTGGACGGCTTGCCGTCGATGAGTACTACCACATTGCCTTTTCCGCGGACTTGCGGGTTACCATTTTCATCGAGTGAAACGGCCGGTACTTTTTCAAGTAGGTCGCTCACATTGTTACTGGTGGCCAGCATATCCTTACCGATATTGACGATTTTCTTGTCGATATCGTCCACGATCATCGTTTTTTCTCCTTTTACCACCACTTCGGCAAGCTTCTGAGCCTCGGGCTGTACGGTAATGTTGCCCAAATCGAGCAGGCTGGCTTCGGCCGCCAGTTTAACATTTGGCTTGTAGAGCGTCTGATAGCCCATATTGGTTACGCGCAGCAGGTAATTGCCTGGTGCAACTTCGGCAATGGTAAATGCCCCGTTTTCGTCCGCCATGGCTCCGTTCACGAGCGACGAATCCTTGGGCATCAACAGCGCCACAGTAGCGAATGCTACTCCTGCGTTGCCCGGGCCTTCCACGATTTTACCCACAAGCTTGCCGCCGAGCGCACGCTGTGATTTTGTATGATTCACAGGAAGCGGGCGGGTATCAGGATTTGCGAGAAGGAGGTGTGCAGGTAAAAGTAGGGCAAGACTGTTAAAAAACAGAGTTCTTTTCACGGGTATAGGATTTTAGATTTTATTAGGAGTTAAGCGGGGCAAAAATGCGCGTTGCCATCGTAAAATGTAACAAAATCAAGCCATAAGACTTTAAAGAGTACAAAGTTACAAGTAATAATGGTAACGTACCCTTTTTTGAAATAATTACATGAAATTATAAAAAATTAAAGATTGGCAGTATTTTAAAATAGGAATACGATAAATTGCAACATTTTTAAATAATTTTAATAAATACCGGATTCCTACTTCCATGAAACGTTTTCTTTTCGGATTGATCTGTTGTGTGCTCGTGCACTCAGCGTTTGCACAGATCAACGTAATCCCCAAACCCACTCAGGTCCTCACTGCCAAAGGCGCCTGGACGCTCAAAGCAAAAACCAAGGTCGGCGCACCTGCCGATGCCAAATGGTCGCACGTGGCGGACATGCTGGCTTCCCAGTTAAGCAAAGCCACCGGTCAGTCCGTGGCCACTGTCAAAGGCAAGGGTGATATTTCACTTGTGCTCTCCTCGGATACCAGCCTCGGCGAGGAAGGCTACCGTTTACTTTCCACCCCCAAGGGTGTGACAATCCAGGCGCAAACCGCCAAAGGGGCATTTTATGGCGTACAAACGCTGCTGCAATTGCTTCCTGCAGAAGTTTTCAGCGAAACGCCCGTAGCAGGTGTGAAATGGACCGTTCCGTATGTTACGATTAAAGACATGCCACGCTACGCCTACCGCGGATTGATGCTCGACGTCTGCCGTCATTTCATGCCGGTTGAATTTGTAAAAAAATACATCGACCTGATCGCGCTGCACAAGCAGAACCAGTTCCATTGGCACCTGACCGACGACCAGGGCTGGCGTATCGAGATCAAGAAATACCCCGAACTGAAAACGATCAGTTCGAAACGCAAAGAGACCATGAAAGGCCATTACCGGGATCAGAAATTCGACGGAAGGCCTTACGAGGGTTTTTATACCCAGGAGCAAATCAAAGAAGTGATCCAATATGCCGAGGACCGCTTTGTGAATGTGATCCCTGAAATTGAAATGCCCGGACATGCACTTGCGGCTTTGGCGGCTTATCCCCAGCTGGGCAATAATCCCGACAAGATTTACGAGGTAGGGACCAAATGGGGTGTTTACGACGATGTTTTTATGCCTCGCGAAGAAACTTTTAAGTTTCTGGAAGACGTGCTCACCGAAGTGATCGACTTGTTCCCGAGCAAATACATTCACATTGGCGGCGACGAATGCCCGAAAGTGCAGTGGAAAGAGAGCCGTTTTGCCCAAAACCTCATCCAGAAGGAAGGTTTGAAAGATGAACACGGCCTGCAAAGCTACGTCATCAAGCGGATCGATAAATTTATTACGGCAAAAGGCCGCCGGATGATCGGCTGGGATGAAATTTTGGAAGGCGGGCTATCGCCTAATGCGACGGTGATGAGCTGGCGCGGAACCGAAGGAGGCATTGCCGCTGCGAAGGAGCGCCACGACGTGATCATGACGCCTGGCGGCTTCTGCTACCTCGACCACTATCAGGCCGATCCTAAAACACAGCCTGTCGCTTTCGGCGGATTCACTGATCTGGCGAAGTCCTACTCCTTCGAACCCACTCCTGCGGACCTCTCGGCCGAAGAAGCGAAGCACATTCTCGGTGTGCAGGGCAATGTGTGGACCGAATACATGAAAACGCCCGCTTACGTACAATATATGGTATGGCCCCGCGCCACCGCATTGGCCGAAGTAGGCTGGACTTCCAAAGAAGGTCGCAACTTCGAAGACTTCAGCAAACGCCTCGAAATCCACAAAAAGCGCCTGGACTTTCTGGGTGTGAATTACTTCGGCGCTCCCACGAACGACAAGTTCGAATACGTGTGGCCGGAGAAAAAGTAGGTCTGTTACTTTGCACATTTGAGAAAGCATCCCGCGGGGCGGGGTGCTTTTTTTGGTTATATTTGTTTACACAATAATGCAAACTCGAATGGAACCTCGGATCATAGCAAAGGATAAAGCGAAACGTGTTAGTAAGGAAGATGTAAATCAAGCTGGACAAAAACTCACGGCTATGGACGTCGCAGAGAGTATTAGGAGGGGACTCGCAGAGGTAAAGTTGATTGAAGAAGGAAAGGTTAAACCAAAGAATATAGATGACCTGTTGAACGAGCTATGAAGTCATACCCACACCTAACTTTGAAAAGGAACTTAAAAAGCTTAATAAGAAATATCCGTCTATTCGGACTGATTTAGCGCAGTTAGTCAAAGAACTTCGCGAAATACCAAAACTCGGGTCCGAAGTTTATAAAAACTGTTACAAAATCCGTTTCGTTATCAAAAGTAAGGGAGCAGGCAAAAGCGGGGGTGGCCGGCTAATCACCCACGTCAAGATCGTGGATAAACGTATTTTCCTCATCAGCATCTATGACAAATCCGAAACCGTGTCGATCACTGACAGTCGTTTGAAAAAACTGCTCCAAGACCTAAAATAAAAATCCCCCACCCACCTCCCCCTTCCTGCGAAACATTCTATTTTTGCAGGATGTATAAGATTCTGATCTCCCCTATACTTTTCCTGTTTGACGCTGAACGCATTCACCATTTCGTGTGCGAGATGCTGCATTTTGCGTTCAAAATCCCCTTTGTGCCGCAGATCATGCGTGCGATGTATACCTACGAACATCCCGATCTGGTACAGGAAGTGGCTGGTTTGCGGTTCCGCAACCCGGTAGGATTGGCTGCGGGATTTGATAAGAATGCGGAAATGGTGGATCAATTGGAAGCGTTGGGCTTCGGCTACATTGAAATCGGTACGGTGACGCCCCGGCCTCAGCCCGGAAATGACAAGCCACGCCTGTTCCGCCTCAAAAAGGATAAGGCATTGATCAATCGGATGGGTTTCAACAATAAAGGTGTGCAGGTGGCCGCAGCGAAACTGGCAAAGCGGAAATCCAAGATCCTCGTGGGGGGCAACATCGGCAAGAATAAGGATACCCCCAACGAGCAGGCATTGAGCGATTACCTGATTTGCTTCCGCGAACTTTTCGACGTGGTCGACTATTTTGTAGTGAATGTAAGCTCGCCTAATACGCCTGGTTTGAGAGATTTGCAGGAGAAAGGCCCCCTGACGGAAATCCTGAAAGAGCTGCAAACGAAGAACAAAGAACGCATCAGCCCCAAACCAATCTTTTTGAAAATTGCGCCGGATCTTACGACAAGCCAGCTGGACGATATTATCGATATTGTGAAGGAAACGGGCATTGCAGGCGTCATCGCAACCAATACGACGATCAGCCGCGAAGGGCTTGTAACCGATCAGGCGGAAGTGGTACAGATAGGGGCGGGCGGACTGAGCGGCGCGCCGCTTACACATCGCTCGACGGAAGTAATTCGTTACCTTTGTGAACAATCCAATCATGCATTTCCCGTTATCGGAGTCGGCGGCATCGCTACTCCCGGAAATGCTTTAGAAAAAATAAATGCAGGTGCCGGCCTGATTCAGCTTTATACCGGCTTTATTTACGAAGGGCCCGGTGTGGTCAGCAGAATCTGCAAGGCATTGGTCAGGAAGTAATATCATAAACACAGCACTTCACGCATTCCCCGGAATTGAAATAAATGTCAGTCAACAAGCCAAGAGGTAACACACAACGCCAGAAACCGGAGGAGGCCACGGCTCCCCGCTTTCGTGTATCCCTCGATTGGGAGCACATTTTCACCAGCCCGAAGAATACGTTGGCCTGGGGCACATTCTTCATCATCCTGGGATTAATCCTGGAAACGTCGTTTTTCTCCTACATTATTACCGGTCTTTCCGACCAGAGCGTGCTGGATGGCCTGGGGCATCAGTCGATCCGTGATGCGGGCCGGCAAACCCGTAACTTCCTGGGCGTACTCGGCGCCGTAGTGTCGCATATTTTTGTATACCGCTGGTTTGGTCTCGGGGCATTGCTATTGCCGCTGGTACCCTTCATTGCGGGTTGGAAAATGGCTTTCGGCAGGGAAATAGTGCCATTGAGCAAAGCAACCAAGGAAGTAATCTTCTTCACACTCTGGCTAAGCGTGCTGATGGGCTATCTCGTGCTCATGAGCAACACGGAGAATACGCTCAGCTTCCTTTCGGGCGGCATTGGCTATCTGGTAAACGTTACGCTTTTCGATTGGCTGAAATGGGGGAGTGTGCTGCCTATCCTGTTCGCTTTGTTCGTATTCGCGGTGTTCTTTTATGATGTCCGGGATAAATATGAATCGTGGCAGGCGAAGCATGCCAAACCGGAACCTATGCCCGGTGAAGCTCACGACGACACGCTTCCTGTGACGGAGCCTGCCGGGGCAGTTGCGCCGGAAAGTACATTTGTATCAGTCGTGAACGACACTTATGATGATGAGGTCCTGACCTCCGAAGAAGTGCCTGACTCCGAACTGGAAACGGAAGCAGAAGCTCCGCATGTGGCGCCGCACCCGGCGGTGATATTGCCGGTGGTACCGGCGACGCCTTCCGTAGCCGCGTCGGCGAGCATCGAGCTGCCGGTAATGCCGATGGAAGTTTCGGCTGTGCCTTCGGAGCCGCTGCTGGAACTGGAAGTGGAAGATACCACCCAGGTGAAGGAGACGGAAGAGGAATTTGAAGACGAAGACGTAAATGCGTCGATATTGCGTGAGTTCGGCCAGTATGACCCGATGCTGGATTTGCCGTCGTACCATTTTCCGACGATCGATCTGCTGAATGAGGTTTACGAAAACCAGCATGAAAAAGTAAGCCAGGAAGAGCTGGAAAGCAACAAGACGAAGATCGTCGACACGCTGGGCAGTTACGGCATTAATATATCCAAAATCAAGGCGACGATCGGACCGACGGTGACGCTTTACGAGATCATCCCGGAAGCAGGCGTTCGGATTTCGAAGATCAAAAACCTGGAAGGCGACATTGCATTGAGCCTTGCCGCGCTGGGTATCCGGATCATCGCCCCGATGCCTGGGCGGGGTACCATCGGTATCGAAGTGCCTAATAAGAACCGAGAGACGGTTTTCGCACGTTCGGTACTGGCGAATGACCGTTTCCAGAAATCGACGTACGATTTGCCCATTGTTTTGGGTAAAACCATTTCAAACGATATCCACATTGCCGACCTGGCGAAGATGCCCCACTTGCTCATGGCGGGTGCTACCGGGCAGGGAAAGTCGGTGGGCTTGAACGTCATTCTGGCCTCTTTGATCTACAAAAAGCATCCGGCTGAACTGAAATTCGTGTTGGTAGACCCCAAAAAGGTGGAACTAACCCTTTTCAACAAACTGGAAAGGCATTTCCTGGCCAAGCTGCCGAATGCAGAGGAGGCGATCATCACCGACACCAAAAAGGTGATTTTTACACTCAATTCCCTGTGTATCGAAATGGATTCGCGCTACGACCTGCTGAAAGAGGCCGCGGTACGGAATTTGAAAGAATACAACGCGAAGTTTGCAGCGAGAAGGCTGAATCCTGAAAAAGGGCACCGTTTCCTGCCTTACATCGTACTGGTAATCGACGAGTTGGCCGATTTGATGATGACGGCCGGCAAGGAAGTAGAAACGCCGATTGCACGTCTGGCGCAGCTGGCGCGTGCGGTGGGTATTCACCTGGTGGTGGCCACGCAGCGGCCTTCGGTAAAGGTTATCACGGGTCTGATCAAAGCCAACTTCCCGGCGCGTCTTTCGTTCCGCGTGACGTCGAGCATCGACTCGCGGACGATCCTGGATATGGGTGGCGCCGAACAGCTCGTAGGGCAGGGGGATATGCTGCTGGCGATCAATTCGGAAGTGATCCGTCTGCAATGTCCTTTTATCGATACCCGCGAGATCGAGGATATCTGTGAGTACATCGGCGGGCAGCGCGGCTACGACGAGGCTTATGCATTGCCGGAATACGAAGGTGAGGACGCAGCGGAAGGCAAGGCGGACCTCAATCCGGACGATTTCGACAGTTTGTTGCCGGATGCAGCCCGACTGATTGTTACCCATCAGCAAGGCAGCACGTCGTTGATCCAGCGCAAAATGAAGCTTGGGTACAACCGTGCGGGCCGCATTATGGACCAGCTCGAAGTGCTGGGTGTGGTAGGGCCGTTTACCGGAAGCAAGGCCCGTGATGTGATGTTCCACGACCTGAATATGCTCGAAGAACATCTACGGGTAATGGGCGTAAGCTAGGCCCGCCGCATTAAACCATTGCGGTTTTGTAGAGTCTAAATTTGAAATATTTCACTTAAAACCCCGTTTTTATAAACTTAGTAAGCATTAAATAATTGAATATGAGAAATTTGAAGAAAAGTGCTTGGTTGCTGGCGGTAGTGACGATTTTCCTTTTGAAGCCATTTGCCTCGCATGCGCAGGGCGACAAGAAATCATCGGAGATCCTCAATGCCATGAGCAGCAAGTACCAGAAGATCAAATCCTTTAAGGCTCTTTTTACCTACATTACCAAAGGTGAAAAGCCGTTGAAAGGAGAAGCGACCGTGAAGGGCACGAAGTTTCGGTTGAAAATGGCAGGTCAGGAGATCTTTAACGACGGTAAATTGATGGCAACCTACATTAAGGAAACCAATGAAGTGAATTTGCAGGACTTCGATCCCACGTCCGGCGGCGACCTCGACCCGACGAAAATCTACACCGCCTACAAAAAAGGTTTCAAATCGGCTTTCGTGAAAGAAAAGCAGGAAGCAGGTAAAGCGGTGGAAGTGGTAGAGCTGACTTCGACCAACAAAAACAGCCAGGTGAATAAAGTGCAGATCGAAGTGAACAAGGCTGATAAATCGATCAGCAGCTGGAAGATCTTCCAAAAGAACGGTCAGGAAGTAACCTATAAGGTAGACCAGTTCGTGGCTGACGTAAATGTGGCCGACAATTTCTTCGCTTTCAATGCCAAGCAATATCCGGGCGTGGAAGTGGTAGACCTGAGATAATTTTCCCGACAACCGAATACAGCAATGGGTGAGCCTTCCGGTCTCACCCATTTTTCTTATAAGCGTTATATATTGTTTTCTTAATTGACCGCCTGGTGGAGGTCACGGTATTTTTTGATCAGGTTGTGCGATTCGAGCAACCCTGCTTTCTGATCGGCGATGAGTTGTCGAATTTGTACCGGAAGGTCGGCATCGGTAGCCAGCGCATCGTCGTAGGCCTCCTGCGCCGCATCTTCGCCGTATTCGCAGCTTTCGAGTACCGATGTGCGGTCGTGGCCGGTAAATGTGGCTTTGATATCCATCCATACCCGGTAAATTTTGCCGGAGGTGGTAGTGCCCGTTGCTACTTCTCCGCCCATGCTGCGGACTTCCGCACTTAGCTCATCTATATTTTCACGGCTTTCATTGGCCATTTTCTGGAAAATACCCCTCAGATCAAGATCGATGTCTTCCACTTCGCTGAGCGCTTTTTCGTAGCCATCTACGCGGTCGTTGTTGATTCTGATCAGGTCGTTCAGTACTTCAATCAAATTTTCATTGGTTTCCATGATTCTTCAATGTTATAGTTTGTGACAAGTTTTATTGGTAAACGGTTGTAATGCTTTCAAATGCTATGCCATATTTTCAAATATGCCCTCTGGGATCAGATAAGAGGCATTTGACTGATGGGGAGTGTAGGGGATATTGCCCGCCTGTCGACGGAAAACCGGCGTATATGCGTCCGAATGTCACCAGAATCCTCAGTTTGGCCTGGCTAGTAAGGCCCTTACATATTGCTCTGTCTCGGAGAAATAGGCGACATCTTCCACGTCCTTCTTCAAAAACCGCTGAATGCGGTCGTTTTCGTAGGCCCTGAAAACGGCAGGGTGTACGTAGTATTTTTTGCAAACTGCCCGCGTATTACCTAAATGCGCCGCTACGGCGTCGAGGCAGGTGTTTACGATGCGCGTGAACTGTCGTTGAGAAGTTGCCTTTTCCTGATGGCTGAGGTATTCGAATGCCGTAACCGTCCCCATCCACGTCCGGAAGTCTTTCGCAGAAAAATTGGCCCCCGTGTGCCGGCGGATATAATCATTCACCTGCTGGGCATTGAGCGCGCACTTCCCGCCGGTTTCGGTCACATATTGAAAAAGCCTTCTGCCGGGCATTTCCTTGCATTGTTTGACGAGACGGGCCAGTTGTTTATCACGAAGGATAATGTCCTGTTTCACACCCTTTTTGCCCGTAAACATAAACCGGATGCGGCTGCCGGTGACCGTCGCGCAGCGCGCGTCGAGGGTGGTGATGCCGGACGATCCATGCCGGACTTTGTAGCGCTGGTTTCCCACGCGCATGCAGGTTTTGTCCATAAGCTTGATAACCAATGCAATGGACTTGTGAAGGTCGAATTCACGCTTCCGGAGATCGTGTTCCACCTGCTCGCGCAGCACGGGTAATGCTTCCGAGAACATCAGGAGTTTATAATATTTGGTCTGGTTACGTATCAGGTTCCAGAACGGGTGGTAACGGTATTGTTTCCGGCCTGCGGCGTCGATGCCCGTGGCTTGCAAATGCGCGTTCGGATCAGCACTGATCCACACCTGCGTCCATGCAGGCGGCAGTACCAGCGACTTGATGCGTTTGAGCGCCTCCGGATCCTTGCAGCGCTGGCCTTTGGCGTCGGTATAGTAAAACCGGGGGGCTTTACCTTTCCGGACAAATCCGGGCGCGTCGGCCGATTGCACGTAATGTAACCCCGCCGCCTCCGCGGTTAATGCGGGGTTCTTTCTGAGTTTTTTAAACTGCCGGGCTGTGATGACAGGCTCGTCGGGTGTAATGGCAAAAGCTGCGGCTACTGACATGTGGTTTACAGTTTGTTTCCCCGCAGACGATAATAATTTAATACCAGCGATAAGCGCGTGATATCAGCCGTTACAAAATTGCCCGGCAGGGCATTGCACTCATTTAACCCACAAAAAAAATCCCCAGCCCTGCCGGATGAGCGGCTAAGCTGAGGAACAATGTACTCACAGGGACCGGTCGTCAGGCGACGGGAAAGTAGATGGTGAACACCGATCCTTGCCCGAATACCGATTTGGCACCGATGAATCCTCTGTGATTCTCCATGATCTTCTTGCAAATAGCCAGTCCGATTCCCGTTCCCGGGTATTTGTGGGCCGGATGCAGGCGCTGGAAAATATCGAATATCCTGTTCTCATACTCCGCTTCAAAACCGATTCCGTTGTCGTGGAACGCGATGGCATGGTAGCGTCCCGAGGCGGTTTTTTCCGAAGGCACTTCGGCTGCATCCACAATGCCTGTGGTGATCCGTATCGCCGGGTGTTCGCCGGTCTTAACGAATTTCAACGCATTGCTGATCAGGTTAATAAAAAGCTGATGCACCTGGAAGGGAATGATTTCGATCGAAGGCAGCTTGTCGGATTGAAGCGTAGCGCCTTTTTCATCGATCGTGTCCTGCAATTCGGAAACTACATTCCGCAGTACGTCGTCGAGGTCTGTCACTACGAAGGTCTTCTCCATGGTACCCGCCTTGGAGTACGTCAGGATATCTTCGATCAGCAGCTGCATTTTCTCGGCGGCGAAACGCATTCTTTCCACCGAGTCCTTCACCTGCACCGACAAGTCCGGATCTTCGCGGTCGAGCACTTTGGAAGCAAAGATCTGGATCTTGCGCAAAGGCTCTTTCAAGTCGTGCGTGGAGATCCAGTTGAGGTTCGACAATTCCTTGTTAGCGAGCCTCAGTTCCTCATTAAGGGTCCTGTTCTGAGCTTCCTGTGTGCGGATTACCCGATAGTTGATATGCTCTTGCAAAGCATAGGAAAAGCTGGAAGCCGCATTGATCTCGGATTTCCGCCAGGGCGCGCTTCTGTCCTTTACAGTTTCCATCCACAGTTCGAATGACTTGCGCGGCGACAGGCGGAAACCGTCTTCGTTTGGCAAAATAGCCTTATCCGGGTTACCCGCCCAGTTGATCGTTTCGATTTTCTCCTGCCTGAACCACAAAATCCCGTCATTTTCGCCCGATACCATCGAATGGTAAATGATTCCGGCAGCATACTTGGATATCGATTTTGCAGCTGGATAAATTTCCGAAAGGTTTTCGGTTTCGAACGTCTGGTTGGGATAGGTATTAGCCATAAACCTGAACAAATCGAGCAGCTCGGTTTCCGAAGGTACCAATCCGTTGGTATAAAGGGTACCTTCGTAGCATATGGCTGCTCCGCTGGCATTTGCGAGTTTGAGCAATGCCGGTGATTTGTGGTTTGCCTCCATGAAATTTTCGGTCTCATGCAGGATCGAAAGTGCGTCCACGAGGGCTTTGTCCACTTGCTCACCAATATTGTACTCTTCCGCTACTTCCCGCACAGCAATTTGCGAAGTCAGGAAATGGCCTTGCAGCAATGCGGAGAGCCGTGTGTAGTGCGGCAATATCTTGGGCGAATAGTGATGGCACGCGATGAGGCCCCATAGCTTCTGGTTTTGCAGCAGCGAAATGGTCAGTGTGGCACCTACGCCCATGTTTTTCAGGTACTCGATATGTATGGGCGATACGCTCCTCAGGATAGACAGGCTCAGGTCCAGTGAATGGTTGCCTTTATCGGTGGTATCATCGATCGTGAGCAGCGGCACCGGTACATAGTCGATATCTGCGATCATCCGCAGCGGGTTGCGGATGTACAGCTCGCGCGCCTGTGCGGGTATGTCGGTATGCGGGTATTTTTGGTTGGCAAATGAAACCAGGTCTTCGCGGCGGCTTTCGGCAATGACTTCTCCGTTATACTGTTCGTCAAAACGGTAGATCATCACGCGGTCGTAGCCGGTGATGCCGCGCGTTTCGTCCGCAACTTCCTGGCAGAGGTCAAGCAGGCCGCTCGATTTCTCCATGATAGACACGAAATTGCGGGTCTGCGAGTAGAGGTTCGGGAGGTTCAATGTGCCGTCCGGAAAAGGTTCCAGTTCAAGGATCACATTACCGCCGCTCTGGTGAACGGTGGTATTGAACGAAGTAGCATTCAGGTCAAACACGAATGGTTTGGCCGAATCAATGGTTTCATCAGCGGCGTAGAGTGTAAAGCGCGACGCCTGCTCTGCCGGAAAAATCTCCGAAATGTCTTTACCCAGTACTTTTTCAGGTCCTATGCCGATGTATTCGGCGCTGTTGGCACTGCAGAATTCGATTCTGGAATTTCCTTTCCTGATCCCCAGCAAAAAACCGTGGGGCTGGATACTGCCTGGTATATGGATGGGTTCACTTTCGCAATTTGTCAGGTTGACAATGTCGCGATTTACAATGTCCTTAATGTTCATTCCTGCTGATCAGTTACGACTGGTCGGGCATGGCCCACCGCGGCAATCTGCCCGAGCCCATCTGGCCGAGCCAATTGTCAATGATAGTAAAAGTTTTTTTAGCGCTGTGGATCACCGCCTCCCTTTCTTCATGTTCGTCGACAAATTGGGTAAGGGATGAGATGAAACTTTTCCACAGGTTTCCTGTCTGCGATCCATATCCCCAGAAGTAGGAAGCACCGTTTTCGGGGCTGAGTCCGAGCACCTCGTGGATATGCCTGAACAAAACTTTTCCGCCCAATGTCGAGCCTTCCAGCACGTACATGATGCCCAGCGCCTCGGCTGCGGAAGAAAACTCAAAACGATATACGGGCAATGTGTCCACATCCACCTCGGTCAAACCGGTAGCAAGGAGATCGTCGATGATGAGGCTGGATTTGTAACGACCTGCCAAATCGGTGATAACGTGTGATATAGCCGGGAATACCTGGTCCTCGCAAGCAATGCTAATGCCGAAAAGAGCGGCCAGGTAAATCTGATAATCTTGAATTGAAACGGAGGAGTTGAGTATCGCTTTGGAAAGTGGGTTGTCTTCCAGCCTTTGGTGGCTTTCCGCTGTCTCTTGTCTTAATCGTTTGAAAAATACGTCTTGCTCCGTGTTGAAAGCAGTTGCTTCACTCATACTGAATGCCTATTGAAACCTATGAAGATTAATTGGTTATCAAAAACTGTTCCAGGCCTTCCGGCGCGACCGTTCCGGCCCGTTCCAGCAGGCACTTTTTCAGGATTTCGATCAGGCCGTTGAAGCTGGTCGGCTTTTGAATATACAGGTTCGCGCCACTGCGATAGGCCGATTCCCAGAGGTACTGCGCTACCGAGGTGGAAAGAATCACGACGGGCACCTGTTCGTACCCGGAGGTACCCCTTATTTCTTCCAGGCATTCGAGTCCATTTTTCACAGGCATATTCATGTCCAGGAAAATAATGTCCGGCTTGCAGGAAGTGTCCTGCAATATCCGCATCAATTCCACACCATTTTCGGCTACGGACAGACGGCTCTCGAGGGGGACTTGCGTCAGCGCTTCCTGAAAAAGGAAGGTGTCGTCATGGTCGTCGTCGGCCAGCAGGATCCGTACAGGAGTAACAAAGCTCATTAAATCGGGACAGAGGTAGTTTTCGAATGTGGCAGAACAACCCGCAGGACTTTGTGGTTGTCGACGGATAGCGACAAAAGTATGTATTCTTTTTCCAGAAAACTAAAAGTGCATTTTGAGGGGCTGGCGAAAAAATCCCGGGTTTGTCGCGTATTTCAATCCCGGTGGCATAGTTTTTTAATTTTCGAAACCCAAATCATCAAAAAATGAAAACCTATTATGAAAAAGATCGCATTTAGTGTCCTGATGGCGGCTACCGTGGTGGCGTTTACGAACTGTAACAGCAACAAAACGGAGGATAGCAAAGAAATGGCCGAAGAGCAAAACGAAGCGAAGCTCGATACGACTGCTTTGGAAGATGATTCCGAATTTGCGGTAGCAGCGGCTGACGGCGGCATGATGGAGGTTCAATTGGGTGAGCTCGCGAAGACGAACGCAGCCAATGCGGACGTGAAAAAATTCGGGGAAATGATGGTGAAAGACCATTCCAAAGCGAGCGACGAGCTGAAAGCCCTGGCAGCGCAGAAAAACATCACCCTACCCGCCACGCTGAGTGATGACAAGCAGAAAAAATATGACGACCTGGCCAAAAAGAAAGGGGCGGAGTTTGACAAAGCCTATATTTCTTTCATGGTAGATGACCACAAGGAAGATATCAGCGAGTTTGAAGAAGCTGCGAAAGACGCCAAGGACCCTGACGTGAAGGCCTGGGCCGAAGGTAAGCTTCCCACTTTGAAACACCACCTGGAAATGGCCGAGGCCATCGATAAGAAGAATAAGTAAGGTTACCCCGATAGCCTCGAAAGCCCGGAGCGAGTTTCTCGTTCCGGGCTTTTTGCATTTAAAAATGCAGGATAGTGAAAACAAATCACCAATTTGTACTTTTAAACCCGGCGGAAAACCGGTTCCGTAAAGTTATTCCGGTAAACGCTTGCGAATTGAATTTGCATAAGTTTATTTTGTCTACCTATTATATAGAGTAATTCATGTTTGCTATCCTAACCCATCCCGCGAAGTTAACTTTAACGGTCTTTTCCGGCCTGATCGCGCTGATCATGTCTGTCGCGGCTGTCCGTGCACAAACTGCTCAGCGCCCGAACATTATCTTCATTTTCTCCGATGACCACGCCTATCAGGGCATCGGCGCTTACGGGAACAAAATTGTCAAAACCCCCAACATCGACCGCATTGCCCGGGAAGGTGCATTGCTGACCAATAACCTGGTTACCAACTCGATATGCGGCCCGAGCAGGGCAACGTTGCTCACCGGTAAATACAGCCACCTCAATGGCTACAAACGCAACGACCGCACGCGGTTCGATACCAGCCAGACGCTGCTTTCCGAGACTCTCCGCAACAACGGGTACCAGACTGCCTGGATTGGTAAAATGCATTTGAACAGCCTGCCGGCGGGTTTCGACTACTGGAATGTACTTCCGGACCAGGGACATTACTATAACCCTGAATTCATTGGTCAGCCTAACGATACCACCCGGTACACAGGCTACGTTTCCGACCTCATTACGAAGTTTGCTACCGGCTGGCTTGAAAAGCGCGACGATAGCAAGCCATTCTTCCTGATCGTGGGACACAAAGCCACGCACCGTGAATGGATGCCCGATTTGCAGGATCTTGGCGCCTATGATAATGTGAATTTTCCGCTTCCTTCCACATTTTACGATGATTACAAAGGGAGAAAAGCAGCTGCCGACCAGGATATGACGATCGACAAAACCATGCGCATGAAGCTGGATTTGAAAGTGGGCGTCGATTATGATAAGGATTTCCTCTACAAACGCCTCAATCCTGAACAGAGAAAGGTATTCAAGGCCTATTACGATAAGGTATCCAAGGAAGTGACCGACAAAAACCTGACGGGCAAAGCATTGGTAGAATGGAAATATCAGCGCTATCTCCGCGATTACTTTTCGACGGCGAACTCGCTCGACCGCAATATCGGAAAGCTGCTCGATTACCTGGACAAAAGTGGTTTATCCAAAAATACGGTCGTCATTTACGCTTCCGATCAGGGCTTCTACCTGGGCGAACACGGGTGGTTCGACAAGCGCTTTATTTATGAGGAATCGCTGAAAACACCTTTTGTGATCCGCTATCCGGGCGTGATCAAGCCGGGTACCAAAGTGAACGACCTTGTTGTGAATATCGACTGGGCACCTACCGTGCTCAACATTGCCGGTGTGAAAACGCCCGCCGATATGCAAGGCAAATCGTTTTTCCCGCTGCTGAAAGCCGGCAACTCCGCGCAGGTTCCCTGGCGGAAAGAGGCTTATTATCATTATTACGAGTTCCCGGAGCCGCACCATGTCTACCCGCATTTCGGATTAAGGACAAACCGCTACAAGCTGGCCTATTTCTACGCGGGGGCCGATTCGTGGGAATTGTATGATTTGCAGAAAGATCCCAAAGAGGTATCCAACATTTACGGAGCAAAGGGAACAGAAAAGCTGACAGCCGACCTTAAATCCAAACTGAAAGCATTGATGAATGAATATAAGGATGACGAGGCATTGAAAATCCTCGCAACGGCCAAACCCTGATAAGTGTGGCGACAACCCGAGCAGGCAATCCGGAAGCAGGACGCCCCGAATACGATGCGGTCGTGGTGGGGGCCGGCCCGAACGGGCTTGCAGCCGCCATCACGTTGCAGGAATCGGGGATTTCGGTATTGCTCATCGAAGGTAAAGATACGATAGGGGGTGGTATGCGCACCGCAGAGCTGACCTTACCGGGCTACCGCCACGACATTTGTTCGGCCATTCATCCCATGGCATTGATGTCACCGTTCTTTGAACGATTGCCGCTGGCCGATTTCGGGTTGAAGTTCGTGCAGCCGACGCACGACGCAGCACATCCGCTCGACGGTGGCCGGGTGGCCGTACTCGATCAGTCGGTCGAATCCACGGCACGCCAGCTGGGGGCTGACGGCGACACCTATCGCAAATGGATGGGCGGTTTGCTGGAATCCGTCCCGCGGTTATTGCCTGACCTGCTCGGGCCGCTGCGATGGCCTTCGGAGCCTTTCCGGCTGGCTGGTTTCGGGTTAAATGCATTGCCGCCCGCTACCTGGACGGCCGGGAAATTCAAAACGGCGGAAGGAAGGGCATTGTGGGCAGGAATGGCTGCGCATTCGATCCAGCCGCTGGGCAACGTCGCAACGTCGGCCTTCGGGATCATGCTCATAGCGGCGGCACACATCAAAGGATGGGTGATCCCGGTGGGCGGAAGTCAAAGCATTGCGGATGCACTGGCAGCTTATTTTGAGTCGCTGGGAGGGAAAATATACACAGGCTGGATGGTGGGTTCAGTGCGGGAACTGCCTCCGGCAAAAGCAATTCTGATGGATGTAACACCCCGGCAGCTGGTGCGCATTGCGGGCGATAGACTGACGTCTTCCTACATAAGGCGCCTGGAAGCGTACCGGCAAGGTCCGGGTGTATTTAAAATCGATTGGGCGCTGGATGAGCCGATACCTTTCCAGCGAGAAGAATGCCGCGCCGCCGGCACGGTGCATATAGGTAATACATTGGAAGAAATAGTGCGGTATGAGCGCAATGTAGGGAATGGAAAGCGGGGCGAGAAGCCATTTGCGCTGGTAGCCCAGCAGAGTCTTTTCGATCGTACCCGTGCACCCGAGGGCAAGCACACTGCATGGGCCTATTGCCACGTGCCGCATGGCGACGACCGCGACATGACCGAGGCGCTGGAAAGCCAGATCGAGCGGTATGCACCGGGTTTCAGGGATGTGATCAAGGCAAAGCATGTTACCAATGCCTCCGCTTTGGAACAATATAACCCCAACTACATCGGTGGGGATATCAATGGGGGCATTCAGGATGTGTGGCAGTTGTATTCCCGGCCGGTACTGAGCATTTCGCCTTATCGTACTTCTGCGAAAGGGCTATATGTATGCTCGTCATCCACACCTCCGGGCGGGGGTGTCCACGGGATGTGCGGGTACCACGCGGCGCGGCAGGCGTTGAAGGATGTGTTTGGAATGGAAGTCAAAAAGAATAATAGCGTTTCAGGAATATGAAGTTTTCAATGAAAGGATTTTGCGGATTGGCGGGGGTCGTCGCTTTGACGCTGTGGGGTTGCGGTAGCAAGCAAACCGCTGAGGAAAAACGGAAAGAAGATAGTCTTGCGGCTTGTATTGCCGACGGAATGCCTTCGCGCGCCGCAGCGATCCGCAATGCAAGCCTCGTAACGGAAGGAGCCGGCGACAGTACCGGTATGGTGTGGATCCCGGGCGGCAAGTTCCTCATGGGCGCCGACGAATTTCCGGACTCGCGCCCCATGCACGAGGTGACAGTGAACGGATATTATATAGACGCACATGAAGTTACCAATGCCGAGTTTGCCGCATTTGTGAAAGCAACCCATTACAAAACCGTGGCCGAGCGGCCACTCAACCCGGCTGATTACCCCGGCGTACCGGCCGATAAGCTGGTTCCCGGCTCGGCGGTCTTTACGCCCACGCCCGCACGCGTGAGCCTCGATAACCCGCTGCAATGGTGGAATTACGTTCCTGGTGCCAACTGGGCGCACCCCGAGGGGCCGTCCAGCTCGATCCAAGGCCGTGAAAACTATCCGGTAGTGCATGTATCGTACGAGGATGCGGCCGCTTATGCCAAATGGGCAGGTAAAAGATTGCCTACGGAAGCGGAGTGGGAGTTTGCGGCGCAGGGCGGCAAAGGAAATCATACCTATTACTGGGGTGACCAGCTCAAACCCGGCGGCAAATGGGTAGCCAACATTTACCAGGGTAGCTTTCCCGACAAGAATACGAAGGAGGACGGCTACCTTACCGCGGCACCCATTAAATCCTTTCCCGCTAATCCTTTCGGATTGTATGATATGGATGGTAACGTGTGGGAATGGTGCGAAGACCTATATCGCCCTGACTACTACCAGAAAAGTCCGGCCGTGAACCCGAAAGGGCCTTCGGATAGTTACGATCCCGACGAGCCCGGAGCCGTGAAACGCGTGCAGCGCGGCGGTTCTTTCCTATGCAGCGATGACTATTGCATTCGCTACAAGGCGGGTAGCCGTGGCAAAGGCGAAGTGACCAGCGGAAGCAACAACCTGGGTTTCCGTTGTGTAATGGATAAAAAATGATTTGAGTACCAAACCGATCTTATTATGCGTGTGCGCTTTCTGACCGTACCCGGCCTTGCAAGCTCGGGCCCGCAGCATTGGCAGACTATCTGGGAAGAGCAGTATCCCGACCGTTTCGACCGCGTACAGCAGGCTAACTGGGACTGGCCGGTGAAGGAGGATTGGGTGGCGCAGCTGCAAAAGCAGATCAGCGAACTCACCGAACCGACAATCCTTGTGGCGCACAGCCTGGGCTGTATTACCGTGGCGCATTGGGCCCAGGAATTCAGTTCGGAGCTCATTAAAGGCGCATTACTGGTAGCCCCGGCGGATGCGGAACTTTCCAAACGGTTGAATTTCGTGGTTGGTTTTACGCCGATCCCTGTACGAACGATCCCTTTCAAAACGATCGTGGTGGCCAGTACCAACGACATTTATGCAACCATCACCCGCTCCAAGGTATTTGCGGCCAATTGGGGGAGCGATTTTGTTAATGTAGGTAAACAGGGACATATCAATGCCGTTTCGGGACTGGAAGACTGGGTGGACGGCAAGCGGATATTGGAGCGGTTCGAGGGCGTGCAATTGCTCGAAGGTGAAGCAACGCGTTCCTGAGAAACAGCGTATAGGATTGTTAAAGCCTGTTAATGATTTGTTAAGTGCCTTTTATTCTTTATATCTTTCAAAACAGTTCTACACTTTAAACAATTGAAATTATTATGAAAAGAATGTTTGTACTCGCGGCTGCTGGTTTGCTTTTTAATGTTGCTGCAATCGCCAGCGGTCCTGGAAAGAATGCCGCCGACAAAACCCTGAAGGTGGATACCAAAGCGAGCACCATCAACTGGGGCGCTAAAAAAGTAACTGGAACACACGCGGGCACTGTGCCGCTCGAAAGCGGTACGCTCGTCGTTGATAACGACAAACTCAAAGGAGGTAGCTTCGTGGCAGACATCAAATCCCTGGTGGTAACAGACGTAACCGACAAGGATATGAACGGCAAGCTGACCAATCACCTCAAAAGCGATGACTTCTTCTCGGTGGAAAAGCACCCGCAGGCCAAACTGGTGATTTCGTCGGTAACACCCAAAGGGGGAAATGCTTACGATGTAACGGGCAAGCTTACCATCAAGGGAATCACGCAGGATGTGAAATTCCCCGCCACGCTAACCGCTGACGCCAAAAAGGTAACCGCGAATGCGAAAGTGAGCATTGACCGTACCAAATACGATATCAAATTCCGCTCGACCAATTTCTTCGAAAACCTTGGCGACAAGGCGATCGACAACGATTTCACACTTGACGTAAGTTTGGTGGCGAACAAATAACCAGCGCATAGTAATGCGGTATGAAATCCGGTTTGAGCGATCAGACCGGATTTTTTATTGCAGGGAGAGCCTTATATTTGAAAAATGTGATTTGATAACTGATAGAAAATCTATGAAAACTTTTATCGCGGGCCTCGCCATTTGCACATCGATCTTCATAAGGCCTGCACTTGCCCAAACCGAAAACAAACTGCCCGACTGGGCCTTCGGCGGCTTCAAGCGGCCAGCCCGCGTGAACCCGGTCATTTCGCCCGACAGCACTTCCTGGTTTTTCTGCCCGATGAACAAGCGCCGCGTCGACTGGGAATCGAACGATACTTTTAATCCTGCCGCGACCATGAAGAATGGCAAGATCGTGGTGCTTTACCGCGCCGAGGACAAAGCCGGAAAGGCGATCGGGATGCGCACCTCGCGCCTGGGCTATGCGGAGAGTGAAGACGGTATCCGCTTTAAAAGACGGAAAGAACCGGTGCTGTTCCCCGCCGAGGATAGCCAGAAAGCAAACGAATGGCCCGGCGGCTGCGAAGACCCGCGCGTGGCGGTTACAGAAGACGGCTTGTATGTCGTGATTTATACGCAATGGAACAAAGACAAAGCACGCCTTGGAATAGCCACTTCACGCGATTTGCTGCGATGGGAAAAATATGGCCCGGCGTTCAGGGAAGCCTACAACGGAAAGTTTAACAACATCTGGACAAAATCCGGCTCCATTGTGACCAAACTGGTGGGGGACAAGCAAGTCATCGCGAAAATCAACGGCAAATACTGGCTTTACTTCGGAGAGGCCAATGTAAATATCGCCACTTCCACAGACCTCATCAACTGGGAGCCGGTGGTGGACGCCAAAGGCGATTTGGTCAACCTGATTTCACCCAGAAAGGGCTACTTCGACAGCAATCTCACCGAGTGCGGCCCGCCGGCCATCCTGACTGAAAAGGGCATTGTGCTGCTTTACAATGGCAAGAATGACAAAGGCGAGGACGGCGACAAGCGCTTCACGCCCAATAGCTACTGCGCCGGGCAGGTATTGTTTGATAAAAATGACCCCACCAAGGTACTAGCCCGCCTGGATACCCCGTTCTTCCGCCCGATGGAACCGTTTGAAAAGAGCGGCCAGTACGTGGCAGGTACCGTTTTTATTGAAGGAATGGTGTATTACAAGAAAAAATGGCTGCTCTACTATGGCTGCGCCGACTCGCGCGTAGGCGTGGCTGTGTACGATCCTGCTGCGAAAACACCAGGCGATCCGTTGCCATAGCAGGTTAGTACAGGATAGTGCATCAGATATTTTTAGGAATTTTTGGATATTAATTTCTGCTTTTTTAAGAGGGGTTAATGTTCAAACAGCCCTTGCAATAAGGGAAGTCAGTTGTTCAGAAGTCACTAAACCTATAAATGCGATCAAAATGAGTTTCAGATTTATCAAGGCCGGAATGTTGCTGGCCGCCATGATGACCCTCACCAGCCAGGTTGACACTTTCGCTCAGAAAGCAGAAAAAGGCTTTAAATCGATCTTCGATGGAAAAACGCTCAAAGGCTGGGACGGCGATCCGAAATACTGGCGTGTGGAGAACGGCTGTCTGGTGGGAGAAATCACTCCTGAAACACTTTTGAAAACCAACTCATTTATCATCTGGCGCGGCGGCGAACCCGGGGATTTTGAATTGAAAGGCTCTTTCAAGATTGCGGCGGCAGGCAACTCGGGTATCAACTACCGCAGTGAGCAGCTGACAGACGTGCCGTTTGCCCTGAAAGGATACCAGGCCGACATCGACGGGAAAAACAACTACACCGGCCAGAATTACGAAGAACGCAAGCGTACCACACTCGCCTATCGCGGCCAGAAAACGGTCATTAAAGAGTATACCGGCGAAAAAACACCCGAAGCGGTCCGAAAGAATGTGTCGAAAAATGCTTGGACCGGTTTTGAGGTGGTAGGTTCGCTCGGTTCTTCCGACTCTTTGAAGACGCTGATCAAGAGCGAAGACTGGAACACTTTCCACCTGGTGGTGAAAGGAAATCACCTGCAGCATTACATTAATGGTGTCCTCATGAGTGATGTAACCGACAATGACACGGTAAATGGAGCCAAAAAAGGCCTTTTAGGAGTACAGGTCCACGTAGGCCCGCCTATGAAAGTGGAGTACAAAGACCTGCGCATCAAACAGTATTAAGTTTAACATCGGCTGTCGGCCGTCGGCCTTCGGCTTAATGCAAAAACCTTTAACGCAAAAGCTTATAGCCTGAGGCTTAAAGCATAAAGCCTTGATATGAATAAAATCGGATTTAATGTGCTGGCCTGGACGGCAGCGGTTTCGGACGACTTGTTCCCGATCATCGAACGACTGAAAACGATTGGTTACGACGGCGTCGAGTTCTATTTGGGCCCTCAGGAGGCCGCGGCTTACCAACGAATGGGCAGTTTTGTGAAGGATCTGGGATTGGAAACGACCGCGGTGATGACCGTCGGGGCAGACGACAACCCCGTGAGCGATTCGGCGGAAGTCCGCGGAAGGGCCCTGGACAAAATCAAATGGGCCGTTGACCGGGCGTATGATCTCAATTCGAAAGTCATTTGCGGGCCTTTCCATTCGGGGCATACCATTTTTGTAAACCGCCCGGCCGAAGACCGGGAATATGCGTTGGCGGGGGAGGTACTGAATGCCGGAGCCGAATATGCAGCCCAGGCCAACGTGACATTTGCCCTGGAAGCGCTCAACCGCTTCGAATGCTACCTGTGCAACACCATGGAGCAACTGCTGAAACTGGTGAAAGCGGCCGACCATCCGAATGTGCGCGCCATGTTTGACACGCACCATTCCAATATCGAGGAGAAAAGTTACCTGGGCGCATTGCAGACCATCGCACCGGTGCTCGCACACGTGCACATCAGCGAAAACGACCGGGGCACCCCCGGAACAGGACAGGTGAAATGGGACGATGCATTTGCAGCGCTGGCGGCTATCAAGTACGATGGGTGGCTGACAATAGAGGCATTCTCGCGCAACGATCCCGGTTTTGCGAATGCGATCGGCGTTTGGCGGGAATTCAACGAGCCGTGGGACATTGCCGAGAATGGCTACAAATTTATCCGCGAAATGGGCCTGAAACACGGGCTCTGACCAAACCACCTTTTTCAGTCCGGGTTTATGAAAGATCTTTTGAAATCAATGCTGGTGCTCGGTATTGCGCTGGTGACCTTCGCCTCCAAGGCGCAGGATGATCCCGCGAAACACCGGGTGGTGTACAAAGGCGACAAGGGGCCGGGTGTCGGGAAAAATATCGTTTTCATTGCCACCGACCACGAATACCGGGGAGAGGAATCACTTCCCGCGCTGGCGCGCATCATGGCCAAGCGCTACGGGTTTACCTGTACAGTCGTGTATGCGCTTGATGAAAACGGCTATATCCTACCCGGAAGTTCGAATGTAAAAGGCCTCGACGTGCTCGACAAAGCCGACCTGATGGTGCTTTTTATGCGATTCGCGCATTTTAAAGATAAGGAAATGCAGCATTTCGAGAATTACCTCAAACGCGGAGGGCCTATCGTAGCGTTCCGTACATCGACCCATGCATTTGAAATTAAAAACGATCCCAAATGGGAGCATTATACCTGGGACTACAAGGGACCAAAAACTGCCTGGAAAGATGGTTTCGGGGAGTACATTCTCGGAGAGACCTGGGTATCGCATTATGGGACTAACCACAAGCAGTCGTCGAAAATCATCGTTGACGAAGCGCAAAAGAGTCACCCTATTATGCGCGGGGTGAGGGATATGTGGGTACAATCCGGCGGCTACACGGCCGAGCCGAAAGGCACCGTACTCGCCAAAGGCCAGGTATTGAACGGCATGACCGCCGATTCTCCTGCCGATCCGACCAAAGAATTGCTACCGGTTGCCTGGATCCGCGATTACCAGATGGAAGGAGGCAAAAAGGGCCGCGCATTCACGACAACGCACGGTGCTTCGGAAGATTTGCTCAATGACGGTTTCCGAAGGATGGTCGTGAATGCCATGTTCTGGGGCCTGGGGCTTGAAAAGGACATTAAACCGAACAATGACATTGCATTCGTTGGTCCTTACAAACCTACGACATTCAATTTCAGCGGGTATAAAGCCAATGTGCGGCCGTCTGACCTGGCGGGCTGGGATTCGCTCATTATGCCCGGTGAGGTAGTGAAGAAGAAGTCGAAGTAATTTTTATTTAAACAGAAATAAAATTTTAATGTCTCAGCAACTTCCATTTCGTTTTGGATCAGAGGTTTATACCTGGTTCATGAGCAACAGCGGCCAAACACACCAGGGCCGGTTAGGACATATGATCGAAGTCATCGCGAAAGCAGGTTTTACGGGAATCCAACCGATTTTTACCTGGATGGGCGACTTGCAAGACCCAGATCTGCTCGAAGCAAAACTGAAAGAACAAGGCATCGAACTCGCTGCACTGGCCCTTGCGCTGGACTGGAACGAGGCCGAAGAAACCGACCGCGAACGCGAAGTTGCCGACTACGCCATCCGCGTGCTGCAACGCTTCCCGGGTGCCGTACTCAATACCGTGCAGATCCCGACCGGCAGACATAACCTGGAGGAGCGCCAGAAACGCCTCATTAATATTGTTAACACGGTTTCCCGCCGGGCAGCAGACAAAGGCGTGCCTTGCAGCTACCATCCGAATTCCCCGCACTCGTCCATTATCCGCACCGAAGAAGACTATAAGATCGTACTCGGCGGTCTGGATGCATCAGTAACCGGCTGGACGCCGGATGTGGGCCACATTATCAATGGCGGCATGGACCCGTTGGCGAAAATGAAGGAGTACCAATCGCTGATCAACCACGTGCATTATAAAGACTGGAACGGGGATCCGGAATTTACATTAATGGGAAAAGGCAAAGTGGATTTGCTGGGTGTGACGCAATGGCTCAAAGACATTAATTACTCCGGCTGGATCATCTGCGAAGACGAAGGCGAAGAGGCTCTGGAAGATCCCGATTTCGTGACATTGCACGACGGTAAATGGATTCAGGAGGAGTTGGTGCCGGCGCTGCGCTAGCAATAGGCTATAAGCTATAAGCTATAAGCCACATTTTCAGAGCAAATTATCACAAATAAATATGGAGCTTATAGCCTAAGGCTTATAGCTTACAGCCAAATATGCCCACCATCAAAACCAACGGTATTAACTTTTACTACGAAGAGCGCGGTTCGGGGGAGCCTTTGCTCCTCATTATGGGCATTACCGCGCCGGGTGCGGTGTGGAATGTACATGTAGCCGATTGGAAACACCATTTCCGGTGCATTATCGGCGATAACCGCGGCGTCGGACTGACCGACAAACCGGCAGGGCCCTATTCGACCGAGCAGATGGCAGATGATTATGCCGGCTTGCTGGATTCGCTGGGTTTGGATAATGTGCATGTGGTAGGTTGCTCGATGGGCAGCACTATTGCCCAGCAGCTCGTGATCCGGCACCCTGAAAAGGTGAAGTCGCTCGTGTTAATGTGCCCGTGGGCACGCTGCGATAATTACGCGAAGGGACTTTTTCAGCATATTATGAATGCCAAGGCTCGTTTTCGGCCGGAGGAGTTCAGCTTGTACATTCAGTTGCTGATCTTTTCGAAATCGTCGTGGGACGATGCAAAACAGCATGAGGATTTGGAGAACGGTCGGCGTATTGATGCATTCAATCCGTTCCCGCAGCCGTTGCATGGACTGGAAGGACAGGCCGCAGCTTGTATCAACCACAATGCATTGCCTGATTTAGGAAAGATCAATGTGCCTACATTAGTGATCGGGGGGCGGGAAGACATTTTTACGCCGGTATGGATGGCCGAGGAAGTCGCCGGCGGTATTCCCGGGGCCGAATTGTTTTTATACGACAAACTGGGACATGCGTTCCATTTTGAAAATACAGAAGATTTCAATGCCCGCGTTCGAAACTGGCTGACCGCCGTACCGGTAGCCTGATTGCACGTATTGGCAGTTAGATGCATTAAGACAAGGCATTTTGCGCCTTTTTTAGGTTAGATAATTACAGGTTTAATTAAGATATAATGGAGATCGGCGATTCGAAAGGTGCTGAGAAACAAGACTGGAAAGTGAAAGTATCGAACCACGTTCAGGTGGGCGGTATCGAAACTTCGGTGCTCGACAATGGCGCCGGCAGGGGTACCCGCATTGCATGGATCAATACGGGAGGGGGCCTTCGTTTTAAAGTGGTGATCGACCGGGCGATGGACATTGCGGAGGCGTTCTACAACCAGCATAGCCTGGCGTGGATAAGCCATGGCGGCGTCACTTCCCCGCAGCCATTTTCGGATAAGGGCATTGACTGGCTGCGCACATTCGGAGGCGGCCTGCTCACCACATGCGGCCTCTCGCATGCAGGCGGACCGGAATCCGACAGTTTCGGTGATCGTGGCCTGCACGGCCTGATCGGGAACCAGCCGGCAGAGATCATTTCCATTGTCCAGCCCGACCTGCGTGCCGGAAAGTACGAGATGAGCATTACCGGCATTATCCGTGAGACCCGCCCGTTCGGACCGAGCCTGGAACTGAAAAGGACCATATCAGCCACATTAGGCGAGGCTAAGCTGCGCATTCATGATGAAGTGATTAATAAGGCTAATACCGCCGCACCGCATATGCTGCTGTACCATTTCAATTTCGGCTGGCCAATCGTGGACGAGGGTACGGACATTCTCTGGAACGGTCAATGGCATCCGCGCCACGGTGAGGAGAATGCAAAGATTTTCAAAGAAGGCAATGCATTCAAAAAAGCACCTGCGCCTTTGGAAAGCCACCTCGGAACCGGCGAGGAAGTTGCGTTGATTGATATTGAAGCGGATATTTTCGGCGACAGCATTTGCGGTCTGCACAATGAAAAGCTCGGATTGGCCGTCGCATTGAAATTCAAAAAGGAACAATTGCCCTGGCTTGCCAACTGGCAGCATTGGGGCAAAGGTGAATATGTGACCGGCATCGAGCCCAGCACACACCCGCTTTCGGGCCAGGCCAAGGCGCGGGAAGACGGGACCCTGATATTCCTCGAACCCGAAGAAACAAGGGAGTACGATCTCGAACTGAGAGTATTGACCGCAAAAGAGGACATCGAAGAGTTTGAGTTGAAAGTGAATGTGTCGTGATTTTAAATTGATAGTTAGCAAGACGCTACTGTCATCCTGAGCGTAGTCGAAGGATAGATGCGTGACGCAGAGGCATAGTCGCATAGACCCTTCGACTGCGCTCAGGGTGACATGAACGATACACTCACTTTATTGATAAAGTTTTAACCAAAACCAATTCTTTAATACAAAAACAATGGGACTTTCAAGTATAGCTGAGAAGGCGTTGGAGCAGGGAAAAGGCATTTTGCGTTTGGCGCCTACCTGGGTGCCGCGTTCATTTTGCGTTCCCGGCCGCAGGATCAAATTGCACCCGGACGATTATTACATACTGGGCGGCGAGCGTGGTGGTATCGATGAGCGTTGGTTATCCTCAACTACTCCCGCGGAAAACGGACCGCTTACAGGCGAAAATGAAGGTCTGAGCCAAATCGTTCTGGAAGACGAATCAGGCGTTCAAAAAGTCACATTACGCGACGCGGTAGCAGAGCTGAAAGGCCAGATCATCGGCGACAGGCTCTGGGACCAATACCAAAGCTGGCCGATGTACTCCAAGTTTTTTGATAACATGGGGCCGCTTCCGCACCACATTCACCACAGGGATGAGCACGCTGCGATGGTGGGCCAGAACGGAAAGCCGGAAGCCTACTATTTCCCGCCTCAACTGAACAATCACGGCGGCGATTTTCCTTACACATTCATTGGTATCGCTCCCGGAACTACCAAGGAGCAGATCAAGGAATGCCTGATGAATTTTACCAAAGGTGATAACAAGATTACCAACTACTCTCAGGCGTTTCGTCTGGAGCCGGGAACCGGTTGGGATGTGCCTCCCGGCATGTTGCACGCACCAGGCAGCCTGTGTACCTATGAGCCGCAGAAAGCTTCGGATATTTTTGCAATGTATCAATCACTCGTGAATGAGGCGGTTATCCCGGAAGAGTTGCTTTGGAAAGGCACGCCGAAAGACCGGATCGGTGATTACGACCTGTTGATGGAAGTGATCGACTGGGATTTGAATGTCAATCCGAACCTGATGGAAAAGCACTTCATGCGGCCTAAGCCTGTCAGAGAGGTTGCCGAAATGGAAGCAGAAGGGTACAACGAAAAATGGATTTGCTATAAAAACGAGGCTTACAGCGCCAAGGAACTGACTGTATTCCCAGGACAAACTGTGACCATCAAAGACGGCGGTGCATACGGAATGATCGTGATGCAGGGCCATGGCAAATTCGGTGTGTGGGATATCGAAACCCCTGCATTGATCCGCTACGGACAGCTGACCAACGACGAATATTTCGTAACAGAAGCCGCTGCGATCGAAGGGGTGACGATCACTAACCCATCCAAAACCGATCCGATCGTGATTCTAAAGCACTTCGGCCCGGGTAATCCTGATTTAGTATTGTAGGGGCTGTAAGCTGTAAGCAATAGGCTTTAAACTCTTGGAATGCTTATAGCCTATTGCTTATAGCTTATAGCTATTTATTTTCCACCAGGCCTAAAGCTTACAGCTTAAAGCCCTTATCTCTTAAACCATGCCTGAAAATAATTTTCCCAAGCTCCACAATGCCACCTGGCCTGGTATAGTGGGCAAAGGTTCTGATTCAGAGCCGATTATTCCTTTTGACACATTGCTGGAAAAGACAGCCGCTGCGGAAGTGGACGGCGTGAAATTCGACGGCGTGGACATCGGCTTGTTCGATGAGCACATCGGCGAATATCTCAACAGCCCTGACGGCGGCAAGCGCCTGGCCGATAAGCTGGCGGGTTATAACCTGGAAGCGGGTAGCCTCGTAGCGAATGTTTGGGCAGGCTCCGCGATGGGCAGCCAGGACGCACGCGATACATTTGTGGAGCAGGTGCGTAAGGCATGCGAATTCGGAAAGCAGCTCCGCGACGCCGGTGTGCGCCAGGGCGGTGTGATCCGCATTGACTCTGCCGCTTCACCCGAAGCATGGTCGGCTGACCCTAAGGGTAATACCAAGCAAATCGCCGAGACTTTCAGACGTGCCGCCGATGTGGCTGCCGACTTCGGCGAGGGACTGGCTGCCGAGGGCGAGATCTGCTGGGGCGGCATGCACAGTTGGAAAGCGATGATCGACACGCTCGAAGCTACGGACCGGCCGAATGTAGGTTTCCAGGCCGATATGTCGCATACTTTCCTTTATCTGCTGGGTTATAATGCGCCGGAAGACCGCATTCTGCCTGCCGATTTCCAATGGGACGACCGTGCTACCCTGGACGAAGCATTCAGGAAAATGACTGCTGCGCTGCGTCCGTGGACTATCGATTTTCACGTAGCACAAAACGACGGAACCGTTCACGGAACCGGTTCGCACGATAAAACCGGCCGCCACTGCCTCGCTACCGATCCTAATGGCAAGCTGGACATCGTTCATCATGCGGGCTTCTGGCTTCGCGACGACAAGGGCGAACTGACAAGAGCATTCCGCCATATTTGCTGGGACGGCTGTATGTTCCCGAATGAGGTGATGTACAAGCAGGAAACCTGGAACGACATCCTCGCAGCGCTCGTACGAGTGCGTAACGCGCATGGATGGCAAGGGTAGTGGCTGTAAGCTATGGGCTATAAGCTATAAGCTTTAAGCTTTCGCTCTAATGAAACTTATAGCTTAATGCTTACAGCTTATAGCCTAAAGCTCCTTTCAATTATTCCAAAAACCTAAGGCTTAAAGCTTATAGCTTACAGCCTAAAGCATTTAAACCCAATGTCAGAAAAAAAACAAATTCGTGTCGCGCTGATCGGTTCCGGTTTGATGGGCCGCACGCATACCAATGGTTATAAAAGAATCGGGGACTTTTTCCCTGAGCTCGAATACCGCCCGGTGCTGGCGGCCGTTTGCTCCCGCAATGAGGAGAAAGTGAAGGCATTCGCCGAACAATGGGGCTACGAATCTTATGAGACCGACTGGCGCAAAATCATCGAACGCGACGATATCGATGCGATCGACATTTGTACGCCGAACGACACGCACGCCGAAATCGCATTGGCGGCGGCGGCAAAAGGGAAGATGATCCTTTGCGAAAAGCCATTAGCGCGTACATTGGCGGAAGCGAAGACTATGGTCGACGCCATTGAGGCAGCTGGTGTGAAAAACACCGTTTGGTACAACTACCGCCGCGTCCCGGCCGTCACTTTGGCAAAGCAAATTGTGGATTCAGGTAAACTGGGCCGCATTTTCCACTACCGCGCCAACTTCCTCCAAGACTGGACCATCAGTCCGGATGTACCGCAGGGCGGAACGGCAACCTGGCGCCTCGACGTGGACGCAGCGGGTTCAGGCGTGACCGGCGATTTGCTGGCGCACTGTATCGACACTGCGATGTGGATCAACGGCGGTATCAAGGATGTATCGGCTGTGGCTGAAACATTTATCAAAGAACGCAAGCACGCAGGTACCGGCGAAGTGCAGAAAGTAGGCATCGACGACGCCTGTATTTTTCACTGCCATTTTGATAACGGTTCACTGGGCCTGTTCGAATCGACGCGCTATGCACGCGGCCACAAGGCGCTTTATACTTTTGAAATCAATGGTGAGCATGCGTCCATCCGCTGGGACCTGCACGATATGAACCGCCTCGAATATTTCGACCACGACGATCAGTCGATCGTGCGCGGATGGCGCTCTATCCTGGTGACCGACAGCGACCAGCCTTACATGAAGCGCTGGTGGATCCCGGGAACCAGCATTGGTTATGAGCATTCGTTCGTACACCAGGCGGCCGATTTCTTCGAAAGCCTGCAAACCGGAAAGCCTTGCTCCCCGACATTCAGAGACGCTTACGAAACGCAGAAAGTGTGCGAAGCAGTGCTCGATTCGGCTGCTTCCAAAAGCTGGAAAGACACGGGCGTACATTGGGAGGGTTAATCCAATAATGCATTCATATCCTGAGGCTTTAACCGGATCCTGCCTGGCGGGTGAGGTTAAAGCCTCAGTTTCGATACCGCTATGTCCGACTACATTCTGAGGGTTAAAGAAATTTCCAAATCATTTTCCGGCGTGCAGGCGCTGGATAACATCCATTTTGACCTAAAAAAAGGCGAAGTGCATGCCTTGATGGGTGAAAACGGGGCAGGGAAATCTACTTTCATGAAAATACTGATCGGACTGGTCAGCCCTGACTCCGGGGAAGTATTGCTCGAAGGCGAGAACCTCGTCGGCAGCAATGTGCACCAGACGTTGAAAAAGGGTATTTCCATGATCCATCAGGAAATTCTCATCATCCCTGAACTGACTGTGGCCCAGAATATTTTTTTGGGAAGGGAAAGGGAGGTTTCCGGCAAAAGCGGGATGCTGTCGGGTTGGCTGAATGACGCCGGGATTAACCAGCGGGCCGCAACATTGCTGGACCGGATGGGTGTGAGCATCGCCCCAAAGACGAAAATGAGGCATCTTAGCGTGGCGCAAATGCAGATGGTGGAGATCGCGAAGGCCATTTCCAACAACGCAAAGGTGATTATCATGGACGAGCCCACTTCCGCCATTTCGGATAAAGAGGTAGCGACATTATTTCAGATCATCCGGGACCTGCAAGCGCAGGGCGTCAGCATTATTTACATTTCCCACAAAATGGACGAGATATTCCGGATCTCGGACACCATTACCGTGCTGCGGGATGGGAAATACATGGGTACCAGGGCAGCCCGCGACCTTGATCATAACGCATTGATCGCGATGATGGTGGGCCGGGAGATCGATCAGATGTTCCCGGAAGCGACGCGGCCTGTGGGGCAGGAGATACTTTCTGTGCACAACCTGGGCAAGGCCGGCAAGTTTTCCAATATTAGTTTTAATGTAAAATCCGGGGAAATACTGGGTTTGGCGGGACTCATGGGCGCCGGCAGGACCGAGATAGCGAGAGCCATTTTTGGGCTCGACGGATGGGACGAGGGGGAAATCAGCATCAAAAAAGCACCGCTTCGCGCACGCACACCGCGAGAGGCAATCGAAAGAGGAGTCGGGTATGTGAGTGAGGACAGGAAAGGCCTGGGGTTTATTCCCAGAATGTCGGTGAAGGACAATATCACCCTTTCAAGCATAAACAGCCACCGCAAAGGCGGTTTTATCGACACACACAGCGAACAATCGGCGGCAGAAAAAATGATCGCCGATTTGAAGATCAAAACAGCGGGTGCCGGTCAGCATGTGACCTATCTGAGCGGGGGAAACCAGCAGAAAGTCGTCATCGGAAAGGTACTGCTCGCTTCGCCCGAAATCATCATCCTAGACGAACCGACGCGCGGAGTCGATGTGGGAGCAAAATTTGAAATATACAAACTGATCCGCAGCCTGGCCGACCAGGGAATGGCGATCATCATGATATCATCGGAATTACCGGAAATCCTGGGCCTCAGCGACCGGATACTGGTTTTATCCAAAGGCAAACAAACCGCGCTGCTCTCGAAGGCCGAAGCGACGCAGGAGCTGATTATGCGGCACGCGGTAGCGTGAGGGCGGGGTGGGCTTTAAGCTATTTCTATGGCTTGCTTAGCTTCAAGTCCACAACTTACGGAATACAACTTATTGCTTACAGCTTATAGCCTATTGCTTATAGCATTAAAACTTTACAATGACCCGATTCTCCAAACTAGGCCAGTACGGCATCTTTCTCGCTTTTGCATTGATATGCCTGGTATTGGCATTAAGTACGCCGAAGTTTTTCACTGTTTCGAACCTGCTGATTATCGGTAACCAGGTTTCGATCAATGCATTGCTGGCATTTGGTGTCACGTTTGTGATCATCACCGGTGGTATCGACCTCTCATTGGGCTCTATGGTGGCTGTTACCGGCGTAGCTGCGGCGAGCTTTGCGCATCCGGACACTTATCCGCTGGTGGTACCGTTGCTCGTGGGCTTGGGGGCCGGCTCGGCCATGGGTGCATTCAACGGGCTGGTGATCACGAAAAGCAAGGTACCCCCATTCATCGTCACGTTGGGCACCATGACCATTGGCCGCGGTTTGGCATTAATTCTCAGCAAGGGAAGGCCCGTTTCGAACCTTTCCGACTCGTTCAACTTCATCGGCGGCGGCAGCGTAGCGGGTATTCCGTTTCCGATCATTATCCTGCTCATCGCATTTGCGGTTTGTTCCATTGTATTAAACAAAACCATTCTCGGGCGCTATATGTATGCGGTCGGGGGTAACGAACCCGCCGCGCGGGCGTCGGGAATACGGGTGAGCCGTGTCAAAATGTGGGTATATACCATTTGCGGATTGCTTTCTGCATTGGGCGGTATCCTCCTTACCTCGCGCATCACCACCGGCCAGCCCAATGCCGGCGCCGGTTTCGAATTGGACGCCATCGCCGCCGCGATTATCGGCGGTACGAGCACGTCGGGTGGCACCGGCACTATGACGGGTACATTCATCGGTGCATTGCTGATCGGCGTGATCAGTAATAGTCTCGACTTGCTGAATGTCACATCCTATTATCAACAGGTAGTCATGGGCGTGATCATCATCGGGGCCGTGGTGCTGGATGGGGTTGGGAAGAAGGATTGAATGGGGAAAGAGGTTTTAGTATTAAACATAAATGCGAAGGCGGGGAGCCGGAGCTTGAATGCTTTATGAAACGGAATGCAATTTTTACTGCAATGGTCGCTGCCTTTTTGTTGGCAAGCTGCAATCAGTCATCTGAAAAAAAAGGTGGGGCGGAAGGCGGCGGCAATAAGCTGGTGATAGGGGCGACAATGCTGAGTATGCAGAACGAATTTATCGTGAATGTGAGCGATGCCATGGAGGCCAAGGCGAAGGAAATGGGCGTCGAACTGATAACGGTAGATGCTGAACGTTCCGCGTTGAAGCAGGTGGAGCAGGTCGAGAGCTTTATCGGACAGGGCGTAGACGCGATCATCATGAACCCCTGCGAGGTGGAAGCGAGTTCTCCGGCGATCAAACTGGCCATGGACGCCAAGATTCCCATTATAAATGTCAATTCCGAAACTTCTTCTAAGCCGACTGCATTTGTAGGGTCGGACGATACGGAATCCGCCCGTATTGCCATGAAATACATTGTAGAAAAGCTGGGCGGCAAAGGTAATGTGCTCATGATGCATGGTTTTATGGGCCAGGCCGCGCAGATCCGGCGAGATAACGGCGCGAAGGAAATTCTGAAGGCCAATCCGGGCATTAAACTTCTGGCTGAACAAACCGGTGAATGGGACCGGGCCAAAGGAATGTCCCTTACCGAAAACTGGATACAGTCCTATGGCGACAAGATCAACGCGATCTTCGCCCAGAACGATGAAATGGGCATGGGAGCCGTGAAGGCCCTCGAAGCGGCCGGCTTAAAGGGGAAAGTGCTGGTAGTAAGCGTAGATGCCATTCCTGACGCATTGCAGGCTGTGAAAAAGGGAACATTGGACGCCACTGTTTTCCAGAATGCCAAAGAGCAGGGTGGAAAGGCCATTGAAACTGCCGTGAAAGCAGCCAGGAAAGAGGCGTTCGAGAAGGAGGTACTTATTCCGTTTCAGTTGGTGACGAAGGGGAACGTTGAGCGTTTTTGAAATGACGATTACTCCTTTTTGTCATTTCTGCGGATTGCGCTGAGATCGGCGGTTGCGAGAAATTTCTCAGCAGCATCAATTTTCTCTTTTAAGAAAGCTTGGAATTTCGGATCTGCGAACAGCTTTTGCTTTCTCTCTTCGATAGTCATTTCTTTGACTTTCATATCCTTTTAAATTTGATGATGTAATGATGGTACTCTTTCTCCACCTCAAAGGGTTCGGTCACTGAATCATTCGTACCATAAATTTCATAATACTTTTTGATTTGTGAAAGTTCTTTTGAAATGATAATCCGGTACAGTCGATTTCTGGCAGGAGTATTGGCCTGTAAATACACTTGTGCCCATGGGTAGTATTCGAAAAATCGTGCAACGCACTGAAAAACAGTTGCCATGATTTTTTCAAAGTCGCCATTATTACTGATCGTCTTGTCGCAAACACTTCCATCCGGACGTACGTCAACTAGTGCAAGGTTGAACATTTTGCGAGCGGACAAAGGAGTGAAAATTACTGCCTTCCGGATAGTTTTCTCCGGACTAACACTTAAAAAATCGAAATAAAGCCGGGTATCGTCGGCTTGAAAAGGGTAAAACTCTGACTGCATACAAATTCGGGGTAGGAAGTACCATATCGAATGCAGGAAGTTGAGTGGTGGTATGTGTCGCAAATGTAAAATAATCTCCCCTTAAAAGTAAAACGGGCAGCGCCTTGCCCTTTTACCCGCATATGGCTCCGGCCAGATTCCTAAAACCAATCAAATTCAAGAATGAACACTTTTAATATCAACCGTCGTAGCTTCCTTCACGGGGCCACGGCCGCATTGGCACTTTCCACTTTCGGGGCGCAGGGGATGGACCTGATCAATCCCGCCAAAACATGGCGCGTCGGGTTAATTGGGACGGGCTGGTATGGTAAAAGTGATCTTTTCAGACTGATCCAGGTGGCACCGGTGGAGGTGATCGCATTGTGTGATGTGGATAAAAATCAATTGAACGAAGCAGGTAAACTGGTGAGCCAGCGGCAGAAGTCGGGCAAGACGCCGAAGTTGTACGGCGACTACCAGAAAATGCTGGCCGAGAATGAAATGGATATTGTATTGATCGGTACTCCCGACCATTGGCATGCGTTGCAGATGATCGACGCGGTGAAGGCCGGCGCGCACGTGTACGTGCAGAAGCCGATCAGCGTGGATGTGATGGAGGGCGAGGCAATGGTGGCGGCCGCACGCAAATACAAAAAGGTGGTACAGGTGGGTACGCAGCGGAAAAGCACGCCGCATTTGATCGACGCTAAGAAAAATATTGTGGACGCGGGCCTGCTGGGCAAAATTTCGCATGTCGAAATGTGCTGCTACTACCACATGCGCGCCAACGGCAACCCGCCGGTGGAAGCGGTGCCCGATTACCTGGACTATGAAAAATGGACCGGCCCCGCGCCTCTGCGCCCCTATGACGGGTCACCGCACGTGCGCTGGTGGAGGACTTTCATGGAGTACGGCAACGGCATTACCGGCGATATGTGTGTGCATATGTTCGATACGGTACGCTGGATGCTGAAACTCGGGTGGCCGAAAAAAATCGCGTCAACAGGTGGTATTTATGTGGAGAAAGAAGGTAAGTCTAATATATCCGACACACAATCAGCGATTTTTGAGTACGACGGACTGAACTGCGTATGGCAGCACCGCACCTGGGGAACGCCCAATAACCCCGATTATCCGTGGTCGTTTACGCTGTACGGCGACAAAGGTACGCTTTGGGCGAGCACGATGGCCTACGATTTCATTCCGCAAGGCAAAGGCGAGAAAATCCACAAGGATGTTGTCTATGAAAAAGAGAAATACCCCGAGGATTTGAAAGAAGACAAGATCGAACTCAATGCCGCACCTGCGACACGCCTCCATATGCTCGATTTCCTGAGTGCGATCGAGAACAGCGGCAGACCCGTCGCGGACATCGAAGAAGGGCATATTTCGACAGCGAGCTGCATTTTGGCAAATCTTTCGATGAAAACCGGTCGTTCGATTGTTTATGACCCAATAAAACGCGAAATTGTCGGAGATAGAGAAGCCAATGCATTGCTGGCCCGCGCTTACCGGGCTCCTTACAAACATCCTGACTATAAGCACGTCTAGGATAGGTCGTTAAAGTTCGTGGTCCCTTATATATTCCCAGTACACCGCGTCCGGCAAAATCCGGGCGCGTTTTTGTTTGGAGATTTTCCGGATCGATATATCAGTTTTAAATGTTTATAAGTTTAATAGATGTTTCTAAGGCATTTAAACCAAATCCCCTCCGAAACTGTCAGACTAGTATAACAAAACCAAACGTTCAAAAACACGATGAAAACCATAGTGAAGTTGATGAAATCCGCGGGTATGGCGGTTGTGGCGGGCATATTCATGATGGCATGCAGCAATGCCCTCCAGGTGAGTTACGATTACGATTCCGCGGTGAACCTCAAACAGTTCAAAACCTTCAAGGTGGAGGCTGAGCACAACATGGAACAGGACCCGCTGCTGGGTAGCGAATTGAACCGCCGCCGGTTGGGCGATGCGGTAGTGGAGGTAATGGAGGCCAAAGGTTATAAACTCGACCAGCAGAACCCCGAAATTGTGGTGCGGTTCATGACCGACGTGAAAGATCGCCAGCAAGTGCGCTCCAATAATATGTATTCGCCTTACATGTGGTGGTACGGAGGAGGCAACAACATTTCGACCTACAACTACCAGGAAAGCCGTTTTATCCTGAACATTTACCAGAAATCCTCTGAGCGAATGGTATGGCAGGGCTGGGCTTCCGGAAAAGTGAAGGCACCGACCAAGAAGGAAGATCAGAACACCATGATCAAAAACACAATGGCCGATATCCTCCGCTCATTCCCGCAAGCGACGCTGGATACTTACAGCAGGAAGTAATTTTTAAGGTTAAACTGCAAAAAATGCCGGGCTCAATGTCCGGCATTTTTTATTATCAATCTATTGGTAAACCCGACTCCTCCGCCCGGATCTTCCTATACTCGTCGGGATCGGGCTCATCGATCGGGTAATGTTCTTCTTCATATTGATTGATCAGCAATGCGAGTATATCGGCCTCCTTCGCCTCATGGCTACCCGGTACCGCATCGAAAAGCAGGTCAAGACGCTTCAAAGCCTCGTTATACTCCTCCTCAGTCTCGATAAGTTTTACATCCACCATTTTCAAATTGTTTTTGCATTAACACGATCGTATTCGGTATGCGTACCCAGCCACTTGATCATGATTCTTTTATGCCCGAAGCTAACCCTGGTTATCATGCGGTAGTGATTCCCTTTGATATTAAAAATTACACGGTTATCTGCAATCATATCCGCACTTCTGAAATCAGCTCTTAATGCATTAAAATCAGCCCAATCCGACTTTCTCACTTTTTTGAACCAGGATGTCAGGTAAGCCTTGGAATCAGGATGAATTTCGTAAAATTCTTTCAATTTCCTGAAACTGATGACATTCATGTGATAGTGTGTAGTGATTTAAACAAAAATAAAGAGGGAAAGTTGTTATAGCAGCAACTTTCCCTCTTCAATGAACAACCGGATGATGTTACGGTTTTCTACTACAAATCCTCCCCGTTGCGATACTCTTCCGAGGCCTTCTTCACGATGGCATCTCCATCACGCAAATCACCAAACACTTCAACGAGCGTGTCGACTACCACACCGCGTTTTACCGGTACCCATTCGGCTTTTTTGCCCTTGTCCCGGATGACGAATACCTGCTCGCTGGAATTGACAACGGCGGTTGCCGGCACGAACAAGGTGTGCCCGGTGCGTTCGGTGTTCAGCTGCACTTGCGCGTACATGCCGGCTTTGAGCTCGTTCGAGCGGTTGTTGACATCGAATTCGGTGATCATCGAGCGGTTTTCCTCGGTTAACGTGCGGGAACTGCGTGCGTAAACTGCCTTGTAGACCTTTTCCGGGCTGGCGGAAACGGTGAAGCTTACTTCGCCTTTGTTGGGAATGGCGCTCGACATGTTTTCAGGTATCGCAAGCGTCAGGCGCAGTTTTGTGTTGTCTTCCAGAATAAATAAAGGCTTGGCACCACCTTCACCCGGCCCTACCAAAGCGCCCGGGCTGATATTCCTTTCCGTAATAATCCCATCGAATGGGGCTATGACGGTCAGGTAGCGCGAAAGCTCGGTTTTTGTTTCCATGAAAGACTTCGCAGCCTGCACATTGCCTTTGGCCACGGCCATGGCCGAACTGTCGGCGGCGGCGCGTGCCCGGGCTAGATCTAGCTCGTTGAGTGAGACGGCCCCTTCGGTACGGTTGGTTTTTTGCAAGCGGCTGTATGTCAATGCACTTGCCTGGTATCGCGTGGTGGTTTGCTGCAATGCGGCTTCGGCGGCAATGAGCTGCGCCTTCGCCTGGCTCAGTTCGGACATTACCTCGGGCGCTTCCAACACGGCCAATACCTGTCCTCTCCGTACCACCGTACCGCGATCCGCATTCACGGTTTTAACAAACCCTTTCACCTTCGGATGAATGCTGACCTTGTTCCAGGGCTTCAATTCTCCGGGCAAGGCAATTTGCTTCGCCGGTTTCATGCTTTTGACGTAAGCGAGTTCGACGGCGGGCTCTTTGGCAGCGGCTTCCGAAGAGGTGCTTTTGGCCTCATGGCCTTCGCTTGTTTCGGCAGTACTGTTGCACGCGCTCATACCAGCTGCGACGGTGATCAGTATCAGAATGGATTTCAGGGTATTCATGGAAACGGATGTTTGGAGTTTTTTACGGAAGAAATTGCTTTCAGGATCCTCTGGGTCGAGGGAGACTGAATTGACGGATGCTTTGCGTTGAACCAATGTGAATACGGCCGGCAAAATGAGGAGCGAGGCCAATGTGGAGGCAATGAGACCTCCGATTACCGCCTGCCCGAGCGGGGCGATCTGGTCGCCGCCTTCGCCGAGGCCGGATGCCATCGGGATCATACCGGCGATCATCGCAATACTCGTCATCAGGATCGGGCGGATACGGCTGCCGGCAGCGAGGGTGACGGCTTTGCGGGCATCCTGCAATTTGAGCCGCAGGTTCTCTGCATTGGTAACCATCAGAATCGCATTTGCTACCGATACGCCGACGGACATGATCAGACCCATATAGGATTGCAGGTTCAGCGTGGCGCCGGTAAGCAGCAACAGCCCGATCGAGCCTACTACCACGGCGGGGATGGTGGAAAGTACCACCAGCGACAGTTTGAACGACTGGAAAGTAGCAGCCAGCAAAAGGAACATGATTACCACCGCGATCAAAAGACCGGTTTGTAAGCTGCTCAATGTCTCTGTCAGCAGTTCTGTTTGACCTTTCAACTCCACAATCACCCCACGAGGCGGTTCACCGGCATTCTTGATGGCCTTCTGAACCGCGGTTGTGGCTGCGCCAAGGTCTTTTTGATGAATATTGGCGGTGACGGTCACCAGGCGGTTCGGGCCGGCGCGATCGTACTCGCCGGGGGCTGTTTTTTCGGAGAATGTAGCCACATCGGCCAGCAGCGGGTTGCTTACGCCGGTTTTCAAAGGAATAGTGCCAATGTCCTCCACGGACGTCATCTGGTATTCCGGGATCTGAACCTGTACCTGGTAGGCAAGCCCCTTGGCATCGTCGAGCCAAAGGTTTTTGTCTGTAAAACGGCTGGAAGACGTTGCCGCAACCATCGAGCGCGCCACCTGGGTGGAGGTAATGCCCAATTGTCCGGCCCTTTCGCGATCGATTTTAACATCCAGGATCGGGTATTGCAATGGCTGGGCAATCTGTACATCGCGGAGGAATGCGATATGCTTCATTTCCTGCTGGATTTTGCGGGCAAACCTTCCTGCTTCCTCCACGTCTTTGGCCGCCACACTCACTTCGATGGGCGTCGAAGCGCCCTGGCTCATGATTTTATCCACTAGTTCGATGGGTTCGAAAGAAATGGCCAGGTTCGGGATCTCCTTCTTGATCCTCGCCCGAAGCTTTTCCTTCAATGCATCCATTTTTACAGGAAATTCTTCTTTGAGCGAAACCTGCAAAACTGCCTCGTGCGGACCGCTGTTGAATACGAAAATATTGGAAGTACCATAGCTGGATGGGACCGTTCCTACATATGCGGAAGATATTTCGACGTGCTCTTTCCCGACTTCCGATTTGATCAGGTTTAAAACCTTTAATGTAGCCTCCTCCGTACGTTCTACGCGTGTACCATCGGGTACCCGCAGGCGCATCTGAAACTGGTGACTGTTGGCTTTCGGCAAGATGTCGGTGCCGATCAGAAGGAACCCTCCGACGATCAGTGCAATGCTGCCGACGAGGTATACCGGTACGATCAGTCGCCTGCCCATAATGCTTCCCAGTACATTGAGATATTTCAATTTGAACTTTTCAAAACCGGTTGGCGGCAATGAAGGATGCGCACCTTCTTCGATCACATCGTCGATTTCCTGGCTATCCAATGCCAAAGTAGGTGCTTCGTGGTGCGGGTGGTCTTTCAAAAGCCAGTTGGAAAGCACCGGTACCAAAGTTTGCGAAAGCAAAAACGAGGCGATCATCGCGAAACCCACGGCCAACGAAAGCGGCAAAAACATGGATCTTGGAATACCACTCATAACAAACGACGGCGCGAAAACGGCCAGGATCGCGAGCAGAATCAGGAACTCAGGGAATGCGATTTCCTTACAGGCATCCCAAATGGCCTGTTCCTTCGGCTTACCCATTTCCTGGTGCTGGTGAATGTTTTCAATGGTCACCGTCGCCTGGTCGACGAGTACGCCGATAGCCAGTGCAAGCCCGCTCAATGTCATGATGTTGATGGTTTGACCAAACAAATTCATCAATATCACGGCTGAAAGAATGGAAATGGGGATAGTCACGATCACAATGATCACGCTCCGCCAGTCACGCAGAAAGAGCAGTACCATTAATCCGGTGAGCAATGCACCGAGAATACCTTCGGTAATAAGGCTTTTCAAAGAGTTGGTCACATACACCGACTGGTCGAATTCATAGGAAATCTTTACATCCTCGGGCACTGCATTCCGAAGCTGCGGCAATGCAGCGCGGATATTGTTCACCACGTCCAGCGTGGAAGCATCTGATTTTTTCACCACCGGAATGTAAACCGCGCGACGCCCATTGATCAACGCATAGCTTACCGTAACATCGGCACCATCTTCTACCACACCTACATCGCGGATAAATACGGTGGGCCCTGCACCGACGCGGATAGGGATATTCAGGAAGTCTTCCGGCTTCTTGATGAGCGAGTTGACGGGCGTCATGAGCGTTTTGTCGCCCATGCGGATGTTACCTGCCGGCGATGGCTGGTTGTTGGCAATAATGGATTTAATGACTTCCTCGGGCGTGAGATGGTAGCTCCGGATGCGCTCCGGGTCAACGCGGACGACAATCGTGCGCTGGTTACCCCCGAACGGCGGCGGGCTGGAAACCCCCTCAATGCGGCTGAACATGGGTCGTACCCGCGAGGAGGCAAAATCCTGGATTTCGTTCAGCGACCGGGAGGCGCTTTCGAATACCATCTGGCCGATCGGTACCGAACTGGCGTCGAAGCGGACCACCTGCGGGGGCACGGTACCTTCTGGCATGTACGCCTTCGCGCGGGAGACGTTGTTGGCGACTTCCGCAGCGGCCTGGGCCATATCGGTACCGGGGTAGAACGACAACTTGATCAAGGATAGCCCCTGAATCGTTTTTACGTCCACATCGCGGATACCCGACACGTACAGGAAGTGGTCCTGGTAGCGGGTGGCGATGAAGCCGTCCATCTGGTCAGGCGCCATACCACCGTAGGGCTGAACGACGTAAATGGTCGGTAAATCGAGATTGGGAAAAATGTCGACAGGGATGCTCCGTATCGATAAAATCGAGAAAAATAGGATGCCGATCACGACTACCACAATGGAAATGGGCTGTCGGAGGGCAGTTCTGATGAGTTGATACATAATGTTCAGATTTGTATTTTGTCATGCTGAGCGCAGTCGAAGCATTTTGTAGGATGGCGTCGTGCGAGATGCTTCGACTACGCTCAGCATGACATTTTGCGTATCATTGGGCTATTTGATTTAGGAACATACTTAGGTCGCCCGCGGCGGCGGCTTTGAGCAGGAGCGAACGCCATGCATTGCCGTTGGTGACGAACTTGTCGATTTCGGCGCGGTTCAATGCATTCACACTTTGAGCAAGGGTGAAAAGGTCGGTGAGGCCGCTCTGGTAGCGTGCTTCCGCCTGGTTGAACGCCGTGCGTGCGGCCGCGAGTTGTACGGGCGTGAGGCGTGCCTGCGCGAGCGAGAGCTGAAACTGCATCTCAGATTCGCGCGCCTGGCGGTCCAGTTGCAGCTGCTGTGTCTGGTAAAGTGATTTGAAACGTTCTACCTGGAATTGTTCGGCACGGTAGTCGTTCCTCACCTTGAAGATATTGGTCAGGTTCCAGCGAGTGGAAACGCCCACCAGGTAATTGTAAACCTGGTATTTGACCCCGCTTCCGAAATCGGTGCGAAAGGAATCGTCTTTATTGGAAACGCCCGATCCGCGTCCCCAGCCGGCACCTACGAGGGATACGGAGGGTAGATAGGACCTTTTAACAGCCAGACTGCGAGCCAGGGAGGCATCGATCTGCGATTGTGAGAATCGCAATGCCGGGTTTTGAAGAAAAGAGGCGGTTTCACCCGGTATAGCAGGCAATTGGGAGTAAAAACCCATCGAGTCTACTTCAATGCTGTCGTGGAGCTCGCCCGTCAATTCCGAAAACCGCAGGCGCTGTGCCTTTTCCGACCGCCGGCTTTCCAGCAGCAGCAATTGTGCCTTGGCATATTCGGCAGCAGCCAGCGAGCTGTCGACGCCCGGGCGCATGCCCGAGCTCACGGCGGCGTCGGTAACACGTTTGAACACCGTAGCGCGTTCCAGGTTCTGGCGCTGCGCTTCCACAAGTTTCTGGTTGATGAGGAGCAGCAGATAGGCGTCAATGATTTTGACCTGGTGCTGAAAAAGTTCGTTTTCATAGTCGGCCTGGCTGCGGGCGAGGTCGGCTTTGGCAGCATTTACATTGGCATTTACTTTCCCAAAATTGAAAATCTTCCAATCGACCATGGCCGTCGTGAAACTGCCGAATGTAGCTGTGTAAATGTTTTCAGGACGGATACCGCCGGAAGGAGATAAGGCGCTGCCCTCGTTGGGGAGGAACGCGCCGGCCACACTGTTGCTTGTGCCGTAGGTATATTGGTCCTGCACGATGAATGCGGGCAGATAATCGGTTTTGACAGATTGGATGCGACTTTCCGCACCTCGAATTTCGGCTTGCTTGGCTTTCAGGAATGGGAAATTACCTTTTCCCTGTTCCAATGCTTCGTGCAGTTTGATATGCTGCGCGTTGGCCTGCATTCCTGTGAAGGCGATAAAGAGCAATGCGAGCCAGCGGTTTTTGATAAATAGGATCCGGTGGGCGAACCTTTCCGGAGCGTGCGCGTTTCCCGGCGGAAAAAAGCGGGAAATCTGATGATACTGGGAGTGCTTCATAATTCGGGTTAAAGCTTTTTTTAGCCGAAATTAGAGCCCAATTCTGGAAACATTTGGGAAGAGGAACCTTGCAAGGGGCTGTTTACTACCAGATTATCGTTCCTAAATGTTTCCAACTTCAGGGTGTATTTTTGTAATGTATCTTTTGAAAGAGGAATGAAAATTTTAGTCGTAGAGGACGAAAAAGGGCTTGCAGAAAGTATCACCGATTACCTTTCCCGCGAGGGGTTCGTTTGCGAGGTGGCAAATACATTCTGGCAGGCCGACGAGAAGATCAGCCTGTACCAGTACGATTGCACGATCGTGGACCTGACGCTGCCTGACGGCAACGGTTTCGACATTATACAGACGTTGAAGAAGATCGCTGCTGCAACCGGTATTATTATTATTTCAGCCCGCAATACGCTGGAAGACAAGCTGAAAGGTCTGGAAATAGGTTCCGACGATTACATTACCAAGCCCTTTCATCTCTCGGAGCTGAATGCGCGGGTCAAGTCGCTGATCCGCCGCCGGAATTTTGGAGGGAATAATGATATGACCTGGAAGGATATCCGGGTAAACCTGCCTGCACGAAAGGTTTTTATTAAAGACATTGAAACTACCTTATCCAAAAAAGAGTACGACCTGCTGCTCTATTTTCTCTCGAATATCGATGTTGCATTGACCAAGGAATCCATTGCGGAGCATCTCTGGGGGGATAATATGGACTCGGCAGATTCCCTGGATATGGTGTATTCGCATATCAAAAACCTTCGCCGGAAAATCGTGGAAAAGGGAGGGAAAGATTACATTCAGTCGATTTACGGGATAGGTTACAAATTCACCGCACCTTGAAACTGCTCGAAAAAGCCAGCCGCATTTACCTCCTCGCCTCGCTGCTTATTTATGCGGCCGTGGGTATCGCCTTTTACTGGATCATCAATTTCATGATTTACGACGAGGTGGAGAGCCGTTTGATGGTCGAAAAGCAGGATTTTGAAGCATATGTCCGTACCAACGACACGTGGTCCAACAATTCCTATTTTGTCGAGAACAAGATTGAAGTAGTACCGGTGTTCGGCAAGTTCGATAACAAGGTGGTATTTACAGATACGCTTATCCGGAACCGCTACGAGGAAAATGTGGACCCGTTCCGCCAGCTTACGTTTTACACTTTGATCGGCGGTACGCCGTACCGGGTGGCGATCCGGAAGTCGATGATCGAATCCTACAAGCTGATCGAAGCCATTTCAGCGGCGATGATCGCATTCCTGGGTTTGCTGCTGGTGAGCACATTCCTTTTTCACCGTGTTTTGTCCGGCAAGCTCTGGAAACCCTTTTACGACTCGCTGGCTCGGATCAAGGACTTCGACTGGACCAAAAACAAACCGCTGGAAACCGTCCGGAGTGAAATCACAGAGTTCAACGAGCTGGGCGATGTAATGGAGAAAATGGCTTCCAAAATGCAGCACGATTACCGCAGCCTGCGTGAGTTTACCGAAAATGCTTCCCACGAAATCCAGACGCCCCTGGCGCTTATCAATGCGCGGGTGGAACAGTTTATCCAGGCGAAAGACCTGGGGGAAAACCATACCTACTGGATCGAGGAGATTTACCATGCCGCACGTCGCATGTCTCGGCTTAACCAGGGACTTCTCTTGCTGGCTAAGATTGAAAACCAGCAGTTTACCGAGCAGGAGGAACTCGATCTTTCGGAAGTTGCATTCAACAAGCTGAAAGATTTCGAAGACATTTTACAGCATAAGGAGATCCGGGTTACCGTACGGTCGACCGGTAGTTTCCGGAAAACAATGTCTCCGGCGTTGGCGGACATCCTGCTTACCAATCTGATAAACAATGCGATCCGGCATAACTACACCGGTGGGGAGCTGCGGCTCGAATCTGCGGCCGGTTATGTGCAGGTGAGTAATACGGGCAATCCGCTGAAAAGCGATCCGGAGCGGTTGTTCGAGCGGTTTAAGAAAGAATCTACCGGTGCGGAGTCGCTGGGGCTCGGGCTCGCCATTGTGAAGCAGATCTGCGAAAGCTGCGAGCTGGGGATTTCGTACGGATATGAAGAACCTATCCATACGATTACGATCAGAGGATGAGCATGGTGCGAAGCTATTGCCTCGCACCAGCGCTATTTAGCCACTTTCTGCAATTCGGCTTCGAGTGTTTTGTTGTTCGGGAATTCCTGCGGGATCCATCGGTTTACAATCTTTCCCGCACCATCCAGCACCAGGAACGGGTACCGGATATCAATTCCATATTTCTCTTTCAAAACTTCGATGTTTTCGTCCGATGCCCATAAATGCTTCGCAGTCGGACGGGATTTTACGTATTGTTTCCAGGTTGAAAGCGGAATACCGGCTGCCACGGAAATGTAGGCAAATGTCACTTTGTCTGCATATTTATCTTCCAAAACCTTCAAGCCCGGCTCGTGCTGGCCGATGCTGAATGAGAAGACCATCAAAACCGGCTTGCCTTGCAGCGACGAAACGGTCACCGCGGTGCTGTCGGTGTTGAGCAGCGTGATGTCGGGAATCGACGAGCCTGGTTGCAGCGATTCTTTCGTTTGGATCAATTTCGTAATATATTCTATGTAAGGCGATTGCGGGAATGTTGTTTTGTAATCAGCCAACAACTCTTTCGCCGTTTCGATGCCTGGAATGGCCGTTGCGGCATAGTTGAGCCAGTAGGTTGCCAGGTATTCTTTCTGTTTCGGGTAGTTGGCCAGTTTTTCCTTGCTGAATGCGTACACATCCTTCAATGCATTGGGGCTGATTTCATAGCGCGTTTCCGATTCGAGCGGATATTTCCGGGTCGAGGGAATAAGCGCCCAGTTGCGGAGCTCGTCGCGGTAGGCCTGGCTGAGCAATGCGTCGTCAGGCTGGATTTTAAAATCGGTCAGGGTAAAATCTTCCAGTTCCTTCCGTTGGGCCGCGTCGAGCTTGGCCACCCGGTTACGGCGCATGATCTTTTCCTGGATCAGCTGACGTGTAAGCGATGGTTCCGTGGCAGTGGTAGCCAGTACATATGCTTCAAACGCAGGGACAACGGGGTTTGCCATTTTGAATTTTTCAAAGGCATCCAATCGCACCTTTTTCAGGCTGTCGCTCTGCTGCACCACGCTTTTATTATCGATTTGCGATGGTTTGTAGCCAAAAACAGGCAGGTACTGATATTGGTTTTCCAAAAAGTAATTCTTCAAAAATGTCTGGTAACCCGCATTCTTGCCTGCAAAAGTCACATCTGCATTCTCCGCAACATTAATCGTCAGGTCGTCGCCGGGTTGCAGGAAGAGCATCCAGGTCTTGTTCACGCCATTGCCGCTGTATTGAAGGCGCATCATTTTAGGTTCGGTGAGCTGTATCACTGTTTTTTCGGTGGTTTTATCCGCAAAATTCACCGAAGCGACGGCGTCAAGCTTTGCATCGGCAAGGCCTGTGCCCAGATTGGGGTGAAAATGTACATCTTCGAGCACCAGCGTAACGGTCACAGGGGCCTGTTTGGATGCTGTAATCGTAATATTGGCTGTATTTTGCGCGTATGCGGCCCAGCTAAGAACACAACTGAATAGTGTGAGGATCAGAAAGTTGATATGTTTCATCGTTTCGAGAGAAAAACAGTTTTTACCAAAACCAGGAGGTGTAAAAATTGTGCCAATATACGTAACTCGTCCGGGTATCTGTCCCGCATGCTTATCCAGTGGAGTACTTGCATACATTAATACAGTTTTTCAAAGCATTAATAGGTCAACTACCGTAAATTCGCTCTTTGATTATTGACTATTTCCATGACCCGCGTTTCACCATTCCAGTTCAATACGCTCCGTGCCCGGTTCGAGGGGGAGTTGTATTTTGATAATTCAACGCTGCACACTGCCCAGCGCACCGTTTACGCCACGGACGCGTCTGTTTACCAGGAAATGCCGGTGGCGGTAGCTCTGCCGAAAACGGCGGACGACATCCGCGCACTGATCGATTTTGCCAAAGCAAACAAGGTAACGTTGATTCCCCGCGCCGCAGGCACGTCGCTGGCCGGGCAGGTGGTCGGAAAAGGGATTGTGGTCGATATTTCAAAGCATTTCAGAAAGATCATCGAGGTAAATGCAGGTGAGAAATGGGTGCGGGTGCAGCCGGGTGTGATCCGTGACGACCTGAACAAGCACCTCGCGCCTTACGGCCTCCTTTTCGGCCCGGAAACTTCCACGGCCAGCCGCGCGATGATCGGCGGCATGATCGGCAACAACTCCTGCGGGCTGCATTCCATTACCTGGGGCGCCACACGTGACCATTTGCTGGAAGTGAAAGTGCTGCTTTCCGATGGCTCGGAGGCGGTTTTTACGGAGCAGACAGTCGCGGATTTTACCCGTGAAATCCGGGAGAAACAGGTTAAAGGCCAGCGTTTGCAATCTATTCTGGCCGGGATGTTCGGGCTGATATCGAACCCAATTGACCAGGACCTAATCAAAAAACAGTTTCCCAAACCCACCGTCACCCGCCGCAACTCAGGTTACGCGCTGGATGCATTGGTGCGGAACTTTGAAAAAGGGAATATCAACCTCTGTAACCTCATTGCCGGTTCCGAGGGGACATTATGCTTCGTGACCGAAGCGAAAATTGCGTTGGTAGATGCCCCGCCTGCGGCTGTGGGCGTCGTGTGCGTACATACCAACTCGCTCGCGGAGGCCTTGCACGCGAACCGCGTAGCGATGCAGCACGACCCGAAGGCGTCGGAACTCGTCGATAAATACATTATGGATTTTACCAAAAACCATAATGTGTATTCTCAAAACCGCTTTTTCATGCAAGGCGACCCGGCGGCAATGCTGATGGTCGAGTTTTGGGGCATTGCCATAGAAGAGGTGGAGCAAAAGGCGGCATTATTAATTGCGCAGTTAAAAGCCGAAAACCTCGGTTACGCCTATCCATTGCTGTTCGGCGATGATGCCAACAAAGCCTGGGATATCCGTAAAGCCGGCCTCGGACTGATCCGTAACCTGCCTGGCGATACCCAGCCCGTGAACCTGATTGAAGATTGCGCGGTAGCAGTGGAAGACTTACCGGCCTATATTGATGAATTAGCGGTTTTACTGGAAAAACATGGCTTACATGCCTCGTACTATGCGCACGCAGGCGCGGGCGAGCTGCATGTGGAGCCGATGATCAACCTTAAAACGAGCGAGGGTAAACAGCAATTCCGCGACGTGCTGGCCGACACTGCGGCGTTGGTGAAGAAATATAACGGGGCACTGTCGGGCGAGCACGGGGATGGCCGCCTGCGCGGGGAATTCATTCCTTTTATGATGGGGGAAGAGGTGTATGAAATGTTCAGGCAGGTGAAGCGGATCTGGGACCCAGCTGGGGTTTTCAATGCCAACAAAATCGTGGATACGCCGCCGATGAACGAATTCCTGCGGTATGAGCAGGATAAGCCCAATCCTGAAATCGATACGGTATTCGATTTTTCGCGACAGGAAGGCATTCTGCGCCTGGCGGAGAAATGCAGTGGCTCGGGCGACTGCCGCAAAACCGAACTTACAGGCGGTACCATGTGCCCGAGCTACATGGCTACCCGCAGCGAACGCGACACCACCCGCGCCCGCGCCAACATTCTGCGCCAATACCTGACACCGGTAAAGGAAAAGCAAAAATCCGTGACGCAGGAAATGGTGAAGGAAGTGCTCGACTTGTGCCTTTCCTGCAAAGGTTGTAAATCCGAATGCCCTTCGAGTGTGGATATCGGTAAAATGAAAGCGGAATTCACCCAGCAATACTACGAAAGCCACGGCGTACCGATGCGCAGCAAGCTCATCGCCAATTTTTCCAGCCAAATGAAACTGGCGTCGATCGCGCCTTGGGCATTCAACGGCATTTTCGGGACGCCGGCATTGCGGAAAATCGCTAATAAGATGGTAGGGTTCCATCCCGAACGGTCGATGCCGAAGCTCGACAGCGAGACGTTGAAAGCCTGGTGGGAAAAACACCAGCGCACCAAGGCGGCCGCGGCCCCGCACGCTCGCAGGGTGTATTTGTTTTGTGATGAGTTTACTAATTACAATGATGCAGAGGTTGGTAAAAAAGCGGTGCTCCTGCTTGAAAAGCTGGGTTACGAGGTCGTGATTCCGGAGCATGTGGAATCCGGACGGTCGTTTCTGTCCAAAGGCTTTGTGAAAGAAGCACAGAAATTGGCCATACGGAATGTGGCGCTGCTGAAAGATAAGATCAGCTACGATGCGCCGCTGGTAGGCATTGAGCCATCGGCAATTTTGTCCTTCCGGGATGAATATGTCGATCTCGTCGGCGAAAGCGGGCGGGCCCATGCGCAGATAATTGGGGAGAACGCATTGCTTTTCGAAGAATTTATAGCGCGTGAGATCGATGAAAAACGCATCAGGAAGGAAGCATTCGCCGGAAAAAAACAGCTTATCAAGCTGCACGGGCATTGCCACCAGAAGGCGCTTTCGACACTGACGGCTTCCAAAAAGGCATTACAGTTGCCCGAGCATTACCAGGTGCAACTGATTCCATCAGGCTGCTGCGGCATGGCGGGGTCGTTTGGGTACGAGGAAGAGCACTTTGAGGTGTCGATGCAAATCGGGGAATTGGTGTTATTCCCAACCGTCCGCCAGCAGCCCGAAGAGGTAATCATCGCGGCTGCCGGGACGAGTTGTCGCCATCAGATTAAGGACGGCACCGGACGCAAGGCGATGCATCCGGCTGAGATTTTATATGATGCATTGATCAAATAACCACTATTCGGTACCTCGTACGTGTTCATACACCGTATCGGGGCGCATTTCGGTACCGGCCGTATCAGATGCTACGCTGTCGACTGCGACGGTATTCTGATCGGCGGGATTATCTGCCGATCCGTCCAGATTTCTGTCGTGGTTAAAGAAGCCGCCAAACCAGGCGATCAGCGAAAGAACGATACCGATGCCGACGATCCATTTCCAGACGTTTTTGACGTTCTTGGTGGCTCTTGCTTCCTTATCTGTTTCTTGCCTGTTCATGGGTTTAATGATTTAGTTTGCCACGAGCCTTACCATTTCCATACCAGCGCCGATTCAGCACTTTTTAAGCGAATTATATGACATTGTGTTGATAAAATTTCCCCAAACTAAGTACTCAGACAAAAATGTAATAAATCGGGGACGTTTCATGCTACCTTAGCTGGAAATTTCGTTTCACGTACTAGTTCTTCTCACAAACCAGCCATATTCATGAAAATCAGCCAACGTTTCCTCGTTCCAGTTTTTGCACTTTTCTTATTTGCGCAGGTCGACGCCAAGGCACAAAACGATAACCGGTCTTTCTTTTCCGTCACTGCCGGATACAGCTTACCAGTTGGTGAGCTGGCAAGGGAAAAATTGAACGACCCTTTCGCCGGTCTGACGGGTTCGGGATATTATGGCCAGGCGAATTATGATTTTCGTATTGCGCGCTGGTTTGGATTGAAGTTTTCAGGAAGTATCAACCAGAATACGACACGGCCTCAGCCGATTGTCGATATCGCAAACCAGCGCGTCGAGGAAATCAAGGGATTGATCAACGAAACTACTTCGCACACGTGGGATACCCGCGTATCGCGCTGGAAATTCAATGCAATTATGGCTGGTCCTGCCCTGTTCCTCAATATTGGCCGGGTACAGCTTGAAGGCCACGTTCAGGGTGGCTATGTAAAAGTGACTTCACCTACCGTGGACATGACCGGCACATTTCAGTCGGGCGAAAACCAGATCCTCGTGCATTTGAGCCCGGCCTCTACCAGCGGTTTTGGCGTCGGTGCGGGTGCAAGCATTCGTCTACCCATTGCCGGCCCATTGTACTTCCATCTCTCCGGCGATTTCCTGGCTACCGAAGCCCAGTTGGAGAACGTAGCGGTAAGCGTGCAGGTGGGCAACTACCCGCAGGTAGGCATTCCGATCAACGAAAAGCGGTTTGTGGGTGTAGCAAATATTGGAGCGGGGCTGGGGATTTCGTTTTGAGCGGCGTTTGAATTGCTATATTTGCAGTCTGTTCAAAATGAGCCGCGCTGTGCTGCTCACATTCGCATATTTCGAATATAGCTTTAAATGAAGGTTCTTAAATTTGGCGGCACCTCTGTCGGATCGGTCGACAGTATTAAAACGGTAATCAGTATCCTCGAAGAAAATCTGTCAAAAGGCGAACGCATTGCGGTCGTTTTTTCCGCTATGGGCGGGGTCACGAACAGGCTTATCGAAATCGGGAAAATGGCGGCCGCCGGCAATACGGAATATGTCGAATTTTTGAAGGGCGTGGAGGAACGGCATTTTGCCGTAGTGCGTGGGCTCATCCCCGTGAAGAACCAGAGCAGCACATTTGCGGCTGTTCGGGGCCTTTTTAATGAGCTGGAAGACATTCTTCGCGGTGTTTCATGGATCCGCGAGCTATCCGAGCGCACGCTCGATCTTATTATGAGCTTCGGAGAGCGGTTATCAACGATGGTAATCACCGAAATCCTCAAAAGCAAAGGTGTAGCCGCCGAGTTTTGCGATGCGCGCCAGATCATCCGCACCAATGCCACCTATGGCATGGGGGATGTGAATTTCGAAGTTACCAATCATTTAATATTAGAGCATTTCGCGAAAAGCACGGCATTGCAATGCATTACCGGCTTTATCGCATCCACAGCGGAAGGCGTTACCACCACACTCGGCCGGGGCGGCTCGGATTACACCGCGTCCATCGTCGGCGCTGCGCTGGAAGCCGATTCTATCGAAATCTGGACGGATGTCGACGGGATGATGACCGCCGATCCGCGCAAGGTGGCCAATGCTTTCACAATTCCCTCTATTTCCTATGCGGAAGCAATGGAATTGTCGCATTTCGGTGCGAAGGTGATCTATCCGCCAAGTTTGCAGCCGGCATTTGCGAAGAACATTACATTAAAAGTGCTCAATACCTTCAACACAGGATTCGAAGGCACTTACGTCCAGAAATCTGCAAACGGTAAGGAATATGTGATCACGGGTATTTCGTCGATCGACGAGATCGCGCTCGTGAATATCCAGGGCAGCGGGATGATCGGCGTTGCGGGTATCTCGGGACGCCTTTTCACTGCACTTTCCAATAATGCCATCAGCGTAATCCTCATCTCACAAGCCTCTTCGGAGCATTCCATCTGTTTTTCCATTGATCCGAAGAACGCCCAGAAAGCAATCGATGTGCTGGAAAAGGAATTTGCGACGGAAATCGGGCTGGGGCATATCGATGGGATTTCGGTGGAGAAAAACCTCTCGATCGTCGCTATCGTGGGTGAAGGGATGAAAAAAAATACCGGTATTTCGGGCAAGCTGTTTTCGGCTTTGGGAAAAAACGGGATCAATGTAGTGGCTACCGCACAGGGTTCTTCGGAGCTGAATATTTCGGTGGTTATTTCAAAAAGCGATTTGTCCAAGGCCTTGAATGCCATTCACGGCGTATTCTTCCAATCCGAAACGCGTTCATTGAACCTGTTTATCGTCGGGGTAGGGCTGATCGGCAGCACATTGATCGAACAAATCCGCAATCAAACCCAGTATTTACGCGAGGAAAAGCTGCTGAACCTGAATATCGCCGGTTTGTCCAATACCAAAAAAATGCTGCTCGACCCGGACGGCATCAAACCCGAAAACTGGCGCGACCGTGTGATGGATGAAGGTGTAAAAACGAGCCTGCCTGCATTTGTGCAGCGCATGATCGAGCTCAACCTCCCGAACAGTGTTTTTGTGGATTGTACTTCGGACAAGGACATCGTGCAATACTACCACATGCTGCTCGACGCGAGCATCAGCGTGGTGACGCCCAATAAAGTGGCCAATTCGGGAAGCTATTCGGAGTACATCGCATTGCAGCGCACCGCCTTGCAGCGCGGCGTGAAGTTTCTTTATGAAACCAATGTAGGCGCCGGTTTGCCCATTATCAACACCATTCAGGGACTGATGGCGAGCGGCGACAAATTCCTGAAAATCGAAGCGATCCTTTCGGGAACGCTTTCCTATATCTTCAACAATTTCGGCGGCGATAACCGCTTCGTAGACGTTGTGAAAGAAGCTAAGGCAAAAGGTTTCACCGAGCCCGACCCGCGCGACGATCTTAGCGGCGCCGACGTAGGCCGGAAAATCCTGATCCTGTCACGGGAGGTAGGCGTGGCGTTGGAGCCCGATGAGGTGAAAATCTCACAAATCCTGCCCGGAAACTGCCTTAACGCGCCTACGGTGGATGCATTCTTCGAAGAACTGGAGATTTCCAATGCATTCTTCGCCGACATGCAGTCTGCGGCCGACGCAAAAGGCGAGAAACTGCGCTACATTGCGACCCTCGAAAACGGCAAGGCCACCATCGAGCTCAGAACTGTAGATGCTTCGCATCCGTTTTACACGCTTTCCGGCAGCGACAACATCGTGTCCTTCACCACGGAACGTTACAAAGACCGCCCGCTCGTGATTAAAGGCCCGGGCGCAGGCGCGGAGGTGACAGCCTCCGGCGTATTCGCGGATATCATGAGTATCAGTAGCTATTTGGGATAAGAAAACAACCACTTAAAGTGAATTCAGTAAAAGCTTTTGCGCCGGCGACAGTCGCTAATGTGTCGTGTGGGTTTGATATTTTCGGGTTTGCCATCCAGGAGCCGGGGGATACGGTTGAGTTGTTCAAACGGGACGAGCCGGGGATTGTCATCACGGATATTACAGGCGACGAAGGACGGTTGCCCCGGCAGGCGGAGAAGAATTCGGTGACGGTGGTGATGCTCGCTTTGCTGAAACATCTGGGTATCAGCGACCTGGGTTGCGAGGTGGTGCTTCGCAAAAATATGCCTCTCGGCAGCGGAATGGGTTCCAGCGCGGCCAGCGCGGTGGCTGGTGTGGTAGCTATGAATGAGTTATTAGGCAACCCGTTGAGCCGTAAAGAATTGTTGCCTTTCGCGATGGAAGGCGAGCGCATTGCGTCCGGTTCGGCGCATGCCGATAATGTGGGGCCGTCGTTACTCGGCGGTTTTGTGGTGATCCGCAGCTATAACCCGCTGGATATTTTCACGATCCCGGTTCCGGACGATCTTTATTGTACACTCGTTCATCCGGATATCGAGATCAATACCAAAGATGCCCGTTTCATTTTGCGCAACGAGGTTTCCCTGAAAAATACGATTGCTCAAATGGGCAATGTGGCCGGGTTGGTCGCAGGACTTATGAAAGCGGATTATGACCTGATCAGCCGCTCGATGGTGGATGTGATCATTGAGCCGGTGCGCTCCATTCTGATTCCAGAGTTCAAAGAAGTGAAACAGGCGGCCATTTCAAACGGCGCGTTGGGATGCAGCATTTCGGGGGCTGGGCCGTCGATGTTCGCATTGAGCCGGGGTATGGAGAATGCTCAAAATGCGGGAAAAGCCATGCAGGAACGCTTTGCAAGCGCCGGAATTGAATCGGCGGTGCATGTTTCGGGCATTAATCAGGGTGGGGCGGTGGTGCTTCAATGATTGAATGATTGAATGACTGAATGATTGGATGAGCGCGGTGGAACGGGGGAGGTGCAGACGTAGCGGATTTAAGCGCATAGGAAAATGCCGTTAGGCACGTAATGTCGGTAGGAAACATGGCATTACAATTTTCAGAAAATGCCCTTGGGCATGTAACAACAATTCATTTTTGACGGAACTATGAACTTTCGGGCTCGCGAATCGCGTTAAAATGAACAGGTAATAAAACATTAGAAAAATGGTTACGGTAAGCGATACAGCCAAAAATAAAATTGTAGAACTCCGCAAGGCTGACGGTTTTGAAGACGATTATCAGATTCGCGTTGGGGTATTGGGAGGTGGTTGTTCGGGTTTGACCTACAACCTCGAATTCAACTCCGAGTCTAAGCCGAATGATATGGTTTTCGAAGATAAGGGAGTGAAGATTATCGTAGACAAAAAGAGCCTGCTGTACCTGGCCGGAACGACCCTCGATTTCAGTGATGGGTTGAACGGAAAGGGTTTTCAGTTCATCAATCCCAACGCTACCCGCACCTGCGGATGCGGCGAAAGCTTCGCGGTTTAGTTTGATTATTAAAATATTTTATTTTGAAAAAACGCGCTCGGAAACCCGGAGTGCGTTTTTTTTATCGTTTTGAATGGATTTAATTTGAACCGTCTTTTACACACCACATTAAAGGAACATTTAAATCCATTTGAATGAAACCAACTCTTTTGATTTTGGCTGCCGGCATCGGCAGCAGGTACGGAGGTATCAAGCAGCTTGACCAGTTCGGTCCCAACGGAGAAACCATTATCGATTATTCTTTATACGACGCCATTCGCGCAGGTTTTGGAAAAGTAGTATTTATCGTCCGCCAGGAGATCAAGGATAGCGCCGAAGCCATTTTCGCACCGAAACTCAAAGGTAAAATTGACTTCGACTTCGCCATCCAGGGGGTTCAGTCGTATGTACCGGAAGACCTGGGCACGGTGGAGCGTACCAAACCATGGGGTACCGGCCATGCTACGCTCTGCGCCTGGGAACAAACGGATACGCCATTTGCCGTCATCAATGCCGATGATTTTTACGGCCGCGATGCATTCGAAACCATGGCCCGGTTTCTGCAAACCGACACCAACGACAAGCAGCACGCCATGATCGGTTACGAGCTGAAACGGACACTTTCCGAAAACGGCACCGTTTCGCGTGGGGTATGCGTGGAGCGCGAGGATCACAACCTCGAATCGGTGGTGGAACGGACTAAAATTTTTGAAGAAAACGGCGTTATCTACTTTGAAGAAGGCGAAACCCGTACCGAGCTTGCGCCGGAAACATCCGTTTCAATGAATTTCTGGGGTTTCAAACCTTCCATGTTTCCCATCACCAAAGACCTTTTCGAAAAGTACGCCCGCGAAAATATCAACACGCCCAAAGCGGAGTTTTACATTCCGACTGTGATGACGCATATCATCAAAAGCGGCCTGGGCGACTGCCGGGTGTTCCGCATTGCCTCGGATTGGTTCGGGGTTACCTACCCTGAGGACAAACCATCGGTACAGGCGTCGCTGAATGCATTGCATGAGGCCGGAGCTTATCCTTCGAAATTGTGGGAGTAATGCATTATTGAAGGTTCTCTGGACCAGGGACTTGAATTTAACAAAAAGGCGTTCACGAATATTCGCGAACGCCTTTTGCATTACATCTAAACCTTATTTATGAGTTCTTGTCATTACCTGCGGATCAATATGGAATGGGCTTTTTGGGAGCCGTCGGTTTTTGTTACGACCAGCAGGTAGGTCCCTTCCGGAAATTGACTTACATCGACGAACGGCACCGAAGCACTGGATTGGTAAACAACCGCCCCACTTGGCGTGAGGATGGTCAGGTACTGAATACGCCTTTGGTCTGCGTAGTCGATGTTTAACTTGTTGGAAACCGGATTAGGATATATCGTGGCAAAGTCCGATTCATTCGTGTCTTCCAAATGGATTGTGTTGCTATTGACGGCTTCCGATGACTCGCTCGCTACTTTTTCTGGTGCCGGCGCAGTGCTGTTACCCATCAGATACGCTGGCAAATAACGCCACGGCCCGTAGCTTTGTCCCGTCAATGCCAACACCGGGTCGTACTTAACCCGTACCCGCACCTTTGTCCCCGGCCCTTGCTTATCGATTACATTTTTAAGCTCCAAACCGGTCGTACCCAGGTTCGAATAGGTATTCTGCGAATTGGTAGATTGAGTGCTGTTGGTAATGCGGTTGTTGCTCCCTTTGGAGAAGCCTTGTGCTAATGGCTTCGTTTCCCATACCAGTTTACCTTTATTTCTTCCCATGAAGGACTTGGCATAAAGGCCCGCCCCAAAGTTGGTTTGAGGGAATTGGGTATGGCTGATGGGAGTGGTTAGGTCGGTGTTGTAGAGGCGGGGGTTGTTGCGGAGGCCCAGTGTGCTGTTGCCGTAATATAAGAATGCAGCATCTTTATCTTTTTGGGACCAATCATAGTTAGGAGCCCCTACAATTACGTCGCTATAACCATCGCCGTTCACATCGCCGCCACCGGAAACTGAAATTCCCACAAAATCAGGGCTACCGCTTTGATTAGCATCAAATATTACAGGGGTAGGCTGGATGCCTTGAAAGTTACCCAGGTAGATTAAAGCCTCGCCTACAAAGCGTTCATTGACTTGATCAATATAGTAAGGAGCTCCGACTACCAAATCACTGAGCCCGTCCCCGTTCACATCGCCAGCACAAGATACCGAATACCCAAATGCCGGGCTTGTTCCAACTTGATTCCCTGTTATTGCAGAGAATGAAGCGGTATTTAGCCCGCTTTTAGAACCATAATATACGTAAACAATGCCATCAATATTATGATATGGAGCACTAATAGCGACATCGCTGAAACCATCCGAATTTATGTCGCCGGCGCTTGAAACAGACCACCCGAAATTTTCAAATGCTTCGGCACCAGTTATTGTTATGACATTAATAAAATTAATACCACTTACTGAACCGTAATACAGGTACGATGCTCCATGGTCATCGGCGCCGGACATGCATGCGCCAACTATCACGTCATCATAACCATCACCATTTATGTCACCTGCTGAGGCAGTCGCATTCCCAAGTTTGGTATTTGGCTGATTACTTTCATATGATTTTACTGATGCCTTATTGACACCACCTTCTGAGCCTAGGAAAATGTAAATTCCGCCTTCGTCTAGTTGACCATTAGTTAAATTTTCAGCCCCAATTATAATATCATCAAATCCGTCACCATTAACATCGCCTGCGCTTGAAACTGCATTGCCCATAAATGCGTCTGTTATGTCGCTTTCTATTGTTGTTACAATTCCACCTAGGCCCCCCGCAGATCCATGGAAAATAAAGACGCTTCCTTCATTATTCTGTCCATTATCAAAAGAAGGAGCACCCACAAGTACATCACCATACCCATCTCCGTTGATATCTCCTGCAGATGCCACTCTCCCGAAAGCAGCTCCGGCTTGATTGCACTCCAACAACTTGCCGGTGTTAAGCATGATTCCAGCAGGACTACCATAATACAGGAAGGCGACACCTTCGGCAGATTGTCCGTTATCGAAAAGATAAGCACCTACAAGAATGTCGGAATACCCGTCTCCATTGACGTCACCTGCATTTGCCACAGAATAGCCCGAGCCTGAAACGACCTGGTTATTTTCAATAATGCTATAATTGCTACTCTGAATTGATTTTGCTCCACCAAACCAAATAAATGCTGCACCTTCGTCCTTTTGTCCGCTATCGTAGGCGCAGGAACCTATAATGACATCACTAAACCCATCCCCATTCACATCACCAGCCGGGGCTACCGCGCTGCCTAGCCAGGCATCCCCCTGATTACTTTCCAGCACGGATAGGGGAACCGGGTTCAGGCCTGCCGACGAGCCCTGATAAATGAATGCGGCACCTTCATTAACCTGCCCTTTGTCATAGTAGCGCGAGCCGATGATTAAATCCGCGAAGCCGTCGCCGTTCACATCGCCCGCACAGGCGACGGAAATGCCGAATTGTGCTTCGGTCTGGTCGCTTTCCAGCGTTTGGGAGGGGGCGAGGCTGACGCCGTTGGGCGATCCGAGGTGGATCATCACAACCCCTTCGTTGCTGCTACCCTTGTCGTATTGGTAGGCGCCGAGGGCGATGTCGGAGAAGCCGTCCCCGTTCACGTCTCCGGCCGACGAGAGTGCGTGCCCCAGCCGGGCGTCTATCTGGTTGCTTTCTATCACAGTGGGGTTGGCAGTTACGAGCCCGCCTGCCGAGCCTTTGAAAATAAATGCGGCGCCTTCCAGGTACTGCCCGTTGCTATACAGCCGCGCACCCGCCATTACGTCACTGAACCCGTCGCCATCCACATCGCCGGCACCGGCTACCGCAAAGCCCATCATGGCATCTTTCTGGTTGCATTCCATCAATGTGTAGGTTCCCAGTCCATTATTCGCACCAAGGATCAAAACGCCTACACCTTCGTTGGACTGGCCGTTATCAAACTGATGTGCGCCGGCCAGCATATCCGAATAGCCATCCCCGTTGACATCCCCGGCCATGGCGACCGAAATGCCCAGATTGGCCTCTGCCTGATCCAGCTTGAAGATATAGGGGCTGTTTGTAACCAACCCGTTTGCGGAACCCTTGTAAATCATGACGACTCCTTCGTTGGAAGTCGATGCGTCGTAGTAAGGGGTACCTACCATAATGTCGGCAAAACCATCTTTGTTAATATCCCCGGCATTGCTTACCGAATATCCCATTTGGGCATTCGCCTGGTTGCATTCCAAAACGGTTGCCGCCAGACTAATGCCTCCCGCAATGCCCGGATAAAGGAAGGCCGCACCCTCGTCTGCTTGGCCGTTATCGTACTTGGGAGCGCCTACCAGCACGTCGCTGTAACCGTCCCCATTGACATCGCCGGCGGTCGAAACCGAAAAACCCAGCCATGCATAGCTTTGGTTGATTTCCAGTGTTTTGTCCGCATTAGTAGGGTTGCCATTGGCGATGATCGGGTCGATGGTGATTGGGTAGGCTGCATTCGCTGCTTCGACATTGATCTCTATCTGATCACCAGCAAGCGCTATGCTTGCTGCAAGCGGTTTGCCTTCGGCGTCCCAGCAGTTCAGGTCACTGTATGTGAGCAGGTCCGCTTGGCTGCCTTTTTTATCCCTGTAAAATGCCAGTTGATCGCCATCCTGTTGCTTTGCATGCAAACCGCGCACCGACAGGTGCACAGATAGCCGCCGGGTACCCCCGGGCGCCCGGGAAATGATGAAGTTTTGCCGGACACCTGCCTGATTATTGACAAATTCTTCGGTGAAGCCCCGGTGGGCGATCCTGAGCGTATCGCCCCGGTTGTCGACAGCCGCATCGGACTGTGCTTTGGCGATCAGCTTTCCATCCGCGTAAATTCCTTCGTTCACCAATTGAACCTGGAAATCCTGCCCGGCCGAATCGACCCTGTTCTGGATGGTGAGCTTGCCGGGACGGTAGTAAGCCCTCAGGTTATGCTGCCGGTTGGGGCTTTGCAGCGCATGGTGGGCAGAGTCGTAAGTGATGTGATATTCCCGGCTGGCTATCTGCTTTTGGATACTGGCCAATGTCCCTCCCGACGGGGTGTCTGTCAACGCGGGTATTACCTTATCCGGCCCGATGAAGGAGGTTGTTTTTCCGCCGTTGCGGAATATTACGGCCAGCGCGAGAAGCGTTATCAGGGCACCCAGTGCGGCTGCACCTCTGATGATAGTGTAGTGTTTTTTCATAGTCTTATCCGGTTTACACTTGAAGGGACATTACGCTGATTTGGGTTACAAATTGGCATCCACCAGAATGGAAAACAGAAAGAAATGTCCGATCGGCTAGGAAAAAATGTCCCTTCGGAAATAAAAGCGCTTCCCGGAAACTCCGGGAAGCGCTTTTATTGAACATGATCTTCACTTTATTTTTTGATCACTACCCGATGGGATGTTTGCGTACCATCTTTGTGGCTTATTTGTAGAACATAAGTTCCTGCCGCCAGGTGTCTCACATCCAGTTCTGTTTGTGGTTTTGCCGATTGATAGGACGTCTGTCCATTCACAGAAATTAACCGAACGGACTTCATTTGATCGACATTTGCCGATTTAATGAAGATTTTATCAGAAACCGGGTTAGGATAAATGGTAATCTCTTCGCTGAATTCAGGTTGAATATGGAAGAGTTCGTTCTCCGCCGATTCCGAAGGAAGTTCTGGTGCAGCAGGAGCTGTGATCAGCAGTAAATACTCCGGTATTGTCCGCCATGGACCGTAAACCTGTCCGGTAAGTGCCGTCGAAAGCTCGTGTTTGAGCCGAACGCGCGTCCTTGTGACAGGTGCCCCCTGCTTACTGATCAGTTCTTTCAGATCGACGCCATTTGGGTTCAAGCTATAAAATGACTGTTGTTGGCTGGTATACGCAGTGCTGTTGGTGATGGGGTTGCTGCCCACTTTGCTGAATGATTTTCCAGGCGTCACCGTTTCCCATGCAAGACGACCATTATTCCGACCGAGGAAAGAAGCACCAAACAAACCAACGCCGGCCGCGTTCTGGCCATTCTGTGTAAAGGTCATCACACTTTGGAATCCGGTATTGTAGAGCCGGATATTGTTTCTCCTGTTTTTGCCAGCCAGGCCATTGTTCCCAAAATATGCATATGTAACGCCACCATTGTTGATTCCACCCTGATCAAAGAAAGGCATACCTACGATGATGTCGCCATAACCATCCCCGTTGAGATCACCGCCCCCGGAAACGGATGTACCCATATGGGATTCCGCCTGAACACCCGAAGCTGAAAAACCGGCAGTGTTTTGAACCACGGTTTTTGATCCGTGGAATACCCAAACACCGCCGCCGTTGGCTGCCTGCCCGTCGAAGTCTGGCGCTCCTACTACAACATCATCGTAACCATCGCCGTTGACATCCATTCCTCCGCCGACAGCTGCGCCAAAGGATGCACCGGCCTGATTTGCTTCTAAAAGCGAGAAAACAAAACCAGTTACCAGCCCTGATTGCGAACCATAGTAAACGCGGGCGACACCCTCATGGCTTTCGCCGTTGCTAAATCCCGGCAGGCCGACGATAACGTCATAGAAGCCGTCACCGTTTACATCTCCTGCTCCCGCTACGGACGTTCCCATAGCAGCATCAACATGGTCTGGTTGGATGAATTTGTTATACAAGGTCCCGGTGGGAATCCCCGCACCCGATCCATGCCAGGTGAAAAAGGCTCCTTCGTTACTCTGGTTTTGGCCAAATGCACTCGCTCCAACTACAATGTCGCTGTATCCATCACCATTGATGTCCCCAGCATTGTCAAGGCTGTTTCCCAGGTGGGCGCCGCCGATTCCTGAGGTGACATAACTGGTTGGATTGTCGCTCACGTAGTTACCGGACCCGGTAAAAATGTAGACGGCACCGGCGCCTGCTGCCCCAGGTGCGTTGTAGTTGGGTGCACCGATGATGATATCGTCAAAGCCGTCTGCATTGATATCTCCCGCGTCGGAGACAGCCGAACCAAAGCCCTGGTTACCGGCGACAAAAAGTGCAGTACTTGTTGTTCCCAATCCTTGTGGCCCTCCGGGATGAAGATATGCTGCTCCCACGTTATTGCCGTTGGGTGCTCCGACGGCCCCGACGATCACCTCGTCATATCCATCACCATTCATATCTCCTGCACAGGAGACGGAACCTCCGAATTTTGCCTGTGAGATATTGGATTCAATTTTAATTATAGAGTTGGTTCCAACTACGGCATCCCCGTAAGATATGAATATCGCACCTTCATTCACCAGTCCGCCATCGAAGTTAGGAGCGCCTACTACAATGTCGTCCAGTCCATTGCCGTCGATATCGCCTGCCGAGCTTACCGATGAACCTGCCAATGCACCCGAGACTGCGGAGCCGGAGATAGATTTTGGTGCCGATCCGACTGTTCCCGCACTGCCATGGTACACAAACACCTGTCCTTCGTCCGTTTGTCCATGATCGAAGGCATAGCTGCCGATCAGGATGTCACTGTACCCGTCCCCATTTACGTCGCCCCCAGAGGCAACGGCATTGCCCAGCCACGCATCGGCCTGGTTACTTTCAATCATGCTGGCTGCGGAAACGTCCAGGCCGACTGACGAACCATGATATACGAAGGCGCTTCCCTCGTGATTCTGGCCACTGCTGAAATACCTTGCCCCGACAATTAAATCACCATATCCGTCACCGTTGACGTCTCCGGCACTGGCTACGGCCCACCCGAACTGCGCTTCGAGCTGATTGCCCTCAATCACTTTACTAGCGGCTGCATAAACCCCATTCACATTGCCATGATGGACATAGACAACTCCTTCATTGCTTAGATCTCCATCAAAATAGTATGCACCGATCGCAATGTCGGCGTACCCGTCGCCATTTACATCCCCGGCTGTCGAAACGCTGTGCCCGAAGCGCGAATCGGCTTGGTTAGACAGGATCACTTGGGGCAGTGATGCCGATATCGGGGTAGAATTGGTGTTCCCTTTAAAAATAAATGCAGCCCCTTCGTTCGTTTTGTTCTGGTTGATATCAAAGAGCCTTGCGCCGATGATAATGTCACTCGCTCCGTCTGCATTGACATCCCCGGCGCCCGCCACCGAATAGCCGAACATGGCATCGGCTTGGTTACATTCGAGGATTTCGTTTTTAGATGGGTCGTACCCCGAAGCGTTATTCATACCATAGTAGAGGAACACCACGCCCTCATTTGCCTGATCTTTGTCATACATATGGGAGCCAATCATGAAATCACTGTATCCGTCCGCATCAACATCACCCGCCATGGCAACCGAAATTCCGAACTGCGCTTCGGCCTGGTCCGATTGAAACGTTACATAGTTTCCCGCATTGATACCTATCGGTGCGGTCTGCGGATTTATCGGGCCACCAAAATACAGGAATGCGGCGCCTTCGCTGTTTTGAGCAGGGCTATCTTCCCAAAATGGCGATCCGACTATAACGTCGCTGTAACCATCTTTGTTGACGTCGCCGGCGCTTGAAACCGAATAACCCATTTGTGCGAAGGGCTGGTTGCGGTTCAATCTTTGCGTAGTGAGCGTAACCCCGGTTGCAGACCCTGGAAAGACAAAGGCGGCGCCAGCATCTTCGCCATTCCAGTCGTATTTGGGTGCGCCAACAATAATGTCACTGTATCCATCCTTGTTTACATCACCCGCACTGGCGAGCGAGTAGCCCAGCCATGCGTAGCTTTGCTCCGATTCAAGCGTTTTGTTGACATTATTGGGCGTGCCATTAGCCACAATCGGATCGATGGTCACCGGATAAGCGGCACCTTTGACATTCACGCTGATCTCCACATGGTTGTGGACATACGCCAGTGTTGCGGCCAAAGGCTTTTTGTTCGCATCCCAGCAATGCAGGTCGCTGAATACCAGGCAGTTTTCGGACTGACCTTTGGCATCCTCTCGGGAGAAGCGGATTTCGTTTTCACTTCCGTTCTGTGCTTTGAGACCTTTGGCTGAGAGCCTGACTTGCAAGCTGGCGGTATTTTGAGGAGCGTTTTTTACTATAAAATTCTCCCGGACGCCGTCTTCCGTGTTGATAAATTCTTCGGTAAATCCTTCGTGGTCGATCAGCAGCTTGTTTTCATTGTTGGTTGGAATTGCATCGGATTGCGGAGAGAAGATTTTTTTTCCGTCCGCGAAGATTCCCTCATTAACCAGGTGCAGCTTGAAATTATGCCCTGCCGAGTCGATGCGGTTCTGAATGGTGAGCTTTCCCGGCTTGTAGTATGCCCGCAGGTTCTGTTTGCGGTTGGGGCTTTGCAGGGATTTCGCTACATCGTCATAGGAAATGTCGTATTCCTGTCTGGCAATCTTTTCTTTGATGCCTTCAATAGTCGCCGGTGACAACCCCGCCACTTGTTCATTGGCGGAAGGCTTTTGCTCTGCCTGGTCCTGCCGGGGAAAATGGAGGGAGCTGCTTCCAAAGTAACCCGCGGCACCTGCCGCAAGGGCCATCGCTGCAAAGAGCATGGACTTGTAAGTGTGTTTCATCTTGAAATATGTTATGTTTAAAAAATAGGGTATTGGCAATTGCCAGATCAAATTTTACAGCCATTGGCCGCCATCGCCAAATACATTTATCGTGATGGGCTGCGTAGTGATTGTAAGGTAAAAGGGGGCGGTCGCGTAGATAAAAAAAACGCCTTCCCACGGCACGGGGAAGGCGTTAGGAGATGAGGGGTTATCGCCGGATAAGTATCCTGTGCGATGTAGATGTGCCGTTCGTCAGGTTGAGCATGAGGATGTAAACGCCCCCGGACAATTTGCTTACGTCAATATCTTTTTCGTATCGCTGCGATTGGAAAACAGCTTTCCCGCCAGTGTCGTAGAGGCGTACGCCACGAACGTCGGACGGGTCGGATACCTGGATAGACAGGCGGTCCGAAGCCGGGTTGGGAAACAGGGAAGCCGAAGTTTCTATTTCCGGCTCCGCTTTTCTTTTGATGGTTTCTGCCATCGCTTCTTCCGGCACCGGGGCGTTGTTGTAGCCTGTAAGCTGGCGTTGAACGTAGCGCCATGGGCCGTGCATCTGGCCGGTGATGGCCAGGACAGGGGAGTAGCGTGCGCGTGCGCGAATTTTTGTACTTATCCCGACCTTATCCTGCCCGGCTGTTAGTTCAGTACCTGTTGCCGATATAAGTGTGCGGAAAGAAACGTTTGTGTAACTGGTACTATTGGTAATTGGGTTGTTTCCTGGCTTTGAAAACGCATTGCCTGCCCCTTTCACATCTCTGCCAACAGCAACATTGTTATTTCCTCCTAAAAAGGATTTTACAAAGAACCCGATGTAGAAATCGGGAGCGTTGAAGTTCCCATGGTTAATCGGAGTGCTGGTATCTGCGTTATAAAGCCTCACATTATTCCGTAATCCTTTACCATTGTTGCCGTAAAATACAGTCGCCTTCCCGGCATCTACATATTGCGAGTTATCAAACGCGGGTGTTCCGACGATAACATCGCTGTAACCATCGCCATTCACGTCACCAGCTCCAGAAACTGCCCTGCCCATTTTGGCACCGGATTCATCACTTTCAATGCTGAATGAATTTGTTGTTTTTACACCGTTGGGCGAGCCGTGGAAAACGTAAGCCTTACCTTCTCCGTTCTGTCCATTGCTCAAATTGTAGGCGCCTACAATCACATCGCTGTATCCATCACCATTCACATCTCCGGCACAACTTAGAGATGCACCAAAATTTGCACCCGCCACATTGGCCTCCAATGAAGTTGGCGTGGGAATGACGTCGTTGATGCCACTGATCGTACCGTAGTAAACAAAGGCAGCACCTTCATTGAACTCGCCATTATCAAAGTTACGGGCACCTACAATCACATCGCTGTACCCATCACCGTTTACATCTCCGGCAGATCCCACTGCGTATCCAAAATTTGCATCTATCTGATTCTTTTCCAGTATTTTAGTTGGGTTGATATTGAAGGCGCCGGAAGACCCGTGGTAAATATAGGCCGCGCCCTCTCCTTGCTCACCATAATTCGTCGCCCAGGCTCCGGCAATAATATCGGCATATCCATCGCCATTAACATCGCCAGCCGAGGCCACAGTTTCACCAAAGTGAGAATTGAGCTGAGGTCCTGGAATGTTGACCGGGTTTGCAATGTTTTGAGACGAGCCATAGTAGAGAAAGGTGTTTCCGGTATTGCTATATGTTGGTGCACCAACGATAAAATCCGCATATCCGTCGCGGTTTACATCCCCTGCCCCCGCTACGCTGTAACCGAAGTCAGCATCGGCCTTAGTAGATGAAATGGCAAATCCACTGGGGTTTAGTCCGCCGGAATTTCCATAGTACAGGAATACTACACCGCAATGACTTGCCGAAAGGGTGTACTCCTTAGCGCCAACAATAACATCCTCATATCCGTCGCCATTAACATCTCCGGCACCAGCAACCGAGAAGCCAAAATATCCGCCGGCAGCAGTAGATTGGAGGATCAGTTTGACAGCTGTACTGATTCCTGAAAGTGAACCGTAATAAAGGATGGCAATGCCTTCATCGTTGCCATTGTAATCGTAGGTTGGAGCTCCCACGATAATATCATCGTAACCATCGCCGTTTACATCGCCAGCACCTGACACAGACAGTCCTATTTGTCCCCCAGTTCCAGTACCAGTTAAAGTTACACTTTCGGTAGTTCCAATGCCTTCCGCCCCACCGTGGTAGATAAATACATGCCCTTCGTCTTTTTGACCATTGTCATAAGTGTAGCAGCCAATGATGATATCGCTGTATCCGTCACCGTTCACATCGCCGGCACTGGCAACTGCGGTACCAAACCAGCCATCGACCTGGTTACTTTCCAGGGTAGATACAGGACCTGCGACAATACCATCTTTTGACCCTTGGTACACAAATACGGCACCTTCGTTGAATTGCCCAATGTCGTAATATTCGGCACCGATCAGGATGTCGGAGTATCCGTCCCCGTTCACGTCACCAGCGCAAGCAATGGAGGACCCCATATGATCGTTTTGATGGCCACCGTAGAAAGTATTCTTTGGTTGTGTATTGATGCCAGTTTGCGATCCAAGGTGCAGGTACACGTACCCTTGGTCTTGTGTTGACCCATTGCCATCCTTCAAATACGCGCTAATAAGCACGTCACTATACCCATCCCCGTTCACATCTCCGGCTGAACTCACTTTGTTGCCCATAGCGGCGTTGGATTGGTTGCCTTCGATGATGGTCGGACTACCTAGCAAGCCGCCAGCACTCCCGCGGTAGATGAAAGCACCACCTTCGTATTCCTGCCCCTGACCATTGGTATACCACCGGGCTCCAACGATGATATCGCTGTATCCGTCCGCATCGACGTCCCCTGCCGAAGCAATAGAATATCCGAACTGCGCGCCAGCCTGGTCAATTTGCAGGATGGTCCAGTCGGTTGGTGTTCCATTCGCGTTGCCTTTGTAACACGTCACTATTCCTTCCGTACTTTGTCCGCTTTCGGCCAAAGGGGAACCAACCAGCACATCACTGAATCCATCGCCATTCATATCCCCGGCAGTCGCCACGGTAATCCCCATTAATGCCCCCGCCTTGCCACTTATCATGCCATACGCGGTAATCGGGGAAGTGAAAAAGGTGTTGGAGCCCAGATAAAGGTTGGCTCTTCCTTCGTCTACGGCGCTTTGATCATAATATGGTATCCCCACGACCACATCGCTAAACCCATCGCCGTTAAAGTCTCCGGCGCTGGCGACAGAGTAGCCCATTTTCGCACCAGCCTGGTTGGATTCAAAGGTGACGGCAGTTAAGGTCAAACCACTCGCATCTCCCTTGTACACAAATGCACCTCCCTCATTGTCCTGACCTTTATCATACTGCGGCGCGCCGACGATCACATCGCTATACCCATCGCCATTCACATCTCCCGCACTTGACACGGAAAAGCCCAGCCACATGTAGCTCTGATTGATTTCGAGCACCTTGTTCGAATTTTGCGGGGTTCCGTTGGCAATGATCGGGTCGATCGTGACCGGGTAGGCAGCGTTGGCTACGTCGACGCTGATCTGAATGCGGTTATCCACGTATGCCAATGTCGCTTGTAGAGGCTGCTTGTTGGCATCCCAGCATTTAAGATCGCTATACACGAGCTCGTTGCGGGTTTGTCCGCCGCGGGTTTCTGAGTAAAAACGCAGTTCATTGCCGGAACCCTGTTCCACTTTCAAACCCTTAGCGGTCATTTTTACCTGCAATTGCCGGGTACCTTCCGGTGCCTTCTGAACAATGAAGTTCTGGCGGACGCCTTCTTCATTGTTGACGAATTCCTCGGTGAATGCGCTATGGCTGATCTGTACCTTGTTTTCACTGTGCTGGGATTTTGCATTGATTTCCGCAGCATATAGTAGCTTACCATCCGCGAAAATGCCCTCATTCACCAGCTCCACCTTGAAACCGTCGCCGGTCGTATCGACGCGGGTCTGGACGGTGAGCTTACCCGGCTCATAGTAGGCGCGGATGTTGTTTCTGCGGTTGGGGCTTTGCAGCTTCTTTCTTTGCTCGTCAAAAGAAATGTGGTATTCCTGCTTTTCCAGTGAGCTGCGGATGTCCGCCAGCGTCGCTTCGGAAACGCCGGTCGGCAATGCATCGGTACTTTGTGCAACCGGTTTAGAGGGGACCGGGCCAGATCGGTGGTGTTTGTGCCACAACCCCGCGCCGAGAAGGGTCGTTCCGGCCAGGGCGACAGCCATGGCCCGTTGATAAATCTTTTTCATACTCGTGTGTATTGAATGTTTTGGATTACGGTAATATTCCCGCGTTCAAATTTTGTGAGTACAGGCATTAAAAAGGCTAAGCGATTATTCTCAGGTGAAAATCGCTTAGCGCTTGGTTGATTGTTCTTCGGAAGCTGCCGTGGGATAATTATTTCAGCACAACGGAATGGGAGCTTGCCGTGCCGTCGGAATAACGAACACGGAGAATATAACGCCCCCGGCAGATGCTTATGACATCCAGTTGTTCGGCATCACCTTCCCATTTTTGAACCAGCGATCCATCGGTTGTAAACAACGCCGATCCGGTGATGAACAGATTTTTTCCGTTCCGGATATGTAGCGCGGAAGTCGCCGGATTCGGATATACGTAGGTCGCAGTGATGGCTTTTCCTTTGGGCCTGTTTGCCGAAACCAATGGTGCCGGTGCGCTGGTTGCTCCCGTCATGGGCCCACTAAGGTATCGCCACGGTCCATACACCTGCCCAGTCAATGCGAGGGTGGGACTGAACCTGATCCGAGCCCTCAGATTTGTCCAAGTTCCAGGCTTTACGATCACGTTTTTCAGCTCCGCGGCTGACAGGCTTTGATATCCTTTTTGAAATCCGGAGTAGGAAGTACTATGGGCAAGTTGCCCGTTTGCGCCGATGGAAAATGCATTCCCGTTGGGAACTGCTTCCCACACCAGATTTCCTTTGTTCAAACCTAAAAATGATCTGCCGGACAAGGCGATCCCGAAGTCGCTTTTATTGTGCTGCTGATGGTTCAGCAGGGTGATCAGGTCGGAGTTGTAGAGGAGGATGTTATTCCGCAAACCCCGCCCATTGTTCCCAAAGTACACAAATGCCGCATCCGCGTCGGTCTGACCCGAGCTGAAATTCGGAGAGCCTGCGATCATATCACTGAAACCGTCCGCATTCACATCGCCGGCGGCGGCTACCGACCAGCCAAAGAAGTCATAAGTATCGCTGGCATTCCCCCTGATGCGTTGCGGACTGGCATTTATTCCTGTCGGTGATCCATAGTAGATTAATACAAGGCCGGTCAATATCGAGGTATTTTCATCAATATACCACGGTTCCCCGACTACAACATCCCCGTACCCGTCCCCATCCAGATCACCGGCGCCTGCGACAGACTCGCCCATGGCCGCGGCCATACCCGTTTCATGCGCGTACAGGTGCGTTACGTTTCCCTGAGTGATCCCGGCCGCCGAGCCATAGTAAATGTGCGCCGCGCCGTCGCCATTGTCATAGGCATGCGCCCCGACGATCAGGTCGTGGAAGCCATCGCCGTTCAGGTCGCCTGCACCGGATACATCCCAGCCGAAATGCGCCTGATCCTCCGTGCTCTTGATACAGTCCATTTTAAGAGAATCTAGTGCATTGTCTTTCCCATAGCCGATGAAGATCGCACCCGCATCATAATCACCCACGCTGTATGCGCCGGCAACGATGTCGTCACGGCCATCGCCGTTCAAATCACCGGCAGGGGAAACCGCATTGCCGAGCCGTGCATCTTCCTGGTCACTTTCGATGATCCTTAACCTCGCAAGATCAGGACCGCCGGGCGAACCCGGGAAAATAAAAACCGCACCTTCTTCCGACTGGCCATTGGAATAGTTCATCGCGCCAACCATAATCTCCGAGAAACCATCGTCGTCGAGGTCGCCGGCATGTGACACCGCGCAACCGAACCACGCACCGGCAACGTTGCTTTCCAGTTTGAGGGGAATGGGGTTGAGGCCAGAGGAAGACCCCATATATACAAATGCGGCGCCCTCTTCATCTTCGCCGGAGTCGTAATGCAGAGCGCCTACTATAATGTCGCCATAACCATCCCCGTTTATATCACCGGCTGTGGAAACAGACGTACCGAAACCGGCGTCGGCCTGGTCGGCTTCGAGCGTGTTACCAGGTGTTTTACTGATCCCATGGGGCGTTCCTTTGAATAGAAATGCAGCACCTTCATCGGTTTGCCCGTTGTCGTAACGGGGTGCGCCGACAATAATGTCTTCATAACCATCCCCGTCGATGTCGCCCGCACCGGATACCGCATAGCCGAACTGCGATTCGGGCTGGATGCAATGCAGGGCACTGGCCGCGGCAGTGTCAGGGCCTGATGCGCCGCCATGCCATACCATAATCGCGCCTTCATTGTTCTCACCGTGGTCATAAAGGTGAGCGCCAATGAGCATATCACTGAAACCGTCGCCATTGACATCCCCGGCGCTGGCGAGTGATTGGCCCAGGTAGGCATTTGCCTGGCCGCTTATGAAAACAGACAAGGGTTTTTTACCTATACCCGTCTGAATGCCTGAAAACAGCATTACAATCCCTTCGTTCAGCAGATTTTTCCCTTGCATCCGCGCCGCAACCAGAACATCAGCATAGCCATCCCCTTGAACGTCCCCGGCACAGGCTACCGAGCGGCCGAATTCTTCCTGCGTCTGCTGACCGGCGAGTGTAATGGGAGTGTTGGTCTTGACGCCATTGGCAGAGCCGAGGTAAATCCTGACCAGACCCTGATCGGGGTACGACTTGTCGTAATGCGGTGCACCGACGATGATATCCGAAAAATTATCGCCGTTGACATCCCCCGCGGACGCCAGCGAAGCGCCCAGGTGGGCGTTGGCCTGGTTGCCTTGCAGCAGGGTTGGGGCCGGTATAACGCCATTTACACTTCCCAGATAGACAAAAGCGGCCCCTTCGTTGAATTCTCCCTGATCATAAAACGGCGCACCTACGAGCACATCGCCGAATCCGTCGGCATTTACATCCCCAGCACCTGCAACCGAGCTGCCCATTCCGGAAATAGACTGGTTCATTTCCAGGATGGTCAACTGGTTCGCATTGATGCCTGTCTTGGACCCGTAGAAAACAAATGCCGCTCCTTCATTCAACTGCCCTTGATCGAATTCGTTAGCCCCGGCAATCAGATCGCTGTAATTATCCCCATTGATATCCCCGGCCAATGCAACGGAAATTCCCAATTGCGCTCCCGACTGGTTGCCGTCCAGTACCGCTGCCGGAACGGGTTTGATGCCATTAGGTGATCCCAAATGGACAAATACAACCCCTTCATTGGCCTGCCCATTATCATAAAATGGCGCCCCAACAGCTATGTCGCTGAATCCGTCGGCGTTCACATCTCCTGCACTGGCCACGGAGTAACCCAGTTCTGCATTTACCTGATTGCTTTCCAGGACCGCAGGGGCCGTATTGAGCCCATTGGCGGAGCCGTAATACAGAAATGCAGCTCCCTCGTTATCTTCGCCATTGTCGTAATGCGGCGCTCCGGCCAGCACGTCGCTGTACCCGTCTGCATTCACATCTCCGGCCGACGCAACGGAGAAACCCAGCCACGCATCCGCCTGATCCTGTTCAAGCAATGCATGGGCATTGGCCGGGCTGCCATTCACGACAATGGGGTCGATCGTTACCGGATAGGCGGCGTCGCGTACATCGACCGTGATCTGAATTCGCCGCCCCCGGCCTGTCATATGCGCAATAAGCGGACGGCTGTTCGCATCCCAGCATTTAAGGTCGCGGTAAATGAGCCGGGGTGTGGTTTTGTTGTTTTGATCAAAAAACAGGAGTTCATTTTCCCCGCCACCCTGAATTTGCAAGCCCCGCGCGGTAAGTTGGATTGCCAGTTCTTTCGTGCCCTCAGGTGCCGCGTGAACGATGAAATTCTGCCTTACGCCGTTCTCATTGTTGATAAATTCTTCCATGAATTTCGCATGACGCATCCGCAACGTGTTCTCCGTTACTTCGGGCTTAGCAGCGGGATCAGGCTGGTCGATCATCCGGCCATCGGCCAGCAATCCTTCATTGATTAATGTTAGGGAGAAATTATGACCTGAGGAGTCGATCCTGTTGTGGATCGTTACCTTGCCGGGCCCGTAATATGTCCGGAGATTATGCTTCCGGTTGGGACTTTGGAGTTTATGCCGGGTCCGGTCGTAGGAAATATGGTACTCGCGGGAGGCAATGGTTGCTGCCAAACCGGGCGGAACGGGCACGTTCTCAGGTTTGGCGGATGGTACCTCAGTTGGATGTCGACTATCGGAAGTAGATGATTTTGAATGGTTTAAGATAAAACAGGCATAGACAAACAGGAAAATGACTGACGCCGTAATGATTACCGGCAGGAGGTGTCGTTTCATAGGATAAAATTTAGGATAAGGTGAAGTGTAAAACCGGGGCTGGCCAACCCGGTTTTCAATTTTGTACTTATCCCAAACTCTTTCCGAAAGTAATGTTCAAGTGACGCCAGAGGTTATCAAACGGATAATCGGGCATAAAAAAGAACCCCCCGGAAGTTAGTTTCCGGGGGGTTCTCATTCTATTGGGAAGCAAAACATTATTTCTGCATCAGCGCTTCCAGCATTTTCTCTGCCAGAAACTGGTTGCCTGCATCCGTCAAATGCACGCGGTCGGTGGTGAGAATGCCTTTTTCCTTGTTTTCAGGATTGTTTTTGACCAGATAGTCCTGGAAATGCTTGCGCAGGTCGAGCAGTTGGAGATTGTTGCGCGTCGCGATTTCGCGGATCAGTTTGGAATACTGGTTCAAATCTCCGTCCTGCTGGTTGGAATTGTCGTTACGCTCCCCGATTACAGTCGGCGTGCATACGATTACGCGGATGTTCTGCGCTTTCAGCTTTTTGATCAATGCCTCGTAGAATTTGACATACTTGTCGGGATCGGTACCGGTTCCGGACGACGCTTTGTGCCAAACGTCGTTGATACCGACATAAATGAATACCACATCCGGCTTTTTAGCCAGTACGTCATCTTCGAGTCTCAGATAAAGGTCATATACCTTGTTCCCTCCGATTCCGGCGCCAATCAGCTCATATTGCGTATCCTGACCTTTCGATTTCAGCATTTCGCCTACTTTGGTGATGTAACCGGTAGGGCTTACGCCTGCCTGGGTAATGGAATCGCCGAAGAATACGACGCGGATGGGCTTGTCGGCACGCATGGCGAGTAACGGAAGCGCGATGATGGCAATTTGCAGCAGTTTGAAAAATACTTTCATGGATTGGTTGTATGGATTTTTTGGTGAAAAGACGGTTGAAAGTGAGAATTACCCTTTTAGCAACTGGTTGTCACGGGGCAGCTGCGAGCGGTGCGTCGCCATTCGGGTGTATTATCCTAATGTCGGCCTTTCCGGGACTGTAATGCAGCGTGAATGCGGCACCGGGTTGTAACTGCCTTTCCCAATGCGCCGGAATATCGAATTGACGGATTTTTCCATCGATCCACGCCCGGATAGCCAGCATTTCCCCTTGGCGCTGGCAGGTTAGCACTTCGCCGTAAACGAACAATCCTTCGGTGGTATCATTTAAATACACTTCCGCCGGTGTTCCTATGCGGGTTAGCTTGCCGGTGTCGAGGATGGCCACCTGGTCGGCAAGCCTGAAAATTTCACCCATATCGTGCGTAACCAGGATAACGGTAAACGGCCGTTCGCGACGAAGTGTCAGCAGCAAGTCCTGTAATTGCATCTGCATTTCGGGGTCGAGGGCGGCGAAGGGTTCGTCCATCAGCAGCAATTCCGGTTCGCGTACCAGCGCACGGACGAGTGCGACGCGCTGCTGCTGCCCGCCCGAGAGCTGGTGCGGTTTCCGGTCGGCCAGTTGCATGAGCCCCGCCATCTCCATCAAGTGACTGATCAATTCCCGGTTACCGCTTTGAGGCAGGGCAAAATCAAGATTTTTTCTGACGGTCATGTTCGGGAACAATGCATAGTCTTGAAAAACAAAACCGATGTGCCGCTGCTGAGCAGGCAGGTGAATGCCGCTGGGCGTATCCAACCAAAGATTTTGACCGAATGTAATGCGGCCGGATTCGGGTAATGTCAGCCCGGCGATTTGCCTGAGCAAAGTCGTTTTCCCCGAGCCCGATGGTCCCGTCAGCACGAGTATGCTGTTGCCCGGCAGCACAAAATCCACTTCCATCGGCAATATGCCGTGCGCCGTGTGCAATGTATGCCGGATATGGACGTCAAGCAGTTTGTCGGACACGGAGCAAGCGGTTGTTGATGGAATAGACCAGGAGCAGAATAATGAATGTGATCGCGAAAAGCACCATCGCGTAGCTGTTGGCGGCCGGGTAATTCAATGCTTCCACCTCATTGTAAATGGCTACCGACGCTACTTTGGTGACGCCGGGAATATTGCCGCCGATCATGAGCACCACGCCGAATTCGCCGACTGTGTGCGCGAATGTGAGCACAAATGCCGTCAGTATAGCCGGTTTACAATTGGGCAACAGCACTTGCACGAACGTTTGCCATTCACTTTTCCCGAGCGTATAGGATGCTTCCTGCAAAGACCGCGGGAGGGATTGGAGCCCGGCGCGGATCGGGTAGATCATGAAAGGCAAACTGTATAATATGGAAGCGATCACAAGTCCGGGAAACGAAAATACCAGCCTCAGGCCCAGGTACTCCTCGATCATCGCGCCAAACCAATGCGAAGGACTGAATGCCAGCAGCAGGTAAAAGCCGATGACCGACGGCGGCAGCACGAGTGGCATACCAATGAGCGCTTCCACCACACCCCGGCCTTTGAACTTGCCGAAAACCAGCCAGTAAGCGATCGGCATGGCGATCACTAGCAGCAGGACCGAGGTGATGCCGGCGAGTTTGAAGGTTAACAGGAGTGGTTGAGGGTCCAATTTTGAATGAGTGAATGAGTGAATGATTGAATTAGCCGCCGTGGACTACCCTTGACCACTCCTGACCCCACTTGACCGTTACTTGTAGCCATACCGTTTGAAAATGGCTTTTGCTTTGGCTGAATACAGGAACTGATAAAACTGCTCACTGGATGCTTTTTTGGGAGAAGATTCGCTGTGTTTCAGTAAAATGGCGGCCTGCTGAATGGGTTTGTAAAGCGTAGAATCAACCACTACGTAGTGGCCTTTCCCTTTCATTTCCGGGGACAATACAATGGATAATGCATTGAAACCGGCTTCCGCCGAGCCTGTGGTGATGTATTGGGCGGTTTGGGCGATGCTTTCGCCGAAGACGAGCTTCTTTTCGGTTTGTTCGTAAAGTTTCAATGCTTTCAATGCCTGTATAGCCGCTTCGCCATAGGGGGCCGTCTGGGGGTTGGGGACGGCGATTTTTTTGATGGCAACAGTGGCCAGCAATGCGGCTTTCAGGTCTGTTTGGGCAATGTCTTTCGACCAGAGTACCAATGCGCCTGTGGCGTAAACTTCCGGTTTGAGATCGGAACCGCCGTTTCTGAAAATTTCTTCGGGGTATTTGGTGTCGGCGGAAACGAATATATCGAAAGGTGCGCCTTCGCGGATCTGGGTAGTGAGCTTTCCGGATGAGGCGACTACGATCTCGATCTTTTTGCCCGATTCCTTTTCAAATTCCCGCTGGATTTCCTTCATCACATATTGCACATTGGCGGCCGTGGCGACGACAATTTTTTCCGACGGTTGGGAACAACCGGCCAGCAATGCGGCAAAAAGGGCCAGGATTCGTAGTTGGTTCATGCCGCAATTTAAAATATTGTTTTGCAATAATAACCGCTTGCAGCCGCTATGGAGCGTCCCCTCGCGAAATTGTCGTAAATTGCGCCCCGTTTCGCCGGGCTGTTCCGGACGGGCGATTTAACCGCTGATAGCCAATGGCTAAAAGCACAATTTAATCATTATAATGATCATAGAAACTGCACAGCGCACCAGGCAGACATCGGAATACTATTTTTCGGTGAAGCTGGCCGAAGTGCGCAAGCTGATTGCCGAAGGGCATGACGTCATTAATCTGGGGATCGGAAACCCGGATATGATGCCCTCAGTAGAAACATTGGAAGCATTGACAACCGCCGCCTATCAACCACAGGCGCATGGTTATCAGCCTTATACAGGCACCCCCGCTTTCAGAAAATCAGTGGCAGATTTTTATTATCGTACCTATGGTGTAACACTCGATCCGAATACTGAAATATTGCCGCTCATTGGTTCCAAAGAGGGCATTACCCACATTTCGCTGACATTCCTCGATCCGGGCGACGAGGTGCTGGTGCCTGAGCTGGGCTACCCGGCCTACCGCGCCGTGAGCCAGATGGTGGGCGCCGTGGTGAAAGAATATCCGCTTCGTGAAGACCACGGCTGGCAGCCGGACTGGCATGCCATGGAAAGCCTGGTGACGCCGAAAACGAAGATTATGTGGCTCAACTACCCGCATATGCCTACGGGTGCGCCTGCCACGCAGGAGCTGTTCGAAGAAGCGGTTGCATTCGCGAAAAAGCACAGGATACTGCTTTGTCACGATAATCCTTACAGCCTGATCCTGAATAAGAAAGCGCCGATCAGCCTGCTTTCCATCGAAGGGGCCAAAGAGGTGGCGATCGAGCTCAATTCGATGAGCAAGTCGCATAATATGGCGGGCTGGCGCATGGGCTGGCTTTCGGGCGCTAAGGAGTACATCAGCGCCGTGCTGACGATCAAAAGCAATGTCGACTCGGGCATGTTCTGGGCGATGCAGGAGGCTGGCGCGAAGGCATTGGGCAACTCTAGCGAATGGCATGCGGAGCGCAATGCGGTGTACCAGGGCCGTCTGGAAGCGTCGGAAGCGCTGTTGCGCACGCTGGGCTGCACCTGGGACGACAAGCAGGAAGGCATGTTCCTCTGGGGCAAGCTGCCCGATTCCACGGAGTCGGCAGAGGCATTGGTGAACAGTTTGCTCGTGGAAAAGCACGTTTTCATTGCGCCGGGCTTCATTTTTGGTCCGAAAGGCCAGCGGTATATCCGCTTGTCGCTGTGCTTGCCCAAAGAGAGGATCTGGCAGGCGGTGGAGCGGATCAAAGGGTAATATTTCAGGATATTTAAATTCAACATCATGATCATCAGTATCATCGGGGTGGGCCTGCTGGGCGGGTCGTTTGCCCTGGGACTGCGCGAGAAATACCCGCACGTGAAATTCGTGGGCGTGGATAACTCGTCGGTCAATCAGAAAATAGCATTGGCGAAAGGGATCGTAGACGAGATCCTGACGCTCGACGAGGCTTTGCAGGTATCGGAGCTGAACGTGCTCGCCACGCCTGTGGACGCCATTACCAAATTACTGCCCTACATGCTCGATCACCTGCCCGACGGCCGGACGATCACTGACCTGGGCTCCACGAAAGAAATGATCTGCAAACTGGCAGACAAACATCCGAAACGCGGCCAGTATGTGGCGGCGCACCCCATGGCCGGTACCGAAAACTCGGGCCCGGGGGCAGCATTCAGGGAATTGCTGATCGATAAAAACGTCATTATCTGCGACAAGGAGAAGAGCAGCCCCGACTCGCTGGCATTGGTAGAAACCTTCCTGCGTGATGTGGGCATGAAGATCCATTACATGAAGCCGGTTGAACATGATCTGCATCTGGCGTACGTGTCGCATTTGAGCCATATCAGCTCTTTTGCATTGGGGATGACCGTCCTGGACAAGGAGCGCGACGAGCGCGCGATCTTCGATATGGCCAGTACCGGTTTTTCTTCCACAGTGCGTCTGGCCAAAAGCTCCCCGCAAATGTGGGCGCCTATTTTCGATCAGAACAAAAAGAATGTATCCAAGGCACTCGGCGATTACATCGAACTTTTGAAGAAGTTCAAAGAAGCGATCGACGGCCGCGATATGGATGCCAGCCTTTCTTATATGGCCCGGGCAAATGACATCGGGCGGGTTTTGGCAGGAATTGAGAAAAAGTAAGTGAAAGCCTCTCCGGAAAGGGAGGGGCTTTTTTCCTTATAATTAATGCCTGGTGGCGGTGGATCATTGGTTTGAGTTGCAGCCTTTTGGAATCGTAACATTTGCGGTTTGAAAAGAAATGTTAATTCAACTAATCACACCTCACGATGAGAAAACTTTGTCTCTTGTCTCTGGCCGCATCGCTGGCCGTAGTGATGGCGATCGGTACCGTTCACCTGATCCGTCGCCAAAAAGCTCCCTCGTTACCCGCACCGGAAGCGGCGGCCCGGCCGGCCAAGCTGCCCGGCGGCGTCGACGAACAAACGATAGCGGATATCCGCAACTCGCTGGAAAAACAGGAATACCATATTTCCTTCGACGCGAAAAAGAAAAAGCTGCAAAGTCCCAACCGCAAAAACAACATCCGCGCCTACTACGAGCCGGGGAAGCTCACCGTTCAGACGCGTGTAGACACGACCGGCGAGGGTTTCAGAATGGAACTGGTGAACGAAGGCGTTTTTGCGGATGGTAAGCTCCTGTACGCTCCTGAAATCGGTGCAAAGGCCGACCACGAAGAAAACAAGGTGCAAATCAGCCACAGCGCATTTACGGAGGAATTTATCAACGATGAAAACGGCGTCCGCCAGAACTTCATTATCGAAAGCGCTCCGGAAGGTACCCGTCATTTGCAGGTAAAAATGGCTGCTAAAGGCCTCAAAGTAGCACAAGGCGCCGCGAATGAGCTGCGTTTCTATTCCGAAACACGCGACGGCGAAACCCACAACGAGCTCGTGTATAGCGATCTTAGATGCTGGGATGCCAACAAACATCCATTGAATGCTACATTGGCGTATGTGGACAACCGCATTCAGGTTACCGTCGACGTAGCCGATGCGGCCTACCCGGTCACGATCGATCCGATCATCGCCAACGGTACCCCGCAGAATGCCAACAAGGTAATCCAGGTCGACCAGAGCTACATGTGGCTGGGGTTTTCGGTAGCGAGTGCCGGGGACGTCAACGGGGATGGGTATAGTGATGTGATTGTAGGTGCGCCGCACTACGACAAAGGCCAGGATAACGAAGGTGCTGCATTTGTATACAAAGGCCATGGGAGCGGCCTGACGCTCTCTGCCGTGACATTGGAATGCAACCAGGTCGGCGCGGAAATGGGACGGGCGGTATCCACCGCAGGCGATTTCAACGGGGACGGGTATAGCGATGTGTTAGTGGGGATACCTTATTACGACCTGAACAATAAGGATGCGGGGCTCGTGAAGCTGTATTTTGGATCATCACAAGGTATCAACGCGAATCCGGCTCTCCCACCAAAGGAATTTGTGTCCGATAACGGAGATGACAATTATGGAATATCCGTAGCCACTGCCGGGGATGTCGACGGAGATGGGTACAGCGAAATACTGATTGGGGTCCTTAAAGGAGATTTTGGTCAAACCAATGAAGGCCTTACGATGCTATACTACGGAGCATCCAGTAATTACAAAAAAGTAGATCAACTTGAGGCCAACCAGGCTGGTGCGTTCTTTGGCTACTCGGTTGCCAGTGCCGGCGATATCGATGCCGACGGATACAGTGATATCATCGTAGGGGCGAGGTACTACACCAATGGCCAGGGACAAAATGCCGAAGGGGCAGCTTTCATTTATCGCGGAAGCGCTGGCGGCTTGCTGCCCAATCCGACCATCATCGAAGGTAACCAATACGATGCCGCTATGGGCAACCAGGTAAGCTCGGCCGGGGATGTGAACGGGGATGGGTATAGCGACATACTGATCAGTGCTTACCTGTATGACAACCCCGGCAATAAAGACAATGGGATCGTCAACCTGTACCTCGGGTCTTCGTCCGGCATTAGCCCGCAGCAACAGCCGGCCAGGACCTTTGTCGGAAATGACAACGACAACCTGGGATCCGCCATCGCCTGTGCGGGTGATGTGAATGGCGATGGCTTTTCGGACATCCTCATCGGTGCCCGGTACTACGATAACGGGCAATTCAACGAAGGGGCAGTGTATGTTTTCCAAGGCTCAAAAAATGGTGTTGTAGGCGGCCCGGTTGCTACCATGGAAAGCAACCAGGCCGACGGCTGGTTTGGCACGGCCGTTGCCAGCGCAGGTGACGTGAACGGGGATGGGTACAGCGACATTGTCGTGGGCTGCTACACCTTCGACAACGGGCAGACCGACGAGGGGCACGTGTTTATTTACCACGGCGGGCCATCAGGCTTGACTGCCGGCGTATCGACGACACTCGCGTTTCAGCAAAGCGGCACCCAGTTTGGTGCATCGGTGGCTTCTGCGGGCGACGTGAATGCCGACGGGTACGGGGATGTGATTGTAGGCGCGCCATACTATGACGGCGGCCAAAGCAATGAGGGATTGGTGTTTGTGTTTTATGGGTCGCCCACCGGATTGAGCATTAACAATAAAACGCTTCTGGAACATAATCAGGCGGACAGTCACTTTGGAAATGCTGTTGCTGGGGCAGGGGATATAAACGGGGATGGGTATGATGATATTATCGCAGCGGCGATGGATTATGACAATGGGCAGAGTGATGAAGGCGTTGTGTTTGTGCACTATGGTTCATCAGGTGGGATAGACTTAAATTCAGTAATGCTGTTGGAACATAACGTCATTAATGAGGAATTTGGGTTTTCTGTTTCCGGTGCGGGTGATATCAATCGTGACGGGTATGCCGACATTATCGTGGGCGTTATCAAATATTCTGACGGCCAAGCAAACGAAGGTGCGGCATTTATGTACTATGGATCTAATACAGGTCTTGGTAAACTGTCAGTCTTCCAGGCAAATCAAGCCGAGGCTAGGTTTGGGAGCTCTGTTTCTTCGGCTGGTGATGTGAACGGGGACGGCTTTGGAGATGTCGTTGTTGGCGCACCTTATTATGACTTTGGCCAAAACGATGAAGGACTTGTTTATACATTACTCGGCACATCATCCGGCCTCATATGGCTTGGTTCAAAACAACTGGAAATTAACAAAACTAATGCGCACCTGGGAACCTCCGTTTCATCGGCTGGCGATGTCAATGGCGACGGTTTTGATGACATTATAGTAGGCGCATCGGAATACGTCAATGGTCAGTCAAGCGAAGGTATTGCTATAATTTATTACGGGTCAAATACGGGAATATCTGACTTGGGGGCAACCAAAATAGAAAGTAATTCTGCATATGCATATTTAGGTTCGAGTGTATCCGGCGCGGGCGATGTCGACGGCGATGGTTATAGCGATGTAATTGTTGGTGCGAATTTAATGACCGGCAATTTGTTGGAAGAAGGAAAAGTATTCGTTTTCAAGGGATCTCATGCAGGTATCATCCAGACTCCCGCGTTTAGTTTAGAAGGAGGTCAACAGGGTGCCAACCTCGGCACCTCCGTCTCCTCTGCTGGCGATGTCAACGGCGATGGTTACAGCGACATTATCGTCGGAATCCCTCACTTCAATGCCCTCAACGGGCCCGATGCCGGAGGCGTGAAGGTGTTCTACGGTAACAGTACTAAAGACGGCATTCAAAATAACACCCGGCTCTACAATACCAACGGAGCAATTCTCGACCACAGCCAGTTTAGCCAGTCGGGTTTTAAAGCCGGATTGTTCGCGAAATCGTTCATAGGGACCAATCAAGGCAAGCTTGTGTGGGAAACGCAGGGGCAGGGCATTCCTTTTATTAAGGCCGGCACGGCGCCCAACCAGACAATCACCGTTAGCACCGAATACATTGGTATATCATTTGCCTATTCCGCGCTGGCAGGCACAGGTGCCGAGTTGAAAAACAACATCAGCAAAAGTGGTCTGACCACCAAAGTCCGCGTGCGGGTGAAGTATTCTCCTGCGCTGGCCATTACCGGCCAGGTCTACGGCCCGTGGCGGTACCTGCAACCACAACTGACGGGCAGTTTCTATGCGCCGGTGCCGGAGGAGCAAGTGGAAACCCAAACCAAAAAGCTGGAAAATTCCGAAGTATTAACCCAGGTCCGGATTTTCCCGAATCCTGTTTCGGATAAACTGGGCATCGAAACGGCAGACGCGGGCAATGTGCGGGCGGTCAAGCTGGTGAATGCGTATGGAGCGGCTGTTTACCAATCTTCCAAAGCGGAACGCGAGATCGATGTGAGCAGGTTGGCGGAGGGTGTCTACATCCTTACCTTGCAAAAAGCCGACGGCACCCATAGCACGCACCGCGTTTTAATTAAAAAGTAGTCGCTTGTTTTTAACTGATTATCAGTATCTTGCAAATGGTTTCGGCGCTCGCCGGAACCATTTGCGTTTCAGGGCCTGTTAAGTTGGGGTCGTTTAACGGCACCTCTTCTTGATTGATTTTGAAGCATATAGTCTCAACAAAACAATAGGAAATGACAAAAGCGCATGGGATTTTGGCGGCGGTATTGATAGCAGCAGGCATTTCGTTAGGTGTACACCGGGCCGACTCACTTTCTAATCATCCTACTATAAAAACAGTGCCGGTCGCGAAAGCCGATTCGGCTGTTACCCGATCCGAATGGGTTTCATTGTATGACTCGCTCGGCCTGAAAAAGCAGGGCTTGTCCGAACGTGCATTCTATTATGCATGGTTTGGTTTTCAAAAAATCAAGTTGGATAACCCGATCATGGCGATCGTGGATTTCACGCAATCGTCGCGTAACAAGCGGTTGTATGTAATCGATCTGCTGAAAAAAAAGGTGCTTTACAATACCTACGTGGCCCACGGACGCAACTCGGGCAATGAGTTTGCCGAGCATTTTTCGAATGCGAATTCGTCCTTCCAGTCGAGCCTGGGTTTTTACAAAACATTGGGGACCTACCAGGGCAAGCATGGCCTTTCACTTCGGCTCGAAGGCCTCGAAAAAGGCATTAACGACCGCGCATTGGAGCGGGCCATCGTGATGCACGGGGCGGATTATGTGAGCGAATCGTTTATCAAAAACACCGGCCGGCTGGGCCGCAGCTTAGGCTGCCCTGCCGTATCGATCGCCGATTCCAAAAAGCTGATCAACATGCTTTACAACGGGGCCGGGTTGTTTATCTATTCCGGCGACCAGCATTACCTCGAGAAATCTTCTTTGCTCGCAGGAATGGAAGCCGTTTCCGGCATTCATGCATTGGGCGTTTCGCGTTTGTAAACGTCCGGGAAATACATCAGGTCCCCTTTTTCGTTGCAGTCTGCCGGTAGATACAGCAGAAACACCGGTACGCGTACTTTCAGCTTGTGCCATTTCGGCGGGTGCGAAACGCTGTCCGGCTCGGTCATGAAATCACTGTCGAGCAGCTGCGTGCCAGCCATATAGTTGGCGAGTTCGGTGGGTTTTTGCACGCGGACACATCCGTGGCTGCGCCAGCGCTGGTTGCTGTTGAACAGGTACCGCGCATTGGTATCGTGCAGGTAAATGGCCAGCGGATTCTTGATCTCCACTTTCAACAAGCCCAGCGAATTGTCCTCGCCGGTTTCCTGCCGGAAGCGGTAGGGGAATTTATCGGCGCTCAGGTCGCCCCATTCCAGTTCTTCGGGGTTAATGGCCTGCCCGTCTTTTCCAATCACCTGAATGCGGTTCCGGGTAAGGTATTCCGGGTCTGCGGCGGCTTTCGGGAATATTTCTTTGATGGCTATGCTCTTAGGCACGTTCCAGTACGGGTGCGTTACGATGCTCGTCGCGTAGGTGTCGATCGTGGGCGTGGGCGTGTCGCGCTTGCCCACCACGGTGCGCATGGTGAGCACATTCTTACCCGCGGAATCCATAGCTGTGAGGTAGGCCCCCCGGATGTTCACCACCACAAACCGCGGTGCGCCCTGTATCTGCCGGTGAATCCAGCGGTATGCATTCAATGTCTGCGCCACATAAGCCGCGCTGTCTTTTTTATTGGATTTAATCAGCCGGTTATAATGGATTTTCAGGTTGTTGTAAACCGGAAATACCGGTTCGAGTTTTTCCAGCACTGTTTCGACAGGCCGCCCGCTTACCAGTTCTTCGGCCGCGTAACGGAGCAGGGCTGTATCGGTTTTGATCGCTTTTTGGGTAAAACGGATCGTAGGCTTATGGCCGAATGCGACCTCTTCCAAAAGTGCGAATACGGGTGCATTTCCGTTTTTTGCCTCGAATTTTTTCGTGTCGATCCCCGCTTCGCCCACCTTTGACAGGAGTTCCTGGTAGGTGTCTTTGCTGCCGATCGCCTCGGCCAGTTCCGCGTCGGACATTTCCTTCGGGTTTTTCCGGCAGGACTGCATGATGGCCAGGGTAAAAAGTATCAGGAGGGGTACATAGCGGGCTTTGCCCAGACCGGACAGCATTTGCATTACGAATGTGAGTTAGGTGCTGTGGGGTACAATGCAATTGTCATGCTAGCCCAAAAAGTACTGAAAAACAATGACTGTTGTTTAAAAAAATGGGGAATTAAAGTGGCATCGCTGTACTTTAATTCCCTAATCGATTATTCATTGCGGAGGCTGCGTACCGGATCGGCCGTGGCTGCGCGGATCGCCTGGAAACTGACGGTGCCGATCGTTACCGCCAGCGCCGCCAGCCCCGATGCCGCGAACACCCACCAATGGATCGAGATGCGGTAAGGGTAGGTTTCGAGCCATTTCTGCAATGCATACCACGCCAGGGGAGAGGCTACCACGATGGCGATTACCACCAGTTTGACAAAATCTTTTGAAATCAGGCTTACGATACCGGCCACCGACGCACCCAGCACCTTGCGGATACCTACTTCCTTCGCCCGCTGCTCCGCAGCCTGCACCACCAACCCGAAAATCCCCAGTGCGGAAAGAAACATCGTCAGCCCGCTGAAAAAGAGAAAGAGTTCGTGCAGCTTGGCTTCGGCTTCATATTGCTTTTCCAGCTTTTCTTCGATGTTATGAATGCGCAATAGCTTTTCAGGAAAGAACTGCCTCCAGAGCCTTTGGATGCCCTCACCGACCTGCATTTCGGTTCCAGGCTCGATGCGGATGAGCATACTGGCATATTCAGGTGCTTTTTGGGCCAGGATGAGCGTGGGTTTCAACGGTTCATACAACGATTCGTTATGGAAATCGCCGACAATGCCTACGGGTACTGATTGCGCGTCTTTGGCGTGTACATCCAGCTGTTTGATCCGAAGCATTTTCGCGGCAGAGGCAGTAATGAGCGAATTCTGGTTCATTTGCATTTTTTCGAATTTGACGAAATCCTTTTCCCGTAATGAATCCGCGTTGAACGCGTCTGCGAAGCGGTTGCTGAACATGCGTCCCTTCACTAATTTGAGCCCCAAGGTCGCGGGTAAATCCACATCACCGGCGATGTACCAGACCCGGAGACGGCGGTCGGCGTGGGCCGGGTCGGGGATCTCGCGCTGCATGTAGCCCGCGCCCTCTGTGGGCATCCACATGCTAAGGCTGCTACGCACGACGCCCGGAATTCTTTGCAATTCGGTTTTAAACGCCTCGCCTTTGCCATTCCACGCGATTTGCTCGATGCCGATCAGGTTGTTTTTATCGTAGCCAAGGTCTTTGTTTTTCATCAGGTCAAATTGCTGCCAGACCACGATGGTAGCAAGCAACACGATTATCGAAATGGAAAATTGCACGACGACAAGTGTTTTGCGAAGGCCCGTTTGCCCCAGCGAAGCCGTGAATATGCCCCGTAATGTATTAGCCGGTTTGAAGCCGGAGATAACCCAGGCTGGGTAAAGACCCGTGAGCAGCGCCGTGAAGAGAAACATCAGCAAAGCGCCCCCTGCCATCAGGATATTAGAAGTGAATGTGAGTACCAGCCGGTGCCCGAGGAAGTTTTCAACCGGGCGCAATGTGAAGAAATAGACAAAGACCGCAATACCGACTGAAATGCCGAATAATAGTAAGGTTTCAGTAAGAAGCTGCATCACCAACTGGGTCCGTGATCCGCTTAGTACCTTTCGCACACCGGCTTCCTTCACCCGTGCAAATGCTTTGGCTGTGCTGAGATTCACAAAATTGACGCAGGCGATGAACAGCAGCAGCAATGCGACACCGGCAAAGATGCAGATCGTCCGAATGCTTGCCCTCACGCTCTGCCCCTCCGCGAAATCCGAATGGAGGTAAATGTCCTTCAAAGGCTGCAGCTCGAATTGCTGACGGTTGTTGTTTTTCATAAACCGCGCATACCATTCATTGACTTTTTTCGTGAATTCCTTCGCGTCTGAGCTGCGTTTCAGCATTATGTAATTCGTGCCGAAGCTCATAAAGCCAGCGTTGACAAGAGGCTCCGGCTTGTTGGCTTCCAGTTTAATGGCATCGGCGCGCAGGTGGCTGTTATAAGGCAAATCGTCGATCAACCCCGTAATTTCATAGGGAGTAGATTTGGAACTGAAAGTAGGGATGTCATATATGATTTTACCGATCGGATCCTGACCCGGAAAGATGCGGGCCGCGTAGGACCTCGTAACGAGCAGATTTCCGTTCTTTGACGTATTAGCGCTGAGACTTCCCGCAAGCAATTGTAAGTCCAGTATCCTGCTGATCGAAGTGTCCGCGGTGAGGAGATTCGTCTGAATGCCGTCGTTGTTTTCCGGTCGTATTTTGAAATAACGTTCCCCGGTATTAATGGTAGACCACGATTCGACCTCTGCATAATGTGTCTTCAACTCCGGCGCGAGGCCCATGGGAGACGACGAATTGCGTTCGGAAATGCCCTGTCCCATCTTATTCACACTCACAATGCGGTAAATATCATCCTTCCTGGTCCATTGCCGGTCGTACGAAAGGCTGTCGATCACCACGGTAGCAACCATCATGCAGGCCCATAGTCCGATGGACAGCCCTGTGAGGTGGATCAGTGAATAGCCGCGGTTTTTCACCAGAACTCGGGAGCCGATTTTGAAATAATTGCGCAGCATGTCACGGCTGAATGCGGATGGCGAGCCGTATGGGGATGGTTTTCTTCTCATAATGGACGGCCGGATCAGTGCCGCCACTTCACGGAGGAAGAAAAAATTAGCCTTCCGTGTGCCTGCACGGCGGTGGCGCAGGGCGTAGCGTTCATGAAGGTCGCCGAGGAGTTCTTCGCGCAGGTGGGGTGCGCAAATGCGCGTGGCCAGCTTATCGAGCCAGCGGGGAGGGAGTGGTTGCATGGTTCAGCTGTTTGAAAAATCGAGACCCATTTTGGACAGTTCGGCAGGGGTAATGCGGTTCCAGAGGCTGTTCCGCACCGTGCGTGCCTCGTGCAGGATTTTGCCGCCGTAAGCGGTGACGTTAAAGAGCCGTTTGCGCCGCCCGCCGCGTTCCTGCGTCGCCTCGCCGAGGTGCGATGTGAGGTAGCCTTTTTGTTCGAGCCGTTGCAGCGCGGCATGCACGGCGCCGGTACTGACGGTCTGCCCCGTTTCGTTTTCGAGCTCCTCTGCAATGCTCACCGAGTACGCGCCCGGCGCCAGCGCCGCCACGGCCAGCAATACGATTTCTTCAAATTCACCCAGATCGCTTCGTCGCATAGAAATGTGTTCGGATTGATTATATCTATTTCGGTATGTAAAATATCTTGCCAAATGTGGAAAACTGCATTTGTTTTGAAAATAAGCTTATTTTATCCAGGGGCCCTGTTCATAAGCGGACGGTATTTGTCCGGAATGAACAATGTTTGTTATTTGCCGGGCAGGAAGAATTTATCAATCAAAACACCACACTAATGGCAAAGCTGAGCAAAATCACAGTAGACCACATCGATATTTCGATCACCAGTATCAACGATCAGGACTACTTCTGTTTGACCGACATGGTGAAGCGGAAAGAGGACACTGGCCGGGCTGCGGACATCATCAAGAACTGGATCAGAAACCGCGCCACGATTGAATTTTTAGGGACATGGGAAACCATATATAATCCCAATTTTAAAGTGGTCGAATTCGACCACTTTAGACGTGAAGCCGGCGTGCCTACTTTTACCATGAGTGTCTCAAACTGGATCGAGAGCACTAATGCGATCGGGATTTTCGCCAGGTCAGGAAGATACGGGGGGACTTATGCACATAAGGACATAGCTTTTGAATTTGGATCCGCCATCAGCCCGGTATTTAAACTCTACATTATCAGGGAGTATCAAAGACTCAAAGAGCTCGAAAATAAACAATATGGGTTGGAGTGGAATGTCAAACGCATCTTGTCGAAAGCTAACTACCAAATACACACTACAGCGGTAAGAGATTACCTTATACCGAAGGCCGGTTACACCCAGGCCAAGGAATGGCTGCTCTACGCGGACGAGGCCGATTTGCTTAACCTCGTCTTGTTCCGTTGCACGGCGAAGCAATGGCGGGATGCCAATCCGGGGCGTCATCTGGCAGGGGAAAATATCCGAGATATGGCCAGTATCAATGAACTGACCATCCTCTCCAACCTGGAAAATCTTAACTCCGTACTAATAAAAGCTGGTCTGGACAAACGTGAGCGTTTCAAAATACTGGATGAAACCTGCAACGATCAGCGGAAAACACTGGAACAGCTTGACATTCTGAAATCCATAAAAAGGGAGAAAGAGAGCTCATTTAGGGAACTTGAAAATAAGAAGTCCGATAAATAATGATAGTGTCTGCACCTATTCCTTCACCGCTTCGGCGGCTTCGATGGGGTAATCGGATTCGAGGATGGAAGCGCCGTCTTTGGCGATGGCGAGGTAGGCGGCTTTGCGCTCTTCGGCGGTTTTCAGTTTGTCATAGGACGAGGCGGCCGAAATCATACACATTGTGCCCTTTTTGTTCAGTAATGCATATAATTCCTTGTTTTCGGGCTTCACGTGCGGGCCTATGTAGGCGATCATCTGGGTGAAGGGTATGCCGGCTTTTTCATAATCTTCATACTCCTTCCTATTCCGGATGAACGCCGAGAATGTGTGGTTTTTGTTTTGGGTTAAATAATACTGCATTTCCGCGGCGCTGTGGACGGTAAGCATCACGAAGGCGTCCGCTTTGTGCTTTTTGATCAATGCCGCGGTCATCGACAGGGGCACGTCCTTATGGTCCAGGTTGAGGACGGTTTTGCCGCGCGCCCATTCGATTACTTCCGAAAGCGTCGGAATGGGAAAGTCCGTAATGTTGCCTTCGGCGTCTTTGAGGCGGAATTGTTTAAGCTCTTCATATGTGTAATCCGACAGTTTGCCTTTGCCCGTCGTCGTCCGGTCCAGGGTTGCGTCATGCATGAGCACCATCACGCTGTCTTTGGTCAGCCGCGGGTCGATTTCGAAGAATGCAGGTGTGTGTTTCAATGTGTTTTCAAAAGTGGCAATGGAGTTTTCGGGGAATCCCTTCACCATGCCGCCCCGGTGCCCGGCAATCAGTATCGGACTGTTGCCGGTGAACCGGAAGTGGGCGTGTAAATCTTTTGCTGTTTTGATTTTCAGGATGTTAAGTTTGTCCTGTGCATGGCTCGTAATGCAGCTCCCAGCGCTCAGTGCGATGGTCAAAATGAAAGGGTTTAGGAATTTTCGTTTCATTATTAGGTTGGAAATTAGGAACGTTTCTCCGTGATCGAGCAAATATACGGAGTAAGCCCGCTTGCCTAGTCCATTTTGTCGACCAGCTCCTTGTCCGTTTTCAGCTGCTTCCGGGTCGATGCCGTCAGTTCGCGTTTGGCGAGCGCATGGCATTCGTAAGTGGCATCGGCGAACATCATTTGCTGCGGCGGGGTTTTTTGGGTGGCAGCCGAAGGTCCGCGCAACGCGCCTACAAGCCCCATCTCGCGTGCAACGTACACATAGCGCACGGCGTCGATCACCACACCCGCCGAATTGGGCGAATCCTGCACCGAAAGCTGCGCGTCGAGCGTTACCGGCGAGCCCATGAAACCTTCGAGTTCCAGCCGGAAATTGGCCACTTTGTTATCTCCATAGAATGCAATGTACTCCGACGGCCCCGCGTGCAGGAAGCTGTCGGCCGTAGAAATGCCCCGGATATCATTCTGCGCCCGGATCACATTCTCTTTCGATATTTTCTTCGATTTCAGGCGGTTTTTATCTTCCATATTCAGGAAGTCGGTGTTGCCGCCCACGTTCCGCTGGATGTGTGCTTTTACGTGGTGACCGCGCTCGAAGGCCAGTTCCTGCAACATTTGCGACAGGATACTTGCCCCAAACTGGCTGCGCATATCGTCGCCGATGAGCGGAATGCCCGCATCGATGAATTTCTGCTCCCATTCCGGGTCCGAAGCGATAAACACCGGAATGCAGTTCACCAATGAAATACCCAGTTCCAGGCAGATCTCCGCATAAAATTCCGTAGCAAGCTGCGAACCTACCGGCAGGTAATTGATCAGGATTTCTGCCCGGTGCGCCTTTAGGTGTTCGACAATTTCCTGGCGGATGGTAGCCGTCAATGTTTCGTTGTACCGTTCACCGCTGGTCAGCAGATCCGTTTCTTTCAATTCTTCTTGCACCACAAAGCGATTGCCGGCAGGGTAGGAGAGCATTTGGGGCGAAACGCCGTCGAGTACCGGTGAACGGTAGACAGGCGCCTCCGTGGTGATGTCGGTGTATAGTTCAATGGCGCAATTCGGTTTTGTGAAAATGGCGTCTTTCAGTTTCAAGCCGATTTTGCGCTCGTCCACCTCGAAGCCGCACACGAATTCAATGTCGGCAGCACGGTAGCCGCCGATGTTGTCGGCCATCAGACCGGAAGTTTTTTCGGAATGGCGTGTGTAGTATTCAACGCCCTGCACAAGCGAGCTGGCGCAGTTTCCCACTCCGACAATCGCCACTTTTATCCTTTTGTCCATATTTGACATTTCTAATAATCGAAGTTTGTGAATGAAATTTATTTTTAAAATATTTTAATTAATATAAAATGACTGAATTTTAGCCAAAATAAAGTATTTTAATCTTGCTAAGCAACTGTAAATGCTAGTTTGTGCAAACGTTTGCACAAATTGTTTCAATTTGATTTTGCTAAGGTTATAATGCCACGAAGGCACCGCGCGGCTGACCGCGGTGCCTTCGTGGCATTGAAACTTTTATAAAATGCTCAGAGATACTTTCGCATATACTGAATAAATAGCTTCCAATCCTCCGGCAGCACCGTGTGCCCGCCCTCATGCATATAATATCCGAGATGATTCATGAGCAAAGAGGTGTCCCCGGCCGCAGGCATGGTAGCGGAAGCTGCCGGCGCCGTCTCCCCGAAAAGCCGGTAAACCGGCGCGGCAGCAACGGCCGAGAGGAACTCACCCTTCGGGTCCGACCAGTAGTCCGTGCTCCCGGTTTGCAGCAGCAGTGGCCTGGGGGCCATTAATGCCACCAGCATATGCGCGTCGATTGGCATGGCATTCACCTTATCCGCCCAGCCGTGGTAGTTAGGTGCAAACTGATACAAATACCGCGACGGGTCCGAAATATGCCGGATCGTTTCGCCATAATTTCGTCGGGCCAATGCCGCGCCGCCTTCCCCGGAAATGCTCGCGATTACCATTTTGAAACGCGGGTCGTGAATGCCGGCCCATAGTACCGTTTTGCCCAGCCGCGATGCGCCCTGCAATGCAATGCGTTTGCTGTCGATCTGCTTATCCGTTTCAAAGTAGTCCATCGCCCGGCTGAGCCCCCATCCCCACGCCGCGATCGCACCCCATTCGTCGGCGCCAGGTTCCGTTTGGCCCGGTTTCAGGTACGTTTTTCGGATGCCATACGGCAGCCCGTCCTTGAAATCGGGTTCTATATCGCCATAATACACCGTTGCAAACCCGATTCCGGCATCGATGAACTGTTCCACATTCAATTTGCCAAATGGCGTTGGCTTATCGGCCTTTACCTTTTTGCCCTCCTTATTCCAAATCTCACCTACCCGCAAGCCGGGATCGTCGATGATCTGGTTGTAAGCCGCGAAAGAAATGTTCATCAGCAGCGGCGCCGCGGCCGAATTCGTGGCATTCGCGGGGAGATAGATCAGCAGGTTCATTTCGTGATCCGCCGTATCTTTTTTGAAATACACCGTCACCTGCTTCCGTATCGCCTTCCCGTTGAATGCCGGCGTCCCCTTATCGAATGCGTGGAATGACAAATCTTTCGGTTTCGGCGGCATCTTGCCGAACTGATTTTCTTCCGCCAGCCGCAGCAGCTCGGGCCGGCGCTTTTCCGTCCATTGTCTGGCTGTCGTCACCGGCTTGCCATCGGCCGTTTTAAGCAGTTCCGGCAACGTATAAGTTCCGACGGAATCTTCATTGTAATTCACAGGGAAACCCGCCACGACCGTCGGGCGGTTGGCGGCCTGCTGCGCGGAAGCACTGGCCGAAATGGCCAAAAACAGCGCAGATAGGAGTCTTATTTTCATGGGATTAGGAGCTTTCGGGATGTTTAAGCGTCCTAATAAGCAAGGATGTGCGGAAGGTTACTTGCTTTGTTTTTAGAGAGTTTTAGATCACGTACGCATAGAGTGTTTGCTCTCGAAAGTTCACGACTTCTTCCAGCCCCTGATAAACGTCCAGATCAGCGAAATAACGAATATGACCGGGGACACGACGATGCCGATGGAACTCACCATAAAGATCGTCCCATTCCACGATCCATCCCCGATTTTCTCCGAAAAGGCCCAAGCGCTCATGAAAACAAACACGAAGAAGATGAAGAAGGATATCATCATTATGGCAACATCGTAATGCTTTCTCATGGGGATGATTGTAGGTGATCAAAATGTACTTATTTAATCCATAATAACTTTTTTTGTAAATGGAAAAAATAAGTACAAGCAAATTCCTGGGCCTGATTTTGCAGTATATACCTAGGATGTATTGTGATACTCGACGAGAATGGATGGGCGACCAGACAAACTTTCTGGCTTTGGTAAACTGTCACCGGATTCATTTTTTAGCATCCAAATACAACTCGACAATTTTAGTCAGCTGTTCAGAGTAGCTAAATATATCGTCAATTGTTTTGATCTCGAACTTTGTCTCTTTCTTATCAGAGTCAAATACGCCAATATGCCGTTTGGTTGGGCTGTTCAAATATAATCTGCAAACAGGCTTCCTATTGTTGTCATCGATAAAGATGGCGAAATACGAAAGCGCATCACGATGTGTAATACGTGCAGCCGGAATCTTAGGCCGCAGTATTGAACGCACGATGTAAAAACCTTCGAGTTCTTCCTCGGTAGTAACAATCTCCTTGTCCTGATTGTTTGTACTGCTATTTGCTACAGTCATTGTTCCAGGTGCGGGCTCTTCCTGAATTGGAGCATCATGTTTTGCAATGGCAGATTTTAGTCGCTCGTTAATAGTATCGTTGATTATGTTTGTGATTGTTCTTTTTACTAATGCCCTAAATGCATCTACAACCTTCGATGTCATCACCGACGGATAGACCTGTCGAGCAAAATACTTAACAAATTCGTCATTCGGCTCGTTAAATTCCTGAGTGACAAGGTGTCGAATCTCATTTATATATTTCAATTCACTAGCAGACTGATAAATGTTGTCAACGTCAAAGTATGCCTTGTGAAATTCTTTAAGTTGTTCAATTTGGCCATCCTTTATTTCCTCAATGTTGAATTCCAGAAATGGCTTCTCGTCCATTTTATTTGGCTCTACTAAGTCAGTGTAGAACCGAAAAACCGTTCCGTTGGTCAGTATGGAAAATTTCGCTTTGGAAACATGAAAATACCTGAGCAGCTGGCCATCATGAACATCCAGTTTTTGCTTCCAGTGCTTACATTCAACAAGGATTATCGGTGATCCGTCTCTAAAAATCGCGTAGTCTATTTTCTCCCCTTTCTTAATGCCGATATCGCAAATGAATTCAGGAACAACTTCTAAGGGATTAAAGACATCGTAACCCAAAATTTGAAGGAAAGGCATAATGAACGCATTCTTCGTAGCCTCTTCCGTGTGGATATTATCTCTTAGCTTACTGACGCGCTCGCTGAACTGCTTAATTTGATCTTTAAAGTCCATTTCGATAATGATTATTTTTACTGTAGAGAGTAGTTTTATAACAATCATCCAAGAAATAATTTGATAATTTCTACTGAAACAGACCTTTCTCGATATCATTAGTTTATTAACCGGCATCGTAAATGCTTCGGAACAGCGCCGAGGTATAGCAAGTAAATCTTGTGGGTGCTGAACAGCAAAGAGGGATGGTACTCGGTCGGTTGATGTTTTTACACGAAAAAAGCCAGGCATTACACCTGGCTTTCGTGACCGCGACGGGAATCGAACCCATATCTAGAGTTTAGGAAACTCCTATTCTATCCGTTGAACTACGCAGTCGATATTTACCCCGAAAACGAGGTTTTCGGGGTGCAAAACTGGTAAAAATTCGTTTGAATTACAAATGATTATTCCTCTGTTTCTACCGGTGTATAACCGAGATCCAACCAGTTGGGGTAAATGGAGAAGTGTTTTTCCTTCACCAGGGAGAACAGCGTCCGCTTCAATTCGTCGATGTTCTCCTTTTCCTGAGCCGAAATGAAAACCACATGGTCCGCTTTTTCGGCGATGTAGCTTCGTTTCAGCTGGTTGAGCACTTCCTGCGTTGAAAGGACTGCGCCTTCTTCTCCATCTTCGTCGTTGTACGATGGCTTGTACAAGTCGATTTTGTTGAAAACCAGAATGGAAGGCTTGTTGGCGGCGCCGATTTCTTCCAGCGTTTTATTCACCACGTCGAGATGTTCTTCAAATGAAGCGTGCGAAATGTCCACTACGTGCATCAGGATATCCGCTTCGCGGACCTCGTCGAGGGTCGATTTGAACGACTCGATGAGTGTGGTGGGCAGTTTGCGGATAAAACCGACCGTGTCCGTGAGAAGGAAAGGGATGTTTTCCATATTCACCTTCCGAACGGTAGAGTCGACTGTCGCGAAGAGCTTGTTTTCGGCGAAAACGTCGGCTTTCGAGAGGTTACGCATCAGGGTCGATTTGCCCACGTTGGTGTACCCTACGATGGCTACGCGCACGAGGCGGTCGCGCTCTTTGCGGCGGGTAACGCTCTGTTTGTCGACTTTTTCGAGCTTTTCTTTCAGGAATGCGATCCGGTCTTTCACGATCCGGCGGTCAGTTTCCAATTCCGTTTCACCCGGGCCGCGCATCCCCACACCCGCACCCGACTGGCGGCTAAGGTGCGTCCACATGCGTGTCAGTCGCGGGTACATGTATTGGTACTGGGCGAGTTCCACCTGCAATTTTGCCTGGGCAGTTTGTGCACGCATGGCAAAAATGGACAGGATCAGCAAGCTGCGGTCGATCACTTTGATGTCCTTGAAAACGGCTTCGAGGTTACGGACCTGCGAGGGCGTAAGATCATCGTCGTAAATGATCATATCGACGGGGTTCGCGGTGACGTAAATCAGGATTTCTTCCAGCTTTCCTTTTCCGGTATAGGTCCGGATGTCGGTGCGTTCGAGGTTTTGCGTGAAAGTCTGGACGGTTTCCACGCCCAACGTCGTAGCGAGGAATGCAAGTTCTTCCAGGTATTCCTTCGTTTTTTCGGCGTTTTGTTTTTGGGTACTTACAGCAACCAGAACGGCTGTTTCCTTTTTAGCGGCTGTCGAATATAGTTTTTTCTTATCAATCATGCACTGGCGTTTTATGTCATTATTCCGGCCCGAAATCCTGCGATAGCATACCCACATGCCGGAAAAGGGGCAGAGTTGCAACGGTTTGGCAAGCGCAAAAGTTCATCGCAGGAATTCGTGAAATTACATTTACCATTTAACAAATCCATTTTTTTATTTGATTGTTCGAAAAAGACTTTTGTATCTTTGCCGAAATTCTTTAAGCCTATGTTGGTGCTCATCTTCGGCTAATACTTAGCCACAATTCAGTCTCCGCCTTTTTACAGGCACTTTTTTAGCGACCCGTTGCTGGTCGTACAATTTCTATTTTATCCATTATTGCAAATTTTTACTATCCATGAAAAAGTGGTTTACACTGCTTCGTGAAGCTATTCGTGGCTCCGAAGAAAGTTTTACCGAAGGAAGCATCAACCGTGTCATATTTCTGCTGTCAGTACCGATGATCCTGGAAATGGTCATGGAGTCGCTGTTTGCGGTTGTCGACATTTTCTTTGTTTCAAAAGTCAGTACGGAAGCCGTCGCGACGGTCGGACTTACCGAATCTGTCATCACGCTGGTTTATTCCCTGGCGATCGGTCTCAGCACGGCTGCTACGGCCACCATTGCCCGGCGCACGGGTGAGGGGAACCTGGGGCAGGCGCGGCACGCGGTCGGGCAGGTGATATTCATTTCGCTGGCTATCTCGTCGGTTACGGCGGTGGCTGGCTACTGGCTGGCAGGTGATATTCTCCGTATGATGGGCGCCGACCAAAAGGTGATCGAGACCGGTACCGATTTCGCGCGCATCCAGTTTTTGAGCAGTCCGGTGGTGGTATTGCTCTACTCGCTGAGCGGCGCATTGCGGGGCGCGGGTGCGGCAGCTACGGCCATGCGATCGCTGATGATCGCCAATGGCTTCAATATGCTGCTGGGGCCAGTCCTGATCTTTGGACTGGGGCCTTTCCCTGAATTGGGGGTCACCGGCGCAGCGCTGGCTACGGCTGCAGGGCGTACCATCGGCGTTGGTTATCAGTTGTTTTCACTTACGAAAGGCAGAAAGGCACTGGGCTTGCTTTGGGAAGATCTCAAACCAAACCCCGAAACCATCTCGGCAATCGTCAAAATCGCTACCGGCGGAACTGTCCAGTTCCTGATCGGCTCGGCGAGCTGGATTTTCCTGACACGCATTCTTTCCGAATTCGGCAGCGACGTGGTGGCGGGTTATACCATCGCCATTCGCGTGATCATGTTCACATTGCTGCCGGCCTGGGGACTGGCTAATGCGGCTGCAACGCTGGTCGGGCAGAATCTGGGTGCAGAAAAGCCCGAGCGTGCCGAAGCGTCGGTATGGAAGTGTGCCTCTTTTAACCTGATATTCCTGGGTGTGCTGGCGGTGGTGATGTTCATCGGCGCCGAAAGCATCATTGGTTTGTTCAGTTCCCAGCCAAAGGTGGTCGAAACGGGCAAACTGGCGTTGCGGGTGCTGTGTTTGGGTTATGGATTTTACGCATACGGGATGGTGGTGATCCAGTCGCTGAATGGCGCGGGTGATACCAAAACACCGACAGTTCTGAACCTCATTGCGTTCTGGACAGTACAAATCCCGACTGCGTATGTGCTGGCCGTTATCCTCGATTTTGGGCCGGTCGGAGTTTTTGCAGCGGTACCTATTGCGGAATCCGTCCTGGCGATGCTGGGCATATGGCGGTTCCGTCTTGGGGGATGGAAGGTCGTTAAAGTGTAAATATGCCTGGAATCATTCGGGGAAGTCATATCCTAATTGCATTGGTCAGGCAAGGTCTGATCGTGGTACGATATTGCTTTAAGGTGGCGCGGAGGTAGCGGATTGATGGGGGTGGTCAGGTATTGTCGGGAATGGCCGGAAGTTTCAGGTTTGGTCAGAATGGGAAGTGTGGGAACTGTCGGGAGTTGTCGGTTGTAGTTAGTAAGTGTTTAAGGCCAGGCGTGACTATATTTAACAATAAATGACAAATCCTGCCTATACCTGACCATACCGCCAATCGTTACCCAACCGCAAAAAGCATGAAGATAGAACAGATATATACCGGATGCCTGGCGCAGGGCGCCTATTTCATTGTTTCAAATGGCGAAGCGGCGGTGATCGATCCGCTGCGTGAAGTAGCTCCCTATATTCAGAAGGCCGCTAAAATCGGGGCAAATATCCGGTACGTATTTGAAACACATTTTCATGCGGATTTTGTCTCGGGCCACATTGACCTGGCAGAGAAAACCGGCGCGGAAATCGTCTACGGACCAGGCGCTAAAACGGGTTTTAAAGCCCATATTGCCAAAGACGGGGAGGAGTTCAAATTGGGTAACGTCGTGATCCGCGCATTGCACACGCCCGGTCACACGATGGAATCGACGAGCTATCTGCTTTTCGACGAAGCCGGGAAGCCCGTGGCGCTGTTCAGCGGGGATACCTTGTTTATCGGCGATGTAGGCCGCCCGGACCTGGCGCAGAAAGGGGACCTTACGATGGATGAACTTGCCGGAATCCTCTACGATAGCCTCCGTTCAAAAATAATGCCTTTGCCTGATGACGTAATCGTGTACCCGGCCCACGGTGCGGGCTCGGCTTGCGGAAAGAACATGAGCAAAGAAACGTCCGATACGCTGGGCAATCAGAAGCTTTTCAACTATGCATTGCGGGCGGATATGACCAGGGAAGAATTTGTCAGGGAAGTGACGGCCGGCCTGACGGAGCCCCCGCAATACTTCCCTGAAAATGTAAAAATGAACCGCGATGGCTACGAAAGCATCGACGATGTGTTAGAACGTGGTCACCAGGCATTATCGCCGGAAGCATTTGAAGCAAAGGCCAACAATACCGGCGCATTGATCCTGGATACCCGCAAGCCCGGGGATTTTGCCGAAGGTTTTATCCCTAACTCCATCAACATCGGCATCGACGGCAGTTTTGCCCCCTGGGTAGGCGCTTTGATACCCGATTTGAAACAATTGTTGCTCATCGTCACCGAGCCGGGTAGAGAGGAAGAGGTGGTCACACGCCTGGCGCGTGTCGGGTACGATTACACGATAGGCTACCTCCATGGTGGTTTTGAAAGTTGGAAACAGGCTGGCAAAGAAATTGATACCGTCGAGTCCGTCAGCGCGGAAGAGTTCGCGAAGCGCTTCGAAGCTGGAAATGTGGAGGTAATCGACGTCAGGAAGCCCGACGAATTTGCGTCAGGGCATATCGAAGGTGCCCGGAACCTGCCTCTGGACTACATCAATGAACTCATGCCTGAATTTCCGAAGGACCGTAAGCTGCATATCCATTGCGCGGGTGGCTACCGATCTATGGTCGCTGCTTCAATCCTGAAATCCCGCGGCGTGGACGACGTCGTGAATATCGAAGGAGGCTACGGCGCAGTCACGAAAACAAACGTCCCGGTTTCAGTCGGGGGGTAATTATTTGGTTGATTAAACATAATTATGGAAATCTTAGAACTTCTCAAACGCCCGTGGCCGTGGTATGTGGCCGGACCGTTGATAGGGTTGACGGTGCCGGTGCTGCTGTTGCTGGGGAATAAGTCGTTTGGCATATCGTCGTCGCTGCGGCATATCTGTGCTGCGGTGATCCCGGCCGGGTTGCCGTTTTTTAAGTATAACTGGCGCAAAGAATCATGGAACCTGTTTTTTGTGGCTGGGATTGCGATAGGAGGGTTTATCGGAAACTTCTGGCTGGGAAATCCCGATGCGATCGTGGTCGCCGATGATACGCGGCAAACGCTGGCTGCCCTGGGTGTTCAGGACTTTTCGGGACTGATGCCTGGCGACATTTTCGCGGTCAGCAACGTGTTTACGTTGAAAGGCCTGATATTCTTTGTGCTCGGCGGTTTTCTGGTCGGCTTCGGAACGCGTTATGCAGGCGGGTGTACATCGGGACATGCGATCATGGGCCTCTCCAATTTGCAATGGCCCTCGCTGGTCGCAACGGTGTGTTTTATGGTCGGCGGGTTTGCGTGTACGCATTTGCTGCTGCCGTTTTTGCTGGATTTGGTGCGGTAAACGACATAATGCAAGCGATAACCATCTTCTAACATTCACTCAACAAATGGAAAAATCCGGTCAACATTCACCTATCGCCGAAGCCGATTTCGACAATATTAAAATCGACGGCTGCGATGGCGCCAACCGGCAGGAATCTGCCGAACGCTTCGCGGCCAACTTGAAATACCTTCTGGTAGGCATCGTTTTCGGGATCGTCTTTTTGAAAGCGGAGATCGTCTCCTGGTTCCGCATTCAGGAAATGTTCCGCCTCGATTCGTTTCACATGTATGGAGTGATCGGCTCGGCAGTACTGGTCGGCCTGACGTCGGTTTGGCTGATCAGGAAGTTTAATATCAGGACATTATCCGGGGAAGCGGTAACCATCGCCGACAAGACCTTCGACAAAGGTCAGATCTATGGCGGCGTACTGTTCGGCATTGGCTGGGCCATTACCGGTGCCTGCCCCGGACCGTTGTTCGCCCAGATCGGTGCCGGTTACCTGGCCGTAGCTGTCACGCTATTGAGCGCCATTGGCGGAACATGGGTGTACGGCCTCGTCCGTGCGCGGCTCCCGCATTGATCACTGCCTGCGCGCCACGAGATACAACTGTTCGTCGCCCAGCTGAAACGGATCGGCTTCGAGGTTGCTGAATGTACCCACGACAAGCAGCCCGGCCTGCTCAAACATATAGGTGAGCTCCCCGAGCGTATAAATATGCTGGCGAACGCTGTGCGTCACTTTTTCAGGGCCTGAAATGAAAGTTTGCTCGGCCTCGATGTAGCCGCCTTCGGCGCGGTATTCGTTTTCGGCGAGGTAGATGATATCGTCCTGTACGGGCATCCAGTTACGGACCTGGAAATTGGGCAGGATGCTCTCGGCAAGATTTTCCGTATGGATCGCCATATGGGCTCCCGGTTTCAGGGCGAATGCGATCTGATTGATAAACTGCTGCATTTCAGCCCGCGGGAAAAAACTGAAACTATTCCCGAAGCAGTAAGCGGCGTCAAACGAAGCTTCCGGCAGTTTGTAATTCAGGATATCCGCACAAATGACTTCCACAGGCAGGTGCTGTTCGCTGCTGATTGTCTGCAATTCCTGACAATATTCCTGCGAAATATCGATGCAGGTTAATGCAGCCCCTTGCTCAGCGAGCGGAAGCGCATGCCGCCCATATCCCGCCAGTACATCCAGTACCTTGCTTTCGGGGGTGATTTCAAGTACATCCCGCAGGAAATCGACCTCATAATCGGTGTATTCTTCGTCCTGGTTGAGTTTCCAGGCGCGTTGCGGAAGTCCCTTGAAATAGGTATGGTACCAGGCCACGGCGGTATTTTGGTTTAAATTAAAACCTAAATCTACTAAAAAAGCCCGCTTACATACGCATGAGCGCGGGTGTAATGCGTAAGTACACCTGTCCGGAAAGCGGGGTTTTGCCATAAATGCCTTCCAGCAGGCCGTCCGGTTTGTAAAGGCTGATCTGGCCACCCGCTTGAAGCAGCGTGTTTTTGAATGCGGCGATCTGTCGGTTCAAACCGAGTGAAAACATAGATACCGGCAGCTTTTCGAGCAGCGGATCGTGTGGCTCCCCCGCTTCCAGCCCAAGCTCGGCGCCGCTTTTCTGTACCCACTCATACCGTCCGTAAACAGCCCATTTATCGAGTTGCAGATTGGATTCGGCCAGCACGGAATGCTCCTTATGGTGTGCGCCGGCGTCGTTCAGGCCCCACACGAGCGTCGAAGAAATCCATTTGTTTTTCCCGCCCAGGTTACCTGAATGCTGCACCGAAGCGGTACTGCGGTTTACGTCTTCACCTGGCTCGCGCGGCTCGGGACTTTTGATAAAACCTCTCGAAGCCTGCAATGCCCAGTTGGCCGAGGGGTTGAACAGGAGTCGGTAACTGTAAGAATTGAAGCGTGGTTTGTCGAAATTGAAACGGTTTTCGTCCGGTTCGCGGCCGGTGAACGAAGAACCTTCCAGCTTGAACTTGCCATAGCGCACGCCCGCCGTCACCACACCGAATGTGATATGCGTGGCATCCTGCCAGTGGTGGCCCAGCACGGCATCCGGATTGTTGAATGCCGACATCCTGTGCATAAATGCCGTAGGACCGAGTGCGGGCTCGCCGGGGTAACCTGCGTAAACGGTCAGATCCACTTTGTCATTGATCCGCTGGGTATAACCTACCGAAAGTTCCGAAATGAGATCGTGCGGGTGCTGGCGGTCGATGAGCGGCTTGCCTTTCCAGCTCTCACCCGACTGGAAAAGCAGCGGGTAACCCGCACCACCATCGACAAGGCGGTCGAGGGAAATCATAGCCCTGACGTTCAGGAGGCCATTTTTGCCTACCTGCCGCTGCGCCATTCCCATAAACCAGTTGGGTGCGCTCACCTTCGAATCGGCGCCTCTTTTGCCATCGTTATTGAAGTTCTGCGCAGTATACCGCAGGAAAATGCTCCCGTGCAGCATGTAATTCCATTTGCTGCCGTGCTTCATGTAGGCGTACATGGGCGTGGCGTCGGGCTGCCAGCCGGTACCCGAGCCGTTGCGGGTCATGGGCAGGCCCAATGAAAAGCTGTGGGTCATGTGCGGCGAACCCTGGTGGTCCATTTGCGCATGATCCATGCTTTTCATATCGTGCATTTCATGGCTAACAGTATCTTTTACAGGCTCATGATGATGCTCGTGCTGGGCCGATGCGGGTAGCGTGACGGCCGCCGTGGCGACAGCCGCCGTGGCGACTGCCGTCAGCCAAAAAAGTTTGTCGAGAAGCATGATGAAGTTATTTCGTGACTAGTGCGCTGCGGCTGTTTTGCGGCAGCAGCTGGGGAGTTTGTCGTGTGCCTTCTGATTGGCAGGCAGCTCGTCGGCGTCGTAGCCGGTTTTGTTGATCGTGGCCTTAATGGCTTCCGCAGTCGTTTTATCCGGGTTGTATTTCACGGTAATCACCTTGTTTGAAAGGTCGAGATTCGATTCTTTCACGCCTTTGGAAAGGCCCAGGTTGCGCTCGATGCGCGCTTTGCACATTTCGCAAATGGCCGAGGTCTTGATTTTTACTTCTTTGGTACCGTCGGCGTAGGCAATATTCAGGCCCAGGAACAGGGCGGTGATGATGCTTAAAATGGTCGTTTTCATATTGTAGTCAATTTAAAATCAATGCTGATGTGCTGTCGTATCGGTTTCGGCGAGGGCCACTTCCTGCAATTCCATCTTGCATACAGGGCATTTACCGGCTTCATCGTAAGTTTTGTCGCCCTCGCATTGCATGGGGCACGCATATTTTTTCTCGCTGACGGCGTGTGTTTCAGCGCCGGCTGCCTCCTTTTCCGATTTGTTTCCCGAGCAGGCAGCAGACAGGAGCAACAGGGAGGCAATAATGATTTTGTTCATACTATCTAAGTTTAATAAGTATTTGATAATCTGTGTTTTATTGTTGAAATAATATCAGTCGCTATTGCCCCACCTGGTCGAGGGCGGTACGTTGCAAAGTGCCTTTTTTATATTCTCCGGGTGTCATGCCCGTCACTTTTTTGAACTGGTTACTCAAATGCGCGGTGCTGCTGTACGAAAGCCGCCATGCGATTTCACTCAAAGTGAGCTCATTATAGGAAAGCCATTCTTTCACCTTTTCCACTTTTTGGGCAATGATGTATTGTTCGATCGTCTGCCCGGTTTCCGAAGAAAAGAGGTTGCTCAGGTAAGAATATTCATAGCCTATCTTCTCCGACAAATAATCCGAGAAATTCATCTGGGCAGGCTTATGGCCCTTCAAATTCTGTACCTCGTCGATCACCAGCGTTTTGATATGCTCCACCAGAGCCAGGCGTCGGTCGTCGAGCAGTTCGAAGCCATTTGCTTCGGGTGCATTACAAACTGTCGCTATGCTGCAATTTTTTGTCGTTGATATGGCTCTATATGTTGTCTAACAATATCCCAACGGTTGCTCATCGAGCAAACGCGTAGATTTAATACACGCTGAGCTCCAG